>OBVC01000001.1_pt1 | contig 477443 bp, 406 predicted proteins | sample 1494991 | NCBI WGS metagenome assembly OBVC01 (sample SAMEA2579955, study PRJEB22360) | human gut metagenome
TGAGGGAGAGGAAGGTTCTGATAATTGATTATGGAAAAGGGAAAGGTCGGGGAAGGAAAGATACACATTATTACATTATATAGGGGAAATTTATCGGGGAGAGGGAAGGGGATTTACCGAAAAAGGGAGAAGGAGAAGTGTTTGCGGGAGGAAAAGGGATGTTTCGAGGAAGAATATCGCGGAAGGAATTGGGATTGGGAGAGAGATAAACTGAAAAACAGGTAGGGAATTGACGGGAATTGGACGGGAAATCAAACGAGGGCTGAACGGGAATTGAATGAAAATTGAGCAGGGATCAGACAGGAATCAAATGCAAATCAAACGCAAATCAAACAAGAATGGAACGGAACCCTGCGTTAACATTGTTAATGCGGTGGGAAAAACTTTGATTTTAGGGATGGAAAGAACAAAGCTTTTGCTTCCAAAAGACTTGTTATTTAAAAACAAAAGGCTTGATTTAATAGAGAGTTAAATCAAGTTATAGGAAGAGGAAAAACAAAAGGGGAAAAAGGATTGAAAATGAAGAGAATAGAGAAAAAAGGGAGTATCTGCCAAAAAAAGGATAAGTGCCGGACCGAAAGGGATAGTTGCGATTAGGGCAAGTATAGGGGCAATTCGGGAGAACGCATTTGCGGTCCGGGAAGCCAAGTTGCACAATATTTTCATCAGCGAAGTTCGGGGTGGAAACGGAAGAAGGCTACCTTTCAAGCCAAAGACATGTTGGTTTGAAACCAAGAGGGCGTTGATTTAAAAGGTAAAGGGCCTTGGTTTGAAACTAAAAGGAAACAGCCGGAGCACAGTACCCCACCCGCTCCCGAAACCGGCTCCTAAAGCAAATGTCTTCCTGTTAAAATCACCCTTTCAGAAAACAAAATCCCCTACCCCATGTTACATAACCAACTTAATTTTTATAACCTAAACCAAAAGAATTATGGCTAAAGAAAGTGTAAAAATCCTGCAAGGAAAGCTCGATGTAAAAAGTTTGATTGATCAGCTGAATGCTGCATTATCTGAAGAATGGTTGGCATACTATCAATATTGGGTAGGTGCATTGGTAGTGGAAGGTGCTATGCGCGCTGATGTACAAGGGGAATTCGAAGAACATGCTGAAGAGGAGCGTCATCACGCACAATTGATTGCTGACCGAATCATAGAATTGGAAGGAGTTCCGGTACTCGATCCGAAAAAATGGTTTGAACTGGCTCGTTGTAAATACGATTCTCCAACAGCATTCGATTCTGTCAGCCTGTTAAATCAGAACGTCTCTTCCGAACGTTGCGCTATTCTCCGTTATCAGGAGATTGCTAACTTTACAAACGGTAAAGACTATACTACATGCGACATCGCAAAGCATATTTTAGCTGAAGAAGAAGAGCATGAACAAGACCTACAGGATTATCTGACTGACATTGCCAGAATGAAAGAATCGTTTCTTAAGAAATAAATATTAGTTTCTTCAGAAATAGAAAGAGGAAATACCCCACCTGAGGCTGTTTCCTCTTTTTATTGTTTATCTCCATACAATAACTTCTCCTTTACTCCCCGGTTATACTCAAATATTCACATTTTATATGTCGCAACCGTGACAAAACAAAAAACTATGCGACTTATGGGATGAATTTCAACTCAATTATTTATCTTTGTTAGCTTTAAAAGAGCTGGCATAAAAACAATATGTACAATGAAAGATTTCTTTAAATTTACGCTTGCTACAGTGACCGGCATCGTGTTATCGGGCATTGTTTTATTCATTATCGGAGTCGTAACGCTTGTCGGAATCATTTCGTCATCGGATACAGAAACTGTGGTAAAGAAGAATTCTGTGATGATGCTCGACTTAAAAGGTACACTGGTTGAGCGCACTCAGGAGAGTTTAGAAGGTTTACTGGGTAAATTTACCGGTGAAACAGCCGATACATACGGACTGGACGATATACTGGCTTCAATCAAGAAAGCTAAAGAAAATGATAACATAAAGGGCATTTATATACAAGCCTCATGGCTGGATGCTTCGTACGCTTCGCTACAGGCGATACGTAAAGCATTGGATGACTTTAAGGAGAGTGGCAAATTTGTCGTAGCATATAGCGACAATTATACGCAAGGACTTTATTATCTTTCGAGTGTTGCCGACAAGGTGATGCTCAACCCCAAAGGCATGATCGAATGGCGCGGACTCGCTTCAGCACCTATTTTCTATAAAGATCTATTACAGAAACTGGGAATTGAGATGCAGGTATTCAAGGTAGGTACTTACAAGTCGGCAGTGGAGCCTTTCACCGCCACAGAGATGTCTCCAGCCAACCGGGAGCAGGTTACAGCTTTCATCGGTTCTATCTGGAATCAAATATTGGATGGTGTTTCCGCTTCACGTAAAATAGGAAAAGATTCACTGAATATGTATGCTGACCGCATGCTAATGTTCTATCCGTCAGACGAAAGCGTAAAATGCGGACTGGCCGACACGCTGATTTATCAAAATGACGTACGCGACTATTTGAAAACACTTGTAAAAATCGACGAGGACGATCGCCTGCCCATCTTAGGACTCGAAGAGATGGTTAACATTAAAAAGAATGTTCCTAAAGACAAGAGTGGGAATATTCTGGCTGTTTATTATGCTTCCGGTGAGATAACCGATTATGCCGGATCAGCAGCGTCTGATGAAGGTATTATAGGTAGCAAAATGATTCGTGACCTGCGTAAACTGAAAGAAGATGACGATGTAAAAGCTGTTGTATTACGCGTAAACTCTCCGGGAGGAAGTGCTTTTGCGTCCGAACAGATCTGGCATGCCGTAAAAGAGCTGAAGGCTAAGAAACCGGTCATCGTCTCAATGGGCGACTATGCCGCATCCGGTGGATATTATATCTCTTGTGCTGCCGACAGTATCATAGCCGAGCCAACCACTCTGACGGGTTCTATTGGAATCTTCGGCATGATTCCGAACGTTAAAGGATTAACCGAAAAAATCGGATTGACATATGACGTAGTAAAAACCAATCAATTCTCAGACTTCGGCAATCTGATGCGCCCGGTAAACAGCGATGAAAGAGCTTTGCTACAGATGATGATCGGCCAAGGATATGATTTATTTGTAAGTCGTTGTGCCGAAGGACGCCATATGTCTAAAGATAAAATTGAGAAAATAGCTGAAGGACGTGTATGGACCGGAGAGATGGCTAAAAAAATCGGATTGGTAGACGAATTGGGTGGAATAGGTAAGGCACTGGAAATAGCTGCACAAAAAGCCGATTTAAAAGGATACACCATTATATCCTATCCTGCCAAAAAGGATATTCTGTCTACGTTGCTTGATGTCCAACCCGGTAATTATGTAGAATCCCAAGTGCTGAAAAGTCAACTGGGAGACTATTATAAAGATTTCAGCCTGCTGAAAAATATAAAAGAACGCGCCATGATTCAAGCACGCGTTCCGTTTGAACTGAATGTGAAATAGCAAACTGCATGGAAGAAAACTCTATCAAGATACATAAATGGCTATATCCGGCTTCATGGTTATATCGAGCAGGAGTAGCATTACGAAATAAACTCTTTGACTGGGGGAAACTTCAGTCAAAGAGTTTTAATGTTCCTATTATTTGTATCGGGAACATCGCAGTGGGCGGTACGGGTAAAACGCCGCACACAGAGTATCTGATAAAGTTGCTTCATGATGAATTCCAAGTGGCTGTATTAAGCCGGGGGTACAAGCGCCATACCAAAGGATTCGTACTATCAACAGCAGAAAGTGACGCCCGCAGTATTGGCGACGAGCCTTATCAAATACAATCGAAATTCTCCGATATCCGGGTAGCAGTTGACGAAGACCGCTGCCATGGCATCGAAAGGTTACTCACACTTAAAGAGCCTCCGGTCGAAGTTATCTTGTTGGACGATGCGTTTCAACATCGATACGTGAAAGCAGGACTAAATATTCTTCTGACAGATTATCACCGTCTGTTCTGCGATGACACCTTGATGCCTGCGGGACGCTTGCGGGAGTCTGCACAAGGCAAAAATCGGGCACAGATAGTCATCGTAACCAAATGTCCGCCGGATATCAAACCTATTGACTACAATATTATTACGAAAAGGTTGAATCTGTTCCCCTACCAGCAGTTATATTTCTCATCTTTCCGATACGGAAACCTGCGGGCAGTCTTTCCCGATTGTGCCACTGTACAAGAGAGAAAATTATCCTCTTTACAGACAGAGGAACAGATACTGCTAATTACCGGCATTGCATCTCCCGATACGATCATCCGTGAATTGGAAATACATACACGGAACATCGACTTACTCGCTTTTAGTGATCATCATAATTTCAGCCAGCGAGACTTGGCGCAAATAAAAGAGAGATTCGGTAAATTAAGAAAAGGGCAACGCCTGATTGTCACAACCGAAAAAGACGCGACACGCCTGATATGTCATCAGGAGCTGGATGAAGGGCTGAAACCATTTATTTATGCCCTACCCATTGAAGTAGAAATATTACAAAATCAACAAGATAATTTTAACCAACACATTATTGGCTATGTTAGAGAAAATACAAGAAACGGCAGCCTTCCTGAAAGGAAAGATGCACACAAGTCCTGAAACAGCAATCATTCTGGGAACCGGACTTGGCAGTCTGGCAAACGAAATTACCGAAAAGTATGAAATAAAGTACGAAGATATCCCCAACTTTCCTGTGTCTACCGTAGAAGGGCACAGCGGTAAGCTTATTTTCGGTAAATTGGGTAATAAAGAGATTATGGCAATGCAGGGACGCTTCCATTACTACGAAGGTTACTCTATGAAAGAAGTGACTTTCCCGGTACGCGTGATGCGTGAACTGGGTATCAAAACATTGTTTGTGTCCAATGCCAGTGGCGGCACCAATCCTGAATTCGAAATCGGTGATCTGATGATTATCACTGATCATATCAACTATTTCCCCGAACATCCGTTACGTGGTAAAAACATCCCGTACGGCCCCCGTTTCCCGGATATGAGCGAGGCATACGATAAGGAACTGATCCGCAAGGCAGATGCCATTGCAGCAGAAAAAGGCATTAAAGTACAGCACGGAATATACATCGGTACACAGGGACCCACATTCGAAACACCTGCAGAATACAAACTGTTCCATATCTTAGGAGCTGATGCGGTAGGAATGTCTACTGTCCCCGAAGTGATTGTAGCCAACCACTGCGGCATCAAAGTTTTCGGCATTTCCGTCGTAACAGATCTTGGGGTAGAAGGAAAGATTGTAGAAGTATCACACGAAGAAGTTCAGAAAGCAGCCGATGCTGCCCAACCGAAGATGACCACCATCATGCGCGAACTGATAAACCGTGCATAAATACTTCCTTATCATAAAATAAGATATATGAGAACAGAGATAGCAACCTTAGGTGAATTCGGACTGATCAAGCATCTCACCGAAGGAATTAAATTAGAAAATGAATCAAGCAAATATGGAGTAGGCGACGATGCAGCCGTCCTCTCCTATCCTGCCGACAAGCAAGTGTTGGTGACTACCGACCTCTTGATGGAAGGTGTACATTTCGACCTAACCTACACGCCGTTAAAGCATTTGGGATACAAATCTGCTGTGGTTAACTTCTCCGACATCTATGCGATGAATGGAACGCCCAAACAGATTACAGTTTCACTTGCTCTCTCCAAACGCTTCAGTGTGGAAGATATGGATGAATTTTACTCCGGACTCCGTCTGGCATGCCAACAATATAAAGTCGATATTGTAGGTGGTGACACCACCTCTTCTTTGACAGGGTTTGCCATCAGTATCACTTGTATTGGTGAAGCCGACAAAGATAAAGTAGTTTACCGTAATGGCGCCAAAGATACCGACTTGATCTGTGTCAGTGGCGACTTAGGTGCCGCCTATATGGGGCTGCAACTGTTAGAACGCGAAAAAGCAGTCTTTAAAGGCGAACAGGATGCTCAGCCGGATTTCTCCGGAAAAGAGTATTTGTTGGAACGACAGCTCAAACCGGAAGCCCGCAAAGACATTATTGAGAAACTGTCCGCCGCAAACATCGTTCCGACTTCTATGATGGATATCTCTGACGGACTTTCTTCGGAGCTATTGCATATATGCACTCAAAGTAAAGCAGGTTGCCGTGTCTACGAAGAGCATATCCCTATCGATTATCAAACTGCAGTTATGGCAGAAGAGTTCAATATGAACCTCACCACCTGTGCCATGAACGGTGGTGAAGATTATGAACTTCTTTTCACTGTTCCCATTGCCGATCACGAAAAAGTATCGGAAATGGAAGGTGTCCGCCTGATCGGGCATATTACAAAGCCCGAATTAGGCTGCGCACTGATCACACGCGATGGTCAGGAATTCGAATTAAAAGCTCAGGGATGGAATCCACTACAGGAAAATAAATAAAAAATTCCGAAAGAAAAACACTGATAATAAGCAGAATAGCTTTTTATCAGTGTTTTTTATTACCCTAAGGTTTGCAAAATCAAAAACTTTCACTACCTTTGCAACCGCAAACAAGAAAGGTGCCATAGCTCAGTTGGTAGAGCAAAGGACTGAAAATCCTTGTGTCCCCGGTTCGATTCCTGGTGGCACCACTTTTTAAGAAGGCAAAACGATGTAAATCCCTGAATTTCAAAGAAGTTCGGGGATTTTTCTTTTCCAAGAATAGGCAAAATTAGTGGGATTAGAGCAAACTATACGTCCTTATTCAAGGGACTGGTTTTAAAAGCCCAAAATGTTCCACTGTAAGGTGTTTACTTCATTCTTTTACAGCTTGTTGCGCTATTTTACATAACAGGGTTCTCGGTTCGATTTCCTAACTTTGTATCATTAAAAATTGAGCCGTATGGAAAGAAAAAGATTCAGCGTGTTGTTCTTCATCAAGCGTAGCAAACTGTTAAAAAACGGGGAAGCACCCGTGCGTGTACGTGTCACTTATGACCGCCTATACGTGGAACTTCAACTAAAGCGGAGCGTAAAAGTCCCACTTTGGTCGCAGGAAAAAGAGAAATCGACAGGCAAAGACCGAAACTCCGTAGAACTTAACCATTACATTGACGCCCTGCGTGTGAAATTCTATCAGATTTACCAAGACTTGGAACTGGAGGGAAAGATTATCTCCGCACGTGCCATAGTGAACCGCTATCAAGGAAAGGACGAGACTTTCAAGACATTGTATAATGTGTTCAAGGAGCATAACGACAACTGCCGGAAGCTAATCGGGACGGATTATGCCGATATTACTGTAAGACGTTACGATAATTGCCTTAAATATCTCATGGAACTGGTTAAACGTGACTACAAGGTAGATGATATGCTGTTGCGTGAGGTAAACGGAGAACTGGTGCGTAAATTTGATTTATACCTAAAGACGGAAAAACATTGCGCACAGAACACCGTTATCCGGTACATGAAATGCTTCAAGAAAGTGATAAACCTTGCCATTGCACACGAATGGATAACAAAAAATCCGTTTGTCGGAATCAAGTTTCACGAGGTGGAAGTAAACAAACAGTTCCTAAGCCAAGCCGAGATAAACCGGATATGGCAGAAAGAGTTCAGGATTGAACGGCTGGAACTGGTACGGGATGTTTTTATCTTCTGCGTATATACCGGGCTGGCATTCATAGACGTGTATAATCTGCGCCCCGAACACGTTTCAGAGGACAGCAACGGCAACCTGTGGATAGTGAAAGCCCGTGAAAAAACAAACAACCTTTGTAACATTCCGCTTTTGAGCATCCCCAAGCAGATACTTGACAAGTACAAGGATAACCCCTATTGCCTTGACAAAGGAACTTTGCTGCCCGTCCCCTGCAATCAGAAGATGAACAGTTACCTGAAAGAGATTGCCGACCTGTGCGGAATAAAGAAAAACCTCACCACGCACACAGCAAGGCACAGCTTCGCTTCGGTTATCGCACTGGCTAACAACGTGTCACTGCCGAATGTGTCTAAAATGTTGGGGCATTCGTCTACAAGAATGACACAGCATTATGCGAAGGTATTAGACCAAAGTATATTGAGAGATATGCAAGAAGTAGAAAAGAATCTGATATATTAAATACCAAATAGATAGTATTACAAATAAGAAATAAGGTATTTATAAGTATATTTGCCAATTACAAAATAACAGCCATATGACACTAAATGAATTAAAGGAGCAAATTATATTAACAATCCGAGATTTAAAAGACCACGGAGTATTTCCTAAAGAAAATCATTTGTATGATTATAAAAAAGAATTAAATTTCTTTGGTATAAATGATGCTTTAGAAATTTTCATGAGAAATTTAGCAAAAGACATCTTATCTTTTTCTAATGGAAATGGAGGTATTATTATTTTAGGTATAGAGGAAAATACAGCCACAGGAAAATTAAATGATACTGGACTTGACTCTAAGAATCTTGATTTATTAACAAAGATAGATTTAAACTTAATCACTCAAAAATTTGAGAAAATCACAAAAACAGGAGTAAACATTGATTTACAGTCCTTTCAATTAGGTACTCGTCAATTTTATTATTTGCTAATAGAAAAACAAAATCAAGTATTAATACCTATCAATGATTTCAATGACTATAAAATCAAGAAAGGAGAGATTTTATATCGTGCATCAAGTAAGAATGAAATAGCAAATCATTCAACCCAAGATTTCAATCGTTTCTTACAAATTAAATCAAATGAAAAAAATAAAGAATTTATGGAGATTTGGTCAAAGTTGTTACCTGAAATTTTTGATATTAATCCAAGAGAAATTCTAATTATAAATCCAAAGAGTAATCAGATTTATGGATTTAATGGAAAAGATAACATCTTATCCAGTAGTGAAATAGAAATAGACCATTCAGAAAAAGGGGTATTCAATGTTATACTGAATGCTATTTCTGCCGGAGAAATAGGGAAAATATCTGATACCGAAGGGAAGCCATTATACAAAATTGTTGGAGAAATTAAGACCACAGTACCAAGAGAATACATATCCTTAACAACTCTATTGGCAGAGGTCGTGAAATTATCTGGTTTTAGAGTATCAAGCGTACAATTAAAAATTTTAATGAAATATTTAGGTTGGGTTAATGATGAAAATTTTGAAGTAAAAAATCCAGATACAGATCCGACAAATCCAGAATATAATAATTTTATATGGTTAGAACGTTTTGATAAATTAAAAAACAGTTTTAAAGTTGTCTGTTCTGAAGAAGCAATACCTGAAATAGTCGCAGTTCTTAGTGATTTATCCAATCATATAAAGATTTTCAAAAAAGAATTATTACGAGTAAAAGTAAAAGCAAGTAAATGAGTATCAGTAAAGCCAGCAATACTGTTTTCAACAAAACAAGATTGCTGGCTTTCAATAAACCAATGCACCAAGTAAACAAGGTTTCAAGATTTCATGCTTTCAAGTTATCATTCCTGTAATACTTATCTAACAAATTCATTATATCACTTTCCCGATAAATGATTTTTCCCGGAAGCTGCACATATCCAAGCAGTCCTGTATCCCTGTAATCCTGCAAAGTCCGCTTACTGATACACAGTTTTTGGCAGACTTCATCACCCGTCAGATAATGTTCGCCACCCAACACCGGACGATAATTCGTTATCATGTATTCCATATTCTCCAACACCCGGTCAAGGGATGAAAACAATACTTGTGTCGTATTGGAATCTTTAGTTATCAAATCCATAGGTTTTATTTTTTAGAGTTATTCTTTACATGATTTTGCATAAAGGTTTCCACATCCGAAACCTTATAATAAATCTTGTTATTGATTTGCGAATAAGGTAATTTACCCGTATCACGATAGGTTTGCATCGTCCGGGCAGACACATTCAGTAAACGGCAAACTTCGCAATTATCCAGCCACTTATCCTGTTTTCTCCGCAAAGGAGTACAAAGGGCATCCATACGGTTGACAAAGTGGTTAAACTTTTCTTGCCAAAGTTCGAATGTTCTCTTTTCAATGGTTACTATTTCCATATTTCATTATGTTTTGATATTACTTCTTTTTTCTTGTTTGGTGCAAATATATAGCCTTGAATAGTAGCTTGTTTCAGACTGTCCGCAGATGTCCTAATATGTCCTCACTTGCATAGAGAAAAGAATAAGAAAAGCCGAAAAAGGTAAGCGATATAAAGAACTTCGTTCACGTTTCATACCCTATTATAATAAGGTGAAAAACACAAACGAACTTTCACGGTCTGATAGTATTTTAAAGCAGAGCCGAGCAAAGCAATTCCAAACGCTTAACACTTTGTTTTTTACCATTTTTTCTTATTTTATTTGTGGTGCTAATTCAAAAAACAAAGCACCATGAACAATCCTTTTGAAGAAATTTTCAAGCGGCTGGAAAACATCGAAAAGATGATTTCCCCCGTAGGCAGTTCTTCATCCGAAGAACCGGACAGCAGGCAATCTGTTTTAGTCAAAATATCCGTAGCCAGCCGGATAACCGGATATTCAGTTAATTACCTCTACCACTTAGCCAGCAGCGGAGCAATACCATGTGTCAAACGTGGACGTTCCTTACGTTTCGATGTGAACGAGTTGCAACAGTGGATGCAGCAACAATATATACCGGCTTCCAACAAACTATCCGATGAAAGAAAAAAGGAATAACGAAGCGGAACACATCGAGGGTAGGCTATCCAAAAACGAGCGCATCGAAAGGCAACTTAATTCCCTGTACGACTTCCGGTTTAATATTGTGAAAAGCAGGACAGAATACCAGGCTGCAAATACTTCCGGTTTGTATCAGCCAGTCACGAAGTTTGCTTTGAACTTTTTCAGGCGCAAACTGGATGTTACCGTAGGCGTTGCCACCTCTGCTGAAAACATCCGTACGATATTGGAAAGCGATTTCGCAAATAAGGTGCATCCCATACGGGAATACCTAACTGCCCTACCCTTGTTGAATCCTGCCGGACATGGATATATCAAAAAACTATTGAGCACGGTGCAAGTAGCCAATTCTGGCAAGTGGGAGGAGTATTTTACAAAATGGCTTGTCGGTGTGGTAGCTAATGCAATGAATGATACAGGCTGTCAAAACCATACTTGTTTAGTCCTTACTGGCGACAAGCAGGGGCAGTTCAAAACATGGTGGCTGGATAACCTTTGCCCGTCACCGTTAAAAAATTATCTATTTACCGGGAAGATAGACCCACAGAGCAAAGATATTCTGACACTGATAGCCGAGTACTTGTTTATCAACATCGACGACCAGCTAAAGGAACTCAACAAGTAGAATGAAAACGCACTAAAGAACCTGATAACCACCCCGGCAGTCAAGTATCGCAGACCGTATGATATTTACATAGAAGAATATCCGCATTTAGCCAGCTTTATGGCTTCGGTGAACGGAAACGAGTTCTTGACAGACCCGACAGGAAACAGACGATTTCTGCCTTTTGAAGTCCTGCACATTGATAAACCGACAGCAGAAAGTATCAACATAGATAATGTCTACTCCGAAATCATGTACTTGTATCGGCAGGGGGTACGCTATTGGTTTAATGATACGGAGATTGAAGAACTGCACCTGACAAATGCGGAATTTGAGGTGCAAACGGTTGAGTTTGAAATGCTGATGCAGTATTTTGAGAAGCCCACAGAGGAAGAAGAAAGCCTATTCTTTATGACGACAGCACAAATCCTCACTTGTTTACGGGATGTATGCCCTATGCAGTTATCGGAAAAACGATTGGGAGAAGCATTTCGGAAAGCCGGATTCAAACGGGTACAAAAGCGTATCAGCAACTGGAATTATTCGGTATATGGGTACAGAATAAAACCTATTTCCATACCCTACACCGATAACGATTACGGCTAACACAGCCGTTTATAATTGGCTGGTACTGCCTATACAGTAACTACCAAAAAACATCTTACTACATTTTATTTATTGAATGCCAGCTATTTATACAACGTGTAGTAAGGAGTAAGATAAAAGCCTGAACTGTTGGGAAATTTGAGAAAAAAGAAAAGTCAGAAAACAACATAGGTAATATTTCTATCTCTTTTGTATAAAACAACTTACTTATCTTACTGCATAGAGTATAATCCGTTGAAAAAAAAAGAGATAGGTGCAAAAAGTTGACAATTTTTCTTCTTACTCACTTCTTACTTCATTACTGCAATTTACAAACATTCAAAAATAAAGTTTATGACTTATCAGGAGGCTAACCATATCAGTATCAAAGATTATCTGAAATCATTAGGCATTTTGCCTGCAGTCGATAAATATTATTACGGCATGTACCACAGTCCGTTCCGTCAGGATGGTACGCCCAGTTTCAAGGTGGATTACGGTGTAAATCTGTGGTGTGACTTCGGGACGGGTGAGGGCGACTCTCTCATCGACCTTGTGATGAAGCAGCACGGATGTAACGCTTACGGTGCTATCTGCCGACTGGAACAGTATTCATCCGGAAATTCTTTTTCTTTTCAAGGGAAAGAGGTTTCAGAAAGGACTCAGCATGAAAGGAAACAACCGACCAGCCCGATAGACATCCGTAAAATCCAGCCGTTGCAGAATCCGGCACTCATGGATTATTTGAGAAGCAGGAACATTCCACCTCAAATGGCAGCGCACCATGTGCAGGAAATGTATTACCGTATCGGTGACAAGCCTTATTTTGCGCTTGCTTTCAAGAACGATGCCGGAGGTTACGAACTTCGCAATCCACGTTTCAAGGGCAGTACATCACCCAAAGACATCACACACATACGGCAGTCAGGCAAAAAGAACGATAGCTGTTTTGTTTTCGAGGGAGTAATGGACTATCTTTCTTTTATCGCCATCCGGCAGAAAACAAATCCCACCTATCCTTGTCTTGACTGGCAGGATTACATTATCCTGAACTCGACCACAAATGTAGATAAAGCCCTATACCCATTAGCAGATTACGAGCATATCCACTGCCTTTTGGATAATGACGAAGCAGGACGTAAAGCCACCCAAGCTATACAAAAAGAATATTGTTGGCATGTACGTGATTCATCACATCTGTACAGTGAATACAAGGACTTGAACGATTACCTGTGTGGGAAGAAGTTCAACCAAGCAGAGAATAGGATGCAACAGTCAACCCAACAAACGCAGCCGGAGAAACAAAAACAGTCTGCCAAGCAACAACAGCAGGAAAATAAAAATAGACAAACTCCCGGTGAAAAAAGAAAAAGGAGCAGGCGGTTGTAATTAGTAGAACAGGCAAAGCATACCAACGGCAAGCGGTGTGATTTAGGGGAGCAAGGTTATGTTTCGGTTTACCGAAACACCTTGCTTTGCCTGACAGCAAAGAAAATTTCTCCCGTTGGTCGCAATTTTTAAGATACCACCTAAAAACAAAAACATATGACAGAGATAAGGAACAAACCGGGAGGTCGCCCGGCAAAAAGCCGGATAGACAAGCAGAACCGGATAGTCAGCACGAAGCTGACCGAGTTACAGTTCTACGCAATCAAGAAGCGAGCCGGGGAAGCCGGGCTGCGGGTCAGCGAGTACGTCCGGCAGGCTGTCGTTTCGGCAGAGGTCATACCCCGGCTGAACAGGCAGGATGCGGACACCATCCGCAAGCTGGCGGGCGAAGCCAACAACATCAACCAACTGGCGCACCGGGCGAATGCCGGAGGTTTCGCACTGGTGGCGGTGGAACTGGTGAAACTCAAAAACAGGATTGTTGAAATCATAAACCAGTTGTCGGATGATTGGAAAAATAAAAAAGGGAAGCGGATTTAAAGGCTGCGTGAACTATGTGTTGGGAAAGGAACGGGCAACTTTACTTCATGCAGAGGGAGTGTTGGCGGAAAGCAGCCGGGACATCATACGCAGCTTCTGTATGCAAACCGAAATGAATCCCGGCTTGAAGAAGCCAGTCGGACACATTGCGCTAAGTTATTCGGCAGTGGATGCACCCAAACTGACAGACGAGAAGATGATACAACTTGCACAGGAGTATATGCGTGAAATGAAAATCACCGATACGCAGTATATCATCGTGCGCCATCAAGACCGGGAGCATCCGCACGTGCATATCGTATTCAACCGGATAGATAACAACGGCAAGACCATTTCGGATAAAAACGATATGTACCGAAACGAGCTAGTTTGCAAGAAACTGAAAACCACACACGGGCTTTATTTCGCTAAAGGGAAAGAGCAGGTAAAACAGCATCGTTTGCAAGAGCCGGATAAATCAAAATATGAGATTTACACGGCTGTAAAGAACGAAATTGGGAAATCAAGAAACTGGCAACAGTTACAAAAGCAGTTGGCAGAAAAAAGTATCAGTATTCATTTCAAGCGCAAAGGACAGACGGATGAGATACAGGGTATTTCTTTTTCCAAAGGTGAATACACATTCAAAGGTTCTGAGATTGACCGCAGTTTCAGTTTTTCCAAACTAGATAAATATTTCGGGGATGTAGGACTAACTACTGCCGGAAGCAACAAGCAGGCAATTTGCACACCTGTTCAGGAGCCAGCTACAAATAAAAGTAATAATTCACTGATAACAGGTTTCGGCGATTTGTTTTCTGTTTTATCCTCTCCGGCAGATGAAACGCCCGACAATCCCGATATGAGAAAGAAGAAGAAAAAGAAACGACAATTTAAGTTATAGACGTATGGAAGATAATTTAATTTTAGAGGGGCTTCTCTCTATAGTTACGGAACTAAAAGAGAAGCAGGAACAGCAGGTTAAGCCAGCCAGCCGGGAGGAAACGATAAACCGGCTGGATGTTATCGAGCAGCGCATTTTAGAGATGCATAACAAACCCGCCATTTCCGAAAATACGGCGCAGGAGATTTTAACCCAAATCGCCAGTATCAAGAAAGGGCAGTCAGACAGTCAGAAACAAGACCTTGATGATATAAAGGGAATGATTGTGACTTCGCATCGGTATTTCAAAGAGAAACTAAAGCCATTGTTTCCGACAGATACCCGGCAACAGGAAAAGGTAGAACCCGTTTCACTATACGGCAAGATTCTAAATCGGATAACTCACTACCTGCAACCAAAATTCTTTCTTTTTTCAGCAGGAATAGTTATCGGTATTGCTTCGTTAATCCTGAATATTCGTTTTACAGAACGTATGCAACAGTTAAAGGATAATGATATAAAATACCGTTATCTCTTGATGAAAGGGAAAGCGGACGGGAATATGCTTAACCTGCTGGAACTAAAGTTTATCCGGGAATGGGACAACGCTTTCATTCAGGACTTGACAGATACGGTTATTGATTTTGAATATCGCAGCAAGAAACAAGCGGAAGCACTGGAAAGGGCAAGGTTACTGAACAAACAAGCCGAACAGTTAAAGGAAGAAGCGGGCAAATTAGGCAAACCATAAACAAGAAGCCGGAGCAGACAGGCAATTACCCGATGCTCCGGCTTTTTAGTTTACTTCTTATCCGAACCGTGTTCTTTCTCGAACTTGCGGAGCGTTATCGAACTGAACCGTTCCTTTATGAACTCCCGAACATCCGAAGCCCGGTAATACACTTTCCCGCTGATTGTAAAGTAAGGCAATACACCCAAAGCACGGTAACGCTGCAAAGTTTTAATACTTACCTTGAACAACAGGCACAAATCCTGATTATCCAGCAGGTTATCATCTTCGGGTAGCACCTTGTCAGCATTGCGCAATGCCCGTACATCCTTGCAAAGCTCGTCCAGCTTGTCGAACAGCTTCTGCATCCACTCTTTGAAATCGTAGTTTTCTATATACATAGTTGCTTCATTTTCTGATTATACATTATGGTTTGTCAATCGATTGATGAAGCAAAGTTCAGAAAACCAGTGCAAAGAAATTACGGGGGCAAACATGGAATTCCCTATAAATTGACGCTAAGTTATTGATTATCTATACCCTTTTTTATCATGTTCCTTTCGGATAAGGTCTGCCAGTCCATTAAGAAACTCGGTGATTTTACCCGGCTTTCGTTTTATCACATCCTCATGCTTTTGGTGATAGTCGCCAAGCTTGATATTAAAAAGCCATTCAAAGGCTTTTCCCAAATCCACCAAATAGGCAGGCTTACCATTTTGATATACAATGTTTTTAGAGATGAACAGACCACTGACAATTTCCATCATGTTTATAAGGGTTGTTTTGTCAGCCAAATAGAGAGGGGAAAGAGGTGGTTTGTCAAGTTGCCGTTTGAACTGTTCGGGGTATTTGATACGCCATTCTATAATACGTATTTCGTTATCTATTAGCCCTATCGCTTCATCAATTAAATGCAAATAAGGCATTTTTTTCTTGTTCAAACCGTACACGGTACGATTTGAGACGATGCAATCCGAAAGAAAAATACCGTAGTAAAATGCTATTATCCTGTTCATCCATGCTAAAATCAGCTAAATGTAACGCCAGTTCTTCAATAGCTCCTACAAGCTCTGTTGCAAAAATTTCACGCTGTGAGTATTCCGATAATAAACGGAAAAAATCTCTGTTGTAATAGGTCGTTCATTATAATTATCTAAGGAAGTTCTGCTAAAATATTGACAGAACTTCCTACTGTAAAGTTTACTTGTTTACAAATTTAAAATCATATTCGTTGTATCGATTGCCTATATTTGGATATTTATTCAGAAGCAATTCTATCTTAGATATATCATCTGGCAATAAATTAACATTGGTAGCTTTCGCATTTTCTTCTAAATACTTGATTCGTTTAGTTCCCGGTATTGGAATGATATTTTCACTCTGACCCAATATCCAAGCTAATGCAAGTTGGGCAGGAGTTATTCCTTTACTTTCTGCTATTTCTGTAAATTCAGCAGTTAATTTTTGATTATTCTCCCAATATATACCGTTATAACGTGGCAAATGCTTACGAAAATCATTTTCACCTAATGCATTCACATTAATAGTATTCGTTACCAATCCTCTACCCAATGGTGAAAAGGGAACTAAGGTTATTCCTAATTCTTTTGTCAAGGGCAAAATTTCTTTTTCTACATCGCGGGTTAATAGAGAATATTCACTTTCGACGGCAGATATAGGATGAACGGCACAGGCTCTCCGCAATGATTCGGCAGAACATTCGCTTAATCCTAAATAGCGTACTTTGCCCTCTTTTACCAATTCTACCATAGCTCCAACGGTTTCTTCGACCGGTATTGTCGGGTCTATCCGATGCGCATAGTACAAATCTATGGTTTCAATATTCAACCTTTTTAGGCTGCGTTCTACAGCTTGTCTTATATATTGAGGAGAAGCATCCACATAACTTTCACCACCATCAAATACACTACCTTGATTATTACGTAAACGGAAACCGAATTTGGTAGCAATGAAAATCTGATTTCTTTTTTCTGCTAATACCTTAGATAATAACCTTTCATTAGCACCATTGCCGTACACATCCGCAGTGTCCCAAAAGTTTATACCAAGCTCTAAGGCACGATGTAATATCTTAATACTTTCTTTTTCATCGGCTACTCCATACGCAGCACTCATTCCCATACATCCCAATCCAATGGCGGACAGGCTTACTTCTGTTTTACCTAATTTTCTATACTTCATAATTTATATTTTTAGTCGATACAAAATTAGGAGATGCTAATTGAGCAGAATTATACAATTCAAAGCATCAGTTGCATAAATCAAATAATTGCCTGTTCTCTGACTTCGCTTGGCGATTTACCAGTATGTTTGCGATAGAATTTACTAAAATAAGAAACCGTTTCAAATCCCAAGCTATACGCTATTTCTGATATTGAAAGATTAGTATGTAGTAGGTGTTGGGTACATTCTTTGATTATTCTTTCCGCAATCATCTCCGAGGTAGTTTTTCCTGTTATTTCTTTAACCACTTTATTTAAATGATTAACGTGTACAGACAGGCGGTTTGCGTAATCGGCAGGAGTGCGCAGACTTAAAATCGCGTTTGGATAATCAACGGGAAATTGTCTATCCAACAATTCTATAAATAATTCAGTAATGCGTTGCGAAGCATTCGGATGTGATTCATATTGATTGGAATCCTGCATTTTCAGGGCTGTATGAACCAACAAATGAAGATAACACCGCAAGACATCGGACTTATTTATATAGTCTGATTGGTTCTCTTCCTGCATTTGTTTGTATATATCCATCACTTTAGCAACTTGCACATCATCTAAAAAGAAAACCTTATCTCCTGTTACTTTGAACAAAGGAGTATTTGCCAAAGAACCGTTCTTTTCATCTGACTGCACAAACTGTTCATTGAAAATGCAAAACACTCCTTTTTGTTCTTCACTGATTGATTCCCAAGCATAAGGAACTAAAGGGTTGGAAAACAACAATGCAGGACGGTCTACTAAAATCCATTTGTCCGCATAATACAGTTTTCCCACACCTATAATTAATGTAATCTTATAAAATTCCCTATAACTGAATTGCACAGTTCCAAAATTACATTGCCGGGAGAAAATATTAAAATAAGGTTTCTCCATAGAATAGGTTGTATCCGATTGAATGTCATAACTTTGTATTCTCTTATAGAATTGTGTAATACTTTCTGGCATAATATAGCTATTTATTGCAAAATAAACAATTATTTTTCGAACAATAGCTTACTATTCAGGCAATAACATTAATAAATCCTCATTTTCTTCTACTAAGTAGTATGCCATGAACACCAAAGGTTCGGAATCTAAGGCATTATCAAAATGCAGTATCGGCTTATTCTTAGGTTCGTAGAATGCCTCGCCAGCTTTTATTAATTGAGGCTTTTCTCCTTCAATCTGAAATAATAAAGTACCTGAAACGATATGCCCTACAACCAGACAAGGATGCAAATGATACTCTGCCTTACCATTTATCGGTATAACAACTTTCTTAATTTCGACTTTTGACAAACCTTGTTTTTCCTTCAATTGGATTGAAAGAAGATTGGTTCTTGCTACATTTTTCTTTTCCATACTTGTGCAACAACTTAAAATGATTAATAAAATGAATAGTACTATCTTATTCATAAATGATTTATTTTGCTGCAAAGATAGAATGGAGCAAGAGATTATTTCATTGACCTATGTTAAGAGATTTAAGACGGCTTAAAGATTCAGGCTTTATTCCAAGATAAGAAGCAATATGATATTGTGATACGTGTTGTTCTATATGAGGATAATTTCGTAAAAGCAACTTATATCTTTCTAAAGCATCATCCATGAGTAATGAAGTCTCTTTTCTGCATTTTTTAATGAAGAGAGTATCCGCTATATATTTTCCTAATTTATACCCTTCATTAGAGGTTTGTAGTAATTGGTCATAATTAGATTTAGACAAACAATATAAGACTGAATTTTCTAATGCTTGTATACTTCCTACGCTTGCTTCTATTGTCAAGAAACTTCTATAGGACGTAGCAAATGAACCTTGGAAATGAAAATCACTAATATAATCTTCTCCTTCCTTTTCTATGTAAGAACGTAAAACTCCCGTTTCTACAAAACCAATAAATGAGCAGACTTGTCCCTGATGCAATAAATATTCTTTCTTCTTCAAAATAACTTCATCGCATTCACCCATCAGCCTTCTAAACAAATCGGATGAGAGTCCTATTTCCTTGATTATTAAGTTTTCTAATACCATATTTACAGTTTGATGCTACAAAATTATCTAAAAGACTTCAAATCGAAGTACTATTTACCAAACAAAAGCATATCTGTTATTTAACATATAGAGCTATCATTACTTGTTACTCAAAACAAGCTTTTACCATAGAAGTAACCCATAAACTTTATAGCAATACGGAACCCTTTTCTTTTACTTCTCACAAAGAAGTAACTTTTGCTGCAAATAGAATATAGGTAACGAAGCATTTATCAAACAAATAATTACCTTTGCAGCACAATTACAGATACTTATGTTGAATACTGAAAACATACAATCACTCATTGATAGCGGAGAAGGCTATAATGTAGAGTTCAAAGTTCGTGTTCCCTCTAAAGTTCGTGAACTGACAGAAGAAATTTGCGCTTTCGCCAATGCAGACGGAGGGTATTTACTTATTGGTATAGATGATAACGGACAGATTATAGGCACAAGTTTAGAAAATGACAAACGTTCAGCTATTCAAGGCTCTATCAGTGAAATATCTCCGGCGCTTCACTGTGAACTGTATGCTATAAATATTGAAGATAAAACGGTTTGGGTGATTGATGTCCCGTCAGGTAAAGACAAACCTTATATATTCTCCGGCTCTATCTTTGTGCGGGAGGGAGCGAATTCTCAAAAACTTCGTACTGTCGAAGAAATGCGTAGTTTCTTTCAAGAATGCAATAAAATCTTCTTTGATGCAATCGCTTGCCCGTGGTTTAATATATACACGGATGCAAACGAACAAGCGATAAAAGACTTCCGTACGGAAGCACAACTAAGTCCATCCACAGCCGACAAACAGATATTCGAGAATTTGGAACTGTTTACAGATAAAGGCATAGCCAAAAATGGTGCAGCTATGTTCTTTGGCAAACAACCCGAACGAAAATTTCCGCACGCAATAACAAGATGCGTTCTTTTCAAGGGAACAACTAAAGTATATATCATAGATGATAAGTCTTTCGGTGGTCCACTATACCAGCAATATTTACAAGCAATGGCATGGCTGGAAAGCAAACTGCAAGTTGCATACAAAATTGAGGGAGCAGGACCGAGAGAGGAAATTTGGGAAATTCCTCTGACTGTATTTAAAGAAGCCATTATTAACGCTTTATCCCATCGTGATTATTACGAACAAGGAGCAACCATTACGATAGAAATGTTCGACGACCGAGTAGAAATTTCCAATCCCGGAGGGCTTTTACCTATCGTAGCCAAAGATTTCGGGCATAAGAGTATGACACGTAACCCGTTAATATTTGGTCTGTTTACTCGAATGCACTTGGTTGAAAGAGTTGCTTCTGGTATTCCTCGTATGCAGGAAGCGATGAAGGAAGCTAAACTACCTGAACCGGAATTTCATACGGATGGGATATTTACAGTAGTGTTCAAAAGAAAATACAGCATCGTAAGTGATACAGTAAATGATACAGTAAATGATACAGTAAACGAGAAAGAACAAGAGGTAATTAATCTATTAAAAAAAGAAGCAGGGTTAAATGCGACAGAAATAGCTCTGAAGTTAGGAAAGAGTATCCCAACTATAAAACGGTATTTAAGTTCTTTATCAAAATCAAACCTGATAGAATTTAAAGGTGCACCCAAAACAGGAGGATATTATTTAAAATGATTATATTATGGCAGAAGACGTAATTATCAATAGTACAGCAATTAAAAAAGTTCTGAACCGATACACTCCAGAACGAGCAATTGCTGAATATATATGGAATGGTTTTGATGCAAAAGCCACTACTGTTTATGTGGATTTTGAAATTGACAATATAGAACTAGATACATATAAAACAATTTCCATCACAGATAATGGAACAGGTATTGAATATGAAAAGCTTTCTCAAAAATTCAAGAACTTCTTAGAATCAGGAAAAGCTAAAATGGTAGTAGGTAATGACAATGATATTGTTAGAGGGAAAAATGGATATGGACGTTTTACTTTTTTCAAATTTGCTCAATGCGCAAAATGGATTACTACATATAATACAGAAAATAAATCAAAAACTTATTGTATAACAATCAATGCGGAAAATTTAAAAAAGTATGAGCCATCTATACCCCAAACTGATGACAAAAAACGACATGGGACAACTGTAATATTTACTAATATTGATACTTGTATTTCGAAATATTTTATAGACAAAGTACTTGTTGATTATTTAAAAGCGGAGTTTGCTTGGTTTCTTGCTGTCAAAAGCACATATAAAATTATAGTTAATAAAAAAGAGTTAGATTTTCGTTCATTAATTGCTGAAGATTTAGATATACCTATATCATTAACTGATAAGTCAGGAACGAACTATGACTTTAACTGTAAATATCTTAGATGGAATATAAAACTTAATGATGAATATTCTAGATTCTACTTTCTTAACTCTGATAATATTTTAAAGCAAACTAAAACAACAACATTTAATAAAAAAGGAGATGATTTTTGGCATAGCATGGTCATTGTTGATGATTTTTTCAACGAGTTTATATATGAGGAAGACAACGAAAATGAACTTGATTTATTTAATGAACAAGAGTATAAACTTAAATGTCAAGTATTCAAAAAACTAATAGCAGAACTCAATAATATATTAAAGAAAAAGAGGAGACCTTTCCTAAAAAGCAAAGCAAAATTACTAATTGCTAATTATGAAGAGGAAAATGTAATGCCTAAATTTGGGCAAGACGAATGGGATAAAATCAGAGAAAAAAGTTTTAAATCTCTAGTAGCAAATATGTATGAAGTAGAGCCAGCTATTTTCATAAAACTCAACAAGGAGCAAAAGCGAATATTCCTTGAACTATTAAATATGATTATGGATAGTCAGGAAAGAAATAGCTTATTTAATATACTAGATTCCATTTTAGAGCTAAATCATAATGATAGAAAAGAATTTTCCAAAATACTTCAAACCAATAGATTATCTGAAATTATTTCAACCATAAAAATCATAAATGATAGATTACTAGCTATTAATGGACTTAATAAAATAGTATTTGATCATGGATTGCAAGCTGGTGAAGTAAAACATCTACAAAAAGCCCTTGAGAAACATTATTGGATATTTGGAGAGGAATTTAGGTTAGTATGTGCAGAAGAAGTCAAATTTGAAGAGGCATTAAAAAGATATGTTAGTATTCTACGAAAAGATGAAGTATCCCAGAATGAATTAGTAATAGATCATCCCGACAAGAATAAAGAAATGGATTTATTTTTAACTGCTACTGATCTTAGAAATAATAAGCCTTTCAATATTGTAGTGGAAATAAAGAACCCAACGCTTATTAAAGTCCTAAAGTCCAAACAAGTTACACAACTAGAAGAATATATGGATGTTATATTGAAGCAAGACTGTTTCGTAGACAATGGAGCTTATTGGAATTTTTTCCTTATAGGACAAGATTTTGATGACATTGTTGGAAGACGAATCTTAGATCAATCAACAGGACTTATACTAAAAGGAGATAATTATCAAGTTTTTGTAAGAAGATGGAACAAAGTTCTTCAAGAAGCAGAATATCGGATGAAATATCTTTTAGACAAGCTAAATATTGAACGTTCAAAATTAAGTATAGCAAAGAGTTTACCTGATGTTATGGAGGAAACCTTAAAAAATAATAGTGCAGCGTTGAACTAAATATAATAATATTATTATATTTGCCCTCAGAAATCGTACCCAAGCTACAAACTTGTGTTGAACGGTGCAAAGCTGTGAAAACCTTATTCAAGGGATTAACATCGTAAGAAAGATATAACTTACTGAGAAATAGCGCCATACAAACTGACTTTCGGTTGCTGGTGGCACCACTTCAAAATAAAAAACGTTGTGAATCATCTTTCGCAACGTTTTTTATTTATCTCCACAAACTATATTAGTAACCTTTTTATGGTTCAAACTAGTACTTCAACAAAGTAGAAAATCCCGTAATAACCGAACTGAACTAAAGACATAACCGGAATTATATTTTTCTAACTGCTCACAGTCTGTCGATGCAGCCCATGCCGCTGACAAACACTGTATCTTTACGGAATTGCATGCCTCGATATCAGAAACCGCATCTCCTACATATATCATTTCATTCGACTTAAAGCCATAATATAATGATATGGCCTTCATTGCTTCTGATTTTCTGTTCTTTTCAGAAGAGCCGGTTTCTATTCGGTCAAAACACCCATCCATACCAAATTGTTTCAATGTAATATCACAACTTCTTATACCTTTTCCCGTAATAAGAACTACTATTACATTTCTTTCATGTAATTGCCCGATCAATGTTTTCATCCCTTCAAATGGCTTGGGACATAAAATGGCATGCATTTCTTCATAAATTACATAGAAATCATTTAATGCCTTCTCCCGACTATCACCGGAAACCACTTGATTGATCATACCTTCTTCATTTAATCCGAAGGTCCGCGCTATCTCGTCATCTGATAGTTCATGATCTACATAAGGAGTAGTCGCCTCTCTGAATGCTGCTAAACATAGCGGAATAGTATCTCCTATCGTACCATCCAGATCAAAAGCTACCAGCCGGATCATAATTTTCAGATTTATTGATTTGACGAATCACCCTACATGGGTTTCCAACAGCCAGACTGTTTGCAGGAACATTTGTGGCAACAACACTTCCGGCACCAATAACACTTCCCTTACCAATAGTAACCCCGGGCAATATAATAACTCCACCACCGATCCAGCAACCATCTTCAACAGTGACTGGAAGGGCAAATGTATGACGGACATATCGAACTCCCTCCGGTGCCTCAACAGGTGTTAACCGTTCATTCAAATCAATGGGATGCGTTGCCGTATAAATCTGGACATTAGGAGCAATCAGTACATTATTACCAACTGTAATCTTATTGCAATCGACAAACACACAGCCTATATTTACCGTAACATTATCACCAATATGAATATTACATCCATAATCGCAGAGAAAAGAATGTCCTACGGAAACCTCTGTTCCGATACTACCGAACATTTCTTTCAGAATCGCATATTTTTCTTCTTTTTGTTCATAAGACAGTGAATTGTATCTCATCAACAAACGGTGAGTTTTTCCTTTTAGTTCTAGAAAAACCGGAGCATGGCAATCATACCATTCACCAGCCAAGCATTTCTCCACCTCTGTTTTCATTCGTTCCCTCCCATGCGGATTTATAAGAAAGTAACAATTTCATCCTTGTCCTTTCGGGTAGTAAAGTGATCAGGTTGCTCTTGGATATATCCCAATGATACAATAGCTACCGGATATCTTTCGGACGACAGCCCGAAATTAGCTTTAAACAATTCCGGATCAAAGTTGCACACCCAACAACTTCCCAGCCCTATTTCGGCTGCGGCTAAACAGATATGCTCTGTAGCAATAGCAGCATCGATATCCGCATGATTTTTGTTATCGGATTTACGTACCCATGCTATCGATTTATCGGCACAAACAACAATGTATACCGGTGCCCGTGCGAACCATTCTCTATTATAACATTGCCGTAAATTCTGTTTTTGTTCTTCACTGACTACCACCATGAAATGCCAAGGCTGATAATTAACTGCAGAAGGAGCTAAACGGGCACATTCAATGATATAGTCGATTTTATCCTGTTCGACCCTGTCTGACTTATAATTTCTCACCGAGAAACGTTTTTTTGTAAGTTCTAAAAAGTTCATATCCTATCAATTTTTTATATTTAAAGCAAAGTTATACCATTTCCAGATCTATTATTATGTATTACTTTTCGTTATATCGGTAAAATTACGTTTTTTAGACTATATTTGTCTTATGAAAAGAGAAAACTTACATCAACCGTTTGAGATTAGTTTCAGTGAGTTTGACGAGTCAATGCTAAAAGAACACGACCATACTTTTTTTGAGTTGGTCTACATCTTATCGGGTACAGGTATCCAATGGATTAACAATAATAAATTTTCTTATCACGACGGACACCTATTTATGATAACTCCCGGAGACTCACATTCATTTGAAATACATTCCACTACTAAGTTTATCAATATTAAGTTCAATGATATCTACATTCATTCCGCTGTTTTCGGTACAGAAAACATAAAACGATTAGAATTTATCTTACAGCATGCCAACCACCAACCTGGCTGTATTTTACGAAATCGAACAGACAAACTACTCGTAAAACCTATGATTGAAGCCATCATCAGGGAATACGTCAATAGAAACTTATATAGCAAAGAAATCATAACGCAACTGATAAACACCATAATAATAGTCGTTGCACGCAATATCGCCATGTTTCTGCCTGAACAAGTCAATGAATGCTCCGAAGAGAAATCACTCGGTATACTGCAATATATCCAGACCTACATTTATCAATCCGAGAAAATCAAAACGAAAGCTATCAGTCTACATTTCGGCATTTCAGAGAATTATTTGGGACGTTACTTTAAAAAACACACAAACGAAACAATGCAACAGTACATACTGAATTATAAACTGAAACTGGTAGAAAACAGATTATTGCATAGTGAAATGAGAATCAGTGAGATTGTAGCAGAATTAGGTTTCACCGATGAAAGCCATTTAAATAAACTATTTAAAAAATACAGAGGTTGCAGCCCCACAAATTTCAGAAAGAATAATGCAGTATAGCCCCAATAATAAGTTATACAAGTTTCAGACGCCCTATTCGTCTGATATGCCCGATATCTTCTCCTTCTTTACATTTTCCTTTTGTTGCTCTCTATACTGTCGCGGAGGCATGCCATACCTTTTCGAGAACAGTTTATAGAATGTTCCGCGGTTGTTGAATCCGGTCTGGTCCATAATCTCTTCAATAGTAAGATTCTTGGCTATTAACAGTCGTTCTGCCATTGTTAGACGGTATTCCTTAATGATATCAGCAGGAGACTGTTCGGTTATCGGTTTTAGTTTCCGGTAGAACTGGCGGGTACTATACCCCATCTCACTACTTAGCAATTCCACTTGTAAATCGGGATTTGCAATATTCTTCTCTATAATCTCGAGCATTTTATCCAGGAACTCCTGATCTTCTTTATGTATACAATTGCCATGTTCCATAGTGAAGGAACTGAAAATAGAGCTATAATATTCTTTCAAGTCTGCCTCCCGTTTGATGAGACGATAAACGATTTTCTCCAGATACTTCACGTTAAAAGGTTTGGTAACATAGGCTTCTGCTCCTGACTCGATGCCCTTTACCTGATCGTCTTCGTGATGTAGGGCGGAAAGGAGGATCAGTGGAATATGACTCCATAATTTGTGTTGCTTTATCTTCTGAGCAAACGATAGTCCATCGATACCGGGCATCATGACGTCTGAAATAATTAAGTCGGGTTGCTTCTGCTCCAGACTGCTCAATGCATCTTTTGCATTATCAAAAGAGCGCACATTGTATTTGTCTGCAAAAAGTTCTGAAACGAACCATAACATGGAATTATCATCATCAATAACCATGATGGTCCGTTTACCCATATCAAACTCTATGGCAGTCTTTTCTAAAACAATAGGTTCCTCCGTAGCCGTATGTAATAGTCCGGTTTCATAAGTAGTTTGTGTAGTGTCCCGTTCAGTTATGGGAAGATTGGGCAAGGTAACGGTGAATGTAGTCATTTCATAGAGAACACTATTTACGCTGATTTCCCCATTCAACTGCGTAATCATGCTCTTACAAATAGCTAATCCAAGTCCTGTACGAGAATTCTTACCGTTCATCTCAACAGAATCCAATATTTTATAACGATCGAATATTTTGGATAAATTTTCTTTGGCTATCCCTTTTCCAGAATTGGATATACAAAAAATTAACGACTGGTTTTCCACTTTCAACTCTATTGTGATAATTCCTTTGTCGGGCGTGTACTTAAAAGCGTTGGATATTAAATTGCTGACAATCTTATTAAAGCAACTGATATCCGTATTCCATTCAATGCCCGGAGAAATATGCAACTGATAATTCATTTCTTTATTTTCAGCCAGTTCTTCGAAAGATTCCGCTATGCTTCTAACCTTTTCCGACACGGATAACTGTTGAATAGAAAGTACTTTATTGCCAGTTTCCAATCTGCGAAATTCAAGTAACTCTAAAATCAGATTATTCAGTTTTTCAGTATTTTGTTGTATCATCTTTGCATACTTCTGAGTGTATGCGTCAATCTCCGGATTGGCAAGTATCTTCTCACAAGGACCATAAATCAAGGTCAGTGGCGTACAGAATTCATGAGTGATATTAGTGAAAAAACGCAATTTTGATTCGTAGATTTCTTCTTTCTTCTCCCGGTTCATCTTGTCCAACATACGGTGTTGTTTGCGACGGTATATATAAATGAGCCTATATATCCCTGCAGTGCACAACAGTGCAAATAGAATGAAATATACCATATAGGCCAGCGGACTGAGATACCACGGCGGAGTGATACGGATAATGACGGATTGTGTTTGGCTTTCTTGCCCGTTTATATTGTTTTTGTATTTTACTAATAAAGAATATTCACCCGGAGCAAGATTAGAGAAAATAGCGCTGGTGGATGTTCCGTTTTCTATCCATTGGTTGCTCATTTCTTCAAGCTTATAATAAAAAGAATAGTTGTTGCCATTGATGTAATCAATAGCCATAAAATTTAGCTGAAAGAAGTTTTGACTGTAATCCAGTTGAAGAATTGTTTTACCTTCCTTTTCATAAAGAAACTTATGAATATTGTGTTCTTTGCCAAAGATAGACAGTCCTTTCAGGGTGATTTGCGGCATATACTCTTCGGTGATACAGTCATTTGTCTGAATGGAAATAAAACCATTTGTACCTCCAAAAAACAGTGTTTCCGAAACGACATCTTTATAGAAAGCACCATCACTGAACTCGGTGATTTCCAATCCATTTCCACTGTTATAGGTTTGCCCTGTACGAGTCTCGGGGTTGAAGCGTATCAATCCCTGGTTGGTACTCAACCAAAGATCGCCTTGGTGGTCCTCTAAAACTCCGTGTACAGTGTTATTTAAAAATAAGTCCGCTTTCGTATATAAGGAATCATCTTGTTCAAGATGCAACAACCCCGAGCTAGTTCCTAACCAATAACCTTTTGCGTTTTTGTAAATAGCAAAAATGTCGTTAGCTGTCTGACTGCTTACAATACTGTCAAAACGATGCGGAATCATTTCCCCTGTCTCTACATTCATGCGGTATGCACCGCAACCACGATTGCCAAACCAAAGTATGGAGTCGTTTTCCTGGTAAGAAGTAAAGAAATAGTTCGAAGCCATACGCCCGTTATCAATAACAGTACGGGAAGCAGATTTTACAGTAGGAGTAGCAGTAGAAGCATCAAAGATAACTTTTACAATGCCTTCACCTACCGTAGATACCCATAAGGTCGTATCATTCGGTTGTTTTATAGAATGCACATACTTCACTTTTTCTCCATTGGCAATGATAGGCAGTTCTTTTAATTGCCTGCTTAAGTACGAATAATAATTAATTCCATTTTCGGTTCCGATCCACAATTTATCTTTGTATCCGGGAGCAAAACAATAGACGGAATTATCTGCCAGCGCACTATTATATGGTGTAATCCGATCAGACGACATAGGCATACTGTTATCCGGAGTATACTTTTTAATGCGGAGTATCCCACTTCCTTTGGTTCCTATCCAAAGCGTTTGCTCCTGATCGTAGTAAAGAGCCCTAACCGGATTACTTATTTGATATACAGGAGTGTCTAAAAGAGTATTGGTAATAGAAAAGGTGTCATTATAATACATGTATACACCTTGTCCGTCTGTTCCTATCCATACAATATCTTGAAATTTATCTTTCATCAGACAGAAAATACCGGAATGTATTTCTGTTTTCTGTATCTGATATTTCATCTTTTGAGAGGACATATATTTTAGAACAATGAGACCACTGTTTTTGAAACCGATGTAGTAATCGTTTTTTTGCTTGATGATGGAAGATACTTCCCCATGCACTTCAATCTGACCTCTTAGGTCAGCTATATAGTATGCTTGCCGGTTATTAAAATCATATTCGTAAAGAGCGTAGGTTTCGTCAATAAAGTAAGCCATATCTTTCTCGGCAAAGGCATGGTATAATTTACACGAATGCGTAAAAAGATTCTTACGGGTTAATGTCAGCCCCTGTTTTGTATTCTCAATACGATAACTTTGAGTCTCTTCATTGGAGGTAAATATCCATAAAATATCGTTTGAATCCACAGTCATAGAGAGTACATGGCTAAATTCAAGATTGGGAATTTCCAATCTATTGAAAGATTGTGCTTCTCGCTGATAATAATAAAGATAGCCATCATCTTTCAGAATAAAAAGCATGTCATCCTTATTGTTAGCCATAAAGTATTGCCCTTTGAATTCAGTGAAACTCTGACTGGTCTGTTGCTTGGTATCTAAGCGATTCAATCCATAATTAGTCTGCACCCATAATATATCCTTCTCCGATTCGATGATTTGATTTATCAAGTTTCCGGAAAGTAAGGTTTTGGAAGAGTTTATTGGGGTATACAAATGTATGTCGGTTCCATCAAAGATATTCATGCCATCGCAAGAGCCGATCCAAATGATGCCCCGATCATCCTGATAAAGAGAGAGAATAGCACTATTTGAAAGACCATCTCTATTGGAAAATTGTCTCAAACTGTATGCATGAACCTTCAAAGGCAGGCAAAATAGTAAGCAAAGAAAATACAGTAGTGACAAGTATGTTCGATAAATGTATTTCATGTTAGATATAATGCATTAGTGGGTTCACAAAGATAATACATGCCGGACAAATAATTCTCAAGTGCATGATAAATGTTTTCTCCCGAAGAGATTGCCATTTCTATCAAAATAGTATCCGAATCCGGACTTGCTCCACAACTTCTCCCTGCAAAGCAATATAAAAGGAGAGAAATGATGCAACCAGTCCGGATTGGATAAAGATCGAGATAGGATTATCACTCAATGACAGAGGCAAATCCTCCGTTACGTGCCAGACGCACTATTATTTTATCTCCTTTTTTAAGAGTATATTCTTTTTTTCTGTAATCCATAGCTTGTCGGTTAGCATTAACCCCATCCTCAAAAGAAGTCATCCGATAAGATTGTCCTTCTTTCAGGAAGTCAAAATCCAATTCAAAGGTTCTCTCTTGCTGTCGGTTGTTAGTCATGCCACCGATATACCACTTATCTCCTTTACGTTTTGCCACAATCACATATTCCCCAGCCTTAGCTTTCAAAGCAATGGTTTCATCCCATGTCTGCGGGACTTGAGTAATATATCGGGTACATTCGTCATTGCGATAGTAAAGTGTAGGATTGTCCGCCATCATCTGCAACCCACTTTCGAAAATAACAAATAAAGCCATTTGGTAAGCTCGTGTACCTATACTGGCTGAATTAGGACGTTCGGAACAATAAATTTCCGGTTGCATACTAAGCATGGCACCCGGCGTATAGTCCATTGCACCAACCGCATTTCTCATAAAAGGCAGATATATGCTGTTGTCCGGTCGACATCCACCCATTTGTTCCATTCCTCTTACGCCCTCATAAGACAATACATTCGGATACTTATATTCCAATCCGGCAGGCTTAAATGCCCCATGAAAATCGACAAACAGATGGTGCTTGGCAGCCTCTCGGGCTACTCTTTCATAATAATTCACCATCCACTGGTCACTTCTGTCCATGAAGTCGATTTTGACTCCCTTCACACCCCATTTCTCGAAAGTCTCAAACAGCCCGAAATTGTTTTCTACAGTGAGCCATGTCAACCAAAGCACAATGCCTACATTTTTTTCTTTGCCATAACGAATGAGTTCATGCACATCTACCGCAGGATTTGGTGTATAGGGATCACGGGTACTCATAGCCCAGCCCTCGTCCATAATAATATATGGTATACCATAATTAGCAGCAAAATCAATAAAATATTTGTAAGTATCGAGATTGCATCCTGCTACAAAATTAACATCCGGTCCGTAGGGAGTAGCACCGTTCCACCATTCCCAGCTTGCCAATCCGGGCTTAATCCAGGAAGTATCTTCCAATATGTTCTTTTCGGCCAATCTATAAGACATCGTATTCTCAATGAGTTGGCTATCTTCTGTACTAATGACAAAATAGCGCCAAGGGAAATTACGCTTTCCACTGGTTTGTGCTATATAGTCGGCTTCTTTCAGTATTTTGACACTCCGATCACCGTCTTCTCCAAATTCAAGAGGTACTCTGGGAAATACAGAAACCATACCATTGCTACCATTACTTTTCAGAAAAACAGCCGGATAATCGGTTAGTGATGTTTCACTGATTAATATCTTACTTCCTTTTTGAGTATCAATCAGAATTGGCAATAAAGCCATTGAGGCAGATGATTTCCATTCTTTGCTATACAAATGGGTATATTCTTCTTCATAAGCCGTTTTAAAACTTCCGGACTGTTGCATGTGTAGCAAATAATTATCAGGGAAGTTCACTTGGAGGGTCTCATTCTTCACATTGATCATTCCTTTCTTATTGGTTATAAAACGGTAGGCAATTCCGTCATTGAAGGCACGAAACTCTACGGAATAACCTCCTTTGAAGTCTAGAAGAAGTTGGTTGTACCGATTACTTACAGACGAAAATTTCAATGGAATAACAGGCTTTAAAGACTCGTCTATATTCTTATGGCTTACTTTAGTCATTTTAGGATTCGTTCCCAATTCCTGGTCACCGATTTCCATTGCAAGGTGACACTGCTTTAACAATGTCTCATTCCGGCAAATGACATCGTAGTAGATTTTATCTGAGAGATTCACTGAAATCTGAATATTCCCATCCGGCGAAGCCAGCTTGTGTATGTTCTGTCCCTGAATATACAAAGAAATACTAAAAATTAATAGCAGCAGTAATTGTTTTTTCATACTAAATGATGTGTTTTAAAGTTTTATTATTTGCAAAATTAGCACATAAATAGAACATTCTGTTCTGCATTTGTGACATATATGTATCCATTTATGTCATTATGGGTTCTATATACTTTAATGTCATGTATTTGGGTGCGTTTTTAAGTATAGATTTCTATCTTTGTACAAATGAATAAAACTAAAATAATGTGTATATCAAAGTAAAAACTAAAGGGTATGAAAAACAAATGTATGCTAGTTGTAATTTTACTGATCTTGTCAGGTACAGCATTTGCAAAAATTGTGCTGCCACCTATTTTCTCTGATAATATGGTGTTGCAGCAACAAACCAATGCTCCCATTTGGGGTGAAGCGCAGCCTATGAAAACTGTAAAAGTAACCACCTCATGGGATGGGAAGACGTATGCGGTTCAGGCTAATAAAGCAGGAAAATGGAAAGTAACTGTTCACACGCCTGTTGCCGGAGGACCATACGAGATTGCCTTGACAGATGGTAAGAAAGTAAGTTTAAAAAATGTGATGATTGGCGAAGTATGGATATGTTCGGGACAATCGAATATGGAAATGCCATTAGGGGGATGGGGAAAGATTACAAATTACCAGAAAGAAATTGCAGAAGCCGGACACTCTAATATACGACTTCTGCAAATAGAACAAATCAACAGTACCCAACCGGAAACGAATATAAAAGTCCGCAATGACAGTTGGCAGGTTTGTTCACCGATAACCATCCCTGAGTTTTCTGCTACAGCTTATTTCTTTGGCAGAGAAATCTCAGAGAAACAAAATGTTCCGGTTGGCTTGATACATACTTCTTGGGGAGGCACAAACGTTGAATCCTGGATAAGTGGAGAAGTCTTGAAAGAGATGCCGGAATTTGTGAAAACAGTGGAGTCCATTCAGAAGATGCCGGGTGATAAGAAAATACTCAAAGCAGAATATTTAAAGGAGCTCACTGCCTGGAATAACCGTGTGGACGAAGGTTTTGCTGAAGGAAAACCGGTAAGAGCTGCTGCATCATTAGATGACAAAGATTGGGAAAGTATGAATTTCCCGGGTGAAGTGGGTCCACAATTGGCCGGCTTTGATGGAGTTATGTGGGTTAGAAAAGAAATCGAAATTCCCGTTAGTTGGGCAGGTAAAGATGTACAACTATCCCTGGGGGCTATTGATGATAATGATATTACTTATTGGAATGGAATAGAAATAGGCCGTACAGATGGGCCGACTCTTCAACGCAAATACATCATTCCGGAAAAAATGGTAAAGGCTGGAAAAGCAATATTAGCCATTCGAGTCTTGGATACAGGTGGTAACTGTGGCATTTGGGGAGACCTTTATCTTCGCTCTACAAATGATGAACAGATTAGTCTGTCCGGTGATTGGAAATATCAGGTTGCTGCGGATACTCATAAGGTAGGGGCACTTCCGGTAGACAGATCCGTAGATCCCAATTTACCGACTTCCCTTTATAATGCAATGATTCATCCACTGATATCTTATGGTATTCGAGGAGCAATTTGGTATCAGGGTGAGAATAATTCTTCCAGAGCCTATCAGTATCGGGAACTTTTCCCATTGGTAATAGAGAATTGGCGCCGGGATTGGAAACAGGATTTTCCATTCTATTTTGTGCAACTGGCCAATTTTATGCATGAAGTTTCCCAACCGGCAGAATCAGAGTGGGCAGAGCTTCGTGAAGCACAAATGCGTGCATTGGCAGTAGGCAATACCGGTATGGCTGTAATAATAGACAGAGGTGACGCCAACGACATTCACCCTAAAGATAAACAAACCGTAGGACATCGACTGGCTTTGATTGCCCGTGCCAAAACATATGGGGAAAAACTGCCTTATTCCGGCCCGATCTATCGCTCCCATCAGATTGTAGGAAATAAGATAATTCTTTCTTTTGATCATACCGATGGTGGATTGAAAAGTAGCGATGGCAAGGAGTTGAAAGGCTTTGCTATAGCCGGGCGCAATCATGAATTCCATTGGGCCAAAGCTGAGATAGACGGAGACAAAATTATAGTCAGTGCACCTGAAGCGGTACCTTATCCGGTTGCTGTGCGATATGCTTGGGCCAATAATCCGGTCTGCAATTTGTATAATGGAGCAGGACTTCCAGCTTCACCTTTCCGAACAGATGACTGGAGAGGAATTACGCAAAAGGATTAATTGTTCTCATAAAATACCCTCATCCTTTGTCACTGTTAAACGAAAGGTATGAGGGTATTTTGTAAATGCTGATATATGGCCTCCAAGGGTATCCTGAATGTTACATAAATAAATTACCGGATTACTACTTTCTGCACCCTTGTCGTATGAGATAAACATTTATCGTCCACGTAAACTATAAAACCTTTTCCCCTACCATATTTTTTCCCTTTCTTATCAAAAATAATGGTAATGGTTTTGCCTTGGCAATATACATTATCCAAACAAAAATAGTCCCAACATCCATCAGGAACAAGAGGGTTTATGATAATACTTCCATCTTCCTGCGGACGAACTCCCATTAATCCTGAAATAATCAAATTACAAAAAGAAGAGTGGTTATAATCTTTCCCTCTTTCTACACCACCTTTAGAATCATCCCAAGTTCCGTTTTTCCATGATTTCAGGCGAGTCCTCGATATCCAGTCTCCCGTATAGGGATTGATATTTTCATCAATCCAACAAATCGTATCGTTATTGACTGATAAAATACGATGACTATTACTGTATATGTTCAAAAGACTTAAATAATCTTTTTTAGTGATGATGGGAGAATCATAACTATTGAAATAGTTAGCCATTGCTGCCAGTGTCATGGAAGTCAAATAGGGCCAGCTGGGACCATTCCATTGACATTCGTGTCCTTCGTATGAAATCTTGAAATCAGGGCAACGCTGTTCTACAGTAGTTGGGCCATAGGCTGCTTCAAATCCCTTGGAATCAAATAGTTGTTTCCATGCTATGGAATAGTTATCCGGCGGTATATTATAGAACCAGGGAATGTATCCAAGAAGTTCACGTGCATAAGAGAATTCCATCTTGCCATTTAGAGGTATAACCTTATAGAAATCAGCCTGTTTATCCCATAGCCTCCGGTTTATTATTCCTTTTAACTTATCAGCCTTCTTCTGATAGGTCCGGGCTTCCATGTCACGATCTACTATTGAAGCTATTTTTGCCAACGCAACAGCCTCACCGTACATATAGCTGTTAATGGTAGGACGATAACCACGTCCACCTTCTGACAAATGTCCGGAAACAGACATCTCCATTCCATCCCTGTCGTCAACCTGCCAGAACATTCCAGTCGAATCCCGCTTTTCTTCTTCCCACTTTGCAAAGTTATCTTTTAGCTTGGGATACAAATCGGCCAGTAGCATTTTATCATTGTGAATTAAATAGTAATTGTAGATAGCGTCTGCAGCCCCAAAGCTGTATAGCCTCGGATTCCCGCTACCAGAAAACCAGAAAGAAGCATAATCAGATAAAATTTCAGCGTTTCTCAGCCACCGGCCCTCGTAGAAATGATGGTTAGCCGCACAACTGATGGTATTATACTTTCCGGCCCAAGGAACATCCGGCAAGAATTCAGTAATAACGAACCCGTCAGGAGTCTTCTTTATATGCTTTCTATAGGTCCACCATCGAAAATAATATGTTTTCTCCAACTCCTTATCCGGACACTCAAAAAATGGAATATTCTTTCTTAAAAAATCAGATGCACCACAGTTAGGGATATCTTGTTTATACAATTCATTATCTTCACGATTGAATTGATTGACGTAAGACTCGATTACTTCCGGAGCATCTTTAATGAGGAAGTTTTGCCCCTGCATGTGCAGGGGCAAAACTATACCTAAAGCTATAAATAACTTCTTTATTTGCATATAGCTTAGAAATTTAAGTCATGATTGTCATAAATAGCCAAACCAATCTGTTCCAAATGTTCATTCCGCCCATTGTACCAAAGCATCCAGCAGTCTTTCTCTTGAATGGCAAATGGCTTGTAAGTGGCACTGGCATCCCACCCACCTTCCGTAGGAGAAATGATCGGGTTTTCGGAGTATCTTTCCCAATCATTGATTCCGTCTTTGGAACGTGCCATTCCTATCTGCGCAAAATTAATGTCATAGAAACCGATATAAAACATTAAATAATCATTTTCGCGTTCTATCACCTGACATGCGGTAACCTTATGCTGTTCCCAACTTTGTGCAGGATCGGCTTTAAATATCGGATTTTTGTCCCATTTAGTCCAATGTAACCCGTCTTTACTCGTTGCATAACCGATAGCATCGGGTTCATATTGTTCTCCTCCGGAATACCACATTTTAAAAATATTCTCGTGTTTATCCCAAATTACATGAGGACACATGACCGCAACTTTCTCCCAAGGCTGTTCCGCTGACAAGACCGGTTCTTTGCTTTGCCGTTCAAAGTTATAGCCGTCTTTACTTATAGCATATCCAATCCATGACTTACCGTCATTTTGTCCCGTATACCACATGTGATACAGTCCGTCTTTGTAAACAACAACCGGACGATTCATGTCAGCCTCCCAACTACTGCCTTCAACAGGTGGCAAAACTATTTGCGGCGCACTCCAATTTTTTCCATCTTTACTTGTGGACAATGCAATACTTTTTTGGGGGCGCCAAGAACTGTACATCTTATAAGAGTCACTATCTTTCAGTACACAAATATCGAATACCGTACCTAAATCGCCACCACCCAAGACAGGATTATTTTCATATTTTACCCATTTTCCTGTGGCCTCCTCTTTTTGTGTTGTTTTCTTTGGGGAGGTAGTGCAACTACAAATTCCGATGATGACGATAAGGCTAATCAATGTCTGAATTACATTTTTCTTCATGTTCATTTTCTGTTTTTTACCTTTGCTTTTCCCCCTCCCTACAGACAGGGAAAAACAAAGGTATGGATATTACATTAAATTTTTAACTTTAACTATTACTATTTTTCCCAGCCGGGATTTTGTTTCAAGTCAGGATTCAACACCAATTGTTCAGTAGGAATCGGCTGAAGATACGCTTTTGTTGGGTCGAAATGAAAATGTCCGTCCGGAATGTGGCGTTGATAAGGTTCAAAATAACCTTCACTGTCCACCCAGTAGTTGTCCTGATTACGTTCGGGACTCCAATGCCCCACCTTTTCCATGAAATCTGCCTTATTGATTGCGGCGGGAATGTGGAAGTCGTTTTGGAAATACTTCACTAACCAATCCAGGTTTTCAAACTGAGCAGCGTTTGCCCCCTGTATTCTATCGTGATTCCATAAGTGGTGGGCACGCCAACGCTTTAAGTCATCGTGGCGGTAACCTTCACATGCTAATTCTATACGGCGTTCACGTCGAATCTCCTGTAGCAGATTGGAAACCGGTACCCCCTCATAACCTCTTGCTGCCGTAAAGTCTCCCTTCGGATCGGTATAACCTACGGAAAGTGTGAGATGTGGCATACCTACCCTATCACGCAGTTTATTAATGGTAATGTCTAAATCATTCTGTGTGATGTTACCCAGTTCAGCTCTTGCCTCTGCATAAATCAGCAGTGCTTCAGCATAGCGAAAAATGATACTTCCTTTGATACTTCCCGAAATGGTCTCCTGTTCGTTGGCATCGGGATCAGCACCTTTGGCCAGTTCATATCCTGTGGAACACTTCTCTACACCGGAAAGGGTAATATTCGGCTTTATGAACACAACCGTTGTATCCTTCCCGTTGATAGTTCTCGGACGTCCGGGAGTAAACATTGTTTGTGCCAAGCGTGGGTCACGGTTGGCAACCACATTCAATAAATTAGTATCCCCTGCATAATTTTCGGCCAGGCTTATCGGCAATGCCTGTGTACCGTCTTCACTGATGCAGAGATAGGAATCAACCAATGCCCTGGTCAATCCTACACCGGCACCATTACGTCCGGGATTACGGTTATCATTGTGCCAAAATCCCAGTGAGCGATCAAATTTCTTCCATAGCATAATCTCCTTGCTGCTTGAATAGTCCCAACGGTTGAACAGTGTGTGATAGCCGTCTTCCACGCCCATGTTGTCCAAGTCAAACAACTGGCTGTCAATGACCAACTTCGCCATTCTGGCCGCTTCTTCCATATAAGCCTGTACATTTCCCTCTCCGGCGAAAGGCGTACCGGCATGATACTTCTCCCAAGTGGCTTCGAACAGGGCAATTCGTGCTTTGTATAGCATAGCTGCCTCTTTTGAGACACGTCCGGTCTCCTGCTGACTATATGTCGGTAATCTGTCTATGGCATCATCCATGTCATTCAGAATCTTATCAGCTAACTCGTGCCGCTTCAGGCGAGGGCCGTACAATTCTCCTGATTCAAGATCCAGTGTTTTATCAATCCAGGGAGCACCGCCAAACTTCCGCAGAAACTGTTCATAGTAGAGCATAGCTCTGAAGAAGTAAGCTTCACCAATGTATTTGCGGGCTTTTTCCGGTTCGGGAGACTTGTCACAGTTATCCAACAAAAAGTTGACACTGCGTATTTTTCCCCATTCAGTAGTTCCCCAGCCTTCGCCACTGGAAGGAACCTGGTGCAAACCTTCAATCAAGTCTTTGTTATCTTGATAATTGTCACTAAGCAGGTTATCCGAACCTCGGTCAATATGATAAATATAGTTGTTAGGCGAGCCCCAAAATGAGGTATAAAACTGATTTACGTACAGTTTGCATTCATCTGCCGTATAGGTCAGATTCACATCCGCAATCTGATCCAGTGGGTCTCTTGCCAACCAGTCTTCACAAGAAGAGATTGCCATGCCGGTAAATAGGCAAAGTGTATAGATTAACTTTTTCATCTTTTTGTATTTTTAGAGTTTTAGAATGTAACGTTAACACCAAAGGAAATTGACTTGGAGATGGGATATGCACCGCCCCACGGAGCTTCGGGATCAAAGTTCTCGTTAATACCGGAGAAAGTCAGCAGGTTATCTCCACTGAAGTAAATGCGTACTTTTTCCAGCCCTACCTTATTAATAATAGCTCCTGGTAACGAATATCCCAACTGAATGTTCTTCAGGCGGCAATAAGCACCAGTATCCATGTAACGGGTCTGTTTCTGCAAATTCTTACTGGTGCTCCACAAATAGAGTCTTGGTAACCATGGATCCGGATTACTTCCATCCTCACGCCAGCAGTCCAGTGTGTTTTTCCATACATTGGAACCCCATTGCCCACCTCCGAGTCCAAAGGCAACAGGACCTTCCAGCCATAAGTCACGTTTCATGGTTCCTTGTAAGAACATCGAAAAGTCGATACCGTTCCAGTCTGCATTGAAGCCAAAACCAAAATTATAGCGGGGAGTATCATTACCAATGATAGAGAGGTCTCCATGGTCTTCCAGCGTCTGATTTCCATCGTTAATGTTAGGATCATCATCCAGATTCACATACTTGATGTCACCTACAACCCAGTCACCACCAAACTTGTTCTGTACGCCAGAATCGTTAATGGCTTTCGCTTCAGCAGGATCGGTCATTATATGATCGGTGGTATATCCCCATATGGTCCCCATCTTCTTACCTACGTAGTAGTCATATATCAGCCCCTTGGGATTTGAATATTTCAAAACAGTTCCTTGGTAATCTGAAAGATTGAACGATACACTGTAGTTGAATGATTTGGATGCCAGCGAGAACTGGTCTCTCCATCCGAGTGTCAGTTCCCAACCCTCATTACGTATATCGGCATTGTTCGTATCAGGAGAGTTTACACCCAGCACGGCAGGCAAAGTGACACCCTTTGTAATAAGTCCGATAATATCTCTTCTGTACCAGTCGAACGACATAGTAAGCCGATTGTTCAGTGCGGCGATGTCAACGCCAAAGTCCAAAGTACGATTCTTCTCCCATGTATTATAGGCAATCATATTAGGAGCACCAAAGGCACTGATTCGTTTGTCACCCATAATATAATCGGTCGTAGCGTTATAAGGTACGGTAGAGATATATTGGTAATTTTTTCCCCGCATATTGCCCAATTCTCCCCAAGATCCTCTTAAACGTAATTCGGAAAGTATCGAAGTATAAGGTTCGAAGAAAGCTTCCTTAGCCACATTCCAACCGGCGGAAAAAGCTGGGAAAGTTCCCCACTGGTGTCCTTTGGCATAACGGGAAGAACCGTCTCTGCGCAGGTCGAACTCAAAGAGATAGCGGCTCTTGTAGTCATAGTTGAAACGACCGAAGAAACCGAGAGTAGCATAATGATCCAGAGAATCCCAGGCCTCTATCTTTCCTGTACTGGTAGAAATGGACGGTTGGCCCGGTAATACCATCCCCATTTTATTGGCATAAAGACCGAAGTTCTTCTTATATTCCGACTGCATACCGGCCATTATCTTGAAATTGTGTCCCTTGAACTCTTTTTCATACGTAGTATATGCATTCATTGATGTGAAGTCATCATTGTTAGATTCCTGCCATACACGCGTATCTTCAGTTCCAAATCCACCTTCAAGGTAAGGCTCGTTGCTCACCGAGTAGGAATAAATGAGACCTTTGGAGTAACTACGTTTGTTCATCCATTTGTTGTAGGTAAAGTCGGCATTGATAGTCCAACCTTTCAGTGGCTTGATGACTACGTTAGCAGTGCCCCAGAAGTTATCGGTGTATGAGGTCTGAGGATTGGCATCGGCAATGAATACCATACGTCCGGCCGGAGAGAAATGTCCATTGGGATCACGCACAGGAATAGTAGGCCACACTACTTGTGTCCAACCAATCATATCGTTGACACTGCCACCCGGATTCATGCCGTAAGCGGGAGATACACTCTTTTCGTGTGAATAACGCACATTCAAGCCCACGGTCAGCCACTTCGTCACGTCAGTCGTAATTTTGGCCAACGCATTGTAACGTTGATAATGATCATCGTAATATCTCAGTTTGCCTTCGTCTTTCAGATATCCCAGAGACATGACGTATGTAGTCTTGTCGCTACCACCCCGAATTGAGATGTTGTGTTGTTGGTTCAGCTGGTTATTCTTAAACATAGCTTTTTGCCAGTCTTCGTTGGCATTTGAACGTCCGTCTCCCCAATCAGCCCAACGGTCCGGATTATCTCGTTGCGGCACGTTGTTGGGAATACTGGTCGGATCATAGTAATATTTTTCAATACGCTCCATCGTCTCCAGGTCAATAATACCACTACCGCCTCCATTGATGTCAGCTTCTCTAAAAAGTCTGGAAAACTCCAATGAACCGGCTGTTTTGGGTAGTACGGTCGGACTGTTGAACGAAAAATTATTGTTATAATTGATGACAGTCTTTTCATTCTTCTTACCTGACTTAGTGGTAACCAATATCACACCGTAGGCAGCTTGTGCTCCATAGATAGCACTTGCAGCAGCATCTTTCAATACAGTCAACGTCTCAATGTCATTGGGATTCAAATCATCGAAATAACCGGTTACACCGTCTATGATAACCAATGGACTGTAGGTTGCATCCAGTCCGGCATAACCTCGGATATTGAACGATGCCTTCTTACCCGGACCACCGTCTCCATTGGAGATATTCAAGTTGGCTACCTTACCCTGAAGTGCTGCGGCAGCATTAGTTACAGGACGGTCCTCAAGTTCCTTCGCCCCCACTGTGGCAATAGCACCCGTAAGGTTGGCTTTCTTTTGTACACCGTAGCCCACTACCACTACTTCGTCTAACAATTCCGTATTGTTCTCTAATGTAATATTTAGAAAATTACCAGTTACTTTTACTTCCTGAGATAAATAACCGATAAAAGATACCACAATAGTAGAACCTTTTACAGCGTCGATGGCAAAACTACCGTCTATGCTAGTAATCACTCCGGTCGTGGTCCCTTTTACAACTACATTAGCACCAATTACAGGTTCGCCAATATTGTCTATAACCTTACCTTTTACTTGTATAGCCTGCTCTATGGCGGCCATCGCGTCCATACTTCCAAAAAGTAGCAATACCATTAGAGGTATTAGAATGTGTTTTTTTATTTTCATAATACTAACTTTGATTAAAAAGACATTTATTTTTCAACATCTGATAGTTCCTTGTTTATGTAAACAGGAAGAATGAGCTAGGAAGAGTTTTCTTTTGTCATACCAATTCTTTTTTAATAAGTGTTTATATTTATTTAGTTACTGCTAACCGAGCATACATCTCTACCATAGCAGCTTGCGTTAACAGCCACTTACGGTCATCATGGGTTCTTCCACTGAAATCGATATCAAAAAGCCCCTTCTCATCACGCACATGTTCCCATGCATAATCCATGTTTTGATTGAAAGAGTTGATATATGTTTTATTATGGTCAGTTTGGTAGAGTTCAATGAACCCTCTCAGCATAACGGCAGTAAACCATACATCCCCCTTTTTAAGGAGTTTGAAAGGTTCCCCTTCTTCAGGTATAAAATTTATAAAAAAATAGTTATAACACGCTTTTGCTATATTTTGAGCATCCTTCAAAAAATGGCTACGACCGGTAAGTTGATATAATAAAGTGGCAGCCTGCATCATTTGCCCACTATTGTAGGCATATTTAGACTTATCAATTTTTCCATCCAAAGAGATATTGTCAAAGTATAAATAATCGGTCGAATCTTGCAGTCTTTTTTTAGTCCACTCATATAGTTCCTGCCCTTTTATCAGATAAGAACTATCTCGGATAGCTTTGAACATTTTTAATGCGAACACTGATGCCGGTGCGTTAGAACATGTATTTTTAGATACTTTCTTTTGCTCACACCAATAGATACCTCCGCCTAATTTGTCATCTGCTCCACTCTCTATAAATTTCCAGATAAGCTGGGCTTTCTTCAGGTATTTTTCTTCTTTTGTATTTAGATAAGCATCTGTGAAGTCAATACCCAACCAGATATTATCATCGTAGAAGCGGTCGGATTGGGAAGCCGTGTTTATGTACGAGGCATAACCGGCAGGGCTTCTGCTGATATCTAAATATTTTTCAAGTCCCCGCAATACCTTGTTATCGAGTAATGTCTTATAGCTCTCATCCCCGGTTGCTGCACATAGTGCATTTACAGCAGAAAATGTCCCGGAATAAGGCCATAAGTAAGAATATTGATTGGGGATTTCTTTTTGTTCTTCAGAAGCCAGATACGTGGCTGTGTAATTTCCTACATTAGAAGGATAATTCTCTCTTAACAGACAGGTTCCTGATACAGAATAATTTGCATATAAAGAATCAAGTGTTTGTGTAGCCCGTATCAGAGTTAAGCCACTATCTATAGTAGTTTGTTCTTGTGTATCGCATCCGGTCACAGTCAATGCACAAATGAAGATGATGAAAAGTACTTTTTTTGAGTTCATTGTCGCTCTGTTAGATTATTATTGTGTATCATTACTTTCTTTTAAAGAGGATATTTTTAAGATATCCTCTTTTCCTTTGTTTATAAAACCTCTTTCACCTAATCAATTTCTCTAATAACTACTGAAATCTGCCTGCAAAAGTATAAGATACACTGAAAGGTGTTTTATAAATCCATGACATAAAAGTATAACTGTATCTTATGACATAAATTTGGATAATTATGTCCCGAAATCGTATAAGAAAAAGTGAGAAAAGAGAAAAAAAGACGATTTATGAAGAAGGAAAGAGAAAATTATATATTATCCATCAACAACCAAAGTACAATTCCGGTCAAACTTTGACGATTGGTAGAGCATCACTTTATCTCTTCCCCCGGTAGTATAATTAAGATCCGAAAGCAATTCATGTTATTTTGATCGCATTTCTTTTTTGGTAACGGGGATTTATTACATCGATTCCTGTTTTTTTGCCTCAAATATGATTAAGCAGATAATAAAAAATGAATAAATATCACCCATTGGAAATAAAATGCCATATTTGCACAATATTATATTCATTTTACCTAAAACAAATTATCAAATCCCATGCATACCACCATTTTAGAAACCGAACGTCTCCTTCTTCGTCCTTTCCGGGAAACGGATCTGCAAGAGCTCTTTGAATGTTGCCAAAACCCAAACTTAGGAAATAACGCCGGCTGGGAACCACATAAAAGTATCGAAGATTCCAAAGAGGTCTTACATACTGTATTTATGGGAAATGAAGGAGTTTTTGCCATAATTCTCAAAGAAGATAATTCACTGGTGGGTTCTATCGGTATTATTACTGACCCCAAACGGGAAAATACCCGGACACGTATGCTGGGATACTGGCTGAAAGAGTGCCATTGGGGAAAAGGTATGGCCTCGGAAGCGACACGAACCATATTGGATTATGGATTTAACGTACTGGGATTGCATTTGATTTCAGCGAACTGTTATCCGCATAACACCCGTTCCCGACTTTTATTGGAACGGAACGGATTTGTATACGAAGGTATACTCCATGAAGCAGAAATGACTTATGACGGACATGTATACGACCATTTATGCTTTTATCAGAAAAAAGGAAGAGTGCCCATGGACTAAAAAGATCTTACGATGATATCCGCAAATAGAGTACGGACTGAACAGCCAACAAAATCACAAAAAGATATTCCGCTGTCAGATATACTGCCAGAGAGGCGGTATAATGACTTAGCAGATACAAATAGAACAAATAAATAACAATCGTTATCAACTGGAACCAAAAGGCAATACGGGTTTTACCCGTACCCGTCACCGCATTAATATACACATATCCAGGCAAAGCAAACACATAATTCAGCAACATCACTGCAAAAGGGATACTTGAAATATTAATAAGTTGAGAACTGTCCGTATAGAATCCAGTAATCTGCCGACGAAAGACCATAGCTAATACTACCAAGGGAAGCCCAATTGCATAGCCCAACTTTAAAATTTTCCTACAAAGCGGAAACAGGTATTGCCTCTCTCCTGCTCCGATCAAATTACTGACTAATGCTCCCGTAGTGGCAGCAAACGAATTGACAATCACAAAGAAGATTGTAGAGACACTTCGAATAATATTAGAAACAGCAAGCTGAGCTTCTCCCAGTCGTTCAATAACCACGAAAAAAAGAAACCACGGAGCAACACTGATAAAGGCATGGAGCATACTCCATACGGAGAGGTGCCATAGCTCCACTAACAAACATTTGTCAAATATAAATTTTAGTCCAAAGTCTGTTCTATCGATTTTCAGCCAAGTATAAACCACAATAATCAGAAGAGAAGCAGCTTCGGACAAAGAAGAAGCTATCGCCGCACCTGCTATTCCTCTATCAAGAACAAAAACAAACCAATAATTACAGGGAATATTTATTAGAACGGCTGCCAGTGCCGCCCATGACAAAGCATTGGTTCGGACAATACCAATATAAAAAGAACGAAATGCCAGAAAGGGAAAAGAAAAAAGCAAACCGAAACATCTCCAATCCAGATAATCAATCACGGCACAATATATCTCAGAAGAGTGCACAAAATATCTCAAAAGAAACGGAGAAAAAAAATAAGAAGAGAGGCTAAGCAAGATAGCAAGTACACATAGAAAGACTAACCCCTGAAAGAAAGTTCTGCCTGTTCCGGTATAATGTCCCTTTCCATTGTACTGTCCAACCATCACTTGTACTCCCAAGCTAAAACCAAATCCTAACATATAAATAGCAAGATAATAAATACTGCCAAGAGCGGAAGCGCCAAGTTCCACCTCACCAACATGCCCTAGAAAAACAGCATCGGTTATATTGATTAATTGTTCCATCAGAATGCTCAACATCACAGGATAGTTGATAAGCCAAATTTGTCGATAAGTATAATTCATTGCTCAACTTTATGAATACTGCACATTTATGACACAAGGAAGATATCCTACCCAACAGTATCAACATGTACATAACTGATAAATAAATAGATATGAAACTCAGGGAGAGAAGCCGGGGCATCTATCCTATAGCTGAATAATTTTATTTAGAAAAAATTATTCGTCGAGCTTAGCTATATACAAAGTTTCATGTAGGAGATTAATGACTTAATGATGAATACGGAACAAAAGTATAAAAAAGAAGCGGATAAACAATTTTCTCCCTCAAACGTTTTATTCTCACATAGAATGAAAAAACAAATAAGAATATGGAACAGTCATTCAAAAAGGGAATTGTACTCCATCTAGCCTCATTAGTAGAATATTCTGAAGGTGGAATTATCAGTAAGCAGTTAATCAAAAGCCCTGCCGGAAACATTACTTTATTCTCATTCGACAAAGGCGAAGGACTTAGCGAACACAGTGCTCCATTCGATGCTTTAGTACAGGTATTGGAAGGATCTGCGAATATTGTTGTAAATGGACAAGTTTTTACGGTAAATGCAGGAGAAAGTATTGTATTTCCGGCTAATGCGCCGCATGCATTGACAGCTATTGAAAGATTTAAAATGTTACTGACAATGATTAAAGAGTAGAATCCTCTGATACAACATTCTGGATTGAGATAGAAGAATAATGTATCAGGTAAGTTTATTCCTGATTTTTTAATATCTTTGTTGAAATCAAATCTTACCTCAATACGATGAATGTCAAAATAGAAAGTAGCTGGCAACAGCGCCTGCAAGAAGAGTTCGATAAACCCTATTTCGAAAAATTAGTGAACTTTGTCAAGAATGAATACGGGAAGGCACATATACTTCCACCCGGACATCAAATTTTTCATGTATTCAATTCATGTCCTTTTCAGAATGTAAAGGTAGTCATTTTAGGTCAAGATCCATATCCTAATCCGGGACAATATTATGGTATATGTTTTTCCGTACCGGACGGTGTCGCTATTCCAGGTTCACTTTCCAACATTTTTAAAGAGATACATCAGGATCTAGGCAAGCCGATTCCCAATTCGGGTAATCTGGATAGATGGGTCAAACAAGGAGTATTCCCCATGAATTCCGTACTTACCGTACGAGCTCACGAAACAGGTTCACACCGTAATATAGGATGGGAAACTTTCACCGACGCAGTCATCAAAAAATTAAGTGAAGAACGTGAAAACCTGGTATTCATGTTATGGGGATCATATGCCAAAGAAAAAGCATCACTAATCGATACCGATAAACATTTAATATTAACCGCCGTACACCCTTCTCCCCGATCCGCCGATTATGGATTTTTCGGTTGCAAACATTTCAGTAAAGCCAATACCTTTTTACGAAGCAGAGGCATAGAAGAAATTGACTGGTAGCATTTTTATTTGCATTCAGCAACATCGGACAAGTGCTCTCTTTCTTTTCACCCTATCTTTGCAACATTGAAATACCAATTGAATCATGGAAGGAAAAAAGACAACGCAAGAAGAATATCAGAAGTGTGTAAATGCAGTAGTAGATTATATTAATCTCCACTTGGGTGAAGAAATTGACCTGAAATCATTGGCCAGGATTTCCCATTTCTCCCCCTTCTACTTTCACCGCATTATGAAAGCGTTTTTGGGTGAACCCATCGGTACCTTTATTGTCCGGACACGAACTGAAGCAGCGGCACGCCTATTACGTTATTCATCAACTTCCATATCCGATATTGCCTATCGGATCGGATATGCTTCTCCATCGTCTTTTTCCAAAATATTCAAACAAATGTATGGTATCTCTCCAACAGAATATCGTAATAATAAAAACTATGTAATTATGAAACCAGCAATAATTAAACCGGATCTGGAATTGAAAAAGGAAATCAGAGAACTCCCCCAACGAAATGTAATTTATATCCGCCTCTTTGGTGATTATAAACTAAATGACTATGCAGGCACATGGATGCACCTCATTCAGTTTGTGAAAGAACAAAATCTTCCGATGGGAGACCCTTCTCCACTCTGTATCTACCATGATGACCCCAAAGTAACCCCAACCGATAAACTTCGTACTGACGTATGTATGTTGTTACCATCAAATGCAAGACCGAAAGGAAATGTAGGATTCAAGCAATTGCCTGCCGGACGTTATGCAACCTTCCTATACAAGGGTTCATACGATCAGTTGCAAGCCGTGTATGACACAATTTACGGCAAATATCTACCTGAAATGGAGTGTACACTAAGCGATGAACCAAGTGCTGAAAGGTATCTTAATGATCCATCATGTACTCCTCCCGAAGAGTTATTAACCGAAATCTACATTCCAATCCGGTAAATCTTCAAAAGAATATAGGCAGGCAAGGCATTTTCTCCTCTTGCCGGCCTATTGGTACTACTGCAATAAATATATTCAATACAAATAATACATACTAATCTCTCCCCCAACTACCCTTTCTCTTATATAATAATGTAAGCATCGTATCCAATTAAACAATTATTATATAAATTCAAAATATTATCGTAATTCATAGTAATAATTATATTAATAACACTAGTTTTGTTATCACATAAACCAAACGACTAAAAAGACAAATAAATAACCCCAAAACTAAATCATGAAAAACAAGTCAATTGCATCTTTTATGATAAAAATCGTAATGATGCCTCTACTCTTTACAATCTCATGTGTAAATGAAATTTCAGAAGATCCTGTAGATATTCCCGGAGAGATACCCATCCGTCTTTCTACACAAATTTTATGTAACCACACACGTGCTATCAATAACGAATTTCAGGAAAAAGATGCCATCGGTCTGTATGTATTGACACAATTATCAACCATCAACCAGAAACGATACATTGACAATATGCGTTTCACATGTTCCCAAGCAACCGGTTTCGAACCAGAAGAAACAATCTATTATCCCAAGGGAGACGGTAAATGTGATTTTATAAGTTATTACCCTTTTCAAGAAACAGGTATTAACCAAGACCAAAGTATAATGCAAGTCCAAATACATACCGACCAAAGTTCTGTAAGCAAACACTCGCTCTCCGACTTTATGATCGCTACAAACAGTGATATTACCCCCAGTCAAAATATGGTATCTATGGAATATAAACATAAACTCTGCAAACTGAAAATCACTATAAAACCAGCTCCGGGAGAAGATATAGATGAACTTTTAAATGACAATCCATCTCTATCATTAAATGGATTCCATTCGGACGCATCATATGATTTTCTCACAGATCGATTCGAGCCATCGGGACAAACAATTAGTGTCACACCTCATGGAGAATGGAAAATAGAGAATAACGCTCTGACAGGCAAAGAAGTCATATTAATACCCGAAAAAATAGAATCTGACAATCACTATATAAATATAGATATAAACGGTAAAAGCTATAGTTGTCCATTTCCTGATAATTTTCAATTAGCCAGTGAAAAAAATTGTTCTATAGCCATTATTTATAAATCATCCGAAGGTATCCAAATCAACAATTTCGATCATAGCATTACAGACTGGACAGAAGGGGATTCCGGTGAAACGACAGCCCAGGAAACATCAGGCGTAATTCATCTCTCAGCTCTAAAATTCAGTAAAAGTAACGTTTATAAGGCAATTAATGAAGGAACTCAGGTAGCTGAAATATGTAAAGAGTATCTTTTAGCTGATAACATCGACGCACAAGCCATTGTCGTCTATCCCGTCCTAAACGGAGCAACAGATCTGAATAACGGAACAGTAATTTGTTTACTTGACGAACCAGCATCCATTCATGGAGGTAAAGTCTCTTGGAACAAAGTTAATAACGCATTAGATTACACGCCAGGCAATCAAAGCATCATCAGCGACTTCTATATAACCCAAGACAACTCAATATCAATTTCTAAGCCGGAAAACCCGCTACCGGTGCGATTACAAGAAGAGGTCTTGACAGATATACGAAATACGGAAACCCAAACTTACCCTATAGTCAAAATAGGAATCCAATATTGGATGGGACGTAGTCTAGAAGCGACACACTATACTGACGGTAAAGCAATTACTTTAAAAAAAGATTTTACAACAACAGCAGGCTATTACACCGGCAAATTTAAAGATGCACCTCAAGACTTTTACTTTTACAATTCAGAAGCTGTTATTTCAGGCAAGCTATCACCTCAAGGATGGAGTATTCCTACCGAAGCCGAGTGGGAACTATTAAAGCAATATATAAACAATGATGCTTCTAAACTGAAATTCGGACCATGGTCGAGCGATGAAAATGGTGACAAGCTTCCCATACTAAACATTACGGGATTCAATGGAGTACCAGAAGGATATATTCTAAAAAGTAAAAACGGATATACCAACGGCTTATATACAGTGGTATACTGGTCTACCAATTCATCTGGAAATCAAACAAACAGAGCAATCTATTTGCTGCATACCACAAATGAAATAAAAGATGGTAATATAACAGACAGAGCTCTTTCTGTCAGATGTATCCGTAAATAACAAGCATTTTGCATAGCATACAGAATCTAAAGTTTAGGTCAGTAACGGTGATAGCGATCTATCTAAACTTTAGATTTTATATTTTATCGTAAAATTATTCTTATCATCCGAATAGGGAATCTTCTTATTTTTTCTGTCTTTATAATCAAGAAATCAATTATAAAACCAAAAACAGAAAACATATGCAGAAAGTACTCTTTATCACCACAATCCTACTTACATTATTCGCTCTTTCTATCCGTGCCGAACACAATCCTCGAAAAAGGCCCGATGTATCTGCCCAATTCCAAACCGTCTCCGGTCACAGCATCAGTTTAAATGGCATCGGACTAGCCTATAGTTATGAATATGCTTTTGCCCCCAAAGGGACTATTATTTTTAGTGCAGGATCTTCTTATGCTTTTGGAAGAATACTACAGCTCAAAATGGAATCACTCCGCGAATTTCATATCGACACCAAAGACTATCATTTAGTAACCGGAGATTTAGCCATAGAACCACGTTTTTATTATAACCTGAAGAAAAGACATCGCAATGGCAAACGTACTTGGGGCAATTCCGGCGGGTATTTATCTGTTAATTTCGGATATTCTTTTCCTATAACCATTACCAGTGGAGTGAAAGCAGCCCACATATATGTTATCACCCCCTATTGGGGATTCCGTCGCGTATGGAAGCATTTTCTATTCGATCTATCGGGTGGAGTCGGCTATATCGGATCCTCAAATGGAACTTCTGCCGTTTATCCGGGTTTAAGAATAGGTTTAGGATACAGATTCTGATCCTCCTATTTTAATTGTAGAATAAGCAACCAAAGTGTCTTATACAAAAAATGGCTACTCATCCCGAGCAACCAATCTTTTGTTAACCTTAAATCTAATACTTATGAAAAAAACACAATACAAATATACCGAATTTCAATCAATTAGCAAATATCAGATCAAAAATATTCCGTATTATAACACCGTTTAATATTCACTCCTATTTTGTTAATACTTCGCATTAAAAACGTTAACAATTAACACATTCGTTCACAATTCTCTTGTAACTCTATAGCCTTTGGGAAAACAATATTGTTCTCCAAATGAATATGATGGTGCAAATTATCTTCAAACGTCCTCAACATCTCAAGTAGCAACCTATAACTACTACAAGCATCACCAGGTACCAGATATCCATGAGTTAACCCGGAAATCCTGCGAAAACGTTCTCCTTCGGCATCATGTTCGCTCATCATTACCGAAATAGGGCTACTCACACTTCCACAATGGAAAGCCGGAATAGGACGATGTTGAGCCACCGCATCAAATAAATCATATATATAAGGAAACAAAACCATCTCCTCCTTAGTAAGATGATTGTTCAGATCTATCCAGGATTCCTGAAACAGTTCACGCACTTCATAAAGTTCCGGGTGCTTTCCGGCATGTGCTTCACAAACCCTATCAAGCAACTGGAGAATTTGCGGTCCCTGATAACGGATATTACGATGATGGAACTTCAAAATGTAATCTACTAATAAATCTATAGGCCAACTTTTAAAGTCAAGAGTTAAGGACTGTTCCGATTTTGTTTGCTTCAATTCTTCAAGCAAACAATCTGCGTCTATCCCCATTTTCCCGCAAGCATCAGCCAGGGAAACATCTCCATTACAGCAAAAATCAATACCATACTTATTGAAGACCTTTGCATAATCAAAACAATCGGCTACAATTTGTCCAACCGCCATTAGTTTATAATCTTTCATAACTTTCATCTTTTATTATTCAGTGGGCAAAGGTCGGAAATGAGATACAAATAATTTGTAACCAATGTTACAGGATGGATTTTCTTTCGTTTTTTAAATAAATAGAACGAGTACACCAAATGAGGATGTGTCAAAACCCGGATACGCCACAGATCAGCATCGTTAGTTATCAATAGATTAAGTTCACTTTGTGGAACCCTGTGTTACTCTGTAGTGAGTTATGACACACCTTCAGTACTACTCTCAATTAAAATAATACAAGAAGATAGCGATACCTTCAAGGGCTTTCTTTGGCTGATCTTTAATCTCAATCGCAAATTTAATCTCGGCTTTAGCCACACCACGCAGATTAGTCAAAGAATGGAGACTTGCTTTCAAACGTACACTTTGGCCTGACAATACAGCTTGTCCAAACTTCATCTTGTCCATACCATAATTGATCATCATTTTTAAATTATTGACCTCAATAATCTGATTCCATAAATGAGGAAGCAATGACAATGTCAAATATCCGTGAACAATAGTGCTATGATAAGGACTCTCCACTTTAGCACGTTCCGTATCCACATGAATCCATTGATGATCCAATGTTGCATCAGCAAAAAGATTGATACGTTCCTGAGAAACTTCCAGATAGTCAGAGACTCCAATCTGCTGACCTATCAACTTCTCAAAATCTTCATAAGAATTAATAATCACTTTATCCATATTTCTTTATTTAAAAATGTACATCTTTGCCACAAAGATATATTTTTTTTAGATAAGTTAAAATTAATCTGATCTTTTAGATTCTTCCGAAGAAAAACCAAACGGTTTTATACATGAATCTGCTTTCCCAAATATTCTATACCGATATTTCGAAACCAATAAATAGATCGCATCCCTCAGCTTAGCCGGAATAAGAATTAATGGATAAAGACACTGCCAGAATCCCCCCAAATCTTTTAAAATATAGAGTATAGCTGTAGATTTGGAATAACAACGATTATTCCGAAAATAATAAAGAGTTTTATTAGTACTTTCAACAGCATATCGTTTCAAGAGGGATTTCCCCGTTTCGGACTGTAATGAAACAAAACGAAACAAGCCTTTTCTATCCCTCTTTACAACAAATGTAACCGCACCATTGCAAAGGTTACATATACCATCGAAAAGTATAACATTCATTCTAATATTCTAAATGATGGAAGTCTCGAATGCACTGGTCAGCATATCATAATCAGCGTCGCTGTATTCTCCTTTTTCCCTTACTTTCTTCACCTGTTTTATAAATGTTTCCACTTGTGAAAGGAAAGCCTGATAAGACTTCATTTCGCCTTCATGACCATTCACAACAGGAAGTTTTTTCGCCGCATCCAGTTGTTGGGTTAGCTCGGCTACCTTCAGATCAATACGTGGACCGTCCATCCTATGTTTACGTGCATAAAGGTTCAGAATACTCTGCATTGTGGAAGACATTTTTCGGACAGACATAATTTGTGCTTTTAACGGATTATCCACCAAAAGTACCAGCTCGGCCTGTTCGGTGAACGGACTCAGAATATCAAAAATATTCTGTTTATATTCGGACATCTGCGTGCTTAACTGATAATTCACATCCAACAATTTCTTCGCATTCGTTACATCTTTCTTTTTCAAATAAGAAAGATAAGTATCAAAGTTGGTATAAAATTCTGTCCTTGCCTGAAACAATCCGGTATAGTTCTGTTTCAGATTCCGGCGGGTCTCCTCGTTGAAACAGTTACCCGGATTCAACACTATTGCCGAGTCTTTTGAAACAACGGCCGGAGGAACAATGGCAGAAAGAGCCGGGTTTTTTCCTTTTTGTTCCATATAATCCAATACAGCATTTACATCTTTTTCCTTCACCATATCTTTCAACACCCCAAGCGAAGTATTATAATACTTGATTACTTCTGCCGCATTTTCAATATCTGCCGTACTGACAACAGGAGCTTTACTCTTATCCCCGCCTGAGCAAGAAGCCAACAAAAAAGCACTTACAAGTGCTCCAACTAACAATAGATTTTTTTTCATAATGTTTCCTTTAATAATTAATAAATAGAACAAGCTTATAGAACGTTGATATTGCACTAATAACAATATAAAAATCATTTTGCTTTCAAAATCATCTATAAATTATAAAGGAAACCAATCGGATGGAAGAATAAAGATTAATATAGGGAAACCATATAACCATATAAAACAAAAAATGGCTACTCATCCCGAGCAACCAATCTTTTGTTAACCTTAAATCTAATACTTATGAAAAAACACAATACAAAAATACCGATTTCCAACTAATTAGCAAATTTACAAGCCATATCCAGCCATAATATAACATGGTTTAATGTTGTCGGCAACTTATTAACATTTCACATTTACACTGTTAACAATTAACAAGTTCTTTTTTACCTCAACAGATATAAAGAAGGCTAATCTATCCCAAACTATTTATTATATCCTCCCAACTCACCGAATATAAAACATCATCCAAAAGCATCGAGTAAAGAAGCACGTATAAATCTATAAAAGCACGATTAATAATCAGATTTCAGCAATTGCAGAGATATGCAATCTGTTACTTCTAAAAGTAGAACAATGAAGTCAACACTGTATTTATAGTCTCTTCATATATGGGCATAAAAAAAGGCTATCTATCCCAGACAGCCAATCTTTTGTTAACCTTAAATCTAATACTATGAAAAACACATTGCAAAGATACGGACTTTTATCAACTTTGCAAATTTACCAAGCGAAACGGACCATCTTATAACATGGTTTAATAGAACGACCGCCCTATTAACATTTAGGCTTTCTTTCGTTAACATTTAACGGATTTATAAAGATTTGGCGGAATAAAAGATATACAGATGCAAAAGTCAGGGAAATGGTGCTAAAGAGGGTTTATTCGAATAACAAATTCTGAAACAGACTGTTTATGTAAGTATCAATCCTCAAAACCATCCTATTATGAACAGATTTGAAAATAAGATAATCATTATCACGGGAGCTGCCGGTGGAATCGGCGCATCAACCACACGCCGCATTGTATCTGAAGGCGGCAAAGTAGTTATTGCTGACTATTCAAGAGAAAAAGCAGACCAATTTGCTGCCGAGCTTAGTAATTCGGGAGCAGATGTACGTCCGGTTTATTTTTCTGCTACAGAATTGAAAAGCTGCAAAGAACTAATCACCTTTACAATGAAGGAATACGGGCAGATCGATGTACTGGTAAACAATGTAGGAGGTACAAATCCCAGACGGGACACAAACATCGAAACTCTGGATATGGATTATTTTGACGAAGCCTTCCATCTGAATTTATCTTGTACCATGTATTTGTCCCAACTGGTTATCCCCATTATGAGCGCACAAGGTGGTGGAAATATTGTAAACGTAGCCTCAATAAGTGGAATCACGGCCGATTCGAATGGTACTCTTTATGGAGCCAGCAAAGCAGGAGTCATCAATCTGACCAAATACATTGCCACCCACACGGGAAAGAAAAACATCCGTTGCAATGCAGTAGCACCGGGATTGATCCTGACCCCGGCCGCACTGAATAATCTTAATGAAGAGGTACGCAAAATATTTCTCGGGCAATGTGCGACACCCTATTTAGGTGAACCGCAAGATGTTGCCGCGACCATCGCTTTTTTAGCCTCCGAAGATGCACGTTACATTACCGGACAGACCATAGTAGTAGATGGCGGATTGACAATACACAATCCGACAATAAACTTAGTATAAAAAGAATCTTATCAAGTTACTGAGGTTATATCAAAATCGAGAATAGCTTATAAATCCCGATAATGCATCCGTCGCTTCCGACAAAGGTATTTTTAATCACAAATCATACAGCGAATATTATTTTAACAAAATGTGCTCCTTCTCTCTAGAAGCGAGCACATCTGAATAAAACAAACAATCTTATTTATCTTCATGAGATAAAAATACAACGATACTTTCCTATTCTACCGAACCAAAAAGTATTCTAACTAAAAACATAAACTAAGCTCGTTTCAAAACGTGAATAGACAGTTTTTATACAAAAGCAAATCAAAGAAAACTAATTGACCACTTACTATATCTGCTATATTCCTGTTCTTTTGTAAAGACATCTACACAGTTCCTCAATATCTCCCGCTCAAAATTACCACAAATCATCCTCTTTAAACAAGCCATATTTCTTCACTAATAGAGATAATTCCGGATCTAGATTGGCTCGGAATCTCATTCGGTCATCTATTTCCGCCGCACTGAGCAACAACGATACAGCCCGCTGCTCATTACCCAGACGAGCATTCAGAATAGCTTGCATATATTGGGTTTCGGCAGTCTGCGACGATTGTTCAAGTATTCGTAAGGCAGCCTTATCATATCCCAAAGACATATAGGCAATTGCAGTATTTACGTCCTCGTACGGACGCAGAATTTCCAAAGCTTGCCCATACTTACGTTTCTCCAGATAATCCACAGCTCGGGCATACATTGTATCCGGTTCATTGGTATAGAGTGTGTCCTGCCGCATACCCCGACGGGAGAGACTGAAAAGGAAATCCACCCTGCGTACTGCCGGATAGAGTTTGTCAAGCATGTAGGCATATTCTGTCTTATACTGACTTTTAATCAGCCATTCGCGCCGATCGGGCTCCTGTTCACGATCAATAATTCTCAAGATTGCACCTTTATTGCCTTGAAAATTTTTATCATTTACAATCAGACGGCGCAGTTTCTCCCACCCCTCAGGTACGGTACGTATCTTTATCAACTCCGGCAAGTTCGGAATCCCATCCTTCATCTCCTGCCGGATGATGTTGCCCGCCTCATCCATCTCGATAGCAGCACCGATAGCCAATGAATCATAAAGCAGTTTGAAGTCCTCCACCAAGATATTACGGATTGATTCCGCACGTTTTCGGGCTATTTCTCCATTAACGTACCAGTTACCTTCGGGTGACGAGGTAGCCAAAAGTGTCAGACTGTCTATGATATATACCGGATCGGTCATTAATGCCAGAGTAAGGTTATGTACCTGCTTCACTCCCTGCCGGTTTACGTCAATAGTTTCATCCATACGAAAACTGTTTTTTGGAAAGTAAAAGTTTACGCTAGCATTTGCTTCCGCATCACGGGTAACTATTTTTCGAACAAAGCGTGGCGTCCTGTCAACAAACTTAGTCATCGAACTCACCAGATAAGTCAGCGTATCCGAGTACGGAAGGGGAAACCTGCTTCCATTACTATTCAGCACATCACCAACTACATATACCTTCATACGTGCCGAATTTTCATCTGCCGGTACTTTCTGCGAGTAGAGGAAATGTACCTGATCAGTAGCATAAATCACCGTATCGAGCTGCGCTTCAGGATTGAACGGAAAACGAACGATATCACGGTATTTTGTATCTTTCATCGCCTTACGCGCCTCATTACGGGCAATTTTCTGTGTATTATAGAACATCTTTATCAGACTGGTCGAATCAAGAGAATTGATACGTGCCAGTCGCTCTTCATAGCTCGCCTGCCGAGCCGCATGCCGCAGAGCAGGCGGATGTATGTTATACAATTTACGTATCAAACGGTATTGCGGATAAGTTGACCGCAGGAACTCGTAACGACCGATATAACGATTAACCGTAGTAGCCGAATCAAACCGGCTGAGTTCAAAATCCCGCCGTGTTTTACGTCCCGGGACACGCGATACTATAGAATCGGGCAAATCACGATGATAGGTATATAGAGGCAGAAGACCACGAAAAGGTCCTATCATTCCCCTATCAGATACCCCTTGTTGCTGCCGGACATAATATTCGTATATATCTTCTTTTGAAAACTTCGACAGCAATGTATGCCGTGTCTGCATTGTATCTATCCGTGTCCTCGTCTCCCACAAAGGAGATAACGTATCCGGATCCGGACGACGGAAATGAAACATCGGGAAAAAATTTTTCACCTTCTCGTAGCGACGAATATATTTCTCCGTTAATTGGTTGCGGTTCAGGTACGACGAAGTAGTATCACGTCCCACCATAAAAGCTCGCAGAAATCTTACTCCTTCCCTACTTTCAGCACGCGCGCCTTTAGTACGATAATATCGGTAAAGGATAGCATCCAGCCGTTCCATTTTATCATTAAAATAGCCAAAGCGAGAAGCATATATTCGTATCGCAGCATCCGGGTCCGCTTTATAGAGTGCGCGCTTTGCCTGCCACATAGGGGTACTCAGTGCTTTGTCGCGAAAATAATTCTTGCGGGCTATCAGTCCATCGGATTGGAAAGTGGCATTATCGGCCCATTTATTGTTGAAGAAGCGGAAACGTTCCAGCAGATGCCTACTTTGAAACTGTAAGGTGTCATTCATCCGCTCCCATGCACGACCGTATCGCCACCACTGCCGGGTAATCATTCGTTGAGAGTTATCCAACATACGACTTTTCATCAGGCTGTCCCGCCTGCCTACCTGACGGTTGAACATATCAAAACGCAACAGCAAAGGGTCCGGACGACGTTTCCTGGCATCCTGTATTGCCCAACGTTTCTCTAACCCGCGTTTATACCACTTCAAACGCTCCAGATAGCGCTCGAAAGAGTGATAGTTTACATAAGTCCGGTAAAAATTGACAGAATCCGGGATGATTTTTTCGACAAAACGGTCATAATGCCGATAATCCCGCTCTTGCGCCTCCCGAAAACGTTGGCCCGTGAAACGCAATTCTTTTAATGAATCGGGCGTATCCCCCCGCATTAATACCGGGCGGATATTAAGCATCCAGTTATCCTTCTGCAGGGCTTGCGGCACCGTTACTACAAATTCTATGTTAACCATCCCGTTGCGCTCCGCCGTGTTACGGGTAGAACGGGCCGACACCACAACCTCATCCAGAGCCAGCGTAGTCAGGTTCTCTTTATGGATACTATCCCATTCTACAGACATACCCACAGGAATAGAATCTCCTTTAGAATTGACAAATGTAAAATTTGAAACCGGAGGCAAGCTAACAGAATCACGCTTTACCACATTCATCGGCCCCGTTTCCTGCCTGGCCGGCAATGCCAGTGTCACCCTGGGCTGCTCTTTATGGAGAAGACCGAATGGCGTACATGCAGTAATAACCATTATCAGAAATATAATATAGAAACTTTTAGTATTCTTCATACACTCGTGGGTCGAATAAAAAATCAACCTCAGAATAAATAAACAAGATTAAATGCCAATTTAGGAGTCGGTAAAAAGTAAGTTCCCGATTTTACCTTATCTCCACAATGTTCGCAACGGTATTTTGTGTACGGAGCCACAAGCAATCCCAATCCTGCCTCCACTTCCATATTCCAGCGTTTACTCAGCAACCAGGAACGTCCGTAAGTCATTCCGGCACCATACCCCCATCCCTGATAACGGTAGTCACCACCCAACAGACCATCCCAAGCCACATTGTAACGGGCCCCCATGGCATACATACTGATAAAACTACCTGCATAGGTTTGCCAGAACCAGTACCGTGCACCGGGTTCTATCAGAAAGTGTTTTATCTTACGTGTATCGCTGAAGTTCCACGGATTATAAGAAAAACCAAGATTCAACGTCCAATGGGTACTCAAAAGCATACTGCCCTCGGCATTAAAAGTAGTGGTAGCCAATTTAAGCGTATTGGTCTGTACTGAATAAAACTGTGCCTGCAGATTACTCGTAAGACTACCTGCAAACAATAGAAAAAAGAATAATAAACAATATCGTATGATTCGTCTCATTGATGTTTCAATATATGAAGTTTATTTTTGTCAACAAATAGTTTAGTGCACCATTTGTCATAGCCATTTCGATAGCTATAGACCGTAGGTGGAACGCTAACCTGTATATGGGTATCCGAGACCAGGGTATTGTAATAATCTGAGAGGTTTAACAAACAGGGTTCGGTAACGGGAAGGAAAGGCAGACAGTCTCCATCAGTCGTAAAAAATGCCTCGGCAAAGTCATCCAACTCAGGATACATGATACTCAAGTAATACGCAGAACAGCCAAATGCACACCACCTATCATCAACATAAAAAAGATAGATGTGATACAGATTGTCAAGTTCCATCGTTTTTGCTAATACCGGAATTTCCATATTACATTTTATTATTGGTTAATAATCACTTACGCATCTCACATTGCTTGAAGTAGTTTTAAGCTGCCAGGAACACTGAGGCACCCCCTGTTTGAAATCGAAATACCATGCATTGGCAGCATCTTCCTCTGTGGCAGCCCAATATATTTTTGACGATACGTTTTCCATCTGTGCTGCCGGATAGATAATTCCCACAGGCTCACGAAACAGCCACATCAATTGCAGCTCGCGCTGGGTAGGAACACGCCATTTACGGTTTGGGTCACCGGCTATTTTGTAACTACGGCAGCCCGTGGCAGCAGTTGATCTAAAATCTGCATTCAGATTTCCATTTCCATCGCCTGCACCTTCTGCCTGCATCCAGGTGACATTAGCTACATCGGTAGGAGCTATAATGAAACGCATCGGAATCCTGTCATTGACAATCGGATTCCCACCATTTCCACGGGATACCTGGTGACGGATGGTTGCGTCGTTTTTCATCATTTTGAACCCGGAGATCCATTGGGCGGACCCTGCCAATCCTTCCGCATAAATCACGGCATAAACCTGGCTGTTGACAGTCTCTTTTTTGATATACTGCCCGAAAGCATCTGAAGGGAAACAGAGGCATACCCAAACAATCGGCAGGAGGATATAATATTTAAAACTCATAATTTTCACTTTTCAATGGGTTATATTTTAATGAATGGTGTTAACTGCATCCGGATCCCGAAAGCCCCGTACATAGTGACGATCATTATCACTATTGACAGGTGCGGTTTTCACTTCTCCTTTATTCGTGATGATAAAAGCATTAGGAGTAGCAAGGGCAGTAGATGACCAGTAGCTGGCACTCAACTGACTTGCCGTACTTGCAGAAGAAATCCATGTTCCGATCAGTTCCGAGACGGAAGGAAGATACCATGAAAATGATGTTTCACCCCCATTAACCAGACCATTCAATCCTCCATAACAGGCCTGCGCCGCCGGATAATGCAGATAAAAACTATCATCTGCCTCCAGTTTTCGGGTATTGCCATGACCGTCTGTCGGGGAGGTGGCTCCACGATTATTATACGAACCTATAGCCTGCCATCTCACATCCTGTCTGCCGTTGTCCTCACCCCCCGCCTGTTGTCCCGTATACTTGCTATCCTGAAAGAAAGCCTCCAGCCTTTTGGAATATTCCCATTTAACAGCAGACGGATTGGTTTTTGAAGCCAAGGCGTTGTCATTTGCATCATACGCTTTAAGCTCTCCGGAGAAATAGCCGGGAATAAACCTTATGACATTGGTGTCGTCGTCCGACCTTCCCTTCAGGGTGATATTGTAGGTCAGGTTATAATTGGGGTACACACTGAAATCAGTAGTCAGGTTCTTTCCCAGATAAAGCTGATAAAGAACGAAATCTTTTACTACAGAACCTGAGCCCACTCCCTCAGGAGACATTTCTCTACCCAAAATTTGAAGATAAGTACCTCCGATTGGCGCGTTATCACGCCGGGTGCCCGAAGTGGAGGTTGTTACCGACCGCTGGAGATTGACAGGGAGATAGGAAAACTTCCCATTCAGAGGAAGAGCCTCGCCTTTTGGGACGGTAAGTGGCTTGAACCAATAAGCCGAAAACTGACTCAGGCGGTCTACAGCGGGGAAAACGGCGAATCGCCCCAATGTATTAAAGTAACTTTTATTGGGAATACTTGTTAATATCAGGTCCCAATTCTCCAATTTACCAAACGCCGGATTATCTGTCTTAATATTAAAGGTGACCTTCGCTACTGTCCGTTTCAGAGCTATGGATAGCTGTTTGGCTTCACCGACATTTATGGTGGCATCAACCGAACCACACATGATTATTGCATCTTTCTTCACTCCGTTTACTGTAACTTTATGCAAAGGGAAGTCTTGGTTTCCTGCTTGCGAAATATGCATATTCTGCAAATCCGAATATGTGGAAGTATTTTCCTGCAAAGTATTAAAATCTGTCCCATCAACGTTCGCTATAACCACGAACCGATGTTTAACGACAGTCCCGCCGGGCCCTGTTGTAGTTGCCTGAAGCTCTACATCCGCTGTTGTGATTACCCCATCCTTACAAGGATAGGTAGCTTTACCGAGTAAAGTGGCAGTTTCCGTTATTCCGGCGAACTGTAATACGGTATAGTTATAGACGGCGTTTTCTTTATCAATGGCTGCGACAGCATCTCTTGTAACGGGTGTTTTCACCAATTCGATGTTCATATCCTGATTGGAAACGGACAAAACGGTACTTTCTTCTCCCGAACGCGTGTCGCCCTGAAAGGGGGTATTAAAAGCCTCGGTGCTGAAATTCAACCTGACGGGAACGGTCTCCGAGGATACAGGCGTTTGGGATGAAGGCATCATGTCGTCATCCGTACACCCCGCCAACAACGGGCATATCATGCATATTGAGAATATTAATTTTCTAATCATAAGAATATTATTCATTCATGAAATTATATGATGTCGTTATTGAAGTTGCCGGATACAACGTACAGAGAGTCTTGTGCTTTTGTCTTGAGCGGATATGTTAGGGCCTCTACCAACAAGAGTGTTATCATCATAATAGAGCATAGCCCAAGCTTTGTCCTCACTTTCTTCGGTTCCTGTCCAGTAAAGTTTCTCCCGGTTTACATCATTCGTTAGTTTCAAATTTATAAATTGTTTAGTACCGGCACCATATATTGCATATACCAATAGTGCCCTGAGCTCGGATGCCCTTGGAAGCCTCCAGTCTTTAAAGCCCCCCCCGTTATATTTCCTGCAAAGTTCTTTTGCAACCAACTGTCCCATTTCATCTTCCCACGGCACCGGTTCAATGGAAACATCTTTTGTAGTCATCTGAAATAGCCTGCAAGCCGGTTCCTGGGTAGCAACATTAGCATCATCCTCTATGATTATACCTTTGGGAGGAGGCGGATCCGTCACCGGTTTGGCCGGCACATATTCTCCGTTGCCACCATACTTCACAGTAGTAAGGTAATTATAATACCGACGGTCACCAGCTGGCAAGTCTTTGTATTTTGGAGGAAATACTTTGCCATTAGCCCTCGTCCAACCACCATTATCCTCGGCATAGTAGAAACTCATCTCTTGATAATTTGTAGGATTAGTTACATTTTGACCAAAATCTCCATCAATACGTGTTGATGTCCAGTTTAAAAGCCGCATATTCAGAGACGAATTATTGAATTCAACGTTATAAGTATTGGCATAACCCTGCTTGAAACCATATGTGTCTCCGTCATTGTTCAGGTGCTCTCTTCCGAGAGAAAAGATTTCTTTCTTTCCGTCAATTATCAATGTGAAAACAAGGTCGTCGTCTTTAACATTTTTATCCATAAATGCAGGAACCAGAAAGTCGTATATTATAGGAGTTGCTGTATCTCCGGAGGGATCCAGTACCTCTGCAGTCCTCACTTCTCCTATCGGTCCCTGAATAGCTCCCTGCATTGCCATACCCGTTGCCGGATTGATCTTTCCTTTGTTTTTAATCCATCCTCCCGATAGGTTGTCTATGGATACGCCGCTCAGCTTGTGACTTCCTTTATCAACAGATTTCGTTACCTTGATACTTATCCAGGAGTAGGCATGCTGAAACTTCAGAGGAATAGTCACCTTGTCTGAGCCACCGGATGAAGGTATCGTATATGAAGTGTTGGTATTGTAGAGTATTTCCTTCTGTTGGGGGTTACTGGTCTGTGTAAAATCAAACGGAATTCCATCAGTGAAGTTCTCGGTTCCGGCAATGGCAGGATAATAAGCGATTACCCTTAGCGGCTTTCCTTCCGGTCCCCGGGGAGTTACCACTGTACCATTAGCGTTATTGCTGAATTCCCAGTTCCAAGGCGCATCGCCCGAAGGTCTACTCATGGTTGCTTTCAGATTACGGGATCCTTCAAAAATCTCACCCCGTGATGCATTATCTTTGGTGACAGACATGCCAAAAATATATTCGTTTTTGGCAAAACCTTCAATGGGAACAAAACTTCTTGTTTCAGTAGTGGTTGCATCAATCGTCGACGCATTGAAATTCAGGAGCACACCGTTTGCCTGAGTCTCTGTCTCGATCCGGTCACTATTATCACAGGCTCCTGCCAGTAATAAAAAGCACGATACAAGGATGATTGTCCCGGATAAATTATGTTTCTTTTGAGTATCCATATTTATTGTATATGATATTTTTTCATTTACTGCGTTTGTCGTACACACCGGATTTTAAATTTTTTCGTTGTTTTGTCATAGGGTGCCGCATTGCCCGGATTCGTAGCATCAAAGTTGATTCCCCAAGCCTGTTCGGAGTGTCTTTTATCTACCCTCGAATCACTTACCAGATATTCCGAACCGCTCCAGTAAGTTCCGCTTAGTGGAGCAAACCCTCTCATTGCCTCCAGGCTCCCTCTGTTTAAATAGAGCAAAGCCAGCTCGGAAAGCCGCGGAAGCCTCCAGTCGCCAAATCCGTCTCCTTCATAGTTGCGGCAAATGTCAAAAGCCGTAAGGGTTTTACCCGTTTTCCACGGATTGGTATCTCCACCCGTCACGTCAGTGACATCATCGGCCGATACCATAAGGGAGGGGTATACTCCCTCATAATCAAAAGCCACCTCTATGGTGTGATATAGCGATCCGTTTCGAGGTTCTATCGGATAGGTTATAGCATAAGCGTTATTTGTTTCGTCATAAAATCCGTTATAGTTAAAGTTCATTTTAGTCCCCTTCCAGGTATCTCTCTTTTTAGGAATAGTAAGTCCGGTTGCCGTATTCCACAACAACATGCCACCATTCGTGTTTTGGTACACCATACGGTAACCGATTATGGAAGGCACGGAAACCGCAGGAGGGAATGTCCATGGAGTAAGCTCGGCAGTAAAGCTTATATCTTTCGGTATACTTTTATAGGCCAGTTCGGCTGTATCATAACCGTCATCCGTTACCTTCGTTACGGTAAACCGATAAACATGGTTACGCAATATGTCCATTTTTTCACCCGAAACATCATTTTTGAAATCCACGCGGTAAAATGTTTCTGTTTGCGAACCGTTATATTTACCCCCTACAATAACTGCCAGGCGATCTGTGTGGTTAGCATCATATACATCTCCCCAGTTCAAATCGGCTTCAGGAAGATAGATCTTTCCAGAACAATAAGTATTGTTTGTAATATGTGTAATGTCATAAACCTTCGTTTCCGTAGTCCCCACGGGAGAAGGACCTGTTATAGTCACTCCATCCACTCGTCCTGTGGAGGAAAAATTATTTTCAGAAGGCATGTACGCATATTGCTTGCCCGCTTTCCAGATCTGAATCTGGGTCATGTTAAATTTCACCCCGTTTTTATTCCATGTATCATCTGCATTTTTTATACCAATGCCGATATCCACACGCGCCACTCCGCGTATCAGGGACACATCGGACAGACTCATGTTTTCAGTGATCTCTATGGAATTTCCGGAATTGGCTACTCCGAACATCGGGAAGGGACGGGATCCATCGAAAGACGGAATATTGTTCGCCCCGCTAAGCTCTTCGCTCAGCAATGTCTTTTGCACCTGGTCATAAGATTTCCCCGACAGACTGTTCAGGAAACCGTAATCGGGCAGGTTGGCAAGCAACACAAGTTTATACTTGTCATCCGGATTTACACTCTGCAACAATGTAGCATTGAAAGTCCCCGCACTTGCCGGTGAGCCCTTGGCCACATGACGCAAATTGCCGAAACCTGTGCCGTTTACATTAAATTGGAGAATACAAAGGTCTCTGATGGATGAAGCCGGATCATCGGAAGCCGCTACCGCACCACTGTTGGAAGCGGACACAGACAGACTTACAAGGGTGGTGGGGCCCGGGTGACTACTATATGAATCATCGTCCTGACGGCAGGAAGACAATAACAGCAGCACCGCCGCAAGGAGCATTACCAACCGAAGTAACTTCGATATAGGGTTATTCGTCATATTCTCTAATTTTATCTTCATTCTATAGTTCTATACTCTATGGAAATCAGTTATACTCTTTCCAGATATATTTCTCTCCCCAACCGGTTATCTCTACTTGCACATCGACATCGAGCTTGAAGTTCAACAGCACGTTCAGGGTTTTACCCACTACGGGAACAAGAGGGCGATTACCGCTATCCGTACTTACGCTTCTCAATAACTTGCCGTCATGGTAGATATCAATGATTATACCGCCGCCCCCCATAACAGGAAATAGGCTAAAGGCAGGCATCGTACAATCTTTTCCCACCTCGAAAGAGGGAGTGAATGCATAGGAAGCGGGATCTCCTCCATAACGGCCTTCAAAATCCAGACGGCTGGCGGTTTCATGCACAACGAGCGAGTAAACACCCCGGTTGCTTTCTCCCAAGAGCTCCAATCCGCGGATTGTTATATTCATTGACGCAACCATCCGGGAGACAGACAGTTCCTGCTCTTCCATATGATTAGACGTCGAGGTATTTTCTAAAATAAGTTCTCCGTAAAACAAATCCGCAGGAGGGTTGAAGAGACTCATCTGTGCTCTTGTAGCAGCAGAAGGTTTCAAAGAGATGAAACCGGCAGAGAGCGGATCGCCTTTTTTCAGTGAACCGGCGGACACAGCACCATCCCCGGTATTACACCAAGTGATACAATGAAGTACGGGAATGCCCGGATAATCTAATACAACAGATTCCGAGCTACTTATAGGCAGGATGTCTAACAACAAGTCTTTATCATCGAACACGTAGAGGTTTATATCCTTCATTGTTTCTCCGGAGACATCGGCAGGCAGCTTCACCTGAAGGGAAACTCCCTTGAAACAATCATCGGTATTCTCGGCTATGCACCCGGATAACAGCACTGCTGTGAATATCAAGGATAATATCCCCGGCATAAACCGGAATTTGTAGTCACCTGTCATAATGGATATTCTTTCTTATTTTGGATCTTTGATTAAAAAAGGGGGGGGGACCGTCGCAAGCGAACCGGCAAACGGACACCCTCCGTTTTCTAAAATTTATCTTTCCCGTTTAAAGGAAAAGATTCTCTGAAATGATGAAGTTAGTTGAATTCTTTATTGATTACAGCAACAGCTGCCCATTCGGCAGGAGCTACGGTTATTTCAACATTGGCATCTACACTGGGCTTGGTCGGATCTGTCGTACCACCACCACCGGTTCCGTCTCCCGGATCGAAACTGCCATTCAGGGCTATGTTGATAGAATACCTCTGTCCTGCGTTGAGAATAGGCTGATTCCCTGAGTCTCCGGTTTTCTTCTCTCCAAAATACATTGTAAAGTATCTGGATTCTTTCTTCAGAGCCTCATTTTGTTTGTTGACCTTACATACAACTTCAAGGACTACTCCGGTTAAATTTTGAGAAGCGTTTTCAAACACATACCAAGGAGCGGAAGCAAGAATATTATCTATGGTATTTGTAGCACCGGAAGGGATAGTGGTTTGCAAATAATCGGTTGCCTTGACAGGATTAGTGCCTGCAGGAGCATCCTTCCATGGAGGCGTGCCCCATGCCAAACCGCCGGCATAAGCGAAGTCTGCAGGAGTGAATGCACCTGTCCATGCACCAAGGTCGGTAGCGGGTAAAAGAACAGAATTGGTCTGTGCCATCATCAGGTAAGCCTGTTTGATAGTAAACCAGTTGTCACCTGTTGCAGCAATTCCATCTTCAGTGTCTGCATAGTGCCCTACGTTCTTGCCACCGATAGTAACTTTCAGCGTTTCGATCTTTGCAGCCATAAAATGCAATTTTACGTTGGCAGTGCCTGTATTATTATCAGCATTCATATTAATAGCTCCCCAACCGCTCATCGTCAGGTTAGTTTTTGTCTGGTTGATCGGAAAATTGCTACTCGCCTCCGTACCCAGAGAAGAAACCACAAATTCTTTCAACTTAGAAAGACTAGTTACACCGGTGAAAGCAGTACCGGCCGGTACATTGGCAACCAAAACCACCTGAGAGGCATCCGTAGTGGTGGCAAGCGTTATTTCAGGCTTTAAGTCGTTCCCAGCCACAGGCATCGGGGCCTTGATAAGTGCACCTGCCGTGTTAAAGAAAAACGCAGTCAGGTTATTAACCACTGCATCGTCACTTCCGATAGCTCTTGTCATGCCTTCGCTTCCTGCAAAACGGATGGTCACTTTAGCCGGCGGAGCACTGTCCGTAGGAACAGCCACGTCATCATTCTGCGAACAACTTGCCAATGCCGCTATCGCACACATTGATAATAAGATTTTTTTAACTTTCATTCTGTGATTTTTTTAATGAATAAAATTGATAATGTTTATTTGTTTCAAGCTTAAATATTGTTTTTTACTGCATCTCTATTCTATAATAGAGATTGAAAGGAGAGTAAACAAATCATAAAATTCTAGTTATCAATAAATTAGTGTCACACAACCGACATAATACCTTATGAAAAGAACAATTAATATAATAAGTTAAGGTTTAATTCACAGTATTTTAGTACAATACGAAAAGCTATCAGAACAAGATGCTGAAATAATACTGAAGTAAAATGAATAAGCCACCAAACTCAATATGATATGAATAAGAAATCTTCACTTAACAATTTGCTCTATATACAAGAGCATCGTTCATGCAGAAATTACCTGGAAAAGGTAGAAAACGGATTCAAATATATTGAATTCTCACATGAAGAAGCTATTCTGGAAAAAGCAATTTCATGGAACTATCTTTTATTTGTTCTCGAAGGAGAATGTGTCATCAATTGTAATCAGTTTAGAGAACGTTTGTTTCAGGCTAACTGTATGGTGCTACTCCCCAAAACAGCTATGGTTGAAATTAAAGTCATAGCCGGTACCCGGTTACTCTCCTTATCCTTTGATGTTCCCTTAAACGTATGTGATAAGTTCATATTACAATCGTTAACAGGACTATGCAGGAAACTGGATTATAATTTCCAGTCACTCGCTATCCGTTATCCCCTTCCTCCTTATTTGGAGATTGTTACGTATTGCCTGACCAATAAGATGGATTGCGGACATTTTCACACTTTGTTGCAACAGGAATTATTTTTTTTACTCCGGGGTTTTTATCTGAAAGAAGAATTAGCCTTATTGTTCCACCCGATCATCTCAGCAGAATTAACTTTCAAAGATTTTGTCATTGGCAATTATTTTAAAGTAAGCAATGTAAATGATCTCATCTCCCTCTCCAATATGTGTAAAAGCAGCTTTTACTGTAAATTTAAAGAAGTATTCGGAATGACGGCCAAGCAATGGTTGCTGAAACAACGGAACACACATATATTAAATAAAGTGATGACCTCAGAGACTACAGTCGGAGAGTTGATGGAGGAGTTTAGATTTGAGTCACAAGCTCATTTCACCCACTATTGCAAGCAGCATTTTAATTGCACACCACGGGAGTTGATTATGAAATATCAGGTTGTAAATCAGTAGTTTTTAACTACTTTGTGAAGTTTTGTACGAAATATCAAAATTATTGTTCTTTTTGGCAATAATGGCAAACTGACAATGTCGTACTTTTGTAGCGAGAAAGATAGATTGATGAAAAATATGAAGTATTAATCTCTATTATAGAATAGAGAAATACAGAGGAACTCATTTTCTCTCCAGAAGATTATTTACCATCTTATTGATCCGGTGAAGAGGAGCCAAATCCAATTCCTTAAGATAGACAAGTGTCATTTCTTCTTTGGTATGCCCTAATCCCGCACTGATTGCCGAAACCGGGGCCCCGTATTCTCTGGCCAGTGTTGCCCATGTATGGCGCGCGGTGTACGTAGTCAACGGAGGATCAATCTTCAGTTTCGCAGAGATTATTTTTAAGTGCCTGTTGGTACGTCCTAAAGCTGTACGATACTGAGTATATTCATTTGCATTATTTTTGATAACCGAGAATACATACTCTTCTGCATTGTTCGTATTATTCCCATGCTCGTCTATAATGGATTTGATCTGGGGTGTAATGACTATTTGTATCAATTGTTTTGATTTATGTCTTCTATAGATAATCCGATTACCACTTATATTTTTCCACTTCAGATATGCAATGTCAACAAAAGCCATTCCCTGGGCATAGAAACCAAAAAGAAAAAGATCCAATGAACGTTTTAACTCTGCATCGGAATGCAATGACAGACAAGCCAATTTAACCATCTGTTCCCGATCTAATGCACGTTTTACTGTTTTACAGGGCTTGGTACATATTTCCTTGAACGGATAATCGCATGGAGGAACCAAGCCGTCCTTTACCGCGAGATTATACAATGCCCTGAAGTTCCTTAAATAGTATCCGATCGTATTTTCCGTAGCCCCATTTTTGGATAAAAAGTCTCTGTAGCAAGTTACAAAGCGGTGGTTCACTTGCGATATTTTCACCTCTTTCTTACCGATATATTTGGCAAGTGAAGCATAGGTACTTTGATAAGCAGCGGCGGTTCCGTTTTTCATTATTGACTTTTTCCATTCTATTTGTGTATCAATGTAAGGCAGTAATAAGAATTTCCCGGTCGCTTTTGAAAACATGACAGTAGTGATATCATTTATTGTATATTCCTCACCACGGCTTTCCAGTCTGCGAACTCGTGCGGTCAGTTGCTTATAGATCCTCAACAATTCGCGACTGATTTTGCAACCGGTATGGCAACCCGAAACAACATTTCCGGCAATAATTATAAAGTCCTCTTCTTTCATACGGTATTTCGTATAAATTATTTTTTTGCGCTTTTGGTGGATTAGCTGGAATACCACCGGATAATTCCCATCTTTCAATGCACGGGTCTTGTTCAATTTTAATTTTACTGATGTCATAAGTTTTAATTTAATATAACAAAATTATCTTTTCGGGTTGCAAATAAAAGATTCCTCCAGCAATTGCGCAAAAGATCGATACCAAATCCTTTATTGAACTTTTGTATTCCGAAATAATTTTGTTAACGAGCCTCCTGTTTACATCAGGAGGCTACAGTATACCGGACGTCAAGTGACTTTCGCAGTTATTTTATTTGTGTGCTTTAAATTCATTTTTTTAAGAAGTTATACTGCATAATCCAGCGACAGAACTATGTGTGTGCTACTTGTCCTAATGCCTATCATATAAGATCTGCGTCTTTATTAATTCTCTTTTCTTCATTACCATAAATACTGAATATGAGTGCAGGTTATGTCTTCTTATTTCTTGAATACAAAATTATGCAATAAAAAGAAGAAGCTTATTACCAATTTGCGTATAAAATCTACCAATTAAGGCAAGGTACTCATATTATCATCCTTATTGCTGTTTCTTATTTGCATCGGAGCGGCACCCAAATGTTGCTTACAATAAAAATTAAAATGCGAAGAGGTTGCAAATTTAAATTCATACATGATTTGCTTCAATGAGATAGCGGGATTCATCAATCTTTGTTGTATCTGCAAAGCCTTCCGTTTCTGCATCCATTTATAAGGAGATTCATCAAAATTCTCTCTGAAAAGCTTTTCAAACGTCTTTATGCCATAGCCTAAAAGACCGGCTAACTCTTTAACGGTTTTCACTTTTAAATAATTATCCAACACCCGTTCGTTAAAGAGCGGATTGCTGCCTAATATAAGATAAAATATCTGTATTATCTCCTCATACGTATAGAAGTGCTTGAACATGAGATACAGTTCTTTATGTTTCAAAATGTACATATGATGACAGTTTATTCCGGAGTCAAGATAATGCTTCATTTGATTCACTACTACTTTGACTTCGTCCTTCATCACTACTCCACGGCAATCGAACTTCACGCCGGCCTTTATTTTATATAAAATTCTTGCCCTGACACTCGTACATGGGAAAATGGTGGCGTTGTATCCTGTAAGAATCAACACTGTTTGCGTAACAGCTTTCCATTTAAAACAGTTGTTTTTAGGCAGAAAAAACATTTCATTTTCCAACACGGACCGATTAGTGTACTGCTCAAAACTAATTGTAATTTCACCTGAAAGAATAAAAATAAAAAAACTGGTAGTTCTATTATTCAATTCCATGCACTCTCCCTCTTTCATTATAATATACTGAGGTATCACTTTAAATTCCGGAGAGAAATAAGGACAAATATCCGGTTGTTGGTTTAATTTTTGCATGATTGTTTGTATGCGATTAAGTTTTAAAACTAATAAAAAGATAGAAAAGCACCAACTTATAAGATCTTTTTTTGTTTTTAATATCAGCTATCATCATTGAAATGAACACCGTGTATAAAGAAAATACTTTATCTTCGGAATGATGATTTTGCCATATGAACCGATACGGAATGGATTACTATAGAATATTTTGTATCTTTGACGAGAATAACAGAGAAAAAAGAACCCAATGATCATTCGTACCATACTCGATACAGACCTTTATAAATTCACTACTTCGTATGCTTATATCAAACTATTCCCGTACGCAATAGGCACTTTCAGCTTCAAAGACAGGGACGGGACTGAATATAGCGACGAGTTTGTGGAAAGATTGAGAACGGAAATCAGTCAGCTATCACACGTGGCACTGACCGAAAAAGAACTGGAATATATGATAAAGAACTGCCGCTTCCTGCCCAGGGTCTATTGGGAGTGGCTCTCTTCTTTCCGTTTCCAACCCGAGAAAATAGAAATCCGTCTGGACGAGAATCGGCAGCTTCACATCGAAGTGAACGACTATCTTTACAAAGCAACGCTTTATGAAGTACCTCTACTCGCCATCGTTTCGGAGATAAAGAACCAATCGTCCGGCAATGTTGCCAACCTGGAAGACATCCTGTACAAACTGTCCGAAAAGACAGAACTGTCCAATAAGCATCAGCTACTTTTCTCTGAATTCGGAACCCGAAGGCGCTTTTCGTTCGATGTGCAGAATCAAGTCATCGGGCACCTGAAACAGACAGCCCATTACTGTATCGGCACTTCCAATTGCCATTTCGCCATGAAATACGGCATGAAGCCCATGGGTACGCATCCCCATGAATGGTTCATGTTTCACGGAGCGCAATTCGGCTATAAACATGCCAACTATATGGCCCTTGAAAATTGGGTAAATGTATACGATGGCGACCTTGGCATCGCCTTGTCCGACACTTATACATCTGCCATCTTTCTAAGCAATCTAAGCCGCAAACAGGCTAAGTTGTTTGATGGCGTGAGGTGTGATTCCGGTGATGAATTCCGGTTCATCGATCAGCTGACCGCACGTTATAAGGAGTTGGGCATCGACCCGACCACCAAGACAATCGTATTCAGTAACGCACTCGACTTTGGCAAAGCACTGGATATCCAGGAGTATTGCCGGGGAAAGATCCGTTGCTCTTTCGGCATCGGGACAAACCTGACCAACGATACGGGATTCAAGCCATCGAACATTGTCATGAAGCTATCGCAATGCAAGATGAACATGAACCAAGAGTGGCGCGAATGTGTGAAATTATCAGACGACATAGGGAAACATATCGGCAGCCCGGAAGAGGTGCGTGCCTGTCTATACGACTTGCGGTTGGAGTAACCTCCAACCGCAAATACATTTTATCATAACAGTGCTTTAATGGCATCTGTGATTTCTTCATCGGTCCGCCCCATTCGATACCCCCGGATGACCTTTCTGATCACCCGATCCTGATCTAATATAAAGAATAAAGGTGCCGCACCATAAGTCCGGTATGACTTGACAATACCTTCATCACCGCACAAAAAACTATAATTTATTTGATTCTTATCCGCATAAGTTCGCAGCGAATGGGGTTCACGTCCCCAGGTTTCTATAGAAACCACTTCAAATTCACCGGCATTGAACTTCCCTTTCAATCCGTTCAGAAAAGGAATGGATGCATGGCAAGCACCACAACCGATACCGGTGAGGTTCACCAATAGCACTTTACTTTTAAATTCGGATAACGCCACCGGTTTCTCATACATATCTTTCAACATCCAGTCGGGAGCTTTCTGTCCTATAAGATCTGTCGCCGCAGGCTGAGTGTTCTTTTTTTGCTCGCCATACTTGCGGATCTCATAGTCTTGGGGCACATAATCATATAAGTTTAAACCGGCTATCGACAATTGATTCAAGACTACATCCGAACAAGTAGTAGCAGAAATCTGATGCGACATTTCCCTGCGCATTTTATAAGGCAGACCGTCCGCTTTGCTAATCCACAATTCGTAAATCGAGGTCGGGTCTCCCAAATCAAAAGGAGGCTTCGGTATGTAGTACGCTTTTCCAAAAAATTCAACCTGCCTGTCTTCATGTATCACCAACTTGAAGTAATACGCTTCTCCTAAATCCTTCCATTCGGTGGTGATACTATCTCCCGTACTCAAAGCATATCTGATGATATTCCGGGTATAACAAAAAAACGGAGGAGCCACCAACCTGAAAGGAAGGGATCTGGTCGTGAAATCATCGATCATAATCCCTTTATGCTCATGATAACTTATCATCCTCACGTTTCCATCATAACCAAATTCAAATCGCGTCGTATCCTTGGCGTCAAGACACACATAGCTCGCGCCGATGGTTGAATCAGAAGGATTGGTGTATTCTTTAATAAAACGATGAAAATTGGTAATGGCAACGGTATCGCCGGGTTGCCAGGACTGAGATTGCTCATGATAGGAAGCTGATTCTATCTTACCAAGATTACCGAGAACTTTTTTCAAATAAGTTCTCATATCCACATCATTCTTACCACAGACATTCATGACTAACAAGAATGAAATAACAGATAACAAAATGGACTTCATAGTATTTTATATTTTAGATACACGCAAATATAGCCAATGAAAACAGAAATCGACAAGCGGTATCCCAACTTTTATACTTAATAATAATATTATAATATCTACTAACTTTTCATAGAAAAGAGACACTTTAATGGCCCGAACACAAATAGACGAAGATATTCCTATTTTAAGATCAGAAAGAAACGATTTCTCTCTTTTTAATAACACACCGTCTATTCAAAACTTATGTAATAGAAGGATACAACGCATAGATATGACATTTACATACAGAAATCTACATTATATTGAGTAAATATACCATTTTACGTACCCAAAGACTTAACTCTTTCCGAAAAAGAAGTTAATGTTTTCCCGGTAAGAAGTTAGTCTTTTCTTCAGAAGAAGTTAGTCTTTTGTCCGGAAGAAATTAATAAAGCAAAAGAAGAGGTAAAATACATGCTTTCTGAAGTTATCAGAGACCTCAGAGGGAGCATTTACCAACTATCATTTTAGAGAACGGAATTGAGTTACATCAACAGAATGCTTCTATACCGGAAGATTATCAATCCATAATATCAGATAAAGAGCCCCAATCACATCATTTTAATTTTGACTAATGGCAAAACAACAGCTTTTTCGGGAGCAATCGCAAAGAAGCCCGGAAAGAAATGAATACAGCCCGTATTAAAAATACAGAATGACAGTTCGACGTGCTTCTGTCAAAATGAAAATTTTCATCTGAATCGTTTGTCTTTCCTCCTCTCTTTACTTACACATGCTTTTTCCGCATCAGGAGTTGTCTGATCTTCTCCCTGTCACCCACTATCCATACCAGATCTCCCAAACGGAAAACCGTACTTTGATTCATGGAAATCAACTCGTCTTCCCGCTCAATGGCAACGATAAGGCTGTCATACTGTTTTCCCAACCGTGACTGGGCAATACTTTTATTCAGGAGCGGAGATTCTTCATCTACCGTGAAAGAGTGAAGCGTCACCTCTTGTCGCACATTCTTTTCGTCCGGAAAATCCTGCCGGATGTCGAGTTCCGAACGAAACTTCTGTAACTGGCCGTCTGTACCGACCACGATCAACTTATCCTGCGGATAAATGCACTCGTCACTTTGCGGAATGTATATCCTCCGTTCTCCCCTGACAATCCCCACTACATTGACACCAAACTCACGCCTGAAAGGAAGTTCCTCCAGCGACTTCCCTATATAAGATGAATAAGGAGATACCCAAACGGAGGTCAACTCGATATCTTTATCACTAAACTCACTGTTGAAACGGCTCTTCAGCGGATAGCGATTCCGGGCCGCTTCCTCCCTTCCGTTCAGATTGGTCAGGAAGTGGTTTTCCAAATGCGAATATTGGGTGAGGTTCTCCCTGAGAAGAAGTATCAGTCCCAACACGGCAACAGCTATGACAATACCTATCCCGTAATTAAGACTAAAATAACTGATGACAACTCCCGCTATGAAAAAAACAGCCACCGAAACACGGAACAGAATCAACGCTACCAGCCTCCCGTGATTGTAATTGTCGTCATTCCACAACTTCAGAAACACGTCCGGAGAATTGTACTTATCTGAAACAAGGGCCCACAAGAAAGGAGTCATCAGCAAAAGGGTGAGCAGGCACATCACTACACTCAGCCATCGTCCCGGGGAATCAAACATTCCGTTTATCGTCGGGTATACGGTCTGAACGGACAACAGCCAAATAGCAGTAAGGAGGACACTGTAAATAATCACTCTTCCGACAATCGTTTTCAGTAACCGTTTCCAGTCACTATCATGATTGACGGTCTTCTTGCCGGAAGCGTAACGGTCCAGGAATTCACGGGTCCGAGGGGAAAGTACTTTATAAAGCCATTCGGAAAACGGATTTGCCAACCGGATAAAATAGGGAGTGGTAAAGGTAGTGATAACGGATACCGCAACGATAATCGGGGGAACAAACGGGTCCAGCACCTTGAGCGAGGCTCCCAATCCCGCGATAATAAAAGCAAACTCTCCTATCTGGGCCAGACTGAACCCGGACTTGACGGAAACCTTCAGTGGTTCGCCGGATAGCAAGACCCCCAATGAAGAGAAAATCGATTTACCCACAAGAGTCACCAATGTAATGATAACCACCGGCCAGGCATACTGAAGCAGGACAGACGGATTGACCAGCATACCGACGGATACAAAGAAAATAGCTCCGAAAAGATCTTTCACCGGCTGTATGATGTGTTCTATATGTTCGGCCTCAACCGTCTCAGCAAGAATAGATCCCATAATGAAAGCACCCAGCGCAGCCGAAAAACCGGTACGGGTAGCCAGCACGACCATTGCCAGGCAAAGCCCGAGAGAGACAATCAACAGAGTTTCATTATTCATCAACCGCTTTGCTTTTTTCAGGAAGAACGGAAGGATGAATATACCGACCAGAAACCACAAAATCAGGAAAAAGGCAACTTTCAGGACACTCATCAAGAGTTCCTCACCCACAAACTCTTTGCTCACCGCCATAGTAGAAAGGATGACCATCATCAGGATAGCGATCAGGTCTTCGACCACCAAGGTTCCGAACACAATGCCTGTAAACCGTTGGCTGCGCAAACCAAGATCACCAAAGGCTTTAATAATAATCGTGGTAGACGACATGGACAACATTCCACCCAGAAACACAGAATTCATCGTACTCCACCCCAACAGATGCCCCACCATAAAACCGATCAGTAACATACTGATCACTTCGGTTGTTGCCGTAATAAACGCTGCCGATCCGACATTCATCAATTTTTTAAAGCTAAACTCGAGTCCGAGAGCAAAAAGTAAAAAGACGACTCCTATCTCAGCCCAGGTATTGATGTTCTCCATATCGCCAACAGTCGGGAAGATGCGGACATAAGGCCCGGCCAGCAATCCGGCAACGATATATCCCAGGACCAGGGGTTGCTTCAGCCATTTAAATAAAAGAGTAATGATACTTGCGGACATCAGTATTAAGGCAAGGTCAGCAATCAAGGTAGGTAAATGTGACATAGTATGGTATGTATATTTCGTTAGTACTTCATTCCGTTTTATGCTCGTTTATTGTACCCAAAGAACAATCGGTAGTCCGTTTGTGTTCCGTATATATGACATTTATTTTGAAAAAAAGCTGCGGGGCATTGCACAAAACTGAACTTTTCGTGCAAAAAGTATCCATCCTATTCAATATTTCTCTATATTTGTCGCCGAATTGGTTCGGAATCCGTGGTCAACGGACGAAGATTAAAAGGGAATCGGGTGTAAATCCCGGACAGTCCCGCTGCTGTGAAACTCTGTATAGCATCTTATCAATCAGCCAATTTCGCACCACTGACAGAAAAAGCAAACTCTGTCGGGAAGGTCCCGGTAAGATGTAGAGTCAGTCAGAAGACCTGCCATTCGTGAATAAGAGCATTCTCTCCTCGTGGGTTAGGAAAGAAAGCATCGTTGTTAAGCCCCAAATCGTAGAAATACTGTGTTTTCATCGGGTGGACGTATGTCCGCAGGGTGGAAAAGCGCGAATATGTATATGCATTTAATTGAGAAATGAATATGATTAAAAGAATCTTAGTCGCCAACCGCGGTGAAATTGCCGTGAGGGTGATGCGCTCCTGTCGGGAGATGGAAATAACGAGCATTGCCGTTTTCTCGGAAGCGGACCGAACAGCGAAACATGTGCTTTACGCCGATGAAGCTTATTGCATCGGACCGGCAGCATCGAAAGAGAGTTATCTGAATATAGAAAAAATCATTGAAGTGGCAAAGTCATGCCACGCAGACGCCATTCACCCGGGATACGGGTTCTTATCGGAAAATGCAACCTTTGCCCGCCGTTGCCGGGAAGAAGGCATCACCTTTATCGGTCCTGACCCGGAAACAATGGAAGCCATGGGAGATAAAATCTCGGCACGCATCAAGATGATCGAAGCCGGGGTACCGGTAGTTCCGGGCACTCAAGACAACCTGAAAAGTGTTGAGGAAGCCGTAGAACTCTGCAACCAAATCGGCTATCCGGTAATGCTGAAAGCCTCGATGGGCGGTGGCGGAAAAGGAATGCGACTGATTCATCATGCAGACGAAGTGGCCGAAGCCTATACAACAGCCAAGAGCGAATCGCTTTCCTCGTTCGGAGACGACACGGTCTATCTGGAGAAGTTTGTGGAAGAACCCCATCACATCGAGTTCCAGATACTGGGCGACAAGCATGGCAACGTAATTCACTTGTGCGAACGTGAATGCTCGGTGCAGCGCCGCAACCAAAAGATCGTAGAAGAGAGCCCTTCAGTTTTTATCACACCGGAACTGCGCCGGGACATGGGCGAAAAGGCAGTAGCCGCTGCCAAGGCCGTGAACTACATCGGCGCGGGAACCATTGAATTCCTGGTGGACAAGCACCGCAATTATTACTTTCTGGAAATGAACACCCGCCTGCAAGTGGAACATCCCATCACAGAAGAAGTAGTCGGCGTAGATCTGGTAAAAGAACAAATTAAGGTAGCCGACGGACAGGTGCTGCAACTGAGACAAGAGGACATCCAGCAACGGGGACACGCCATCGAATGCCGCATCTGTGCGGAAGATACGGAAATGAACTTCATGCCCAGCCCGGGTGTCATCAAGCAAATCACAGAACCCAACGGTATCGGAGTACGCATCGACAGCTATGTATACGAAGGATACGAGATTCCGATTTATTACGATCCGATGATCGGCAAACTGATCGTGTGGGCCACCACACGGGAATATGCCATCGAACGGATGCGCCGCGTGCTTCACGAATATAAGTTGACGGGCGTAAAGAACAACATCAGTTACCTGCGCGCCATCATGGATACACCCGACTTTGTGGAAGGACACTATGACACAGGCTTCATCGCCAAAAACGGTGAAGTGCTTCAGCAATGCATCACGCGCACCAGTGAGCGTGCGGAAAACATTGCGCTGATTGCCGCCTACATGGACTACCTGATGAACCTGGAAGAAAACAACAGCGGACTGGCAGCGGATAACCGCCCGATCAGCAAGTGGAAAGAATTTGGATTGCACAAAGGGGTATTAAGAATATAAAAGTATGGAAATACATATAGGAAATCGCGTGGCCGAAATAGAATTGGTCAGCAAGGAAGACAACAAAGTGGTTCTCACCATCGACGGAAAAACGTTCGAAGCGGACGTTGTCATGGCAGAGAACGGGAATTGCAACATCCTGATGGACGGACGCAGCTCCAACGCCCAACTGATTCGCAAAGAGAACGGAAAGAGCTACAAAGTGAATACACACTACAGTAGCTTCAATGTCGAGATTATAGACAGCCAGGCGAAATACCTGCGCATGCGCAAGAAAGGTGAAGAGGAGCAGAACGACCGTATCACTTCGCCCATGCCGGGCAAGGTGGTGAAAATCCCCGTCAGTGTGGGACAAGAGATGAAGGCCGGAGAAACGGTCATCGTCATCGAAGCCATGAAGATGCAGAGCAACTACAAGGTGACTTCGGACTGCCGGATTAAAGAGATTTTGGTGCAGGAGGGCGATAACATTGCCGGAGAGCAGACGCTGATAACGTTAGAATAAAATTAAAGCAAGAATAACAATGGAAGATATAAATAAAGCTTATGCCACGTTCGCCGAACGTGACCGCATCGCTTCTCTGGGTGGAGGCGCAGCCAAGATTGATATACAGCACGAAAGCGGAAAAATGACCGCCCGCGAACGCATCGACATGTTGCTGGATAAGGGTACATTTGTAGAGCTGGACAAGCTGATGGTGCACCGTTGCACCAACTACGGCATGGACCGGAACAAGATTCCGGGAGACGGAGTCGTGTCGGGCTACGGAAAGATCGACGGACGGCAAGTATTTGTCTATGCCTATGACTTCACCGTTTACGGCGGTTCGCTATCGGCATCGAATGCCAAGAAGATAGTCAAGGTGCAGCAACTGGCTTTAAAGAACGGTGCTCCGATCATTGCACTGAACGATTCGGGCGGTGCACGTATCCAGGAGGGAATCGAAAGCTTGTCGGGTTACGCTGACATCTTCTACCAGAATACGATGGCAAGCGGGGTGATTCCCCAGATCTCGGCCATTCTGGGTCCTTGTGCCGGAGGAGCCTGCTACTCTCCCGCACTGACGGATTTCATCTTTATGGTGAAAGAGAAAAGCCACATGTTCGTTACCGGGCCGGACGTCGTGAAAACGGTGATCCACGAAGAAGTCAGCAAAGAAGAGCTGGGCGGCGCCATGACACACAGCAGCAAGAGCGGTGTGACACACTTCATGGCCAACACCGAAGAAGAGCTGTTGATGTCGATCCGCGAGCTCCTCTCATTCCTCCCGCAAAACAACATGGACGAGGCACGCAAGCAGAATTGCACCGACGACGTCAACCGTGAAGACGCCTCACTGAACAGCATTGTCCCTGCCGACCCCAACGTACCGTATGACATGAAGGAGATCATCGAAAGAGTAGTCGATGGAGGCTATTTCTTTGAGGTGATGCAGAACTTTGCCAAGAACATTATTATCGGTTTTGCACGCATGGGCGGACGCTCGGTAGGCATCGTAGCTAACCAACCGGCTTATCTGGCCGGAGTGCTCGACATCGACGCCAGCGATAAAGCAAGCCGCTTCATCCGCTTCTGCGACTGCTTCAACATTCCGCTGATTACATTCGAAGACGTACCGGGTTTCCTGCCGGGGTACACCCAAGAGAACAACGGCATCATCCGCCACGGAGCCAAAATTGTGTATGCTTTTGCTGAAGCAACAGTACCCAAGCTGACTGTAATCACCCGGAAGGCTTACGGCGGTGCTTACATCGTAATGAACTCCAAACAGACGGGAGCAGACGTGAACTTTGCCTATCCGAGTGCAGAGATCGCTGTAATGGGTGCCGAAGGTGCGGTGAACATTCTGTTCCGCAAGGCAGACGCAGAGACGAAAGCCCAAGAGCTGAATGCCTACAAAGAGAAGTTTGCCACCCCCTATCAGGCTGCCGAACTGGGATTCATTGACGAAATCATCCTGCCGAAGCAGACCCGCAAACGCCTGATACAGGCATTGGAGATGACGGAGAACAAGATGCAGACCAATCCGCCCAAGAAGCACGGAAACATGCCACTTTAAACAGCTGGCGGATGGAGTAATCATAAGAGAGAGGAGGGTGAATACCAGTTTCAAACCTCCTCTCTCTCTTTTTAACCTGACTACTTTAAAAAAACGCTTTCACTTATCGCTGCCGCATCTCGTTTACAAATTCATCCGTTGTATACACCTTTTCCGCCAACAACGTGAAGTTGATAAACGCTGCCGTATCGGCATCCATCCCCGGAAGCTTGGCAGAAGCCGTAGCATCAAACACCACCGCTGCCTCAAATCCCCGTTCCTGCAACTCGCGCAAATGGGATTCTGCACAGAGATTGCCGGACATGCCGCACACCACTACTTTATTGACCCCGCGCTTACGGAGTTGCAGAATCAGATCATTGTTTTCCGGACCGTAAAGTTTGTGCGGAGCTGTAACGATGATGTTCGTGCCTTCGTTGATATAAGGCTTGTACAGATCCAGCCAGTCGGCACCCGAACCTTCAAATCCCTCACCGGTCAGTTGTCCCCGGCGCTCAAACATACCCGTGTCATGCATCAGTTTCTCGATAGGCCCCTCAAAAAGCCATTGGTGATCGTGTTTGTAATAATAGTGTGGAGAGATGAATACCAGCATACCTTTCGCTGCCGCTACCTCAAAGATGCGGCGGAGGTTCTCTACCGTACCGTTCTTCTGTATATTCTCTCCAAAAGCTCCCCAACCTAAACCGTTCTCACTCAGAAAATCGTTTTGTGGGTCTGTCATTACAATCGCTGTATGTTCGTCAATAACGAACGGGGTATTGATACCTTCCATAATCTTTTTCTGTTTTTAGATGTTTATATTCTTTTTCAACCCGGGTGCTGCCGTATCGGCAGCCTCCGTTTTTTTCGACTTTGCAAAGGTCGGTATTCGGTACGGTACGGGAAATGGCCATTCAACCGGATAATTTGGCAATTCTTCCCGATTACACAAAAGCATCTATTTTCATCCCGGAAAGGGACCGGTATAGGAAGGAAGCCGGAGCAGGAACACCTATTTATATATAAAACACTTATGTTATAAACCATTAGACAGTAACTCCCGAGAGTTCTTTTTTGTATTCGGGAATAATTGCCTATTCAATATGTGATATCGCTATTTCCCGTGAATTAAAAGCCGCCTATCTTTGCAACATCAGATTGAGACAACTAAAAGAAGACCCAAAACGTTATGAAAAAGAATTTATTAATTTTAGTCGCACTGCTGACATCGGCAACGATATCGGCACAGAACGGAGGAACCATTATGAAGAAGTATGAGAACCAACTACCGCAAGCCGGCAGAGGAAACGTGCATGTTGCCTACCAAGGCAAAGCCATCGACCAAATGATTTACGATTTTATGGAAGAACAGGGAATACCGGGCATGACACTTGCCATCGTACAGGCACCTTATATTCCGCGTGTAGCAGGCTACGGAGTGACGGACCTTGAAAAAGGAAACCTTGCCGCTGCCAAGACTCTTTGGCCCATCGGTCCCATCTCACAAGGATATGCAGCCGTGGCAGTGATGCAGCTCTACGAAAAAGGAAAACTAGACCTGAACGACCCGATCGGCAAGTACCTGAAAGATATACCCGAAAACTGGAAACCGATCAGTATCCTTCAGTTGATGCAACACAGTTCGGGCATTGCGGACTATCGTAATGAAAAGGGATTCGATGTATCGGCCGATTATCGCCCGGAACAACTGATCGAAACGGTAGCCGCCATTCCGCTCGCCTTCGAACCGGGGACAGACGTGAAACAGAGCGCCACAAACTTTCTGCTACTGACTTCTATCATCGAAAAGACCGGCAAGATGCCGTATCACGACTTTGTGAAAAAGTATCAGATCGACTACCTGGGACTGAAACAGACATTCTTCGGCAAAGACCTGGCGAAAGTAAAACAGGAGGACGTGACCCTCACCGGCAACGTGCATCAGACATTCAAAAAAGATAAAGACTACATCAATCCCTCAGAAACGACTACCGGATATGTGGAAAAAGAGGGTCGCCTTGTCGCCGCACCGGCTGTCAGCCCGACGGCACTGAAAGGATTCTCCGACATCTGGGCATCAGCCGAGAATGTGAGCCACTGGGACATCGGACTGGCGGGAAGTGCATTGATCGAAAAGCCCGAAAACCGTGACATGGTGTACAAGCCAACCCGGCTGGCCAACGGCAAGGTAGTACCTGCCATGGCAGGATGGCAGTTCTATAACCACAACGGCCTGATGGACATCAAAGGCAACGTATCGGGCCATTCGGCTTTCCTGAGTCGATTTACGGACGCCTCGGAGCTAGTGTGCGTTACCCTACTGGCCAATAAAGAGGGGGTAGACCTGACAAATCTGGGACGCCGTATCGCAGCCGCTTTCGACAGTGATAAGATGGGTACGGGAGCCAACGACAACCTGCTCTATACTTATGAAAGCCAGTTCAGCGTGCCCGAAACCATGACGCGCATCGAGCAGACCCTCCACACGATGGGCGTTCCCGTCTTTGCCAAGTTCGATCACGGGAAAAACGCCGAAGAAGTGGGATTACAACTCCGCCCCAACCAGGTCATCGTTTTCGGTTCACCGAAAGTTGGCACAAAACTGATGCAGGACAACCCGAGTATCTCGATCGAACTGCCGCTGAAGGTCTCCGTTTGGGAGGACAAGAACGGAAGCGTATGGGCCACGTTCCCACAGATGAGGACGATGGCGGCCGAATACGGGCTGGAAGCCGAACCGGTAATCGGAAAGATGCAAGAACTACTGGAGAAAATCGTAATTAAAGGGGCAAGCGTATACTAACTTCCTACTGTAGGGATAAACGCTTTTCCTGCAGAAAATTATTTATAAAATATTTGGAAGAAACACACGGGAAAAGTCACAAGCGGCTATAGAACAACGCAGCATGACTTCTCCCGTATTTTTTTACTGTACTCAGGCATGCAAAACAGGTTTCATTCTTTTGAGTAGGTTTGTTTATCCGAAAAGATAATATTTTTGTCTTCCGGGAACAATCGTTGAGAAATAAAACAACCGACATTTTGCGTTCAGTGAACATCTGATACGGAACAGGCGGACTGAAACGGACCTCCGGAGGGTATGTACCCCACCTGGAATCCGCATCAGTCCGCCTGTTCTACATTTATCTGTATATCCGTATTCTTAACTCGCTATTGCGAGAAACGGAATGACCGTCATTATCCTTTTTCTTTCAGGATCACATCGTGTGCACCACCCTCTACGATACTTGTGGATGAAACCAGCGTGATCTTGGCATTTTGTTGCAAATCGGGAATGGTAACAGCACCGCAACTGCACATCGTAGCCTTGATCTTACTCAGAGTGGCCGCCAGGTTGTCTTTCATCTTGCCGGCATAAGGCACGTAACTGTCTACACCTTCTTCAAACTTAAGCGATTCAGTTCCACCCATATCGTAACGTTGCCAGTTCTGGGCACGATTTGAACCTTCGCCCCAATACTCTTTCACGTAGTTGTTCTTGATGCAGAGCTTCTTGGTAGGCGATTCGTCAAAACGTGCGAAATAACGACCCATCATCAGGAAATCGGCTCCCATGGCAAGGGCAAGCACCATGTGATAGTCGTGCACCAATCCGCCATCACTACAAATAGGTACATAAATACCCGTCCGTGCCTGATATTCATCGCGGGCACGAGCCACATCTTGCAGGGCAGTCGCCTGTCCACGTCCGATACCTTTCTGCTCACGGGTGATACAGATAGATCCACCTCCGATACCCACCTTCACAAAGTCGGCACCAGCCTCTGCCAGATAGAGGAAACCTTCTTTATCTACCACATTACCGGCACCTACCAGCACTTTATCTCCATATTGTTGCTTGATCCATTGCAGGGTCTCATACTGCCATTCCGAATAACCATCCGAAGAATCGATACAGAGCACATCTACTCCGGCTTCTACCAAGGCAGGGACACGCTCCTGATAGTCACGGGTATTGATACCGGCACCTACCAACAATTTCTTGTCGGGACTCGACACCTCGTTCGGATTCTCCTTGTGGCTGTCGTAGTCTTTGCGGAAAACAAAGTAAGCCAGACGTCCTTCTTTGTCGATAATAGGAAGTGTATTGAGTTTATGATCCCAGATAATCTGGTTGGCCTCGCTCAGTGTCAATCCCACTTCACCCACAATCAGCTTCTCAAAAGGAGTCATGAAGTCTTTGATCTTTTTATCCAGCGGGTCTCTGGAGATACGATAGTCACGGCTGGTTACCAATCCCAGAAGATGTCCGTTTGGCGAACCGTCATCCGTTATTCCGATAGTAGAGTGACCGGTCTGGCGCAACAGGCGGAGTACGTCTTCCAACGTATGTTCCGGAGTCAGATTCGAATCACTGGTCACAAAACCGGCTTTAAATTTCTTCACTTTCCGCACCATTTCCGCCTGACTGGCGATGGGTTGCGAACCGAAGATAAACGAGAGTCCTCCGTTACGCGCCAACTCGATGGCCAGTTCGGGACCGGAAACCGATTGCATGATTGCCGAAACGAAAGGGATGTTCAATTCGATTGCTGCTTGTGTGCCTGCCGCATGTTTCACCAGCGGGGTGCGCAAAGAGACATTGGAGGGTACACACTGTTTGGTGGTAAGACCGGGAATAAGTAGATATTCACCGAAAGTTCTTGAAACTTCTTCTACGTAAACTGCCATAAGATAAGTTATTTTTTGGCATGCAAAATTACATCTTTCTTTTTAATTATGTGACTGGGGAAGGGAGATTTTTTCAATAATCCTCTCAAAAGCTTGTTTTTAATCACATCGGGGCAATAAAGAGGAGACTCACTCCTGAAAGCACGCCATGTAAACCACCTTCTTACAATATCACATTCTCCTGATGTCTGTCCATTCAACTACGGATATTATTGAACACAATCTTCATATCAACCTATTTTTAAAAGTTCCTTGAATCCTTCTACCGACTTATTCGGTTCAAACTCTATCACCCGATAGTCTGCCACAGCATTAAAAGGGTCCTCACCGATTATCTTTTCTACTTCTGCACGGCTCTGAGCACGGCAAAGAATAACTCCCCCCGTCCGGGGCACCTGCGGCCCGGAAGCAAGAAAGACTCCGGCAGCATAATACTTATCCAGATAGCAACAATGTGCTTCCAGCAATTCAATCACCTTTTCGATAGGTGCTTTATAAGTCAATATTAATACAAACATGGCCCGATTTATTTTAGTTCTCCCGCAAAGGTAATACAAATCGGCCTACGTTAGGCTTTTCTTATAAATTTAATCTGAATCCGGAATATTTCTTTTAAATTAACAGGAAACAACACTACTTGGCAAACACTTTCATACCTCCGGTGTTATACATCAACATACAAAAAACAACCGCCTATGTCACAAGAAATAAAAGCATTCCCAGGAATGAAAGCTTCACAGAAACTCAACTTCAATCATTCCGAAGTTATTATCAACAGCGCACCGGGCCGGAAGGTTATCTTGGAATCGACTCTGTTAGAGCAGTCATCCGTGGAAAAAGGATGTGGGGAAACCACTCCGCATGCTTGGAAAACAACATCGAAAGAGTCTCTGAAAAGACCCGTGTTTAACGAGATATGGTACACATAATGCCAGCTTGACCTGACAGAAACCTTATCCTGCCAATTCCGCCCTGTACTCCATCGGCGAAACCCCTTCGTGTCGCTTAAAATACCTACCCAGATACGACTGGTCGGGAAAATTCAGCCTGTCTGCTATCTCCTGAATACTGAGATCGGTCGATTGGAGGAGTACCTTTATTTCAAGTGCCGTAAAATCATCAATCACTTTTTTGGCCGAATGACCTGTCAGCGAACGACAGATGCTCGTCAGGTACTTAGTAGAAATACAGAGTTTGCCTGCATAGAAAACGACATCCCGTTGCGAACAGCAATATTCGTGCACCAGAGCAACGAACTTATGAAAAAGTTCGTTCGGACGACTGCCGCCCTCAATCTCTTTATGGGTGAAAAGGCGGTGTACTTTGTCGTATACATCAAGCAGGAAACTTTGCAGGTGATTGCGCGCTATCTGGTTGCGGAAACGATGATCGGTATCGGCATAAATAGCAGACGTAGCATGCAGGAGACCGTTAATGGGGGCGGTAAATTCGGAAGGAAGTGTATAACAGGGCTTCTCTTTTATAAAATGAAAAAAGGAGGGTTCAAAACGGATACAAGCCTCACGAAACATTTCAATATGTGAAGCGAAAAAGGAGACCCGAAAATCATCGCTCTTCTCATCAAGGCTGATAACAGCACCCGGAAGGAGTACAACCTGGGTATTTACCGTTATCTCGTATTTCTTCAGATCGATGGCCATTGTACCACGGCCGGCACGGCAATAAAGGATAATGGCACAATTGAGTTTATGCAAACGGTTGTAAAAGGGAGAAAAATCATCGGTCCCTGCCACAAACGGCTGGTCGAGCGTGAGGGTAAGCGGGTTTCTTTTTTCCATATCATGTTCTTTATTTTGCCTACAAAAGTAGGTCTTTTTAGTGAATTAGCCCGCATACTGTTCCGATAATGAACAATACTGGAGCGGGTGTGAAAAGCAGTCGACAGTGAAAACGCTCTACCTTTGCCACGACAAAATTAAATAGGAATTATGATTGAAAAGGTTAGTAAAGTAAAGCAGGCTATATTATTCGCCTGCTGTTTGGCCGCCACCGGATGCAAGCAAGCACCGCAGGCAACTGTAGAATCGGGATACAAAGTAATAACCCTTGCGCCTACCGACCGGACGCTATCGAGTACGTACTCGGCAACAATACGCGGACGCCAAGACATCGAAATCTATCCGCAAGTGAGCGGTACACTGACACAGGTGTGTGTCAGCGAAGGAGAACGGGTAAAACGGGGACAGTCGTTGTTCATCATCGACCAAGTGCCTTACGAAGCTGCCCTGCAGACAGCATTGGCAAACGTGGAAGCAGCCAAAGCCTCACTGGCCACAGCACAACTGACGTATGACAGCAAACAGGAATTATATAAGCAGAATGTGGTTTCGGCCTTCGACCTGAGTACGGCCAAAAACTCTCTTTTGGCAGCACAAGCGCAATTGGCACAGATGAAGGCTCAGGAGGTGAACGCCCGGAACAACTTATCGTACACATTGGTAAAAAGTCCGGCGGACGGAGTGGTGGGAACACTGCCCTACCGGGTAGGAACGTTGGTGAGTGCCAGTCTGCCTGAACCGCTGACTACCGTTTCGGACAACTCGGACATGTACGTCTACTTCTCGATGACGGAAAACCAACTCTTAGGACTGATCCGACGCTACGGATCGAAGGAAGAAGCACTGAAACAAATGCCGGAAATCGGCCTCCAACTGAATGACCGATCGGACTATCCGCAACAAGGACGAATCGAGACAATCAGCGGAGTGATAGACCGGAACACCGGAACAGTCAGCCTGCGGGCAGTATTTCCCAACCGGGAAGGATTGTTGCACAGCGGCGGCGCGGGCAATGTGATTGTACCGACAGAAAAAGCGGGTGCATTGGTCATTCCGCAAGCCGCCACATTTGAGGTACAGGATAAAGTATTTGCATATAAGGTTGTGGACGGAAAAGCGCAATCCGCTCCGGTACAGGTGACACGTGTGAACGGCGGGCAGGAGTACATTGTGGAGAGCGGTTTGCAGCCCGGCGACGTGATTGTGGCAGAAGGTGTAGGATTGCTTCGCGAAGGAACAGAGATAAAAACAATAAATGGTGAATGATGAACCGAACTGCCACAGCCGCCCATCCAAGTAAGCCGGCTTTTAATATCCACTTATTAAACGTATTACTAACAAGAATATTATGAATTTACGAACTTTCATTGAACGGCCTGTCCTATCGGCTGTTATATCCATAACCATTGTCGTGGTCGGGATTATCGGATTGTTTACGCTACCCGTAGAACAATATCCGGACATTGCCCCGCCCACCATCATGGTGAGCACCAGTTACTTCGGTGCCAGCGCAGAAACTCTGCAAAAGAGTGTTATCGCACCACTCGAAGAGGCCATCAACGGTGTGGAAGACATGACCTACATGACCTCCAGCGCTACCAATGCCGGAACAGTCTCTATCACCGTCTACTTTAAACAGGGGACTGACCCGGACATGGCGGCGGTGAATGTACAGAACCGAGTTTCCAAAGCTACCGGACAGCTCCCCTCGGAGGTAAACCAAGTAGGTGTCACCACTTCGAAGCGGCAGACGAGTATCCTGCAAATGTTCTCGCTCCACAGCCCGGACGACTCGTACGACGAAGCCTTCCTGGCCAACTATATCAGCATCAACCTCAAACCTGAGATTCTCCGTATCTCGGGCGTCGGAGACATGATGATTATGGGAGGAGATTATAGCTTGCGTATCTGGATGAAACCGGACGTAATGGCACAATACCGGCTGATCCCTTCGGACGTATCGACTGTCCTGGCGGAACAGAACATTGAGTCGGCCACCGGATCGTTCGGTGAAAATTCCGATGAAACGTATCAATATACCATGAAATACAAAGGACGCCGAATCACACCGGAAGAATTCGGTGAGATCGTGATCCGTTCCACCGACGACGGACAGGTGCTGAAACTAAAAGATATCGCCACAATCGAACTGGGACAGGAAAGTTATGCTTACAGTGGTACGACGGACGGGCATAACGGTGTCTCGTGTATGCTCTTCCAAACAGCCGGCTCCAATGCCACAGAGGTGAACAACCAAATCAACCGATTCCTTGAAGAGGCAAGGAAAGAACTTCCCCAAGGAGTGGAACTGACACAACTGATGTCGTCCAACGACTTCCTGTATGCCTCCATCCACGAAGTGGTGAAGACACTGTTGGAAGCCATTCTGTTGGTTATCCTTGTCGTGTATGTCTTTTTGCAGGATATCCGCTCGACACTGATTCCACTGGTGGGGATCATTGTATCACTTATCGGTACGTTCGCTTTCATGGCGATAGCCGGATTCAGTATCAACCTGATTACGTTGTTTGCCCTGGTACTGGTCATCGGTACGGTAGTGGACGATGCCATTGTGGTGGTCGAAGCCGTGCAAGCACGGTTTGACGTGGGATACAAATCATCCTATATGGCAAGTGTCGATGCCATGAAAGGAATCAGCAATGCCGTCATCACCTCCTCATTGGTGTTCATGGCAGTTTTTATCCCCGTATCGTTCATGTCCGGCACATCGGGTACGTTCTATACTCAATTCGGACTGACAATGGCCGTTGCGGTAGGTATCTCGGCAGTAAACGCCCTGACACTGAGTCCGGCACTTTGCGCCCTGCTACTGAAACCGTACATCAATGAAGACGGTACCCAGAAACAGAACTTCGCCGCCCGTTTCCGTAAAGCATTCAATGCAGCTTTCGATGTTGTGGTAGAAAAATACAAAGGCATCGTTCTCTTCTTCATCAAGCGCCGGTGGCTGACAGGATCACTCCTGATAGCTTCCATCGCCTTACTGGTAGTACTGATGAATACAACAAAAACCAGTCTTGTACCCGACGAAGACCAGGGTGTCGTATTCGTCAACGTCAGTACGGCCGCAGGCAGTTCGCTACGGACGACAGACGATGTAATGAAACGTATCGAGGAACGCATGGAACAGATTCCACAAGTGAAGCATGTGCAAAAGGTGGCAGGATACGGATTGCTGGCCGGACAAGGAAGCTCCTTCGGTATGCTGATCTTGAAACTGAAACCATGGGACGAACGCCCCGGAAAAGAAGATGATGTGCAGGCAGTGATCGGACAAGTGTACGGACGGACAGCAGACATCAAGGATGCCAGTGTATTCGCCATCTCACCGGGTATGATTCCGGGCTACGGAATGGGTAACGCACTTGAACTTCACATGCAGGATAAGACCGGAGGAGACGTCAATGAATTCTTCCAGACCACACAGCAGTATCTGGGAGCCCTCAACCAACGTCCGGAAATCGCCATGGCCTACTCTACATTCGACGTGCGCTATCCGCAGTGGCTGGTCGAAGTCGATCCGTCGAAATGCAAGCGTGCCGGTATCACACCGGACCAGGTATTGAGTACTCTTTCCGGATACTATGGCGGACAGTATGTGTCCAACTTCAACCGATTCTCAAAGGTGTACAAGGTGATGATCCAGTCCGACCCGCAGTACCGGCTTGACGAAGCGTCACTGAACAATACATTCGTACGCATGTCTAACGGAGAGATGGCTCCCCTCAGCCAATTCCTCACACTGACCCGTACGTATGGCGCCGAATCACTGAGCCGTTTCAATATGTACAACTCTATTGCCGTAAATGCCATGCCGGCCGATGGTTACAGTACGGGTGACGCCATCCGTGCCGTTCAGGAGACAGCTTCCACTTCCCTGCCCAAAGGTTATGGATACGATTACGGAGGCATCACCCGCGAAGAGAATCAGCAAAGCGGTACGACGGCCATCATCTTCGGCATCTGTTTTCTGATGATCTACCTGATCCTGAGTGCACTCTACGAAAGCTTCCTGATCCCGTTCGCCGTCCTCCTGAGCGTACCCTGCGGCCTGATGGGTTCATTCCTCTTCGCACGCATGTTCGGGCTGGAGAATAACATCTACCTGCAAACCGGACTGATCATGCTCATTGGATTGCTTGCCAAAACCGCCATCTTACTGACGGAATATGCCGCCGAACGCCGTAAGGCAGGCATGGGACTGATTGCTTCTGCATTGAGTGCCGCCAAAGCCCGCCTGCGCCCGATATTAATGACGGCATTGACCATGATCTTCGGTCTGCTCCCGCTGATGGTAGCCAGCGGCGTAGGTGCAAACGGTAACCGCTCGCTGGGAACAGGTGCTGTAGGTGGCATGGTCATCGGTACACTGGCACTGCTGTTCATCGTACCGTCGCTGTTCATTGCCTTCCAATGGCTACAGGAACGGATACGTCCCGTACAGATAGAACCAAGTCATGACTGGCAGATTCAGACAGAGCAGGAAGTGAGTGAACGCGAAAAAGAAGAAGCTAAGAATCGCCCTCTAAAATAAATAAACAAGCATGAAAAAGTTAATCATATCCCTTGCCGCTATCCTCGCCCTAAGCAGTTGCGGCATCTACTCCAAATACAAACCCGTCACGGAGATTCCCGACGGACTTTACGGACACGGAGGAACAGACACCCCCGGGTTGACTTCCGCCGATCCGGAAATCCAACGAAGTGATACTGCCGCCAACTTCGGTAACCTCAGCTGGCGGGAGGTTTTCACCGACCCATATCTGTGCGTACTGATCGACTCTGCCCTCGTGCGCAACACCGATCTGCGCACTGCCCACTTACGGGTGAAAGAGGCTGAAGCTACCTTGCTTTCCGCACGCCTCTCCTATCTGCCGGCTTTTTCACTTTCTCCGCAAGGTACGGCAAGCAGCTTCGATGGCGGAAAAGCTACTCAGACCTATTCACTGCCCGTCAGTGCCAGTTGGGAGATCGATATCTTTGGCCGACTGACCAATGCCAAACGTCGTGCCCAAGCTGTCGTGGCCCAAAGCCGAGATTATGAACAGGCGGTGCAGACCCAACTGATTGCCGCCGTGGCCAACAACTATTTTACCTTGTTGATGCTCGACGCTCAGATCGAAATCTCCACCGCTACGGAAGCTGCCTGGAAAGAGAGCGTCGCCACCACCCGTGCCATGAAAGCAGCGGGAATGGTGACCGAAGCTGCCTTGTCGCAAACCGAAGCTACCTATTATAATATATGTACGACTCTGCTCGATCTGCAAGAACAGCTCAACCAAGCCGAGAACGCCCTTTCTTTGCTGCTGGCCGATGTCCCCCACCGTATCCCCCGCGGACGTCTGGCCGACCAACAGCTCCCGGAGAATCTATCGGTAGGCGTACCCCTGCAGATACTCTCCAACCGGCCCGACGTACGCAGTGCCGAACAGTCGCTGGCACAGGCATTCTACACTACCAATGCTGCCCGTTCCGCCTTTTACCCCTCGATCACACTGAGTGGCAGTGCGGGATGGACCAATTCGGCAGGTGCCATGATTGTCAACCCCGGTAAGTTTCTTGCCACAGCAGTAGCCTCTCTTACCCAGCCCTTGTTTAACCGCGGAGCAAACATCGCCCAACTCCGCATAGCCAAGGCGCAGCAGGAAGAGGCACGCCTCAGCTTTGAGCAGACCTTACTCAATGCCGGAAGTGAAGTCAACAATGCTCTGGTACAATATCAGACGGCACGAGACAAATCGGCCTATTTCAACCGTCAGGTAGCCTCTCTGGAGAATGCTGCACGCAGCACGCAACTACTGATGAAGCATGGTAACACGACTTACCTGGAAGTGCTCACCGCACAGCAGACATTGCTTAATGCGCAACTCTCCCAGGTGGCCAACCGCTTTACCGAAATCCAGGGAGTCATCACCTTGTATCAGGCATTGGGAGGGGGCAGGGAAACTGCCTCCGGAGAAAGAAATTCTTAACAGAAGAATACAGCCTAACTTTTCAACCTTTCTTAAATGATGACGACTGTCTGTCCGGTACCTTGTGTACCGGGCTGCACAGAAAAAGCCCGTACTACCTCTTCTCTAACAAAAAGGATGTACGGGCTTTCCTGTTTTAAACGGTATCTTATGCGTTCAGCGCCTGTTCGATGTCCGCGATAATATCATCTGCATTTTCGATTCCCACCGACAAGCGGATCAGATCCGGACGAACACCGGCTTCTATCAATTGTTCGTCTGTCAGCTGGCGATGCGTATGACTGGCGGGATGAAGCACACATGTGCGTGCATCGGCTACATGGGTAACGATGGCCGCCAGCTTCAGCGAATCCATAAATTTGATGGACAACTCACGACCGCCTTTCAAGCCGAAAGAGATCACACCGCACGAGCCATTCGGCATATACTTCTGCGCCAGTTCGTAGTATTTGTTGCCCGGCAGACCACAATAGTTTACCCATGCCACCTTGTCGTTCTGCGCAAGATATTCGGCTACCTTCTGTGCATTGCCACAGTGCTGAGGCATGCGCAAATGCAACGTCTCCAAGCCCAGATTCAGCAAGAAAGCGTTTTGCGGACTTTGAATACTGCCCAGGTCACGCATCAATTGCGCGGTTGCCTTTGTCATATAAGCGCCCTTGCCGAAAGCCTTGGTATAGGTCAGTCCGTGATATGATTCATCCGGTGTGCAGAGTCCCGGGAACTTGTCCGCATGGGCTTCCCAATCGAAGTTTCCGCTGTCTACGATGCAGCCGCCTACACTGGTGGCATGCCCGTCCATGTATTTAGTAGTGGAGTGAACCACGATATCGGCTCCCCACTCAAACGGACGACAGTTGATCGGTGTCGGAAATGTATTATCAACAATCAAAGGCACACCGTGACTATGGGCAATGCGGGCGAATTTCTCAATGTCGAGCACTTCAAGCGACGGATTGGAGATGGTCTCGCCGAACAGTGCTTTCGTATTCGGACGGAAAGCCGCCGAAATCTCTTCTTCACCGGCATCGGGGCTGACGAAAGTGACATCGATACCCAATTTCTTCATCGTCACGCCAAAGAGGTTAAACGTTCCGCCGTAGATGGCCGACGAACAAACAAAATGATCGCCCGCCTGGCAAATGTTGAATATGGCATAGAAATTGGCAGCCTGTCCACTGGAAGTCAACATAGCTCCCACTCCTCCTTCGAGAGCGGCGATCTTTGCGGCTACAGCGTCGTTCGTCGGATTTTGCAGACGGGTATAAAAGTAACCGCTGTCTTCAAGATCGAACAAGCGGGCCATCTGCTCACTGGTTTCGTATTTAAAAGTAGTACTTTGATAGATGGGCAGCACGCGCGGCTCGCCCTTTTTCGGAGTCCATCCTGCTTGTACGCACAGGGTTTCGGGCTTGAATTGTTTTGCCATAATGATATTGAGTTTACGATTATATTGCCTTAAAAAAGTTATATCGACGCAAAAGTAGAGAAAATTATTGGTTTAAAAGGCTATCTTTGCGAGCGAAAAAGCAAAAATTCACCTTAGAAGTCAAACAATAGCACAGCAGCCCGAGCCTGCATCTTTTATACGTAGCGATATGAAAAGAAAACTCTGTCTTCTCCTGTTCTTCTGTCTTTTATTGACTGCCCCGGCTTTGCGGGCACAGCAGAAAGCCACTCCCAGATCCGGTGAAGGTATCTCTACCTTCCTCCTGCGCCACAACCGCGCCCCGAAGAAATACTACAATGATTTCATCGAACTCAACAAAGCCAAACTAGGGAAGAGCAGAACTCTTAAAATGGGTGTCACTTACCTGATTCCCCCTGTCAAGAAAGCGTCGGCCGCCACTTCCGGAAAAACGACGGAGGCAGCAGCCGAAAAGACATCCGCACATCACCCGCGCCGTACGGAAGTCAACGAGCCGCTCTTCGGGAAGTGGCTTTCAAATGTCAAGGTCACTTCCAATCGCCTTGCCGGTACCTGCTTCTATGTTGTCAGCGGACATGGCGGTCCCGATCCGGGCGCCATCGGACGCGTTGGCAAACACGAACTCCACGAAGACGAATATGCCTACGACATCGCCCTTCGCCTTGCCCGCAACCTGATGCAGGAGGGTGCCGAAGTCCGTATCATCATTCAAGATGCCAAAGATGGCATCCGTGACGAGGCTTATCTCTCGAACAGTAAACGTGAAACCTGCATGGGCTCTCCCATCCCGCTGAACCAGGTACAGCGCCTTCAGCAGCGTTGCGACAAAATCAATGCCCTTTATCGTAAAGACCGCAAGAAGTATAAATACTGCCGCGCCATCTTCATTCATGTGGACAGTCGCAGCAAAGGTACCCAGACCGACGTCTTCTTTTACCACTCCAACCGCAAAGCCGAGAGTAAGCGCCTCGCCAAAAACATGAAGGAAACCTTCGAGTCCAAATACGGCAAGCATCAACCTAACCGGGGGTTTTCGGGCACCGTAAGCGGACGCAACCTCTATGTTCTGGCCCACACCACGCCCGCCTCTGTTTTTGTCGAGTTGGGCAACATCCAGAATACCTTCGACCAGCGTCGCCTGGTGATCCCCTCCAACCGGCAGGCACTCGCCAAATGGTTAATGGAAGGGTTTATAAAAGACTATAAATAAACAGAACCTCTTGTTTTTCTGAAAGATTACAAAAGGATGTGAATGTACTGAGAGCAGATGACCGGAGTGAGCCGATAAATCCTATATTTGTTGCCGGATGTAAAGTAAAACTTTTAAAGTCATTTTTATGGAACAGTTATCTTTTATAGAATCATTCCGGACTTCTCCTTTCATTCTCACCGAAGGCGCTATCGTAGAACGTTTGCGTCACGAGTTTCACATTTCACCGGACAAACACATTGCACATGCCGCACTGATCTACGATGACTCCCATCGTGAGATTCTGGCATCCATCTACCGGCAATACCTGCAGATAGCCACTGAGTTCCGCCTGCCACTGATGCTGATGACTCCCACCCGCAGAGCGAACATCGAGCAAATAGCCGCGTCCGATTACCGGCATAAAAATGTACTGGCGGATACTATGGCCTTTCTCTCCCGCTTCCGTGACGAAGCTTCCACTCCCGTATATATCGGCGGACTGGCCGGATGCCGCGGCAATGCGTACGACGGCCGCTACTATCTGTCGGTAGAAGAAGCCATGGAGTTTCATTTCCCGACAGTCCGCACGCTGGCACAGTCGGGGGCGGACTATCTGTTTGCCGGCATCATGCCGCAACTGACAGAAGCCATCGGAATGGCCAATGCCATGGCTGCAACAGGACTGCCTTACATCATCAGCTTCATGATATGTCGTGACGGACGCCTGATAGACGGTACTTTCATTCATGACGCCATCGATGCCATCGAAAAGGAAACTTCCACCCGCCCACTATGCTATATGGCCAACTGCGTACATCCCGATGTGTTGCATCAGGCGCTGCTGCATCCCCGGAACGATACGCCTTTGGTGCGTCAGCGCTTTCAGGGTATTCAGGCCAATGCCGCCAACCTCAGCCCGGAGGAACTGGACGGATGCGATCATCTGATTTCTTCTTCACCGGAAGAACTGGCAGACAGACTGATGACACTGCTGTGGGACTTTCCGTTAAAAATCTGCGGAGGCTGTTGCGGAACCAATCAACAGCACATGCACCGTTTTGCAGAGATGCTGGCTTACCGCCGTGACAATAAAGCGTGGTAACTGTCTGCTCCGGTAAACGGGACCGCCCGTGCCGGCAATGCAAACTCTCACTCCTTCCTCCTGCGGTTCAGATATCTGCGCAACAATGTGGGAGTAAAGCAGAAAATCAACTGGGCTTTACTCCACTTGTAGCATTGCTGGAACACAAGCATACCGATAGCAATGAACAGGGCAGCGCCCGCAGCAGCTTGCAGAGGCAGCCAATGCACACCCTCTTGCGGGACTATCAGAGGGATCAACGCCAATGCTCCGGCGGGAGCAAAGTACTTTCCGGTCCACTCGAAGACAGCAAACAAGCAGCAGATGATGAGCAAGGCGACCACCGTCTCGGGCAAATGCAAAAAGGTATGCCCGATAATCTGAAAAGCGGTCCCCAAGGCAGCTCCGGTAACCAAAAACAGAAACACCTGCATGGGGCGGTTTCTGAATCCGGCTTTCGAATTGACAATCTCCGTGAATGTCACGATCAACGGAGGAATAATGAAATAACTGCATCCGCAGGAGATAGAAAGGGCAGCTACCAGTGAAACCCAAAAGAGCAGAGCCGCCCAACGGAAAATCTCCTTTTTCCACTCACGCCCGGGCAGGACGTAATCCGTCTCCCGGCGCAAACCTCCTTTTTCCATCAGCCTCTGTCCGGCAACAAGCACGGCGGAAAGCAGGAAAACGGCCGACGGATAGATCCAGGTTTCAGTGTGCAGCAGCACCGGCAGCATACAAGCCGAAATCAGTGGAATCAGAGTAGCCCGGCTGAACAGCAGGCAGCAGGCGGCAAAGGCAAATGCCAGGCATAAATTGCAGAGCAACGGCAGCATGGAGTAGCGCACGATACAAACTCCGGCAACAGCCCCTGCTGTCATCAGCCCGATCAGCTGCCAACGCCCGACTTTCCAAACCCGCTTATCGATCACCCACAAGCCGACGGCGAGCGCCGCCATCTCCGGAAAGATAATCTCTTTCTCGCCTGTCCATTCGGCTATGCCCACCATCAGCATCACCATGAAAACAGAGAATACATATCTGACTTTTTTCGTTTTGTCCATCATGAAGTCCAATAAAGATCCGCAAAGATAGTCATTTATCAGGAGGTATCCCTCCCGAATGGCTACCGGATGGAAATTTAACCGTAAAAATTCGACGATCGTCCGATCATAACCGTCCCGGATTTGTTACTACACCAAGTGTAACATCAAATTCTTATGACCATGTCCGATTTCAACCCCAGACCGTCCGACAAACTGACGGCAAGCGAACGTAAAGAACTGGATACCTCCGAGTTCGGCATACCCCAATTAAGAGAGTTCCCCATCCACGACGCCGCCCATGTACGCGCGGCAGAAGCCTACTTCAGGTATGCGCCCGAAGAGTATAAAGCGCAGTTGGCACGGAACATCCTGGCCAAAGCACATCTGCTGGGAGTGAACGTAAAAAGCCCCGCCATCCTGGAGTGGGCGGAGAAATAACCGGAAATAAAAGCAATAAGGCAGGCGCGCGAAGAAAGATTCCCGGATTATTTCCTACTTTTGTACCCATATACTCCCTCACTTTATAAAAACTGTTGTATATGAGTTTCTCAGGATTCGTTTTTGATATGATCAGGCGCAATAAGGAGAACAGAGACCTGCTTACTCTGCGCCGGGAACGGATGAAGGACCTTCAAGGTAAAATGTACCGGAAAGGGACGCTTCAAAATCCGAATGTAACCCTGGAAGAGCTGGAGAAGATAGAAAAGGCCACCCGTGAAAAGGAAAAAGCGGAAACACAATATTATCTGCGCGCCACGCTGATCTTCCTGACCGTGACAGCCATACTAGCACTCATACTCTGGTGGATATTGTAGCATCGTCCCCGCTTTAGAGAACCGTCGGTTCCACATCCGTTACCGTTCACCTCCTCATACCTTTATTCAACCGATTATGAACACAAAGACATACCCTTGGCTGCGTACGGCCGCATCGGTGAAACGATAAAAGAGAATGCTCAGGACTACGGACGGTGTCTGCCCTTCTGAAAACGAACGGGACTTATTTGTAACCGGTATGAAAATATTCTTTCATGCCGGGATGATATTCGTCGGATAAACACTACCTTTGTTGGAATACAACGTTTCCAACCTAATATCAATCCATATAACATGACTCCAGATTTCGATTACAGTGAAGTGCCTTTCGGATTCAACTATTGCCTCAACAAATCATGTAAGCAAGCCTCCACGTGCCTGCGCTACCGGTTGTACACTCATATTCCGGCAGCTTGCCAGACCATAAGAATAATCAATCCCGTTTACGCCGCCACCATCGACGATGTGTGCCCTTTCTTCATGCCCGACAAGAAAGTGCGGTATGCCTTAGGCATCACCCACTTGCTGGATCATGTGCCTTACGGTGACGCAGTCAGCATCAAAAGACAAATGCTGGCACACTTCAAGCAGGCCACTTATTATCGTTGCCGCCGCAAAGAACGGATGCTCGATCCTTCCGAACAGGAATATATCCGTAAATTATTTGTCAGTAAAGGAATCAAAGAACTACCGGTATATGATGAATACATAGAAAAGTACGACTGGTAGCACAAGCATTTATAAAGAAACCGGTAACTTCGGTAAAGGGAAAGGATTGCTTCATAAAAGAGAAGCGAATGCTTTGTCAAAGGGGAGAAAACGCCTTGTTGAAAGGGAATGGCAGACCTCTCCCAAAGGAAAAATCGCACGCTCCAAAGAAGGCAGTCAGCCTGCCGAAGAGAAAAAACCTACTATCTGAAAGGGAGCAATCACTTCAACAAAAGAAATAATCACTTCAACAAAAGGGGAATAGTGCCCTCTTCAAAGAAAAATAATCGATCTGTCATAGAAAAGCAGTTGCCTCACCACAGAAAAAGAGCTGCTTCACCACCCAAGAACAGTTGCCTCACCACAGAAAAACAGACATTTAACCGATGACAAACAGATATTGCTTCCATGGCAAATCATCATTTAAATGAAGAGAAACCTTCCACTAAAGTGTCACAATCTTTACTTCTAGGCGACAACTTTTTGTCGCCCGAGAGAAAAAAGTTTTTCACCTACACGACACAAAGTGAAACAATAGAGAAAGGAATAAATACATCTCCATCTACCGGATTCTTCCACTGAATTCTTCCAATAAACTTATCGGATTCTATATTCAAAATAAGATTGCGAATGTACCGTTTTTTACAGAAGCTCCGATTCAATATCCAAGGGTAGCCGGATGTAATTGTGCGATAGTGAACTGCCTTTGTGCGTGTCCGCACAATAGCAAAAGAATGTTCAGGAATATATTGTATTATATAATAGCCATTTAGCGATATGGCATGATTCTTGCGAGCATAAAGAAAAAACAGTAATAGAACCATGATCAAGCATTACTTGAAAGTAGCATTACGCAATTTGATGAACTTTAAAGTTCATAGTCTTATTTCGGCTATTTGTTTAGCGATAGGTATCACCTGCTTCAGTATGATGAATTATTTTATTGATGCCATAACGGGTAAAGTAGAACTGTCCGATAATAATAAATACAGCATCCGGTTGTCCGGAGCATCTTCCCAGACAGCCGCCGATATCTATTTGTTTAAGGAGGATTTTGATTATCTGAAAGAGTTGCCGATAGCGGGCATAGATACCCTTGTGGCTTCTTCCTCTTATAGCAATGGAAAAGAGATTACGGCCATCGACAAAAAACAACGGGAACTGCCGTTTTTGGTGTCGTTCCAAAATGTATCATCCAATTATTTCACCTATAATTCGCTCCAATTGAAGTATGGCAATCAAGAGATAACAGCTCCCGACGAGGTGATCGTCTCCCGATCGTTTGCCCGGAAAGCATTTGGAGAAGAGAATCCGATAGGCCAGGTCATCCGTCAGGAAACAGAGGCTGCCAACCCGTCTGATCTTATGGTGTATAAAATTGTCAATGTTGCTTTGACAGAAGAAAAAGATTCTCATGGGAAAACGATCGATTGTTATTTTCCCTTGTCCGCAAAATCCCGTACTCCACTCTGCATCAGATCACGTCTCACCGGACAAACCACGACCGAAAGCCTGAATAAACAGTTAAAAGGCCTGACCTGGAAGCATGGAGACCAGGATATCTATTTATATGCCTCCCTGGAGTCGGAACAGAATAGCAGTGTTCAAAGAACGATAAGCATTCTGCTCGCCCGGTTTATAGCTTCGCTGATCTTATTGTCTGGTTTGATCAATTTTCTGAAATTCATTATCCAGATGTTCTATAACCGGCAACGAGAACTGGTGCTTCGCAAATGTATCGGTTCGGACATCAAAGGATTGTTTGCCTTGCTTTTCGCCGAAATCTTCTGGATGCTATCTGTCGCTTTCCTTCTGTCCTTGGCCGTGACGGAAATCACGCTCTCTCTGGCATATACGTACATCCGTCCGGAAGACATGATCTCATTCTCCCTAGTAGACTTGTATGGTTCACAGTTAGGTTTGTACCTCGCTTTGTTGTTGATCTGCATGCTCGCCATTCTTTATCCTATCTATCGGTTACGCCGGTTGAGTGTCCTCCATTCGGTCGTGCAGAGACAGAAGCGGCACGTGTTCCGCAATTTCATGATTGCTTTACAATTGGCGATCTCCATCCTTTTCACAGGCGGTGTATTCGGCATAACGCTTTTGTTCAATGAGATGTTTGAAGGAATGTACCGTCCTTTGAGCACGGAAGAAGAGAACCGGGTGATTTCAATATCGGTCAATACCATATGCATGCAGAAAAACATGGATGCCATTCTTTCGGATATCCAGTCTTTGTCCGAGATAACCGATCGGACATCCGCCTTCAATACCTTCGATGCCGATGTTTATACTTACATGACCTATATGAAAGACGGAAAGCCGAGAGGAAATGTGATGATGATCCAAGCAGAGCCTCATTATTTTGAGTTCTTCAAGATCCCGTTCTCCGGAAAATTAGTAGATAAGGATGCTCAAGGCTTTGTTTATATAAGCGAACAGTTTAAAGAACAATTGCAAAGGGATAGTATAGCAGGTAGTGTCACGTTGGATGGCAAAGAATACCGGATTGCCGGGACTTACCGTGCACTGAACAGGGAAGATACTCAGAGCAGTTCAGTCGGTTCTGTCTTTCTAGTTAACCCGCAAGCCTACACCTATTACTTCAAAACTCTCCATTCCGATATTACTCCGGTCGCCCTGGAAAAGATAACGGAGATCTGCCGGCGTTATGTACCCGAGACATTGCCTCTTAACATTCGTAATACGGGTGATTCCAAACAGTCCGTCATGGGAACTGTAGCACTCTTGCAGGCAGCATCCCTGTTGTTGGCGATAGTCAGTATCCTCCTGTTGATATTAAGTATTTATTCCGGAATCTCCATGGATGTGATAAATCGGCAAAAAGAAGTGGCCATCCGAAAAATAAACGGAGCCACCCCGAGAGTGATTGCCCTGTTATTCGGCAAAATCTATTTGATTATTTATCTTTCTGTCTTCGTCATTATCTATCCGCTGGTACGATTGGTGTTGATAAGCATCACACAAAAAAGCAATCTGCAAAGCATATATAGTTGGAGCTGGGGAGTCCTGTTGTTCTTCACGATGGCTCTTTTGATCTTTTTGGTTACGGCATACAAGATTTATAAAGTAATGCACCTGAATCCGGCAAGCGTCTTGAAAAAGGAATAAAAACGATCTCTATTGCGCCTGCCCGTTATAAGGTCAAAATGAGGAGATGTGTCAAGACTCGTATTCACCACAGGTTACACGGATGTATACAGATAAGCAGTATTGGTTATCAGCAGATAAAAAAATCGTTTAGTGTAAATCTGTGCAATCCTGTGTGGTGAGTTATGAAACCCTCTCCTTTCCTGCGCGATGCACAATAACCATGTCAGGGTGTTGATGCGCCCCAAGGCTTTGGAAGTACACCGCCTACTCTTCAAAGCCATTCTCTTGTGCAACCTCGTTTTCTGCTTTATCCTCTCAGCACTGCCGGCAATTCCGCCAACGAATGAATCATCAAATACTCTCGCTCCGTCCCGGAGATCACCTCGTGTTTCCACATAGCTTCGGCCGGCACATGAATGGCATGCCCACCCAATGACAATACCGGAAGCACGTCCGATTTCAGCGAGTTACCCACCATTAAAAAAGATTGTGGAGCAACGTCCAGTGAAGAGATCAGCCGCTGATAATCCTGCGGTGCCTTGTCGGTCATGATCTCCGTATGATCAAAATAATGGGAGATTCCCGAACGTTGCAGTTTACGTTCCTGATCCAGCAGGTCGCCCTTGGTCGCTACAACCAGTTTATAGTCATCCTTCAGTGTCTCAAGCGCTTCCGTCACCCCGCCGAGCAGACGGATAGGCATCTCCAACAGTTCTTTTCCCATCTCCACGATGCGTCCGATCACTTCGGCAGGCACCCGGTTCCGGCTAATCTTCACGGCAGCCTCCACCATGGAGAGCGTGAACGGCTTAGCCCCGTATTTATAGATATCCATATTCTCCATCTCTATGGCGAATAGGCGGGACGAGATTTCTTCCGCCGTTCCATACCCGGCAAGTAAATGGCAAAATTCACTCTCAACCTTATCGTAAAACACCTGATTATCCCATAATGTATCGTCCGCATCGAATGCGATCACTTTAATTTGCTGCATGTCTCTCTCTTTTGATTCCTGCAAAAATACGCTTATAAAATGAAAGCAGCCTGCATCCGGTAAATAAAATTAAGTTCTTTTCCGGATTCAAGAACCAACACATACGGCTTTTGTTATTACCGCATAATCAGAGATGTTCAATTTTCAAACAGTAAAATCAATGTATGATAACCTAAAACAACAGAAGTATGAAAAAGTTAATGTTTGCTGTAATAGCTTGCGCGATGGGCCTTTCGGGCTGCTCTTCGGAGGATGACTGTGCTACCAATCCCGAACCTGCGGGAGATGTGACGGAAATCAAATTAAGTGCCGGTATCCGGGGAGTGGCAACCCGCACCCCGGTATCGACCAATGACAATATAACGGCTCCGTTTGTGGCCTCCGCCACCACCGGAGACTATACGACGAATGCATGGAGTTCCACCGTGACGTTTGTGGCATCGCCCACACCGACAGCCGCACTCTCTTTCAGCCCGGCACGGTATTATCCGGTGGATAATTCTCCCATCTATATCAGAGGTTACTACCCGGCAGGGACACTTTCCGGCAAAACAGTTACGCTGGCTGGCGATGGGACAGAAGACGTGATGCTCACCGCTCAAGCCTCAGGGACGAAAGCGACTGCAGGAGCACTGTCGTTTGTCTTCAACCATCTGCTGACGCAATTGCAATTCAAACTTGTGGCCGGTGCAGGATATCCGGCATCGGGTGTCAACGTGACCAGTCTTGTCATCAAGCAACAAAAGACACCTGCCACACTGGACCTGAATACATCCAGCCTGACGTATACCACCAAAGACCTTACCCTTTCGGGTACATTCCCCATCCTAACGGCCGGAAGTACAATCAACAACTATCCGATGGTGAAAAGCGGCGAAGCCCTCACGGTGGCAGTCACCACAAGTGACGGAGTGACTTATCCCGAATCTACCATCTCGGTCACTACCGAAGTCGGAAAATCACATTTAATCACCCTTACCTTTACGCCGAAGGAAATCACGTCCTCTATCAGTGTGACAGCCTGGCAGACAGGAGGGACCGGATCGTCCACATTACAATAAACGTTCTCATAACACGCAGGTTGTGCAGGAGATGGCGACAGCTATATCCACGCAATCTGTCACATCAAGAAAGAAAGGGGCGATGAAACGGACTATCCTCATCTTATTGGGCTGGATGCTGCTCTCGCAAGGATGCAGCTATGGTGTGGGCGACGACTGCCTCCCACCCGAAGAACCTGTACCCATACGGATGGCGATTGCAGAAGGAAAGCTCTCCACGCGGGCACCTGTCACAACGATCGATGCAAGCAATCTGTCGAATGTCGGCATTTACGCAGTCAGCGAAGGGAGCATAGCCGGGCAATATCCCTGGACATCCACTCCTTTCGCCCTGAATCTGGTACCGAGCGGCATCAGCGGCAGCCAGCTCTCTTTCAACCCCAAACTCTATTATCCATTGGGAGGGAAACGGGTCATTTTCTACAGTTATTATCCGCGCACGACAGCCACAAGCGGCAGCAATTACATCACGGCTCCGGGCAACGGTGTCGCCCCTGCCTATCATTTCACGCTGACGGGAACAGAAGACATCATGTATGCCGCAGGCACTCCCACAGGAAGTACCAGCACCATGCCCGTCAGCCTGACATTCAACCATGTGTTGACCCAACTCCAACTGAACACTTCCCTATTGGGCGCACTGTCCAGCATCAAGCTGCTGGGTGTGTACAATAAAGGTACGCTCGACATCGGCAACGGAAATGTCACCTACGACAGTTCCACGACGGATATCACATTGACCGTTCCCCTTCTAGGTTCGGTTACCAATACCGTAATGGTTCCTGCCGGAGTAGCAAGTTATAAGGTAGAAGTCGTTCTGCTGCTTTCGCTGTTGAAAAGGACATATCTGGTGAAACCCACTTCGGGTAATTTCCAACCTGGGGTAATTTATACAATCAGTCTCTGATCAGGAAAAGAGTAACGACAGGAAGTTTGCATTCTCCTCCTGCTCTCCGTCTTCCGGATTATGGCTGTAGCCGTTCTCCATCAACAAGTCACGGTATATCAGGCAGAGCTGCATGGGTGAGTGGTAAGGCTCGTATGTGCTGACCGGAAGTTGCGACACCGCATGCAGGGCATCTGCTATTTTCATTGCCATCCGCCTGTTCTCCTGTATCCGGTGGAAACACTCTTCCCGCTCCTCTACACTTTCGGCATGTACCATCTGCGACGCAAGTTCTTCTATTCGGTTGAGAGGTCCCCGCAGCTCCCTGCTGACGTGGGCAAAAAAGGCTGAGCGCAACCGGTCCGCCTGTTCGGTGCGCTCCTTCTCTATACACAGACGGTTGGCTTCCATCACCTGTGCGGTTATATTCTTGACGTATCCTTTCAGATAATAGAATCCATTGCCCAGCGGTTGGCAGGTCACAACATGATTTTCAAGATAAAAGTCCTCTCCGTTGCCATGAATCTTATAACGGATTCCTTCCTGGGGAGGACGCCCGGCATGAATGTCGGCCATAAACTGAGTGACGGTCTGCAGATCTTCACCGTTCATCAATTTCAGATAATCCGCTGGATCGACATACTGCAATTCGTCGTGCCGATGGATGGTATCGGCGAATCCAATGTAACGTAATCTTCCCGTTTCGGTACTGTATGTCCACATACCAACTCCTGCTATTTTCAGCATTTCCAGCAATACCTTTTCCCTGAAAAGGGCATCAAGGCTCTCTTTACGATGTTTTTTAGCCATTCTGTAATGATTATGAATACTTAGATGGTCCTGAGTTGTTTTACAGTTAAATCTATTTTATAAGTCCATTGTCTATCCAATTGCATAGTACACATCCGAAAGATGTTTGTTGAAGTACAACAATCGGGAAAAGAAAAGGTTCGGTAGCGGTCCTCTACTTTCCGGATGAGGAGCAGGCTGCTAAAAAGAGGATGTGTCAAGACTCCTGCTCACCACTGATTGCACTGATTGACACAGATAAACATCATTAGTTATCAATAGATTGAGTTCGCTCTGCAGAACTCAGTGTTGCTCTGTGGTGAATTTTGACACATCCCCCTATCTTCTACCCTACGCTGTGACAGCGTTACTCATCCCGATATTTGCAGCAGCCGGGCAGAGCATCGTAAACCGCTTTGACGGCCTTGTACTTATCCGTATCATGGCCCGCTGCGGCAATGGCTTTGGCAACGGCGTCGGCCGATGTTTCTGACGGGTCGAGTTGCAGGTGGATCATTTGTTTCTCCCGGTCCCAATGAGCGGACCGGACACCGGAGACACCTTTAGCGGCTGTTTCGATGCGTTCCTTGCACATATCGCAAGAACCACGGACGGCAAACAGTACGTGTTCACTTTCCTGAGAGACAGCATGACTGCCAGACATACCGGACATGCTGTGTCCTTGGTGTCCGGTCATGGGAGCAGTTCCCGGAGTATCTTCGTTCATCATTGAGCGTTTGCCTTCGAGTTGTGCACTGGCATCGATGGAGAAGACTCCGTTGGTCACAATCTCCTCACCATCGGAAAGTCCGTCGAGAACCACATAGGCTCCGCCAAGAGCGGGGCCAAGGGTGACTTCACGCATCCGGAAGGTGGGAGTATCCGTATCGGGCAGGCGCACATAGACCACAGCACGCTTGCCAGTCCAGAGGACAGCCGTTTGCGGAACAACAATCCGGTCTTTATACCCCTTTAGAGGGGCAGCAACCTGGGCAGTAGCATACATTTCGGGCTTCATCTCCAGAGTGGGATTGGCTACATCCACGCGGACCCGGGCCGTGCGCGTAGTGGCATTAAGAATGGGATCGATGAATGAAATACGCCCGGAATACGTCTTTCCGGGAAAGGCAGAAAGAGTAAACTCCACCCGGTCACCTTTGGCAAGAAAAGGTAAATCCACCTCAAAAGCGTCGAACATGGCCCACACACGGGAGAGGTTGGCAATATCGAAAAGAATGCTCCCCTGTGAAACATAGTCGCCCCGGTTAACCCGCTTGGCAATGACGATCCCATTCGTGTTGGATTTAATCTCTACCATAGGAGACGCCTGGCCGGAATATTGGATAGCGTCGATCTGGGCATCCGTCAAGTTCCAAAGGCGGAGTTTCTCGCGGGCAGCCTGCACAAGAGCGGGTTGCTGCATACGGACCGCTTCGAGCAATTCCTGCTGGGCGGTGAAAAGTTCAGGCGAATAAAGAGTAGCAAGTGTCTGCCCGGCACGTACGGTCTCGCCGGTGAACTCGATGTCAAGCCGTTCAATACGTCCGCCGACATAAGCTGTCTGCGACTGCAGACTACGTTCGTCCGGAATAATCTTACCGTACAGCCGGACTTGCTTCACGGGGTTACTGCGACTGACACGGGTAGTCTGAACATCGGCGAGAGCCATGGCCTCATCAGAGAGCCGGATGGCATCGGGATCGGAAACAGCATCACCTCCAGAAATAACGTTCTTCTTAAGAGGGATCAGGTCCATACCGCAGATAGGGCATTTGCCGGGTTTGTCCTGACGAATCTGCGGATGCATGGAGCAGGTCCAGACACCGGATTCGTCCTGCACCAGATCATGAGACGTTCCATGCATATCATGGTTATGAGCTTCAGCATGTGTTCCCCCGGCAGACTCCGGAGAAGATGAAGGGCTGAACAAAAGCCATCCCAGCATAAAGCCGGCAAGGGCAATCAGGGGATAAAGTACTTGCTTCTTACGAAGAATATCTGATATCTTTTTCATACAATTACTATTTTAGTGGTTCTATTTATTTTCAGTCGGCTATCAGCTTTTCTATGGCTGCCACCGTAGTATTATAAGCGGCTACGGCCTCACTCTTTTTCAGTTTATAATCGAGCATCTGGCGCTCCACCTGAATCACATCGGTCAGCGATTGACGCCCGGCGGTAAATTCACGCACCATCAACTGCCAGGTAGAAAGAGAGAGGGCATACTGCCGTTCGTAAAGTGACACCTTACGGGCGGCATCGTCGAGCTGCTGGCGAACGTTAATGTATTCAGCCTGCAACTGGTTCTGTACATTGTCACGTTTCAGTTCGCTTGCCATCCGGTAGTTATGGCTCTCCCGCTGCCGGGCATTGTATTTCCGGCGGAACAGCGGAAGACTTACCTTGACCATCGGCATCACCATGTCCTTGCCGTTCATATCGGGCATTCCCATCGGATCGGCCACTTTATTGACCACAGAGTATTGAAGACCGATACCGATCATAGGATAACTCATGCGACGGTCCATCTTTGCCTTGGCACGATAGGCTTCTCCCTCCGCCTCGAGCATGGCAAGCATGGGATTACGGGTGAAGATGCTGTCGAGCAGGAGCTGTCCGTCTATCCGGTAGAAGCGTTGTGTCAGAGAATCGGGTACACAGACAGAAGCATCGGACGGACGGTTGAGCAGGGCGTTGAACCGGGCTTGAACGGTCAGCCGGGCAGAAAGCAAACTGGCAAGGTTATCCTCCAATCCGGCACGCTCCATTTGAATGCGGAGAACATCGGACATACCACCAACAGCAACGTTTCCCATTGATCCGCCTCCCACGCCGGACATGTCTCTACCGGAAGAGCTGCCGGCAGAGACACCTGGAGTCCCCGCAGACGCCGGGCTGCCCATTCCTCCCATACCGGACATGCCACTTCCCGAAGAAAGTGCAGATGGCATCGAAGCAACTGACGTTACAGAAGTCGACGAGGGAGCTGCCTGTGCCGACGAAGCGGAAAAGCGGTTCAGTGCCAACTGCTCGAGTTGATAAAGAAGACGGATATTAGCTTCCGTAATGTGATATTGCTCGTTGAGGCTACTAAGCTGATACCACTGGGCCTTAACCTCATACCAGAGATTATTACGTGTATCACGAAATTGTTCGTAAGCCATACGTGCCATCTCAGAAGCTTCACTGCGGGCGGCCTTGCGAGTGCCGAACCAAGGAAACATCTGCATCAACGTAAAGTCGGCTATCTGCTTTCCCATCAGCGTCTCCATAGGTTTAACGAAAAAACCGATTTCCAATTCGGGATCGGCAAAAGCACCGGCCTGAGGGATCTTCTCCAAAGAGGCTTTATAGAGCATGAAGTCGGCATTGACTTGCGGATTACTGCGTGCCGCCTGTTCCAGATAGTGGGACAAGCTGTCGACAGAGGGTTGCACCGAAACAGAAGGCACCTCCACAACGGATGGCTGCGCCGAAGCCGAAACGGCAAAATGACTCAGCGAAAGGAATATCGCCAAGGTGAGTAAAGATATATGTTTCTTGTTTATCATATCTGATTGTTTTTATGTGAATCCGATAGACGAATCGAAGACTGTCGGATTCTGATTCTGTTATTCTTTATAATGATGAGTACGGTTTCAGCCCCATACGACCGGCAGAGGGGACATTCCAAATATCCGGGAATGTCCCGGATAGCCATCAGGGAGTATGCCGGATGCCCATCTGAAGATCAGATACCGGGAGAGCCTGTAACCGGCTCAGAAACTTCACTTCCGTTTTTCTTCTCACGTCTCCTCTCCACAGTCTCACGCCACCAGCATTGTAATACCGGGACGACAAACATGGTCATTGATTGTATCAGCATTCCTCCAAACGTGGGTATAGCCATCGGTACCATGATATCCGCTCCCTTTCCGGTAGATGTAAGTACGGGAAGCAGAGCGATGAGTGTTGTCACCGTTGTCATTGCAGCAGGACGGACACGCTTCAGCCCGGCTTCTACTACCGCCTCACGGATGTCATATTTCGTACGGGGATCGCGTTCCAGAAAAACATGGTGAATATACGTTCCCATCAATACTCCATCATCCGTGGCCACACCGAAGAGAGCAATGAACCCTACCCAGACCGCTACACTCAGGTTGATGGGATGCATCTGGAAGAGGTCGCGCATGTTTTCACCCGCAATGCTGAAATTCATAAACCACGGTTGCCCATAGAGCCACAAGAGAATAAAACCGCCAGCGAAAGCTACGAATACACCCGAAAAATGAATCAGCGAGGCCGTCACCGTACGAAACTGGAAATAGAGTACCAGCAGGACAATGAGCAAAGCCAACGGAACAACAATCATCAACCGGTCCGTAGCACGTTGCTGTTGTTCATAATTACCGGCAAACTTATAAGAAACACCTTTGGGGAGAACCAGTTCACCGCTTTTTACTTTAGCCTCAAGCAGATTACTCGCCTCCTTCACCACATCCACTTCGGCACGGCCTGAAAGTTTATCGAAGATGACATAACCTACCAGGAAAGTGTTCTCACTCTGGATCATTTGTGCACCACGGGAATATTCGATGTCCGCCAACTCTTTAAGAGGTACCTGTATTCCAGTAGCAGTAGGTACAAGTAGCATGGAAAGAGCCTCCGGACTATCACGCAACTCACGTGCATAACGTAACCGGATGGGGAAGCGCTCGCGCCCCTCTACAGTACGGGTCAACGCCATGCCACCAACAGCAGCACTGAGCACTTCCTGCAGATCGCCCACCGCCACGCCATAACGTGCCATTGACTCACGATTCAGCTTTATTTCAAGATACGGAGCACCTACCGCCCGGTCGTAGAACACAGACGAGGGAATGACAGACGGTACAGACTTTAATGCCTGCTCAATCGCCTTACCTCCCTGCTCTATATCCTCCAGTGTGGGACCGTATACCTTCACCCCCATCGGTGCACGCATACCGGTTGAAAGCATTACGAGCCGTGCCTCAATAGGTTGCAGTTTCGGTGCAGAGGTCAGTCCCGGCAAATGGGTAACATTGACAATCTGTTGCCAGATATCATTTGCATTCTTAATCTCCGGACGCCACTGGCGGAAATAGTCGCCACGCGAATCAGGCACCAGACTATCGGCAGGGATAAGCCGGAAACCATTGGCAGGATTATATGTACCTCCACCTTTCAGCAGGAATGCACCATCATAATTCACACGGAAACGGGCACGCTTTCCGTCTTCTCCGATGATATATTCGGGACGATAATTAATGGTATTCTCAAACATCTGGACCGGTGCCGGATCGAGAGCGGAATTTACACGTCCCCACTTACCGATGGCAGTTTCTACTTCTGGAATGGCCGCCAGCCGCTTATCGAGTTTCTCCACATAATCTAGATTCTGTTCAATACCCGTATGAGGCATACTGGTAGGCATCAATAGAAAAGAGCCTTCGTTCAGGCTGGGCATAAATTCCTGCCCGATACTCCGCCAGATGAGGAAACCACAAACGACGGTTGCTGCAGGAATCATCATAAACTTCCAACGATTGGCCAGACACCAACGCAAAATACGCTCGTAGAAAATGACCAGTATCCAAAGTAAAGCCAGAATGATGGCAACGCAACCGGCTACAAACAGCACATTTACCGACAGTCCCCGTTGCGGTCCCATCGGCAGCCACTCTTCGGACAGATAGAAAACAGCTACCAACAGGGCAATACCGATATTAACATAATTGCCTGTCTTAGGATTCTTCCAACGATATGCAAGCAAGTTATTGATTCCAACCGCCGTCAGTCCCAATGCAGGGACACTATCGTATACGGCGAACAAAACAATACCCGCTGCTATAAGCACACAGTTCATTACGCGCCGGATCAACCTCGAGTCAATCCGCACCGAAAAAAGGATATAAGCCAATGTAGGCAGCAAAATTAATCCCAACACAAAAGCTGATGCCAATGCATAAGTTTTTGTATATGCTAGTGGAGAGAACATTTTCCCCTCTTGCGCCTGCATGGCAAATACGGGTAAGAAACTGACAATAGTCGTAATCATTGCCGTAGCAATAGCTCCCGACACCTCGCTTACAGCTTTATAGATCAGTCCGACAAATGGTTTACCCCGCGTGATACCCTTATTCTCCGGCATCTCCATGTACCGGATAATACTCTCGACAAATACCACACCCACATCTACCATCACCCCGATGGCAATCGCGATACCGGACAGCGCCACGATATTTGCTTCGATACCGGTATATCGCATCAATATAAATGTAGCCAATACGGCAATAGGCAGCATACTTGCTATTACAACCGATGCCCGCAAGTTAAGTACCAACACAATGATGACAATAATACAGATCAATATCTCGTGCGAAAGGCTCGTCTCCAATGTACCGATGGTCTCCTTTATCAATCCCGTCCGGTCATAGAAAGGGACGACAGTCACTTTCGACACCGTCCCGTCAGCCAATGTTTTCTGCGGCATTCCGGCATCCATCTCATGTATCTTTTCTTTCACATTATTAATTACTTCCAGAGGATTGGAGCCATAACGGGCAATCACCACGCCCCCCACAGCCTCTACTCCTTCCTTGTCCAAGCCGCCACGTCTCGTCCCCGGCCCGATATTCACAAAGGCAATATCGGAAATACGTACAGGTACCCCTTCACGGACGGTAACAACCGTATTCTCTATATCTGCCACATTTTTCACATACCCAAGACCACGAATCAAGTATTCCACTTTATTCACCTCCATTGTTTCGGCACCAATATCAAGGTTACTCTTCTTCACAGCATTCATCACATCCATCACCGACACATTGAACGAGTACATCGCATCCGGATTCAACTCGATCTGATACTCCTTGATAAAACCTCCTGCTGAAGCTACTTCGGACACACCTTCGGCAGCAGACAAAGAGTACTTGACATAAAAGTCCTGAATAGTACGCAATTCCTCAGCGTTCCAGCCGCCGGCAGGTTTCCCGGTTTTAGGATCACGCCCTTCCAGCGTATACCAATAGATTTGTCCCAATGCTGTAGCATCCGGCCCCAGCGTAGGCTGCACATTTTCGGGCAAAGTGCCCGGAGGCAACGAGTTGAGTTTCTCTAAAATGCGCGAACGACTCCAATAGAACTCAATATCATCCTCAAAAATAATGTAGATAAACGACATACCGAACATAGACGAACTGCGGATGGTCTTCACCCCCGGTATACCCAACAATGAAGTGGTCAGCGGATAGGTAATCTGATCTTGGATGTCCTTAGGCGAACGTCCCATCCATTCCGTAGCCACAATCTGCTGGTTGTCACCGATATCGGGGATAGCATCCACAGGAATCGGGTTTCGCGGCACAATCCCCCCATGCCAGTTAAAGGGCGCAGTAGAAATTCCCCAAACCACGACAAGTGTCAGCAGAAGAATAGTTATCACCCTATTTTCAAGGAAATAACGAATTATTTTATTAATCATACAGATAGATTATTTATTTTAAATTAGTAAACACTTGGCAATGCCAAAAAGGATCAGTAAAGTGATAATAAAATAGAAAGTAGGAAGCCAAATCCCCATCGATACATGGGTATGACGACTCCTACCTCACTTTAAAATCAGTAAGGTCTAATTTTCTCTTCTTTTCTGGCCGAAAGAGAAGCTATGTGAAAACTAAATCAGATAAGTACAATGATGAACAAACAGCGGAATATCTGTTTGCCAAGGTGGGAAATTGAAAGAAGCAACACTTCGACGCAGACTTTCTGCCTCCAATGGTATAAAAGCACTATACATCACAGGTAACAGTTCTGTCACTGCCGGTAATAGATTAGTTACCGGTACGTGGTTCACATCCTGATCTACCGCCAGTTTGACGTAATGCGCCTCGTCCTTACAACAATGTGAGGTCATCTTCTTCTCTCCACACGATGCACAAACGGACGCACTTCCCCACTCTACATCCGCCAGACGGCCCATGCAGTAATGGAAATTAATCGTTATGCCTGATGAAACAACGGCATAAAGCAACGTCAAGGTGATTAATATAAACTTCTTCATGTGCATTTTGAGGCTGCGAAAATAAGTATCGACACCGATACTACCGATACCCGTTACATATAATTAACGTATGAACATCCTTTTTGGTTTAATCCTTTTGGTTATCTTTACCCCACTAATTAACATAATAATTGTCATGAAACATATATCTATTAACTATATTCTAACTACTGCACTTGCGTTAGGTATCGGCATCAGCATCCCTGTCCTTGTAGGCAGCACTTGCCTCAGCGAACAACACTCTGTACAATCCGAAGTTCCTTATTGCGTCACTCCTCCCACTGTCCCCGAACAAGCTGTGTTTGATGGTGACACAATCGACCTGCGTCGTTATGACCGCCGTGAACGTATGGACCGCGAACTGATGTCCTTCACTTACATGCACTCCAGCACCATGCAAATGATTAAACGGGCCAACCGCTACTTCCCTGTCATTGAACCATTACTGAAAGCCAACGGTATTCCGGACGACTTCAAATATTTGATGGTAATAGAAAGCAATCTCAACCCGATAGCACGTTCACCGGCCGGTGCCGCCGGTTTATGGCAATTTATGCCTGTCACTGCCCGTGAATTCGGTCTTGAAGTAAATGATAACGTAGACGAACGCTATCATATTGAGAAAGCTACCGCAGCCGCCTGCCGCTATTTCAAGCAGGCTTATGCCAAATATGGCGACTGGATGGCTGTATCTGCCTCTTACAATGCCGGACAAGGACGTATTTCCTCTCAACTAGACAAACAATTGGCGGATCATGCCATGGACCTCTGGCTGACAGAAGAAACCTCACGCTACATGTTCCGCCTACTGGCTGTAAAAGAGGTATTCGGCAATCCTCAACGTTTCGGTTTTCTGCTGAAGCGGGAACATCTCTACCCTGGCATTCCCTACAAAGAAGTGGCGGTAGATACAGAAATCAGTGACTTGAGCAACTTTGCACAGAAACAAGGCATCACCTATGCACAACTTCGCGATGCCAACCCCTGGCTTCGAGGTTCATCACTAAAAAACAAAACCGGGAAGAAATACGTTTTACATATACCCACGCAAGAGGGTATGAATTATGATCCTCGTAAAACAGTTCCTCACGAACATAAATGGGTGATTAACTAATGGTTAATCAAACGAGTACATTGGTATATTAATATATTGGCACATTGAAAAGTGATTCTTGGCTCCATCGTTTTTTGCATAATCAGCCGCTAAAGCATAAGCTGTATGTCATTATCTTCGAATCCGATACACCCGCAGGGAAAGCATTCGACGTAACCCTTATCATATGTATTCTGCTGAGTATCCTGCTTGCTATAATCGAAAGCCTTCAAGGTCTGCCTTCCTGGCTTTCCACTCCCTTTATCGTGCTTGAATATCTTTTCACAGTTTTTTTTACCTTTGAATATGTCACCCGCATCTATTGCTCACCCAATCCACGGAAATATATTTTCAGTTTTTTCGGTATTGTCGATCTTCTGGCTACATTGCCACTCTACCTTGCCTTCTTCCTGCCCGGAGCACGCTATCTACTGATTATACGTGCTTTCCGGATTATCCGGGTATTCCGAATATTCAAGTTGTTCAACTTCTGGCTCGAAGGTGAACGTCTACTCACTTCCCTGCGGGAAAGCAGCAAAAAGATCGCCGTCTTTTTCCTCTTCGTTGTCATCCTCGTCGTTGCCATCGGCACTTTAATGTACATGATTGAAGGGACTCAACCCAATACACAATTTAATAACATTCCGAATAGTATCTATTGGGCCATTGTCACCATGACCACCGTAGGCTATGGAGACATCACTCCTGCTACCGCTCTTGGCAAATTTCTTTCTGCCTGCGTGATGCTGATCGGTTACACAATTATTGCTGTCCCTACAGGTATCGTCTCTGCATCCATGATGAAAGAATACAAAAAATTAAAAGACTTACAATGTCCCAACTGTCATAAAACGGGGCACGAAGAGAATGCCACTTATTGTAAATACTGCGGACATAAATTGAAAAATGATGAAATTTACCGGCAAGAAAACACGGCAACTGATCCGGATCGGACTACTTCATAAGTATCTTACCCCCTTCGATCTTTACCTCTTCTCCGTCCAACAGTATTTGCACTCCCCTGCGCATGGCAGTCTCCACATTCAATCCGAAACGTGCATACCCCAACAACTGGGCGGTTACCCGCATTAAGTCAACCAAAGGTAAAGCGACCTGCTGTTCCAGTATATTCCGAGCCGCATTGGCTACCTCACGAGGAGGTAAATCTACGGCTTCACGCTTGGAGTCTATGCGGAATCCGGTATACGAGTCTGCTTCTTCCTTGGTATTCCAGTAGAAAACCAATCCATCAATTTCCTGCTTGTAATAAGGAGTTTTATCCAGTATACCATCCATCCATTCAATCAGGCGAGCTGTCTTCCGAAGAATGCCATAAGCATTAAAGATCCTGCTGCTTAACAATGAACGGCTAATCGGAGCCTCCGTACGCATGATCTCATTCAATTGTTTTCTGATACGGGGCTCCCGGCGTGGCATCATCAATTCCCAAGCAGATACATTTACAGAGTTTAGAAGAGTTTTTTCATAAATCTCCGGTGACGCAGTTTTCACTTCTTCCCGAATTACTTGCTCCGGCAACTTCACTAAGCAGTGTTGTGCATGGCATAGTAAACCCTCTTTTTGCACTTCTCCCGATCCTGAAGCCAAAGAAATCACCGGAACGGATCGTTGCGATTTTCCGCACTCAGCTCTTTTCAATTCCGCCTCTATATGGTCAATAACTTTCTGTGAATCTTCCCACCAATCCAGAGTCCATACTTTACAAATGTTCCATCCCAACATTTTCAGTACACTGTCTTGCACAATCTCCCTATCCCGAGCTGTTTTTGCAGCCCGATAATTCTCGCCATCACACAAAATCCCGAGCATATAACGGGAGGTATCATTAGGATCGATAATACCTACATCTACTTTGAATCCGGAACATCCGATTTTGGTTTTCACCTGATGTCCTTTTTCACGAAGTGCCGCAGCAATCAGCTCACCCATTTCGACCTCTTCGGCTACCGCTGCATAAGAATGATTCAAAACTCCGGTACCCTTACCTGCATATTCAAGGAAATATTTCAAACCTGCCACTCCTATAGAAGATGTCTTTTTCAGATCAATCTGATCGGCTCTTAATGTAGAGAAGACTTTCATCTCATATCGGGCACGTGACACTGCCACATTCAAACGACGTTCGCCACCATCCCTATTCAACGGTCCGAAATTGAGACTCACCCTTCCGTTGACATCCGGACCATAACCTACAGAAAAAAGAATAACGTCCCGTTCATCCCCTTGCACATTTTCCAGATTCTTAATAAAAACAGGTTCTTCACGATTGAATGCAAGATTCTCTAATTCTGCGTTCTGTAAAACAACATCCGATAACATGTCTTCTATTAAAGTCTGCTGTACGGAACTAAAAGTTACAACACCTATACTCTGATTTCTCAATTCCGGATCGGAAAGTCTGCGAACAATCTCGTCTACTACCGCCTGTGCCTCAGCTTGATTCTGACGACTTTTACCCTTATCGTAATATCCCTCGATGGGTACTAAAGTAACTTTGGCAGCCAGATCATCCGGAGATGGAAAAGTCAGCAACTTATTATCATAATACTGAGAATTGCTGAAAGCAATCAGGCTTTCATGTTTACTGCGATAATGCCATAACAAATATTTAGAAGGCATAGACAAAGCCAGGCAATCATCCAGGATACTTTCCAGATCTTCTATCTCTATATGTTCTTCATCAACTGAATTACTGGTAAAGAAATTAGTCGGGGGCATTTGTTTCGGATCACCTACAACGACTACATGATTTCCACGGGCAATAGCACCTACGGCTTCACAAGTAGGCATCTGTGAAGCCTCATCAAATACAACCAAATCAAACTTATCGTGGTTCACATTGATATACTGCGCTACTGACATTGGACTCATCAGCATACACGGACACATACGTGACAATAAGTTGGAAATCGAATCGAACAACTTACGAATAGACATTCCACGTCCGTTACTGCGAATACATTTCTGCAAAATACCAACCTCCGAACTTTGGGCAGCCGCAAGTACAAATGATGGGATATTAGAAGCCAGTTTTGTATAAAGTTCCTTTTTTATTAATTCCTGATACTCCGTATTCAATTCACGAAAACGCCGGATGCTGTCATTGAACAGCTCCCCGTTAAAAAATTGCAGAACCTGCTCCTTCCCGATGGCATATTCAATAAAACTATGATAAAACCCTTTCAAATAAATATTCATCATCCGTTCGGCAGGCAAGTTACGTTCCGTATATGCTGCAAATACAGAAGTCAAGCCACAAGCCTCGAACCGACGAGATACATTCAACCAACGATACCAATCTTTCAGCTTATCCGTGTTTCTTGCCCAAATCTCACATTGTCGTGACGCTCCTGCCAGCCAGTCGTCTTCACAAGCATGAAGCACCTCTTTGGAAACGCCCAATAATTGCAACATCGATTTTTCCAATTGCTTTATACACTCCCAGTCGTATACCAAACCTTCCAACAACTCCCGATTCATTTGCCGGAACAAAGAATAACCCTCAGAGAGTTGTTCCGCCAGCTTCTCCTTAACTCGCCGTATAGACATAGGATCATCCACTACCTCCACCAGAAGCCTGTTCAATTGGAGTATAGCCTTGCTCATCACTTCTATATCGTCCCATTGCTCTTCACCGGGATGGGATTTATTCCCAAATAAGTCCTCAAACCAACGACTACTGCTATCTACTTCCTGTTTTTGCTGCTGATAAAAGAGCAATTGTTGCAAAGCGGGAAGAACTTGTTCTTTATTGACACGGCCCTGAAGCGAAAAGAGAGACAGCTCCTTACAAAACTTCCGTTGTTTTAACAAGCGAGGCAGAAACCAACTCTGTGTAATATCTTTCCATTCCGAGATCTTTTGCTGCACCGGTAAAGTGAGAAAAGTGCCTTCAAATGATTGTTTTAACAGATTGCAAAATTCATCTCTTTTTCGTCCATGTTCAATGATCCGGCCTATCTTATCAACATTCTCGTCAAGATCGGTTAACAACATCAAGTTACCGGTCATACCAGGAAGTTGCATTAGGATTCGGATGAACCGAACAAAGTTATCCAATAGCTTCTCTGTGCATTTATTCCCTATTCCATAATTTGAGAAGCATCTATTCATCTTCTCTTCCATCTTCTGCAACAGAATCATATAGTCTTTTAGAAGTTTATCCGCTTCTTCTTTCAGTTGAGAAGAGTACTCCATTATATTGATTCCTGTGAGAGGATGCTGATGGGAATGTCCACTTACTTTTCCAACTCCGATCAACTCTTCCACAGCATGATTCCATTCATTGAATTGCTCCTTAGTCAACGAAGCAAGCAAAGAAGCGGGTATCATTATTTCTTCTGTTTCGTCAATGGAGCTATAACGGGTGATAGCCTCGTAGACAGATATGCCACAAGGATATATTCGGTGTAATGCCTCTACATATCCATTAATCTGCTGACGCATTTTAAACAGCCTTTCCGACTCTTCCTTAAACTCTTCCGGTTCCTTATAGCGAAAGATCTCAGTTGATTCTTTCAGCTGACTCAGTACATCTGTCTTTCGTGCTTTATTAGAATGCAGTTCCAGGCAGAACGGAGCTAAACCTATATTCATAAGCCTTTTCTGAACTACGGAGAGTGCAGCCATTTTTTCGGCCACAAACAATACCCGTTTACCCTGATACAGTGCATTGGCTATAATATTCGTAATGGTTTGTGACTTGCCGGTTCCCGGAGGTCCATGTAAAATAAAGCTTTTCTCATTTACAGCTTCATAAACCGCTTCAAGCTGCGAAGAATCGGCACTGACAGGCAACGCAATATCAGCAGGAGTTAAAGCATGATCCAGTTCTATGGCATTGGCATCGACTTCTGCAACCTCCCATTCCATTTTACCACTCATCAAACTGCCGACAATCTTATTTTTACTCAACTCTTCGGCATTCGAGTGAATGTCATTCCACATGATGAACTTACTGAATGAAAAAGTACCCAAAATAGCCTGTTCTTCTACGTCCCAACGCTTTTCGTTCATCACAGCTTTCCGAAAGATTGAGAAAATACGTTTCACATCGGTTCCATTTTCATCTTTCGGCAATGAATCGAGCCCAGAAATAGTGATGCCAAAGTTTTGTCTCAACATCTCCAACAAGGTAATGTTAAGCATACTCTCTTCTTCACGGGCACGGATAATATATCCTTTGGATACCGACTTACGGATCATCTCAACAGGAAGTAACAATATCGGGGCATAGCGAGGACGCTCACTATGTTCGGTTTCATACCACCTCAGCAGCCCCAAGGCAAGATATAAAGTATTTGCACCATTTTCTTCCAATGCTATTCTGGAAGAACGATATAAATAAGTAAGCGATTTCTTCAGATCCTGTTCGGTAAGATAGGTTCTCAATCTTTTTTGAGTCAGTTCCTGCTTAATCAAACCAATCATCGGATCCGATTCCGTTAAAGTGCCATAAAGTCCGAAGTCATACAACGGATTATCCCAATCAGAGGGCTTACCCAAAATTTGAAATTCTGTTCCGTCCGAAAAAGCATCTTCCATCTTATCTATATCCGCAGAGATCACTTGAAGGGCATTACGGGTAATACGCAGGTTCAGAAAATTATTACGTAGACTCAGGTCAAGTAACTTTCGTTCCCACAAAAGTTGTTTGGTGAATTCCACATAACTATCCTGATTATCCAAATCATATTGCTTAATCTCTTCCGGAGCACTAACAGGACTAATGTACAACCCGCTTTTAGGAATCTGAGCTACCTCCGGACCCACAGTCCATGCTTTCCCATGCATAACCCGTTGAGGTAAAGGCAAAATATGAGCAAAACGGCTGCGAACAACATCTATAAAACAAGTAAAGTCATTCACTGCCAACATTTTGTCATTAGCCATCCCGACTGCGGTATCGAAAATCACATTGTTTCCATCGGTCATACAAGTGGCTTCCAGCAAAATAACTTCGTTGATACCGTCCGCCGTTCGTTTGGTCAATAACGAAGGGTCATCGTTCACCGCATCAGGAAATGTCCCGTCAATCAACCAGCATCCCACAAAAGCATGTCCCTGAATGATCACCAACAACGGATGCAACCCCATGGCTTCGGCACATGAAGCATACAACAGTGACAGATCCAAACAAGTCCCTAATTTACCGGAAAGTACATTATCCGAAAGCCTGACTCGCTGACCGGCATCACCAAAACTGGACGGAGGCGTGCAGTATGCAATATGCTGTTCTTTAATAGCCTCGTACAGAGCCGCCAACTGTAACTTCACCCGATTGGGATTACAACTCTGATAAGCATCCAATGAAGAATTACCGGACCACTCTTTCAGGATAGATGACGCCCGCGAAAGAACTCCTGTAAGTACCGGATGATTAGGAACCACAAATGCAGACAAAAGTTCAGGCAATACCTGAATGCCTCCCCATTGATCAAAAGCCAGGATATCAACAGGATACTTCTCTTGAAAAAATACGTTTTCTTCATCAGAAACTACCAGAACGATAGTACCGGACAAGCGTTCGGTTTGCTGAATAAAAAAAGAAGGGTCCAGCATCAGATTTAATCCGGTTATTGTAATAATCTCACCGGAAGCTAATTTTTCTACCATTACCGGTGAAACTGATGCAAATTCAGGCTCCAGAGTTAGAAATACCTTTAAATCCGCAAGCGGATGTTCTGTATTATTTTTAATAGAAAGTAACCGGACAACAGGTATCCGGTTTTGCTGCATGGAATAATTGATAACAGGCAAATAAATAAATTCCACATCCAATTGTGAAGAAGGATTCTCTTGACTCATGATAAACGAGATTAATTAATTCACATTCAAACAATAACATGTGGCAAAATTACATATTTATTTATAAAGGAGACCTCTTTAATTTAAAGAATTTACAAAACAAGCAGAAATATATGTATTATTTTCTTTTCTTATCTAAAAAATATTCTGCCAGTAGAATAAATACATATCCGCCGGCATAACTGACCATATCTTTCAAATCGAAAGTAGAACCAAGGGCTATACGGAGTATACGATTCGATATTCCCAACACATCCACCAACTGAAAATATTGAAGTATCTCTATGAAACAGGCAAAAGCAAGCACATACAAAGGTAATTGTGACAAACCGTTCGGAATAAAAATTCGTATAAAACAATAAATCAACACAACAACCAGTGCGTCACCCATATAAGGACGTACAAAGTTATCACGAACATATATACCAATAATAATCTCAACTACCAGTATTACGACAAAACATATCGCATAGAAAAAACTTTTATTCATGGTGTCTTTCGAATTTTATCTTTCACAGGATATACTGAGAATACAAAGTTCGATTGTTGTTTATCAATACTATTAAAAACTTTATGTATTATATCAACTTTATGATGTCAGTATTTCCGATAGAAATAATCTTTTGACTGCGAATATACGTTATTTCTAAAAAACTATTGTATCTTTAGGTAATGAATAAACGATTGAAATAAAGATAGAAAGGAAATTTACGTATGATGTTGAACTTCGACTTTGTATTAAGACTTTTAGTCGCCGGAATCTTAGGTGCCATCATTGGCTTGGACAGAGAATATCGTGCCAAAGAAGCGGGCTATCGCACACACTTTCTGGTGTCATTGGGTAGTGCACTGATTATGATCGTTTCTCAATACGGCTTTCAAGAAATCATAAAAGAAAATAGTGTTACACTCGATCCAAGCCGTGTAGCGGCACAAGTAGTCAGTGGGATTGGTTTTATCGGTGCCGGAACGATTATCTTTCAAAAACAGATAGTCAGAGGACTGACTACAGCGGCAGGGATTTGGGCGACAGCCGGAATAGGCCTGGCAGTAGGCGCGGGCATGTACGTCATAGGTATTGCTGCCATGGTACTGACCCTGATTGGTCTTGAAGTGCTAAGTTACCTGTTTAAAAGCATAGGAATGAAAAGCTCAATGATAACTTTTTCGACCGATAACAAACAAGTACTGAAAGGAGTGGCTGATCGATTTAATTCCAAAGATTACCTCATAGTGTCGTATCAGATGGATACACAGAAGCACGGAAGCATAGAAACCTATCAAGTGACAATGATCATCAAATCCAAACGGAACAATGACGAAGGACATTTGCTATCTTTAATACAAGAATTTCCTGAAGTGACAGTAGAACGAATTGAATAAGATTATTTCTGTTTTTCGGTGATATACTTCCAATAACGCACCGGCATATCCTGTTTATGTTTACGAGGATTCAGTCGTTCTTTAATTGTGATAGATTTAAAATAAGTCTTCCAAAGTTGTTGGAAAAGTTTTTCGTCCTTATCCATCAAGCTTTCGTCCAACATTCCGGTAATCAGATGTACTGCTTGACCATCATCATCAAATGTCACTTCCTCTACCGTGTGTAGATCATAATAAAAACCATAACGGCGCTTCATGTCATAAATCAGCCACCGTTGATCGGCAAAACGATCTTTAAAGTGACCTACCGTCAAAGGTAAAGCATTGTGCTGTGGTTCAAAAGCAGCAAAAAAGGTACCATCCACCGCTTTCTGAAAACGTACGAACTGCAACATACGCAAACGCTCCCAATCTACCCGCTTCCATATTTTGGAAAGAGCGAGAACATCCGGATCACCGAAATTAGTCTCAATGGAGACGGGAGAGTCAATGGCCTTTCGGATGTATCGGAACAAAAGCATACCTACTTCCGGTAACTCTGAAAGCCAACACCAGGTGATAGCTGAAAGGGCTGATGCCGATATCTTCTTCTGCAATCCCCGCCAGACACGTCCTGCCTTCTCTTCATCAGTGATAACCGTAAAAATGTCATCATAGAAAAGTGGTAAAGTATCTCCTTTCGAGAGTAAGACATCAGGAAAGGTCTTGCGGTTATAAGCATCGAATAGTGCTGTCAGCAAGCCATCAAGTGTTTTATCGTAGATAAAAAGAATCATAACAATCTCAATCGTTAAAAACAAATGATAACTGATTTTCATCCGTCTTTTTCTTAGCAGATTTGGGCAGTAACAAGCTACGTACGGTCTGTGGAGTCATTTCATTTACAGTCCGCATGGGTAATTCGCTGCAAGTAATAAAATATTGTGCTTTTTTCATAACCACACCTATTTTTTTAAGTTGATAATATCCCAACTTCGAATAACGACGGGAAGCTATAATTAATTTTGCCGACTTTACCCCAATTCCCGGAATACGAAGTATCATTTCATAATCCGCCTTGTTGATATCAACAGGAAACTGCTCGGGATGACGTAACGCCCACGACAACTTGGGATCTATTTCCAGATCAAGATCAGGATAGGTGTCATCCACAATTTCATTGACTTTGAACTGATAGAACCGCATCAGCCAATCTGCCTGATAAAGACGATTCTCACGTACCAAAGGAGGCTGTTTAAGTGCAGGTAAACGAGTATCGTATGTATTTACTGATACGTAACCGGAATAATAGACACGCTTCATCGTGGGACGCTGGTAAAGGGCGGAAGAAAGAAAGAGAATATCCTTATCACTTTCAGCCGTAGCACCGACAATCATCTGTGTACTCTGACCCGCAGGAGCAAAGCGGGGCGCATACCGGAACTTTTTTCGTTCTTCACTACTTTCCAGTACGCCCTGTTGAATATAAAGCATCGGTGCAAATACACTTTTATGATCTTTTTCAGGAGCCAGCAGTTTCAAGTTCTCTTCTTTGGGGATCTCCACGTTCACACTAAGCCGGTCAGCATAACGCCCGGCTTCGTTCACCAATTCCCGGCTGGCTCCCGGAATACTTTTCAAATGAATGTACCCGTTAAAGCGGTGCACTTCACGCAGATCTTTCGCCACACGTACCAAACGCTCCATTGTATAATCGGGATTTCGCACCACACCGGAACTCAAAAACAACCCTTCAATGTAATTTCGACGATAAAACTCAATCGTCAAATCTACCAGTTCGGACACAGATAACGTAGCCCTGGGCAAGTCATTACTTCTCCGGTTAATACAATAGGCACAATCGTATATGCAATAATTGGTAAGCATCACTTTCAGTAACGAAATGCAACGTCCGTCTTCCGCAAAACTATGGCAAATACCCCATCCACCCACCGTATTACCTAATGTACCGGGCTTGTTGGCACGCACCGTGCCACTTGAGGCGCAGGAAACATCGTACTTGGCCGATTCTGCCAGTATCTTCAATTTTTCGAGAACATTTGCATTCATAAGCGGTAAAGAGTTTGCATGTTTTGTATCTCGGCTTTTATCTTATCCCGCAGCGACTGGGGCTTCAACACCTCCACTGCCGCTCCTTTGGATAATAACTCCTGAATAAAATCATAAGTATGCGAAATATAAAGTTCAAAATCAACATAACTCTCTGTAACGGCAATCTCCTTTTGACTGGAATGTAAAGGAAGATTTCTCAGGTATGGAGCCTGTGAAATAGTGGTCCTAAGGACAGTGTGCTGAGGAAGCAGATTTTCATCACGAATAATACCAAAACTATCTCTGAAATGATCCTGAGGAGTAAACTTACGTGGGAAATTGAATGTCTCTTCCGAAAGAGCGATTCTCTTGATCCGATCGAGAGAATAAGAACGAAAAGCTTTATATTCCCGGTTTATTCCTATCAAATACCAGCGATGACGGAATAATTTCACGAAATAAGGCTCAAGTAGCACATCTTTGGAGTGTTCCCAGTTGTACGCCTGATATTCCATAGCAAGCACGCGTCCGCTACGCATAGCATCAATAACAAGATCCATGAATTGCACTCCCGAAGGTACTTCCTCAAATACAATCCGGTTCTTCATATCCACATTTTCCTGCAATACATTGTTCAACGAAAAACTATTCAGTAACCACATCTTCAACTTATCACCCAACATTCCTTCGGCGTCTGCTATATAATAGGTATTGTTCCGTTTATCACATTCAATGTTTATGTCGAACATTTCTTCAATGGCCTGTCGATGGTTATGGAAAGTCCGCAAAGGTATATCAGAACGATTATCATCTCCCGCTCTCCAACGACGATTGATTTCGGCAAATGTCACAGGAGCATTCCGGAAGATAGTATCCACCAGCCAGATTAGTTTATTGAATTGTTGTTTTGCCATACTAAACTTGATTTCTGCTGCAAAGCAAGGAAATGTTTATGCCAAAAATAAGCACAATCCTCCAAAAGATCAAAAGATAATCTCTTTTTAACCACTTCATTGCAGGATACAACAGTTCTTAATAATCCGAAAACGATCTTCGTTTGTTATTTATAAAAGAGACTGAAAATTATGAAGAAGAAGTTTACTATATTTGTCGTGCTATTGGCCGGTATCATTTACACTGGCCATGCACAAGGCGTACAATGGATTTATCAACAAAAACAGGAGAAAAAAAACATGAAGAATCTGAGTGAAATATATTTTGCAGGCGGTTGTTTCTGGGGAACAGACCATTTCCTGAAACAGATCAGAGGAGTAAAATCGACTCAGGTCGGATATGCCAACGGAAACATTGCTAATCCGACTTACCAACAGGTGTGTACAGGAAAAACCAATTTTGCAGAAACCGTTAAGGTGGAGTATAATCCACAAGAAGTTCCCCTAAAACTATTGATCGACCTTTTTTTTAAGACAATAGATCCTACAAGTCTGAATCGACAAGGCAATGACAAAGGTTCGCAATATCGTACCGGTATTTATTATACTGATGAAGCTGACTTGCCGACTATCCGGACAGCCATCGACGAATTGGCTAAAGAGTATTCCAAACCTATAGTCATAGAAGTGAAACCCTTATCCAATTTCTACAAAGCCGAGGAATATCATCAGGATTACCTGGATAAGAATCCCGGAGGATACTGCCATATTAACCCTGCACTATTCGAGTTGGCAAAAAAAGCAAATGCACAGGCTGAGCAGTCCCAGACAAATTACAAAAAACCGGATGACGCCACACTTCGTAGTAAATTGACGCCCGAGCAATATGCGGTCACACAAAAGAACGCAACCGAACCAGCTTTTCATAACGAATACTGGGATGAAAAACGAGATGGCATCTACGTAGATATCACTACCGGTGAGCCTCTTTTTATATCAACAGATAAGTTTGATTCCGGCTGTGGCTGGCCCAGTTTCACCAAACCGATAGAAAAAGAAGTGATAAAAGAGAAGATGGATACATCACACGGAATGATACGCACAGAAGTACGGAGTAAAACGGGAGATGCACATTTAGGACATGTCTTCACGGATGGCCCTAAAGAAAAAGGAGGATTACGTTATTGCATCAACAGTGCATCCTTACGCTTCATTCCAAAAGAGAAAATGAAAGAAGAAGGATATGGAGAGTACTTGAAACTTCTGCCTCAAAAATAAGTCACCAACAGATATCAAAATCATTGTCGGAATCCCAGTGTACACAAAAAAAGGATATCCACAAGATTATCGTTTCTGAAATATAGACGGATTAAAATTCTGTAAAACAAAAAAGCCGGTTTCAAAATTGAGACCGACTTTTCCATTTTTTCTATTCGTAAGATTACTTCTTTGATTCTTCCAAAGATACTTTACGGAATTCTTTCATTGCTTTTTCGATTTCCAATGAAGCTTTACGGGCACGAGTTCCTGCAGCTTTGTTACCATTTTCAATCTGAGCATTTGCATCTTTGTTGAACTCAGCTACCAAAGTAGCAATCTTTTCTACTAATTCTTTCATAATCCTTATTTATTTCTTCGTTAATAATGATGGGCAAAAATACATCCTTTCCCGAAATAAACGCATAAAAACGATATTTTTTTTGAAATTATCAGCTAAAAATCAGCAAAAAAATAAGGTTTAGTCTTTTTTATCTACTTTTGCAGGCATGAAACCGCTTACAGATACTGATTACATACACGCATTGATAGCCGAAGGGGAGCATCAACAGCAAGACTTTAAATTTGAAATATCCGATGCCCGTAAAATCGCCAAAACACTGTCAGCTTTTGCCAATACCGATGGAGGACGGCTGTTGATCGGCGTTAAAGACAATGGAAAAATAGCCGGTGTACGTTCGGATGAAGAAAAATATATGATAGAAGCAGCTGCCCAACTTTATTGCCGGCCGGAAGTTGATTATTCCATGCAAACATTTCACGTTGAAGGACGTTCTGTATTAGTCGTACAAATAGATGAAAGTGAACACAAGCCCGTTTTTGCAAAAGACGAAAACGGTAAATCACTGGCATATATTCGGATCAAAGATGAAAATATCCTGGCTACTCCGGTACATTTGCGCGTCTGGCAGCAGAGCGGCAGTCCGGCAGGAGAATTGATCCGCTATACCGAACGGGAACAACTGTTGCTGGACTTACTGGAAGAAAATACTTCGCTTTCTCTTAACCGCTATTGCCGGCAAGCAGGTATTTCCCGACGGGCTGCAGAGCATTTACTGGCTAAATTTATCCGGTTTGATATCGTGGAACCGATATTCGAGAACCATAAATTCTACTTCAGGCTAAAATAAAAGAATTTGCCCCTGATACCAATTAATTAATAGATATGAATCTAATTAACGATATATTATGGACCTACATCCTGATTGCAATGCTGTTGGGATGCGCCATTTGGTTTACGATTAAAACCCGTTTCGTGCAATTCCGCATGATCGGCGAAATGCTACGTCTGTTGAAAGACTCTGCCGGAAAAGGAGAACATGGAGAGAAACATATTTCTTCGTTCCAGGCCTTTGCCATATCACTGGCAAGCCGTGTCGGTACAGGAAATCTGGCTGGCGTAGCTACGGCAATTGCCATCGGCGGACCGGGTGCCATATTTTGGATGTGGATCATTGCTCTATTAGGAGCATCGAGTGCTTTTGTAGAATCTACCCTCGCACAATTATATAAGGAAAAAGGGAAGGAATCTTTTATCGGAGGCCCTGCCTACTACATGAAGAAAGGGTTAAAAAAACCATGGATGGGAATTCTGTTTGCCATACTGATTACTGTCACTTTCGGATTTGCCTTCAACTCAGTACAAAGCAATACCATTTGTGCAGCTGTAGAACATGCGTTTGGCATCAGCCATGTGCCTATGGGCATCATCCTGACCGGACTGACTCTATTGATTATTTTCGGAGGTATCCAGCGCATTGCTAAAGTAAGCAGCATCATCGTCCCTGTCATGGCACTGGGATATGTAGGATTGGCATTGGTCATTGTACTCATCAATATCACACATCTGCCGGATGTTATCGGAACCATTGTCAGCCATGCTTTTGGTTGGCAACAGGCTTTAGGAGGAGGTGTAGCAGCTGCATTGATGCAAGGCATCAAACGTGGGCTGTTCAGCAATGAAGCCGGTATGGGTTCGGCACCGAACGTAGCTGCAACCGCATTCGTATCACACCCGGTGAAACAAGGACTGATTCAGACCTTAGGAGTTTTCACAGATACTCTTATTATCTGTTCATGCACAGCATTCATCATTCTTTTCAGTGGTGCTCCGCTCGATGGTTCGACCAACGGAGTACAACTCACTCAACATGCGTTGAACAACGAAATAGGAAGCATAGGAGGTATATTTGTGGCAGTTGCCCTTTTCTTTTTTGCGTTTAGCAGCATCATCGGCAATTACTATTATGGAGAAGCAAATATCCGATACCTCACCCACAAACGATGGATAGTTTACCTTTACCGTCTATTGGTAGGAGGGATGGTATGGGTGGGAGCCATGTCCACTCTCGATTTTGTATGGGGACTGGCAGATATCACCATGGGGTTAATGGCCATCTGCAACCTGATAGCGATCGCCTTTCTGGGAAAATATGCTTTCCGATTGCTGCAGGACTATCGTGAACAGAAAAAGTCAGGCATCAAAAGCCCGGTATTCACCAAAAACAAGATGAAGGATATTGAAAAAGATATTGAGTGTTGGTAAAGAGCCTCAAAAAGAATAGATGTTATCCGTATAATCTGTAGTAATTTAACAACTTATTTAGTAAATTTGCAACCTCAATCTATAATTGACAAAATGACTTATGAGCATATTCGCTAACTTATTTAAAAAACAGGCCGACGCTGACGCAAAAGTAGTAGGCAATGTAGAAGATTTCGTATCACTGACACGTGTATATTTTCAATCTGTAATCGCAGTAAATTTAGGTATCACGAATATCCGTTTTCTGCCGGATGTAGCCAACTTCAAACGTTTATTCAAAGTAGCCACACAAGGTGGCAAATTAGGACTTGCCGAGAAATCAGCTTCCCGCAAGATGTTGATGCAGGATTACGGCATCAGTGAATCGTTTTTTAAAGAGATAGACACCTCTATCAAGAAAAACTGCCGCACACAAAATGATGTACAGGCATATCTTTTCATGTACCAGGGATTCTCAAGTGACCTGATGATGCTGATGGGTAACCTGATGCAATGGAAGTTCCGTATGCCGGCGATATTCAAAAAAGCCTTGCGCTCCATGACAGAAAAAACTGTGCACGATGTATGTACCAAAACAGTATGGAAAGCTGATGACGTACACAAAACGGCTGCCGCAGTACGCCAGTACAAAGAACGTCTCGGATTTTCGGAACAATGGATGTCAGAGTACGTATACAACATTGTTTTACTGGCTAAAAAAGAGCCGAAACATAAGGACGAAGAAGCGAAAGCAAAATGAAAAGCGGAATGTTATTAAACAAAAAAGAATCGTAAAGAATAGCATGAATAGCAAAGCGGAGGTTTTCTACCTCCGCTTTTTTTGTTATATTTATGCAAATATTTCAATTTTAACAATCTAAAAACAATCGCGTATGAAACAAAAGAAAATGCTTTCACTCACACTTTCCCAAATACGGCAACTATACTGTCAGGAGTTACCTGAACTCACAGCAATGGCTCAACAAAGTCTTGACGACACCGACTTTAAGAACCACCTGCAAGAGTTCCTCACTCCTTACATATCCGGAGGGAACAAAGCGGGTGAGCAAATTCGACTCCTTATCAGCTACGACGGAAAGACAGTTCATGAGCTGTCTAACGAACAGGATATGCAAATACAAACCTTATCTCTTCTCCGACGCTTCTTGACCGGGAATTTGGAAAATGCAGAAATACCTACTGACTTGTTCCTGGACCTATACTATCTCTTTAAAAGGCTGGAAGAGCCGGAATCCCCACTCCCCTCTCCACAACGAATTAAAAACCGAACCGAACGCTGGGCCACCGGACTGGACGAAGATGTGATAGAGTTACGTTCCGAGAATCAGGAACGGATGCTGCATCTACTGATACAAAAAATAGAAAACCGGAAATCCAAACCATCTTCACGTTTTCACTTTGAAGAAGGAATGAGTTATGAAGAGAAATATCAACAGGTCTGTCAGTGGTGGAACGACTTTCGCTTCCATCTTTCAATGGCCATCAAAACTCCTACCGAGTTGAACCGTTTTCTCGGGAACTCCCTTTCCAGCGAAACAATGTATTTGTTGTCACGGGCCCGCAAAAAAGGAATGCCTTTTTTTGCCACTCCTTACTATCTTTCTTTACTCAATACCAGTGGAGAAGGGTATAATGATGAAGCCATCCGCAGCTATATTCTTTACTCCCCCCGTCTGGTAGAAACCTATGGTAACATTCGTGCCTGGGAACGTGAAGACATTGTAGAAGCCGGTAAACCGAACGCCGCCGGATGGTTATTGCCGGATGGACATAACATACACCGTCGTTATCCGGAAGTAGCTATCTTGATCCCCGATACAATGGGACGGGCTTGTGGAGGATTGTGCGCTTCATGTCAACGCATGTACGACTTCCAGAGCGAACGATTGAATTTCGAGTTCGACGCACTTCGTCCTAAAGAAAGCTGGGACAAAAAGCTACGCAGATTAATGTCTTATTTTGAAGAAGATACCCAATTACGAGATATATTGATTACCGGAGGAGATGCTCTGATGAGTCAGAACAAAACCCTGAAAAATATTCTTGAGGCTGTTTACCGCATGGCCGCACGTAAAAGAAAAGCAAATCAGGAACACCCGGAAGGAGAAAAATACGCAGAATTGCAACGTGTCCGTCTGGGATCAAGATTATTAGCTTACCTACCTATGCGTATTAACGATGAATTGATAGAGATCCTAAAAGAATTTAAAGAAAAGGCTTCTGTCATCGGAGTGAAACAATTTATTATTCAAACTCACTTCCAAAGTCCTTTAGAGGTTACTCCCTACACCCGGGAAGCTATCCGGAAAATTCTTTCTGCCGGATGGCTGATTACGAATCAGTTGGTATATACCGTAGCTGCATCCCGACGGGGACACACCACAAGACTGAGACAAGTACTCAATTCGCTGGGAGTAGTTTGTTATTATACCTTCTCCGTCAAAGGATTCAATGAAAATTATGCCGTATTCACTCCCAACAGCCGATCGATGCAGGAGCAACATGAAGAAAAAGCATTTGGCAAGTTGACGCAGGAACAGGCTGAAGAACTGTACTCTCTTCTTGAAACAGGTGAGGACATCGCTACTCGAATACGTCATTTCATGAAGAAACATCATTTACCCTTCATGGCAACAGACCGAAGTGTACTTAATCTGCCCGCTATCGGCAAGAGCATGACATTCAACCTAGTGGGAATAACAGAGGAAGGCAGACGTATCCTTCGTTTCGACCATGACAGCACCCGCCGTCATAGCTCTATCATTGACAAACTGGGAAAAATATATATCGTAGAAAATAAATCACTCGCAGCTTATCTAAGGCAATTAAGCAAAATGGGGGAAGATCCGGAAGATTATGCCAGCATTTGGAGCTATACGGAAGGAGAAACAGAACCTCGCTTCAAGTTGTATGAATACCCTGAATTTGAATTCCACACAACAGAACGGATGAGCAATCTGGAAGTATTATAAACAACAAACAGTGAACAATAAACAGCCTCCTAATATATAATGCGTATCCTGTTTATTATTCACTGTTCATCACTCTTTGCCGAGCGTCCGTTATTCCTCGTTTTCCTCTTTCACCCGAATTACGATATTCGCTATGATAGCAGTCAAACCACCGGTCGTGATGCCAGACGAAAAGATACTACGAATAGCTTCCGGAGCCTGGCTTAACACATCGGGCATCAATTCTACTCCAAGTCCCAATGAAAGACTGACAGCCAATACCAATGTTTCCTTCCGTCCGATATTTTGTGATGCAACAATGCGGATTCCGGCTGCTGCGACAGTTCCGAACATTAACAAAGTAGCTCCGCCCAACACAGGATCCGGCATCAGTGAGAAAACCGCTCCCACAATCGGAAATAGCCCCAAAAGAATCAACATTGCAGCTATATAGTAACCCACATACCGACTGGCCACTCCTGTCAATTGAATGATTCCATTGTTCTGAGCAAAAATAGAATTAGGGAAAGAGTTAAATATACCTGCCAGAAAAGAGTTAAAACCATCGGCCATCACACCTCCCGAAACTCGTTTGAGATAGTCGTCACCCTCGATCTTCAAACCAGAAATCATCGAATTGGCCGTTACGTCTCCGGTTGCTTCGATAGCTGTAATCATATATACGAGCCCGATGGCAATGAAAGAAGACACATTAAAATCGAGTCCGTATTTAAAAGGCTGGGGAATATTGAAACTCATCAGCATCTCTACATTCAAAGCACTCATATCTACTTTTCCCAAAACAAAAGCAAGGCCGTATCCCAAACAGAGTCCCAACACAATGGAACTCATGCGCAAATACTTATTCTTGCAACGGTTAAAAAACAGCACGCTGAGCAAAACCGCACCTGCAATCGAAAGATTCTCCCAAGAAGCAAACGTACCATTATCCATCGCAGTATAACCACCTCCACAAGAGATAATACCTACTTTTATCAGACTTAACCCGATAAGCAACACCACGATACCCGAAACCAACGGAGTAATAATATTACGCATATATTTGAAAGTGCGACTGATGATCATTTCAATGGGAGCAGCCGCCATACAGACACCCAAAATAAGAGGAAGTCCACCGACAAGTCCCGTAGCAATGATAGGACCGATAAACGAAAAACTTGTTCCCTGAATACAAAGCAACTTTGCCCCTATAGGTCCAAAACGGCGACACTGGATAAAAGTAGATACCCCCGAAGCAAAGAGAGACATCGAAACCAAGAAACCGGTTTTCTCCACATCCAGTTTCAAGGCACTGGCGATAATCAACGGCGGAGTAATAATAGCTACAAAAATAGCAAGCAGATGCTGCAATGCCGCAAATAATGCATCTTTAAAAGGCGGACGGTCTTCAATACCGTATATCAAGTCTGTTTTCATCAGTTTTTAGTTTATTGTCCATTTCAGTGCCAGTGTAGGGATGACATAAAAACCATCGCGTCCACCAAAATTATTACTCAGCTCAACTTCTGAGCCCACACTCAGCTTAAATTTATCACTGATACCTTTTATACGGTTCAGATTCACCCAAAACTGGGGCTCGGTAAGAAAAATAGTCTTCCCATAAGCAGTCTCCTCACGCCACCAGTCAGCAAAGCCGGAAAAAGTGAGCAAGTTATTGCTGAAATTCATATACCAGGTTCCGGTCAGCTGAAAGTTATTGGGAGAATGGTGTTTCTGAATATACTTATACATGGCCGACAATGAAAAGCCACGCGAGAAAGCAGTATTATTATAAGTATAGGTAACTCCCCCCAAATAAGCGTTCTGATAAGAAAAACCTTTGGCAAGACCTCCATTATATTCCACATGTACCGAGAACGGATTCTTCCAGAATTTCAATTCACGGGCTATTTCCCAATAAGCAGCCGCTACTCCGTCAGAAGTATAGTCCATGTCCACAAAGAAATAAGTACTACCCCACTTATCAGGATGAAACTTCTCCACGGTAGAGGTTAATACAGGACGGTCTTTTAAATCTTTATCATACAAAGAACGTCCGAAATCATAGTGCAACTGAATGTTTTGTGCCCTTAATCCGATGCCAACGGATAACAAAAACAGGCAAAAAAGAGCAATAGCAGTCCTTCTCATGTTGAATGTTTTTTTATTAAGGCGCAAAAGTAATTAAAAATCGTGGGAGTACGTTTCTATCAAATAGATATTATCACTATTTTTGCTCCCGATCAAATAGTAAACAATGGACATAGAAATAGAAAATCATCCGTTAGAGCCCTTTCTCCCCACCAATGCCCGATTGCTGATGCTGGGAAGTTTTCCACCTCAAAAGAAACGATGGTCGATGGATTTTTACTATCCGAACCTGAACAATGATATGTGGAGAATCGTGGGATTGCTGTTCTTTAACAACAAAGACTACTTCCTTAACGAAACCCGGAAAGCTTTCTGCCGCGAACGCATTATCAACTTTCTCAACGATAAAGGAATAGCTTTATTCGATACCGCTTCGGCCATCCGACGCCTACAGGACAATGCCTCAGACAAGTTCCTGGAAGTGGTGCAGCCCACTGATATAAGCCGACTTCTCGGACACCTCCCGGAATGCAAAGCCATCGTCACAACAGGGCAAAAGGCAACAGATACACTCCGGGCACAATTCGAAGTGGAAGAACCCAAGGTGGGCGATTTCTCTGAGTTCGTCTTTGATGGACGCCCGATGCGCTTATACCGCATGCCTTCTTCTTCACGAGCCTATCCATTGGCACTCGACAAAAAAGCGGCAGCATACCGCACCATGTATCAAGATTTACAAATGCTTAATATAGAATAAATATGAAAACTCTCTTTTTGCAATATCCCGCATGCAGCACTTGCCAGAAAGCTAAAAAGTGGCTGACAGAAAACAACATTGAGTATACTAACCGCCTTATTGTGGACGATAATCCCACAGTAGAAGAATTGAAAGCCTGGATTCCACTAAGCGGACTACCCGTTAAGAAGTTTTTCAACACCAGTGGTGTAGTATATAAAGAGCTGAAACTCAGCAGCAAGCTTCCTACAATGACTGAAGAAGAACAGATCGCCCTTTTAGCTACCAATGGCAAATTAGTGAAACGCCCGCTGGTAGTGACCGAGCGCTTCGTATTGGTAGGATTTAAACCCGAAGAATGGGAAAAATTAAAATAATTAGCAACTTCTTTGCATAAAAGCTTGCAAATTCAGAAGTTTATTCTACCTTTGCAGCCGCAAACACGGGAGTAGCTCAGTTGGTAGAGCACCGGTCTCCAAAACCGGGTGTCGGGAGTTCGAACCTCTCCTCCCGTGCAGAAAAAATCCCGCTTAGGTCACATGACTTAGGCGGGATTTTTCATTAATCAAAAACGGATACTGATTTCTACCGGTTCCTCACCCATTGTCCAGTCAGGTCCTTCCTCGATCAAGCGAATGGCTTCCTCATCAGCCGAAGCACAAAGTCCCTTTTTAACAGTAATGTCTTGTGGACGTCCTTCCTTATCTACCCGAAAAGTAAGAATAACTTTTCCCTTGGCACGCGCACAGTCTTTATCAGACGGATGAACCAGACTCTCTTTCAGATATTTCCGAAATGCCTTTCTACCTATGGTAGGTTGGGGAGTACCGGACATTTTCAGACTCGCTACAGCTCCCGTTATACTCCCTTTCGACTGCGAACCATACCCTACCACTACCACCTCATCAAGCGTGGCTTGATCTTCGTTCATCGCTATTAATAAGCTTTTAGTCGTATCAGCCGGAAGTGTAACAGATTCATAACCAATATAATCGACTGCAAGTTCCCGATTTCCACCTGTCTTCAATACAAAATTACCATTTACGTCGGAGATAGTTCCCTGATTAGTCCCTTTCAGCTTAACGGTAGCACCGACAATAGGATAACCGCTGGAGTCTGTCACTCTGCCATGTACTTTACCCCCAACCGCTACCTGAGCAGTAAGGCTGCTGTCATTAGCCGGAATAGATTTCATAGCCGAACTTGTGGTAGCAGCCAAAGGCTCTTCGGCAATAGTGGTTTCCAATGCCTCATCGATCCATTCCTGTGTCATGGCCTGAGGCACCTCTGTGTGGGGAGATACAACAACTTTTTTCTCTCTATTCCCGGTTATCAATCCCTTCTGAATAGTTGCGGAATCTTTTCTCACCGTCGCCACCAAATCCTCTTTCTTTTCTTCCTTTTGTACAGACAAAGGTTCCAAGTGAGATACTTCTTCCATTGCTATCCGTGCTTCATCCGGTAAAGTATTCTCCTGAAGCAGGAAATAAGAACCGATACAAACTCCGATCAGAAGGCTGGCAGCCACACTCCAAGCAATGGTATGCCTGCGTTTTTGCGTTACGCGCATATTCACCCGGCGACGCAACAACTCTATTTGCTCATCGGCTCCACTCTCCACCCGGCTATACCCTTCCAACGCATCGGCCAAAAAAGGATCACGCATCGCTTCTTTCTCCAATCGATGTGCTTCTTTCCCCTTGCGGAATCCCCGTATGTAATCCGATAGTTTCATCCCTTAAGCTGATTTTTAATGCAAATCTTTAAATTTCGTTTTCCATTTTGGATATAGCTCTTCACATTGTTCAGAGTAAATCCGGTTTGTTCCACAATGTCGGCATACGACATCTCTTCGAGAAAGAAACGCGTAATACTGGTCCGTTGTTCTTCGGGCAACTTTTCGAGACAGTGATGTAATGCCTTCAGTTGTTCCTCCGAACTTTCCTCTTCACTTAATAGATGCAGAAATTCGTCAGATTCCATAATATTAACCGTATAATCTAACGGAATTTCTTTATTTTCCTTCCGTAAAAGTTGCAGGCAATGATTCTTCGCTACCCGGTAGAGCCATGGCTTGAACACTTTTATCTCATAATTTCCCAACTTAGGTAGTAAATCTTCAAATAGTTGCATGACTGCTTCCTGTGCCCGGTCTTCATCATGCAGGTATTTCAGGCAAAGTCCATACAGTAACGGTATATATCGGTTATATAATTCGCCGAAATATTCCGTATCGCCAAACTTCGTATAGTGTATCAGTAATTCCTCGTCCGATAGTCTCGATATGTTTCTTTTGAAAAACAACATCTATTCCTCTTCTTCGTCGATAACGACTTGATATTTTTCTTTCATTACTTCAAAATCACCTGTAATCTGGTCTAATATTTCATGTGTATCTGTACTCTTTACCAATGTGGGTATACCGTAATAGACGGATGCTTTGTAGGGTAGCAGTATCATTTTGCCTTTAGGCAGTGAACGTCCCATGCCGGTCATGAACACGGGAATATATTTCACTTCAGGTCGCAGAGACAGGATACGGGCTATACCGGATTTTATTTTTCCCATTTGTTCCGACTTTCCTCTGGTTCCTTCCGGAAAAAGAATCAGTGAATATCCGGCATCAATGGCTTCGAGCATCTTGCGAATCGGATCATGTTCCGAATCTTTTTCCCCTTTTCTCCTGATTAAAAGAGTATTGATGAAAAAGTTACTTATCGAAGCCTGAAAGCGAGTTTTCCCGAAATAATCTTCTGCCGCTACAGGTTTGACTTTCCATAAAAGGTTACCGGGCAAAGAAGATAGCAAACTGAGGGTATCCAAGTGGCTGTTATGATTGGCAAGGATGATAAACTGCTTCTCCTTTTTGAGGAACTGGCAATCGGTGAACTGAACCCCTACGATTAATTTCAGGAACCAGTGGAAAACACCTTTATATATAATCCGCATGGCAACAGATTGCATGAATCTTTTTTCCATCTTTTCCTCTTAATAAGCAATATAATAAACTAAATGAAAAAATACGGGGGCAGTGTAGGCCAGAGAGTCGATCCGGTCGAACACCCCTCCATGACCGGGAATACTGTTTCCCATATCTTTGATTCCTTTGTCTCTCTTGATCGCGGAGATGACTACATCTCCCGAGAATCCGGCAATTGCGATAAGGGCACTTACCAGGATGACATTAGGAGCGGAGAGGGGAGTCAGGAAACCGAGAAAGTAACCAATCACAGTGGTACTGATTACACCACCCAGAAAACCTTCCCATGTTTTGTTCGGACTTATTTTCGGAAGTATCTTATGCCGTCCCAAGAGTTTACCCCAAATGAACTGCATGACATCATTTATTTCGGTAAGGAATACAAGGAACAACAGCAGACCTCGTCCTCCTGAACTGAATCCCGGTAGTTCGGGAAGCGACAGGAGATAAGCAAGGTGACTGATACCGAATACCGAAAGCATCAGAATCCATTGCAACAGGGCCATCGACTTGGTAATTCCATGCGTGTCTCCCTTTAAAACCAGTCGTAAAGGCAATACAAGGAACATGACTACCGGAATGAATATGATGAAGGCTCCATACCAGGCCAGGTAGGCAAGGTAATATTGAATGGGAATGGCTAGTATGCCCCAGAACAATGCTCCGCGATCCGCTTCTCTGAATCCCAGTACCGAATAAAGTTCTCTGAAGGCGATAAAAGAGAGAAATGCAAGGAAGAAATAAGAGATGTTATAGCTGATAAATACGGCACCGATAAACATGCCCGCCATGATCCACCATGAGCGTGTGCGTGCAGCGAGTTCGCTGATATTTGTTTTCGGAAATATCTTCTTTACGAGAAAGAGAATAAGGCTTGCCGTAACAAGTAGTCCGATGATAAGCGAGATGACAATAATCAGTTCATCGCTTAATGTGGGGAATATTTTATCCAGTAGATCTTTCATTTTATTTCAGTGTTTGTAGTGTGTGATATGAGGTACAAGCGGTGTATCAGTGTTGCGATAAGACCGATGTTGATAATGATTAGAGCTATGAAGCATACCATCCGGTCGTATCCTGAATAAATAGTGCAAGTGGCGACCACGAAGGTAAGAGTCAATAATGCCATACGGTGCTGCTTGGCCATCGGGCCGTTAAAGAAATGCTGGTGTGTCTTGTATGCCCCTATCCAGCGGAAATAGGCAGTCATAACAGCGAGAAGAGCAGCCAACCATCCCAATTCAATGCCGAATCCACCAGCTACATACCCCACGGGAATGATGAACAGAGCATCGGCAAAGCGGTCGGGCATATCGTTATAAAGATCTCCATTGGCACTTTTCTTTCCTCCTTCAATGGCTACCATCCCGTCGAACAGATTGCAGAGTAATCGCGACTGCATACAAACGATAAACAGAATATAGGCTACATATTTATTGAAGCCGGGATAAATGACTGTGCCAATCAGCAGGAGACATCCCACCATAGCGAAGAATACACTCATCATGGAAATTTGGTTGGGTGTGACACCCCAATGAGTAAGTTTACGGGCAATGATATTAGCCCAGGCCGTGTTTCGTGAGGCTATTTCCCGCCTTCCATCAACTTCATTTTTCATATTTGTGATATGTTTATGATTCGCAAATATACACATCATCTGATGAGTTGCAAAGGAATGAGTGAGAATTTTGAAATGAACCTCTTTTGCAGCAAAATAAAAAAAGTTTGGGTTGTTTATGGAATCTGTGTGAAATCTGCATCTCTATAGTAAAAGCGAACTAATAGTAACATTTTAAAATAATGAAGTTATGAAAACAAATCAATTCAGAGCGATGGTGCTCGCACTGCTAATGGCAGTTATCTCTTTGGCTACAGTGAGTGCACAAGCTATTACTGTGTCGGGTACTGTAACAGATGCAAAAGATGGAACTCCGCTTGTCGGCTGTTCGGTACAGATAAAGGGTACTACGAAAGGTACAGTGACGAACATGAACGGTCAATACACGATTCAGTCTAAGAAGGGAGAGACGTTGTTGTTTCAGTATATCGGCTATAAGCAAGAGAAAAGGGTGGTAAAATCGTCCACGCTGGATGTGAAGATGAAAGCTGACGAACTTGTATTGGAAGAATGTGTGGTTGTAGGATACGGACACGAACTAAGAGCCACTAAATCAATGTCTACTGCTTATATGGCAGTATGTCCCGCATCGGGAATCATGTATAATGCTGTAAATGCGGAAGAATATGGCGAGATTCAGGAAAATGGTTTCAAGAATGTATCGGATGCTCCACTTTCTACTTTTTCTATTGACGTGGATGCCGCTTCTTACAGCAATATGCGTCGTTTTATCAATAAAGGTAAACTGCCTCCAGTCGATGCAATCCGTACGGAAGAATTAGTGAACTACTTTTCCTATGATTATCCGAAACCGACGGGAAGTGATCCTGTGAAGATTACGATGGAAGCCGGAACCTGCCCTTGGAACGCAGATCACCGTCTTGTCCGTATCGGACTGAAGGCTAAAGAAATCCCGACGGACAATCTGCCTGCATCCAATCTTGTCTTTCTGATCGACGTCTCTGGCTCTATGTGGGGAGCGAACCGATTGGATTTAGTGAAATCCTCTCTTAAACTATTGGTAAACAACTTACGTGATAAAGATAAAGTAGCTATCGTGACTTATGCAGGCAATGCCGGTGTGAAACTGGAAGCAACTCCGGGAAGCGACAAACAAAAGATACGTGAAGCCATTGACGAGCTGGAAGCAAGTGGTTCTACCGCAGGAGGTGAAGGGATCATGCTGGCTTATAAAATAGCCCAAAAGAACTTTATATCAGGAGGCAACAATCGTATCATACTCTGCACCGATGGTGATTTCAATGTGGGCGTATCATCGGACAAGGAACTTGAAAAGCTGATTGAACAAAAGCGTAAAAGCGGTATATTCCTCACCGTATTGGGATACGGAATGGGCAACTACAAAGACAGCAAGATGCAGACTCTCGCCGAAAAAGGCAACGGAAACCATGCCTACATCGATAACTTACAAGAAGCCAACCGGGTATTGGTGAACGAATTCGGAGCAACTTTACACACTGTTGCCAAAGACGTAAAGTTACAGGTAGAGTTCAATCCGGCACAAGTGCAGGCCTACCGACTGATAGGTTACGAGAGCCGTTTGCTTGCAGACGAGGATTTTAATAACGATACAAAAGATGCCGGAGAAATGGGAGCCGGACATACAGTGACAGCTTTCTATGAAGTAATTCCCACGGGAGTAAAGAGTGATTTTGCAGGAAAAATAGACGATCTCAAATATCAGAAAAAACAAAAACCATCTACGCCTCTCAATGAATCTGACGAGTTATTAACCATTAAGCTACGTTACAAAGCTCCGGACAGTAATACCAGCAAGAAGATAGAATTGCCGTTGATTGACCATAAAAGCAACCGGGTCTCTGCCGATTTCCGCTTTGCAGCCGCAGTAGCCATGTTCGGACAACTACTGAGAGACTCGGAATTCAAAGGAAACGCCACTTATGACAAAGTGATCTCTTTGGCAAAAACCGGATTAGAAAATGATGAAAAAGGGTACAAAAGAGAATTCATACGGCTTGCAGAAACTGCCAAAAGTCTCTGAGATTGTGGAAGTTTTCCACGGTATCCACACTCCAAAGTCCCGTTTTCCACAGTTTGAACTTTAGGTCATTGTTCATAAACAGCTATATACTAACACTATAGCACATCCACCTTCGTTCTGGCACGAGGCTTGCAATATTATTATCGTAAGCAAGTGGCTTACAGAAAAACAAACTTCATTTATTAACTTAAAACTTACAATTATGAAAAAGGTATTAGTAGCAGTAGCATTGGTTATGGGATTAGGTAGCTCAGTAGCATTCGCACAGAACGCAGAAAACGCTAACGCAGTGGTAGCAACCGCACAAGCTCCGCAAGACGAGTATACAAAGATTGAAGTAAAGGATCTGCCTGCAGCAGTAACCGAAGCTCTCGGAAAAGCTTATCCTGAATCAACCATCAAGGAAGCATCGGTAACAACTAAAGAAGAAGGTAAATTTTACAAAGTAGTCGTTACTCAGAAAGACGGAACAGACGTGACTGTGGTATTGAACGAAAAAGGGGAAGAAGTAAAATAAAAGTGCACGTTTAAAGGGCGAAAAGCACTGTTTCCAATCAGGGGAGCAGTGCTTTTCCCGTTTATGGAGGAATGTGGACTTACCATTACAGTTTATTTGCCTCTTATCATCTATTGACTGACCTCCTCCTGTCCGGCAACGAATGATAGGGACAATAAATATAAGCAACCGACTTCCGGAACAAAATTCAGAGTCACTACTTAAATCAACTCGTAGCTGCTGCTCTGGATGGGCATATCGAGATTGTGAAGTACCTTCTCCAACAGAATACCCTCACGATTGTCGTACTCGTAACCGAAAGTAGCACGAATGCCCTGCAAAATAAACTGCGTAGCACGGTCCAGAGCAATGGGAAGACTGTCTCCCTGCAATAAAGCTCCGGTAATGACACTCGTAAACGTATCTCCCGTACCCGGATAATGGGCGGGCAAATAGGGACATGTGATTTTCCAGTAACGGTTTCCTGTCCGATTGTAAGCATAAACAGAAGTTTTGTGGGGTTCGTCCAACACCGGTACACTGGTGATAATGACCACTTCCGGCCCTTTGTCCGACAAACAACGCAAATACTCTTTTAGTTCCTGATCGGTATTACTCTCTTTATACGGTCGGTCGAGCAGATAGAAAAGTTCTGTCAGATTGGGGGTGATCACATCGGCATGTGTGACTAAATGCTGCATTTCCACCACCATCGATTCATTGAAATTGGAATAGAGCTTACCATTGTCTCCCAAAACGGGATCTATTATAGTCAGACTATCTTTTCTGCGAAAATCACGAATAAAATCAGATACAATCTGAATCTGTCGGGGCGATCCCAGATAACCGGTATAAATAGCATCAAACTCCACTTCCAACCGTTTCCACTCAGCAATGATACGAGGCATCTCGTCCGTCAGATCAAGAAAAGTAAAATCAGGATACTGCGTGTGGTTAGACAGGATGGCCGTAGGCAACGGACATACCTGAAACCCCATCGATGACAGAATGGGAATGACGACCGTCAGAGAGACCCTTCCCATACCGGAAAGATCGTGAATGGCCGCCACCTTCTTTACTTTATTTGCAAACATACACTTATATCAATCAAAACCAATATTCATCCAAGCAACCCGCAGTCGCATCTCCTCTGACACTGCTTTGTTACTTTAATATTACCAATACATCTCTCGCTCCATGAGCTCCCATCACCAATGCCTGTTCAATGTCGGCAGTCTTTGAGGGTCCCGAGATAAATGTACCGAATTTATATTTTTCATCTTTTATCCGTTCGTAAGCCTGATGCATATTGCTCACAATACGATTTTTGTCCAGAACAATCACCAGCTTCTCGGCAATAAAATAGAGTGCCTTGTATTTCACTGTCTGAGGAATCCAGACAGCCGCATTCTCGGCTACCCCGATTTCACCTTTGACAACGGCTATATCGGTTCCGTTCAGATCCTGCGCACGACCTAACAAATCAGGATTGAACGTAGCACACGTGATTTCCTCCAAATCGGAAGCAATGCTGCCGGCATCAGGGTAAGTACGGCGAATGACAGCATTGATATCTTCTCCCTCACCGAGCACAATAGCCTCACCACCGACGGCAAAACTCATTTCACAGAATTTGGCAACCACGTCCGGATAAACAGTTGCATTGATCTGCCAATCGGGATATTCGTAGCGGTTCTTCGTATTTTTACGGATACTCGCTAATATGTCTTCTTTACTACTCATTTGTTTTCCTCCTTTCCCTGCACTTTATTTTTCTTCCACATCTCGTTAAACGATTCGCCCGCGAATTTAGGAAGTTCTCGTCCTTTTCCCCACGCATCCAAATCATTATACTTCATAAAACGTGGCAAATGGTTAACTACCGGAGCAGCCCAAAGCGCCGCATTGAAAAGCGTAGGATGATCCATCAACACCTTCATGCCACCGGACATTATTTTCTTACCCGTATTAGCTTTTCCAATCTTATCCAGATCCTGCCTCCATTTATAAATCTGTTCGGCCAAGTCCACCTTTGCCGGACAAACATCCGAACAAGACATACAGAGAGAACAGGCTGACAGATTATCGTAATACTTTTCCGGATCATGTGCCATTCCCAGATTGATACCGATAGGTCCGGGAATAAAGTAAGTGTAAGAATATCCTCCACTCCGACGATACACCGGACACGTATTCATGCAGGCACCACATCGGATACAGTTCAAAGTCTTGATATGGTCGGGATGGGCCAGCAGGGCACTCCGTCCATTATCTACAATAATAATATGATATTCACCTCCTTCACGGGGATTCCGGTATTGAGAGGTATAAGTAGTGATCGGCTGTCCCGTTGCCGAACGTGCCAACAGACGGGTAAACACTCCCAGAGCCTCCATGTCCGGCACAATCTTTTCCATGCCGAAAGCAGCAATATTCAGTGTCGGGCACGATGTACCCATATCGGCATTTCCTTCATTGGTACAAACCACAATATCTCCGGTAGACGCCACAGCAAAGTTGGCTCCCGTCATAGCGGCTTCCGCATTCAGAAAGATATTTCGTAAGTTCTTTCGGGCGGCATGGGTCAGATAAGTGGGATCAAAATTCCCTTTCTCCGTTCCCATTTCTTTCTCAAAAAGTTCTCCTACCTGCTCACGCTTGATGTGGATAGCCGGAAGTACAATATGACTCGGTGCCAGATTCATCAATTGCAGGATACGCTCACCGAGATCGGATTCCACCACATCGATTCCTTTCTCTATCAGAAACGGGTTCAGTTCGCATTCTTCTGCCAACATCGATTTGCTTTTCACAAAATGCTTTACTCCGTGACTGCTCAATATTTCATAAACGATGGCACGATACTCTTCCGCATCTTTTGCCCAGTGAACGATGGCTCCATTGGCTGTGGCATTCTTCTCAAACTCCAGCAAGAGTTCCTCAAGGTGGCTGTTGGAGTAAAGTTTCAACGCACATGCCTTATCACGCAATTCTTCCCACTCGGGTACTTCCTTGCTCATCTTGTCTCTCTTGGCACGAACCATCCAAAGGGTCTCGTTGTGCCATGCTGCCATCACCGGATTTTCCAGGAATTTTTCGGCAGCTTTTGCATGCTTGGTACTCATAATTGTGATGCTAATATTTCTACAACATGAATCATTCGGATAGGCAGGTGCTCACGTTCGATGATACCCTGCATATGCATCAGGCAGGAGCTATCCGCTCCGGTGATGTATTCGGCACCGGTCTCCATGTGATGCCGTATCTTATCACGTCCCATACAGACTGAAACAGCCTGCTCCTCGACCGCAAACATACCTCCGAAACCACAACATTCGTCCACATGGGAGGGCTCAAAAACTTCAATTCCTTCGACCATCTGAAGTAAATCACGCAATTTATTAAAATAAGGTATATTCAGTTCGCTCGGAGCTGACAGGAAAAGTTCACGTACACCGTGACAACTGTTATGGATGCTGACTTTATGGGGAAAGCGGGCAGGAATTTTCGTAGGTTTTATCACATCGTGAATGAAAGCGCAAAGGTCATATATCTTACCTGCGCTTTGGCACTGATGGCCTTCTTTGGCCAGAATGCCGGGATGATTCTCTTTCACAAAAGCCACACAACTGGCAGAGGGACCGACAATGTAATCGTACTTCCGGAATAAATCATCGAAACGAATAGCCATTTTTAAAGATTCATCTTGAAAACCGGCGTTCGCCATGGGCTGTCCGCAACAGGTCTGGTCAAGAGGATAATCAACATCCACCCCTAAGTTCTTCAGTAATTTATATGATGCCACCCCTACCTGCGGATAAATGGCATTGATATAACAGGGGATAAATAAACCTACTTTCATAATATATCATTAATTAGTTACAAGTCACGAGTCACAAGCTACGAGTCACAAACGATCAATAACACACAAGACACAATACGGCTGCCTATATCTTGCAGCTTATCATATATATAGCCCGAATCAGATCCCACAGCTTATAGAATATTTATCAGTTTGTGCGTTTGCAGGCTAAGTCTCCATTTAGGATGTCGCATCACGCAATCCACCGTTTCTGCGGTGTTATTACAAGAACAAGGCTGAAGGAAAAAATGTTCGGCGGGAAGTTGTTCATAAACGTCAATATTTTGTCCTTCGTAAACAACTTTAACTTCATCCATCCGGTTTAAAGCTAAATTGACACCCTGCTTGGGAGAGCAGGTCACCCAATCGATAGCAACGGGCAAGGGTTTCGTACCATTGGTTTCGATACATACATACTTGCCTGCACGGTGCAAAAGGTCTATAAAAGCATCGTCAATCCACAAAGAAGGCTCTCCTCCGGTAAGAATCACCATGACAGCCGGATACTTCCCGATTTCATTGACAATATCTTCGTCTGTCATCATTTCACCCTCTTCGTGTCGGGTATCACAGAAGTCACATTTCAGATTACAGCCCGAGAAACGTATAAAAACAGCAGGGGTACCCGTATGATACCCCTCTCCCTGTAAACTATAAAAAATTTCGTTAATCTTTCTCATAAATCACCGTATTTGCTTCCGATTCCTGCACTTCGACCTTATAACATTGAGGTATTTGCTTGCATACCCAACGGGCAATATTTTCTGCCGTGGGATTAAAAGGAAGTACCTCATTCAGATTCCTGTGATCCAGTTTCTCCTTAACGGCCTGCTTAATCTGGGTGAAATCCACTACCATTCCATCTGCATTGAGCCGCTCAGAACGGCAGTAGACAGTGATAATCCAGTTGTGACCATGAAGACTGGCGCATTTGCTCCGGTACGGAAGAATCAGCTTATGTGCAGCCGATATCTCCATTCTTTTGATTACTGTAAACATTGTTGTAGATATTATTAATGGTTACTGCACCTAATGTCACCTCGGTGCGGGCACAAAGATAATACAAAAGATAGTTTTCATTCAGCGAGAAAAGTTATTTTTCCTATTTTTGCCGAATGAAAACTATCTGTATTATATTAGGTACCATTTCGCTGGGGCTCGGCATTCTTGGCATTTTTCTGCCATTATTGCCCACTACCCCGTTTCTGCTACTCACTGCCGCCCTCTATTTCAAGGGATCTCCCCGGTTATACCAGTGGCTTCTGAATCACAAATACTTTGGTACTTATATACGCAACTTTCGGGAAAATAAAGCGATCCCGTTATGCGCCAAAATCATCTCACTGCTGCTCATGTGGGGCACAATGCTTTATTGCATTTTCTTCCTGATCCCGTTGGTCTGGGTCAAGATACTCCTCTTCCTGATAGCCGCAGGCGTGACTTATCATATACTTTCTTTTAAAACATTGAAAAAGTGAGATAAGCCTGCACGGGCATCTTCCAAACGGTCTTCCCAGTGCTTCACAGAATTCTGTCCAATCACATCCGAAACATACTTAACCGAAATAAAAGGAATTTCTTTGGCTCTGCATACAAAAGCCTGCGCATAAGCCTCCATATCAACCACATCTCCCTCAATATCCGTCAGCTCGGTCAGGAAGCTATCACCGGTATTGCAGGTTGCCGATTCGGTCCAGTGTTGGCAAAAGCCCCTGGCAGCAAGCAATTCCGACGAATCAATACGGTATTCCATTCCCAATCCGGTCATCTTATGCATATCCCGATCGACAAAATGACGGCAGACAAAAACGTCCCCTACCTGATGATTAATAGTTCCGGCTGTTCCCTGATTGATCACAATATCGGGCTTCACTTGCTGGATAGCCTCGGACAAATGAAAAGCCGATTTCACTTTTCCAATACCGGTCCGCACATAATATACCTCCACGTCGGGCCACTTGATTTCTGTAAATTCGCCTTGTACGGCATAAGTCACCAATATCTTTAACATGATTACTTTTTTTGAATTTCATACATTTATATCGCTGCAAAAGTAATCAATTAAAGCCAAATTGACCAGATATTATCTTTAATTGGTCAGAATCTACATATACCCGGCTCCTTATGAAAACATTCATACCATTACAAAAGGTTGTCATCACCAACTCTACTGTCATTTAAGTATCGGCCAATATGACCCAGTGTGGTTTCGGCATCTATATGGTACACTATTTTGTCGTAGGTCCCTTCTTCCTTTTAATAGGACCTTCGTCATTGCCCATCCCTTTGCAGGTTCCACTGATGGCTATCTGTATATTCCTTTGCAGTTGGGCATTTACTGCACTAATTTATAAGCTGATGCCACAAAAAGCCGTTTGGTTTATGGGATAAAGAACAAGCATTTACGGGTGAATGGAAAGATATTCGGACTCCTTCCATCCACCCGTAAATCCATAATATGAAGAAAGCTACAAAAAAGTACCGGGGCCCAATATATCACCCATATAGCTCACATTGCGAGTACGCAGCAATGTCCCATTCGGACTATAGAACAGTTGATACTGGATGTCTACATTTTGCTGTCCCACCTTAATGACAATAATCGGTTGCCATTTCGGAAATTCTACGTAAGTGACGTCCTCTACCTGCCAGCCGGAATAGGGTCCGGAAGCATACGCATTATATACCGTGGCAGAAAGTTCATCGGTATCTCCCCACTCTGTCTGCGTCATCTGCCATTGTCCCTGTGCATTGAACCAGACATTCTTTTCATAACCATTCATCATAAAATCGGCACAATAGTAACCACCGTCCTGCGACCAGGCGATTCCATCAGCCTTGGGATACATTTTTTTCAGGGCTGTCTGCACTTTGGCAGGTGCATTATCCGCAAAAACCGACACAGCCACTACCAACAAAGCCATCAACAAGCTGAATCTCAATTTTATCATAGCTAAAGCATTTTAATCGGGTGAATACTTTTCGCTAACTAACAGTTTGCAGGGATGGTTTGTTTCGAAAAAACGGCCGACACCCATTCGAACCGGCTCAAATACTCTTTTAAAGAGAAGAAGTAATACTCTCAATCGTATCTTTCACGCGTTTCACTGTCGTCACGTTCCGCTCATACTCACTGATGTGGACAGTTCCTCCCATGGATACCGCCTCATTCTTATACTCCATTCCGCTCTTAATGCTTTCACGAGCCGAGAAATGGAATTCTTGAATACCGGTCTCTTTTGCAATCCGGCAGATATTCTTTTCGTTCACCCCACAACCTGCAAGGAGAGTAATTCTGCCGTTCGCCCTTTCACGGAGTTCCTTCAACAAAGGTATTCCAAGTTCCGCCGTTGCCTGTTGCCCCGAAGTCAGGATACGGTCGCATCCCAGATCAATTATCTGTTCCAAAGCTTCAGACGCATCACGACAGACATCAAATGCCCGATGGAAAGTGACAGATAAGCCTTTCGAGGCCTCCATCAATTGTTTCATCACCGGTACGTCTATCCCGCCATTTGTAGTCAGGCAGCCAAACACCACCCCGTCGGCTCCAAGTTGACGAGCCATTTCTATATCCTTCAGCATGGTCTTTACCTCGACAGGAGAATAAAGAAAATCGCCGCCGCGCGGACGTATGATGACATGCAGCCGGGTGGTCGTCAGTACCTCACGTGCCATTGCTATCTCGCCATACGACGGAGTAGTTCCGCCTTCGGGGATACCGGCACAAAGTTCCACACGGTTTGCTCCACCTTCCTGTGCAGCAATGCAACTCTCTACAGAGTTGGTACAAACCTCAAATAAGTAATTCTTCATATTTTATCCATATTAAAAACAACTGTTGAACGGAGAATTAAAAAAGGGCGAATTGCTTCGCCCTTATCCTAAACATTTTCTTTTTCAATCTTTACTTTGCAAAGCTCACCGCACGTGTTTCGCGGATAACGGTTATCTTCACCTGTCCCGGGTAGGTCATCTCATCCTGAATCTTCTTCGCAATTTCACCCGACAGATTCTCCGTCTGCTTATCGTCTATCTTATCCGCTCCGACAATGACGCGAAGTTCACGTCCTGCCTGAATGGCATAAGTCTTGGTCACACCCGGATAAGACATAGCCAATTGTTCCAGATCGTTCAGACGCTTGATATAAGCTTCAACAATTTCACGGCGTGCACCCGGACGTGCTCCTGAAATAGCATCACACACCTGTACGATAGGTGCAAGCAGACTGGTCATTTCTATTTCATCATGGTGAGCACCGATAGCGTTGCAAATATCCGGTTTTTCCTTAAACTTCTCAGCAAGCTTCATACCTAACAAAGCATGTGGCAATTCCGGTTCTTCATCGGGCACCTTACCAATATCGTGCAGCAATCCGGCACGTTTTGCCTTTTTCGGATTCAGTCCCAGTTCGGATGCCATCACAGCACAAAGATTAGCCGTTTCGCGAGCATGTTGCAACAGGTTCTGTCCGTAAGACGAACGATATTTCATTTTACCGATGATACGAATCAACTCCGGATGTAATCCGTGTATACCAAGGTCGATAGTGGTGCGTTTACCTGTCTCGATAATCTCTTCTTCCACTTGCTTACGCACTTTGGCAACCACCTCTTCGATGCGTGCCGGGTGGATACGTCCGTCAGTAACCAACTGGTGCAATGCCAGACGGGCTATTTCACGGCGAACAGGGTCGAACGCAGAAAGAACGATAGCCTCGGGGGTATCGTCTACTACGATTTCAACACCGGTAGCAGCTTCGAGAGCACGGATATTGCGGCCTTCGCGTCCGATAATGCGTCCCTTGATTTCGTCCGATTCAATGTGGAATACAGTTACTGAGTTTTCAATAGCTGTTTCTGTAGCCACACGCTGTATAGACTGTATCACGATGCGTTTAGCCTCTTTACTTGCGGTCAACTTGGCATCATCCATGATATCATTGATATAAGACTGTGCCTGGGTTTTCGCTTCTTCTTTCAGTGACTCTACCAGACGTTCTTTGGCTTCGTCGGCCGACAAACCGGAAAGTGCTTCCAGCTTCTCAATCTCCTGATGCTGGAGTTTGTCCAGTTCTTCTTTCTTCTTGTCTACAATACCCAATTGAGCTTCCAGATTTTCTCTGACCGCATCAGCCTCGGCTCTTTTACGCTGAATCTCTTCCTGGCGCTGGCTAAGCACCATTTCACGTTGCTTCAACTTATTTTCGGCCTGTTGGATCTTTTGGTTACGTAGAGCTACCTCTTTCTCCAAATCTGCTTTCTTATTGAGAAACTTCTCTTTCACTTCCAGCAGTTTGTTTTTCTTAATCACTTCCGCTTCTGTCTCTGCTTCTTTCAGGACATTATCATATTTGGCCTTTAGTCCGTATTTAAACAATACGTACGATAAGATTCCTCCTACGATGAAGCATGCAATGGATGCTACTATTGTTACTAACATTGTAATTTAATTTAAATATAAATAAAAACGCACTGCCAAATACCCGAGAGCTTCCTCTTTCGGGCATCTTTAGCAGTGCGTGGATTTTCTTTATAAAAATGGAAACAGTTATTCCTCGTTCCTGAAATACTCTTCCAGCATTTCCGTAAGTTCTTCTATCTTGGCCGTATACGGTTGGGTATCATTACGTTGCAGCAACTGTAGCTTCTCCAGTGAAAACTGATATGCCACCATAGCTATAATCTTCTCCGGAGCCACGTTCCTGTAGTGCTCCCGATACGCATTGAGCCTGATATTTACCTGCTTTGCCGCTTCTCTTACGGTCTCTTCCTCATCACGGTTAATGGTGAGAGGATAATAAGAATCCGCTATTTGCAGGTTTATTTTTATTTTATCGTTCATACATCCTTTTTTATGTTATTCATTCAACAAAGCGATGCATTTATCGACTTCACGCACTAATTTGGACAATCGCAGCTTCGTCTCTTTTACGTCGCTGCCGTTAAGGCTGATTGTCGTAGCTGTTTTTAGGTCTGTGTAGCTTGATTCTAACGCTTTGTATTCAGCTCTCGCCTTTTCGAGTTCGGACTTCTCATCTTCGAGAAGTTGCTTTAACTCAGCATTTTCGCGCTTTAATTCATCGTGCAGATAGATTAAATGCCGCAGCCTTGCTTCAAAGGTACTTAATAGCTTCTTTTCTTCTTCTGTCATCACTACACCAAAATTGTACACAAAAATACGATTAACTCTGATATTACAAAAACTTTTCGGCGGAAAATAGTCATTTATAGTGAAAATAGTTATCCGGGGGACTTCCTTTACCTCCCCCGACTCCTAATTATATAAAAGCCCGCTACAAGCACAATTATCCAAAATCGACAACCGATTTGTTATAAATATGCAATAAGAGCGCAAAAAACCGGATACATTTTCATCTTTTTGTGGCTTTTTGTTATTAATTTAATAGAATTTATATCAGATAGACTACGATTTCGAACTTTTATTCCTACATTTGCGGGCAAATGATAACCTTTATTAAAACGCATAATCATGGCTAAAATAACCAAAGAAGCCGCATTGCTCTATCATTCACAGGGCAAACCCGGTAAAATTGAGGTGGTACCTACCAAACCCTACAGTACACAAACCGACTTATCTCTCGCTTACTCTCCCGGCGTGGCAGAACCATGCCTCGAAATAGAAAAGAACCCACAAGATGCTTATAAATATACAGCCAAAGGCAATCTGGTAGCTGTTATCTCAAACGGTACAGCTGTTCTGGGATTGGGTGATATCGGCGCTCTTAGCGGCAAACCGGTAATGGAAGGTAAAGGTTTGCTTTTCAAAATCTATGCAGGAATCGATGTATTCGATATCGAAGTCAATGAAAAAGACCCCGACAAATTTATCGAAGCCGTCAAAGCCATCGCCCCTACTTTCGGGGGTATCAACCTGGAAGATATCAAAGCACCCGAATGCTTTGAAATAGAACGCCGCCTGAAAGAGGAACTCGACATTCCCGTAATGCATGACGACCAGCACGGAACGGCCATCATCTCCAGTGCGGGATTGGTCAATGCCTTGCAAGTAGCCGGTAAAAAGATTGAAGATGTAAAAATCGTAGTTAACGGTGCAGGTGCTTCGGCCGTATCGTGCACGAAGCTTTATGTATCATTGGGCGCACGCCTTGAAAACATTGTCATGCTCGATAGCAAAGGTGTTATCAGCAAGGCACGCACCGACCTGAACGAACAGAAGCGTTATTTCGCAACCGACCGTACCGATATTCACACACTGGCCGAAGCCATCAAAGATGCCGACGTATTCTTAGGACTCTCCAAAGGAAACACTTTGTCGCAGGATATGGTGCGCAGCATGGCTCCGATGCCTATCGTCTTTGCCCTGGCAAACCCGACCCCGGAAATCTCTTACGAAGACGCCATGGCAGCCCGTCCGGACGTATTGATGGCAACCGGACGTTCGGATTATCCCAATCAGATTAATAATGTAATCGGTTTCCCGTATATCTTCCGCGGAGCTCTTGACACGCAAGCGAAAGCGATCAATGAAGAGATGAAAATTGCCGCTGTACACGCCATTGCCAATCTGGCCAAACAGCCCGTACCCGATGTAGTGAACGAAGCCTACCATGTGAACAACTTCACCTTCGGTCCGGAATATTTTATTCCGAAACCGGTAGATCCCCGCCTGATCACGGAAGTATCCATCGCCGTGGCCCGTGCCGCTATGGAGAGTGGTGTTGCCCGTAAGAATATAGAGAACTGGGATGATTATAAAACACATCTCCGCGAATTGATGGGACAGGAATCTCAGCTGACCCGCCAACTCTACGACACGGCCCGTCGCAATCCGCAACGTGTGGTATTTGCCGAAGGCGGACACCCCAACATGTTGAAAGCTGCTGTCGAAGCCAAATCGGAAGGAATCTGCCATCCTATTATATTAGGTAACGAAGAGCGCATCGAGAAACTGGCCAAAGAACTCGACCTGAGCCTGGACGGAATCGAAATCATCAACCTCCGCCACGACCGTGAAGCGGAACGCCGTGAGCGCTATGCACACATCCTCTCTCAGAAGCGTGCCCGCGAAGGTGCTACATACGAAGAGGCCAACGACAAGATGTTCGAGCGCAACTACTTCGGTATGATGATGGTTGAAACCGGAGACGCAGACGCTTTCATCACCGGACTGTACACCAAATACAGCAATACCATCAAAGTAGCGAAAGAAGTTATCGGCATCCGTCCGGAATACAAACATTTCGGAACCATGCACATCCTGAACTCCAAAAAGGGAACTTACTTCCTGGCTGACACTTTGATCAACCGTCATCCGGATACTTCCACTTTGATAGATATAGCCAAACTGGCCGATCAAACTGTCAGATTCTTCAATCATACTCCGGTGATCTCCATGCTGAGCTATTCCAACTTCGGTTCCGACCAGGCAGGAAGCCCGCTGAAGGTACACGAGGCAGTGGCCTATATGCAACAGGAATATCCCGAACTGGCAATTGACGGTGAAATGCAGGTGAACTTCGCCATGAACCGCGAACTCCGTGACTCTAAGTACCCTTTCACCCGCCTCAACGGCAAGGATGTCAATACATTGGTATTCCCCAACCTGAGTTCTGCCAACGCAGGATATCAGCTGCTGCAAGCCATGGACCCGGATACCGAATTCATCGGCCCGATCCAGATGGGACTGAACAAACCTATCCACTTTACGGATATAGAAAGCTCGGTACGCGACATCGTAAACATCACAGCCGTGGCTGTGATCGACGCTATTGTAGAAAAGAAAAAAGCTAATAAATGAAACGGCCATTATCCAAATCACAAATAGTTTGTATCATTCTGCTTTGGGTGGCGCTTTGTTACATAGTATTGGTATACGCCGAACGTATTGACGGTCCTACCATACTTATGCTTATCATTTCGGCAGCATTAGTGTTTATTCCCGTCTATAAATCACTTAAAAAGAATAAATAATATCTTTTTATTCCTTTTTTGCGGCATAAAATATCAATTTTGATGTTTTATGCCGTTTTTCTTTATAAAATGCTTGCTAGTTCGATTTTTATGTTTACTTTTGCAACGTCATCAACAGAGACGATAGAATTTAAAAACAATCATATTAAAAAGAAAAAAGAATTATGAATGCAGCTAAGGTATTAGAAGATTTGAAGAGAAGGTTCCCCAACGAACCGGAGTATCATCAGGCAGTAGAAGAAGTTCTTTCTACCATTGAAGAAGAATACAACAAACATCCTGAATTCGACAAGGCCAATCTGATTGAACGTCTTTGCATTCCAGACAGAGTATACCAGTTCCGTGTAACTTGGGTAGACGATAAAGGCAACGTGCAGACCAACATGGGTTACCGTGTTCAGCACAACAACGCCATCGGCCCGTACAAAGGAGGTATCCGCTTCCATGCTTCTGTAAACCTTGGTATTCTGAAATTCCTTGCTTTCGAACAAACATTTAAAAACTCGCTGACCACATTGCCTATGGGTGGCGGTAAAGGTGGATCGGACTTCTCTCCACGCGGAAAGTCAAATGCCGAAGTAATGCGTTTCACTCAAGCCTTCATGCTCGAACTGTGGCGCCACATCGGTCCTGAAACCGACGTACCGGCCGGTGACATCGGTGTAGGTGGCCGCGAAGTAGGCTTCATGTTCGGTATGTACAAGAAGTTATCTCACGAATTTACCGGAACATTCACCGGCAAGGGACGCGAATTCGGCGGTTCACTGATCCGTCCGGAAGCTACAGGTTACGGTAACATCTACTTCCTGATGGAAATGCTGAAGACCAAAGGAACCGACCTGAAAGGTAAAGTATGCCTGATCTCCGGTTCGGGTAACGTGGCTCAGTACACTGCCGAAAAAGTATTGGAACTCGGTGGTAAAGTAGTTACCATGTCCGACTCCGATGGTTACATCTACGATCCGGACGGAATCGACCGCGCCAAACTGGATTACATCATGGAGTTGAAGAACCTCTATCGTGGACGTATCCGCGAATATGCCGAAACTTATGGTTGTAAATATGTTGAAGGAGCCCGCCCCTGGGGTGAAAAGGGTGATATCGCACTGCCTTCAGCCACTCAGAACGAACTTAACGGCGACGATGCACGCAAGTTGGTTGCCAACGGGGTGATAGCCGTATCGGAAGGTGCTAACATGCCTTCTACACCTGAAGCCATCAAAGTGTTCCAGGATGCTAAGATCCTGTACGCTCCGGGTAAAGCAGCCAATGCAGGCGGTGTATCTGTGTCAGGATTGGAAATGACTCAAAACTCTATCAAACTGAGCTGGAGTTCGGAAGAGGTGGACGAAAAACTGAAGAGCATCATGAAGAACATTCACGAAGCTTGCGTACAGTACGGTACCGAACCGGACGGATACGTAAACTATGTGAAGGGTGCTAACGTTGCCGGATTCATGAAAGTAGCCAAAGCAATGATGGCACAAGGAATCGTATAATCAGCAAAGAATCCAATAATGTCATAGTAAAAGAAAGCCCGTTTCTCCTAAAAGGAGGACGGGCTTTCTTTTTAAACAATCCACACTACTTCTTTACAATAACCTCCGGTTCGAAAATCTCCCTATCGAACTGCTTTCACACATATGTCCCCCTCCTTTCATACCTCCGCAACCAATCAGGCAGAGCCATCCGGCGTTGCGAGTACAACTATCCCTCTTCTGGTTGCAACCATACGAAAATACGAATAGAAAACGGCTTGACAGGCATTACCAACTATATTGAAAAGCCAGTAGTGCTTTTTTAATTCCCTTCACGCGTCCACCATTTTACCGACCTCCGTCCGGTACTCTCAACGTCACCGGAATATGTCTCCCCATTCAGTTCCCACCGATATTCCGCCAACCGTTCAGTCACAAAAAATAATATTAACAGGCGGTTCAAACAGATGCCTTATCAGTTTGCTATAAAAGAAGTTGCCGGCATCACAAAAATAAAAACAATCGTTTCAATCTTTCATAAAACTAAAAAGAGGTCTCTTTTTTTAATCTATTAAAAATTTGCTTGTTTGTTTTAAACCATTTACTTTTGGAATTTTAAAAACCAAAGCCTTATTTTTGAAAAAATCACAATCAGCCTTATATTCTACTAAATGATTTTAAATAACGAGTCTAATAAGAAGAAGAAATTTGAGCAGTTTTTCATTATGACTTATCCCAAAGTCAAAGCGTTTGCATGGAAATTGTTGAAGTCAGAAGAAGATGCAGAGGATATAGCCCAGGATATATTCGCAAAACTATGGACTAATCCTGAGATTTGGGAAAATCAGGAAACTTGGAACAGCTACATATATACTATGGTCCGCAACCATATTTATAACTTTCTAAAACATAAATCAATCCGGCAGACCTATCAGGAGCAATGCACAAAAGAGGAGCCGGCTATATCCGAAACTGACATTCACGATCAACTTTATGCCAAGGAAAGTGAACTTCTGATAAAACTTACGATTGCCAATATGCCCGAACAGAGGAGGAAAATCTTCCGGATGAGCCGGACACAGGAAAAAAGTAATCAGGAAATCGCCGACGAGCTGGATATTTCGATCCGCACTGTAGAGCGCCACATCTATTTGGCACTAATCGATTTAAAAAAAGTACTCCTCACCCTATTTTTTTTCTATCTCGGTTGAGTAATCAGTCACACCTAATTGTCTTATCTATATAAAGGCTATAAAAATGAAGAATTATATTCAGAGAATCATCCGTTTGTTTGCCACCTCCGACCCCGACCCAAAGCTCACCGGAGAGATCCACCGATGGCTGCTCGATCAGGAGCATGCCGGGGAAAAGGAGACGGCACTACACGATTTATGGAACGAAACGGAAGGAAAGGTGGACAAGACTACCTGGGATTCTCTTGCATCGGTATATACCAAAGTCGGAGCCAACTCCGAGGACAGACATCAGCCACGTATCCGTTTCGCACATTATGCGGCTGCCATAGCGTTGCTGATCGTATCAGTTTCGGTCACTTTTCAAATGACCAAACAGCACTTTGCCGAAGCTCCCCTTATTGAAAACATAACACCGGACGGACGACTGAGCAGCCTTCGTCTTCCGGACGGCAGCATAGTACAAACCAACTCGGGCAGTATCTTGCTCTACCCCGAAAAGTTTAAAGGTGAAACCCGCACAGTTTACCTAATCGGTGAGGCCAACTTCAAAGTAAAGAAAAACTCCGGTCAGCCATTCATTGTCAGATCGGGTACCATGTCGGTGACAGCCTTGGGCACTGAGTTCAATGTCGCTGCTTATCCGGAAGAGAACGAAATGATTGCAACTTTGATCCATGGAAAAATAAAAGTGGAATGCGACAATGGGAAAGAGAGTTATATCGTCACTCCCGGACAGCAGGTCACTTATCGTAAAAGTACGGGAGAAAGCCGGCTCGCCGAAGCAAACATCGAAGACGTAACAGCCTGGCAAAAAGGAATGTACGTATTCAGAGGCGTCACCATGTCAGAAATCCTGAACGAGCTGGAAAGACGCTATGCAGTCACCTTCCAGTATAACGCCAATTTATTTAATGATGATAAATTCAACTTCCGTTTTCGTGAAAAATCCACTTTGGAAGATATCCTGAACATTATGCAGGAAGTTGTGGGAGGATTCAGTCATGAACTGAAGGGAAATATATGTTATATAAAACCGGAGACAAAAAAATAAAATGATTTAATATATTGATTTGTTTAACCTTAAAAACAACTGTTTAGTATGTAAAAAAGTATCCGGAAAGAGGCGGCCACCTGATTCCGGATATGAAATCTGAATTCTTTGCGTTAAAGCTTATGCTTTACTTTTTGGGAAATAAATATTATGATTTAACACTAAAATTCGTTCAAATCTATGAATTTTTATCGATTAAAGTCTATTTTTTTTATAATTTTTAGCTGTTTTATTCTACAAACGGCTGCCTTTGCTCAAAACAACGTAAAAATAACAATCAAGAAAAAGAATATCACGTTGCAGGAAGCATTGCGGGAGGTTGAGAAACAATCTGATTATCTGATCGCTTTCAACGAATCCAAACTTGAGAAAACCAAGCGCGTTAACCTGAATATTAATGCAGAATCTCTGGATAAGACACTGGCTTCTATCCTGTCCGGAACGGGGCTTTCCTACAAAATCAAAGACAAATATATCATGATTATTCCGCAATCAAAAGTGGAAGTCGAAAGCAAAAAACTGTCGGGGATAGTGAAAGATGACAAAGGAGATCCCTTGATCGGAGTCAACGTCTCCTTCAAAGGCAGCCCCACAGGAACCGTCACCGGTCTTGACGGACGATTTTCCATTCTGGCTGCCAAAGGAAATATCATTGAATTCTCCTACGTAGGCTATACCACCCAATATATTACAGTGGGCGATGCTTCTTCGCTAACTGTCGTATTGGAAGAAGACGCCAAGGCACTGGACGAAGTAGTTGTTACCGCACTGGGTATCAAACGTGCGGAAAAGGCATTGAGTTACAGTGTTCAGCAGGTAAAATCGGATGCTATCAACGATGTGAAAGATGCCAACTTCGTGAACGGATTGACCGGAAAAGTTGCAGGTGTATCCATCAACCGGAGTTCCTCGGGCATCGGCGGGGCGACCCGTGTTGTCATGCGCGGAGCCAAGTCTATCGTAGGAAACAATAATGTGCTCTACGTGGTGGACGGTATGCCTATCGGCAACCCTTCAAAAGGCGAAATCAACAATGACTATAGCACTCCGGGAGGAGGTGAAGGTATTTCCGACTTCAACCCGGAGGACATCGAAAGTCTATCGATACTGACAGGTCCGGCCGCCGCAGCCCTGTATGGTTCATCGGCAGCCAACGGTGTTATCCTGATTAACACCAAGAAAGGGCAGGAAGGCAAACTGAAAATCTCGATCTCCAACAATACGGAGTTTATGACCCCGTATGTAATGCCGGAATTTCAAAACCGATACGGTAATGCAAAAGGATCATACAAGAGTTGGGGTGAGATGCTGCAACAGCCTTCAACGTTCCGCCCGAAAGACTTCTTCAAGACAGGCGCCAATATCATGAATGCCGCCAATTTTTCAGTAGGAAACAAAAATAATCAAACGTTCGTATCGGTGGCAACAACAAACTCCACCGGCATCATTCCCAACAACGAATACTATCGTTACAACTTCACATTACGCAACACCGCGAGTATGCTGAATGACAAACTCCATCTCGACCTGGGAGCCAGTTATGTTCTGCAGGGAGACCAAAATATGCTGTCGGCAGGGCGTTACTTTAATCCGCTGGTACCTCTGTATCTCTTTCCGCGGGGTGAAGATTTCGAAGCAGTCAAGGTGTACGAGCGCTATGACACCAACCGAAAATTCCCCATACAGGAATGGTCTTATGGCGATCAGGGCCTGAATCTGGAAAACCCGTACTGGATTGTGAACCGCGAAATGTTTGTTTCCAAAAAGAAACGTTACATGTTTTATGCCAATGTAAAATACGATATTCTCAGTTGGCTGAACATAGCAGGACGTATACGTGTGGATAACACCAACACTACTTCCGAGCGCAAATTACACGCTTCGACAATCAAGCTGCATGCCCAATCGGACAAAGGAGCCTACAACCGGAGCATGGAAGAATATCAGCAGACCTATGCGGATATTATGCTGAATGTGAACAAGAATTTCGGTAACTTCAACCTGACGGCAAATGCCGGATTCAGTTATGAAGATCACCTGACCACCGGCATGGGCATCGGAGGAAAACTGTTTACCGTCCCCAACCTGTTCTCTGCCTATAACTTCGATCCGGCTTCCGGACCCGGTTCGCAATCGCACACCCATACACGTAACAATTCGGTCTTTGTAAGCACCGAGCTGGGATATAAGAGCATGCTTTACCTCACACTTACCGGACGACAGGAATGGGCTTCCCAGTTAGTCAACTCTGACCAGCCCACCTATTTCTATCCTTCTGTCGGAGTGTCGGGCGTAATCTCTGAGATGGTAAGTCTGCCTAAATTTATTTCATTCTGGAAGATGAGAGCTTCCTTCGCCGAAGTAGGAGGACCGATCAACTATACCGGATTGACTCCCGGAACTGTCACCGATCCCATGAAAGGCGGAGTCATCAATCCGATATCTGTCTATCCTTTCCCGAATTTCAAAGCAGAACAAACCAAATCGTATGAGTTGGGAACTAACCTAAGACTTTTCAACAACAAAATCAATATCGATGCCACGGTGTACCTGACAGATACCTACAACCAGACCTTCCTTTCCAGCATGTCTCCTGCTTCGGGATACTCGGGCTTCTATGTACAAGCGGGTAAAGTGCGCAACAAAGGTATCGAACTGTCATTAGGCTATAACGATCGGTTCGGAAAAGTGGGATATGCCACCAATCTGACTTATACAGCCAACCGAAATAAAATCATGAAGATGGTGCATGACTATAAGAACCCTTCGGACGGTTCGCTGTTCAGCATCACTGAACTGACCCTGCAAGATAAGGGAGGAGTTTACCTGCGGGAAAAGGACGCCATCGGAGACGTATATGTAAAAGGCATCCTTGCCAGGGGCAAAGACGGTAAACTGATCGAAGAAGAAGGAGGATATAAAGTAGACCGCTCACAACGCATCAAGATAGGATCGGTCAATCCAGACTTCTCGATCGGCTGGAGACACAATGTCACCTGGAACAACATTACTCTGGACCTGCTGTTCAACGGACGTTTCGGGGGTATTGTCACTTCTTCCACCCAAGCATTCCTTGACGACTACGGTGTATCGAAAGACACTTATAAAGCGCGTCAGAACGGTGGTGTATGGGTGAACGGAACCCAATACGACGCGGAAAAATATTATACGACCATCGGCGGAGAACAACTGATGGCATATTATGCATACAAAGCAACCAATATCCGTCTTCAAGAAGCCAGCCTGAGCTATACCCTACCGGGCAAATGGTTCGGCAATGTGATCAACCGGCTGACAGTTTCCGCCATCGGGCGCAATTTGTGGATGATCTATAATAAAGCCCCATTCGATCCGGAAATGACCTCTTCGACAGGTACCTATAACCGGGGAGATGTCTTTATGCCACCCAGTTTGCGTAGTGTGGGATTTAGCGTGAAGATTGAATTATAACCTTTAAAAAATGCAACACTATGAAATTAAATAAAGTAAAGAATATGTGGAGAATTCTATCGGTCATAGCCCTCTTGGGTTCAACACTATGCACCTCGTGTATATCCGAAGATATCAACCGGAACCCGTTGCTCCCGACGAAAGAAGATGAAAAGATGGACGGAGTTATTTACGGAGCCTACCTGCCCAATCTTGAAAAAAGTGTAATCCCCATCGGCACCGCTTCAGAAAGTACAGAACCGGTAAACCGCTATCAGATCGGAGTAAATCTGGCCGGTGACGCCTGGGCGGGATACATGTCTCCCCGAGACAACAAATTCAACGGCAGCAAGAATTTCACCAACTATTTCATGTACGAAAACTGGGTGAACTATGTGTATTCTTTTATGGTGACGGATGTATATTCGCCATGGATGCAGATAAAACGCATCTCGCAGGATGAAGGGACAAGAAATGACGAGATTTATGCCTTGGCCCAGATCATCAAGATCGCGGCACTGCACCGCACTACGGATATGTTTGGCCCCATCCCCTACTCACAAGTGGGCAAAGGTTCTTTTAAAGTGGCATACGACTCTCAGGAAAGCGTATACCGCTCTTTTCTGAAAGAACTGGAAGAGGCTGTTCAAACCCTGGACGATTACTCGAATAAGAGCAAAGAAGTATTGCCTGCCTTCGACATTGTTTATAACGGCGATGTCAATAAATGGATGCGCTTTGCCAATTCGCTGATGCTCCGCCTGGCCATCCGTGTCCGTTTTGCCGATGCGGGACTCGCCAAAGAATATGCGGAGAAAGCCGTGAAGCATCCCGCAGGCCTGATCGACAGTAAAGAACTGGCAGCCCAGATGGGTAAAGGAGCCGGCCTGCAGATGAAGAATCCGCTGAAAGTGATCAACGAAGAATACAATGACACCCGTATGGGGGCCACCATCTATTCTTACCTGGCAGGATACAATGACGCCCGTGCTGCCGTATACTTTGTCAAAAACAATGGTTTCAAAGCCGTACGTTGCGGGATCGCCAAGTCCGGAGACGCCTATAACGGATTCACACGCCCGAACGTGCATGAAGACGACCCTCTCTATTGGATGAAAGCATCCGAAGTATGCTTCCTGAAAGCCGAAGGGGCACTGGCCGGATTCGATATGGGCGGCAGTGCCGGCGACTTCTACAACGCAGGCATCCGCATGTCGTTCAGTGAGAATGGCCTGGACAATTCGTCGGCCGAAACCTATCTGAAAGACTCCACCCGCAAACCGGCCAACTACACCGATACCTCCAACGGCAAGTTGAGCGCCAATGCTCCGAGCAGCATCACCATCCGTTGGGAAAACGGAGCTACGGAAGAAGAAAAACTGGAACGTATCATCACTCAAAAATATCTCGCCATCTTCCCCAACGGACAAGAGGCATGGACCGAATGGAGACGTACCGGATATCCCCGCCAAATAGTCGTTGCCGAAAATAAAACGAACTCCGCAGTATTGATCGGAAACGGATACGACCTGGGAGGCGTAAGGAGACTGCCCTATCCCCGCACCGAATATGAACAAAACGGCGAAAACCTCCACAACGCCATCAGCCAGTATTTGGGAGGAGTAGACAATGCTGCCACCAAAGTATGGTGGGACAAAAAAAGCAAATAGTAATGAACCTGAAAATTAAAGAAACATGAATATGAGAAATACCATTTTTACATTTATCGGAGTAGCATTGTTGGTAGGCTTCGTCGCATGCGATGACTGGACCTCACCGGAGAAACTCGATGTAGAAAACGAAGCAGTGGGTGACCTTTACTCCAAACGCGACTCCATCAAGTGGGCCGAAGAAGAAAAAAGGCATAAAGAGAACGAAGCTGCCTACGAAAAATACCTGGAGAACCTGAGAGCTTACAAAAGCACCAAGCACCCCATTATGTTCGGGTGGTTCAATGCCTGGCAACCGGACGGAGCGGGAAAATATCCCCGCCTGTCTCTTTTGCCGGACAGCATGGATGTTGTTTCGATATGGGGAAACTGGCACTCTCTGAGCGAAGAAAAAATCAAAGAGTTGCGGAGCGTACAGGCCAAAGGAACCAAAGTCATTATCGGCTGGATTATAGAAGATATAGGCGACCAGATAAAATGGGGACGCGACCAATGGCCCGCCGATGATACTCAAGCCATCAAAGAGTATGCGCAAGCCATCGTAGACACAATCAACAAATACGGCTACGACGGATTCGATTATGACTATGAGCCGTCATACGCATCACCGTTCAAGCCGGGCAATCATTGCGGCAATTTGACTTCTTGCTCACGCGATTATAATAAAGAGAAAGAAATCTTGTTTATGAAGACCATGCGCGAGCTGCTGGGCCCGGACAAACTGTTTCATCTGAACGGCTCTATCCATTGGCTGGACCCGCGTGCGGCACAGTATTTCGACCGTTTTGTCGTTCAATCTTACAACGGATCGGCTTCCAGTTTTGAGAGATGGACCAATGATATCCAAAACCGGTTGAATATCAAACCCGAACAGCTCGTATTTACGGAAAGCTTTCAGAACAAGCCCGGTGCACGAAGCAGATTCCCGGGTACATACGCCGGTTACGTGGCTTCCAAACAAGGCAATGTGGGAGGAATCGGAGTCTTTCATATTAACGAAGACGCATTTGAAGACGAAGCCTATGTTAACATCAGAAAGGCCATCTCTATCATGAATCCTCCCGTAAAATAATTAACCTAAAAACAGTTTGAAACATGAAATGTAACGTATCTTACAAATATCTGTTTATTGCGATCGGCATACTTTGCCCGCTCTTTTCCGCCTGTGACTATGCCGACGGAGAAGGTTCAGGCTCGGAAAACGCAGTATACATGGAAACACCCGATAATAAAGGCATCGTCAACTTCACTTTAGAGCCCGATGGCGGAACAACCTATCTGACACCCCGGCTGGCCAATATCAGCCAAAGCCCGGTGACTATACAAGTGGGTTATGACAAAGAGGCCTTGGATAAATACAACAAGGACAACGGGGCCTCGTATGAACCCCTTCCCCCCTCCGCTTTTAAACTGGCAGATGCAGAGGGAAACGAGCTATCCGCCTCCGAAGGCATACGAGTACCCGCCGGTGACTTTTCAGCAAAAATAATGGTGAAAGTAGGACAACTGAATTCCAAGGATTTCCCCGCCAATAAGAAATATGCAATTCCTCTTAGTATCACGGGGGCTTCCAACTATTCGCTGATTCCCTCACAACGCAGCGCGATCTTGCTCCTGAATCGTTCCATCCTTTCGTCGGTAGCCAAAGTCAGCGGTGGAGAAGGCATCCGGATAAAACCTGTCGGAATGCACACAAAGGCCGAATGGACCATTCAAATGAGCGCCATCTATTCCAGCCTGACCCGCAGCAACCTGACCACAGCCTATCTAAGCAACGGAACAGGAGGAGAATTCTATACCCGCATTTCATCTACTGCCGGCATACAAGTGAAAAACGGACGCGACGGGGACGACACATGGACTCAAATACCCCTGCAAGCGGGTAAATGGCTGCATATCACCTATGTGCACAAGGATAAGAAAACGACAGTCTATGTCAATGGAAAGGTCCAGAAGGTCTTTGAGAACAGTGCCATCACCTTTGGCGAGAACAGCATGATCGTAGTCGGAAACTCCGGTTACCGTAACGACTATCTTCGCGAGATACGTTTATGGGACAAGGCGCTGACAGAGTCGGAAATCAACGATTACTTATACCTCCCGATGGACCCTGCAACCCCGCATCTTATTTCGTATCTGCCACTGAGCAAAGAGATAGAGACCAAAGACCTGAAAGCTCCCGCCGGTACGGAGAATGTAACCACGAAAGCCCGCATTGAATATGTGGAAAACGTTAAATTCCCGGCAGATGAATTAGTAATTGTAAATCAAGAATAAAAGGAATTCAAAATGAAAAGAAGAATAAAATCCGCCCAAAGCATTTTATGGGTTCTATTACTCATTTTGTCAGCATCGTGCAGTAAAGACGAAATACAGATCGTAGATCAGGATACAAGTTGGCAAATGGACAATAAGTATATCGAAGAAGATATCCGTGAGCAACTCGGCATCGATCCGTTCACAGATCTGGTGTACCTGGGATATTACGGCAATCCTTATACACAGTTGGAGGCAATCAACGACCTGGTAAATACCACACTGGTGGGAAAGAACGAACTTTCGTTCAAAGTAAAAGTGACGAAACCTTACAAAGAAGATATCAAAGTCAATCTTATGAAAGAAGACAAACTGGTAACCGATTTTCCAGAGATGGCGGAGGGAATACCTCTTTTTCCGAGCGAAAACTGCACCTTTGAAGGCGGTGTGCTGAAAGCCGGCGAACTGGAAACAACGGTGAAACTAACGATTAAGGATGTTGAGAAGTTAAACAACCTATCGGGTTATGTGATGGCCATAAAGCTGACGATGGAAGGATCGCATGAACATTTGGCCATTGCCCGAACCCGCTCGGCATACTTTGTAAAACTAAATCTTTCTATACGCCTGGACAATATCGATTCAAGCAATAAAAAGATCGAAGGAAAAGGATTCAACAAAGAAATCAGTTTTAAATCGGACATACGCCCGGATAAATTAGGTTCGTTAAACGATGGCAACTTCACAGCCAACAACTGGTATACCTCCAACGCGAACAATTATCTGACGATAATTCTACCGGAAAAACAATCGCTCAAAGGGTTCAGGCTGGACACCAACACCTCTCCAAGCGGCTCGTATATGCTCAAATCCTGTAGAGTGATGGTTGAAACACCGGATGGGAATTGGGTGAACCATGGAGTATTCGACCGCAAGAGTATGGATGGAATTGCTTATATAAGCTTTAAAAAACCGGTGGAATGTACTAAAGTGCGTTTCGAGAATATGATGGCCTTCAATGGCAGATTTTCCGTTGATGTAAATGAAGTCACAGCTTTCCGGTAAAGCAAGATTTCATTACTTTTTATTCACGCCGTGAAGGGGCGGGACTGTTATTTCATAAGTCCCGCCCCTTCCTTAAAACCATGTGACAGCACATTAATATACAAACAAGTGAAGCAGTACCCTTCTCCATGTTATGTCTCTGAACGCATTTCATATTCCTTACTATCTTTAGTGAAAATGGTCTGCCATTGATCCGGCCTGATCGTCCGGCTGAGATAGTTCTCCTTCGGGAACAGCCTCAGCTACCTCACGTTCGATAATCTCCTCGATCCGTTTTCTGTTTTTGCGCAACAGATCATAAATCTCATTTTCATCAAAGCTGTCCTCAAATATAATGGGATATTTTTCCACATCTTCGCTGTCACCAGCACAAACAAGAATACGCAGTTCGCTACAATGACCGTAAGATATTATGGCACTGTATTCTTTTAAAAGTTCAGCCAGTTTGGTGAGGAAATCAAGTTCTTTAGTTGTCAGTAGTCCGATCATAGTGTGTAATAGTATTGTTGTTATTTCAATAGCTGTAAAATAAGCGTAAAACAGTTGATTCTGCAAGCATATACGTATTCCTTATATTCTATTTTTAAGCAAAGTAATATTCATTTTATTCATCTTATTCCATTTTTTCGTATATTTGCTTCGAACGGAACATTTTAACGGAAATCGTTGTTCAAAAAGCAAAAAGAACATGGAAACAGAAGAAGAAATACAGAATGTAAATGTCCATCACGGACATAACATAAGGCGCACCCGGATCGAGAAAAACATCAAGCAGGACGCATTGGCAGCACTCGTAAACATGACACAACCGAATGTATCCAAATACGAGAAGATGCGGGTGATTGAGGATGAAATGCTAAATAGATTCGCAAGGGCACTGAATGTGCCGGTAGAATATCTGAAAACGCTGGAAGAGGATGCACCTTCTGTAGTATTTGAGAATATCACAAATAATGTGCATGACAATAAAGACAGCTCAGTGCCCATTACGGGTTATAAAGGACAAGATGCCACAACCAACAGCTTTAATCCGATTGATAAAATCACCGAACTCTACGAGCGTCTTCTCGAAGAGAAAGATGAAAAATATGCCGCGCTTGAAAAACGGATTCAAGGTCTGGAACAGCAAAATAACAACGGAAAGTAATTCCGCAAACATATCTCTCCATATAAATGGGTGTAGCCATCCGATGCTTAGGGTGTAGCCATATCGGGGTTAGGGTGTAGCTATCGGTCCCGGATGGCTACACCCTACTTATTATGTGCAAGTTCCATCGGGGCGGGCATCCCTCACCCGTTTCTCCGGACAAATCTTCGATCCGGGTATATTCCACATGACATTGCATACATGTATCTGTTTCCGCTAACACATCATTAAATACATAAAAAAGCAATGGAATATGCTTGGTGTATCCAATCAGAAACTTCTGCCGGCATGTGGTCTGGAAAGAAAAAAAGAGTTTTAATCAGTTTATAACTATATCTGGCGGGCAGCTCTGTCCCTTCCCCATCCAAATCCAGAAAAGAGCGAATTATTCCTCTTTTTCACCAATAAGAGAAGGGTTTTGGTCGCTATTTGCAAACTCTCAATCAAATTTCACTCAATTCTATTATTCCACTAATAAAATACCAATTAATAGGTATTTTTCTGACAAGAAAAAACTTGTAAATTTGCATAAACTGAACTAATTTTAATTATGAAAAAATTTTATTCCCTTTGTTTGTCGCTCGTACTTGTTGTCTCATCCCCCAAAGAAGGACAATAGAATCGTTGAATGCCGTGTATTAACAAGTGAGCATATCTAAGCCCTTCGTAACGAAAGCATTTTTGTTAAATCCCATTTATAGTATAACGGAGAATGTTTATATCCGTCATTAAGAATATATTTAATTTAAACCGATAAGAATAATGAAAAAATTAAGAATTAAGTGGTTGTACCTGATATTGGCTGGAATACTACTAGGTGTATCATCATGTTCTAACGATGCAGAGGAGTTACAAGGTAAGCTCGTTATAACATTCGCCAAACCGACAAAGGGACTCAAAGTTGCTATTTGTTCGATGGAGAATACTAAGTACCCCATTTTAGTAGAATCCCCGAATGTTAATGGAGTATTGAAAGTATCGTTGAATATAGGGAATTATTATATAAAACCCTCTGATGATTCTTCTGATATGTATTCGGACATCGGAATACAGGTTAGACCGGATAAAACAACAACAGTGACATATGGCGAATCTCGTCAGGTCATTGGAAGAGAATGATTATAATATTTAAACCCAGAATGGTTTTGACAGATTCAGCTTGAACCTGTCAAAACCATCTTTTAATAAGGAAAGAAGATACCCCAGACCTTTAATATGAAGTGGTAATATGTTTCTGCGCTTTATTAAAAACATGAAATTTCTAACCAGCAATAAAAGTATAACTTCCTCTAATCTGCAAGGACGACTACAATACCGGAACATGGTTATCTGGATATATTAGACTTACTGACATAGGGTTGTCATAGAAAGTGTGAGAGCAAATGTCAAAGTGCCAAAATGTCAAAATGATAATCCAATGGCTCTATATCCCGTTCTTTCGGGCACGTCTCTGATGAAGTTCGGAAAAACGGCTCACAGACGATTCCCCGATTATCATTTCAACAGGTCATTTAGCTGCTTCCTTATCAAATAGAAACAATAAAGGAGTATTATCCGCCGTAATCTCTTTGTTAGAGTAAAACACCATTCCTTTACACACTTCGGACAGGATACTTTCCTGCGAGCAACGGGAAGAAAATCCGTGCTCTTATCGCCCGATTTGCATAACAATATATGTAATCTGCCAAAACATTAGGAGATATTTAAAAAAGAAGTAAGCAAATTAGGAAAATGTAACCGTCTTTCGAAGCAAATGCTTACTTGTTTTGGGGTAAATGCTTACTTGTTTTCCGGAAAAGCAAGGCTCTACCGACTCAAAAGAGCGGTTCTTCGCCTCCGGAAGTTACTTGATATGCTTCTTTTCCCTCCGGTTCATCCGGAAAAAAAATTGGGAGAGTCAGAGGAAAGAGGTATTTCACACCTTTTTGATAGTTTAATAGGATAATAGAGAACAAAACGTTTTGCCTACCATAAAGCATACAAAGGGCACAAAGGCTTATCAATAAATAAAACCTCCATGCCCTCTGTGTACTCTGTAGTGAAAAAGGAATCTCGCAACGATTCCTGTTTTACACTATTTTTTCTTTCCCGTTCCTTTGCCGGAATGCATATCGCCAGCACTGCCTGATGCAGCAGCTTTTTCCTTTACTTTGTCCTCAGACATCAGATGCCTGTTCTTTTCATATTCTTCATGGATCTGCACTTCCCGGCTCTCCATGTCCTTCTTCAATTGCCTGTCTCTATTCATACTTTCTACGTTTTAAAGATTGGCAATATGACAAATCCGGAAGAAGAAAGTTTGGGGGTTTAAGGAAGTTTAGGAGTAGCCGGACTGCTTTTCATCGACCTTCCTTACTGAACCAGGCCGATCCGGACTTTATAATTTCCGGAAGTAAGTTCCGCTCCCGATTCCTGAAGGATGGGACGCGCTTCGGAAGTCATTGTTTCTCCATCGGCATTGGTGGCGGTAAGTGTATAACTTAAATGGGTTCCACCGGTCGGGACATTAAAATATAAAAGGTCTGTCACATTACCTGCCAGGCTTGCCTGACGTCCTGTAGGACTACTTACAGTAATGGAGAAGTCTGTAAAGTTTGCCATAAATTCATCCGAATACTCAACGCCAACCCCGATATTAACTTGCGGTGCTTTCACCGAAATCAGAGTAACATCCTCCGATACAATAGCGAAAGGATAGTCGACGCTGTAGATGGGTGTACCCGATTCATTGTCCGGCGCCTCGGTCTGATCGGGAGTAAAGGCCTTCAGGGTATATTCACCAACCGGAAGAACGATCCTTTTGGAAAGTTCCGCTGCTCCCGGATCATAACTACGTACACACTCAGAACCTTGCCAGATCTCAAGCTTAAGTCCGGCATCGACGGCACGAGTAATGGGCAGCGTTTCGGTATCACAACCGAGGATGATATTCTCTACACGGAGATAACCGACGGAATGATCGGGAGCAGTTTGCTCGCTACAGGAAGCCGTAGCAAGCAAGAGGAGAAAGAGGTATATATAGGTTTTCATATTTATTTGTCATAAATTAGTTCTACATCGTCAATGAATAGTTCGTTTCCACGGAATGTCGCATCAGCAGTCTTATCTGTAGTACTCCATTTTCCTATAAATCCTTTAAGATCATCAACTGATAATGGTTCTTTAGTACCAGACTTAAACAGAACCAATAATTTGTTAGGAACAAGCCTTATCTTATCTAAATCTTCAGAATAATTGATCATTAACTTATTGTATTGATAAGAATCAATCGCACCCGTTGTAAAAGAATTCTCACCGAGAATTATATCATCATGAAGTAATTGTACTTTTATCAAAGAGACATCATTTCCTTTATTTGAAATACATTTATACCAAACACCTAAGGCTGTTGGACGGGAATTGAAACGAATGCCATACTCTCTATTTCCATCATCATCAGCATTTGTACCTAAATACAATTCACTATGCATAGCAGCTTTAGGCTTAGCAAAACCTCCCATTACATAACCAAGAGTAATTACTCTAACACCTTTACCCATATGTCCATCATCGGTTGGACGACAGCCAGAGCGTGAATTAAATGAATATGCAGTTATTCCACTTGGAGTTGAAATCCTATTTAAAGTAGCCCAGCCATCCCAACCATAAACAGTTCCACGAGATATGCCACTATCATCTCCAGCCAAAACTGTAGCACCCTCCAAACTCCCATTCTCCAGCATCGTCTGAGGATACGTTTTCACCTCCACTTTCTCTCCCGGTACTTCTCCCCTATATTTCGCTCTCACATAATAAGAGGTTCCCGGACTCAGCCCTGCCTTTCGCAAATCTCTGGGCATCGCCTCCCAACTATTACCATCGGCACTAAATTCGTAAGCAATATCGGTAAACTTATCTAAATTGCCGGTTTTCACGCTATCGGCAGTGAGTGTGTTCAAAGTAAACTCTTTCGTCCAAACATTGCCCGGATAATAACCCACTTTAAAGACAGGTTTCACAGTCCGGATAGTATACATACCGGCATCACTCCAACGGTCATTTGCTTTTACCCGAACGGCTATTATATTATCCGTATCCTGTCCTCCATCGTGAGTCAGCATGCCGGAAGTTACTCCGGCAAAGTCGATAACTCCCTCAGTACTTCCTGCAGTCAGATCGGGCAAGACAATATTCACAGCAGCCAAAGCCCGCCGATCTTCTTCGGAAAGTTCCGACAGCAGATACGTCTTATTCAGATGTTCCAAATGCTTATCCGCAAAGTTAAAGGCAAACTCCACATCCTGAACCGGACGCAAAGCTGTATACGCAATGCCGGCTCTCGACAAAGCATCTGCCGTCTCGGTATAAGTCAACACATGATTTTCATCGAAATCCTCACTAAATACCTTAGCCTTCGGCAACCAGCTGTCGGGTACGGTTTCGTTGATAGTAATAGGTTCCTGTTGAGTTTCCGTAGTGACCTCTAGACTTACATTGGAAGCCTTCATGGAGAGCTTATAATTATACTTAACACCCGCTTTCACTGTCTCGATCGGATTCAAAGCATAACTTCCCTCCTGCCCTGTCTCTACAGAAGTACCGATCAATGCCATTGTCACCCGGCCTCCGGCTTTAAAGTAGGGATGTGTGGCGTCTCCCGGTTTCCAAGTAACCGACTCACCCCCTGCGCTGACTTCCACATAATAATCTTTCAGACGTTTATCAAAGACCTCTTGATTCACAATCTCAAAAGTAGCCAGCGCATTGGCTACCTTACAGCCGACAGTAACCGTCGTTGCTTTACCCTTCTCGATGGCAATGTCTTGAACTTCTCCATAATAATAGGGTGCATCCAATGCCAGTGACGGATTCTCTCCAAGATAAGCCTTCAGTTGATAACTGCCTACCTTGAATACCCTTTGATCTCCGAAATCTCTCAATGCACCTTTGTATTCGGGCACGATTGTCCCTTCTCTGTCACGCAGCAACTCAATCGTGAACTGTTGCCGCAATTCATCTGACAAAGCCTCCGGCAAAGTCCGGGTAACCGCCGCTTCATCCGTCAATACGATATTCAAACTGCCGTTAGGCATCGTTTCTATTTCTTCCTGACACGACAGGAAAAAGAACAAACAACACACTAAAGATAAAACAGATTTATGCATAGCTCTCTTTCTTATTCATACAATAATTCAAATTCATCGACCCACAGTTCACTGCCTACACCCACCGAACCGGTCACCTTCATCCCGGTAAAGTCACCGCCATAATGGCTCGAAGTGGCAACAATCGTTATCTTGGCAGGCTTCGCCGTTTTATTGGTATAAGTCACATCGAACCGGAACTGAGTATATTGGGTCACCGTCTCTTTTCCGATGAACTCTCCGTAACCGATCTCGTTATCTTTATCGTCCCACAGACGGAGATAGATATGGCATTCATCATTTTTCAGATTATCCGGATTACCGACATAATCCACCGGTTTAGAAGTATATTTATACCACCCCTTCAATCCGGTGGGACGTGCCCCCGTAAACGAACGTCCAAACTTAGGACTATCCTTGGGACTTTGGGCATTCGTTTTATAATCACCGATAAACAGATTGCCGGCAGCCACCCCTACCAGCGGCACACTACCTAAAGTGACCATATAAGCCGCCTTTCCGTTCACAACACTCTTTTCTTCCGGGCGGGTACTCGAATCACGGCTGCCCGCCAATGAAGAGGTCACTCCATCATTTCCGGTTGCCCAGAAAGAATTTGAGCCATCGGCATTAGGATACCAACTCTTCTTAAAGGTTCCTGTGGGATTCTGCGACCAGGTATCGAAGTTTAAGTTAGGTATTTCCTGTATCTTTTCGGTAGTAAATCCGGATTCCGTGCTAGGAACTTCCTCGACCACTACCCGCCAAACGTAATCGGTACCATCTTGCAATCCGGTCAGTGTCGTACTGAAAGTTGTACCACTTTCCAGTTTCACATCTGTTTCGGGTACAACGGTCCAGGTATCTTCCGACTTCTTCCTGTATTCCACACGGGGAGTGGTTCCTTGCTTCATACCCCCGTTCAATGTGGCTCTTGTAGCCCACACATCGGCACTTCCCGTGGTACCTGTCGATGTGGTACGTACCACATCGACCGTCCATAGCTCTTCTTTATCGAAACGGTTGACAACAAACTCCTGCGGTCTCCTGAAATTGGTTACAGTGGATGGATCGGGAGTGATGGTAGCCTTACTGCCTCCCAGAATCATCTTTGTTATCTTGACAGCAGACAAATCCTGTTTCTGCGAGACATACACCAATACCGTGTGATTCTTATCATCGATGATGGCAGGCAAGGCCTGGTTCTCGACTTCGACTACTCTCTCGATTGTCTGCTTAACGGTTATCATCCACTGATAATCCTGATAAGTACGCAACAGAACAGGAACGGTCTTACTGAAATCGACCCGTGTATCTGCTCCTGCCGGCAAGTCGGCTAAAGCAGAAAAGCCGGCCGAAGGAAATTTATTGGGGCTGACGCAGTATTGTTCGTCTACGCTGTAAGTGGCCTCTTCGTTCACAACGAACCTGGTAATACGCAATTCTTCTATATCGACTTCATCACCCACTTCCACTACGATGGTGCGGCTGTTCTTGTTTATCTCGGCATCACCGGTCTGCCCTTCTACTTCGAAAGCTGTAATTTCGCCTTTGATATAAGGGTAAGGAATGTCATTCTGTATGCAAGCACCCAGAGCAAAGACCGACAGAAACAGGAATAGATAAATTTGTAAACTCTTCATTTCTCAAAACACTGCTTAAGTTAGAAATACATCGTCATTCCGAGATTAATCGAGAATAAGTCTATCTTAAAATTACCACTTGCACTATGACGGGAAGCCTTGTTTACCTGATTGTGTATCTGATCGACCCATTTATAACTGAATCCCATCACTCCTACCGAAACTTCTACCGAAGCAAAATCGGATACGAATGCCGCCAATCCGGGAGCCGCACCGATCTCAAACGTGTGAGAACGCTGATAGTATCCCGTCAAGTCGTTACCCGTACCATTGGAATGTTTCCCCTGCCCGTAAGCATAAGTCAGACGCACTTCATTGAAGAAACCGAACACTTTACTGCTGCCCAGCCCCATATAGGTACGCAGAAATCCGGATGCGGAGTAGTTATGCTCCAGATACATATCGTCTTTGATGTGGAACGAAAGATCATCGCCCAGATTAATGTCTACGTTTCCTATATTGAAGTAGGTACGGGAGTAGGTGAACCTGCCTCCCGCTGCCATATTATCAGCAAAAAAGTATCCTCCGAAAGGGCTCAAACGGAATGTATAACCTTTGGCATCGATGTTTGCCAATACCAAAAACTGATATTGATCAGCACTCTGCTCCGAATACGAAACTGTAGAACCCATAAACCATTGCCCTTTCGGGACAAACACACTCTTCACGATTCCACGGTCAAACTTCTTCTTTGCCTGGACCAGTACCGGACAAAGAAGAAGTAGAAATATGATTATTTTTTTCATTCGCTATGGATTAGTTGGCGGTAACAGGTGTACCGTACACCAATTCAAAATCATCAATCAACATGACACTGCTTTCACTGCCGGTAAAGAAGTCACCATATTTACTTGCAGAAGCAACGACGATAATATATTTGGGTTTACGGGTCAAATCACGGTATTTCAAATCAATCGTAAACTGCTTCCAGACTACATTTCCGCTTTCATCGAAAGAACCTTTAGACTCTTCATCGGTAATGGAACCGTAAGCTATAACATCTTTATTGGCTTCAGAAAGATCAACCGTATAACGCGTAGGACTGCCTTCTTTGTTATTGTTGACTTCATAAGCCGTCTTCACTCCATTATCATCAACCAAACCTTCATTGTCAGTCAAGGCAATATAGATAGCACATTTATCACCACCCGAGTTTTTCAATTCCTCCACATTATGATCTCCACGATCTATACTGGTTCCACGAGTGTATTTGTACCATCCCTTCAGCTGCGTAGGACGTGACGTAAACTCACGGCCGAAACGTATACGTGCTCCCATCGGGCTTGTATACGTTTCCATATAACGCCCGATATAGATGTTACCGGCAGCAAATTTTCCGATACCAAACATTCCCACAAATTGCGAAGACAATTTGGCCGATTTACCACCTACGGTATGTACATCGTTACTTTCTCCGATACTTGGATTTTTACTCATGGTAGCTGCTCCCACATTACCGGTATCCCAATACGAATTCTTTGCAGAAGCCTCAGCCGCAGTTCCCGGGAACCAAGTTTTTCCATTCTGATTCCATTCATCAAAACTTCCATTTTCCAGTTGTTTCTGGAGTTCGGTGGTCGCAGTCGTTATTTTTCCGTTTACTCCATTTATTGCAAAACAGAAATCATACTCCGTACCGGGAATCAGACCGGTTATGGTTGCAACAAGCTTTCCATCGGCCTGTTCAACATTGGACACCGTATTCCAATCTTCCGTTCCGGAAATGCGATACTTACACTCTTTGGTAACGACGCCGTCAGGAAGAGGAAGAGTTACGTCTGCAAAATCAGACCAGACATTTACACTCGGATTACTTTCTTTAGGAATGGCTATATTCACATTATACTCTTTGGTAGAAGGATCTAAGGTGACTGATACCCCACCAATAGCACCATTGGCCTTCATAGTATAGTTAATACGATAGTGCTGACGTTCTTTTACATCTGTAATCGGTTCGGATTCAAAAACAAAAGAACGCCCATCCGTATTTGTCAATGCCAACGAAATATTCAACTTATCCACCGCAAAATACCCGGAGCGTGTCTCGTCCTTACCAAAAACCAGCTTACCGGAAGAATTACCCACAGAACAGTTCAGTTTCGAAAAATACTTCTTCACATCAGCACTGTAATTGACTGTCACTTTCACATTGGCCAAACGGCACTCTATGTTAACACTCTGATTTACTTTCGGAACAACCGTTACTTCACTTTGCCCCCAGTAATAAGGCTCGTCAAATCCGGCTGTCCCTACATCAACCCCTTTTGAGAAAGCATTAATGGTATAGGAACCTAATGGCAATTCAAGAGGAGTAGATGTCCAGTTATGCCAATCATCAGTCTCCTTTACAACGGTCCCGGCTCTGTCAACTACCTGCAAGGCAATCGGCAACTCTTCTGCTCTTGTTGCCGGAACTAAAATCGTACTTGTATTCTTCTCCACGGAAAACTGGAGAAATCCGGTCTTACCATTGGAAGTCTCCTCTTGTTGGCATGATGCCATCACAAGAGTAAAGACAGAGACGAACAAATATATATATCTTTTCATTGAAAATTCAAATTAGTTTTTCACCACTTTTACTGTCAATTTCTTGGCTAACTCCTTACCATTATTATCAATCAGTTTAATAGTAAAATAGTGTTGCTGAAGCCCAAACGGCGATAACATAGGCATAAAACCGGATACATCAAAGATAAACTCTTTTTTATCTTTAATCGGATCATTCGGGTCAATCAGGCCTATACCGGATCCGTCTTCTAAACTACCTCCAAGTTTATCCTCCAAATCACCAGGATTAGCTAAGTCGAACGTTTCGCCCAACCCCATTTGAGAAATTAAACCTATAAACTCGTTGGAATCTGAAGTTATCGTCACAAGTAAATTCTGAATTCCAGCCGGAGCTTTCATTGTAACCTGAACTGTTGGAGGATTATTGGTATCCACTTCTACCACTTCATCCGCCCCGATAATCTCCGGTCCGTCTACTGTCGGCTGATCGGGATCTGTTGGTTGATCCGGTTCGTCCGGTTTCGATTCTTCAATCAGTTCAGTCGGTACTTTCACTGTAATGCCAGTTTCATCCATGGTCAAGTCAATATCCAACTGTATCCCCAACTTCGGATCAGAAGGAGTTACGTCGGGATTGTTCGGATCTTCACCTTCTTCTACCGGTTTCACCGTGACATTAAAAGAATCACCGCCTTGCAGACCTTCTGCATCGGGCTTCGTCACTGTATAAACAGTCTCAATGTCTCTACCACTGTCCTTCTCCGTTACTTTCGCTACAATTTTAATCGAAGTAGAGCCGTCAGGAATGCTGAGATAAATCGAACTTAAATCTTCCTTCTTTACATAAATGACTCCGCCGATTCCGTTTGAAACAGTGAACACGTAATCATCGGCAAACATATTGAGAAACTCTTCTGATATATTCAAACTAACCTTCACAGTTGCCGATTTACAAAGAACTTCTGCCTTAGACTCCATTCCTTGCTTCACTTCGATAGAAGAACTTCCTTCAAAATAGGGAGTACGCGAAGCATCTTGCAAAACACCGCTTTTAGCCACAATCTTATAGTTTCCTACCGGAACGACCAACGGCAAAGCTTCTTTCAACTTTGCATAGCTGGCAAATGAACGGACCACGGCTTCAGTGGCATTATCAACAATCTCCACCTTATAGGTATTCACATCCAGTTCATCAGTAAGTGATGTACTTTCAGCCTTTGTAGTAGGCGTAGCCTGAGTCTTGTTCACCAGATCCAATGTCAGAAGCCCCTCGTCATTCTTCAAATTATATTTGCCTTCCAATTCATTCTTCATCTCACAGGAACTCAAACAAAGTGCTATCAATGCCAGCACCGCATATATGTTTTTTATCGCATTCATATATACCAATCTTTTTATATTTACTTACTTGCATTACCCGGCCAATACTCTTCCGGAATCTCGATATTCACATCCTTATCTTCTGTACCGGTATCCACTGTTACGTCCAACGACGCCGTACCCGTGGAAATAGTAATCACTTCCGGATCGACTGTAATAGTAAGATGTGTTTTGGGAGCCACTTTTTTCTCAGCAACCAAGGCTTCCATTACTACCGGATTGCCTTCTTTATCTCTGAAGCCTCCTACCGTAATCGATACCTTCTCGCCATCGGCATTTGCTTTCAGATAAGCATCCTTGCCGGAATCTTTTTTCATATTCACTTCAAAAGGAGCAGTCAGGTGTGAAGTAGAGAGGGATACGGTACAATCCGAATAATATTTCAGAAAATCTTCGGTATAGACAACCGATACTTTGACATTAGCCGGTTTGCAGTACAAAATAACATTCTTTTGTTCGCCTTCACTGACCGTGAACTCCTGACTACCTTCCACATATAGCTTGTCGAAGCCTGCGTTCACATTCTCGCCATAGAAAGCTTTTACGGTATACCCCTTACCGGCAGTCAGATCAATGGACAAGGGCATGTCTTTGTACAAGCCATTGTATAAAGAGGCACCGTCGGCATCCTTGACCGTCACTTGATAATTATCGGCTTTTTTATATTCCGCTTCGTTGACGGAACGGGTTTTCGTGGAAAAAGAAGGATTGGCAGAGAGCCCGAGGCTCAATGTTCCTACACCGTATGAAACAGCATCACTGCCGGAATCACACGAGGCAACACATGAAATTAGCATCGCCATACTAACCATAAAAGAGAGTCTTTTCATAATGATAACTACTAATTATTACTCATAAGTTGTAAAAACCGAACGCAAAGTTATAGTTTTCCTTTATTATAATAAATGCACAACATGCGATTCCTTACAAAATCTGAAAAAAGAGCCACAAAAAGTTGTTTAATCATAAAAACAGACCACAAAAAGGAGGTAAAACAAGAAAGTCCTGCATTTCTTATGAAAAACAGGACTTTTTTTATACAACGTTATTCAATTATTTATCGGGCATAAGGACTACTCCAAGTTTCTTTTTGCCATCCATTTTCACAACAATCGGCCTTTCAAAGCGTACATGACGGAGATATTCGGTTTCAAATACAGCAGGTTGCGTATTCAGGAATTCCTGATTGTATACTCCATCATTCATAAACGCGTTAATCGTGAAATATCCCACACCAAAAGAAGTCAGGTTCTGGAAGAAATGTGTTCCCTGACTGGGATCTACCCGATAGTTAGTAAGTCCGGCCTCCACAATGACACGCGCGGCAGAAATATGTGGCCACTTCACCGGAATACCCAACCAAGTATCACTGCTTCCCCATCGTCCGGGGCCGACAAGCACATAGTTCTTGCCTTCATTCAGAAATTGCTGGTTGATTTTCTCTATTTCCCAAGCTATATTCTGATTGTTCGATGCACTGTAATGATCGGTTTTGACATACACAATATCGTGTATCTCGTTCATAATGCCATGCCCCAAAGAGTTGTTGGAACGAAGCAACACGTCTTCGTCAGGAATAGTCGTAAGATCCTCGTCCAACATATCTTTACTGTCCACAATAGGACGCACCTGAAGCAGATAGAATGTACCGGTCTTATCACGGTCGTGATTGAGCGTCACGGCAAATTCGATCTCTACCGGACGGCGCATCTCCTGCTGACCATAACGAAGTACCCAGCGCAGGATGCGTGCCAACGGAAATACATCGTGCTGCAGGATGTTGGCAAACGTGATCACTTTGCGCCCTCCGGGATACAAACCGTCCCGAATCACCTGATCGTAAGGATCGTAAGTAGAGGCAATATAACGCAACGAACCGTCTTTTTCGGCTTCCTTCACATGTAACTTCAAAAGATTGAAGCCATCGTCAATCGAGAAGTTATCACCGGCATTCTTCAGGTCGAGGGCATAAAAACGGGTCTGCGTCTCTTTCAAGGCAATATCCAATTCACTGGTCTGTAGCACTTTCGAAGGATGGGCAGGCGAGAAACGCAAAGTCATGCCTCCATCTACGATATACTTGCCCAAACCGAGAGCCAGATTTACCGTACCTTCTTCAGCCTTTTCGTCACCAATGGGATAATAATTGAGAGAGCGGGCTACACCGGACATGGAAGGATAATAACGGTCACCATACTGATTGCCGACTACCTGTTGCAGGATAACGGCCATCTTTTCCTGATCGATCACATTCGAAGTGGCTTGCATATATGCCTTACTGTCACGAAAATAGACTGATGCATATACTCCCTTAATAGCATCGGACAACATGCGAAGCATCTCATATTTATCGTCCAGATAAGGAATCATATAAGTGTTATAGATGCCTGCAAAAGGCTGATAATGGGAATCTTCAAGCAGAGAAGAAGAACGGATGGCAATAGGGGACTTCACTACATCGAAGAAAGTAAAAAAGTCCTCAACCAAGCGGTCGGGTAACTTTGCTTTCAGGAAATATCTCAGAATCGTATCGTCATCAGCATCGGAAAGGGCAACCTGATACAGATTATTCGTATCCATAAACTCGTCGAATACATCGGTACAGAGCACTACTGTTTTCGGGATAGCTACACGGGCATTCTCAAATTCTTCAAATTCCGGATGGCGCTTCACCATATTGTCAATAAACGCCAGTCCGCGCCCTTTTCCTCCCAACGAACCGTCTCCGATACGGGCAAAGTTTGAATAACGGTCGAAACGGTCGCGCTTGAATACGGCTACCACTCCCTGGTTTTTCATCTTTCGATATTTCACGATGGCCTCAAAGATGATTTTGCGGTGTGCATCGACATCCTGCAGACTATGCCAGGTGATGGGACGAAGAAATTCGGCTACCGGAAACATGGCGCGTGAATACAACCAACGTGAGACATGGTTACGGCTGATATGATAAAGGAAAGATTCGGCAGGAACGGCAAAAAGGATATTTTGCAACTCTTTCAGATTCCGTACGCGGGCTATCTCGACTCCCGTTTCGGGATTACGGAACACAAAGTCACCAAAACCGAAATTATCGGAAACAATCCGGCGAAGATCGACATCCATCTTCTTGGAATTCTTATCGATAAACGTGGCCCCGTATTTTGCCGCATAGGCCGCATTCTCCGTCTCGGACGACTGGATGATTAAAGGAACAAACGGGTCTTTCTTTCTTACCTCGGCACACAACTTGATACCTGCCATACCGTCCTTTTCTCCCTTATCCACACGAGGAAAACGGACATCGGTAATAACTCCCAATATATTGTTAGTATACTTATTATATATATCCATCGCTTCCTCGTAAGTACGAGCCAATACAATTTTGGGACGACCACGCATACGGAGTGTACGTTGATGGGCATTCAAGGCCTCGGTAGAAAACTCCTGACTCTGCTTCAATACAAATTTATAAAGATTGGGAAGTACGGAAGAATAGAAGCGGATACTGTCTTCCACCAACAGAATCAACTGCACGCCCACCTCTTTTACGTCATGCTCCAGATTCATCTTGTCTTCGATCAGCTTAATGATAGACACCAGCAAATCGGTATTTCCCAACCAACAGAACACATAGTCGAATGCACTCAGATCTTCGTTTGCAATCCGTTTGGTAATACCATGACTGAACGGTGTCAGGATGACAATCGGTATCTGTTCGTACTTCTCCTTAATATGACGCCCGATATCAAAACTATCGTTATCTCCCGTACCCGGCATGCAAATCACCAGATCGAACGATACACTTTCAAGCTGCCTCAACGCCTCTTCTTCGGTGGAAACTTGTGAAAAACGGGGGGGATAACGGAGAGAAAGTGAGGTATATTCATTGAAAATCTTTTCATCGATACGCCCGTCATCCTCCAGCATAAAAGCATCATAAGGATTAGCTATCAGTAAGACGTTAAAAATTCGCCTTGTCATCAGGTTAGCAAACTGGGTATCTTTAAAGTAGAGCTGGTTTAATTTAAATTTGCTGAGCATGGGCTTCCCGTAGTTTTAAAATTCAACAGACAAAAGTCGCTGTTTTTATTGGGAAAAACAAGAAAAAACAATTCACTTTATTGCTGACTATCCATATATGCACAGATTGCTTTCTCGTTTTCGGCTTAAAATCTCTCCTACTCTCATACGTATCGACCACAAGGGCGGACATGGTTCCAACAAAGCCACAACAAAGTTAGTAAAGGAGCAAGCAGACATCTATGCATTTATCATGTATAACCTGGGGATGAAAATGAAATACTGACATAAATATCCGAATAGGCATTTTTGTCATTTTATCATTATTTAATCAAAATAATACGCCATTCCGAATGACATCAGAAAACTTTTCTTATATTTGCATATGAAACAAGTTACATTTTATCAGAATCAACCTTTTTAAAACATACTATTATGAACATCGAAAAAATCATGTCCTCTCTTGAGGCAAAACATCCCGGTGAATCTGAATATCTTCAGGCCGTAAAAGAAGTATTACTCTCTATCGAAGATATCTACAACCAACACCCAGAATTTGAAAAGGCCAAAATCATCGAAAGACTGGTAGAGCCCGACCGTATTTTCACATTCCGTGTAACATGGGTGGATGATAAAGGTGAAGTTCAGACCAACCTGGGATATCGTGTTCAGTTCAACAACGCTATCGGCCCATACAAAGGCGGTATCCGTTTCCACGCTTCTGTCAACCTCTCGATCCTGAAATTCCTGGGATTCGAACAGACTTTCAAAAATGCACTGACAACTTTACCTATGGGCGGTGGCAAAGGAGGTTCCGACTTCTCTCCACGAGGAAAAAGTGATGCGGAAATCATGCGTTTCTGTCAGGCATTCATGCTTGAATTGTGGCGTCATCTAGGACCGGATATGGATGTGCCTGCCGGTGATATCGGTGTAGGAGGACGTGAAGTCGGCTATATGTTCGGTATGTACAAGAAACTGACCCGTGAGTTTACAGGAACTTTCACGGGTAAAGGACTTGAATTTGGCGGTTCACTGATTCGCCCGGAAGCCACTGGATTCGGCGGATTGTATTTCGTCAACCAAATGTTGCAGACCAAGGGTATCGACATAAAAGGTAAAACTGTGGCTATCTCCGGATTCGGAAACGTTGCCTGGGGAGCTGCTACCAAAGCTACCGAACTGGGAGCCAAAGTAGTTACCATCTCCGGACCGGACGGATATATCTATGATCCGAATGGAATCAGTGGAGAGAAGATCGATTATATGCTTGAGTTGCGTGCTTCGGGCAACGATATTGTGGCTCCGTATGCAGATGAATTTCCGGGTTCTACATTCGTAGCCGGTAAACGCCCATGGGAAGTAAAAGCAGACATAGCGCTTCCTTGCGCCACTCAAAACGAATTGAATGGCGAAGATGCCAAGAACCTGATCGACAACAACGTTCTTTGTGTCGGAGAGATCTCCAATATGGGTTGTACACCCGAAGCTATCGATCTCTTTATCGAACACAAAACAATGTACGCTCCCGGCAAAGCTGTCAATGCAGGCGGTGTGGCAACATCCGGACTCGAAATGTCACAAAATGCAATGCACTTGAGTTGGAGTGCAGCCGAGGTAGACGAGAAACTGCATTCTATCATGCACGGCATTCATGCACAATGTGTGAAGTATGGTACAGAGCCCGACGGATATATCAATTATGTAAAAGGTGCCAATATTGCAGGTTTCATGAAAGTAGCCCATGCAATGATGGGACAAGGAATCATCTGATTATTACTTGTCCACTAACATAAAAACTTTGTTTAGTTGTATTTGTATTTATGGTTTGCGTTATCCATCTCCTGAGACAGGACATGGGTAACGCTACTTTTTTATAAAAAGGTTTCATTTTCAACTAAAATCGCCTAACTTTGCATCTCGAAACCAAATAATAATACAAAATGTTACAACCCGAATTAAAGATGCGCCGCGATAAAATTCGTGTGCTTATGGCTCAGCAAAATATTGAAGCCGCACTTATCACTTGTAATGTAAATTTGCTCTATACTTACGGCCGTATCGTCAGCGGATACCTCTACTTACCTCTCCACTCACCGGCTTTATTATTCATCAAACGCCCCAACAATATCACCGGCGAACATGTATTTCCCATCCGTAAACCGGAACAGATTCCAGACTTGATCAAAGAAAACAATCTGCCGATGCCACAAAAGTTGATGTTGGAAGGCGACGAACTTTCGTTTACAGAATACAATCGCCTTGCTGCTATTTTCCCTGAATCGGAAATTGTAAACGGTACTCCTCTGATCCGTGAAGCGCGCAGCGTTAAGACTCCTGTAGAGATAGAATTATTCCGTCGTTCGGGTGTAGCTCATGCCAAAGCCTACGACCAGATTCCTTCGGTATATCGCCCGGGAATGACTGATCTGGAATTCTCCATTGAAATAGAGAGGCTGATGCGTCTGCAAGGTAACTTAGGTATCTTCCGCGTATTCGGTCAAAGTATGGAGATTTTTATGGGTAGCGTACTGACGGGTGACAATGCAGCTTATCCTTCACCTTACGATTTCGCTTTGGGGGGCGAAGGGTTGGATCCGGCTTTGCCAGGCGGACTGAATAAGACTCCTTTAAAAGAAGGACAAAGTGTTATGGTAGATTTAGGCGGAAATTTCAATGGATATATGGGAGATATGAGTCGTGTATTCTCTGTCGGAAAGCTAAGTGACGAGGCTTATACAGCTCATCAGGTCTGTCTTGACATTCAGGAAGCCGTTTCATCGATGGCTCAACCCGGCGTTGTATGCGAAGACTTATATAATGCAGCGATCAACATAGTAACCAAAGCCGGTTTTGCCGACAAATTTATGGGTATCAGTCAACAAGCCAAATTCATTGGCCACGGTATCGGCCTGGAAATCAACGAGGCCCCTGTACTTGCTCCCCGTATGAAACAAGAATTGGAACCGGGAATGGTTTTCGCTCTCGAACCGAAAATCGTCATTCCGGGTGTAGGTCCCGTAGGTATCGAAAACTCTTGGGCAGTAACTCCCGAAGGTGTTGAGAAACTGACTATCTGCAACGAAGAGATTATTGAGTTGCAATAAGACAGCTCTCTCTCTACGGATACTGATAACCGAGGGATGGTTCACACTATTGATGAACCTGAAGTGTAAATTAAAGCCGCAACAATAAAAAGAATCGGGAGAGCACTTTCAAAAAAGTGCTCTCCCGATTCTTTTTTATACCACTACCGGCTGTTATGCTACTAAGGCGTCACAACCGGAGTTTCCAGTTTTATATCTTCCCAGCCTATCCACGTAGGAGAAGCCATACATTGAGGTTCCTGAATCTTATCGATCAATGCGGTTGCACGTTTCACGGCAGCACTGGTTCTGTCAAACAGTTCTTTCATGGAGATATTCCCTTTTGCGTCCCGAATGGTCTTAATCAGGAAGTAAGTATAATATCCCTGTTTCTTTTCATGATAAACGCTTGAAGTCTGGTCACCGCTACTGGACGAGAAGCTCAATGTGTTTCCTTGTGGTAAACCCACCTTTGGTACCACACGCACCCCTTTCTGTGCCAATAACGGAGCAGCACTCTTATAACCACCGCTAAAGCAAGCATCGAGGAATACATAAGCCCCTTTCACCGGATATGTAGCCAGTTTTTTATACAAGTCACTCAACGAGATACCCAAACGAATATTCTTACCGGTAATATCTACCGGCAACAGATAAGGTTCTTTGGTAGCCTCGTCATTATTTCCATGTCCTGAATAGTAGAATATCAATTCCGCCTGCGGATCCGTACTTGCCATATTCACCAGCCAGTCGAGTTGCTCGTGCATCATACCGGCTGTGGCATTCGGCACTACCTTGATTTGTCCGTCGGGCACCCCAAAAGTACGCACGCAATACTCACGGAACAACACAGCGTCATTGACCGCATAAGGTACGTTTATTTCCGCATTAGCCCCTGTCATGCTATAATCCTCGTTACCGATAATCAATGCATACCGATGGCGATTGACAGCTCCCACAGGCACATCCTCCATCAGTTCACTCTTAAAGCCGAGTGAGAAGTCTTTCACATTCACTTTACGTGCAGCTACATTTCCACTCAGGTTCATCGAAGCGGAAGCACTCAGGTACTCTCCGACTTTCACCTTATAAGCTTCATTCAGAGAAGCCGAACGAGTAGATTCCGTGACAGCCAGCATAACTGCAATCGAATCTCCATCAAAACGTTTATTCACCAAAAAACCATAGTCGAGTATAGCTACATCTCCCGGGGCAATGCTATCGACAATAATTTCCGGCGTATCAGTCGTATATACATTCTTCGGCAAAGTAAAGTTCACTTTCACCTTGCGTGCAGTCTGCGTACCGAAATTCTGTAAGGCAACAGTCAGCTTACCGTTCTTACCCAAAGTGATGGAAGAACCCTCGGAAGCGAAGAATTGGTGATCGGCAACACGCAGACGAGGCATTGCATATTCCTGAGTGTTCACAATCAGCTCGGAAGGATCCGCATCAAATCCATTCGCCTCGAACGCATAAATATTAATCTTGGCCAGACTTGTCGGCAACTCCTTCTTGGCTATATAACGGAAAGTGTATTCCTTAGACTTCCCGGCAGCAATATTACCACCGTCCAGTTCACGAGGGCCGTCAAAATACTGATCATAGCCCTGCTGTTCAGCCAGGCGAAGCCGTACATTGTAGGCATCTCCCTTACCCTGATTCTCTATGGTGAACCGTATAGCAAAACTTTCGCCGGCATCGATCACCTTATTGTTATTAGCATCCGTAAACTGGTCTACTTTGATAACCAGCATAGCCGGTTCAATAGGCACGGGAACCGCTTGTTGCTCTTGAGCCACATTCTCCGTTTTTTTCAATGCCTCTTTATAGGCCGCAAGACGAGACGGAAAGGCGGTATAAGAAGCCCCATCCTGAACGATTTTGTTCAGCACCTCATATTCCGGTTTCATATCCATATACTGATACACCCCGGCCAGTCCCTGCATATACATTTTGGAAGAAGGATCTTTCTGCAAAATTTTCAGGAAGAGGTCTTTGGCATCCATCAGATAACCCGATGCACGTTGACGTACCAAAGCATATTCCGTATCGTTGGCAATAGTGGCACCATTGTTCACAATCTCCGTAGCACAGTTAAAGTTGGCACGTGCAACTCCCGTCATCAATTCAAAACTCTCAGGGTGCAGTGCATAAAGACGTTTATAAATATCCAATGCCTCCACATTCTTTCCCTGACGCTCCAGGATGCGTGCCTTGATAGGCAACACTTTATCATTATTCGGGTCGACAGCCAGAATACGGTCTATTGCTCCAATCAGCTTCTCCATATTATTGGTAGCAATATGCACATTCACCAGATTGTATAGGAAATCAAGCGAAACGGGATACTTGGCAATAGCCTGTTCCAGCACACGTTCCTGGTCCGCATACTTCTTCTGCTTCTGATAAATCATATTCATATAAACATAGCAGTCTTTCTGCTGGGCCTCCGTACCGGTATTGAGATATTCCTGAAAATATCTCAAAGCTTTTTCGTTCTTCTCCAGATTGAAGGCCGCTACAGCTGCGTAATACACCACCGAAGCATATCGGTTATCTTTCGGCAACAATTCACTACGGAACAGTTTCAGCTGCGGCATATCGATATAAGCAGCAGCAAAATCCAATGCTTTGGACGGTTGTTTCTGTTCCGAATAGTACACTGCCCCGTTCAGCAGATAAGGATACAACGCTCTCAGTCGATTCTTGGCCCCTCCAATATACTGACTGTTATCCGGTGCCTCTACAACCTTCATGAAATTTTCGTAACTATCCATCAAATAATCATACATGGCCGTTACGTTCGTTCCCTTATCCCGCTCACTTTCAAAAAGCACATACTGTTGGTTAGCACGTTTTGAAGCGGAGGCAGCTTCTTGTGCCCCCACTTTACCTGTTACAACAACAGTAAGAATGATTGTCAGTAAAAAAAATCTCTTCATTGTTTATTGTTGAAATGCATCCATAATTACAAACTCTACGTTGATCTTGCGGAATTCTCCACCACGCTCTTTGGCTACTTCCACATGATATTCGTATTCGTTCTTTGTATTACCCAATGTTGTCACGTTCTTCTCAATATAAGTCTTTACGCCTGCTGCACGCATCAGGGCCAACTGTTCATTCTGAGTGATTCCTCCGGCCTTGGTGACTGTGATATTATCGAGGTTGCCATCCTTGTAATAAGGTTCGTCCACAAATTCTCCATAACGTCCGTCATAAGCCAGACGTCCGCGAATCGGGGCTGCGTCTGCCGATCCCGTAATAATCACCTTCACCTGCTTACCTTCAGAAAGATATTTGGCAAAGTCACCTTCAAACGCATTCTTGATAATCTTCATCAATGACATGGCTGCATTCGAACGTTCGATATTATAACCTCCCGACGGGAAGTCTTCCTTAGCCGAAAACTCTTTATTGATCACTTCATATTGGTAACCCACCTTGTAGTTCAGAATCTTTTTACCATTCGCATCCACTCCCGGGATTACCTCTGTCTTCACATTGATCTGCGTATTATCAGTGATCAGTTTATCTTGTTTTTTCTCCTCGATGACCTGTTCTTTGATCTCGGCCAATTGTGCTTCCTCACGGGTAGCCTGCTGCATAATTTCCAGAGGAACAAAGTTTTCATCTGCTTCCAGAGCAGTCAGTTTTGTACGTCCGATATTATCATAAATATAAACCTTGTTCGTCGTTTCGTTGGTAACTTCAACATAGGCCAACTCAAATTCATCTTTATCATTCAGCACATATACGGCATTCGAGAATTTCATCTTACCGTCTTTAAAGTCGCCCGCTTCATTGGAGGGAACTTCCAGTCCGATAGACGGCAGTCCCTTAAAACCGATATTCAACATATTATTCGAAGCATCATAACCATCTATAAAAGGATTATCCATAGAAATACGGTCACCCGCCAATGCCGTAGCAACTTCCTGAGCAAACAGCTGTTGCTGTTTGATACGGGTTTCATCGTTTACACGAATCGCATAATCTTCCATCGATTCCCCCTGCATCATCTTCACCCATTCGTTCATCTTGGCATCCACTTCCCTACCCATAATCTTACCATAGAACGGGTTCAGTCCGTTTGCATCCCAGAAGACCATTTGTTTCGTACGATTGGTCAGCAGAAATACCTCGCTGTTCTGGTTGTTCTTAAAGAAACGCCCACCGGTAACACCGCCTGTAGGATCAACGATATCTTGTTCCACAACACCATTCTTCAGGTTGATGATCTCTATATTCTTTCCATCTTTCACCACACTGATATATTTTCCTTCCGGATGGAATGACGGAGAACTGAGTGTTCCACCCAGCTTATCAAATATATCTACCTTATCCCAGTTTTTCGTATCGATAATGGTCAAGTGATTGTCATCTGTAGTTACAGCCAGCAATGCAGCATCCGGAGAGAAAGTCACCTCTTTAACGACTGCCGGCATAGGAATCGCTTTTCTCAACTCCTTTGTCTGGAAATTCCAGATATTAATATTCTGTCCTACCGCTGCGGCGATAAAATAATTGTTCGAGCTCATGGCCAGGGCAGTGGCCGGAGCCTCCCCCTGAATATAAGCTAACGGCATATATTCTTTCGTATCATAAATCACAATTTCTCCCAACGAGTTACCCACAATAAAACTACGGGCGTCAGCAGAATAGCACATCGACACCGGCATCGGTTTAGCCTTCAATTTCTTACGTTTCTCCTTCAGTTCGAAAAGCTTCTTATTCCTGTCGCGAAAAGAGTAAATACTTATCGGATTCTTCGCCCTCAACAGAGCGATGGAGCTTCCCGTCGGGTTAAACACGATACGCTCAATTTTTCGCACATCATTAATAGCGATATCGCGCATGGTATACAGGGCTCCGTCAGACAAATAAGCAGTACAAAAAGTCGTGTTATCAAATGCATTAATCTTTTTCTGAGAGTCGAATCCCCTTTTTTCTACAACCTGTGCCATTGTTTGTCCGCAGAACATCGCGGCTACAAAACAAAAAGCAATACCTCTGTAAGTGTAAAATCCACATTTCATCCTATTCATACCTTAAAATGATTTAGTTTATGTTTAATAGTGTTTTGCAAAATAAGCACTTATTCCGCAATCTATCACTAACAGAAACTCCTTTTTTTTTATTTTCTCGAAAGTTTGGTTGTTTATACACAGAAATGAAAAAAGAATAGACAGAAAGAGTAGATAAAAAAAGCAGTTTTGTAACGGAAAACCGTTACAAAACTGTTCTATGGCATATATAATCCTTTCCGGCATGAATCCCCGGAGATCACTAAAAACAAAAACTTATTGCATCTAAACCTCTTTGTTTTGTACGGGTTTCAATCCCATTTTTGCGGCTTTTTGAAGCATAAATGCATAGGCGGCTTCGTATTCATTGGGAATCACTCCGTCCAAAATAGCGTCCTTTATAGCACTTTTTAACGAGCCCACTTGCCTGCAAGGTCCCAGATTGAACACCTCCATAATCTCTTCCCCACTCACAGGTGGCTGGAAGTTACGGACACGGTCTTTTTCCTCCAGATCTTTCAATTTCTGCCTCACCAATTGAAAATTATTCAGGAAGCGCTGTTTACGTTCCATATTTTTCGAGGTTATATCCGCTTCACAAAGCGTCATCAGATCGTCTATATCATCTCCGGCTTCAAAAAGCAGACGCCGTACAGCCGAATCCGTCACCACATCATCCGCTATCACAATGGGACGCATGTGCAGGCTCACCATCTTCTGTACATACTTCATCTTCTCGTTCATCGGCAACTTCATCTTCCGGAAGATATTCGGAATCATCTTTTCACCGATGAAATTATGATTATGGAAGGTCCATCCCGCTTTCGGCTCCCAACGTTTAGTCACCGGTTTAGCAATGTCATGCAACAGAGCACTCCAACGGAGCCAAAGGTTATCCGTCACTCTGCTGATATTGTCGAGCACTTCCAGCGTATGATAGAAATTATCCTTATGGGCACGCCCGTTCCGGGTCTCTACTCCCTGTAAAGCCACTAATTCAGGAAAAATCAATTCCAACAGCCCGCTCCTGTCCAGATCGATAAAACCCTTCGAAGGTATAGGTGAAAGCATGATCTTATTCAATTCGTCGGCAATGCGTTCACGTGAAATGATCTCAATCCGTTCTCTGTTACGGCAAAGAGATTCAAATGTATCATCATCGATGTAAAAATTCAGCTGGGTAGCAAAACGGATACAGCGCATCATGCGCAAGGGGTCGTCACTGAACGTTATGTCCGGATCGAGAGGAGTACGAATGATCTTCTCCTTCAAATCATTCATGCCGCCGAACGGATCGACCAGTTCTCCAAACCGCCCTTTGTTCAGGCAGACAGCCAGTGCATTGATCGTAAAGTCCCGGCGATTCTGATCGTCTTCCAACGTCCCGTCCTCCACAATCGGTTTACGGGAATCCCGTTGATACGACTCCTTCCGGGCACCTACAAACTCCACCTCCGTACCGTGACACTTCACCTGGGCCGTACCGAAATTCTTAAAAACAGAGACATGCGCACCGCGTCCCAAACGTTTTCCCAACGCTTCGGCCATCGCAATGCCACTCCCCACCACTACTACATCTATATCTTTAGAAGGACGTTGCAGAAAAATGTCACGGACATAACCGCCTACCACATAACACTCCAATCCCAACGCATCAGCCGTCTCTGAGATCTGACCGAAAATGGGCTCACTGAAATGCTGCTTCAATTCCTCCTGAGTCAACTCTATCATCTTTTATTTATCTTTTTTACAGTTATTGAAAAAGGCCTGCCTAAGCCCTCTGACGCTTTTGGCATACCCTCTTTATAGCTAATCAGTCTGCAAAGGTACAACTTTTCGCTCTTCACTTTCCACTCTTCACTCTAAATTTGTATTTTTGCCCTCTATAACAAAGAACAACAAAATGAAGAAACTGATTGTCCTGACATGTACATTGTCACTACTGACAGCTTGTGGTGACAGCATCGAAAAGAAAGCGGGTGAAAAGCTTGCCGCTGCCCGTGCAGCCTTTGAGCATAACGACTACAACGAAGCCAAGTTGCAGATCGACAGTATTAAAATTCTCTATCCTAAAGCTTTCGACACCCGTAAAGAGGGCATCAAGTTGATGCAACAAGTCGAACTGAAAGAGCAACAGGAAAGCCTGGTTTATCTCGACAGCATGCTTCAGGTCAAACAGAAAGAATTCGAAGCGATCAAGAACAAATATACTTTCGAGAAAAACGAAGAATACCAAAAAATCGGTAACTACTTCTGGCCTACCCAGACCGTAGAAAAGAACCTGCATCGCTCTTTCCTCCGTTTTCAGGTGAACGAACAGGGAGTAATGACACTGACGTCTATCTACTGCGGACCAAGCAACATCCACCACGTAGCCGTCAAAGTGATAGCACCGGACGGAAGTTTTGCCGAAACCCCAGCCTCCAACGACAGCTACGAGACTACCGATCTGGGAGAAAAAATCGAAAAAGCCGACTACAAAATGGGAGAAGACGGCAACGTCCTCAGTTTCCTCTACATGAACCGCGATAAGAAAAATATCCGTGTCGAGTATCTCGGCGAACGGAAATTCTCCACTACCATGACTCCTTCCGACCGTGAAGCACTCGTCGGTACTTACGAGTTGGCTAAATTACTTTCATCCATACGTCAGATTCAGCAAGAGAAAGAAGAAGCCAACCTGAAAATCGAATTTGTGAAAAGAAAAATGGAACAGAAAGCCCAAGAAGAGGCTGCGGAAAAACAAAGATAATAAAGCACCCCAACTGTCTGTTTCACCACGGATTAACGGATCACACAAAATACAGCTCACAAGCTATCGTATTTATTTGTCCCATCCGTCAATCTGTGGTGAACTCTTTCCGTCCTATCTATTTTTATCCCCTCCGAAAAGGCCGTCCCGATTATTCCCCACTATCCTGTCGCTATCAATGATCGACCGCCTCTCCATGCTCTCACTCTTCATCTCATGAATTTCCCCAATAATACGGAGTTCAATTTAAAATAAAGATAGCAATTTTTAGGTATTTTCAGAAACAAGTTCATTATGTGTAGCGATTACACAGACTATTCATAGTATCTATCTTTGTCCCCCGAAACATTTGAGTACATATGATAGAACGCTAATATGAAAGCAGTAATCATTTCTTTTTTTATCACCCTTTCCACCCTTACTAGTCATGCTCAGCAAAGAGATATTGTATTGACAGGAACAGTTACGGATCATCAAAACGAACCGCTTCCCGGCGCCACCATCCGCATTAAGGGTACCCAATTCGGTACAGTAACAGATACCGACGGGCACTATCTGTTACGTGGCAAATGGAAAGAAAACGATCTAATTCTTTTCTCTTTCATAGGAATGAAAGAGATACGTGTGAAATATACCGGTCAGAAGGTACAAGATGCAGCTATGCAAGAAGATCCCAAAGCACTGGACGAAGTAATCATCGTTGCCCGGCAGAATATCAATGAATTGGATATTCGTGCCAAATCCGGTGTTGTACAACGGGTCGACGTAGAACGTCTCAACAGTAAACCCATGATCGATATGTCCCTCGCTCTACAAGGAACCGTTCCCGGGCTGATCATTACCAACACCGGCGACCTGGGCTCCAAACCGGAAATTCGTATTCGAGGCAATTCATCTTTCCGTAAAGGAGATATGGCTAACGAACCCCTCTACGTCATGGACGGCAAAGTAATATCATCTGATGCCTTCATGACTCTTAATCCCGCCGATATTCAGGAAATAAAGGTTCTGAAAGATGCCGTGGCTTGTGCCTTATACGGAATAAAAGCAGCCAATGGTGTAATAGAAATCACCTCCCAGCGTGGCAATCCCGACGGAAGACTAACCACCAGTTACAGTTTCAATATAGGTATCACCACCCGTGGACGCAGAGGAGTCAAGATGATGGATAGCGAAGAAAAGTTAGAATTAGAAAGACGTTTACAGAATATATCGACTCCGGGATATCGATACAGTGAAGATTACTATCGGAAATATTATGCTACCGCCCCCAACCTCGACGAGCTGATCGCAGAAGGACAACAAGTACTCGACTCATTAAAGAATATCCATACCGACTGGTTTGATGAACTGATACATCGTAGCATCTACCAGCGTCATAACCTTAGCATAAAAGGAGGAACAGATAAGACATCTTATTATATATCCACCAATTATGCCAAGCAGGGAGGACGAGTACCGGGTAATGACACTCAACGTTTCACCGCCCGTATGAGCCTCGATCAGAAACTGGGAAACTGGGGATATTTTTCCTTAAGCACCGATGCAGGTTATTCGGCAACCGATACTCCCAACGGCAGCACCCATTCCCCTACAGATCTGATTTATCAACTTAATCCTTATGAAACCAAAACCGGTAAATTAATCTCCTACTCCGAAAAATCATCCGAATATACATTAAATGATTTGATGAGCCAATACCATAGTAAATCTACCGATAAGCGTGGCGGAGTAAGCGGAAGTTTCAACTTAAGGCCACTCGAAGGTTTGGAGATAGATGCAGTAACCGGCATCGATTTCCTTCTGAACGAAGCCCTTACGCTTGTTCCTTCCACGTCTATAGCAGAGCGGGAAATGGGAATAGCGATAGCCGAACGTGGAAAATTAACAAAAGAAAAAAATACAACGACCAATATTTCCTCCAATATACGTATCACTTACAACAAGACATTCGCCGGGAGACACGACCTGACAATCGGTGGAAACATGGACTACTATCTGACCCAGACAGACAACATGTCTGCCACCGGATACGGAGTAGGGACACAAATGTCACTAAACGCAATCAACCACTCCATCACCGGAGCCCGGAAGCCGACAGCCAGTTCGCTTCTGGACAAAACGGCTCAGTTAGGATTCGGGATAGTCATGGGCTACAGTTTTGATTCCACCTATGACCTTTTTGCTACTTACAAAGCCGATGCTTCTTCTGTTCTCCCTCCGGACAAGCGCTGGAATGCAGCATGGGCAGTAGGCTTGGGGTGGACCCTCAGCCGATACCCTTTCCTGAAAAACAATAAGGTCATCACTCTCCTGAACCTGAAAGGTTCCCATGGACGTATGGCAAACCTATCCGGAGTATCTGCCTCCGCCACAATCGGCACCTTCAGCTACTCCACCAATTATTACGGAAATGCCCGTCTGCTACAGTTACTCGGATTTTATAATACCGATCTGAAACCGGAACAGACTTCCACAACAGACTTCAGTCTATCCATCGAATTCTTCAAACGGCTGACATTGGGTCTCAATCTATACCGCCGCGAAACGAGTGATGCACTGCTGGACGTCCCCATCCCCCTTTCCAACGGTTTCAATACCATGAAACGTAACATCGGTGTATTACGCAATGAAGGCTACGAGCTGACCGCCGCACTAAAAGTGCTCGATACACCGGACTGGCGTGTATCTTTACGCGGTTCACTGGCCTACAACCGTAATAAGGTAATCAGCCTGTACTATACCGACCGTTTATACACCAGCGAAACCGCCCTGACTCCCGACTATGAAGTCGGAAAAGCTTATAACATGCTTTATGGGCTGAAGTCATTAGGCATAAACCCTATCACCGGTCTTCCGGTATTTCAAGGAGCCGATGGAAGTGAAATTCCCCCGACACAAAATCCGGCCAGAGAAAACTTCATCGTTTTAGGACATAGCACTCCTCCCTATAGCGGTACATTCAACCTGAATTTCTCCTATCGGAATTTCGATTTGGATATGGACTTTTACTATGTGTTCGGCGGCATTAAACCCTACAATTATTCTTATGTCCGTTCAGCCGACAGTGCCAATAAGAATGCCATTCAAAAGCAATTAGAAAACATGTGGTTCCACCGAGGAGATGAAGGAAAAATATACCATTCTCCATTTTACATATCTCCTGCCAATGCTTCACTCCAACAACCCAATACAGAAACCGTCGGGAAAAGCGATTATCTGAAATTGGCCATGTTGTCGCTACGCTACCGGGTTCCACACACCTTTCTGGAGAAAAATTGTCATTTCATAAAATATGCCAATATCGCCTTTCAGGCATCCAACCTTTTTATGATTACTCCTTATAAAGAGTCCGATCCCGAAACAGGTTCATTGGCCGGAGCTATGCAGCCCGTATTAACCATCAATCTTAGTTTGACCTTCTAAATACAAGTAATATATGAACCTGAACCCAATAATAAATAATTTCCAACGCCCAATACGCAAAGTACAAATCTGTTGCATATTGATATTCAGTTGTGCAGCCTGTTCGCTCAATATCCCCTACGAGAATCAGTATTCAGATCCGGATGCCATTACCACAGTAACTGCCGCACGCGAACTATTGGCATCAGCCTATGATGCAATTCCCAAACCGGAATTCAGTTTATCCGTATTGAGCGACGACTTCCAGCCTACTTTTTTAATAAACTTGAATGCCGACCTGAATAACCTGTATAAATGGCATCCTAAACCGATGGAGGACTTATCGAACTCTTTGTGGGAAAAATATTACTCAGCCATAGCCATAGCCAATACGGTACTGGAGCGCATCCATTATGTATCCCCTATTTCAGACAGTGACAAGCAAGAGTTGCAATGCATCGTTAGCGAAGCAAAAACGTTAAAAGCATATTGTTACTTCAATCTGCTCAGACTTTTTGCCCCCACCTATCCGGAAGGTCCCGAAAAAGACGGAATCATCTTAAAAGAGCGGTTCGAACTTGCTTTTCTAAAACGCTCGAGCATCAGTGAATGTGTGAATGCTATCCGCCAATTGCTGACCGAAGCAGTTACCGTAGACAACCGTCCTTCACAGGTCTACTGGTTTTCCCGGCAAAGTGCTTATTATCTATTGGCAGCCTTAGAACTCTATGCCGAAAATTACGATAAAGCCGAAGAATATGCCTTAAAAATCCTGTCTTCAACCAATGCATACGATGTCCTGGCCCCCGTACATTATAAAAAACTATGGGAACAAGAACCATGCGAGGAATGTATTTTTTCTCTGCATACCACCAATTCATATTATACCGATATGAATTACGAAAGGAAGAAAGGAGACTACTTCACGATCAACTCCACACTCACCCAATTATATGCTGCCAATGACATCCGTTACGAAGCAACGGTCTATCCCCAAGAAATGCCTGGTGAAAGCATCGGCGAGACCTTACCGGTACTATATCTGGGAAAATACAACAAACAGAACTGGAATTATAAGCCTATACAATATATCAACAAACTTCGTGTATCCGGCATCTGTTTTATTCTTGCCGAAGCCTATTGTCAAGACCAGAAAGGTCACGATGCATTGGCCCTGGAAGTAATAAACAACTACCTGGCCCAACGTGAAGCTCCCTTGCTTGACACATCACTTTCCGGCGCTCCCCTATTGAAAGCTATCCTTCAGGAAAAGTGGAAAGAATTTGCCGGTGAAGGTGAACGTTACTTTGATTTAAAGCGCTATCGGAAAAGCCTGCTTTCCGATTGGAATCTCTCTGCCACAATGAAAAATAAACCAATCAAACCAGATGACTACCGCTGGCTTTTCCCCATTCCGAAAGGCGAATATCTATATAATGAAAATATATCGCAAAATGCAGGATGGACCAAAATCGAAAAATAAATAAAATGCTAAACTAAATGAAAACTAGAATGAAAAAACTGTTTATCTACACAGTAGGTATCTGCCTACTGTCTGCTTTCACGTCATGCAAAGACGATAGAGAAGAAAATAAATATACAGGAATCAACAAAATCTACCTGTCTGCCGAAACCCCGGTTATTACCGAGTCCGAAAACATTCCATTAACAGTAAATGTAGATTTAACATTGACCTGTGAACAGGACCTCGTACTCAACTTTGAATTGCCCGATGATAAAAACGGAGTTCTAAAATTAGAGAACAATCCCGTCACGATTAAAGCCGGAAAACGTTCTGCAACATTCGAAGTAGTTTCCAACCAAAAGAATTTATTAACCGAGGATACATACTTTCAGGTCGGAATTTCTCAATTCCCTACCGATAATTTAATGTTAAACGAAACATTGCAGGTACGTGTCAAGCCTAACCCTAAAATTCCGGAATTGTCCCCTCAGCAAAAAGCGTTAATCAAAGGTTATAAGACCAAATACGGCATTGACCTGAATAAATGGCTCGGAGTCCTCTCTTGCCATACCACTGTGCAAAGCCCTGCAGATGGGTATCTTCAACCCTTTGCAGCAGCATTTACGAAAGAATATGATGGCAAGACCGTCATCACTCTCAGTGAGCAGGCCACAGAAGACATGCCGGTATTAAAAATGACAGACAATCCATTCGGACTGACCGAATATTTATACTTTGTACTCCGTTCCGAGACCGTAGCAGATCCGGAATTCTGGACTCAACAGCCGGAACCGCAAAAACTGATGAAACTACTCAACTGGAATAAAGAAAGTAAAGAGACATTTGCCGTATCATTGGATGCAATCAGACTCAAAGACATCACTTCCACTTCAACCCGGCTGGAATATCTGGGTCCGGGAAAAAACTATTATGGAGATCCTATTACCATCGTTCCATTTACCTACCAATTCAGTGCTTTAGACCGTCAAAACAAGCTCTTGGAAAGTGGAAACGCAGAAATTAAAGAGATCAATGACCAGGGAGCTTCCGCAGATCCGGCTTACTACCTCAACTGCTACGATCTTGTCAATTCCGACTACTATGATACCCCCGAAAACTTTATCAAATCCACCGGAAACATAGACTTTGCCACAGATAAAATGACTTATCAATTTCTCCTGAGCCATGCTAACGCCGGAGGATATACACGCATAACCGTAGTTTATGAAAAGAAATAATAAAAACAGATATTTATACATAGCAGCTATATTCATAGCTGCTATGCTCCCATATACAGCCTGCCCGCAGTCCACTCCAATCCTTCTTCCACCCGGAACGGTAGAGGGACGCCTTCCCAACGGACTGCACTATCTTATCCTGCACAATGCTTCTCCGGCATCCAGAGTAGAGTTCAGGCTGATCATGCGGGTAGGTTCCGTACAAGAAACAGAGCAAGAGAAAGGTTGTGCCCACTTCCTCGAACACATCACTTTCGGCGGTACCCGTCATTTTCCTAAACGCTCTTTAGTAGAGTACCTCGAGTCCTTAGGAATGAAGTACGGACAAGATATCAACGCTTTCACCGGTTTCGACCGTACAATCTATATGTTCGCAGTTCCCACCGATTTTGCCAAAGACGAAGCTCTCGATCGTTCATTACTAATCCTGCACGATTGGTTGGACGGTGTCACTATAGATCCGGAAAAAGTAGAGAATGAAAAAGGAATCATTCTTGAAGAACTACGCGGATTCGACCCGGAAGACGATTTCTATCCGCTCAAAATCGGACAAGGCATATTCAGTCACCGTATGCCTTTGGGCACAACAGACGATATCCGCAAGGTCACCCCGCAGGTGCTCAAAAATTATTATCATAAATGGTATGTGCCCTCTTTGGCAACATTGGTCATTGTAGGCGACATATCTCCCCTGGAGATCGAATCTAAAATCAAAGAACGTTTCAAATCCTTGCCCGGACGTCCGGTCAATGACTTCCGGAACTACCCGTTAGAGTACACCCAGGGAATTCATCTGGCCTCCATACGAGACTCTCTGCAACCCCGTACAAAGGTCGAACTAATGATTCCACACCCTTGCACAGTAGAGCGTACCATGGAAGACGCCATAGCAAAGGAGAAAGGGCGCCTGCTCGTCAGTGCCATTTCTTCACGATTCCGTGCACGAAAACTAAAGACCGATGTTACAGACCAATGGTATTTAAGTGACAAGAACCATTTTGTTCTGACAGTGGAAGGAGAAAACAGAAAAGAAATACTTACATCTATTTCTACAACCGTATCTCTGTTGAATGATCTGATACGCAACGGATGGCAAGAGGACGAATTACAAGATATTAAAAACAATTTTTGCCGCCGGATGAAATTGTCCACCGATGCCCCGTCACGTCCTTCCTCCATGTGGTGTGACGATTTTGCCGATTACGTCATATCGGGAGACCGCTATCTGACCGATCCATCCCAACAGCAGCAACTCAAAGAAGCCATGTCCCGTGTCTCCGGCCAATCTTTGCAAACATTGCTCAAGGAGTGGATGTCTTACCGTGAAGAAACTCTATTAGTAGCCTGTTCAACCCATCCGGGACTGGGAGCCCCGTTATCGGAAACCGAAATAGCGTCGGCATGGGCCCAAGGCGAGCAAGTCGAATGCACTCCCTTTCTTTATTTCCGTCCTGAAAAACAAGAAGAGATCGACATTGAGACTCCTCCATGTCTGGCAGCCCGTTTTCCTTTCGATCCTGCATCCGTATTACGACAAACAGAATATCCGCAAAACAGGATTCGTGAAGTAGAACTGAAGAACGGCATACGGTTAGTCCTCAAACCTACCCTTGAAGCAGATTCCACCCTGCTGATCACTTCTTTTGCCCCTTTCGGCACTTCTTCCCTATCCGATGAAGAATATCCTTTATTAGAGGGATTTGCCGGATACATAGATATGGGAGATATCGCAAAAGTAGATGGACAAGTTTTGTCCGATTACCTCTTCCGGAAAGAAATCTCACTTTCCATGGCAGTCGAAAATCACTGGCATGGCTTCATAGGCATGTCTCCCACTGCAAATGCTCCCGAGCTATTCAATCTGATTTATGAAAAGATATTCGATCCCGAATTAAAATATGACGAATTTGAGGAAATACGCCAGGACCTTTTAGAAAATCAAGACAAAGAAACGATATTGGAGAAAATGCTTCAACGAAGTCCTGACCGGTTATTATCTGCCCGCATAAACGAGTTGACCGGAACCGGTTTCGCCCGCTCTTCCCAAAAGCTTTCGTCCGAACAAATCAAAAATCTGAATCTGGATTCCATCGCAGCTTTTTATAAAAAGCTCTATACGAATCCCCAAGGAACCACCTATGTCATTTGCGGCAATTTCAATGCGGACACTCTCATGCAGCAGTTTGTCTCCGTTTTCGGACGTATTCCTGTTTCGTCACATTTGTCCCGATTTTCTTATCCGCATTTCAATTTTCCAGTCAGAAAGCATATAGAAGGCTTTCCCAATGATAATGACACTCAGACACTGTTCGACTATCTTCTCCCCGGCCACTATCAACCGGGATTAAAAAACACACTCACTTTAAAATTGATGCGTGACCTTATTCGCAACCGTTTGATCTCCGTCCTCAGAGAACAAAAATCCCTTGTCTACTCTCCTTACATTTCATTAATGTATGAAGGCATCCCACAAGGAATTTTCTACTTTGACATCAATGCATCCGCCGATAACGATAACATGCCTCAAATAGAACAGTTGCTGAAAGAGATTCTCCACCAATTAAAACAGCAAGAAGTGGATAATGAAGAACTGAATACCCTTAAACGTTCATTTCTGATAGCCAAACGCGAAGCGTTAAACGAAGAATCACCTTCTGCCTGGCGAACCGCCCTGGTCGGTTTACTAAAAAACGGTGAAACCATCAGCGACTTCGATCACTACGAACAATGTCTCGACAGCATCACTCCCGCCATGCTCCGCGAAGCATTCCGTCGCTATCTGGATACCGAGAATTATATCCTTTTATATTTAAGCAAAAACAAACTGAAAAATGATACTTCAAACCATTAAACAGATTTCATGCCTGCTCTGCCTGTGCTGTTTCCTTCAGCAGTCAGCCTTCTCTCAGGATGATAAGGACAAACCGGCCTATACCCTGTTCGACAACACAGGAAAACAAATCAGCTACGGAGAATTAATCAAACGACTCTCCGGCTATGATGTTATCTTCCTCGGGGAACTGCATAACTGCCCCATCACCCATTGGCTGGAATTCGAAATAACCCGTTCCATCTATAACATTCATAAAGATCAACTGATGCTGGGAGCCGAAATGTTCGAAAGTGACAATCAACTGATTTTTGACGAATACATGCAGCAAAAGATCTCTTACGACCGCTTTGAGGCCGAAGCCCGTCTATGGGATAATTACCGGACTGACTATTATCCGGTTGTTTTCTTTGCCAAAGAACATCACATTCCGTTCATTGCAACCAATATCCCGAGACGCTACGCCAACATTGTAAAAAATAAAGGGTTCGAAGCACTCGACTCGTTATCCGAGGAAGCCAAACGATATATAGCTCCTTTACCGATCGATTTCGAATATGATGAAGCCCAAAGCGCAGCAGCTTTCAGTATGATGAATATGATGGGAGGACGCCGGGCCGGCGACAATCGGAAGTTGGCACAGGCACAAGCCATAAAAGATGCTACAATGGGATGGTTCATAGCCCGTAATATCAAAAATAAATTCCTGCATATCAACGGCAGTTATCATTCCAACCGACAGGGAGGCATCATCCCTTATCTGCTCCGTTACCGCCCCAATACGAGTATAGTGACGGTAACCTCGGTACGTCAAGAGTCCATCCGGAAACTGGATGACGACCATAAAGGCTTGGCAGACTTTTACATCTGCGTACCCGAAGACATGGTAAACAGTTACTAACTACCGAAGCCTTCGTCCCCCCCTGGATAAAATATCTGCCTCTTCTTCGGCATCAATATCTTTTTTTTAAATCACTATATCGATACCGGAGAAGAGGATCATCGCTTTGGTATTTCATTTTTTGTATAACCTAAGTTCAAACAAAATTCTTATAAAGCGTTCATTTCAAGCAAAATTCAATATCAAGGTACGATTAGGCCTGGAAATAAAGCTACGGAAAGTTCCTGCTATTCAGTCACTATTGATATTCGTACAGCGTTCATTCCACGCATACCGCGCTCTATTTCAAATGTCACTCTATCACCTTCCGCAATTGTCGCAGGGGCAGAAGAGATATGGAAGAAATACTTTTCTCCATTATCCGCATCCTTCACAAAGCCATAGCCTTTCGCGGCATTAAAATACTCGATACGTCCCATAAGGGGAGCCACTTCCACATCCTCTTGTTTGGGTACAGAAACCTCGATATGAGAGGCATCCACTTCTTCCTCAAGCCTTTCCTGCGGCACTGAATGCAAAACACCGAACTGGTCGACATATGCAATCATATCCTCAAAAGAACTCGGACCGTTACTTTGGCGTTCCTCTTTACGTTGTTGCTTCTCCTTACGTTTCTGCTCTTTTAGCTTCTCCCGGTCACGTTTACTTATTGTTATCTTTTTTACCATTCAATAATTTTATGTCAGAATCAATACTGCCTGTTTTCCTTCATGTTGATTGTCAATAGGCAGTTTTATGTCACGCACACCAATAAATAAACGATTTCATTATTATATCCAGACTACACACCACGCTGAATGCTTGTAACACATAGGCGCAATTACTATTATCCTGAACAAAACAGCAAATAATGATGTCGACTGGAGAATGCCATAGTCCGCAGAATAAAGCGGAAAACAACCATGCACAAAGAAGATTTCAGTATAAACTCAATGTTAGTAACGGCAAATATACACATTTTATTCGGTTATTCCTAATTCTCCGGCCCCAATCGTGATGGACCCGGAATTGCCAGATAGCGCAATCACTTAACGGCACTATCCAAATCGACCCTCTCTATCAGTTCCTGATCCTGCCAATAAGATATTACCTTTAGATGTTGCAGCCTTCCTACTATTATGACAGGGTGAGTACAGAACTTCTCAGCAAAGTAACGGATATTTCCCGTGATAATTACTTATTTGCACAATTTCAATTCCTTTAATTTATACTGAGCATATCAGTAGATATTGATTCCTCAAGAAGCTCAAAGATATTATATAAAAACAGCCGGAATCACCTGTTACGGTAATCCCGGCTGCCGCCTAAAACACGAATAACCGCCGTTACCCGTTTTCCATAGCAGACCACAACAGCCTGCTGTTTCTTTCTATCTCCTGCAATTTCATCGCCAAATCATCATCCTCCTCTATCGAAAACGATTCACCATAGCGCATCACTTTCGTATCCTCCCTACCCGAACAGAGATATGTATACCACTCCTTTCTCAACAACATACGGCTGTAATTCAACGCTCCGTCACCATTATAACCGAACAAGGAATATAGATTCAGCATCAGCCTGCATCCCGATTCCCGCAAGTGCAGATAGTCTTCCGTTCCCCAATAAAGCGAACGTTCCGGTTGCATCAGGACAGGGATATAACCCGACCGGCAGATGGCATGAATCATCTCACTGAATCCTTTCGGCTGTTGTAAAGGAGACACATCTACCAGTAACTCCTTCCCCCCTCCTATCGTCAACAAATCTCCCTTCTCCAACAAAGCCGGAAATCCTTCATCCAAACGATATCTTGCCGACAAACGCAGAGAGATATTACCGGAGTATTGCTGCTGTAAATATTGAAAGGCATCTTTCAGAAAAGAAAAAGCATTCCCTTCATTTTCCACCTTTACCGGAGGTACACAGTAGATCTGCCTGACACCTTGCTGTTTAAGATAAACCAACAATTCCAACGCCTTATCCCCAGGCAAAGCCCATGCATCCGTATTAGGAAGTAAATAAGGCTGAAAATCGGTATGTACCAAAGAAGAGAGAATCATAAATGTGCTATTCACTTACAAAAGTTACTCCGTTTGATGCATCGTGTACAAATTCGAACTCTAAAGTCCTTGCCAAACCTTCTCCCAATGTATAAGGAGCTTTAAAGCCCGTATTATGCATCTTCGTTGCATCAAATTGCGTTGTTGCACAGAATTTTTTTACACGTACAGAGCTAACAGTCATTTTTTTACGAGTGATGAAGGCTAACATGTCCAAACAATACCCTCCCATCATTCCTAACCAAAGCGGAAAATGTATAGCCGGAATATGCTTATTCAATACTTTACTGACATGATCTACCAATTCATTCATTGTGAAATCCGGCTTATCTATATAATTATAAGCATCATAGCCCGTTGTCTTATTTTCTATAAGAAATGCGATGAAAGCAATGATATTACCTACATATGCCATTGATTTTTTATTATTGCCCTTACCAACCATCAAAAACTTACCACCGGAGATTTGTTTCAACAAATTATAAACATTCCCTCTATTCCGCTCACCAAAAATAACAGTAGGACGCAAAATATTTATGTTCCAATCAGGGTGCGATTCATGCCATTTCTGTAAAACCTGTTCGGCTTGCCATTTACTTTTTCCATAATGGTTAAAAGGATCTTTTTCATGGCTTTCATCTGGATTCTTCTTATTTAACCCATAGACAGCTACCGAGCTCGTAAACACAATTCGCTGTACTCCGTTAGCTTCCATAGCTTCTAAAGTATTCCTCATTCCACCAACATTTACGTCATAATATAGAGAGATAGGCGTAACGTCATCCCTATGCTCCGCAGCAAGAAGTACAACAACGTCAGTACCTTTCAGAAGTGAAATTAACTTCCTTTTATCCAAAACATTAGCTATTGTCGTTATTTCTGGGTGGAACTTGCTTGATTGCTTATCAATATTCAGGAGTTCATAATGACTTTGTTTGAGCAGATCAATAAGACGAGTGCCTACAAAGCCAGAGGCACCGATTAATGTTATTTTCATGTTAATCCTATTTTATTCTTTAGCATATCGAGAGCTTTTGGGAAAAGTCTCCTTACTGGATAAAAAACAGATACCGGAATATCATTTTTTTTAAAGGCTCTCATTATATTTTTATTTCCTCTAAATATATTTTTCAAGCTCCTCGTGCTCTCTCCGCCTACTCGCATTTTAATCATATACCTATCCAAATATTTAGTACGAATGCGGTATTTCTCAATAAAGCGCAACATCAACTCAAAATCAGCAGAAACAGAAAAAGATGTATCAAAAATGCCATATTTTTGATAAACGGAACGCCTTACGTAAAATGTAGGATGTGCAGGATGCCAACCTTTATTAAAGCTATGATAAGGACTTCCTTTCCAAGTCCTAACAATAGAATCCGTATCATCAAACTTCACAAAATACAAATTACCGCATACAGCTTCAATCTTACTATCAAAAGCTTGCACAATATCTCCTAGAACATTTGAATCAAAAAATAAATCATCTGAGTTCAATATCCCAACAATATCTCCTGAAGCCATCTGTATACCCTTATTCATAGCATCATAAATACCATCATCTTTTTCACTAATCCACTTCAATCGTCCATTAAACAGAGGTTCGTATTCTTTTATTATTGAAATCGTTTCATCGCTTGAGCCACCATCAACAATTATATATTCTATATTTGAATATGATTGAAGCAAAACGGAAGACAATGTATCACTAATAGTAATCTCACTATTATAAGAAGTCGTTATTAAAGATATCTTAAGATTTTGCATGGTATTCACCTATAATTTTCCGAAAATCAGAAAGCCTTTTATTATAACTAAAATTATCAGCAACGTATTTTATTCCTTTTTTTGTAAACTCAACATCAATATCATGTTCACATATATTTAACAATGTATTCAAAACCTGCTCTTTATTTTCAATATCAACTTTATACCCATATACTCCAAGAGCATCTTTAAGCCCTCCATTTCCACTATGAATCACTTGATTTCCTGCTGCTAAAGCCTCAATCGCAGCTATACCGAATCCTTCGTACTTTGACAATTGCAAATAACATCGACTATCTTTTAATAACTCAATCTTTTCGTCCTCTGAGATAGCACCTTTATAAATAACTACATTTTCCAAACCAAACTGCTTTATCATTTTTAAAATATATTCACTACCAATTCCAGCAGGTCCAGCTATTACCAACCTATACTCAGGAAACACCTTTATAAAATCAGAAAAAACCAAGATAGATTTATCAACTCCTTTTCTAAACACGTTATCAAGATTAACCATCCAAGCTATAGTAGAAATAATTTTCTTTTTACTTGAAAAATTTTCTGTATATTCAAATTTAGAATAATCAATTGAGTGAAAACTTAGACTGCATTTGTTCGGTATTTTACCACAATAAATTTCTCTAACATTTTCCCAATCAGTTGATGAAACAATTATATTTCTATCCGACAAAAAATTACATAATTTAAAAAAAATAATTTGAAGTAATCTTTGTTTTACCGTTGCAAATGTTTTTTCTAAATAATCAATTCCCCCTGTATAATAGACTTTTTTTCTAAACAACTTGGCAAACAATGCAGCAAAGAAGCTGTACCTATAAAAATATAAAAAAGCAATATCATATTTCCAAAAGCACAGAAAATCCCATATAGAATTACTTAAATGAACATTATACCCTAAATCTCTTAAGATACAGATATCATTTCTATAATAACTCTGAATTGAAAACATTTTTTTAGTACGCACGCTAGAGTAAAAAAATACATCCATTGAAATAGGTAATTAAAAAACAAATTCTAATGTCGTTAATCGCATAAAAGTTTTATTGAAAGTAAAATTGATAAGGATAAATTCCAGCCCATCCAGGACGGAGATAAGATATAATAAAATATTTTATTGAAAAAAGAATAACAACACCTCCTACTAATATCAATTTATTACTCTTTATCCTCAAATTAAACAATATATTAGGTATTAAAATGATAGCAAAAAAATCAAAAAACAAAGCCATTCTACTCAATACTGCGAAATTGACAGATAATGCCCAAAAAACAGATCCTACCATTAGCAGTTTAGCCATCAATACATTATTCCTAGCTACAAATTTCTCCATATTAGCATTTTTACCCCAAACAAACCATACACATATGACCAAAACATCTATCAATAAATGTAAGATACAAGCCAACTTAGGCTGCTCTACGATACCAAAAACATCACTCGCCAGATATTTCCCATAAAGTCCCAATTGCCCCATAACAAAAAGCAATATAGTACCTGAAAACACAAAAGAAACACATAACACAACAACATATAAAAAAATTATTTTTCGTGTTATATGTACTTTATCTGCTACTAATGAAAAAAAGAAAACCAATGCCGAAGAATGAAAAGTAGAAGCTAACAATATATACAGCGCCCACTTGACATATTTCCTTTTTACCAAACATTTATAAGAGCAAAGAATAAACGAAAGTGCCAAGATTTGCCTAAGAATATTCATACTCTGATCAAAAATCTCCATTCCAATAAAAAGAAATACACTAAGCCAAATCGAGAGAGAATATTCTTTGATAAATTTCATGAATATATACATAATAAATATATTTATAATCAACAAATATATTTGAGGAGAAGAAGTTACAAGCGAGATTAGTTTACTGAAAAGCAAAAAGCCCGGCTCAAACAAAGGGAAACTATCAAATGATGCCCCATCCGAAAGACGAGAAAACATACTAAAATAAATATCGGTATCCCCACCATCCTTTGGGTATCTCAGTGAACTAAATATTATTAACGCAATAGAAATCAAAAATAGAAAACAATAATCTCGAAACTTATTATTGACCGTTTTCACTGAATAACAGAAGACAGAAAGCAATAGAACATAATCAATTAAGAAATGTGCAAACCACATAATATCTAAACTCCCAATAAATGTTTAAATTACGATTTTGATCTATCTAATAATACTCCTTGATTAGTTCATGCACATTCTTCCAACAAAAAAAATGTATAATTTGGCAATATAAGTGGGAAAAACGAATGGCAATATTTTAAAAAGATCCCTCATATTAGATGGAAAAGTCAACATTATCTTAATCCCATTTAGACTATAAACTTCCCTCCTTATCTTAGAAAATTGCTTTTGATCACCTTTCAGGACAATTTCAGCAATTGTGTAACATCTGGACTTATATAAAGAACACAAATATTTATTGTGTAAATCAATGCTTCTTTTCATCTCCCTAATTATTGTAATAAAACTAAGCATCTTCATGTCAGAAAATGATTTTGTAGAAATAGATTCTGCTCTTATAAAATAATTATAAGTATTTAAAGGCTGAAATGCCAATGATCTTAATTTAGAAAAAAGGATGAATGACCATAATAAATCCTCATGAAGGATTTTAGGATAAAAGAAAAGATTTTCTGAAATAAAAAAAGATTTCAAAATAAGTTTATTACATCCAATTAGAAGAACAGGATTATTAATAATATAATTCAATATAATTTCATTTCCATACAATGGATCAGAATGAACATTTGACAATAATTTCTGATTACCTTTCTCTATCCAATTTAATCCCCCAATTGTAACCTCACAATTAGTCTTTGAGGCAATTTCTACTAAGTTCAAAATAGCATCATAAGGTAATTCGTCATCACTATCTAAAAAAAACAAATAATCTCCAACAGCATTTTTTACTCCAGTATTTCTAGCGACTGAGAGCCCCATATTTCTTTCATGTCTAAGCAACTTATAAGAAAATTTATTTTGAATGAGGAATTTTTCAGCAATATCCACGCTACAATCCTCTCCACAATCATCAACAAGTATCAACTCTATATTCCTATAAGATTGATATACAATTGATTGCATACATCTTTCTATATAGATAGCAACATTATAAATCGGTACTATTATACTTACAATTGTTTTCATCAGTTTACATTATATAATCCTATTACCTATATCATACAAAAAAGGGTCTTTCAACATACAACTATTAACCAATAGCACTTTATATCAGATACATATCAACATTAATTACCCTATCATCTCTTAGCACGAATAATATCTAGAATCTTTTGAGGAAAAAGTAATTTAATATAAGCTATCGCCAGTTCTCTAGGAAATGTAACGAACATCCTAAGACAGCCAAATCTCGCAAACATTAAACGCTGAATATAAAAAAACTCTCTCTTACTTATTTCTTCTTTTTCGATCACAGCGCCTAGAATCCAAAGATTCAGTTTAAACTGAGAATAAAAGAGAGTCTTTCTCAAAAAAGGATGTAGCTCTAACTTCATAACATCACATGCTAAAATTTCAAATTTGATTAAATCAGACTTAAGCCATGTATTACTTGTTATATCAGACCCGACAATCACCTTAACATTATCCAATACAACTTTACTTTCAGGGTTGAACTCCATATATTTAAGAACCACCAATAAGGGTGAAATCATTGAAGTAGCATATAAATAATTGAGATAATGCACAGAAGACAAACGATTGAAATTGAATATACATTTCGTCATCCAAAAAGCATCTGTATAAGTAGCAACGTCCTTTAGCTCTAAACAAAAATTATGAAATCCAACTATAGACTTAGTATTATTTGTTGATATATTTATAAATACAGAATCTAAATTCCGTTTGATTAAGTAAAGAACATTATTCACCGCATTTGGCATTAATTGGTCATCATCAGAAACGCTCCATAACCATGATGTTTCGCAATTATCAAAACAGGCAATCCAGTTTCCCATAACACCTCTATTAGCATTATTGCGTATAATAGAAAACAAATTCAATTCCTCAGAAGTAAAAAGATCCGCAATAAGTACATCACTATGATTGTCTATTACAAGCAAACGAACTTCATCAGTTAATTGAGGAATCAATACTCTAACTTGCTTCTGTATTTGAGTTATACGATTATAAGTAGGAATCGCAATTGTCAATAAAACCTTTTTTTTCATTTTACTATATTTACACTTGACCACTAGATATAACCAATTTTCTTTTTAACAAAATCTAATAAGTCCAAAGGGATTCGTTTCTTTTCATACTCGAAAAATAAGAAATAATAGAACCTCATACTTTTTAGCAATAAATTCTTATTCACAGAAGTCACTATTTTATCATTAAAAAAATCACTAATTGGGATTACCTTATTCTTATAACGTTCCAAATGTTCTTTGTATTTATTTCTACGAATAGCATCCATATGGAACCAAAAAAAACCTCCATATAGCATTCTTCCTTTCTTATTTTTTTGGAATGCTTCATAATAAAAATAGCGATTAATACGCTTATCATAATATACCCACGGGATATAATAAGTATCTGGCCCTAATTCAAAAAAAAGATGATCACCAGCTCCATTGAATGGAGTACGGATTCCATTTTCATTATTCCCTAAAGGTACACTCCACTCGTCTTGATCGTAAAATAAATTTATGCCAGAAATATTTACCATCATTTTCTTCTTAGTTATCATCTTCAATGTATATTTTTCATAATTAGAAACAAAATTATTATTTATTGACAGTAGTATATTTAACGGAAGAATTCTACAAAGACGATTACATAATGATACCCAATAATATGATGTCCATTCTTTTATTCCAATTCTTGCACAATTATTGCTTCTATAAGCATCACAATATTTTTTTAGTTTTGCAGAAAAATATATCTGATCAGCATCTATCTTCACAGCAAAACGATACGAGACTTTTGACAATGTATAATTATAATAATTACATAATAAATGTACAGAATCAAACGGAAACGACCTCACATGTTCAAATTCTTCTTTCGTTAGATTATGAGACATTATTAAAGGTTCATAAAAATACACCTTAATCTTATCGGGATATTGTAATCTCTTTTTTTCAATTATTTCTGGAGCATCATCATCACACTTTTGGTAACTTATTATCAACTCATCTAACGCATCAATACAAGAATCTATACATAATTCAAGAAATTCAGCATCATTCTTCACTCTCAACAACCCACTTACACCCACAGGTTTTTTTTTCTCAAGAAATGAGAAATCAACAACAAATTCCGAAAAATCAAAATTCACATCCATTTTTTAATCAATTAAGAAGATAACAGTTTTTCCAAGCATCAACACAAAACTATTTACACAATTATTATCAACATAAATTACAAAGACGGATTTTTATATACAATCAATATATCTACATTATTTATCGTAGTAAAACAAAAAAATACAAAGATTTACTTTTTGCTTAAACATTTAATCATTAAATTATAGACACACTCCCTTTCTCGATTATCTAATACAAAAAAATAATTAAATATCAAAATAAATGCTGTGGATATAAAGCATTCCCCAATTAATATCATCCAGTTATCACCACATCCAACAATAGACTTTAGAGTAAAAGAAACAATTATAAATAATATTATCGAAAAAAGGTTCTTAATTAACGGTCTAAAAAAGAATTTCCATGTTATATCTAAACATCTTGCTCCGTAGATCGGTAAAAAAATCAAAAAATTTACCCCACCTATTAAAGAAGCAATACCTGCCAAGAAATAAATTCTAGACTCTTCAGAAGCTAAGTTCATTGCCAATATAATAAAACTAAAAGATGCAATTCCTCTACAAAGTAAATTTATTGACGGTATCTTCACTTTATTTGTCACAGTAAAAACATTCCAGATTCCTTGTAGTGGTAGAGCGAAACATAGTTCAAAACAAGCTATTATAGATAATATATATATTAGTTGATAATTTTCATTAGGTATCCATAGATGAAAGAAATGATCTCCATAAGAAACCAGAATTACAATAGGTATAGATGAAATGCATCCAAAAAATTTTATAGACAACAACAATTGTGCTCTTAACCCTTGCTGATCACCTTGTGCATAAGCGTACATCAAATTAGGGGCAAAAACACTCCCCATCATACCAAATAAAGATAATATCAATACAGGCATAAGCTTTGCCAAAGACAAAGTGCCCATAGCTGCTGCTCCTATAAATAAATTTGCAATCAACAAGTCTAATCCAGAAGCTAACATTACACTTAATTGTGTAACAGAATTCCAAAAGCCAGATCTCAACAACTCTCCAACTTTTACTTTATCCCAATATAATCTGGATATTTTAAGTTCAGGCAACAATTTCCTATTCAATATTATATTTGTAATTACAATATAAATAGTTGCAACTAATGTAGCAAAACCGAGATACCAAACTTTTGGCAAAAAAAAACAGAAAGTAACTAATAAAACAAAAACTCTAAAAAAATTAGAAGTAATATTCCTTATTGATGCTAAGTCTAAACGATTTCGAGTAAAAGTAGCGATACTGTACACAGAAAAAAAGACACTTAAAATAAAGTTTAAGAAAATAAGAGCAAATAGCATTTTCACGTCATTGCTCATTTCAACAGGTATATTTATCAAACATTCTAAATTAACAACTACTACCAGAGAGAATACAAATAAAATAATTGACAGAAATAAATTAGAATAAAACACAGAAGAAAAATACTTACTCGCCTGCACATATTCTCCACGATTCACACAAATAGTAACAAACCTTGCAGCCATTGAATTCAGAGCCAAAACAACAATCTGAGCATAACTAATAAAATTATTGGCTAATCCAACAAAACCATAAGCTTCTTTTCCTATACTCTTTACTATATATGGAGTCAACAACAACCCAATACCAACATTGACTAAAAAAGCAATAACTTGAGCTATCATATTAATAGCAAAACGTTTCTCACTCCCCATCAAAAAATCTTTTTATGCGATGCCCTAAGTAATAAAAATAAAAATTTCTTTTTGAAAATACATATTTCAAAAGAATTTTCCTAGATCGCTTATAACTATATCCCAATTGAGGTAAAACATAAAGAATTCGAGGTATATATAAAAGAAAAATTTTACTTGCCTCTTCCTTCCATGATATTACTCTCCACACATTATCGATCCACACATCATGAATTATACCAATTTTACCACAACTTGCTGAATAAAAACTTAGAAACAAAGGATATGCACTATTAACACCAATATTAAAATTTAGTGCATTCATAATATTCTTTTTTCTATGTATTTGAGCACTAATAAACATCAAAGAAGTTCCTGAAAAATTAAAAATATCAAGTAAAGTATCTTTTTGATAGTCATCCATTTCGGGGAGTTCTTTTATGGCAAATTGCATTCCCGTACCGTCATCGGGAGTTTCTGCATATGACCTGTGATTTATAAAGATGTATTCATATAAGTCATACATAACATACCTTATCACTTGCTGTAAAATACCTATATTATATATATCGTCATCACCGACAAACCAAATATATTCTCCAGATGCCTGCTTTACAATACTAATTAGATTACCAACGATACCCTTATTTTTTGTATTTTTAATATATAAAAATGAGTATTTGCCGTTTTTGTTAAGACTAGAGTTTAAGCATACTTCTTGCGTAGAATCAACAGAGCAATTATCCCCTATTATAATCTCAATTTTAGAAGCTAATTCACAAGATAAAGAATCAAGTTCATTTTCAATAAAAACAAGTAATTGTTGTAAAAAATGATCTCTATTAAAAGTTGGAATACAAATTGAAAGTTTCTTTTCCATACACTATTATTCTATATACCTAATGATCAAAATTATTCAAAGTTAAAAACAACTTTAAATTAGATCTTTATCACTAAGCCTCGCCAATCCCATACCAATATTTATCTCCGCATTCCATCCCGGTACTTTTTGATAACTCTCAATAGGTTTCATTATTTCCCTTTTTTTATAGCATTTCTTCCCCCAATTAACACATATCTTCTTGCCTATAGTTTTCTCAAAAAGAGCGACAATGCTTTTTAATTTTAGCTGATCACCCGTATAAACACCCCATACTTCATTTTTCAATGATTTATCCTCTTCCAAATTCTCAAATGTTTTCAAAAAAGCATGGCATACATCTGAAATATGAACCATATCTAATAACTGTTCGCCTGGAGAAACATCTAGGCTCTTATCTGTCCCTGCTATACTTTTTAAAATATTCAATAATTTTGGACGTTTATCATCTTCACCATACACATCAAATAACCGTAAAGTTATCACTCTATAATCATAAGCATCTACATAGAATTGAAGCATTTTTTCAAAAGCTTCTTTAGTAGCCGCATATAAATCAACAGGGTTATATATATCTGAATTGTAATTTTGCCAATAAGAGCCTGTATTAATAAACAAACGGGTTTGACTGGTTTTCATAGCCTCTAACACCTCTGTGCCAAACTGAATATTACTTTGTATTAGACAAGGAATTTGCTCTGGTTTATAATTTGTTATAACAGCAGAAGCTAAATGAAATACAACTTCAGGATTAACCCTTTGAAAAAATAAAGCCAAATCATTTATATTATACTCATATTCAATGATATGAATTTGATCTTTTACGTCTTCAATATTTGAATATCCAAATTCAGGCTGAGCAATAATATGGATTTCCCATTCTTGTTTTAATAAGTATCGCAACAAATGTGACCCAATATATCCCGTTGCCCCTGTTATAACTCCAACATGCTTCATTTTAATAAATATTTTTTTATCTGATCAACACAAACATCATACACCGCCTCTTCCCGGTATCTCTTATACCAGTCCACCGTCAATCCGACCGTCTGCCCGATATTCATCCTAGGCTCCCAGCCCAGACAGAACCGAGCCTTGGAGATATCCAACATCAAAAGTCGGGCTTCATGCAATGCATCCGGAGTAGAAAGGTCACGCAGTTCACCCCGCCCATACTCGGACACAACCCGGGTGGCCACATCCCAAACTGTCGAGATGGACTCGGAACGGGGACCAAAGTTCCAGCCCTCACAATAGTCCGTAGGGGCGTCCCACATCTTTTGTGCGAGCAGCATATAACCGCTCAACGGTTCAAGCACATGCTGCCAGGGACGGACAGCCTTCGGGCTGCGGATATCGATTGTCCGTCCCGATTCCAATGCACGGATACAGTCCGGAATGATACGGTCCAAGGCCCAGTCGCCACCGCCGATCACATTACCAGCACGTACACTGGCTATGCTTTTGCCGTGTCGGGCATACTCCGAGGGGTTGAAGAAAGAACGCCGCCACGAAGCAATCGCGATCTCAGCGGCTCCCTTGCTACTGGAATAAGGGTCATAACCGCCCATAGGCTCGTTTTCACGATAGCCCCAGATTTGCTCTTTATTCTCGTAACATTTATCTGTGGTAATCATCACACCTACCTTCACGCTATCCGTAGAACGGACTGCCTCAAGAACATGGATTGTTCCCATTACATTGGTTTCGTAGGTTTCAACAGGGATGTCATAACTCAAGCGAACCAGAGGTTGGGCAGCAAGATGAAAAACAATCTCAGGTTGATATTCCTGAAAGATAGCCTTTATACGCTCACCATCGCGGATATCGGCACGAAGGTCGGCCTTAATTTTCTCGCCGATACCGGAAAGTACGAAATTGTCTCGAGCCGTAAAAGGGTCTTGAGCCACACCAATCACCTCGGCCCCCAATTCATGCAACCAGATGGAGAGCCAGCTACCTTTAAAACCCGTATGACCGGTGACAAGGACACGTTTGCCCCGATAAAAATTATCAAATATATCAATTCCCATACGGCTTACCACACTTTCCAGGGAGCGACTCCCTGATCCCACATTTCATTCAATTCTGTATTGTCTCTCAGAGTATCCATCGGTTTCCAGAAACCCGTATGGCGGAAAGCGTGCATCCGGCCCGCCTTGGCTATAGACTCGAGGGGTTGCCGCTCAAAGATAGTGGAGTCACCCTCAGGGATATAATCGAACACTTCGGGTTCACACACAAAATAGCCCGCATTGATCCAGTTACGGTCCCCGTCGGGCTTCTCCTGGAAAGAGAGGACCTTGTCCGTATCGAGATCGAGCTGCAGGGCGCCGAACTTACCACCGGGTTTGTAGGCCGTAAGGGAAAGGAGGCAGCCCGAAGACTCGTGAGCCTTCAGGGTATCACCGATGTTCAGGTCGGTGACACCGTCACCATAGGTCAGCAGGAAACGTTCGTTCCCGAGATATTTCTGTACACGCCGGATACGCCCGCCCGTTTGGGTGTTCAGCCCGGTATCAACCATCGTGACTTTCCAGTTCTCGGAATGGTTGTCCAGAATGGTGGTCGTATTGTTGGAAAGGTCCACGGTCATATCGCTGTTATGACGGAAATAGTTGGCGAAATACTCCTTGATGATATATTGTTTATAACCGCAGCAGATCACGAAATCGTTGATGCCGTAATGGCTGTAGGTTTTCATGATATGCCAGAGGATGGGTTTACCACCGATCTCCACCATAGGTTTGGGGATCAGGTTAGTGGCTTCGCTCAGGCGGGTGCCGAAGCCACCGGCTAAAATGACGGCTTTCATTATGCTTGACAGATTATTGAAGGTTAATAACCGGAAATTACTTATGGGAAGAGACAAAGTCACGGATCGTACCGATCATGTGGTCGAGCATGGCACGGGTCATACCCGGATAGACACCGATCCAGAGGGTATGATTCATAACGTAATCAGTACCTTCCAGATTGCCGATTACGCGGTATCCCTCACCCGTGGAACGCATTTCATCAAAGGCGGGATGCTTCAGTAGGTTGCCCGCAAACAGGTTGCGTGTCTGGATCTTCCTGCTCTCCAGGTATTGGGAAAGGTCGTTACGGGTGAAGCCCGCATCTTCCTTCACCGAAATAAGGAAGCCGAACCAGCTCGGGTCGGAGTTCTTCTGCGCTTCGGGAAGGATAAGGCCAGATGTACCCGCAAGGCCTTCTTTCAGGTAGGCGAAGTTCGACCGCCGGGCTTCGACAATGGAGTCCAGCTTCTCAAGCTGGGCACAGCCGATGGCGGCCTGCATATCGGTCACTTTCAGGTTATACCCGAAATGGGAATAGACATATTTATGGTCGTAACCTACCGGGAGGTCGCCGAACTGTTTGCTGAAACGGTATTTGCACGTGTTGTCAACACCCCCGATGCACCAGCAGTCACGGCCCCAGTCACGGAAAGAATTGACCAGTTTGTGCAGCAGAGGATCATCGGTATAGACAGCACCGCCCTCTCCCATCGTCATGTGGTGTGGAGGATAAAAGCTACTTGTGCCGATATGGCCGATCGTACCTGTTTTCTTTTCTACACCGTCGATTGTATAAGTAGAGCCAAGGGCATCGCAATTATCCTCTACCAACCAGAGGTTATGTTTATCACAGAAATCTTTGACAGCCTGCAAATCAAACGGGTTACCCAAAGAGTGGGCAATCATTACCGCTTTAGTTTTGGGAGATAATGCGGCTTCCAGTTGAGTCACGTCGATATTGTACTCGGGGATGGTGACATCCACAAAAACAGGGACCGCACCATACTGGATGCAGGGGGTCACGGTTGTGGGAAAGCCGCAGGCTACCGTGATCACTTCATCACCCCGCCTGATTCTGCGCTCACCCAACTGCGGCGAGGTCAGGGCCATAAAGGCAAGAAGGTTGGCCGAAGAGCCCGAATTGGTCAGGGAGCAATATTTAACACCCAACCATTCGGCAAAACGGATTTCAAACTTCCGGGCCCACGGACCGGCGGTCAGCCAGAAATCAAGGGATGAGTCAACCAGGTTCACCAGTTCGCGGTCATCAAAATAACGGCCGCCGTAGTTGACAAAACTCTTACCGGGTTCGAAGGAGCGGGAGGACCCGTGAACCTCTTTGTAGTATTCCCGGGTTAAATCGAGAATTTGTTGCTTTAATAGATCTTTTTGAGACATATCATATAATTATTTATTTCATTTCTGTTTTTTATCTCTTACCCTGTCGAACCATAAATTCAGTCCCACCCACACAGCAATATCCGCCAAAAGCATCACCGTGTTGTCAATCACCGGAACCAACAGAATATTCACCGCACTAAACGCACAAGAAATCAGCAAGATCGTTATCATCGCCTTTCTTGGTGTGAAACCCATTGCCAGGAACTTATGATGAATATGGTTCTTGTCCGGTTCGAAAGGGCTCTTGCCACTGCGAACACGAACCATCACCACACGGATCACATCGAACGCAGGGACAATCAGCGTACTGAAAGCAATCACGAAAGCACCTTCGGTATACGGGGTGACATCCGGATTGTACTGGCTGTATTTGATGGCAAGGAAAGAGAGCACATAGCCCAAAGTCAGGCTGCCCGTATCACCCATAAAAATCTTACGGGCACGTTCCGCACTGCCGAAGACGTTATAGTAAAAGAAAGGGACCAGCACACCGAACGTGGCAAAGGCGAGCATGCTGTACGTCCAAAGTTCTTTCTGCATGAACAGGAAGCCGAAGACAAGCAGGGCAACGCTGCTCAGACCGGAGGCAAGACCGTCGATACCGTCAATCAGATTGATGGCATTGGTGACAAAGACAACCAGAAGAACCGTAAAAGGCATACCTATCCAGGCAGGAAGGGCATACAGGCCGAAAAGACCGTAGAAGTTATTGATCCAAAGGCCGGCCAGGGGAAAAAACGAAGCACAGATGATCTGGATCACAAATTTCTGACGGTAGCGCACTCCGACAAGGTCATCGGCAATACCCGTCAGGTAGAGCAAAGTCATCCCGCAGACCAGAAACAAGCACTCGGGCAACAAGTACACCGCACGGAGGGCGGGAACATCATAACCCATCAGGATGCGAAGGGCGAACACGCCACAGGAGGAAAGCAGGATGGTGGGGAAGAAAGAGACACCGCCCAAACGGGGAATGGCACGTTTATGAACCTTGCGCTCACTCGGCATATCGAAAAGCTTCTTCCGCAAAGAGATAAGCAGGATGCGGGGAATGATAAGCCGGGCAACCGAAGCAGAGATGACAAAAGCCAATATGATGAAAAGGATATTCAAGGCAAAGGGGATTTAGGTTATATACAGTGTTGTGTCGAAAAAGAAAAGAGTTTACTCCTCTACTTCCCAGTTGGGATAAGGATTCTCTTCAAGACTGCGGAGTTGTTCGGCAATCTCACATTCATCGCCGGAAAGGGCACGCTCTCCCCAGCTGTCGATGATGCTATGCGCCTCACGGGAGAGGTCGTCGTCAAAGACTTCACCATAGCAATAAGTCAGAAGGCGCACCTTCAGCAAGGAAGCGGGCAAGCGGTCGAGCACTTCCCAACAACGGTTCAGGATCTGCTGGATGCGGACTTCCTTGTCACCGTTATTGTAGATCGTCGCGTTATAACCCATCAGAAGCGAAAGGCACAAACGGGCTTCTTCCTCGTCGGTGGAGCCATGATGGGGATATAAAGTATTGGCACGACTGAGTACATCACCGTTCAACCGGCTGAAGTGGTCGCTGTAGATGGGGCTGCCATCGGAACCGAGATAAAGAAGTTCGTGCGCCAAGGTGTACAAAGCGGTAATTTGAGAATCTAAAGAGTTCATGGAAATATTTACAATTTACGATTTATTGTCTGCTATTTTACTGTTTAAAGATCGAGCGGCTCGATTAGAGAGGGATGGATGTAGGTGGTGGCAACGGCCATGACACCCTGGATGGAAACCATCACACGCCGATCGTTTTTCACACGGATAAACTCACCCTCGACGCCGGCAAAGATGCCTCCTGTCACACGCACACGCTGCCCTTTACGGAAAGCTACGGCTGAGGGTTCGAGATAGACCAGTTGCTGGTCGTAACTGCCGGCAACCGCCATGAAGCTGCGCATCTGAGAAGTGGGAACAACAATGGGCTGGCGGCTTTCACGATCCATGATATAACGGATCGGAAGGGTCATGCCCATCTCGTCTTTGATACGATCGATACGTTCACGGCTCGAACGGATAAACACCAGGTTGTGGACCGCAGGAACCAATTTACGCACGCGGCGCTCGTTCTTGACGATGTATTCGTAGTGCATGGGGATAAAATTCTCGATACATTCGCCATCGAGATACTCTTTTAAAGCAAGCTCACGGCTGTAAGTGACACGAACGGCATACCAAAACAGCTCTGGGGATTCCTTCACAAAAGGATGTTCTTTGGGGACACCGGAGTACGAAAGTACCTCCCGGTCAGGTGATGTAATGCGAATATCAGTCTTGCTTGCATTCATGTGATCTCAAAACCCTCCCCTATCACAGTAGAAGGATGCTGAAATGTTATGTGACCGCCTCAAAAAACAGCCGATTTCGTAAAAACGCTGATTTTAAAGACTAATTAGCTATGAACGAAGATATTAGATACGGTTTATGTTTCAAAAAACGTTCGTCTTTTGAAACATCATTTTTGATGAAATTCAGAACCGGACAAAAAGAAAAATTCAAAAAGAAAATCTATTTTTTTTAGATTCCAATAATTCATTGATTTACAGTATCATGAAGAAGATAAAAATAGAATAAATGAATTTATTTATAAAAATATTTTGCTATAGTAAAAATACTGTTTACCTTTGTTCCATTGAACGAACGTTTTTTGAAACACGCCTTCTTTTCTTTACAATTCGATTTTCCTGAAGCTTAATATATTATATATAATCGCGCGTACGCCCATGCGCATAATCTTTTCTTTTTTAATCTATTTCACTCCGTTAAGTAAATAGGTCAGGTATACCTTACCTATTTACTTAACGGAGCGAAACATCAATATAAAATAAACAATATACGCGTATATATAGAAATATCCATATAAGAACCACTAATTTTGCATTCGTAATAAAAAACTTATTAGACGAAATGAGCAAAAAAAACCGAATGAAGGAGTGGTATTAAACATGGGAAATACCCCTTACGTAGTAATCGTCAATGAAAAAAGTGACGAAGGACAGAAAGTGTTGGAAGCACTGGAAGAAAACATAGAAAAGATGGATATAGGCTCGCATAGGGAGCTTGTCATCTTCTTTTTCGTATGGCTGAACCATCAGCAGAAAGATCCCAAAAAGAGAAAAAACATACGGGAACTGGCAAAGATCATGCACCGGTCACTGTTCTTCGGACAAAAACACAACAGCAACGAGGAGATGAAGCCGGATTCCATTGAAACTGAGATATTTAAGATACTAAGGATATTAAAAAGCATGAAAAAAGAGGAAGATAAAGACTTGATTATAAATCTATTAGACGATATCAGCCTGTTTCTGGATGAAAACGTCTAACAGGGGTACAAAAAAGCCCCGTACTTTTGCAATCAAAGATTTATGTTAAACTTAAAAAATGAAAGATGAAAAGCATTAGTATTACCACTTACAGGGGTTTCAGCAAAGTGAAAGGGAAATGTTCACTGCAGGAATTGATCGGATGGGTACGGAGCAGACAATACGCCAACCTGATAGAGAAAATAGGAAGGCTGGTCAGTGAAGGAAAAACCAAGGAGGCGGAGAATGTGAAGCGGCAACTGGACTACTTCACCGTCACGGCAAACTATCATGAATGCAGGCTGGCGCACAGCATAGCCGCATACAACGACACCAGCACCATCGACATCGACAAGCTGCGGGAAGAGGAACTGGAACGCATACGGGCTCTGATAGAAGCCGACGAAGCGACGCTCGCCTGTTTCCTCACCGCCAAGCAGCACGGTTTCAAAATTCTGGCTTACCTGACAGACCTTGAGGCGGAGGCGTGGAGAAACTCGTTCTTCAAGACAGCAACCATCACCTACGACAGACTGGAACAGTATCACGCAGGCATCTACGAACTGACCCGGAAACACTACGAGAAGCTGCTGCAAACAGAGGTGGACACCAGCGGAAAAGACTTGTCGAGAGGTGTCTTCGCCTCGTATGACCCGAAGGCGTTTTACTCTGCCGAAAGGGTGGCACGCATCCCCGAGCGGACACTCACCATCGAAGCTCCCGAACCTGCACAAAGGGGAAGGAAAAAAAAGAAAGAACCCGAAACGGGACAGACGGGAGATATCAGCGCCTATACGTGTATGGAATTCAACAAATGCCTCTGCTCCACGCAAAGGCTGATGAAATATACGGAAGGAAGCCGCAATTCGTTCCTCTTCACCTTGGGAAACAAATGTTTCCGAAAAGGGCTCGAAGAGTCGGAAGTGAAGCGCCTGGCGGCGGAAAGGCTGGGAGACGGAGGAGGGATGGACACGGACACACCCATCGGAAACGCCTACACATATACCGACAGGACGGAACGGGCAGAGGAGAAGAAAAAGATACCACTCGTGGAACAGGTGATAGATTATCTGAACAAGAATTATGCTTTCAGGCGAAACACGGTGCTCGACCGCCTCGAGATGTGCGACTTATCCCAAACGGAAGAGAAATCTTTCTATGCCATGCGGAACAAGGATTTCAACTCCATCTTCCTGAACATCAGCAGGCAGGGCATAGCTTATCCGCTCAACAGCCTGAAATCGGTCATCGACTCGGACTATTCACCGGAGTTCAACCCCTTCACGCACTACTTCGAAGGAAATGCCCGGTGGGACAGGAAGACTGACCACATCAGAAAACTGGCGGACACCATACAGGCGGAAGATCAGGAGTTCTGGAGGGAGGGATTCCGGCGGTGGATCGTGGCCATGGTGGCCTCGGCCCTCCGACCGGGCAAAGCAAACCAAGAAGCACTGGTGTTGCACGGAGCACAGGGAAAAGGAAAAAGTACCTGGATAAGGCATCTGCTGCCTCCGGAACTGGCAGAATATTACCGAAACGGAATGATAGATCCGGCAAACAAGGACGACCTCTTACTGCTGTCCACCCGCCTGCTGATCAACATGGAAGAGTTTGAGGGTGTGAAAACGGGGGACATCGCCGAACTAAAACGAATCATCGGGCAAGAAAACGTCACCATCCGGAAAGTGTATGACACCCAGGCACAACTGTATCCACGCAGGGCATCGTTCATCGGAAGCACCAACAACATGCAGTTCCTCAAGGATTACGGAGGAAACCGGCGCTTCCTGGTCATTCCTGTAAAGACCATCGACTACCGCACCCCGGTAGACCACAAAGGGGTGTACGCGCAGGCGGTGCAACTGATAGAGGACGGTTTCCGCTATTGGTTTGAAGGAAACGAGATAGACGACATCAACACCCGAAACGAACGCCACCGCATGAAAGACCCACTGGAAGAGAACCTGTATGTTTACTTCCGTCCGGCAGGAGAAAAGGACTTTGAGGTGAAATGGAAACCCGCCGCCGCAATACTGGCTACTCTATCTGTATACGGACGGACACAGGCCAACGCGCAAACGCAACAAGTGTTGGTACAGATTCTGGAAAGGGATGCCTTCGGCAAGCGTGTAAACATCCATGGCATCACGGAGTATGCCGTAGTGGAACTCACACAACAGGAGGTGAGCGAAAACTTCAGGAAAAGGGAGAAGGGAAAGGAAATGGATGAACTCCCGTTTTAAAAGTACCGGAGGGAAGGAAATAGAAGAGAAATGCCCCGTAAGAATATATGTTATTTCGATTACATATATTCTTACGAGGCAGGACATATATTGGCGTTTTATTGACAAAAAGTTCCCCTTTGGCATTTAAAAACCAAAGTTCAATAGAGTTTATAATAACGCTGGCAAAAATATTCATCTTTGTGAAATCAAAAAAGCTTTCTATTATATATCTTTGTTGTAAATACTCAAGTTTATGGAAACAACACTTTCGGATAATCTATGAAAATGGGAGTAGATCAATACATAAATAAGTTTATATAATGACTATACATGAACAGGAAAATATTTTATTAGAAGAGTGGTGGAACAGTTATCCAGCCAATGAATGCGATAACTTCGTTATGGATGGGTTATGCTACAACGGTCCTTTAAATGAAAGAGGAACAAATTCATTTTCCGGAAATGAAGAAAAATTATGGGTAAATACAAAAAGGAAGATTGTTTTTCTAATGAAAGACCCTAATGGTAATCCCGGAGAGGATTACCGAAACTGGCATTGGCGAGCTATCACAGCCAAATTCTTTAAGGTGATATTTAATTGGTTACAAGGTTTGAATGAAATAACGTTAGATTATACTCCGTTATTGGAAAACAATTCTTATTTTGATCCGGCTAATCAAGTAGTTCTAAAGTATCCGTTGGCAATTGTTAATGTGAAAAAGCAGTCTGGAATTTCTTCTGTTTATGATGATGTATTATATACCTATGCGGAACGGGATGCTTCTTTTCTCAGAAGACAAATAAGGGATATTTTACAGCCTAACATTATTGTATGCGGCGGAGGAACACATAGTAGTATGTTGGATATTGCAAAAAGATATATTTATCCAGAGTTCGGGGATAAATTTGTGAAGGTTAATAATTGGTGCTATTATATGAAAGAGCCAGAGATATTACTCATTAACAGTTGGCATCCGTCTGCCAGAGTTTCAGATACTCAAAAAATAGATGATATGATGTACGCAGTTTCAGACTTAATTAACAAAAGACAGCCTAATATTTTTATCCCTTAAAAGAGGGAGTCCCAATTGGCTACTTCTTAAAAAATTATGGATAATTCTCTGCTAAAAGTCAATATTCTTATGATAAAAGCATGACTCCTCCCATTTTCAAGTAGGGGATGATAGCGCCATATCTTTTTGGGTTCTCTATGTATCGCTGTATGTTTTTTTATGATATACATCCAGAACGATCGTCTTCCAGTCCCAAAAAGCAGTGTTCCGGTGAAGCAGGAAAAGCGAGGAGGTATAAGTATCTCTGAAGCCGCTAAATTTTTAGCCTATAGGTAATTCGTGATGTTGTTATAGAATATCGATCTCTAAAACAATATAGGGAGGTACTGTTGAATCCTCCCATATATTATTTAAATGCGTCTTTTCTCTTCAAGTTGTTTTCCATCTTCTTATCGTATGCCTGCCCTCTAGGCACAAGATATAAAAACTGTACACAACCATCCATTATCTGTACATGAAAACTAAAGAAAGCTCGGTAACTACCAATTCTTAATCGATAGATATAATCATAATCCACCAGTTTCTTGCAGTCTGTTAGTTCCTCAATGCTTTGAGCATTGATAACCTCCTGTACTGCTATACGTACAGATTCAAGCATTTTGCCGGATAGTTTACGGGCTGCCTTTTCAAACTCCTTTGAAAATTCAACTCTCATTTCTCAACCACTCCCAACCAGTCTATAAACTCTTCACGTTCTTTCTTCCCCAGCATTACCTTTCCATCAGGGTAGTTTTCAGACAGATATCGGTAGGATTCGTTCTCATCGTATTCAGCCGCTGCCCTGTCGAGCATGGACTCTATCAATCGTTTCAGATTCGTACCCTGCTTTGCTGCCATAACCGAAAGAGCCCTGAAAGTATCTTCTTTCAGGGTGATAATCTTTTTTCTGTGCGGTATAGTTGCTTCCATAATTCAATGTTTTGTGCAAATATATATTATATATATCATATATACAATATATACTGAACCCTATTAAACTAATTTCACGAAGTGAATTGCTTTTTTCAGTATTGGGGTTTCCAATGATTTTCTAAGATTCCTTAACGAGCTGTTCTCTTCGCAAGGTAGTGATCAAAGGAGATAGGGAAATTAGAAGTAAATCGAACTACTCGAAAAATTAGAGTAGTTGGAAAAGAAGGAAATAGAGATATTAATTTCTATTATTTGGATATGATTATAATGTTCTGTCTGATCAACTTTACCCTCAGCAGTTGCCGCAAATTTTGCGGCAACTGCTGAGGGTAAAAAATTAGCGATGTATTCGAATATCCATAATCCACTAATTATTCATTATTTTTCCAGCACCTTATGCTCCCGGTTCTCCCATATATCGAAAGATCAGACGAACTTCCTTGGGCGTAAATGAATGGCGGTATTTATAGTATCCCACCTCCTCGAGCGCAGCCATCAGGAGTTTGTTGTGCCGCATCCAACGGCTGAGATTATTGAGGGCGGCATTTTCAGACAAATGGGGTGCATAAAGCAGAGCCAACTCGACTTTTGTATATACACGGATAGGAAACTCTCTCTCGTCATCTTCTAAATCTTTCATGTTTTTCAATTTTAAATTAATAAATAATCGGAACTTTACAATAGCATAAAGATAACAAAAACAAACGACATATCATAGCAGAAGTCATACTATTTCACAAAACATTCATTGATTTTCAATCTTTTATCCATACCGCCTCAACCCACGTCAACAAACACAAAACAGAGGTTACAAAGCGGTATCTTTGACATACCGGAAGAAAGGGAAAGAGCTCGTCCGACCTTCCGGATGCATTCTTAATTATTAACCATAAAAAACTATCAGACAATGGCAGTTCCATACAAAAAAATCGCGAGAAAAGATCCGCGAAAAACGGATGCTATAGAGAAATTTTATCCGCAACTGGTCACTTTAGGCCAAAGCGCAAGCCTGGAAAGCATTGCGTACGAAATGAAGGAGAAAAGTTCGTTATCATTGGGAGATATTAAAAGCGTACTCACCAATTTTGTAGAAGCGATGCGCACCTCCCTCTATAACGGACAATCAGTCAATATCCGAGATTTTGGAGTATTCAGCCTTTCGGCACGCACCAAAGGGGTGGATACGGAAAAAGAATGTACGGCCAAAAACATAATGGCAGTGAAAATAAACTTTCGTCCGTCATCGAGTGTACGTCCGAACCTGACATCGACCCGGGCCGGTGATAAAATCGAATTCATCGATATCAAAGCCGCACTGGAAGGTAAAGAATCTGAAAAAGGTGGAGACGGAGACATTGTGGATGACCCGACGGCATAAATCAGGATTACATAGAAAGGAGGTGTTGAAGAAATGAAAAAGTCAGGCTGGAGTACGGTTCTAAAGGTAATGATCGCAGTGGCATCTGCCATACTGGGAGTCCTTGGAGGTAATGCAATGAACTTGTAGGCAACGAAAACTAAATGGGAGAGGTGATATCCGCGTGGTATCACCTTTCCCATTTAGTTTTCATACTATCAACCGCTCCTGATCTTATTTTGCTACCATCACCTCGACATCATATCCCATAAACAATCCATTCTCGACAACTCCTGTGATTGATTTTATCTCTTTCTCGAGAGACGAATGAATATTGCCGAACCAGGCATCGAGAATCAGATTTCCATTTTCGGTAATTACAGGACCGTCTTTACCTTTAGCAAGCCTCAACTCCGTACGCAAAGCTCCCATAGTAAGCACTTCCCGCTCCACATAAGGCAGAGCCATCGGAAACACTTCGATAGGAACAGGAAAACGGCTTCCCAGAAAAGAAACCTGCTTGCTTTCGTCCACCAAAATGAAAGTACGATTGCTGCTGCATATCAAAAGTTTCTCCTTGAATAACGCTCCGCCTCTACCTTTGATCAGGTTATGATCGGGATCTACTTCATCGGCGCCATCGAACGTCCAATCGGGGCGACACATCCATAAAGTAGTCTGCGGAATGCCTAAACGGACACACTCCATCGATATCTCCATCGAGGCAGGGATCACGGTGACATGCAGATTTTCCGTACGTATCCTTTCGGCAATAGCGAGCAATGCCAGATATACGGTCGATCCGGAACCTGCCCCAATAATCTCCCCTTCTTGCACACGCATGGCAATCATACGGGCTAACTGCTCCTTACTCTCCCGGTTGGTGATCGTGTCCGACCATTGGAGACGCTCCACCAAGCTACTTTCCCATTTCATACTAACACTTGTTTATAACAGGTAACAACTTATTTCACCCTACGGTTCAGTTGGTTATTGGCTTTTGAGGGCTTTGATTTTCCGATCCGTTTACCGGAAGGTTTCTTACCTCCCGAGGCTTTGGGCCGTCCGCTACCCGGACGGGCACTGCTATTTCCGCTCTTCTTCATAAAAATCTTCATTATAATATTTGCCTAAATATCTGCGGGCTATAAAATCCCAGTTCTCGTGCAACACCCTCCTGCCATCCTCAAAAGGAAAAGTGACCTCGGACAATAAATCATGCTGCATGGCATAGTGCAACAAGTCGATGGGACAAAGTCCGGGAACATAAAGCAACTCGGCCCCTTCTTGTTCGGCAATCCCGGGATTATATGTCGAGTTTCGTTCATCCCGGAAACAAGCACCGATATTGGGAGCAAGCAAGATACCTTTCGGATTGGCAAAAAATACAAAATTTTCTTCATCGGCCAATTCGGGCATTAACGAATCGTCTTCGTCGGCCCACTCCAACGTATCGACACAGAAACGGCGCAAGCCCGCATAATCCTCGAAATAGACAAGCTGCTTCCCTTGGGTGGCATTCAGGAACTTGCTCACATCATGGGGAAGCTCCATTTCCGGGAAAATATCCAAAACAGGTCCCGGAGGAGGCAACAGGGCACGAATCTCCGGAAGCCAGTCCATCGACTCGTCATCGGTAAGAGGGGCTTGTTCAAAATGGGCTTCAAGTAGCGCATAAATATCAGTCGCAAGTCGAAGCAGAGATTTATCCGTCGGATTCCAAGGAACCGGAGAATCGTCTGTGACAGGAGAAAGAAGCGACCATAGCAGGAACGACACATCCTCAAAATTTATTTCATCATCGGCATACGCCCCTGTCAAGGTATAAAAGGGCAGAAAACGCCCGTACAACCGCTTGTGCAACCGGATGAACTTATTCCATCCACCGGAATTATTCACACAATCTTCCAGATACCAGGTGAAATAAAGAACGGCCCGGTTTTTATGAATCATCTGTCCGGTAAGCTCCGACTTCTCAAATAGGGGCAGCAGCCTGTTGGCAAAATCGACATACCATTGATCGGTATCTGCCGATTGCGGACGCGGATGGACTTCCATCCACAGTTGACGATATATTTTTTGCAGTTTCATGAATTGGAGTGTTGATTTACGGAAACAAATGTACTTCTTTTCTGATAAGATTGGCTACATTTGCACCAATTTATGAACTTTACGGCAATGGATATTACGCTCAGAACGCTCACGGAAAACGACTTGCCTTTTGTAAAAGACATCTACGACTATTATACCCTCCACACGACAGTGGTGTACTTTGTACACTGCGCCAGCATCGACGAACTAAAAAACTACATCCCCGTAGGCGATCCCGTCTACCGGTCGTTCATCATTGAAACTCCCGAAGGAGCACCCTGCGGATTCTGCTATTTCGCACGCTTCAAGCCCCGAGAAGCCTTCCGCATCTCGGTAGAGCTGACCCTCTACCTGAAACCGGAGTTTACAGGAAGAGGATATGGAAAACAAGCCATACTCCGACTGGAAGAGATCATCCGCCAAGAAGGCTTCAGCAACATAATGGCACTGATTTCGGGAGAGAACGAAGCCAGCATCCGCCTGTTCGAAAAATGCGGTTTCGAATGTTGCGCAAACATCCGGCAGGTAGCGGAGAAGTTCGGCAAAAAACTGGATTTGAGGATGTATCAGAAAATTATTTCAGACAATTCACATCTCACTCCCTGAAAGCCGATGATAAAAACACATCCACACAAGAAGTTCTCTTCAAATCTGAAAGCACGATTAGATAAAGAACTATAAATGAGCAAACATTGTGTGGCAATATTTGTATATACAAGAAATTATCGGTACTTTTGCCACAGAAATCAGAAGAAGAGCAGTAATGAAAACGGTTAATCAAATTATTGGAGAGAATCTAAAAAAAATTAGAGAGTTATCCGGTTTTACGCAAGAACAAGTAGCCCAATCTATTAAGATAGAACGCTCTACTTACAGTAATTATGAAGGAGGAACCAGAGAGATTCCTTATACCATTTTGGAAGATATCTCAAATTTATTCGGTTGTGAACCTTTTATATTGTTTGAGGACAATATTCAGACGAATAATGAAATTATGGCTACAGCTTTCAGAATTTCAAATTTAGGAGAAAATGATTTGAAAGAAATAGCAACTTTCAAAGATATCGTAAAGTCTTATCTCAAAATGGAACGCATTGCCCAAAATGAAGCCGAATAAGTTTATCATAGAGAAGCAAGTCTCAGAGTTTCGTATGGACAATGGACTTAGCGCTACGGAGCCTATCACTTTGAAAAGCTTACTTTTGAAACTAAACATACTCACTGTTTTCAGACCTTTATCCGACAACTTCTCAGGAATGTGTTTGAAAGATAATTCAGAGCACCGTTTCATGCTTATCAATTCTAATCAACCACGAGGAAGGCAACACTTTACGATAGCTCACGAATTATACCACCTTTATATAGAGAAAAAACCGACTCCTCACAAATGTAATCCGGGATGTGCCAGCAAAGATCCGATAGAACAATGTGCCGACATGTTTGCTTCCTCTCTATTAATGCCGGAGGGCGGTATATGCCAGTTAATACCCGAAATGGAATTAAAAACCAAAAACATTTCGATGGCAACAGTCCTAAAACTTGAACACTATTTTTCCGTTTCCCGTTCCGCTTTATTGTATAGATTACAAAATATCGGACTTATAACAGAAAGTACACGTTCCCAATTGGCAGAAATAAAAGTAAAATACTCTGCCAAATGTTTCGGATATGACACAGCTTTATACGAACCGGCCAACGAAGGACTGGTTATCGGTGATTTTGGTGAAAAAGCCCGCAAGCTATTCGAACAGGAAAAAATTTCAGAAGGTCACTATATAGAGTTACTCCATAAAATAAACATCAATGGAACACAAGAAAACGAAGATAGTACTCGATGCTGATGTAATTATCCATTTCATGGAGGCTAATTATTTCTTAATATTACCCGATATATTTCCTGAGTACGAATACTTGATATTGGATGTGGTATATAATGAAATTTCCCAAAATTCCGGTACAAAAGATTTTATAGATAAATATCTCCATTTCTTCCCTAAATTGAAAAAAGAAGTTTTTTCCCCAAAGAGGGAATCAATGAAAGAGTTCTTTTTATTGCAACGCACTCTGGGAAAAGGAGAAAGTGCATGCATGATCTATTGCAGGGACAACCGAGACGTATTGGGAAGCAGTAACCTGAAAGACATAAAAGAATATTGCTCCAAGAATAATATTACCTATCTGACTACACTTGATTTTTTATATTATGCTTACTGCAGAAAGAAAATGACAGAGCAGGAGTGTAAGGAATTCATGCAGGAAGTAAATAATGCGGGAAGCAAACTTCCGATCATCGATATAACCCAATATACATGTACCGTACAAATTTAAACTCACACATTTCAAGAAAACAAGGCCAACACAACGACAAAGCCCTATCGCAGATTACATAAACAATCACATTCCCTTCCTCTGCGCTGTAACTCTATTATGCAATCTGCGACAGCAATGCCCCCTCCGTCCGTTCTCAAAGTCTTTTTAAAGCCAGCTTAATGACTTTCTCCACCGGAGCATCGGGTTCTTCTTTCAATATGGCAAGCACCGCCTTCTGTGAAGGTGCAGCGGCAAATCCGAGCATGGTCAATGCAGCGATGGCCTCTTCCTGTACTTCCGCATTCATTGCCGGCAACAAAGCACCGGCAGCACCTCCCACGGCAGTTGCAGCCATGGCACCGGTTTTAATTTTATCTTTCAAATCGACAATGACACGCTGTGCGGTCTTCAGTCCGATACCTTTCACCGTCTTCAGCATATTGGCATTTTCGGTACTGATCACATTCACCAGTTCGGCCGGTGAAAGAGCAGAAAGAATCATACGGGCCGTGTTTCCTCCAATACCCGAAACGGAAATCAGCAGCAGGAAAAGTTCCCGTTCCTGCTTGTCGGCAAAGCCATATAAAACGTAAGCATCTTCGCGGATGGCTTCGTAGATATAGAGTTTACAACTGCTCTTACCCTGAATGGCAGAATAAGTGTTGAGTGATATATTAACGGCATATCCTAATCCGTTACAATCGATAACTGCGGTTGCCGGACTCAGTTCGGCAATTTCGCCTTTGATGTATTCTATCATAATGGTTATAATCAGAACGCAAAGATAATAAATATTGTGCTTCACGAACCTTGAATAACAAAAACTAACTTTAACACCCTTAAGAGACCTGAAAACAAAGAAAATGACTAATTTTGCAACCGAAATAAAGAAATGTGTTAAACAAAACCAATAAAAAGATGAAAAAAGTAAGAGCAGCCATCGTAGGTTATGGCAATATTGGTCGTTATGTGCTGGAAGCCCTCCAAGCGGCTCCCGATTTTGAGATAGCAGGTGTGGTTCGTCGTGCAGGTGCCGAGAACAAACCGGCTGAACTGAATGATTACGCAGTAGTTAAAGATATAAAGGAACTTCAGGGAGTAGACGTGGCTATTCTTTGTACTCCGACCCGCAGCGTTGAGAAATACGCAAAAGAGATTCTCGCAATGGGCATCAACACAGTAGACAGCTTTGATATTCATACAGGCATCGTTGACTTGCGTCGTGAACTGGGTGCTTGCGCCAAAGAACACGGAGCTGTATCGATCATCTCGGCCGGATGGGATCCGGGAAGCGACTCGATCGTACGCACCATGCTCGAAGCAATTGCCCCCAAAGGAATCACTTACACCAACTTCGGTCCGGGTATGAGTATGGGCCATACGGTAGCCGTCAAAGCTATCGATGGAGTGAAAGCGGCTTTATCGATGACTATCCCTACCGGAACAGGCATTCATCGCCGTATGGTATACATCGAACTGAAAGACGGATATAAATTCGAGGAAGTGGCAGCAGCCATTAAATCGGACGCTTATTTCGTTAACGACGAGACACACGTAAAACAAGTGCCGAGCGTAGACGCACTGCTGGACATGGGACACGGTGTAAACCTGACCCGCAAAGGTGTATCCGGAAAAACCCAGAACCAACTGTTCGAATTCAATATGCGCATCAACAACCCCGCACTGACCGCACAGGTATTGGTATGCGTAGCACGTGCTTCGATGAAGCAGCAGCCGGGATGCTACACCATGGTGGAAGTTCCGGTTATCGATCTGCTTCCGGGCGACCGTGAAGAATGGATCGGCCACCTGGTATAAAAAAGCCAGGTGTCTGATACAAACTATTTCCAAAGACAAGGAAAGGACGACCGCAGATTCTCTTTTTAATTATCACCGATAATCGAAAAGATAAAAATCTGCGGTCATCTTTTATTAGATAAACACTCCGGCTTACACACAATGAAGAACAAACGGTACTCACACGGCGAAGAGCTGTCCAATACTTTAAGCCATGGCGCAGGCATCCTGCTGGGCATCACCGCAGGATATTTTCTTTTGGAAAAGGCGCTCGCCAACCCTCACCCCTATTGGGCAACAGGCTGTGTACTGGCTTATCTGGTGGGGATGCTGGCATCGTACATCAGTTCGACCTGGTATCACGGCTCCAGGCCCGGCAAGCGGAAAGAACTTCTGCGCAAATTTGACCACGGCGCCATTTACCTGCACATAGCAGGGACTTACACTCCGTTCACCCTGTTAGTGCTACGCCATGCCGGCGGATGGGGCTGGGGAATCTTCACTTTTGTATGGCTGTCGGCTATTGTAGGATTCATATTAGCCTTCAAAAAACTGAAAGAACACAGCAATCTCGAGACGATCTGTTTTGTAGGGATGGGCTCTGCCATCCTGGTGGCCCTCAAACCACTAATGGACTGCCTGTCCGCCATCGGGGCCTCTCCCGCCTTCTGGTGGCTTCTCGGAGGAGGAGCTTCGTATATCATGGGAGCCGTGTTTTACTCGTTGCGAAAACCTTATATGCACGCCGTTTTCCACCTGTTTTGTCTAGGCGGAAGCATAGGCCATATCATAGCCATCTGGTTGATTCTTTAGCAAACCCGATTCGCTTTTTCTCTCCAAAAGTTTCCCGTTTTGGAAAACTTTCTGTATCAGGAAGAAAGAAAAGTTCTCCAAAAATTCTTGTTAAAACAAGAACAACTTATTGCTTTAACTGTTACCTTTGTAGCAGATTTCAGTACTAAAAAGAGGTTTAGTCATAAGGGAACGCTGTGCAAATCGGCGACAGTACCCGCTGCTGTAATTCTCTGAGAATCCGCACACTATGCCACTGCGCCCAGCGTGGGAAGGCGTTGCGAGGGAGAGATAAGTCAGAAGACCTGCTGAAAAAGTAAACATATTAAAAAAAAATCTAAAGCTTTCGGGAGTTAAAGTTATGAACTACGCGGAAATTTGTATCATCAAACGAGATGGTAAAAGGGAGGACTTCTCCATCAGTAAAATCAAGAACGCTGTATCAAAAGCGTTTAGTGCCACAGGAATCAATGATGAACAGCAATTGATTGCTGACATCACGATGAATGTAATCGGACAATTTGCATCTCCTACCATTACGGTAGAAGAAATTCAGGACCTGGTAGAAAAAGAGCTGATGAAGGTTCGTCCGGAAGTGGCCAAAAAGTACATCATTTATCGGGAATGGAGAAATACCGAACGAGACAAAAAGACCCAGATGAAGCATGTGATGGACGGTATCGTAGCCATTGACAAAAACGATGTCAACCTGAGCAACGCCAATATGAGCAGTCATACTCCCGCCGGACAGATGATGACATTCGCCTCGGAAGTAACCAAAGACTATACATATAAATATCTGTTGCCGAAACGTTTTGCCGAAGCCCACCAACTGGGAGACATCCACATCCACGACCTGGATTACTATCCTACCAAAACGACGACTTGCATCCAATATGACATGGATGACCTCTTCGAACGTGGATTTCGCACCAAAAACGGCAGTATACGTACCCCGCAAAGCATTCAAAGCTATGCTACCCTGGCTACCATTATTTTCCAGACTAACCAGAATGAACAGCACGGAGGTCAGGCCATACCGGCATTCGACTTCTTTATGGCAAAAGGTGTGAGCAAATCATTCCGTAAACACCTGGCATCATTCATCAGCTTCTATGTGCAGATGAACAAGGGTGAAGAGATAGAAGAAAAGGCTATCCGTACAGTGATTGCCGAACATCTGTCGTCCATCAAAGCATCGGAACTGGAGCGCGAAACGCTGCGCATGGCTCTGACTGCCCTACAGATCAATATCGACAAAGAACATCTGAACCAAATTATAGAGAAAGCATTTGTGCAGACTCAGAAAGATACGCACCAGGCCATGGAAGGCTTTATCCATAACCTGAACACAATGCACTCACGCGGCGGAAACCAGGTAGTGTTCAGTTCAATCAATTATGGAACAGACACTTCGGCCGAAGGACGCATGGTGATTGAAGAATTACTGAAAGCAACCGTAGAGGGACTGGGCACAAGGGGAGAAGTGCCGGTGTTCCCCATTCAGATATTCAAGATAAAAAACGGAGTATCGTACACAGAAGCCGATTATGAAAAGGCTATGGCTAATTTCGATGCTGCCATGGAAGGTAAATTAAAATTTGAAGCACCCAACTTCGACTTGTTCCTGAAAGCTTGCCACACTACGGCAAAAGCACTCTTCCCTAACTTTATGTTCCTGGATGCCCCGTTCAACCAAAACGAAAAATGGGACGCCAACGACCCGCAACGTTACCGTTACGAACTGGCCACCATGGGATGCCGCACGCGTGTGTTTGAGAATGTAGCCGGCGAGAAATCGTCTTTGGGACGCGGAAACCTTTCGTTCACCACGCTGAACATGCCTCGCCTGGCCATCGAAGCCCGTATCAAAGCAGAAAACATGACGGAGGACGGACACAATAAAGATGCCGTCGAGAGAAAGGCTAAAGAAATTTTCATCGAATCGATACATGAAACGGCTACCTTGATAGCCGAACAACTCTACGAGCGATATCAATATCAGCGTACAGCCCTGGCACGCCAATTCCCCTTCATGATGGGAAATGATGTATGGAAAGGAGGAGCTGCCCTGAACCCGAACGAACAAGTAGGCGACGTGCTGCGCAGTGGTACGCTGGGTATCGGCTTCCTGGGCGGACACAATGCCATGGTGGCTCTCTATGGAGAGGGACACGGACACAGCCAGAAGGCATGGGACACCCTTTATGAAGCCGTGCTGGAAATCAACAAGGTGGCTGATGAATACAAAGCCAAATACAACCTGAACTATTCGGTACTGGCTACACCGGCCGAAGGACTTTCGGGACGTTTCACCCGTATGGACCGCCGTAAATACGGAAAAATCAAAGGAGTGACAGACAACGATTACTATGTCAATTCTTTCCATGTGGATGTAAAAGAACCGATCAGCATTGTAGAGAAAATAAAAAGAGAGGCTCCATTCCACGCCATCACCCGCGGAGGACACATCACCTATGTGGAACTGGACGGAGAAGCCCAGAAAAACGTACGCGCCATTGCCAAGATCGTAAAAGTTATGTTTGACGAAGGAATCGGCTACGGCTCAATCAATCATCCGGTGGATACCTGCCACAATTGCGGATACAAGGGCGTGATCTACGATAAATGTCCGGTATGCCAAAGTGAGAATATTTTGCGCATGCGCCGCATCACAGGCTACCTGACCGGAGACTTGAGTTCATGGAATTCGGCCAAACGTGCAGAAGAAAAAGACCGTGTAAAGCACGGATAAGGAATCATGAACATCTTGTACACGTATCCCGAAACAATCGTTGACGGAGAAGGTATCCGCTATTCGATCTATCTGGCAGGATGCAGGCACGGCTGTCCGGGTTGTCATAACCCGGAAAGCTGGAACCCGCAAGCCGGTGAGGAACTGTCCGAAGGACGGTTAGCTTCCATCATCCGCGAAATAAACTCGAACCCGTTGCTTGACGGAGTGACTTTCTCGGGGGGCGATCCTTTTTATGATCCGGAAGCATTTTTGCCTGTCATCCGGAGAGTAAAAACAGAAACGGGACAGAATATCTGGTGCTACACAGGATATACTTACGAGGAAATAGAATCGGATCCGAAACTGGCAGCCATATTGCCCTACATAGATGTACTGGTGGACGGGCGCTTCAAACAGGAACTTTATTCACCGCATCTGGAATTCAGAGGAAGCAGTAATCAGCGGATTATCAAACTGAAATAGATATAAATAAACAAGCGTCGAAAGCACCACAGATTGCACAAATATCAATGGTTTATCGGACGGACTATCAACGATAACATTGGAAGTCGATCTGTGAAATCTGTGGTGAAGACGACCTTCCACTCCCTCCCCATCAAGTTTCAATGTGTAAAAAAACTTATATATCACTACCTCCCCCAACCGAAAAAGTCCGATTTTGTTTATTTTTGTAGCACTTCCATAAAAAAGTTCTTTATGATTCTACATACACAAACTCCGGTAGTTGACGAAACAGACGGCCTTCCTCTCCCGCACCGTATATGGGCAGTTGTCGGTATTTCTTTTGCCTTATGCATGTCGGTACTCGATATCAACATTATCAACGTGGTACTCCCGACACTTTCTCACGACTTCGGAACTTCTCCGGCAGTCACGACCTGGATTATCAACGGCTACCAGCTTGCCATTGTCATCTCTTTGCTTTCATTCTCGTCACTGGGAGAAATTTATGGATACCGCAAAATATTTCTTTCGGGAATAGCTATGTTCATCGTCACTTCCCTGATCTGCGCTTTGTCCCATTCATTTTGGACATTGACCATTGCCCGCATTTTCCAGGGATTCAGTGCTTCGGCCATTACCAGCGTCAACACGGCTCAGTTACGTACGATTTACCCCCGAAAACAAATCGGCCGGGGAATGGGGATCAATGCCATGGTAGTGGCGATATCGGCAGCAGCCGGCCCCTCGGTAGCCAGCGGAATTCTATCTGTCGCTTCCTGGCACTGGCTATTCGCTATCAACGTCCCTCTCGGATTAGTTGCCCTGACTTTGGGATTAAAGTACCTGCCCCGAAAAGAGGAACGTTCGAACAGAAAATTCGACAAGCTGAGTGCCATAGCCAATGCAATCACCTTCGGACTCCTGATTTATACTTTGGATGGATTTGCCCACCACGAAAACAATGATTATATAGTGATACAACTTGCTGTATTGGCAGTTGTCGGGACTTATTATGTGCGCAGACAGTTGAACCAACCGTCTCCTCTCCTTCCCCTCGACCTGTTAGGAATTCCCATTTTCAGGCTTTCCATTCTTACCAGTATCTGTTCGTTCACCGCTCAAATGCTGGCAATGGTCTCTTTACCCTTCTTCCTGCAAAACTCTTTGGGATACAGCGAGGTCATGACCGGGCTATTGTTAACTCCCTGGCCTATAGCCACACTGGTGACAGCACCGGCAGCCGGATATCTGGTGGAACGCATTCATCCCGGCATACTGGGCAGCATCGGGATGGCATTGTTCTGTATCGGACTTTACTCTCTGTCTACATTAACGGCGGATTCATCGGTCACCGGCATCATCCTGCGATTGATGCTTTGTGGTGCAGGTTTCGGTCTTTTCCAGACACCGAACAACAGTACAATCATCTCTTCCGCCCCTACCCGACGTTCGGGAGGAGCCAGCGGAATGTTGGGTATGGCACGGCTCTTGGGACAGACATTCGGTACGACACTGGTTGCTTTGCTCTTCAGTTTTGTAGTACACGAGAAGAGTACGGCGGTCTGTCTGATAGCCGGCAGCGGATTTGCGTTTGTCGCAGCAGTGGTAAGCAGCATGCGGCTTTCACAACCCTCCACATTAAAGACGAAGCCCCGATAACCATCTCAATCCACGTATATCGTCCCACCGGAAGCCAGAGTAACACAAAGTGACACAGAAAGAGCTTAAGCTATTCATAATATTGATCTGTGCAAATCCGTGTTATTTTGTGGTGAATATAAGTTTCTTGAAGCCACCTCCATGTCAATCAATGAATGAAAAATTTAGTACTCAGTCTCTCTAACCACCTCCACCAGACGGGTAAAGTCCTCCGGATGTACATCTCCGATATTACCGATACGGAAAGTATCCGCTTTTGAAATTTTTCCGGGATAGATTACAAAACCCTTGGATTTAAGGGCGGTATAGAAGGCCTTAAAGTCGAATCCGGTTTTCGGATACAAGAATGAAGTGATAATAGGTGACTGGATTGCGTCATCGAGCAAAGTTACAAAACCGAGTGAACGCATACCCTCTACCAGTACCCGGTGATTCTCACAATATCTCCGGTGACGGGCCTCCACTCCACCTTCTTCAATCAGTTCGGTAAGGGCCTGCTTGAAAGCACGCACCACATGGGTCGGTGAAGTAAAACGCCATTTACCATGCCCTTTTTCCATCGTTTCCCACTGGTCGTAAATATCCAGAGAAAGAGAACGGGCTACTCCCTTACAACGCACCAGTTCCGAACGGCGGGCTATGATAAATCCGAATCCCGGAACTCCCTGGATACATTTATTGGCACTGCTGATCAGGAAGTCGATTCCCAACTCACTAACATCCATCGGGATACCTCCAAAGCTACTCATAGCATCTACAATCAGTTTCTTGCCATGCATCTTCACTACATGTGCCAGCTCCTTCAACGGATTCAGGATACCGGTAGTCGTTTCGCAGTGAACGAAGGCCACATGAGTAACATCTGAATTATTGCTCAGATAGTCGTCCACATAGTCTACCGATACCTGTTCCGTTTCATCAAAAGCAAGGAGCTCGTAGTCGATATGATAATATTCGGCAATATTCCCCATCCGGTCACCATAAGCACCGTTACTGCAAATCAGAAGTTTATCATTCTTACCGATGGCAGCACCAATCACGGCTTCTACACAATAGGTTCCGCTTCCTTGCAAAAGAACAGATGTATACTCTTCCGTATTGCGGGTAGCAATGCCGACCAGCTCTTTACGCAATGCTTCGACAATGTGCAAATTATAGTCTTCATCCCATGTACACCAGTCGGTCATCATGGTTTCCTTTACAGTCTCTGAGGTAGTAAGTGGTCCGGGGGTCAATAACAAATAAGGTTTCATATCGATTAATGATTTAGTTTTGAGTTAATTAGTTGAATCAGTGCGGGAAGTTCTTCAATGCTTCGAATGACATACGAGGCTCCCGCAGCCAGCATACGTTGTTTCACTTCAGCAATACGGTTCTCGAGTTCGGCAGCCGGCAAGGCGTGCGTCTCTTCTTCGGTGAGTGCCATCTCGTTACTTCCGAGAACCACTCCCACACTCCATACTTTGGCATGTACACCTTCCTGAATATCGGCAATGGTGTCGCCTACCTTCACCACTGTATCCGGATCGGGAACCGCCAGTTTCGTGAGATTCTCAAAAATCATATAGGGAGCAGGACGACCGGCGGGCAGCAGATTCGGAGTGGCACAGTAATCCACCCGGTATCCTTTGGCCTGTGCCTCGGGTAGTACCACATCCATCATCTCGCGGGTATAGCCTGTAGTAGAACCTATTTTCAGTCCTTCGGCACGCAACTTCTCCAACGTAGGGATCACACCCGGAATAGGATCGGTATACTCTTTCAGTGAAGCAAAAAGATATTTCTCGAACAGGTGGTTCAGTTCTACGACATCCTCCTCTGTCCAGGCACGTCGATAACGGTTTATGAATTGTTCGTTTACTTCGGGCATAGTCAGCAATTCACGGATATGCTGAATTTTCGGTAACCCCATAGGCTTACGAGTCTGCTCGACATCGATCGTGAGTCCCTTCCCGGCAAAAGCCTTGATGAAAGCAGCCACCGGAGCGAAACATCCGTAATCGACTGCCGTTCCTGCCCAGTCCATAATGATACATTCAATCTTTTTCATTTTATGTCTATAATTTCCTTGTTTTTGAATCTGATGCAAAAGTAGGGCATCCCGTACAGAGCAAAAATGAATTCCGCATGATTCATTTCATTCATATTCCGCACATTTCTTCCGAAATATTAATGTAACATTCATATCATGATTATATAATCCAAAAGTCATATATTTGCAATGTAAACAATGCGTCGATGTACTTATGAACGAACTGGAAGATATATACAAACGAATCGAATATCTCCGTAACAACGGAGTGAAAATGAAAGAAATAGCCGACTGGATACACATGGCTCCCAGTGTGCTGTCCGCACTCTACTCCAGTGTGCTGCCCACCTATCTGAACCTGCAAAAGACCAAGCCCCGGGAAGAGGCTCTGGACGAGGCACTGGCACTGGTAAACAATGTGTCGAAGAAACGGCTGCTCGGCAATCTGGGAGAAATGAAAGAACGGCTCTTCGATCTGGAACCCAATCAGGAAGCCAACATAACAGGAAATGCTTTTCTGAAATTACTGGAAAAGGAAATGCAGGAATCTGTGGGGGAAGTCTACAATTACAGTGGCACGTACCTGAGCTACAGCCTTTCTTCATCGACAGACAGCCTCAAGGCAGAACCCTATCTGATCTGTGCATCAGAAAACAATGATTATGTGAAAGTAGGCATGATCAATGCCTATAAATCCGTGCACTGGGGAAGTGGCATTATCAGTAATCATCAAAATTCATACCTGATGTTCAATGAACGGGAACTTCCGCAGTTTGCCCTGGTAACCATCTATCTGCAATTACCCCATTATGAGTTTCCGCATATGCTAAAAGGATTATATCTCTGTCTGGACTATAACCATAACCCGATAGCCCGGAGAATTGTCCTGGTGAAGCAATCGGACAGCACAGACATAGACGAGTTCCTGAAAATGGAAGGAAAGTTAATCTCCAGATCGGAACTGACCCCTGAAGAAGAGATCTATTATAATTATACATGCCAGGAAGGGGACTATATCAAGACTTGTACGGTACCCTCACCCAAACTGGATGAATCGGATCTGGAAAGAGAAAAAAAGATGCTGAAAATATAAAGCGACATACCCTAAAAACACCACAGGCTACTCAGATTTAGTTATTGAACAGGAGTTATCCGAATAGATCCCCCCCTGAAAACCTGAGTAGCCTATGGTAAAAAATACTTTTCCGAGAACTCTCCTATCAGAAGAAGAATCTCAATATATCATTGAAGTTAGCCCAAATCAAAAGGCCGAACAACAAAATCATACCCGCCATTTGTGCGTATTCCATAAATTTATCACTCGGTTTGCGACGGGCAATGATTTCATAGAACAGGAACAAGACGTGTCCGCCGTCCAACGCAGGAATAGGCAGAATATTCATAAAAGCAAGGATGATAGACAAGAATGCCGTCATATACCAGAACTGATGCCAATTCCAGGTTGCAGGGAAGATGCTTCCGATGGTTCCGAAACCGCCCAATTGTTTAGCTCCCTCTTTTGAGAAAAGATATTTCATGTTGCCTACATAGCCTTTCAAAGTCTTCACTCCTAATGCTACACCGGCCGGGAAGGATTCAAAGAAACCATACTCTTTCCTGATTACAGGAAGAAGTTGATCCGTATATGGATTGACCGCTACTCCTATTTTGAAAGCTGAATCCGTAGTCAAAGTCAATACATCGGTCTTTCCGTCACGCACATAAGTCAATGAGATCTGGTGCGGATTGATACTGTCATTTTGTAACGCTTTCGCATTTTGTCTTCTTTCAGCCATAGCTGCCAGGAAGTCTGTATAAGAAACCGGCTTTCCGTCGAGAGCAATAATACTGTCGCCCGGCTGGATACCGGCCATGGCTGCAGGTGAATTGACCATCACGCTATCGACTACATAGGGGAAACGGAATTCGGCAAAGCGAACACTGTCACCCAACAGACGCTGCATCATATCTTCAGGGATATATACAGATGCCTTCTTACCCTCACGCAACACCGTTACCTCCCGGGCATCAGCTATCTGGCTGAGCATATCGGGATCGTAGCGTACAAAATCGACTCCGTCGGCAGACAACAAAATATCTCCGTCCTGAAATCCCACCGCTTTGGCTGTTTCATTAAAGTCCATACCCAATGGGGCTTTCTGTACGGGAATGTATTGATCACCCCACTTAAACAGAATCATTGAATAGATGAACAGAGCCAAAAGGAAGTTGAACAACACACCTCCCACCATAATCAACAGGCGCTGCCACGCAGGTTTAGAACGAAATTCCCACGGCTGTTCCGGTTGCTTCATTTGCTCGGTATCCATCGATTCGTCAATCATTCCGGCTATTTTGACATATCCCCCCAAAGGTAACCAACCGACAGCATATTCTGTCTCACTTTTCTTTGGCTTAAATTTAAATAGTGTGAACCAAGGATCAAAGAATAAACAAAACTTTTCTACCCGTACTTTGAACAGGCGGGCAAAGAGAAAGTGCCCTCCTTCGTGAATGATGACGAGCAAAGATAAGCTCATAATCAATTGCAGGGCACGGATTAAAAATGTTTCCATCAGATTATTTACAATTTATTTATTTACATATTAATTCACGGGCAATCCGGCGTGCTTCCGCATCGGTTGCCACATAGTCGTCGTAAGTAGGAGTCTGTACGAAAGACACCTGCCCCATGGTATGTTCTATCACATCACTCATGCCGAGAAAGCTGATTTCATCACGAAGAAAAGCCGCCACAACCACCTCGTTGGCCGCATTTACGATGCAAGGCATATTCCCTCCCCTATACATCGATTCATAGGCCAATGCCAGATTACGGAACCGCTTGGTATCGGGTTGCTCAAAAGTAAGGTTCGTACATTTCGAAAAATCAAGCCGGTCGAAAGATGAATTGATGCGATCGGGATAAGAGAAAGCATACTGAATGGGCAGACGCATATCGGGCATTCCCAACTGGGCCTTTATTGCTCCATCCTCAAACTGCACCATCGAATGAATAACCGACTGCGGATGTACCACCACCTCAATCTGGCCGGGCTGTACGCCAAACAACCATTTGGCTTCGATCACTTCGAACCCCTTGTTCATCATCGAGGCAGAGTCAATAGTGATCTTAGCTCCCATTTCCCAATTCGGATGTTTGAGAGCCTGTACTTTTGTCACAGTCTTCAACTGTTCCATAGTACATGTACGGAAAGGACCTCCGGAAGCAGTCAGGATAACTTTCTCTATCGGATTGCCTACCTCTCCGGCCAAACACTGAAATACTGCCGAATGTTCGGAATCGACAGGAAGAATCGGTGTACGGTATTGCCGGGCTAACTGATTAATCAACTCTCCGGCAACTACCAGTGTCTCTTTATTGGCAAGGGCAATGGCTTTTCCGGCACGAATGGCATTCATGGTCGGCTTCAATCCCGCATACCCCACCATAGCGGTCAGGACTACATCGATAGGGCCGGACTCTACAATCTGGCATAACGCGGCAGCACCTGCATACACCTTAACAGGCAGGTCGCTGAGAGCCTCTTTCAGTTGGGCATATTTCTCTTCATTGGCTATAACTACAGCCTCAGGCATAAACTTACGTGCCTGGGCTATCAGGAGATCTACCTTATTATTGGCAGTCAGTGCATACACCTCGTACAGTTCGGGATGCTCTTCGATAACCTGCAAGGCTTGGGTACCAATAGAACCCGTAGAGCCTAAGATAGCTATTTGTTTCTTCTTTATCTCGTTCATTATTAGAATACAATGTATTTTTCAGGATTAACCGGCCGTCCTCTGTGCCAAAGTTCAAAATGAAGATGCGGACCGGTAGTGAGCGTTCCGCTATTTCCAACCAAGGCAATAGCTTCACCTCCCTTCACAGTATCGCCTTCACGCTTCAGCAACGAACCGCAATGTTTATAGACTGATACAAAATCCTGGTTATGCTGTACCTCGATCAGGTAACCGGTTTCGGCCGTATAGGTACTCAATATGACTGTACCGTCCAAAGTGGCCAATACACTTTCGTTGGGATTGGCGGCAATATCGGTTCCAAAATGTTTCTTTTCGGCATCAAAATGATCGGAAATCATGCCACGGGTCGGACGATAAAAAATCAGTCCGTTGACATCGGGCTGTGCGGTAATAGAGGTCAGATTATATTTTTCGGTCTCTTCATATTGACGACGGAAAGCTTCTTCACGTTCGGAACGGGCAATCAGCGAATCTTCACGCATGGTGGTCAATGAATCCATTGACTGTACAGTATCCACCCGCACGGTGCCGCTGAAGATATCCTGTATATTCATGATATACATATTCTGACGGTCTACCAACTGTTGCAAAGAATCTACCCGCAAGGCATTTTCCACAACCTGAGCACGAATATCACTATTCATATATCCCGGCAAATAGTTGCGTAAAGGAGTAAAAGTGATAATGGCAGCGGCAAACAGGAAAAGCACGGTCAGAACCGAAAGTAACACGGAAAGACCATTCAGCTTGGATACATGAAGTCCCACCACCTCTTCGAGTGTATTCTCGTTGATGATAGTGAGTTTATACTTGAACTTGATATTGTTCCAAAAGGCTTTACTACGTTTCTTTTTCGGCATTATTATAGAATATCACGACAAATGTAAGCATTTCGCTTTACTTGCCGTCTGTTTCTTTATGCTATTTAACTTTCTTCATCATCGCACTCGTCCAAAGACAGCAGGCCTTCGGGCAAATCGACTGTAATGATTTTGTGCTTCTGATCGATACCGGCAATTAATTCCTCTTGTGCAGGAATCAGCAATTCATCGCCATCACGGTCCACAACAAACAGTGTATTAACGGTAGACGTATCCACATCCGTCACCTCTCCCAAAGCACCGTGACGGACATCTTCCACCCGGAATCCGACAAAGAAATCCCAGGACAACTCCCCGGGACCGGCTTCTTCGGCATGTTTCACCGGAAAATAAACTTCCACGTTGGTGAACATACGGGCACGTTCGGCAGTGTCTACACCTTCGAGTTTCACCAAAGCTGTGGAATCGGACCGGAAACGATACTCTTCTATAAAGAAAGGAACAAAAATATCATCTAACCGGCAAATCAGATAATCACAATCCGCCCGATCGAAAATATCGTCGGTAAAGGTGAACGACAATTCACCGTGTATGCCGTGTGGCTTATTAAACAAGCCTATCTTGTATACATCTTCTCTTTTTATCATATTCGTGTAATTCTTGCACCGATAGCGTTGAGTCGACCTTCGATATTTTGATATCCGCGGTCTATCTGCTCGATGTTATGAATCCGGCTGATACCTTCGGCGCTCATAGCCGCAATAAGCAAAGCGATACCGGCACGGATATCCGGAGAGGTCATATTGCCTCCCCGCAAAGTAAATCCATGATTATGTCCGATAACAACCGCACGGTGCGGATCGCAAAGAATAATCTGTGCGCCCATGTCGATCAGTTTATCGACAAAGAAAAGACGGCTCTCGAACATCTTCTGATGAATCAGTACACTACCTTTTGCCTGGGTAGCCACTACCAGCATGACGCTCAACAAGTCCGGAGTCAGTCCCGGCCAGGGAGCATCGGCAATGGTCATGATGGAACCGTCGATAAACGACTCGATCTGATAGCAATCCTGTGCCGGAACAAAAATATCATCTCCTCTCTGTTCGAGTTTAATACCCAGACGGCGGAAACTTTCGGGAATAATACCCAGATTTTCGTATGACACATTTTTGATTGTGATTTCGCTACGGGTCATGGCAGCCATACCAATGAAGCTACCCACCTCGATCATATCCGGCAACACTGTGTGATCGGTACCGTGAAGCTCCTCCACTCCCTCGATAGTCAATAAGTTCGAAGCAATTCCACTGATCTTCGCTCCCATCCGGTTCAGCATCTTACAAAGCTGCTGCAGATAGGGCTCACAGGCCGCATTATAAATCGTCGTTTTACCTTTGGCTAGTACAGCGGCCATCACGATATTGGCAGTTCCGGTCACAGAAGCTTCATCGAGCAACATAGATGTACCTTTCAATTCTTCGGCCGAAATTTCGTATATTTCCCGCTCTTCATTATAAGTAAAATCGGCTCCCAGATTCTGGATTCCTATAAAATGCGTATCCAGACGCCGACGCCCGATCTTGTCTCCTCCCGGCTTTGAAATCATGGCTTTACCGAAACGGGCGACCATAGGACCGATCAGCATCACAGATCCCCGCAGGCTGGAACACTTCTTCAGGAAGTTGTCACTTTCCAAATAGGCCAGATCGACATTCGCGGCCTTAAAACTATACGAATCGACACCTGTTTTTGCAACCGTCACGCCCATATCCCGCATTAACTGAATCAGGTTATTGACGTCCAGGATGTCCGGAATGTTATTCACTGTTACTTCTTCGGCAGTAAGCAATGTAGCGCAGATAATCTGCAACACTTCGTTTTTGGCACCTTGGGGATGAATTTCCCCACTAAGTCTGTGCCCTCCTTCGATTACAAATGAAGCCATGTTTCGAGGTGATTAGTGGTTAATGATAATGCTAATAATCACTTTGATCAGAATTTTCTTCTCTGATTATTATTTCTCTGGTTATTGTTGTTATTCGTACGTGGACGGTAGTTCTGAGCAATACGTTCAGACATCAGACGCAGAATCTCGTCATCCATCTGCAATTTGCCTCCCGAGAATTCGGCCAGGTCTTCGGCGATTTTCCGGTCGTCTACCGTATCTTTATTCCATGCCATATAGTCTTTCTTCATGTGATTGCAGATAAGGGCTACCAGATTCTTCTTTTCATCCCCTTCCTGAAATTCACACGCTTTTTTGATTAATATTTCCAATGTACGACCATAGTGGCGGTAGCGGATCTTAGTACTTGGATAAGGAATCGGATCCGGTTTCGTTACCAGATTGTCTTTACGGATAATCTCGTAAGGATAATCGATATCAAGCTTAAAGTCGGCCATAATAGCCAGATGATCCCATAATTTATGCTTGAAATCGGGTACATCTCTCAAATGGGGAAACATATTACCCATGATATTGATAATGGTATTGGCACAACGCTGACGTTCGGAACGATCCTGGATAGTCAACGCAAAGTCAACCATATTCTGGATACTGCGACCATATTCCGGCAGCGGCATTCTTTTCTGTTGAGTATTATACTGCATGTAGTTAAATTATATTTTAAAAATAGTAAATCAAATAAGGAGTGAAAAGCATTAAAGTAACTTCTTGGGTTGCGAAGCCACAAACTCTTTCAGATAGAAAGGCTCAAAATAGGCCACATCTTTATAGTCGTTGATTGCAACGGCCTTTTCTGCAAGCGGGAACATCATCTTTGCCAACGGATGAAGATCATCTATAAAATGCGCATTGGGGTGCGTAATCTTTTCACGGCACTTTGCGGCTCCATTTCCAAAGAAATAGACAGGATGCTGTTCCAGATATTCAAGATAAGAATTCTCGTCCACGATATCGGCGGAAATCTCACGCTTCACATTCAACGCACGGTCATAGATAGCCGCATATACCTCCATCCGCCGTGCATCAATCATCGGGCATAGCAATGCATCTTCCGGCAATTCATGATAAAGCAGCACAGGTACACTCAACACTTCCAATGTCGGGATACCGATCAACGGGACATTACGTCCGTAACAAATACCCTTTGCCATCGAAACGCCAATGCGAAGCCCGGTATACGATCCGGGACCACAACTGACGGCTACCGCATCCAAAGGAATGGCATGACTATCGATGAAAGACAACGCTTCATCCACAAATACTCCCAACGAAACGGCATGTGAAGGCCCCTTAAGGTCTTCTTTCACAAAAATATTCTGCCCGTCTTCACTTACTGCTACCGAACAAACGGCGGTAGAAGTCTCAATATGTAGGATACACGACATAAGAATCAGATTATTAAATTGACGCAAATTTACATGATTATTTTCAGATTACCGCACCGAGATATAAATAAAGCGCATTTCCCTTCAAAATCATTGCATTAAATTAAGTTTTTACATACTTTATCAGACTGTTTTATACAAGCAAAAGACAAATATAACAAGTTTTAAAACCTGCAATGAAACAGATACACTACTATATACTATTTCTATTTACTCGCAAGTCTGACGGGCCTCTCGATCACATTAACAAACAGACCCAACGGATAAGGATCACATCGCTTTCTCCCGTTCAAAAAGCAGAATGTTCGAAGCAGTTACTACTAACTAATGGAATATGCAAATTTCCCAAAAAACATTTTGCTTACTAAAATGCTAAATATCAGATCACTACATTAACAACAACAGGGGCGTTTGATACTGCGATTTTAGGAACGTAGAACTGGATACCCCAACTTATAACTCAAGTTTAGGAAGTGAATTTACGCCGTCTGAACCGGTATCTTCATCCTTATACCTTTCTTCAATTAACATTGTTAACGTCCTTTGCAGGTTGTCAGGTTCTTGTGCGCAAATAACAAGTCTTTTGCATTTAAAGAACTTTTTATTCACATCCAAAGAACAAGTTTTAACACTGTGTTAAAACAAAGCTTTTGAGGACAGAGATCTTACTTTTTAAAAGTGTTGATTTTTAGATGGTTTAGTCTGAGGTTCGCTTCTTTATCTCACGGATGGACTCTTCGGGCGAAAGCCGGGATACTTGCTTTTTTGTCAACTATAAACGAGGGCTTACACTTCCGAAAACTGAATTAGATTCCATGAGTAAAAGAAAACTTGCCACCCAATTTGAAGAAGAACCTTTTTCGTATGTGTTCGGTTGCCGCACCTTCGTTATCGAAATACCGGATTCTAAGATTATTATGGCAGAAAATTCAAAACAGTTTCTTCTAACCAAGATGTCTTTTTTATCCATTTACAGCGATTATCTTAAAATTATCCCGTATTTTTGCACAAAACTTTTGGTAATATGATACAATCCATGACGGGATATGGCAAAGCAACTGCCGAACTTCCCGATAAGAAGATTAACGTAGAGATAAAATCGCTTAATAGCAAAGCGATGGATTTGTCGGCACGTATCGCACCGGCATACCGTGAAAAAGAGATGGAAATCCGCAATGAAATTGCACGTGTGCTGGAACGTGGAAAAGTTGACTTCAGCCTCTGGGTGGAAAAGAAAGAGTGTGCAGACGCTGCCACTCCCATCAACCAAGTATTGGTAGAAGGATATTACAACCAAATCAAAGCTATCTCCGAAAACCTCCACATTGCAGTACCTACTGACTGGTTTCAGACTTTACTCCGTATGCCGGATGTAATGACCCGTACCGAAACACAGGAGTTGAGTGAGGAAGAATGGGGAATAGTGTACGCAGCAGTCAAAGAGGCTGTTTCACATTTAGTCGATTTCCGAAAACAAGAGGGTGCTGCTCTGGAAAAAAAGTTCCGGGAAAAAATCGCGAATATCCATCGTCTGCTCGAATCGGTAACCCCTTATGAAAAAGAACGGGTAGATAAGGTTAAAGAACGTATCACCGATGCACTGGAGAAAACACTCAATGTGGACTATGATAAGAACCGTCTCGAACAGGAACTGATCTACTACATCGAGAAACTCGATATCAACGAGGAGAAACAACGTTTGGGCAATCATCTGAAATACTTCATCAGTACGCTTGAAAGTGGCAGCGGACAAGGTAAAAAGCTGGGATTCATCGCTCAGGAAATGGGACGGGAGATCAATACACTCGGCAGTAAATCGAACCACGCTGAAATGCAAAAAATCGTGGTACAGATGAAAGACGAACTGGAGCAGATCAAAGAACAGGTGCTGAATGTGATGTAATAACGATAGATTATGAACCCAACTGAAAGAATAACTACCCCACACAAAACGGGTGAAGCCAAAGTAATCATCTTTTCTGCTCCTTCCGGATCGGGTAAGTCAACAATCATAAATTATTTGTTGGCTCAAAAGGTGAATCTTGCATTCTCGATCTCAGCCACCAGTCGTCCCCCCCGGGGAAACGAAAAGCATGGAGTAGAATATTTTTTCCTCTCTCCCGATGAATTCCGTCAACGCATTGCAAACAATGAATTCCTGGAATACGAGGAAGTATATACCGACCGGTTCTACGGCACTCTGAAAGCACAGGTAGAAAAACAGCTTGCTGCCGGACAAAATGTTGTGTTCGATGTAGATGTCGTAGGTGGCTGTAACATCAAGAAATATTATGGTGAACGGGCACTTTCGCTTTTTATCCAGCCTCCCTGCATTGACGAACTGCGCCGCCGTCTGATCGGACGCGGAACAGATACTCCCGAAGTGATCGAGAGTCGGATAGCCAAAGCCGAATATGAATTAAGCTTTGCTCCGAAATTTGATAAGATTATCATTAATGACGACCTGGAAACAGCCAAGGCACACGCATTAAAAGTGATCAAAGAGTTTCTGGGCATCGATACAGAATAATCTCCTACTCTTTCTTATTCGTGATTATAGCATATGGCAAAGACTAAAACCGGAATCTTCAGCGGCTCTTTCAACCCGATCCACATCGGACATCTGGCACTGGCCAACTATCTGTGCGAGTTTGAAGGGCTGGATGAAGTCTGGTTTATGGTCACCCCGCACAATCCTTTCAAGAATCAGGCTGATTTATGGCCGGACGAACTGCGTCTGCAACTGGTACAGCTTGCTATTGAGGGATATCCGCGATTCCGGGTATCCGATTTCGAATTTCATCTGCCCCGTCCTTCTTATACGATCCATACGCTCAATCGCCTGAAACAAGAATATCCCGAAAGAGAATTCCAGTTGATTATAGGATCTGACAATTGGATGGTATTTGACCGATGGTTCGAATCGGAACGTATCGTCTCAGAAAATAAGATACTCGTTTATCCCCGTCCGGGATTCTCTGTAGATAAGTCACAGTTACCCCCGAACGTACACGTAGCAGATTCTCCCATATTCGAAATCAGTTCTACCTTCATCAGAGAAGCCCTGGCTACCGGAAAAGATATACGTTATTTCCTTCATCCGGCTGTATATAAAAGAATTATACAACAGACCGGAAGCATTGATTCTTCCCACTCCTGCCATACCTGAGAATTATTCATTCCGGAGACGATGCAGTGTAATTATCACAATCTCGGCAGGTGCACCGATACGGATATTCTTATTTGAGGTACCGATTCCATTAGTCACAATCATCGGAATCTTAGCCGAGTTATACTTCAATCCTGTCAGAAAACGGCTGCCATAGTGTGAAGGAATAATGGGAGCATATCCCAAAATCCGGACTTGCCCGCCATGTGTATGCCCTGCCAGCACCAAATCAGAATTAGCGACTGACACATCCTCGGCATAATCGGGTGTGTGTACCAATAGTATTACGAAATCAGACGGAGAAAGGGACAAAGTAGGCGAAACTCCGTTATTGGCAAGGTCAAACGGATTGCGTACACCGGCCAAGATAATTTGTGCTCCATCACGTCTCAACGTATCGATCTGATGTTCAAGAGGTCGCATGCCGTAACGTTGCATCTCACGGATAATTTCATCATGGCAACGTTCATAATCGTTATTTCCCATCACTCCATAAGTCCCCATTGGAGTTTTGACTTTAGCCAACGCCGCAAAGAGCTCGGGCACGTACTGACATCCCTCCTGGTAGTCACCTCCCATCAACAGTACATCGGCATGCTGGGCATTCAACAAACGCACCAGACTCTCCAGACCTTTCTCCTTGAAAAGACTCTTATAATGTAAATCCGAAATAAAAGCAATACGGAAACCGTCAAAAGCATCAGGCACATCACGATGGGTGAACTCGTACTTTTTCACCCGGTCGATACCCGGATAAACGGAAGATACGCTCACCGCAGAACTGGTAATACGAGTCCCCCGGGCTACAATGGAAGGAGCAGAGCGCATTATAACAGGAGAGGCAACATGCGTTTTTTCTCTCTTCCGCTTGACTGAGAGTTTTTTGAGTTCGGAGGTATCCGGCGAGAACAGCCGGGCCACTACATCGGAGCTATCCGGACGGACAGAATCAACATTCAATACCGGACGAGGAATCGGAGAAACCAGATTCTTCTTCGATTTACAAGAGGAAAGCAGCAACAAAAGTGCCGCCAACAGGTATATTATCTTCTTCATATTCTCTAATATCAGGAGCGCAAAGATAGACAAAAAAGCAAAAATATACGTTTTTTGCCCTATCTTTGTTCTCTCAAAAACGGATGATAGAAAAAGAAAATGGAAGAAGTGAAACGTAACTCGTTGCAGGCATGGATACTTGCGGCCCGCCCCAAAACACTGGCAGGTGCCATTACTCCGGTAATGATAGGTTGTGCATTGGCTTTTGCCGACGGAAAATTCAATTGGATACCGGCATTGATCTGCTGTTTGTTCGCCGGACTGATGCAGGTTGCCGCCAATTTCATCAACGATTTATTTGACTTTCTAAAAGGGACCGACCGCGAAGATCGTCTCGGACCGGAACGTGCCTGTGCACAAGGCTGGATTTCGGCAGCCGCGATGAAACAAGGTATCTTCATCACGGTAGGCCTGGCCTGCCTGATCGGGTGTACTCTCCTGTTTTATGCAGGATGGGAGTTGATTCTTATAGGTGCGTTGTGTGTATTGTTCGCCTTCTTATACACCACAGGACCTTATCCATTATCCTATAAAGGATGGGGAGATGTATTGGTCATTGTATTCTTCGGCTTCGTTCCGGTAGGGGGTACTTATTACGTACAGGCTCTCAATTGGACACCAAACGTCACGGTTGCATCACTGGTATGCGGACTGATTGTAGATACATTACTGGTAGTTAACAATTACCGGGATCGGGATGCCGACCGAAAAAGCGGAAAAAAGACCGTTGTAGTCCGTTTCGGTGAATCCTTCGGCAGATACTTTTATTTACTGCTCGGCATTACAGCTGCCTGGCTTTGTTTCTGGTTTCTATTCAACGGGCACCTATACGCAACTCTCTTACCCCAACTTTACCTGTTCTTCCACATTCGGACCTGGAAAAAAATGGTACAGATACATAGTGGCAAAAAATTAAACAGCATATTGGGCGAAACTTCACGCAATATGCTGTTAATGGGAATCCTATTGTCAATAGGACTTGTTATAAACGGTTAGCAAGTCAACGTTTGCTATACATCCGTTCGTAATATTTCTGATAATCACCACTGGTTACTTCTTCCACCCATTCCTGATTATTCAGATACCATTCGATTGTTTTCACAATGCCGACTTCAAATTTCGTTTCGGGATACCAACCCAAGGCATTAGTGATCTTTGTCGGATCGATGGCGTAGCGCTGGTCATGCCCCAGACGATCCTTGACAAACGTAATTAAATCTTCGTTTATCCAGTCGATTGAAATTTCACCATCGGCATTTTTCTCTTTTTTCTTCAACACCTCACGATATTCGGGATGTTCTGCCATCAGGCGATGAATCGTTGCGATTGTTAATTTTACAATCTCAAGATTAGTCTTCTCGTTATGTCCGCCCACATTGTATACTTCTCCTTCCACACCTTCACGAACTACCAGGTCGATAGCCTTGCAATGATCTTCCACGTACAGCCAGTCGCGCACATTGCTACCGTCTCCATACACAGGAAGTTTCTTACCTTCAAGAATATTCTTGATAATCAGCGGAATCAGTTTCTCCGGAAAATGATACGGACCGTAGTTGTTTGAACAGCGAGTGATAGTCACCGGCATCTTATAGGTATCGTGATAAGCCATTACCACCATATCGGCACTGGTTTTCGATGCACTGTACGGGCTATGCGGACAGAGTGGAGTCGTTTCATGGAAATAGCCTTCGGCACCAAGCGAACCGTAAACCTCATCGGTAGATACCTGATGATAACGTACCCCTTTACGCCAGGTAGGATATCCGTATTCATCTTTACCGGTTACCCATGCGCGACGTGCGGCATCCAACAGGTTTTGTGTTCCCAGAATATTGGTCATCAAGAAAAGTTGCGGATTCTCAATGCTACGGTCTACATGGCTTTCAGCAGCAAAATTCACTACATAGTCAAACTTGTACTCACCAAAAAGGCGGTCGGCCAGTTCACGATCGCAAATGTCACCTTTCACAAAAAAGCAACGTTCGTTATCAATGTCGTTGGCAATCGTTCCAAGATTTCCGGCATAAGTCAGTGCATCGAGCACTACCACCTTGATATCACTGTGTTTAGCCAGAATATACTTCAGATAATTGGCACCGATAAATCCGGCAGCACCGGTTACAAGATAAGTTTTCATATTCTTTATGATTGATTTATTAATTTGCTAAGTCTATCAGATATTTACCATATTCGGTCTTTTCCAATTTCTCGCCCAAAGCTTTTAACTGAGCAGAAGAAATCCATCCGTTACGCCAGGCTATCTCTTCAATACAACTGACATAAAATCCCTGACGATTCTGGATAGTAGCCACAAAATTAGAGGCTTCGAGCAAACTGTTGCAATTCCCCGTATCCAACCAGGCAAAGCCACGGCCAAAGAGTTCTACTTTCAGTGTTCCTTCGTCGAGATATAGCTTGTTCAAATCAGTTATTTCATATTCACCCCGGGCAGAAGGCTCCAAAGCAAGCGCTTTTTCAGTCACCGTAGCATCATAGAAATAAAGTCCGGGGACGGCATAATTGCTCTTGGGAACAGCAGGCTTCTCTTCCAACGAAACAACCTTTCCACTTCCATCAAATTCCACGACGCCATAGGCGCGAGGGTCCTTCACATAATATCCAAAGATGCAAGCTCCCTTTTCAATGGTAGCCGCCCGGCGAAGCATAGCTGAGAAACCTTGTCCGTAAAACAAATTATCTCCTAATATCAAACAGCCCGGTTCACCATTCAGAAAATCGGCTCCCAGCACAAAAGCCTGGGCAAGTCCGTTAGGCTGCTCCTGCACCAGATATGAAAAGGACATTCCAAACTCTTCACCGCTCCCCAGAAGTTCACGGAACAACGGCAGATCACGAGGAGTAGAAATAACCAACACTTCCCGTATTCCGGCAAGCATCAATGTAGAAAGCGGATAGTATATCATCGGCTTGTCATACACCGGCATCATTTGCTTCGATATGGCCTTTGACAACGGATAGAGTCGGGTGGCACTACCGCCGGCAAGAATAATTCCTTTCATATTTTGAATGTTACAAGTTACGAGCTACAGATTACAAATCACAAGCTACAGTAAATTATATATAAACTCAATGCAAAATCCGCTTATTCATAACGGGTTGCTTATAGCTTGTATCCCTAAACCTGTGACAAAGAACGGAAAGAATTCTGACGTGACAAAATAAAAATACAAATTTATTAGCCGGCCAGTTCAATCACTTCCAAATCCTTAAACACACCATTATCTATGGCAAAACGAACCATGGTACGTACTTTATGAAATCCGGACATCCCTGCAGCACCGGGATTAATGTGAAGCATATCCAGCGTCTTATCATACTTTACCTTTAATATATGCGAGTGTCCGCTGATAAACAACTTGGGTGGATGCACCAATAGACTTCCCTTGATGGACGGATCATAATTTCCCGGATACCCCCCGATGTGCTTCATCAGAACTTCGGCACCGTCCACCGTAAAACGATTCACTTGAGGAAACATCCGGCGAATTTCCTGACCATCAATATTACCGTACACAGCACGGAAAGGACGGAAAGCTGCCAACTTCTGTGCCACCTCCACTGAACCAATATCTCCGGCATGCCAGATTTCATCACAAGTTTCGAAATATTGCAAATATTTTTCGTCCCACCAACTGTGTGTGTCGGACAATAAGCCAACTTTTGTCATACTTTCTTTGTTTATCTCTGCAAAGGTAACTATATTTGGGCAAACCTTACGTGCAAATGGAAAACAAATACCAATACTTCAAGAGAGATATTAGTTGGCTATCATTCAACTACCGGGTACTTCTGGAAGCTGACGACGACCGGCTCCCACTCTACGAACGTATCAATTTTATCTCTATTTATTCCTCCAATCTGGAAGAGTTCTACAAAATCAGAGTAGCCGACCACAAAGCTGTAGCCTCCGGCGTAACAGATGGAACGGAAGAATCCCTGCAATCGGCCAAGGACCTGCTGGAAGAAATCAACCGGGAAGTGAACCGACAATTGGAGGATCGTATCCACATCTATGAAAAAAAGATCATACCTGCATTACGCAAAAATCACGTTATCTTCTATCAAAGCCGCAATGTAGAGCCTTTCCACCAACAATTCGTAAAAGACTTTTTCCGGGAAGAGATATTCCCTTACCTGCAACCGGTACCGGTATCCAAAGACAAAGTAATCTCTTTTCTGCGCGACAACCGGCTCTACCTGGCAGTTCGCCTGTTCCTGAAAGGTACAAACAAAGAAGATGCTGATCATCTGCAATATTTTGTGATGAAACTACCCTACAGTAAAGTGCCCCGCTTTATCGAATTACCCAAGCATGGCAGAGATTATTATCTGATGTTTATCGAAGATATTATCAAAGCGAACATAGACGTCATTTTCCCCGGATACGAAGTAGATTGCAGTTATTGTATCAAAATATCGAGAGATGCCGATATTATGATAGACGACACGATCAACAGTGTCGACCTGGTGGAACAAGTAAAGAAAAAAATCAAAAAGCGCAAGATAGGTGCCGTATGCCGTTTCGTCTATGACCGCGCCATGCCCGATGATTTTCTGAACTTCCTGGTAGACGCTTTCCGAATCCGGCACGAAGAGTTGGTACCGGGAGACAAACACCTTAACCTGGAAGATCTGCGTCACTTGCCGAACCCCAATCATTCCATTCCCCGGATTGAGAGACCGATCCCAATGAAACTGAATCGACTGAACGACAAGGAATCCATTTTCAGTTATGTTGAAAAGAAAGATTTATTGTTATACTATCCTTACCATTCTTTCGACCACTTTATCCACTTCCTTTACGAAGCAGTGCACAATCCCGAAACCCGTGAAATCATGGTAACCCAATATCGGGTAGCAGAAAACTCGGCTGTCATCAACACCTTGATTGCTGCTGCACAAAACGGTAAAAAAGTCACGGTATTCGTGGAACTCAAAGCCCGTTTCGATGAAGAGAACAACCTCGCCACTGCCGAAATGATGAAAGCGGCCGGTATCAACATTATCTATAGTATACCGGGGCTGAAGGTACACGCCAAAGTAGCTCTGATACGCCGTCGCAGCTTCACCGGTGAAAAGATTCACAGCTACGCTTATATCAGTACCGGCAACTTCAACGAGAAGACGGCTACACTGTATGCAGACTGCGGACTGTTTACCAGCAATCCGGTCATCGTACATGACCTCACAAACCTGTTCCGTACCCTCAGAGGCAAAGAGAATCCCCGATTCACCCGGTTGCTTGTGGCACGTTTCAACCTGATTCCCGAACTGAACAGGCTGATCGACAAAGAAATAGAACTGGCCGAAAAAGGAAGAGGCGGAAGAATCATCTTGAAGATGAACGCCCTGCAAGACCCGATAATGATAGACCGGCTCTACGAGGCCTCACAAAAAGGTGTAAAAATAGATCTGATCGTACGAGGCATTTGTTGCCTGATACCCGGACAAGAATATAGTTGTAACATACGTGTCACCCGTATTGTGGACAGTTTTCTGGAACATGCCCGCATCTGGTATTTCGGTAATGCCGGACATCCCAAAGTATATATGGGTTCACCGGACTGGATGCGTCGTAACTTATATCGACGAATCGAAGCGGTGGTACCCATTCTCGATAATGAATTACGGGAAGAAATCGTCGATATGCTTCATATCCAGTTATCGGACAATCAAAAGGCTTGCTTCGTCGATGATAAACTGAATAATATATTTAAATTCAAAACAAATGCCGCGCCCGTCAGAGCGCAGTATACCTTCTATAATTACCTAAAAGAGAAGAATGAAACATTTCTGTAACATGTATGACATTTCTCTGCAATACGAAAATCCGTCCTTTGCAGCCAGAAATAACATACACATTTATGGAGACAATTTATCTATGTATTATTATCTTCCTATTCGTACTTGCCGTATTCGACTTGATGGTCGGTGTAAGTAACGATGCGGTAAATTTCCTCAATTCGGCTGTCGGAGCAAAGGCGGCATCTTTTAAAACAATATTGTTCATTGCAGGTGCCGGTATCTTCATCGGAGCGTCCTTATCAAACGGTATGATGGACATCGCAAGACACGGCATCTACCAACCGGAACATTTCTATTTCGCCGAAATCATGTGCATCCTGCTTGCCGTAATGCTGACAGACGTCGTTCTGCTCGATGTATTCAACTCTATGGGAATGCCTACCTCGACCACCGTTTCAATGGTATTCGAACTTTTGGGAGGTACTTTTGCCCTGGCACTTATCAAAGTGCACAACAGTGATACACTGGGATTGGGTGATCTTATCAACACCGACAAAGCCTTGTCTGTCATCATGGCCATCTTTGTCTCCGTTGCCATTGCCTTCTTTTTCGGTATGCTTGTACAATGGCTGGCACGCATGGTGTTTACATTTAACTACAAGAGCAATATAAAATACAGCATTGCACTATTCGGTGGCATCGCTTCTACTGCCATCGTTTATTTCATGGTGATAAAAGGATTGAAAGACAGCTCTTTCATGACTCCTGAGAACAAGCAGTGGGTACAAGAAAACACGATGATGCTGGTAAGTTGTTTCTTTGTCATCTCTACCATCCTGATGCAGATATTACACTGGCTGAAAGTAAATGTATTCAAGGTAGTCGTTTTGCTGGGTACATTTGCATTGGCACTGGCATTTGCCGGTAATGACCTCGTCAACTTTATCGGTGTACCTTTAGCCGGTTATTCTTCGTTCATAGACTATACCGCCAACGGAACTTCTGTCGGACCGGACGGTTTCCTGATGACCTCTCTGATGGGTTCAGCCAAAACACCGTGGTATTTCCTGATAGGTGCCGGAGCCGTCATGGTATACGCCTTGTGTACTTCCAAAAAGGCACATGCCGTAATCAAGACCTCGGTAGACCTCTCCCGTCAGGATGAAGGTGAAGAAAACTTCGGAAGCACACCGATAGCCCGAACACTGGTGCGTTTCAGCCTCACACTGGCCAACGGTATTTCCCGCATTACTCCACCGAGTGCCAAACGCTGGATAGATACCCGCTTCCGTAAAGACGAAGCCATCATTGCCGACGGTGCGGCATTCGACTTGGTTCGCGCTTCTGTCAATCTGGTATTGGCAGGTCTGTTGATCGCCGTGGGTACTTCGTTAAAACTTCCTCTTTCTACAACCTACGTCACTTTCATGGTGGCCATGGGTACCTCACTTGCCGACCGTGCCTGGGGACGTGATTCAGCCGTTTACCGTATCACCGGTGTACTAAGTGTCATCGGCGGATGGTTCATCACTGCCGGAGCTGCCTTCACCATCTGTTTCTTTGTTGCCATGGTCATCCACTTCGGAGGAAGCATAGCTATCATAGCCCTGATCGGTCTGGCAGCATTCACTCTGATCCGCAGCCAGTTGATGTACAAAAAGAAAAAAGAGAAAGAGAAAGGAAACGAAACTTTGAAGCAATTGATGCAAGCCACAAGCAGCCACGAAGCTTTAGAGCTAATGCGTAAGCATACACGCGAAGAGTTGAGTAAAGTACTGGAATATGCAGAACAGAACTTTGAGCTCACCGTGACTTCATTCTTGCACGAAAACCTCCGCGGATTGCGCCGGGCAATGGGATCTACCAAGTTTGAAAAACAACTGATCAAGCAGATGAAGCGCACCGGAACCGTAGCAATGTGCAAATTGGATAATCACACCGTACTTGAAAAAGGACTTTATTATTATCAGGGAAATGACTTTGCAAGTGAACTGGTATACAGTATCAGCCGCCTGTGCGAACCCTGTCTGGAACACATTGACAACAATTTCAATCCGCTGGATGCTATCCAAAAAGGTGAATTTGGAGATGTAGCCGAAGATATCACCTATCTGATCCAGCAATGCCGCCAAAAACTGGAAGGCAACAATTACAGCAATCTTGAAGAAGACCTGCACCGGGCCAATGATCTGAACTCACAGCTATCACACCTGAAACGCCAGGAACTACAGCGTATCCAGAGCCAGACCGGAAGTATTAAAGTAAGTATGGTTTATCTGACCATGATCCAGGAAGCACAAAACGTAGTAACTTATACGATCAACCTGATGAAAGTAAGCCGTAAATTCCAGATAGAAACAGATATTTAATAATCCCCTTTAAAATAGGAAGGTATTTCATAACTCACCACAGATTACAGGGATTTACACAGATAAATATTATGGGTTACCAGCAGATTAAAAATCGTTTTTGTGTAAATCCCTGTAATCTGTGGTGAATATGAGTTTTGACATCTATTTTAATCAACGTCACCTCACCACTTGATCTCCGGAAAATAGCTGCTTAAACAACCTCGAAGTGCACTTACCGTAATGGGCTTCACCAATACTTCGGATGCACCGGCTTGCATGGCATTCTCCCGGTCTGAGCTAAAAGCATAAGCAGTCTGCATAATAATAGGGAGGGAAGCTCCTTCTTCACGAATAATCCGGGTTGCTTCCAATCCGTTCATAATCGGCATTTTAATATCCATAAGGATAGCATGTGCATCTTGAGTGTGTTCACGGTATAAGTTCAACATTTCTTCACCGTTCTTCGCCCACAGAATGTCACATTTCTTACCGATAATAGCTTTAATCAATTTGAAATTGCTATCATCATCTTCGGCCACAAGAATAAGGGGACGAAAATCTTTAATTTCTTCAATATCCATTTTATATAATAGGTTTGCTTTTTATTTCATCTTATTCGATTCAGCCCGCAAGGTATAAAAAAAAATCATAGATTTGATTATCTTTGCGGCTAAAATTTAAAGAAGCGATATGATTTCAGTAGACGGACTGGCCGTGGAATTCGGCGGAACCACATTATTTAGCGATATTTCATTTGTTATTAACGAAAAAGACCGCATCGCGCTTATGGGAAAGAACGGTGCAGGTAAGAGTACCCTACTCAAGATTCTGGCAGGCGTACGTCAGCCTACCCGTGGCAGGATATCTGCTCCCAAAGAGTGCGTCATAGCCTATCTGCCCCAACATTTGATGACAGAAGACGGGCGAACGGTTTTTGAGGAGACTGCCCAGGCCTTTGCCCATCTGCACGAAATGGAAGCTGAGATAGAACGCATGAACAAAGAGCTGGAGACACGCACAGACTATGAGAGCGACAGCTACATGGAACTGATAGAGAACGTGTCGACTCTCAGCGAAAAGTTTTATGCCATCGACGCCACCAACTACGAAGAGGACGTAGAAAAGGCACTTCTCGGATTAGGCTTCATGCGCGAAGATTTCCACCGCCAGACCAGTGACTTCAGCGGTGGATGGCGGATGCGTATCGAGCTGGCTAAACTTTTATTGCAAAAGCCGGATGTGCTTTTATTGGATGAACCGACCAACCACCTGGACATCGAGTCTATTCAATGGTTGGAAGACTTCCTGATCAATAACGGGAAGGCAGTAATCGTCATCAGTCACGACCGCAAATTCGTAGATAACATCACTACCCGTACCATCGAGGTGACTATGGGACGCATTTACGATTACAAAGTGAACTACTCCAAATATCTGGAATTACGCAAAGAACGTCGTGAACAGCAACAGAAAGCCTACGAAGAACAGCAGAAATTCATTGCTGAAACCAAAGATTTCATCGAACGTTTCAAAGGTACCTATTCAAAAACACTCCAAGTGCAAAGCCGGGTAAAGATGCTCGAAAAACTGGAAATACTGGAAGTGGACGAAGAAGACACATCGGCATTGCGTCTGAAGTTCCCGCCTTCACCCCGTTCGGGCAACTATCCCGTCATTATGGATGGTGTAGGCAAGAGCTATGGTGATAAAGTTGTCTTCCGCAACGCCACTCTGACAGTAGAACGCGGTGATAAGGTGGCATTTGTCGGCAAAAACGGTGAAGGTAAATCGACACTGGTGAAATGCATCATGAACGAAATAGAGCATGACGGAACACTGACTTTAGGGCACAACGTACAGATAGGATACTTTGCCCAGAATCAGGCATCGCTTCTGGATGAAAACCTGACTGTATTCCAGACAATCGATGATGTAGCCAAAGGCGAAATACGTAATAAAATACGCGACTTGCTGGGAGCGTTCATGTTTGGCGGACCGGAAGAGTCGATGAAAAAAGTAAAAGTACTCTCGGGAGGTGAACGTACCCGCCTGGCCATGATCAAGCTGTTGCTGGAACCTGTGAATCTGCTGATTCTTGACGAACCGACCAATCACCTTGACCTGAAAACCAAAGATATCCTGAAACAGGCATTGAAAGATTTCGACGGTACACTGATCGTAGTATCACACGACCGTGACTTCCTGGACGGACTGGTGACCAAGGTATACGAATTCGGAAACCAAAAGGTGACCGAACATTTATGCGGTATCTATGAATTCCTTGATAAAAAGAAAATGGATTCGTTACGTGAATTGGAGAAATGATATCTCCGGATCTTATTCCCGTAAATTTAATATTCGATAACTAACATACGGCAACTTTTACCTGTTAAGTAAAACAGAGAAGTACAAAACCCATTTAATCAATTAAAAAAGAAACCGTATGAAAAAATTAGTTTTCTGTGCTGCTTTTGTCGCAGCAATGTGCATGGCAGGCACTACTACTGCCCAAGCTCAAGACGTAAAAAAGAAAGAAGTCAAGAAAGAGCAATGTGACAAAAAAGACAGCAAAGCATGCTGTAAAAAGGAAAAAAAAGCATGTTGCAAGAAAGAAGCAGATAAGAAAACAACTGACGGATGTAAACACAAAGCTGATTGCAAGGCTAAAGCCGGATGCAAAGACAGCAAATGTACCAAAGACAAAGGAGACAAAAAATAACAAACGTTTCCGACATTTCATTTAAGACAGGTATGTCGAAACTCACCACAGAGGACACAGAGTAACATGGAGTCGATTTTCAGTCGTTGATCATTAACAAAAAAAGGCTCTGTGATACTCCGTGGTAAAAAGTACGACGCATCTGTCTTTTTGTTTTTTAAGTAACACTGTTTGTTTTTTATCCAATGATAGACTATCTTTGCCTCGCAATAATCTAAATTAAGAATGAGGAATAAACGGTACATAGTCTCTTTTCTCCTTTTCATCAGCATGATCATGCTGGTCGTACCTGTTATCCCCCATCATCATCATGCCGATGGCGTGATTTGCATGAAGAACGACTTGACACCGGAACCCCAGTGTCCTAAACATTATCATCATCCGGGCAACGATTCGTGCTGCAATGACGGATGTATGACACGCCTCAACTCACCAACCCCTTCCGTACAGGCAGACAATAATCCTCATTACCTATTTACTGCCATCTTATTTACGGACTTTATCATAGAGAATTTATTCAGGCCCCAGGAGCGACGTATTAAGAATTATTACGCATACCGGGAGTCTCTCCACGGTACGGCTGTCAACCGTGCATTTGGCCTTCGTGCCCCTCCATACCCTGTTGTATAGGCTTCTAAGCCACATTTCGTAAGGTTAGGAATATCCGGACGGTTGGTTTAAAACCAACGGGAAGTTCCTTTAAAACCAACGACGCCTTGGTTTTAAGCCAAAGGTCTTTGGGTTTGAAACCTACAGAAGCTCACTTTTCCGAATCATTAAAAGTAAAGAATTTATATCATCATGAAGAAACTTATCTTTATGGGAATCCTCGGATTGTTTATCCTGGGTTCCTGCAACAGTAAATCGGGTGGCAACCACGAAGGCCACGACCATGGAACAGAAGCACACGACCATGAACACGAAGGCGAAGACCATGAAGGACATGATCACGAAGGTGACGAACACAGCCGGAGCAGTGAACCGGCTACCGGTCACAGTGACGAAATCATTCTGCCGAAAGCCAAAGCAGAAGCAGCCGGAGTGAAAACAAGTATTATAGAACCGGAAGTATTTGAACAAGTGATAAAAACAAGCGGACAAGTACTGGCCGCACAAGGTGACGAATCCGTAGCAGTAGCCACCGTAGCAGGAGTAGTCAGCTTTCGCGGTAAAGTGACCGAAGGCATGAGTGTAGGCAAAGGTACTGCACTGGTGACCATTTCATCCAGTAACATTGCCGATGGTGATCCCGTACAACGCGCCCGTATCGCTTACGATATATCCAGAAAGGAATATGAACGTATGCAAGCGCTGGTAAAGAACAAAATCGTATCCGACAAGGAATTCGCACAAGCCGAACAGAATTACGAAAATGCCCGGATCAGCTATGAGGCCCTTGCCAAGAATCATTCGGCAGGAGGACAGGCCGTAACCTCTCCCATCTCAGGATTTGTAAAAAACATCCTGGTGAAAGAAGGTGATTACGTAACCATCGGCCAGCCATTGGTCAGCATCACTCAAAACCGTCGCCTCTTCTTGCGTGCCGAAGTTTCGGAAAAATACTATCCGTCTCTGCGCACCATCGGTTCGGCCAATTTCAAAACTCCTTATGACAATAAGGTATACGAACTGAAAGAACTGAACGGCCGTCTTTTGTCATTCGGTAAATCGGCAGGAGAAAATTCGTTCTATGTACCAGTCACTTTCGAATTTGATAATAAAGGAGACATTATCCCGGGCTCGTTCGTTGAAGTATATTTGTTGTCGTCTCCCATGGAGAACGTACTGTCGCTTCCCCGCACGGCGCTGACCGAAGAACAGGGGCTTTTCTTCGCATACCTGCAACTGGATGAAGAAGGGTATAAAAAGCAGGAAGTCACCCTCGGAGCCGACAACGGCAAGAGCGTACAGGTACTTTCGGGTATCAAGGCCGGTGACCGGGTAGTGACCCAAGGGGCCTACCAGGTGAAACTGGCTTCGGCAAGTAACGCAATACCTGCACACAGCCACGAACACTAACGACAAGGCGCCACAGCCCGGTTTCGATGTGGTGCATAACAACTAACGAAAAAAGAATATGCTAAATAAAATCATACATTTCTCACTTCAGAACCGTATCTTGGTACTTGTAGCCTCGGTACTGTTACTGATTGGCGGAACTTATACCGCCATGCATACCGAAGTAGACGTGTTCCCCGACCTGAATGCACCGACGGTGGTCATCATGACCGAAGCCAACGGAATGGCAGCCGAAGAGGTGGAACAACTCGTGACTTTCCCCGTTGAAACAGCCGTAAACGGTGCCACCGGTGTGCGCCGGGTACGTTCATCTTCCACGAACGGATTCTCTGTCGTATGGGTAGAATTCGACTGGGGAACCGATATATACCTCGCCCGCCAGATTGTAAGCGAAAAGCTGGCCATCGTAGGTGAAGAACTGCCTTCAAATGTAGGCAAACCGACACTGGGTCCCCAATCCTCCATTCTGGGCGAAGTCCTGATTATCGGATTAACCGCCGACTCGACCTCCATGCTCGACCTGCGTACCATTGCCGACTGGACCATACGTCCGCGCCTGCTCTCTACCGGAGGTGTAGCACAGGTAGCTGTATTGGGAGGAGAGTTAAAAGAATATCAGATTCAACTCGATCCGGAACGTATGCGTCATTATGGCGTATCTATGAATGAGGTGATGACCGTCACCCGCGGCATGAACCTGAATGCCAACGGAGGTGTACTTTATGAATATGGTAACGAATACATTGTGCGTGGTGTACTCTCCACCGCAAACATAGAACAACTGGGTAAAGCGGTAGTAAAGAGTATCGACAGCGTACCTATACTGCTGGAGGATATCGCTGATGTCCGGATCGGACCGAAAGCCCCCAAACTGGGAACGGCTTCGGAAAGAGGGAAACCTGCCGTACTGATGACCGTCACCAAACAGCCCGCCACCAGTACTCTGGAGCTGACCGACAAACTGGAAGCTTCGTTGCAAGACCTCCGAAAGAATCTTCCACCGGATGTAAAGGTATCTACCGATATCTTCCGTCAAAGCCGTTTCATCGACAGTTCCATCAGCAATGTAAAGAAGTCCCTTTTTGAAGGCGGTATCTTTGTAGTCATCGTCTTATTCCTGTTCCTTGCCAACGTGCGAACCACGATTATTTCGCTGGTGACCCTGCCGCTCTCACTGCTGGTATCCATCCTGACTCTACATTTCATGGGACTGACTATCAATACCATGAGTCTGGGAGGTATGGCCATCGCCATTGGTTCGCTGGTAGACGATGCCATTGTCGATGTAGAAAACGTATACAAGCGCCTGCGTGAAAACCGTCTCCTCCCGGAGAATGAACGTCTTTCGGTCATCCAGGTGGTATTCAACGCCTCCAAAGAGGTCCGTATGCCTATCCTGAACTCTACACTGATCATTGTGGTCAGTTTCGTACCTCTCTTTTTCCTTTCCGGTATGGAAGGACGCATGCTGGTTCCGCTGGGCATTGCCTTCATCGTAGCATTATTTGCCTCGACGATAGTGGCATTGACCCTGACCCCGGTACTTTGCTCCTACCTGCTGGGCAAAGAAAAAGGTGATAAGCTTCCGAAAGAAGCATTCGTAGCCCGCTGGATGAAAGGGGTATACGAAAAAGCACTGACTTGGGTGTTAATTCATAAACGCCTGACCTTGGGAAGCACCATCGGGCTGTTCATCATTACCCTGGGATTCTTCTTCACGTTGGGACGCTCGTTCCTCCCTCCATTCAATGAAGGTTCATTCACCATCAACATCAGTTCGCTGCCGGGCATCTCACTCGAAGAGAGCGATAAGATGGGACACCGTGCCGAGGAACTTCTGCTCTCTATCCCCGAGATACAGACAGTGGCCCGCAAAACCGGACGTGCCGAACTGGACGAGCATGCTTTGGGAGTCAACGTCTCGGAAATAGAGGCACCGTTTGAACTGAAAGATCGTTCGCGCAACGAACTGATGGCAGACGTACGCGAAAAACTGGGTACTATCACCGGAGCAAACATCGAGATCGGACAACCGATCAGCCACCGTATCGATGCTATGCTCAGCGGTACCAAAGCCAATATCGCCATCAAACTGTTTGGTGACGACCTGAATAAAATGTTCTCACTGGGCAATCAGATAAAAGAAGCCATCGGCAATATCCCCGGCATTGCCGACCTGAATGTGGAACAACAGATTGAACGCCCGCAGCTCAAAATCACTCCCAAACGTGAAATGTTGGCTAAATACGGCATTACCCTGCCGGAATTTTCGGAATACATCAATGTGGCACTGGCCGGAGAGGTGATTTCGCAGGTTTACGAACAGGGTAAGAGTTTCGACCTGATTGTGAAAGTAAAGAATAACTTCCGTGACGAAGCCGAAAAGATACGCAACCTGATGGTCGACACCCAAGACGGTAAAAAAGTGCCCCTGAGTTATATTGCCGACGTAGCCTCGTCCATGGGGCCGAATACCATCAATCGCGAAAACGTAAAACGTAAGATCGTGATTTCCGCCAACGTAGCCGACCGCGACTTGCGGAGTGTGGTCAATGACATCCAAAAGCAAGTGGACGAACAAATCAAGCTCCCCGAAGGTTATCATATCGAATATGGTGGTCAGTTTGAAAGCGAACAGGCAGCCAGCCGTACATTGGCACTGACCTCCTTCATGTCCATCGTAGTGATCTTCCTGCTGCTGTATCATGAATTCCGCAGCGTGAAGGAATCGGCAGTTATCCTGATAAACCTGCCGCTGGCACTGATCGGCGGTGTGTTTGCCCTGCTGATCACAACCGGCGAAATCAGTATTCCGGCCATCATCGGTTTCATTTCGTTGTTTGGTATCGCTACCCGTAACGGTATGTTGCTTATCAGCCATTACAACCACCTGCAACAGGTAGAAGGTTTGGGAGTATACGAAAGCGTAATCCGCGGATCACTCGACCGTCTGAACCCGATTGTTATGACAGCCCTTTCGTCTGCCTTGGCACTGATACCGCTGGCATTGAGCGGAAGCCTGCCCGGTAACGAGATTCAGAGTCCGATGGCAAAAGTGATTCTGGGCGGTCTGCTCACATCGACTTTCCTGAACGGATTCATTATCCCGATTGTTTACCTGATGATGAACGGAAAAAGAAAATAATAAGAACTTCAATAATTATATGAAACGAATAACCATACTTGCCGCTACCCTCTTCGCGCTATCCGGACTGCAAGCGCAAACCGGTATAGACGGGGTGCTGCGCAACATTGAAACCAATAATAAAGAGTTGCAAGCCAATGCGCAATTGATTGCCTCTCAAAAACTGGAAACCCGGACAGACAACAATCTGCCTGATCCGACTCTTTCGTATGCCCATTTGTGGAATAATAAAGACAAGAATAATACGATCGGAGAACTTGTAGTCTCCCAGAGCTTTGATTTTCCGAGCCTATATGCTACCCGCAATCAACTGAACCGGCTGAAAGCCGGTGCTTTTGACGGGCAGAAGAGTGTATTCCGTCAGGGCATCCTGCTACAGGCAAAAGATGTGTGCCTGGATATCATCATGCTGCGAAAGCAACAGCAGATACTGACCGAACGGCTGCGAAACGCCGAAGAGCTCTCAGCCATGTACGCCAAGCGTTTGCAAACAGGAGACGCCAATGTAATCGAAACCAATAAGATCAATCTGGAATTGCTGAACGTGAAAACAGAAGCGTCACTAAACGAAACTGCTTTACGCAATAAGATTCAGGAACTGACTGCACTGAACGGAAACATACCGGTCGTGTTTGAAGATGCTGACTATCCGGCTGTCATCTTCCCTTCCAACTACGAAGAACTGAAAACTGAAGTCCTGGCATCGGACTATACCCTCCAGGCACTCAACAGCGAAAGTGCCGCTGCCCGCAAACAGATTGCGGTCAACAAGTCGCAATGGCTACCCAAGCTGGAACTGGGTTACCGTCGTAACACTGAATCGGGCGAGCCGTTCAACGGAGTTGTAGTAGGGTTCTCGTTCCCACTATTCGAGAATCGCAATAAAGTAAAGATAGCTAAAGCCCAGTCGCTCAATGTCGACCTGCAAAGGGCTAATACTTCGGTACAGGTAGAATCGGAACTGACCCAGCTCTATCGTGAAGCCCATACCTTGCGTACTTCAATGGAAGAATACGAGAAGACTTTTCAGGCGCAACAGGACTTATCCCTGCTGAAACAAGCATTGACGGGCGGACAAATCAGTATGATAGAATACTTTGTAGAAGTATCGGTAGTCTATCAGAGCAAACAGAACTATCTGCAACTGGAGAATCAGTACCAGAAGGCAATGGCAAAGATATATAAGAATAAACTGTAGAGAAAGAGGAATGTGCCAAAATCGTATTCACCACAGATTACACGGATTAACACAGATAAATATCTCTGATTATCTGTTGATTAATTTCATTCTGTGTTAATCTGGGTAATCTGTGGTGAATTATGGCACACCCGGTTATAGCTCCTGCCCGTTCATTGTTAGTTATTCCTCCATATCGGGCAAATAGAAATTAAACTCAGGCGAACGGTCTGCCACCAACTGCCCGTCCTTTATCAACAATTCTGCCACCTGTGCCGACGAACGGCGCAAATGATAAGGGATGTTACCGTCTTCATCTTTGGTCTCTTCGGAATGTGCCTTACGCCCGGGATGGGTAAAATAGATAACATAAGCCTTATCTCCTACCACAACCACATCACCATGCGCACCGCTCGGCGTATCTTCGGGACGGGTACCGGGTTTATCTAGAATCACTCCCTGCTTCTCCCATGTGGTGGCATCCTTTGAACGATACACACGCATGCCGTGCCATTCGTCGGTAAGCATCCAGTAATAACCTCCGAAACGGAATACCTTAGGCCCTTCCTGGCGACTCTGGTCAATCACCGGTGTATCATTCAGCGTCCAGTGGAACAGATCATCACTTTCTGCCGTCATGATAGCCGCATTACGGATTTCATCTTTATACCAGGCACGCCATTTTCCATCGGGCATCCGGAAGAAAGTCGCATCGATCGTTTTATCGGATGACAGCTTCACAAAGCCTTCAAATTTCCAGTCCCACATGTTCTTACTTGTATAGTGAGCCATGCGCGCATGTCCACCCCAATCGGTTCGTACCCCCTCGATATAAGATACGAACAAATGATATACCCCATTGAAGTTTACCACCTCCGGAGCCCAGAAAGTGTTCTTTCCTCTCTCCATATTGAGGTCGAGTACTCCACGATAAACCCACGTCCTGCCATGGTCACGGCTGGAAGCGATACCGATATCATTTCCATAGCAATAAGCTACGTTCCCGGCATTCACATTGGCCCGGCGCTGTGTATACAGCATCCACCAACTGCGGTCTTCTTTATTCCAGACTACGACCGGATCGGCCACTCCGTCATAAACAGGATCTCTGTAAAGAGGAGCCGGAGCAGTTTGTTTCACCTCTTCGGGATTTCCACCCGTCATTTGTGCGGATACGAACCCGCTGCATGCCAACAGGCATGACGCAATCATTGTTCTAATCATTTGTGTTTTATTTTGAGAATTAAGTTTGTGTCTGTCAGCCGCTCTCACGGAGCGGGCACGAATTTAAAATATCCGGTATGATAACTGGAAGTTAAGCACAGGATAAGCTTTAAAGTTTTTCAGGAACTTATTGAAACGGCTCAGGTCCTGATCGATCGCCTCTTCCACAATCTTTCCGGTAGTGGCTTCAATCTTCGGATTACCATGGAACATAGCTCCCAATTCGAACTTGAACCCTACGCGTGAATGAGCTACCGAACGTCCGAATCCAAGACCTACATAAGGTTTCACAGCATTGGTCTTCAAAGCTGCTTCCACACGTCCGTCCGCTCCCGGCTCGATAATGATATCTCCCACCTCTATCCGTTCGTCTGTCTGTCCCGATACTTTCAGGATGGATGAAGTACCGAACAGCAGTCCGGCGGTCACATGAAAGACGGATCTCTTGAATGGAAAATAGTCGAGCAAAAGCATACCGTTTGTCATATTTGCTTTTGCTTTCAGAGGAACGGTATAGTATTTATCCGGATTGTAACCGGTACGAGTACCGACATCCTGAATCAACTGATCATCACGAATTCCGTCATAATCGTAATTACACTTGAACTTCAGTAAAGAGAATCCGGCACGAAGTCCCAAATAGTCATTCAACGGAGCAGCAACCTGGAGTCCTCCCCCCAGTGTTCCGGCATTCAGCGAAACGGATAAATGGCTGAAAGGCTTCACCTTATCCGGTCCCGTCTGGGCCATAACTGGGATGCCGACAACAAAGGCAACCAACCCAATTAAAAAACGACAGAAGTTTGTTTTCATAAGTAAGTTTGTTTGTGTGAATAATAAATTAACTGTCACAGAGTTCGTATGTCATCAGGCAGATATCCGCTTCGGATACGCCACTCCTGCGGATAAAGATTGTTGGCGCGATTGCCGATGTTCTTCACAAATCCCAAAGGAATCTCTTTATAAGTGACCAGTACATAACCTTTGGGAACAGAAGGCGGAAGGACGATAGCCTCTTTCCGCAGATAGGCGATGGCTTGTTCGTAAGTCAATGCTTCGGTTGAAAAAACCGACGTTTTCAACAGACGACTCATAGCAAGTCCATGTGCGGGAATCAGATCTTTGCCTTTTACTTCAGCCACTTCCGTACCGGCCTGGACGATGCGGAGAGACTGACGAAGCAGTGCCAGGTCATTTTGGTAGTACACCGGAAAAGCAGTAATCGCAGTGCCGTTCACCAATAGATTATATTCGTCGGAAGACGCCAACCAACTTTTGGCAATAGCCAGATTTTCTTTAGATACAGGTGAAGCAGCAGTGTCCCCCTTCGATTTCTTTTTCTTCGGAGAAAAAAGATCTGTATCCGCCTCCCTGTCTTCTTCCGGCTTACGAAGAGCGGCGAGAAAGAAACCTTCTCCCTGAGTCTTATGAGGCAAGAAACGATAGACAGGTGCATCGACCCCGACAAGCAAGCTACCGGTAATGTTCCACTCCGTGGGAACGGCAAGCGGTAACGGCTCAGCACCGAACTCCTGCCTGATCCAGGTAATATTCTCTTCGTCTTCGCGCGTATTATAGGTACAAGTACTGTATATCAGAATTCCTCCCGGCTTCAGGCAAGGCCAGATGTCAGTGATAATCCTGCGTTGGCGCTGCCAGCAAATCTCTACATTCTCGGGACTCCACTCTTCTATGGCACCGGGATCTTTACGGAACATTCCCTCGCCCGAACAAGGCACATCCGTCAGTATGACATCGAAAAAAGAACCGATCCGGGAAAAATCAGAAGGATCGTTATTGGTAACCACAACATCGGCATATCCCCATTTCGTCAGATTCTCCGCCAGTATCTGCGAACGGTTGCGAATCACCTCATTGGCTACCAGCAGACTGCCTTCGGGCAATACACTGCGGGCATGGGTCGACTTTCCACCGGGAGCGGCACAGAGATCGAGCATCTTGACAGGGGTTGTAACGTAACGGCGGAGCACCTGTTCCACAAACATCGACGAGGCTTCCTGCACGTAATAACATCCGGCATGAAAAAGGGGATCGAACGTAAACGTCAGGCGTTGGTTCAGATAATAGCCTTCTGCCGCCCAGGGGATACGTCCTGAGATGGATGAACAGGCAGCTAAACCGGGAAACTTACTGTTCAGCCGGACACTGGCAGGAGGTTCTTGCTCCAAGGCAACAGACAATTCTTGATACTCTTCATCTCCCATCAACGCACGGGTCGATTCGATAAATGATATAGGTAATTTCATTTTTCCTTATTATAAGATATAAAACCGATCGGATTACGAGTTTTTCCGCCTGCCTGTTTGTCTTTGGCCTGCAATTCAGCAATTGCCTGATTAATTAATTCAAGTTGCATCCTCGTATCTTCATTAATATCATTGTAATCGGCAAATGCCGCTTCTACATATTCTTTTAACTCTTTTATTTCATCTTGCAGCCTGGTGATGTCATTCACCGGAAGAGCTGAGACCAATTGGCGGACAGCTACAAAAGCTCGCATAATGGAAATATTCACTTCGATGGCGATCACTGTTTAACACTCCGGAGAGCATGGCCAGTCCTTGCTCGGTAAAGGCAAAGGGAAGTTTACGGGTACCTCCCCAACTTGATATCACAATTTGTGACTTCAAGATTTCCCATTCTTCCGTATTCAGCCGGAACATAAAATCCGTAGGAAATTGTTTGCTGTTCCTCTTTACAGCCTGATTCAGAACACGGGTTTCCACCTGATATAATCCGGCCAAATCAAAGTCCAACATCACTTTCTGTCCCCGTATCCCGTAAATCTTGCTCTGTATGATCTGTAGTTCCATCACTTTTGTGTATTAATACCTGCAAATATCAAAAATATTTCGTCTCTTTGCAACTTTCTGTGGCATGAACTACGTCTAACAGACAAATAAACAAAAACAATTAAAAAACAACAGTAATATGAAACGTATCATTATCGCTTTGATGGTAGCCGTAACTTTCTGTTCGCTGGCAATGGCACAGAACCCAACCATCACCCAAGACAACAAGAACTCTTCCGACTCCACCATCGTGACCGAATACACTGACATAGTGGACAGCAGTACGGTTGACACCGACTACCAAAGCAGCAGTTTCGACTTCGGCAATGAATTTCCGTTCAACATAGACAAAGGGGCCATTAACGGAGGCATACTGACAGGATTGGTAGTTATCATACTGATATTCGGATTCCCCTTCTTTATCGTATTCATCGCCTTCTACTTCCGGTATAAAAACCGGAAAGCAAAGTACAGACTGATGGAACAGGCACTGGCAACCGGACAACCTCTGCCGGAAGGTATCTTCAAAGACACTCTGCCGCAGGACTACCGGACGAAAGGCATCAAGAACATCTGTACCGGAATCGGACTGTTTATCTTCCTCTGGGCCATCACAGACGAATTCAGCATAGGATGCATCGGATTGCTGGTGATGTTCACCGGAATCGGACAGTGGATCATCTCACGCAATCAACAGCATGAACGGCCGGAAGACCCTTTCACACGCCCTACACACAAAGACGAAACTTTGAATGAACAAAAATAATGAGCCAGCTCAATGATATATCGTTAGTCGCACAGGTCGTGGTGTTCAGAAACACCAGGGCCTTCGACCAATTGGTACAGAAATATCAGTCGCCTGTACGGCGCTTCTTTCTGAACCTGACCTGCGGCGACAGCGAACTGAGCGACGACTTGGCACAAGATACGTTTATAAAAGCCTACACAAACATTGCAAACTTTAAAAATCTCTCAAGTTTCTCAACATGGCTTTACAGAATTGCTTATAACGTATTTTATGATTATATTCGCAGCCGAAAGGAAACAACAGACCTGGATGCCCGCGAAGTAGACGCTGCCAATAGTACCGAACAAGTAAACGTGGGTGAACAGATGGATGTTTACCAATCACTCAGAACGCTGAAAGAAATAGAACGCACCTGCATCACTCTGTTCTATATGGAAGACGTAAGTATAGACAAGATTGCGGGAATAACGGGGTGCCCGGTAGGAACGGTCAAATCGCACCTTTCAAGGGCTAAAGATAAATTAGCTATTTACTTAAAACAAAACGGTTATGACGGAAACAGATGATAAACTCCTGAAGCAATTCTTCGGCGAGCAAAAACAGGAAATAGAAGACAACGGATTCAGCCGCCGCGTCATGCGTAACCTCCCGGGACGGAACCACCGGCTGGTTCAGGCATGGGGAGCAGCCTGCGCAGTAGTATGCGTCATTTTGTTCTTCACTTTGGGAGGTCTGCAAGCCACCATCAGTACACTGCGCGAAGTATTTGTCTCGATGGTCCAGCAAAGTGCCACAACAGGATTCGACCCGAAGTCCCTGTATATCGCCGCCCTGGTACTTGCCTTCTTCGGGGCGCGCAAGGCATGGTCGATGGCATAACACGCAGAGATCATACGAAAGCAATGCAGGATATTCAATATAACTGCCCGAAAAACAGACGAAAAACTTGCTTTCGGACTCGGGATGTACTATCTTTGTAAACAAGATACATACAATATATTCAATTTAATATGAGGTAAAAGGGAGAAGTTTCAGCTTCTCCCTTTTTTTATGGTATCATCGGCAAGTCTTCCGGCAGACGGTGTGTCCGGAGAGAATAGACGGTATCTTGGGGGGCGGAAGACGTTGAGTTTTCGCTAAAAGCAGTAATCATTCACCTCCGAAGCCCGGTTCTTCGACCCGATACCATCAGGAGATAAATGATTATCTCTTGATGATATCGGAAGTTACTCCTATTCTTTTCCAAAGAAGTGCCAAATTGTTAATCTATACTAAATCTGCTCTTGACAAAAAGAAGGCAAGAACAGAGATGTTGTATCTTTGTTTCCTTGTAAACTAAATAAAGACTGAGGTTTTGAAATTATACGTTTTAATAATAGCGATCATTCTCTCTATAGGCACTGCCCGAACACAGAATATTGACAGCCTGTTGATGCAGCGGGAGGACACCACACAATTCATCCGAAGCGACTCCCTCGTGTTACAATTTCTGGAATACTCGAATATCCCCATAACCGATAATAATAAGGTGAAACTTATCAAAAGCGGACGGGAAAAATTTGAGGACTTGTTCGAAGCCATCCGTGGGGCAAAACACCACATTCATCTGGAATATTTTAATTTTCGCAATGATTCCATAGCCAATGCACTGTTCGACCTGCTGGGCGAAAAAGTGAAGGAAGGTGTCAAAGTAAGGGCGATGTTCGATGCATTCGGTAACTGGTCGAACAACAAACCACTCAAGAAAAGGCATCTGAAAGCAATCCGGGAGAAAGGAATCGAAATCGTAAAATTCGATCCGTTCAAGTTCCCGTATATCAATCATGCGGCTCACCGCGACCATCGGAAGATTGCAGTCATCGACGGCAAAATAGGATATACCGGCGGAATGAATATTGCCGACTATTATATCAACGGACTCCCCAAGATAGGCACCTGGCGCGATATGCATATCCGCATTGAAGGCGATGCGGTAAACATCCTTCAAGAAATCTTCCTCGACATCTGGAATAAAACCACCAAGCAAAACATCGTGGGCGAAGAATATTTTCCGAACCACCCGGAGCGGGCCGACAGCTGCAATACGGTCATTTCGATTGTAGACCGCACCCCGAAACGGAATTCCCGCATGTTGAGCCATACGTATGCCATGTCCATCTATGCAGCGCAACATGATGTACGCATCGTGAACCCGTATTTTGTACCGACTTCATCCATCCGCAAGGCACTCAAAAGGGCTTTGAACCGGGGGACGAAAGTGGAAATTATGATTTCTTCCAAATCCGACATCCCTTTCACACCGGATGCTTCGCTCTATGCCGTACAGAAACTGATGAAAAAAGGGGCAATGATCTATTTGTACAACGGCGGATTTCATCACTCGAAAATCATGATGGTGGACGACCTGTTCTGTACCGTGGGTACAGCCAACCTGAACAGCCGCAGCCTGCGATATGATTACGAAACGAATGCGTTCATCTTCGACAAGGACATTACGCAGCAACTGAATGACGTTTTCGAAGCCGACATGCTGCACTGCACCCGCCTGACCCCGGAAATGTGGAAACAAAAATCAGCCTGGAAGAAGTTTAAGTGCTGGTTTGCGAACTTATTCACACCATTCCTGTAAGTTATTCAGGCTGTTTTTGTAACTTTGGCAGGAATTTTTAGTAACCCAAGAAGTATACCATTCGTATGAAACAATATTTAGACCTGCTCGACCGAGTGTTGACGGAGGGAATAGAAAAAGGTGACCGCACCGGAACGGGAACCATCAGTGTCTTCGGACACCAGATGCGTTTCAACCTGGACGAGGGATTCCCTTGCCTGACTACCAAGAAACTTCATCTGAAATCAATCATTTACGAACTACTGTGGTTCCTCAAAGGAGACACGAATGTGAAATATTTGCAGGACCACGGCGTACGCATCTGGAACGAATGGGCGGACGAAACAGGCGATCTGGGACATATATATGGATACCAGTGGCGTTCGTGGCCAACCTACAACGGAGGATTTATCGACCAGATCAGCGAAGCTGTAGATGCCATCAAGCACAATCCCGATTCACGCCGCATCATTGTCAGTGCATGGAATGTAGGAGACCTGGATCACATGAACCTCCCTCCTTGCCACGCATTCTTCCAGTTTTACGTAGCAAACGGACGGCTGAGCCTGCAACTCTATCAACGCAGCGCCGATATCTTCCTGGGGGTACCTTTCAATATAGCATCTTATGCATTGCTGCTACAGATGATGGCGCAAGTCACCGGTCTGCAGGCAGGAGACTTTATCCACACACTGGGCGACGCACATATCTACCTGAACCACCTGGAACAGGTGAAACTCCAGCTCAGCCGGGAACCGCGCCCACTACCACAAATGAAGATCAATCCGGACGTGAAAAACATCTTCGACTTCCAATTCGAGGACTTTGAATTAGTAAATTATGATCCGCACCCGCACATCGCTGGAAAAGTTGCGGTATAATCCCCCATCGGACTATGAGTAGAATCAGCATTATCGCCGCCGTAGACAACCGGATGGCTATCGGCTTTCAAAATAAACTTTTATTCTGGCTGCCCAATGACCTGAAACGTTTCAAGGCGTTGACCACAGGAAACACAATCATCATGGGACGCAAAACGTTCGAATCACTCCCGAAAGGGGCATTACCCAATCGCCGGAATGTGGTCCTTTCTTCCAATCCGGCAGCCGAATGTCCGGGAGCAGAAGTATTCACTTCGCTGGAAGCCGCTTTGGAAAGCTGCCAAGCCGAAGAAAAAGTATACATCATCGGAGGGGCAAGCGTCTATCGCCAGGCCATATCCCTGGCCGACGAGCTGTGCCTGACCGAAGTAAATGATACAGCGCCGGAAGCCGATGCCTTCTTCCCGGCTGTAGACACAACTATATGGCACGAAAAAAGCAGAGAAGTTCATCCTGCCGATGAAAAACATCTCTGCTCGTATGCTTTTGTAGATTACGTACGGGGAATCGATTAATCCTCGTCCGTATCTACCATAATCGGCATCTGCCGCTTGATGGCTTCATGGAATGAAATCAGCGTCTCGGTGCGAGCCAATCCCAACGGCTGGAGTTTATCATGAATCACACTCAAAAGATGGTGATTGTTCCTTGCGTATATCTTGATAAACATATCATATTTCCCGGTAGTGAAATGACATTCCACCACTTCCGGTATTGCTTCCAAAGCCTTGGTTACAGAATCGAACGACTCAGGATCTTTCAGATAAATCCCAATATAAGCACATGTCTCGTACCCGATCTTCTCCGGGTCGATGACATACTCCGAACCTTTCAATATACCCAGATTAGTCAACTTCTGTATGCGTTGATGAATAGCCGCACCCGAAACATTGCACGCTCTTGCCACTTCCAGGAACGGAATGCGGGCGTTGTCGGCAATCAACTTCAGAATCTGCTCGTCTAAAGTATCTAATTGATGATGTCCCATTTTAAATCAATTTGTTTTAATATATCAATGTCTTATGCAAAGTTAGCTATTTCCCCGGCAATAAATACTATAGTTTATTACTTTTATTTGTAAAAATAGAATAAATCGGCAATAGTTAGTACCTTTGTAAAAACAATAAATTCACACGATATGAAGCTGATATTAACCCTATTCACCTGTCTTTTCGTGACAGGATGTGCATACGCACAAAATTTCTCGGACTACTTCACGAACAAAACCCTACGCATCGATTATCTATTTACGGGGAATGCGGACAAGCAGTCGATCTGTCTTGACGAACTTTCGGAACTGCCCGTATGGGCAGGCAGACGCCATCATCTGTCGGAATTGCCTTTGGAAGGAAACGGACAGATTGTGATGCGCGATGTGGCAAGTGGAAAAGTAATTTATACGACTTCGTTTTCTTCGCTCTTCCAGGAATGGCTCGAGACAGATGAAGCCAAAGAGGTCACTAAAGGATTTGAGAATACTTATCTCCTCCCCTATCCCATAAAGCCGGCCGAGGTAGAAATCACATTACGCAATAACAAACGCGAAGTCAGTGCCAACCTGAAACACGTCGTTAAGCCCGACGACATTCTGATACACAAAAAAGGGCTCACACACATCACTCCGCACAAGTATCTGCTGAAAAGTGGAAATGAAGAACAATGTATCGATGTAGCCATCCTGGCAGAAGGGTATACCACAAGTGAAATGGAAACTTTCTATAAAGATGCCGCCATCGCATGCGAAGCCCTGTTCTCACACGAACCGTTTCAGTCGATGAAGAATCGCTTCAACATCGTGGCTGTGGCCAGTCCTTCGGCAGACAGTGGGGTCAGCGCTCCCAAACAGGGAGCATGGAAGCACACGGCCTTCGGCTCCCACTTCGATACATTCTATTCCGACCGCTATCTGACTACCAGCCGGGTAAAAGCAATAAACGACGCATTGGCAGGCATCCCTTATGAACATATCATTATCTTAGCCAATACGGAACAATACGGTGGGGGCGGTATCTACAATGCTTTCACACTGACCACCGCACACCATCCCAATTTCCGTCCGGTAGTGGTACATGAGTTCGGTCATAGTTTTGGTGGCTTGGCCGACGAATATTTTTATGATGAAGACGTCATGAACGGACTCTATCCTCTCAACATTGAACCATGGGAGCAGAACATTACCACCCGCATCAACTTTGCCTCTAAATGGGAAGATATGCTCACCAAAGCTACTCCTGTTCCGACTCCGGTAGCAGATAAGGCCAAATATCCCATAGGCGTATACGAAGGAGGAGGCTACTCAGCCAAAGGTATTTATCGCCCGGCATTCGACTGCCGCATGCGTACCAACGAATATCCTACCTTCTGTCCGGTTTGCCAAAGAGCCATCCAACGGATCATAGAGTTTTACACAGGTAAATAACCTGAACTTAATATAGGAGCAGTGATGGAACTATCGTCTTGCACGCCAGCCAAACAGAATTAGAGAACCAACTTCCAACCGGTCAACAGGCGTATTGAACTTTAGCCCCTAAGACCGTAAGTCTGATCACTACTCCTATATTATTTACTGTTCATTCGCCTCTACAATGCCTCCACTTTCCTTATTCCGGCTATCTCATTTCAATCCACACCTGGCAATAATCCTCCCCTGCGTAATCCAATCGCACCGAGAACAGTAAACCGCTCTTCCTCTGAATCTATACAGATATTGTATACACAACTCTGAATAAAGCCTACGAATGAGATGATTCTACAAATACATGGCTCTACGAATAATATAGTTCCTATAAATACATAGCTTTACGAATGGTATAGTCCCTACGAATAACACAGCACTACGAGAACCTCTGCAGCCCCCAAACAAACCCATAAAAAAAAGCCGTCTGATTATCCTCAGACGGCTTTTTCTATGTGTAGAGTCAACTTATTCGCGAGCTCTCGCAGAATAGTTAATTTTCAGTGCATAAGCTTGACGAAGAGCCTGTTTAATATCGGTAACGATACCCATCTTAGTATCCTGGTCAATTTTCAAAGACACAGTCATAAAGGGTTGGTCTTCCTCTTTCATACTTGAGCGCTCGTTAGTCACGTAAGCCTGAATCTCGTCAACTTCAGCATAAGCATCATTCAACTGGATACGGCTTTCAGACCCCAGTTTTTTACGAAATTCTGCTGTCGGTTTACCTACGTAGATAAACGTAACCAAAGATTTCTTTTCAAGCTTTTCCAACTCAGTACCTTGCGGAATCTTAAACTCAACCTTCAATGAAACTTCACGCATTGTTGTTACAATCATAAAGAAGAACAACAATGTAAAGATCAAGTCAGGTAGTGAAGAAGTATTCAGCGTAGGCATCCCGCGCTTACCTGTTTTATTAAATTTTCCCATTAATTATTCTTTTTTACTCCTTTAGGTTCAGCCTCAGATATCTTCTGAGGAAAAATATCACGAATAGCCTTCTGCTGATCTTCATTTAAATCAGCATAATTCTTCTGCCACTTTTCCTGAGCCAATTCATCTCTTAACTCGTTATAAGCAGCAACCAGCTCATTCTGAACATCAAAATAGGCCTGATAAGAAGATCCACGGTCACTCTGCAAAGAGATTACATGATTCTCCGTAACCATGACATTACCAAAGAAAGGCACATCTTTAGCGTGTTTTTCCGGTAATTTTTCATCGTTATATGGATTGGCAATGAACTCTTTGGCTTTTTCTCTCAATTGCTTCACATCAACAATTTCGCCACCGCACATCAGCTGATTCTGAAAGTTCAGAAAAATCTGCAAAACGTTACGGTCCTTAACAACTACGTCATTATCAACCTGATCCTTTTCAGGAGGTGGGGGCAACTGTCTTGCCAGACCACGGTCAGTATCCATAGATGTCGTAATCAAGAAGAAGATAAGCAATAAGAAAGCAATATCCGCTGTTGAACTTGAATTAATCTCAGGAACTGTTCTATTTCCTTTTGCCATTGTAGTTACTGTATTTTATTGAGTTTCCTCAATTAGTTATGATAATTTCTTTTTGATACTACTTCCGATGATAGCAAGAACTGTTACCAACATTAAGAAGTAGATACTATAAAGGAACATATCAGTCAGTTTTAACCAGAAAGGAACATTATCAGTTCCCTCATATCCTTGAATGGTCAGTGTTTCACCACTACCCATAGACCATGCTACGACCAATACAAGAACTAGAAGAATAAGTCCGAGCAATGATCTGATAGCACCTTTAGGATTATCTTTCAAAGCAGAACCGAACTGGAAGATAGCAGCAACCACAGTTGCAACTACAGCAATGCCAAACAGACCATACATCAAGTACAGTAAGGCATCTGTGTTTGCGGGATTATCCATGTCGTATACAATTGGAGTTTCCATTTGTCCACCGAAGTAGAACAAGCCCAATACGATCACGATAAGAGCAAACATCGCGTACAGTACGTAATACGATACTTTATATGTTAACTTACTCATCTCAGATTATTTTTTGTATTTCAAGTTATATTTGATTACCATGTCAAGCAAAGAGATAGAAGAATCTTCCATTTCGCTTGTAAGAGCTTCGATTTTAGCAAGGATGTAGTTATAGAATACCTGAAGGATCAAAGCTACAACCAAACCGAAGATAGTAGTAATCAAGGCAACCTTCATACCACCGGCAACAACTGTCGGAGAGATATCACCCTGCTGCTGAATCTTATCGAACGCCATAACCATACCTACTACAGTACCCAAGAATCCTAATGACGGAGCCATTGCGATAAACAGTGTGATCCAAGAACATCCTTTTTCAAGGTAACCGGCCTGAACACCACCATAAGATACTACTGATTTTTCAACAACATCGATACCCTGGTCGATTCTCATCAAACCCTGATAGTAGATAGAAGCAACAGGACCTCTTGTGTTACGAGCGATGTCTTTTGCAGCTTCAACATCACCTTTTTCCAGAGCTGCTTCGATAGAAGACATAAATTTCTTAGTGTTGATTTCAGCCAAGCTCAAGTAAATGATACGTTCAATACAGAAAGCCAAACCAATAACCAATGCGATAGCAACCAAACTCATGAAAGATGCAGTACCTTCGATGAATTTTACTTTAATTTCTTTGTGGATACCACCTTCTTCAGCGCCTGCAAGAGGAGCAGAAGCTTCAGCAGCCTCAGCTACAGCATCAGCAACCGGTTTGTCTGCTGCAGGAGCAGCTTGTTCGGTAGCAGCAGCATCCTGAGCCTGAACGAGTTGAGTTGAGCCAAATGTTAAGACTCCCATCACAGCAACAATTGCAAATAACTTTTTCATTGTGTGTCTAATTTTTAAGATTAATTAATTAAATTATTATTATTGTATTTACTTATCGTCTCTTGTTTATACTTCCTGCGGAGAGAGCGGGATTCGAACCCGCGATACACTTTTGGCGTATACACGCTTTCCAGGCGTGCCTCTTCAACCACTCGAGCATCTCTCCAATTGGCGCTTTCTTCAAATCGGGTGCAAATTACAAAAAAAATGCGAACCACAAGCGTTTTCAGCTACAAATGTATTCTTTTTTTTCTTCTTCTGCAGCATTATCCTTCTTTTATCTTTAATAAATCAACTAAATTAATAAAATTTAAAATCTTGTGGAGCTTATTTGAGCATTCCAAACACTTTTAATGCGCTAACAGCGGTCAATTCCGCAACTTTTTCCGGATCTTCGTTATATATTTCGGCAACTTTTATTAATGTATCTTTCACATTCGCACTCTCATTTCTCTTTCCACGATTAGGAACCGGAGTGAGGTAAGGCGAATCGGTTTCCAATACGATACGTTCCAACGGAACAGACTTCAATGTCTCCGGCAACGTTGACTTTTTGAAAGTCACCACACCGTTTATACCGATCTTAAATCCCGGAAACTCCATCATCCGGGCAGCTTCACCGGGAGTTCCCGTAAAACTATGAAAGATTCCGGTCAGTCCACTATTTTTATAAGGTTGCAATACCTTATATATATAATCGAAAGCTTCGCGGCAATGAATCACTATGGGCAATTGATAATGAAGGGCCCATTGCACTTGTTTTTCAAAAGCAATCAACTGTTCTTTCAGCCAGGTTTTATCCCAGTAAAGATCGATTCCAATCTCGCCCACAGCAACGAACCGGCCGGAAGTTTCCAGATTTGCGGCAACGATTTCAAGCTCTTTTTCATAGGACTCGTTCACGGAGGTAGGGTGCAATCCGATCATCGGAAAGCAAAAGTCCCGATAGGTATCACAAACCGACAGCATGGGTTCAATCGTCGTACTATCTATGTTAGGCATAAAGATATGCGTCACACCGGCAGCACGGGCACGTTCCATAACGAAAGGTAAATCTTCGGCAAACTCTTCCAGAAAAAGATGGGAATGTGAATCGACAAGCATATTTTAAAGAATCTCCTTATTCTGTTTTTCTCCGGTCCGATAATAATAAATCAGACCATAATCACGACATTTTTCCAAGCGTTTCTCATTGGACGATACATCCTGGAATTTGGCTTCCACCTGATTCCAGATATCCAGAATCAGCCGGTCGGCTTGCACACGCATGGATGCAAGTTGCTCTAAACTACGATTGGTGAGAGACTGAAGGCTTTTCTGTTTTTCATATCCTTCCATGAATATATCATAATGCACTTTCACTTTAGCAATCGTAGGGTTATAAATCGGAATACCGCCTTGAGAGGTGCGTTTCCGCTCCCCTTCTATAATTTTTTGTCCCCACTCGGCCAGAGACGCTTCACTACTTAAATCGGGTACACTGAAATTATCTACGGGCAAGCCATACAAAGCCTTATGAGATTCTTTGATTTCCATACGAATCACAGCCAAATTCAAGACTTGTATGAAGTGAGAAATATAAAGCCGGGCCGTTTTTACATTCGCCTGGTGTTTCTTACTGTTCCTGCTTTGCTCTCCGTAACAGTGTACATAATAAGAATGCGCCGTTTCAAATTTAGACAGAAATATACGGGCTTCTCCCAATGTCTTGAGTGAAACAGGCAAATCATAGACATCACACATATCGCCCTTCACGACCGCTGTTTTCAGCGCCCGTATCCTGGCTTGATCTGTATTTGGCAAACGTCTATAGGGCATCTCGATATTACATCTCGCGGTACATTAAATGCTTCATCAACTTTTTCAGCTCACTCTTCTTATCCTCAATGACAGACACGGCGCCCAGGCTTGTCATCGCACGAGTGTAATACTCACGCATCTTGTTTTCGCAAACAGCCTTGATGCCAATCTGAGTGTACAATTCGGTCACAGCACTGATTTTTTCTTCGGGACAGAATGAAGTTGCACTTAACCAATGATTTAATCCCTCCAACTGATCCCGGTCGGCACGTTCCAGTGCTTTAATCAGCATATACGTCTTTTTATTGCATAGAATATCTCCACCGATGTTTTTACCAAACACAGCAGGATCACCATATACATCCAGCAAATCATCCTGCAATTGGAAGGCTACTCCGATCTGCATGCCAAAATCATACAGATTTTCGGCATCCTCAGGAGAAGCTCCACCTAAAATAGCTCCGATTTTCAAACTGGCAGCCAACAAAACCGCCGTTTTCAAACGGATCATTTCCAGATACTCCTCTTCCTTTACATCCTCACGGGACTCAAAATTCATATCCATTTGCTGCCCCTCACAAATTTCAAGTGCTGTCAGGCTGAACAAATCCATCACTTCTTTGAGGTGTTCCGATGAACTGGCAGCCATATACTGATAGGCCAGCACCAGCATAGCGTCTCCTGACAAAATCGCAGTATTGTCATTCCATACTTTATGGACAGTTGTCTTGCCGCGGCGCATATCAGCCCGATCCATCAAATCGTCATGCAAAAGAGTATAGTTATGATAAACTTCAATAGCCGTAGCAGGGTCATAAATAGAGGACACATCCTCCTTGTAGAGGTTGTATGCCATTAGCATAAGAACCGGCCGAATACGTTTCCCTCCCATGGAAAGAACATATTTAATAGGGTCATACAAACCTGCCGGAGTACGTGTAAACCGGATATCTGAAATGTGAGAATTGATCTTATCGAGAAGCTGAGATGCTGTATACATAATAAATAAATTATAAAAAGAGAGATTGAATGAAAAGAGGCTGCTTGGACGGCAGCCTCTCTTCTTATACTATACAATGATTATTGCAGTCTGAATCGTACAGGTAATGTAAACCGACAACGAACCGGTTTACCTCTCTGCATACCCGGCTTCCACTTAGGCATGGTCTTAACCACACGAAGAGCTTCTTTATCAAGGTAGGGGTCAACGCTCTTTACAACTTTAATATCACCTATGCTACCGTCACGTTCAACAACGAACTGGAGGACAACCTGTCCCTGAGTACCGTTTTCCTGAGCGATCGGCGGATATTTGATATTCTTGTACAGGAACTGGAGACAAGCAGGCATACCACCCGGAAATTCAGGTGCATTTTCTACTACTTCAAAAATCTCTTGTTCCGAGGGTTCTTCTTCTTTTACCTCAACCGGTACATATTTTACTTCCACTTTCTGTCCGGTATCCTCTGTTGAAGCAATGGCTGTTTCTTGTACATCAGCCTCGTCATCAACAATCTTCAGGATTTCAGCCTGTTTGGGAACCTCGACAGGAGGTGGGGCCGGTTTTTCTTCCTGTTGTGTAATAGGAATCATTTCCTCTTCAAACTCAATCTGGGCTACCGCCTGGCTTGTATCGATCTTTATATCACGCTCCGTCCATTCGAACGCAACGAATATAAAGGCGAGCACCACCACGTAACCGATCAGCAGCCACTGGGTTTTCTTACCTTCGAGGTCTGCTTTGGGCGATTTTTTTACTTCCATAAAATTAATATATAAAAATTGGTGTTCTTCTGGTTTTTAAGCTGTTATTGCTTTTGTGGCACAAATATAACGCAGATATTTTAAAAATACAGTATATTTGGCGAAAAAATTTAGATAATACGTTAAAAAAGGGAGTAAACCTGCTGCATAACATAATGAAAAAGATAACAATTGCAATTGATGGCTTTTCCTCGTGCGGGAAAAGCACCATGGCTAAAGATTTAGCCAAAGAAATAGGATACATCTACATCGACAGTGGAGCGATGTATCGTGCCGTTACATTATATAGTATAGAAAATGGCATCTTTCACGGTGATACAATCGATACGGATGAATTAAAACGACGTATCGGCGACATCCACATCTCTTTCCGGATCGATCCGGAGACAGGACGCCCCAACACTTACTTAAATGGAGTGAATGTAGAGAACAAAATCCGCACAATGGAGGTTTCTTCTAAAGTAAGCCCGATCAGTGCACTCGGTTTTGTCCGGGAAGCGATGGTGGCTCAGCAACAGGAAATGGGAAAAGCCAAGGGTATTGTTATGGATGGTCGTGACATCGGGACGACCGTATTCCCGGATGCAGAATTAAAAATATTCGTAACCGCCTCCGCCGAAATTCGTGCCCAACGCCGCTATGACGAACTGAAAGCCAAGGGTCAGGAAACCGGCTTCGAAGAGATACTGGAAAATGTGAAGCAACGTGACCACATCGATCAGACACGTGAAGTCAGCCCATTGAAGAAAGCCGACGATGCTTTGCTATTAGACAACAGCCATCTCACCATCGCCGAGCAAAAAGAGTGGCTGATGGCAGAATATCAGAAAGCGATAAAAGCATAAAAACAAAAGGGTGTAACCATCCGCCTGTTAGGGTGTAGCCATCCTAAAGAAGGGGTGTAGCCATCCGGTCAGTATGGCTACACCCTTTTTTAATCATACATTTGTAATCATTATGGTAAAAGTAGAAATAGATGAAGGTTCCGGTTTTTGCTTTGGAGTGGTCACAGCTATCCACAAAGCCGAAGAGGAACTCGCAAAAGGGGTAACACTCTATTGCCTGGGAGACATTGTACACAACAGCCGTGAAGTGGAACGCCTGAAAGAGATGGGGCTGATTACCATCAATCATGAAGAGTTCAAACAACTCCATAACGCCAAAGTGCTTTTGCGTGCCCATGGCGAACCACCCGAAACCTATATCATTGCCAAAGAAAATAATATCGAAATCATCGATGCCACGTGTCCGGTGGTACTCCGCCTGCAAAAACGAATCAAACAAGAGTATATGCAGGAGGACCTCGACGAAAAACAAATCGTAATTTACGGAAAGAACGGACATGCGGAAGTCTTAGGTCTGGTAGGGCAGACAACCGGCAAAGCTATTGTGATAGAAAAGCTCGACGAGGCTCGCCGGCTGGATTTCAGCAAAAGCATACGCCTGTACTCGCAGACAACCAAATCACTGGATGAATTCTGGGAAATCGTGGAATATATCAAGGAGCACATCTCTCCCGACGTAACTTTTGAGTACTACGACACCATTTGCCGCCAAGTGGCCAACCGTATGCCCAACCTGCGAAAGTTTGCCGCATCACACGATTTGATCTTCTTCGTCAGTGGTAAAAAAAGTTCAAATGGCAAAATGTTATTCGAAGAATGCAAAAAAGTCAACCCGAATTCACATTTGATAGACAGTGCCGACGAAATTGACGACTCTTTACTACCCGGTGTCAATTCTATCGGTGTATGCGGGGCTACATCGACTCCTAAATGGCTGATGGAAGAAATCTCTGAAGCTATAAAGGCACAGATTAAAAGACAATGAATTAACGTTATTTAATCATACAGGGCACTCCTTTTTGTTATCTTTGCAACGTCAATTAAAAAACATGATTGTTATGGGAACAGTTAAGTGTGTTGGTATTTTAACTTCCGGTGGTGATGCACCGGGAATGAACGCTGCTATTCGTGCAGTAACGCGTGCAGCAATCTACAACGGACTGCAAGTAAAAGGTATATATAGAGGATACAGAGGCTTGGTAACAGGAGAGATCAAGGAGTTTAAGAGCCAGAATGTAAGTAACATCATTCAACTGGGAGGAACGATCCTGAAGACAGCACGTTGCAAAGAGTTTACAACTCCCGAAGGACGTAAAATGGCATACGACAATATGGTGAAAGAAGGAATCGATGCCCTTGTAGTGATCGGTGGCGACGGTTCGCTGACCGGAGCACGCATCTTTGCACAAGAGTATGACATTCCATGCATCGGACTTCCGGGAACCATCGACAATGACCTTTACGGCACCGACACGACCATCGGATACGATACGGCGCTGAACACTATTTTGGATGCTGTCGACAAAATCCGTGACACGGCCACTTCTCACGAACGTCTGTTCTTCGTTGAAGTGATGGGACGTGATGCCGGTTTCCTGGCATTGAACGGTGCGATTGCTTCCGGAGCAGAAGCTGCCATCATCCCCGAATTCAGTACAGAAGTCGACCAATTGGAAGAATTTATAAAGAGCGGTTTCCGTAAATCAAAGAACAGCAGTATCGTACTGGTAGCCGAAAGCGAACTCACCGGAGGAGCTATGCATTATGCCGAACGCGTGAAAAACGAATACCCTCAATACGACGTCCGTGTCACCATTTTAGGGCACTTGCAGCGCGGGGGTAGTCCGACGGCACACGACCGTATTTTGGCCAGCCGTCTAGGCGCAGCCGCTATCGACGCTATTATGGAAGATCAACGAAATGTCATGATTGGCATTGAACACGACGAGATTGTATACGTTCCGTTCAGTAAAGCCATCAAGAATGATAAACCTGTCAAGAGAGATCTCGTCAATGTATTGAGAGAACTGTCTATTTGATAGCAGTACAACAGTAATAAGATAAACGGTGGACGGTAAACATACATGTTTATGGTTCACCGTTTATCATTTATCGGCAAGAAGCCCTTTTCCGACAAGATCCGTTCCGTCTCTTCCCATAGCTGTGCCCTTCGGTCAGGACGGGTATATTTTTCCGGTAGAAGACGACAATGATTATTCAAATTAAACGTTGCCGTCCGTCCCTCCACTTCCGCATCGAGCAATAATCCGATTGCAGTAGCTGCTCCCTGGAGGGGAGTACGTATAAAAGGACGGAAAAAAATGTCTGTCAGCGGATCGAACCACTGGTCCATCCGTATGATATTGGTAGACACAATGCCCGGATCGGCCGCATTGACAGTAATCCCGCGTGCCCGAAGACGTTCAGCCAGTTCAATGGTAAAAAGCAACAAAGCAAGCTTGGTATTGCTATAGATAGGAATACGCCAGAAACTTCCCTTTCTCCCCCAAAGAAAAAAATCCGGGAAATCCAGTTTACCGATTGCATAGGTACAAGACACCATATTGACAATGCGGGTTCCCTCTCCCATCAAGGGAAGCAAAAGACGCGTCAAAAGATAAGGACCTACATAATTTACACTGACCGTCCGCTCTAAACCATCTTCCGTAATGTGCAATCCGGTTTCCATGGTCCCGGCGTTATTCATCAACAAAGCGACAGGAGTCTTTTGCCGTAACATCCGGTCGGCAAAAGCCCTCACCGAAGCCAGTGAAGCAAGGTCGATCTGCCATACCTCTATCTTTTCATTTCCCGTTTCTTTCACCAACTCCCGGCATTTGGTTTCAGCTTTTGACGATGAATAGCAGGCCATAATTACATCATACCCCGCACAAGCCACGGCACGGGTAATCTCCGTTCCCATCCCGCCGTCGGCACCGGTAATAACAGCAAGTTTACGTTCCATCATTTATTCTCCAACTGTTCTATTTCTTTTTTCAGGCAAAGAGGAAGTTCTTCTGTCAGATGCCGATGGCAAGCCATTTCGATCGTGTACATCCTCCCAATGCAATAATTACTATGACCGCAATTACAGCGTGCTTTCTCTTCCCGACGCATCCGATTGACAAACCCCGGTTCGTTGAGTAAAGCACGTGCCATCTGCACGGCTTCGAACCCTTCGTTCAGCACTTCATCTATTTTCTCACGGGAAACAAGTCCGCCGACATAGATCAAAGGAATTTTAATTTCCGAACGAAACTTCAGAGCATCTTCCAGAAAATAGGCTTCTTTGAAAGGAACAGTCGGTATCATCATCCTCCCCGCCAATTTGACGCCGAACTTCAACCACCAACAATCCATATAATGTGTCAGGGTCTTGATAGGCATGGCCCCACGCATGACGTACATAGGGGCTTTACTGACAAATCCTCCGCTCAAAACCAACGCATGAGCCCCCAAAGATTCGAGCCGCCTGGCTACCTCGAGCGTCTCTTCTATTTCCATTCCACCCCGAAAGCCATCACGCATATTCATCTTCACAAATACTGCCAGATCCTTACCGGCCGCCTTCATCACCTCGTTCATCACCATCGTCATGAAACGCATCCTATTCTCCAACGATCCTCCGTATTCATCTTTCCGGTGATTGGTATAAGGCGACAGAAACTGACTGATCAGATAGCCGTGTCCCGCATGTACCTCGACGGCATCAAAACCGGCTTCGCGGGCCAGGCAGACAGCACGCCCGTAAGCTTTTGCCATCTCCGGCAACTCTTCGCGTTTTATCCCCCGCACCCAAGTAGGCGAATAAATATTGAAACCTGACGAAGCAGAAATTGGGGTAACTCCGCAAATACTCTTATGAGACATATTGCCGCAATGCCCTATCTGTATGCTGGCGGCGGCACCTTCGGCATGAATAGCGGCAGTCACTTCACGCAAACCGGGAATAATTTCCGGACGGAGCCACAATTGCCGTGGAAACGACAGTCCGCTGCGTGTTACCGAAGCATAGGCAATGGTAGTCATTCCCACGCCTCCGGCGGCCACAGAACGATGGTAATCGAGTAACATGGGGGAAGGAGCATTTCCCGGGCACATGCCTTCAAAAGCCGCCGAACGGATGGTACGGTTACGCAAAGTGAGCGGTCCGATGGTAACCGGCGTGAAAAGCTTAGAAGCAGAATGTGTGTTCATAAGTACTGTGTGTTTTAATATAAGAAAGGAAAAATTCGTTTCTTCGATCCGACCTGCGTCCCAAACTCTTCCCGATAGCGATGCCAGATAGCATCTGCTCTCGGAACAAGATTGGCAACAGTCCACCAGGCAAAAATACATCCGGACAAAGACCAAGTGAGAATAGCCCAGCCTACCCACTCTACAATTTCACCCAAATAATTGGCAGAGGTCACATATCGATACATGCCTCTTTGAGGAAGGTAATGACGGGTATCTCCGGGAGCACGCAGATGACGGATGACTGAATCCGAATGCCAGTTGATCCCCATTCCGGCAAAAAATAAAAGGGTTCCTATCCAAAAGCAAGGAGTCAGCAACCATCCGGGTGTATAATAGTCCGAGGGAGCAAGATAGAATATCCATTCTCCCTGCATCAGTCCGTTGAGAATATTAAAGATCACTCCCATCAAAAGAATGAGTACCGGCATCTTGCTCTTTCCTTTCATCAGGAAAGGAAAAACAAAAGCCCTTTGGAAGTAATGTAGTTGGAAAAAAAGAAAGAAAGTGAGTTCGACAGGTAAAAAACGTCGGTCGGAATGCCACCACAACCATCCCATAACCAGAAAGACAGGAGCTTCCATCAGAATCCAGGCTATCTTATTATTCACCGAGATTCCCCAGGAACGGCTGCGAAACATGCCATATCCCGCCCTGACAAAATAAAGGGCTATGAATACGACCAAAGCCACCAGGCCCATTACTAAAAGAAGCAGATTAAAGCTTTCTATACTCATATCCAAGATTTTATACAAGGACAAAGTTAAAAGAAAAACTTTAAAGGGACAAATAGTTTACGAAAATAAAGCAAGCGTATCACAAAAGTCTGTTCTACCACAGATTGGCAGACGGTACAAACATAGAACTGACAGCTAATCAATGCCGGTACCGGTCTGTGCAATCTGTAAATCTGCGGTGAACTTCTGACTTCAAGCTTCTCTTTTACCGTTTCTTTAACGGTACATATTGTTCTTCTTCCAACACATTTTTATAAGCCGGACGAATGATACGTTTACCTTCAAAATTCAACTCTTCGTTGCGATGGGCACACCAACCCACGATACGCGCCATGGCAAACAAGGGGGTATAGATTTCCTGCGGCAGGCCAATCATCTCATAAACAAAACCGGAATAAAAATCAACGTTGCTGGATACTGTTTTCCCATTATTCTTAATCTTACCGAAAGTAGCGATAGCACGTTCTTCCAAAAGTTCAAGAAAAGCAAACTCCCGTTCACGACCTTTCTCGTGTGCCAAGTCACGTGCGAGTTCCTTCAGCAACACAGCTCGCGGATCGGAAATGGTATATACGGCATGCCCGATGCCATATATCAATCCGGTCTTATTGTAAACCTCCTTATTCAACATACGGGTAAAGTAAGTATCGATTTCGTCTACATTGGTCCAGTCCTGAATATTTTCCTGTAAATGATGGAACATATCGGCTACCTGAATATTGGCTCCTCCGTGAAGCGGGCCTTTCAGCGACCCGATGCCTGCGGCAATGGCCGAGTATGTATCTGTACCGGTAGACGAAGTTACCCGGACAGTAAACGTAGAGTTGTTACCTCCTCCGTGCTCTGCCTGAAGCACCAACAAAAGGTCGAGTGTACGCGCATCCAGCTCGGTATAATCGCGTTTCAGCATATAGAGAAAGTTTTCGGCAATCGACAGATTCTCCTGCGGATGACGAATGTGTAACGAACGCCCGAAGGTGGCATGACGCAACATGTTAAAAGCATAAGCAATAATGGTCGGGAATTTCGAGATCAGATCGATGCTCTGACGCATCAGGTTGTCACGTGAAGTATCATCCGGATTAGGATCGAAACGATACATCTCGAGTACGCTGCGCGCTAGAATATTCATAATATTGTTTCCTTCAAGTTCAATGATATTCATCTTGGTCTTCTGCTCCAAAGGCATATTATCATTGATCAGCTCGCGAAACGAAGCCAGTTCTTCCTTATCGGGCAAACTGCCGGATAACAGCAGGTAGGCCACCTCTTCAAATCCGAAACGTTTTTCTTTTAAAATGGCGTGGGCTAAATCTTCCAGGTCATATCCACGGTAAAATAACTTTCCCGGGATCGGCTTCAGACCACCTCCGGGGATTCGTTCGTATCCTACGACATTACCAATCTTAGTCAATCCGACCAATACACCTGTACCGTCTTCATTGCGAAGTCCCCGTTTAACGTCAAATTTTGGAAACAATTCGTTATCAATCCGGGTACAATCCTTCATTGCCTCGGAGAGTTTATAAATCAAATATTCTTTTTTCATGTCCTGAAGGTATTAATTTTTAATTCGGTTAATGATTTCCCGGGTAAATTCCGAAGTAGAGAGCGGCTGGCCTTTGTGCATGAAACGTGCCAGGTCATTAGTGGCTTTCCCCTCGGCAAAACTGGCTTCAAGCGCCTCGACGATAAGATCGGCGGGTTCTTGCCAGCCTATATATTCAAGCATCATAACGGCCGAAAGTATCAGTGAACAGGGATTCACCACATTCTTTCCGGCAATATTGGGGGCTGTCCCATGAGTGGCCTCAAAGATGGCGTGTCCGGAATCATAATTGATATTGGCTCCCGGTGCAATACCAATGCCACCTACCATCGCAGCCAGTTGGTCGGAAATATAGTCTCCGTTCAGATTCAGAGTGGCAATGACCGAATATTCTTCAGGAATCAAAAGAGTGTTCTGCAAAAAGGCATCGGCTATACAGTCTTTGATCACCAGTTTACCTGAGGCAAGAGCATCTGCAAACTCCCGCTCAGCCAATTCGTACCCCCACTTCTTAAAACCTCCTTCTGTGAATTTCATGATATTACCTTTGTGCACCAAGGTGACCGAGGGCAATTCATGCTGCAACGCATAACGGCAGGCAGCGCGTACCAGACGCTCCGTCCCCTCACGCGAAACCGGTTTCACACCAAAAGAAGAGGTTTCGGGGAAACGTACTTTACTGACTCCCATCTCTTCGTGCAAGAACCGGTAGAACTTCTTAGCTTCCGGAGTGCCTGCTTCCCATTCGATACCGGCATAGATATCTTCCGTATTCTCACGAAAGATGTACATATTCACCTTTTCGGGCTCTTTGACCGGAGACACCACTCCGCGGAACCAACGTACCGGACGCAGGCAGACATATAAATCGAGTGTCTGGCGCAAAGCCACGTTTAACGAACGTATTCCTCCTCCTACCGGAGTAGTCAACGGTCCTTTGATGCCTATCAGATACTCCTTGAAAACCTCCATCGTTTCGTCCGGCAACCACGAACCGGTAGCCCGGAAAGCACGTTCACCGGCCAGTACTTCTTTCCATTCGATACGCCGGGCACCACCATACGACATGTCTACCGCCGCATCTACTATCGCCTGCATGGCCGGAGTTATTTCCGCTCCTACTCCATCACCCGTTATAAAAGGTATTGTCGGTACATCCGGCACTGACAATACTCCATTTTGCTGTTTGGTAATTTTACTCATCTATTTATCTTTTTATATACTCCTCCAATCGTGTTCCGAAGTAAAGGTTCGTTGGTTTAGAACCAACACTCCTTACCTTTTAAACTAAAAACCCGTTGGTTTTAAACCTAAGTCCTATTGATTTTCAAACCTAAAAGTGGGCCCCTGAAAGCCTCCTGAAGGCTATTTTGCATTCAAAGCAGAACCGGCACGGAACCAGCCGATCTGTTGTTCATTGTAAGTATGTTGTACAGCGAACCGTTCTTCCGTACCATCTTCGTGGTGCAATATCACCTCCAGATTGCGTCCGGGTGAAAACTCTTTCAGTCCGACTACCGAGATCAAATCGTGCTCACGAATCCGGTCATAATCGGCCTTGTCTGCAAATGTAACAGCCAGCATACCTTGCTTTTTCAGATTAGTCTCATGGATACGGGCAAAACTCTTAGCCAGGATCACCTTTACATGAAGGAAACGCGGTTCCATAGCGGCATGCTCACGACTGGAACCTTCACCGTAATTTTCTTCGGCCACAACGATGGAAGAGATACCGTCCGCCTTATACTGTTTAGCCGTACCCGAAACAGTTTCATAGGTATTGGTCAAACGATTCCATACCTTATTCGTTTCGCCATTGAAAGCATTCACCGCTCCCATCAGCATATTATCAGATATATTCTCCAGATGCCCCCGGAACCGAAGCCAGGGACCCGCCATCGAAATATGGTCTGTCGTACACTTACCCTGTGCTTTGATAAGCAGTGGCATATTGAGAAAATCATTGCCATCCCACGCGGGGAAAGGAGTCAACAACTGCAACCGTTGAGAATCGGGAGCCACTCTGATCTCGTTTTTCTCACCGCCGGAAGCCTGATATCCCTGATTACCGGCTACAAATCCGGCTGATGGAAGTTCGTCACCTTGAGGTTCACTGAGTTTCACCTTTTCACCGTCATGATTCACCAAACGGTCTTTCAGCGGATTGAAACAAAGGTCTCCGGCAATAGTCAATGCCAAAACAATTTCAGGAGAAGCCACAAAAGCAAAAGTATTCGGATTACCGTCGGCACGTTTGGCAAAATTACGGTTAAAGGAAGTCACTATCGAGTTTTTACGGGTCGGATCGTCCGTATGGCGTTTCCACTGTCCGATACAGGGACCACAGGCATTAGCCATAATCGTAGCCCCCATCTTTTCGAACACATCCATCATGCCGTCACGCTCGGCCGTAGCACGAATCTGTTCGGATCCCGGATTCACAATCAGCGGTGCCGCCACTCCCAGATTCTTTTCATTCACCTGCCGGGCAACAGAAGCGGCACGGCTGATATCCTGATAAGAAGAGTTGGTACAAGATCCTATCAACCCCACTTCCATCTTCCGGGGATAACCGTTTGTTACCACTTTCTCTGCAAACTCTGAAATAGGAGTAGCAGCATCCGGAGTAAACGGACCATTAATATAAGGTTCCAGTTCGGAAAGGTTTATCTCAATAACCCGGTCATAAAAATCGTCCGGTCGTGCCATCACTTCGTCATCTGCACGCAAGTCGGCAGCTACACTGTCAGCCATCGCAGCTACTTCTTCACGTCCGGTTGCTTTCAGATAAACAGCCATCCGTTCATCATACGGGAATAATGAAGTGGTTGCCCCCACTTCGGCACCCATATTGCAGATGGTGGCCTTTCCTGTAGCCGATAGCGAAGCTGTACCCGGGCCAAAATATTCGATAATGGCATTCGTCCCACCCTTCACGGTCAAGATGCCCGCCAGTTTCAGTATCACGTCTTTCGGAGCTGTCCATCCGTTCAACTCGCCTGTCAAACGGACTCCAATCAGTTTTGGCATCTTAAGTTCCCACTCCATACCTGTCATTACATCCACAGCATCGGCTCCGCCTACACCGATAGCTACCATTCCGAGACCTCCTGCATTGGGAGTATGTGAGTCTGTACCGACCATCATCCCACCCGGAAAAGCATAATTTTCAAGTACTACCTGGTGAATGATACCCGCTCCCGGTTTCCAGAAACCGATGCCATAACGGGAAGAGACATCACGCAGAAAATCGTACACCTCCCGATTGGTTTGTGTAGCAGTTTCAATATCACGTTCAGCCCCCCGATAAGCTTGTATCAGGTGGTCGCAATGAACCGTGGAAGGTACTGCCACCGCTTCTTTACCCGCATTCATAAATTGCAACAGAGCCATCTGAGCAGTAGCATCCTGCATAGCAACGCGGTCCGGGCGAAAGTTGACATAGTCTTCACCCCTTTCATAATTTTTTAAATCCGCCACATTATACAAATGTGTATACAAAATCTTTTCAGCCAACGTCAAAGGACGTTTCAAGGCTGCACGAACATGCTCCATCTTCCCTTTATAGGAAGCATAGAAGCTCTTCAACATATTCAAATCATATACCATAACAATTTCGGTTTTATCTGTTCTTCTATTTATTATAACCAATAATATGAAAGAAAGGTTTAACAAATTGAAATGTTTATTCCAACCCGGAAACAGAATTGTTATCTTTGCGGGAAATTTTGTGAGAAGCTATAAGTATAGCTGCTACAAATCAGATGCTACAAGCTACAAGTGACTGTGACAGGTTCTGCATAATTTTCGTAATTTGTAGTCATTCCATAACTATAGTTCTTAGCATATAACTTACAGCCAATCAAGATGAATGATAATAAAATAAAGTCTTCTTCTCCACTCAGTGATCTTCAGCATCAGCAACTTTTGCTACGCATGGAATATGAATACGAGAAAGAAGAATTCCGCCGGCAGACAGAGACGATGGGCATTGCACGGAAAGTAAAACGAGGGCTCTGCTGGTATCCGGTCGGGACGGGACGGAGTTTCTACAATTCACTGAACCAATTGGTCATCGAAATAGAAAGGAAAGAAGATAAAGACATCGAACATGTATTCGAATTCGGACGTCCGGTTTGCTTTTTCGAACAGGGATATGACGGAAAAATACATTATTTCAATTCCATCTGTACAGTCAGTTATGCCGACGAGGAGCGTATGGTAGTAGCCGTACCCGGTGCCGGATCTCTACTTGAAATACAAGGAGCAGAACGTCTGGGAGTACAACTCTATTTTGATGAAACCTCCTATCGTACCATGTTCGAAGCGCTGGAAGATGTGATTCGCGCCAAAGGCAACCGCCTTGCCGAACTACGTGATATATTGCTAAGCAAGCAACCCTCCCGCTGGAGGGAAACCTATCCGGTCCGTTTCCCTTGGTTGAACAGCACTCAGGAAGCAGCAGTCAACAAAGTACTTTGCGCCAAAGACGTAGCCATCGTTCACGGTCCTCCGGGGACCGGAAAGACCACCACTCTTGTAGAAGCCATCTACGAGACCTTGCACCGCGAAAATCAAGTCCTGGTCTGTGCACAAAGCAACACGGCCGTCGACTGGATTGCCGAGAAGCTGGTGGACCGCGGAGTGCCTGTATTGCGTATCGGCAATCCGAGCCGGGTAAATGACAAGATGCTTTCATTTACTTACGAACGCCGTTTCGAGGGACATCCGGCCTATACCGAACTCTGGGGAATACGTAAGTCGATCCGGGAAATGGGAAACCGGATGCGCAAAAGCAGTTACTCTGAACGGGAAGCTGCACGCAGCCGCATCAATCATCTGAAGGAGCGTGCCACGGAGCTGGAAATACAAATCAATGAAGATCTGTTTTCGGGGGCACGGGTCATCGCTTCCACATTGGTCAGCAGTAACCACCGTATCCTGACCGGCCGGCGATTTACCACACTCTTTATCGACGAGGCAGCACAAGCCCTTGAGGCTGCCTGTTGGATAGCCATCCGAAAAGCAGACCGCGTCATCTTTGCCGGAGACCATTGTCAGTTGCCTCCCACAATAAAATGCATAGAAGCGGCCCGGAACGGGTTGGAACAAACATTAATGGAAAAAGTAGCAGCCAACAAGCAGGAAACGGTCTCACTCCTGAAAGTTCAGTACCGCATGCATCAGTCTATTATGCAATTCTCCTCCGAATGGTTCTACCAAGGCGAACTACAAGCCGCCCCCGAAGTGACCAACCGGGGGATACTCGATCTGGACCTGCCCATGAGTTGGATTGACACCTCCGAAATGGAGTTCCACGAAGAATTTGTAGGAGAAAGCTTCGGCCGCATCAATAAACCGGAAGCAAACTTATTGTTGCAAGAACTTGAAGCATACATCCGCAAAATCGGTGAGAAGCGTGTATTGGAAGAGCGTATAGACTTCGGCCTTATCTCCCCTTACAAAGCGCAGGTACAGTATCTGAGAGGAAAACTCAAAGGCTGTTTATTCTTCCGTCCCTTCCGTAGCCAGATCACTATCCATACAGTAGATGGTTTTCAGGGACAGGAGCGTGATGTCATTTTCATCAGCCTCGTCCGCGCTAACGAAGATGGACAAATCGGTTTTCTCAACGACTTGCGCCGAATGAACGTAGCCATCACCCGCGCCCGAATGAAACTGGTTATATTAGGAGATGCGGTCACAATGAGCAAGCATGCTTTCTATAAGAAATTGATCGGATATATCCGGCACATCAGCCAAGGACTCTGATGCCGATCTCCTTATTTCAGTAGTAACTTCTGTTTCCATTTAAAACCATAAAACAAGGGGCTGTCGGATTTTCGGACAGCCCCTTGTTCTATAGCATAAAAACGACATCAACTTATTTCTTCAAATACCAATCCTTATCTGTCGTTCCGCCGGATTGTGCCCATGAAGCAAAACGAGGATACGACTTATCAATAGCTTCCTTCTCCGTTGTACTGAATGACTCGACATCCGACAGATGAATGGCAAACGGATAATTCTGATCGGACACATAATAGATGCCTTTATCTTTATCCGACAAATCCTGCTGGGTATTGAACAGATCCATATTTTCTTTAGAAGTTGGTCCGTGATTTACCAAATGCACCTCTGTACGGTTCTTGTCCGTATTCTGATGCAAGAAGATAAAAGGATTGTAGGGTGCCACTCCGAAAGTTTCATGATCGACTGGCTGTTTAAATTTGTTCTGAATCTTAAAAGTAGAAGTCTTAGTGTTCTCTCCCGTCTCTTCAATCGCATTGGCAAACACCGAAATGGTGGCCTGCTCCAAGTCTTTGTCTAATCCTTGTTTGTCCCATCCCGACTTTCCTTCCAATATGCTGCATTCCACATTGCTTCTATCGGTATTCAACTGATAGGCAAAGCCATTCTTAAAGAGAGCTCCGGACCACATCGCCGTAAACGTATCTTCAGCGGAAAGCACCTGATTCTTGGTATTGAACTCTAATATAGAGCTATATTTCACAATTACATCGTTCAAATCGTAATCACCCTTAGAAGGCCAATTGTCTTCAAAAGCCAAAATACCTTTATAAGTCATGCGATAAGCAACCGACGCATCATCCGGATCTATCGGATCTACCGAAGGTACATCCGGAGCAATAGCTTCAATCGGATTAGACCAGATGTTAAACATCACATCATTGTAATCCTGATCAGTCCAATCTTCAAATGATAAAACTATAAAATCATTGATCTTGAATGCAGCCGTATGGGTACGACCATCCGAATTCAAGGCAGTGGTCGAATAAAACATTCCGAGTCCTTTACCAACACTGCCGGTCTTTTCACCCTTTTTCGTAAATGCATCATTACTGATAAACCAACCTATCTTTGTTCCTTTTGGAAAAGTAGTCCCTTGGTCTTCACCATTTTCATCGATATAATGCAGCTTCACACACTCTCCACCTTTTATGCCGACTCCGGTTTTCGTATTGGGAAACACCACATACTTCTTAGCATTCTCTATCTGTTTTTTAGCCGCTCCTTCCGGATAACAATAATATCCGAAAGCACTGTACGCAGCACTTGTACCTCCAACAAAACGCACCTTCACTTCAGCTCCCAATTCATCGTTGATAACAATGTCAGCCGATTGCCGATATTTCCGAGGACAATTTCCACCTTCCGGAATTGTTTGATTAATCGTCTGATAAAATGAAGAAGTCAATTCTATTACCCCTTCACTATCCAGATAATTAGGGCGTCCCTTCACGTTCCAACTTCCTAAAGTATAAAATCCCTGAGGCACTGTCTGATACTCGCCTTCGGCACGTGTCTGAACAGACTCCTCTGCCGCCGTATCCCAATTTATATCGGCTGTAATCGTATTCCCTGCTACTTTAGTCTTATACAACATCGGCACTCCGATATAAGAAGTATAGATATAAACCTCCTCCCCATAGGCCGGTACCGTCTCCTTGGCACGATATTTTCCGGTTCCATCAGTCATTCTCACAACCTTGGGAGTGATATCAGTACGTTTCACCACCTGCCCTTCGGCATCTGTCGTCAACGGATTTTCAAAATAGAGTTCAAACAAAACCTGATAATCTTTCACAGGAACATCATACTTTAGATCCAATTGGACATCCTGAGTAGTCGCAAAATCAAAAGAGTTAGGCACTCCTGATGTTTTATCGTCCGGTTTATAATGATCTTTTTCATCAATACAACCTGTTACTGCATACCCTAGTAAAAAAGCACCCAGTAATGTAGCCAGCATCCCTTTCATTGTATAAATACGATTTTTCATATGATATAATATTGTTTGTTGTTTGATCAGGGCACAAAGATATATATTAAACTTGATTTATCTATCCAAACAATCTATCTATTTTTCATATCCTACAACATACCATTCTAACAACTCAGACACAAAACACTAATTACAAGCAAAATAAAAGGAGAAAACAGCAGTTTCCTCCTTTTATCATAAGTTGTATAATCTATTCAGATCAATTATTCTCCGGACGAAGTTTACGAACGGTTACAGCTGTCTGCCACATTTCGCTTTCACGCAATGCCTTCAGTTCGGCCTCCAGTTTCTCGCGATAATCCGGTTTTGAATTAGAGTCGATAGAGATCTGTGCCTCGTTACCGGTCTTTACACTATTATATAATTTCTGAACAACGGGTTTAATAGCATCGTGGAACGGGCCCATCCAGTCAAGAGCACCACGCTGAGCCGTAGTCGAGCAGTTGGCATACATCCAGTCCATACCATTCTTAGCAAACAGCGGCATCAATGACTGAGTTAACTCCTCAACCGTTTCGTTAAATGCCTCAGATGGAGTATGACCGTTCTCACGCAAAACCTCATACTGAGCCAACAGCAAACCTTGTATAGCTCCCATCAGCGAACCACGTTCACCTGTCAGGTCGGAAGTAGCTTCACGGACAAAAGTCGTTTCAAACAGATATCCGGAACCTACACCGATACCCAATGCGATGGTTCTCTCCATAGCTCTGCCGGTAGCATCCTGATAGATGGCATACGAAGAGTTCAGTCCGCGACCTTCAAGGAACATCGTACGGAGTGAAGTACCCGAACCCTTCGGAGCGACCATAATGACATCGATATCTTTCTGTGGAACAACACCGGTGCGATCGCTCCATGTAATTGCGAAACCGTGAGAGAAATAGAGTGCTTTCCCGGCAGTCAGGTAAGGTTTGATAGTAGGCCATACAGACATTACGGCTGCATCTGACAACAGACACATAATAATAGTACCTTTCTCGCATGCCTCTTCGATGCCGAACAGTGTTTCACCCGGAACCCAGCCGTCTGCCACTGCTTTTTCATATGTTTTTCCCGGACGCTGACCAACGATTACATTGAAGCCATTATCGCGCAGGTTCAGTGATTGACCCGGTCCCTGCACACCGTAACCGATAACAGCGATTGTTTCATTCTTCAATACCTCACGAGCTTTTTCCAAAGGAAATTCTTCACGGGTTACTACATTTTCCGTAACACCGCCAAAATTCAATTGTGCCATTTTTCTTTTTGTTTTAAAAGTCTTGTTCCGTTCGGACGAAAACAAAACCGATTATTAATAATTAAACTTATATTCTTTATCTTACAGTGCAAAACGCCAACCGACATTTAGCTGGACCACACTATTGTTTGCTTTAGGATTAGAGTCGCTTGCCCAAGATTTGTTTACGTTAATCAGTCCGATGTTATAATTTAGAGAGATCAGCAGACCACGTTCAAACTGATAACCGGCTCCAAGCCCCACTCCACAATCAAACTTGCGAATCACATTCATGCCTATGACTGTGGTACCATAGTCGGAGGATGATTTGTTCTCTGAGTTCACATTGAAACTGAACTGCGGCCCTCCAAACACATACAGCCCCTTATATATAAATTCTTTCGCATATACCGGAACATTGATATAATCCAGTTTATCCGTATAAGAGACTCCGCCCCCTTTATATTTGCTTCCCTGCATGGAGTAATACACTCCTGTTTCTATTCCAAAGCGTTCGGTCAGCATGACATCACCTCCCAGGCCGATATTGAGTCCGGGACGCACTTTAGAATCCACCTCTCCGGTAGTATTTGCCAGATTCAAACCGACCTTCGGAATCAGATGAAACTCCTGTGCATTCATACAGCAAGCAACACAGAGCAGCAAAAGAAAAACAATCTTCTTCATTTTAATCACATTTTAAACTACACAAACTTCACTTTTGCCCGGCATACAACTTCACTGCCGTTTTTCTTAATCTCGACGTGATATTCATTCTCACTTACTTCCTCTTCAAAAAAAGAAAGCTCGTCGCCATAATAACTTTCTGCCACATAGGCCATTTCAAATCGCTGAATCCGTTTCGATTTATACAAATCGATCGGAAACAAATCGAGGATATGTTCTATATAACGAATGCTGTTCACATGACCATTGATGTCGATATCGCTGTATTTAGCTGTCAACTTAGCACAAGGTTGGTCAGTAGCCACTTTGATACGCGAAGGCTTTTCGATCGGACAAGGTTCGTCACATACATAGTCCACAATACTACCGCCATGCAACGTCAGCAAATCAGCCGGCTTGCGGGTATTTAAATTAATCATGGCCCATACCGAACGGGCATATCCGATCTTCTTGCCGTCCTTGTCTATAATGGCAAAATTACGATCAGTAAAAAGACGATATACATTCTCCACCCATGTCTGTACAGTAAACTCCTCATATTGATAAGGCATCTCTTCCAGATCGATGGCCAGACGAGACAATACCCATGTATAATTGTCCTCATTCAATGTAGCGATTCCAAAGCCGCGTTCACTGGCATGAAAGCCGGCACAGTTCAACAGATGGTTGCCAAGCACCCCCATCGTCAAACGTCCGTTGAAGTCTACATGAAAAGGCTCCGCAATAAACTTATAACTCCCTATCTTCTTATTGTCACTCATTCACTTTTCCTCTTTCTTGCTTAAGTTATATTTGGTCTCACGATCTGCCAGAAACTCGTTCACACGTTCAAAGCAACTGGTAGTGATTGCCACACGTCCCGAACGCACAAATTGCAACACACAATTCAATGCACTCAACTCTTCGTAGAGAGAAGTAATTTCTTCACTGATTCCATTTTTCTCGACGATGGCAAATACCGGATTCACTTCCACAATCCGTGCATTATAGCGACGAATCACCTTCGAAGCTTCCGGCTGTGACTGAAATTCGGGCATAGACACCTTATAAAGAGCTATTTCATGAAAATAGATTTCATCTTCAGTGAAATAATGTGCCTGAAGCACATCGATCTTCTTCTCAATCTGTTTGACAACCTTCTCTATCGTATCTTTATCGGTCCAAGCCGTAATAGTATATTTATGCACCCCCTTGATAGATGAAGCCGAAACATTCAGGCTTTCTATATTAATCTGCCGACGGGTAAATACTGCCGTAACCTGATTCAACAATCCGGCAAAGTTCTCTGAATGAACAATTAATGTATATAATGTCTTATCCATAATTCCTAACTTATTAGCATTCCAACAACATCTGGTTAACTGAACCTCCCGGAGGGGTCATCGGCAACACATTTCCCTCTTCAATCACACAAGCTTCCAACAGGAACGGACCATCTGTCGCAATCATCTCGTCAATCGCATCAGCCAGTTCTTCACGGGTAAAGACTCTTTTGGCCGGTATATCATAAGCAGAAGCAATCTTAATATAATCGGGATTCAGCATGGGTGTGAACGAGTATTTACGGTTGAAGAACATTGCCTGCCATTGGCGTACATTGCCCAGGAAATTATTGTTTAATACGATAATTTTAACCGGTGCCTTCTGTTCCATAATGGTTCCCAACTCCTGAATGTTCATTTGCAGACCACCGTCACCCATAAATACACAAACCGTACGGTCCGGTCGGCCAAAGGTTGCACCGATAGCAGCCGGCAACCCGAATCCCATGGTACCAAGTCCTCCGGAAGTAATCATACTCCGGTCTTTTGAATATTTAAAGTATCGGGCAGACATCATCTGGTTTTGACCGACATCGGTCACTAATATCGCTTCATGATTGGTCGCATCGCTTACCGCACGCACCACTTCCCCCATCGAAAGCGTATCTCCCATCGGATGCAATTCCGGACGGATTACCTTTTCTTCTTCCACCTGTTCATAAGGCAGGAAACTATCCAGCCATTCTTTATGCTCGTTGGGCTGCAGCAATGCCGTAACAGCAGAGAGCGTCTCTTTACAGTTACCCAGAACCGCTACATCCGCATGTACATTCTTATTAATTTCAGCCGGATCGATATCAAAATGAATCACTTTCGCCTGCTTGGCGTACGTAGCCAGGTTTCCGGTCACACGGTCGTCAAAACGCATGCCGACAGCAATCAGGACATCACATTTATTGGTGTTCATATTCGGTCCGAGATTACCGTGCATTCCCAGCATACCTTTGTTCAAAGGATGCTCGGTCGGCAAAGCCGACAGTCCCAACAACGTACATCCGGCGGGCATATCTGCCTTTTCGATGAAAGCACGCAATTCCTGTTGTGCGTTGCCCAGTTCCACACCTTGCCCCACCAATACCAACGGGCGCTCTGCACCGTTAATTAATTCGGCAGCCGCTTTCACGGCCTCCGGGTCAGTCTCGGGTACAGGCACGTAACTGCGTATGAAATCGAGTTTCGCAGGCATATATTCGGCTTTCTCCACCTGGGCATTTTTTGCAAAGTCGAGCACTACCGGTCCCGGGCGTCCGCTTTTCGCTATATAAAAGGCGCGGGCCACCGCCCATGGCACATCTTCGGCACGACGGATCTGATAACTCCATTTTGTAATTGGCTGCGTGATGCCTACCAAGTCGACCTCCTGAAAAGCATCTGTCCCCAAAAAAGCTGTTCCCACCTGTCCGGCAATGACTACAATCGGTGTACTGTCGATCATTGCATCCGCAATACCGGTTATGGTATTGGTAGCACCGGGGCCGCTCGTCACCAGGCAAACTCCGACCTCACCCGAAGCACGGGCAAATCCCTGAGCCGCATGTGCCGCCCCTTGTTCGTGGCGAACCAAAATATGATTCAAAGTCTCTCTATGATCGTATAAGGCATCGAATACGGGCATGATAGATCCTCCGGGATAACCAAAGATCGTCTTTACACCATGATATTCCAAAGAACGCATTAATGCTTCACCGCCTGAAATTATATCTTTACTCATGTACTAAAATTTACGATTTTACGATTTACAATTTACGATTGAAACAACTCTGTGGTTAATCAATCAGTCTCACCGCTCCTTTATCGGCAGAGCTTACCATGCTGGCATACGCTTTAAGACTTTTAGGCACATAGCGTTCACGAGTGACCGGAGTCATCGGACGTGCAGCCAGTTCTTCATCGGTCAGTCGCACGTTGATAGTCCGTTCGGGGATATTGATTTCGATGATATCACCATCCTTAATCTTTCCGATATTACCTCCGGCTGCTGCTTCGGGAGAGATATGCCCGATGCTGAGTCCCGATGTACCTCCGCTGAAACGGCCGTCGGTTATCAGCGCACACTCCTTGCCCAAGTGGCGCGATTTGATATAAGAGGTAGGATAAAGCATTTCCTGCATACCGGGACCTCCCTTCGGACCCTCGTGCGTGATGACGACTACATCTCCGCTGACAACTTTTCCTCCGAGTATCCCATTGCAGGCTGCTTCCTGTGAATCGAACACCTTTGCCGGACCGGTAAACTTCCAGATGCTCTCGTCCACTCCGGCCGTTTTCACCACACAACCATCCTGGGCAATATTTCCTTTCAGTACGGCCAGTCCTCCGTCTTTGCTATATGCGTGCTCTATGTCGCGAATGCACCCTTCGGCACGGTCCGTATCCAGCTCTTTATAATAGACGTCCTGAGAGCCGAGCACCAGATTGAACTTTCCGGCAGCCGCACTCTTATACTTTTTAATAGCCTCTTCACATACGTTCGGGCTAGTTATATCATATTTATCTATCGCCTCACCCAATGTCATCCCGTCGATACGCACTACAGACGTATCGATCAATCCGGCTTTGGCAAGTTGTCCCATAATCCCCATGATACCTCCGGCACGGTTTACATCCTGAATATGATACTTCTGTGTATTCGGCGCCACCTTACACAAGCATGGGCTCTTGCGTGAAAGCATATCGATATCGTCCATTTTAAAGTCCGCCTCCGCTTCATGGGCTATCGCCAGCAGGTGAAGTACCGTATTGGTAGATCCTCCCATCGCGATGTCCAGCGTCATGGCATTCAGGAATGCCTCACGGGTGGCAATGCTCCGGGGAAGTACGCTTTCATCACCGTCCCGATAATATTTATAGGTATTTTCTACAATCAGTTTCGCAGCATCTTTGAACAATTGGGTACGGTTGGCATGAGTCGCCACAATCGTTCCGTTTCCGGGAAGAGCCAGACCGATCGCTTCGTTCAGGCAGTTCATCGAATTGGCGGTAAACATTCCCGAACAACATCCGCAAGTGGGACAGGCCCGATTCTCGATCTTGGAGACTTCTTCATCACTCACACTTTCGTCGGCCGACTTAATCATCGCATCAATCAGGTCCAAATGCTGTCCATCCAGTTCACCGGCTTCCATCGGACCTCCGGATACAAATACAGTAGGAATATTCAGTCTCATAGCCGCCATCAACATCCCCGGAGTGATTTTGTCACAATTGCTGATACATACCATGGCATCCGCTTTATGGGCATTCACCATATATTCCACACTATCGGCAATGATATCCCGGGAAGGAAGGGAATAAAGCATTCCGTCATGTCCCATGGCAATACCATCATCAATGGCAATCGTATTGAATTCCGCAGCAAAGCATCCCAGCTTCTCAATTTCTTTTTTCACCAGCTGACCTATTTCATGTAGATGTACATGTCCCGGAACAAACTGAGTAAACGAATTGACGATGGCAATGATAGGTTTGCCTAATTGCTCTTTTTTCATACCATTGGCTGCCCAAAGTGCCCGGGCGCCTGCCATGCGGCGACCCTGTGTGCTGAACGAACTGCGTAACTGCTTTTTCATTTCAATATTCCTTTTAAGTAAAGAGCCTTCCCCACTGTAGTGAGAAAGGCTCTAAATCATATCTTCTATCTGTACGAATACATACATAACCTTTCTCACGCTCTTGATGGAATCACCACGACGCGAATAATATGCAGGACTGCCAGGTTAATTGATGTATGATTATTCATAACTTCTATTTTCTATTCTTTGATTGCTGCAAAGGTAAGTGCTTTTTTATAAACTCCAAACAAATTGAAGAAAAAAATCACCTAAAACAAAATAATTGTAAGCAAAGCCCATCTTTAAATATGTATTTATCATTCAAAATTCTATATTCCCAACTATTTCTTATTATAATGTACTAATTTAAAACGCCGGAATCTCAGTTTGTTTTCATCAAAAGACGGATTCTTGTAATGGCTGTCACTTAAATACAAGCCGTCTTTACCTATATAGTGCAAGGTAGATATATACGTAAAATCCGGAAAACGAGTCTCCCCGATAACATCAAAATCTTCATTCAGAATCATTATAGAGAAAGATTTACGCCCATATTGCCATATATTCAGATAATTTTTCTCCCCGTCCAAATCCGCTTTCAAGTATACAAAACGGTAATAGACTTTCCGATATTTATCATAAATCAGATTTCCGTAACAAGGAATTTCTGAGCTTGCTTTCATCGCCCCGTCAAAATCCTGTGGAGGATTCTCCTTGATTGCAGGCTTATCGATATATCGACTCTTTACTTTGATTTTTTTCATTTCTCCATCTTGTAGAGAAACTACGTAAATATCTTCATCAAAAAAGAAAGAGAATACAAATTGATCCTTGTCATTTAAACAGCAACTATATGAGAGTTCATTACCTAAGGATGGTTTAGTAACATCATCCGAAGACATAATAGGAGGAAACTTAATTGGAAAAGGACTGAGCACATTTTTAACCGTATCAACCACGACGTAGACAGGAGATTTTTCCATCACTTTGTTCCCTAAACGCATATTGATGGTTTGGGGTATATACATTTTCCCGTTATTAAAGTAAATAGGGCGATATACAAAGGTTATGGCTCCGAAAGGCAATAGAGGTATCCCATCATCCGTTTTCTCAGTTATAATCTCACGTTTTTTCTTGCCCGACTCTTCCATCACAAACACTTTACTTTGTTGCAAACTGGGCAAATATATTTCATCAAAATCAATAATATGATATCCTCCGAACATACCAACACCATTAGCCCCCTCTCTATCAAAGAAGATGCTTTTCAGAAACTCTCCCGACTGCAAATCATAAACACAAATCTCTGGTTCCAATTGATTCTGAAAAGTTAGGTATTCATGCCCATCTTTATCAATAAAAGGGAATAGAGCCCTTATTTCTAACGTCACATTATCGGCCAATAAATAAACAACAGAATCTTCTGTCAGTTCCAGACCGGCATCCGCAGACTCCTTCTTACCGCCGGAACAGGATATTGCCAAAATAAAAACTCCCAGAATCCCAATTATATTTTTCATGTTTACTATTATTAATCATGTAATCACCTATACCAAAGCCATTATTATTTTCCCCTAAATTAAACAATTATTTAACTGAAAATAAAATCAACAGATAAAAAATGCCCTGAGACCATTAATTAATATTTCCAAGAGCAAGACACAATGCATCCTAAACAATTATTTTGCGATAGTTCTCTCAGGAAGAAAGCAGAGAAACATCAATCATAAACAGAGAAAGAAGAAAAGAGCGGAAAGAGCAGATTAAGACCGAACCAATAAAACATGGGGATGTTGTGCAGTAAAACATCCCCATGTTATAATACAAAACATCCGGATGTTTTATACAACAACATCCGGATGTTTTTACGCAAAGAGTCTAAAGTTTCAAAGTAAACAATGGCATATTACTGACGAATAAAACGTATGCTAAATCCGTAACCACGACTATATGTATTCGTAGATTGTGGTACGGATACATTCGAAGGATTGATGGAGAGCGCCCAGCAATTATGCCCATCGACACTGCTAAACCACCAATACCCGACTTCATCTTTTTCCTGGAAAGCAAAAGGTTCATCAGCATTACGCCGTCCACCGGGTTTTCCCACAAACCCGGCAATACTCAATGCCTCGGCCACTTTAGAATCCCCACCCAGGAAATTCCGCAATTTATCCCAATCGCCCAAATGATTCGGTATTTTCCAGCCTTCAGTAACTAAAGACGTAGAACCGGAAAACACACCTGCATTGTACAACAGTCCATATTGATTGCGAATGGTCCGGCTATCTTCCGTAATGCCGGCGGGAAAAGCATATACAGCATATCTCGGGTTAGCATCTTTTCTCCATTCCGAAGAAATGATTCCTGCACTGTTTGTTATCGTCCGCAGATTGTCCGCCATCCAATATTGGGTACCGATTTTCATCACCCGATATGAGTTGCCTTCATTATCAGTAGTCAGATAAGGACGGAGTCCGTTTGCCTGACTATCCGAGTAACCGATATAATCGCCGGTTATAAAACTCACTCCGTCTTCTGTAAACAGGGAGGTGAATGGTTGCGTATTGGTACCCGGCGTATAAACGGTAGTCAGATAGTCTACTTTCCCTCCGTTATCCAATACCATTCCTTCGCCAAACGCTTGGTTATAAACATTATAAGGATAAAAGACCGAGGCACTTTTACCCGATCCAAATGAATAATCGGGAATAAACTCATGACATAGTTCTCCTACTTTCACTCCCTCAACATAAAGTTCATAAACAAACGAACGGGAAGAATCGGGCACTTTAAATTCAAGCAATAAAGTGACTCCGAGCGTTGCCGACAACTTCTTGCCGTCCTTGGCTGTCAGTTCAAGAATAGCAGTACCGGACAAGGCTCCATCGGCCGAGCTTTTATCAGGAGCAATCACCGTCATCTCCCCGGTGGTGTCCGACGTATATTGGGCCGTAACTGTCCAACCGACCGGAGCCGTACATACCGGAGCAATACTTTTATTTACGCCACTGCAAGTAAACATAAAGGTCAGAGACTCACTCCGATGAAAATACGTCACTCCCGAAGCCGCCAATTCTACCTGTGCCCCTCCCCACTCCGGCACTTTAAATATGGTTCCATCAGTCAGATAAAATACAATATAACCGTCTTCACTGACCACCTTCCGGAACATAGGATCACCGGACGCACCTTTCGCTTTCATCGGATTGCCCGCAGCATCTTTCAATTCGACAGGACCGCTCCCATAATCAAGCGTCCAGTATCCTGCCGCATTGACCCCAATGACCGGAACAATACCATCGGTTCCCGAAGCTCTGACCTTTTGCCCGTTGTTGTCCAAAAGAAAAGAAGATGTTCCATCGGCATTCTTGATAGCCCAATACAGATGTCCGTCCGTATCCATTTTCATAGTGACGACGGGAGCTGTCCCATTCTGTCCCTTGTCTCCTTCCGGACCGTCCGTACCGTCTGTTCCATCCTGGCCATCTTTACCATCGGTACCGTCCTGGCCATCTTTGCCATCGGTACCGTCCTGACCGTCTTTACCGTCAGTACCATCCTGTCCGTCTTGCCCATCGATACCGTCTTGACCGTCTTTACCGTCGGTACCATCCTGACCGTCTTTGCCATCGGTACCGTTCTGACCATTCTGACCATCCTGACCATCTTCTCCTTTTTTACCATCGTCTCCTTTCTCGCCATTCTTGATGACAATCGTACCACTTTTGAAAAAACTGATGGTATAGCCGCTTCCATCTGCAAGTTCCTTGAAACCGGTAATATAATCACCTGATTCAGACGAATTAATGATCAGCTTCAAAGCAACGATATCCCTATTCATATTTTTGCACAACTCCTCGACAGAGTTTGCCTGCCCCTCCATTTCCGCGTGATTCTTCAACACCTCGTTCATCTCCTCCTGGCTACAGGCGGTTGCGAAGAACAGACAGAGAAACAATAGTTTGATTATATGATTCATATTCATTAGAGTTAAATTAATAATTTGCATCCCGGACACAACGAATGCTGTTACCTTCACCCGCCAACGCATTGCCAGAAGTCAACAGTTCTACAGAATTAGATTTGTAGGACATCCGGATGCGATAACTCGTTTCCGTCGACCACCATTGCCCTGTTGTTTCCTGGGCTCCGGTACTGCCATTACCGCCATCAACCGTATTAGCAGGCAAAGCCGTAAAACCGGTCAGATTGTTCGCCTCTATTCCCGTATCCTCCAACCAATTTCCAATTCCTTTCCCAACAGCTGTCGACTTCAGTTTACGTGCATCTGCCCCCACAAAGTCTACCAATGCTTGCAGTTCTGCTTTAGAAGGAACATGCCATCCTTGGGGAGCTATATTTCCTTTCATTGCAAACTGATTGTAAAGTACACCGTACAGGTTGCGATATTGCATAGCTCCCGGAGCATTGGCATTAACCGCCCGGTCGACCTGACAGGCCGGAAGATCTGCCCCGCACTGAATTCCCCAATCCAGAGATGTGGCAAAACCGGTAGGAATAGGAGTATCATCATTAAATTGGGTTGTCTTCAGATTTTCTCCCATCCAGTAGAGACTACCTATTTTTACAACCCGGTAAGCATATCCCTGCACATCGACAGCCAAGGAAGCTTTCAGCCCGCAAACAGTCCCGCTCACCAGTCCGTCTGCCCCATCTGCCGCCATCACATATCGGCTACCGTCTTCCGTAAGTATGGCAGTGGACGACGGATTGCCGGCCACCGGCATATATCCTGTTCCGTCATGCTGTATCGATGCTCCGTTTTCCAAGATCAGTCCGGAACCAAAAGTACGCGAAGCAGCATTATAAGAATAGACTACTGTAGCCCGGTCCGTCGTGGAATACGCCGGCACATACTCCCGGCATATTTCTCCTACTTTAACTCCCTCCATCAATACATCATAAACCTGAGAACTATTGAACTTCGGAAGTTCAATACGATAATACAACGTTACCAGGATATCTGCCCGGACAGTATTTCCCAAAGCATCTGTGCCTTCTATCGTTATTCTTTCCGAAGCCGGCAGAGTCGAACCGGCAGCAGGTGCTTTCACAGTCAGCGTCCCTTGCAAAGCTTTCGGCTGATAATTAATCGTAGCATCCCATGTTCCTGCCACCTTTACTATCTGTCGGAAACTGCTGCAATCAAACGTAACGTCCTGCGTTACTCCACGACGGAAGAAAAGTGGCCCCGTTTCATTGAATATCAATTTACTGTCTCCGGTTTTAGCCACTTTATAGATACTCCCGTCAGTCATGGTAAACACGACATATTCAGGATCTCCGGTATTCACAGAAGCAAAGATGGACGGGCTGCCATCTGTCACCGTAGCCACTATCTTCTCTCCGCTTCCTCCTGTGATCCATTTCGTTACACCTCCGACAGTAACCTGCCAATAGTATTCACCATCGGTATCTTTAGCTATGCCGACAGATGGAGTGACACCATTCACAGGAGTCATGATTACCTTGTTACCTTCTCCATCCGTCAGCCACTCTACCGCTCCGCCACCTATTTGTACAGTCCAGTAATAATTGCCATCCGTATCCCGTTTGGCACCCAGCAACGGAGTATCTCCTGCAGGACCTTTCACGCCGTCTTTACCGTCGTTACCGTCAACTCCGTCTTTGCCATCCTCACCATTGGCACCGTCCTGTCCGTCACTGCCATTATGCCCATCGGTACCATCAGTTCCGTTCGATCCGTTTTGACCGTCGGTTCCGTTCTGACCGTCAACGCCGTCTTTACCGTCCGTACCATCCGTGCCGTTTGCTCCATCACTGCCATTCTCACCATTGGCACCGTCATTGCCATTTTCTCCTTTATTCCCCGTCAGGCCATTCTTTATAAGAATATCTCCTCCTTTATGAAAAACAATCAGTGTACCGCTTCCATCAGGCAATTCGGTCACACTCTCAATGTAATCATGAGTCGGTATCGTATTCACTATCGTGGCAAGCAGCCTCACTTCATTATTGGTATCGGATATCCATTCCCGGAGTTTTCCCATCCGTACATTCAGTTCGGCTTCCCGGCGCAGGGCCTCGTTAATGTCCTCCTGAACACAGCCTCCCGCCAACAGAACCGACAAAATGATAAACATATATTTTTTATATCTCTTCATGATTTCCTGTTTTAAAGATTAATCTTCTTTCAAAAGCCGTACACTGTAGCCTGTCGAATTATTGTCTCCGCTGTTAAACTCGAGTACGGATGAGTTTGCGGACAATCTGAACACAGCACCGACACTCTCCAGACTGGCACTGCTCCACCAGATACCGACTTGCTGAAAATCGTTGAACGAAAGACCGTCAGCACCCCTGTATCCTCCTCCGACACCGGAAAAACCTGTGAGATCGGTTCCACCCCCTGTCAGCCAATGCTCTGTTCCGGACTCTTTCAATAATGTACCGGCATTAGAACCCAGAAAAGCCCGTAATGTGGATACGATATCCGATTCCGTTGGAAGCTTCCATCCGGCAGGCACCACTTTTCTGGCAGCAACTCTATTGTACAAAACTCCATAAGATACCTTATTGGCAAATGCCCCTGCTGCTGCAGCATTCTCATAATCGTACACGGCACAGGCACCCGAACCGCTATCATCAAATCCACTCTCTCTCCAGGCACGCCCCGACAAGCCGGTGGAAACAGGAGCTCCGTCAGGATAAGTAAGTGTCCGTAAATTCTCCGCTGTCCAGTACTGTTTACCTATTTTCACAATGCGGTAGGCATTGCCATCCGCATCAGTCAGCCTTTCCGCCTGCAGGCCGTCTCCGAAATCCGGTTCCCGTCCTTTCAACGAACTGTCGGTATAGAATTCCGATCCATTTTCAGTATAGATATACATAACTGCCGGCCTGTCAGAAACTGAAGCATGATAACCCGTACCGTCGTGCTTCACCGAAGCACCGGTATTCGTGATAAGTCCCGATCCATAAACTCCTCCTGTCAAATAAGGATAGACAACCGTTGCAGACAATCCCAGTTCCCGCTGGTATTCACGACAAAGTTCTCCTACCTTTTTACCCCAAAGACGGATGTTGTACACATAAGAACCTCTAAAATCCGGAAGCATTATCTTATAAAGCATACTCACGGTGAAAGAAGTCCGCGCCGTTTCTTCTGCGGTATTCGTACTTCGCAGTACCACATCTCCTGATAATGCTACGTCCGCTGTTCCCGCCAAAGGGGCCTCAAGAGTCAAAGCTCCCGCTTCAAAATCGACTGTCGCTTTCCACCCCTTCGGAACATCTACCGACAATTGCTCTTTTGAGATACCCTTACAACTGAAAGCAATCGCCTGAGACCCGCCCCGGTTGAAAAAAAACAGTTTACGTCCCTCCGGAACCTCAATAACCGGTCTTCCTATAGGTAGTCTGAACCGGGTTGCCCCACCGCTTAAAGTAAATTCCACATAATCCGGCTCCTTCAAGTCCACCTTCTCAAACACGGACACAGCATTTTTTGCATTGGCAACTATTTTCTTTCCATCCGCTTCAATCCATGTCTCGGGACCGGTTCCAATCTTTTGCGTCCAGTAATAGTTATCGTCGCCCCCATCGGACGTTTCCCATTGCTTCACTCCCAGTTGAGGGGTTCGTCCATCGTGTACCGTAGAGGTTGCCTTTATTCTGTTTCCATCATTGTCGGCCAGATAATAAGGTTCACCGGAACCTATTTTTATAGTCCAGTAATATTCCGAATCAGCGGGATCCTGCATAATGCCAACCACCGGATTCTGTCCGGGGTCACCTTGCTCCCCCTTATTCCCGTTGGTACCGTCGACACCATCTTTGCCATCGGTACCATCCACGCCATCCTTACCGTCCGTACCATTCGTACCATCTGTACCATCTTTACCATCGGTACCGTTCTCACCATCTTTTCCGTCCGTACCGTCGGTACCGTCCACACCGTCTTTACCATCCGTACCATCTACGCCATCCTTACCGTCTGTACCGTCTATGCCGTCTTTCCCGGCATCTCCATCCGGACCGGTATCTCCTTTCTTCCCGTTACGGATAGTAATCGGAGCACTTTTGGAGAAGGAGATAGTATACCCCGCACCATCCGCCAGTTCCTCGATATGAGTAATGTTATCTCCTATCCTGTCGGTATTGACAATCACCTGAAGATTATAAATATCCTCATTCAGTTTTTTACATAGATCTGTCAACTCCTGCAATTCTTTCCTCTGATCACCCTGTCTGTCAAGTAAATCGTTGAAATCGGACTCTTTACAGCCATGCAGCAAAGGCATCAATAACAACAACAGATATATTTTCTTTCTAATCATAGTTTTCATTTTTGGATTTCAACAATAACTCTCCTGGCAAGTACGCTGTAATTATTCGGATCGGAAGTAAGCATATCTATGCACTCTCCTTTCACGGCGATACGTTTGCCATCTATCCCCTTCTTTTCAAGATAGGCTGCCAGTGCTTCGGCACGCTGTAAAGAGATTTTTTGATTAATATCCGGATTCCCGGTATGGTCGGCATGCCCTGAAAGAATAACTTTCAGCTCAGGATACTTTTTCAGGGTTTGCACGATGCGGCATAATTCATTTTTGTACAAGGCTACATTCAGATAAGCCGATCCTCTCTTAAAATAGACCGGAGGCAATTCGTTGAATCCCAGTATCGGATCAGAACCGGTCTTCTCCTTCACTACCGTGTGCGCCTGTTGCAACTGCATATTTAAAGAAGCAATCTCCCGTTTCATCCGCTCCTTCTCTATCGAATCTTCAACGCAACAAGCAGGGGTAGGCAAGCTGACCGCACGCTCCTCTATATATCTGATCTCCACATCCGCCGCTCGTCTTGAGGCATAGAGAACATTGTCTTCTTTCTTTTTACCCACCTTCCATATCAAAGAGAGTCCGGCACTGGTCATAAAGTGGTCTTTCGACTTAATCAGCGTAGATATACCATCCATCTTATTGTTATTGACCCATATAATTCCCGTACGCAACTGTACATCAAAAGCCCGGGAAATCTTATAACGCAAAGACACATCTCCCCCTACCCCGATGTTCCACTTATCCGTCTTTTTTCCCGATAATGGGCTTTTATCTGCCTTATTTATTAACTCTGTAGAGAAATGTTGTGCATAGACGGCAGGACTCAGTAATACCGTCCAGCGACGATTTCCCCGGTTAGGGCCAAAGAAATTATTCACATTCAGATTCATCTGCAAACCAATATTCGTAAAGTGTACTTTCGAAAACACATCCTTGTACTTCCAGGTATTAAAATCCTGATTCGTATAATAAGTCATCCCGTCGGCATTCATAAGGTAATCACCCGCGTAAGATTTCGCCCCCATTCTGGTATATCCGGTTCGCGCAGATGCCTCTATGCCTATCCACGAATTAACCTGATAACCGGCAAACCCTCCAAACTGAGATCCGACATAGTTTTTATCCGCCGAGAATGAAGTAAAATCGCCAAACAGGAAAGGGACACCATATTCTGCTCCAAAATACCAATGTGAATACGATTTAAGAGGTTTATCGACCTTAACCGGCGTTTCCGTTTGGGCAAACCCGGTACCAAACAGCGGAGAAAAAAGAAGGAAAAGGATGGCTCTTCTGCATCCTGTCCCCATACAACAATGATTTTTTAACATAAGCTTCAATTTAAGAATTATTGTTTGTTTTCAATTTCTTGCGAAGTTCGCAAGGTGTCAGTCCATATTGTGACCTGCAAAATTTATTAAAGTGTGAAGGAGATGAAAATCCGAAGTCATCGATAATCTGGCTAAACTCATCACCATATACGGTAATACGGTAAATGATATGTTGCGATTTCCGATTGAGAAGCCAACGGTAGACCGACACTCCGAACTGTTCTTTAAACTTTGCCCGAAAATTAGTGACGCCATAGCCTAACAGGCTGGCCAACTCACCCACATTTTTTGCACTGAGATAGTTCTCCAGTATCTGTTCTTTAAACCTGGACGACTGTTCCGTCAAGGAACTGAACAAAATGGCAAGTTCCTGCTCATTATAAACAGAATTCAGGATATAGAACAGTTCCCGCTGCTTCGCTATATACAAAGAAAGATCATATAAATTCATCTCCATGTACTGTGCGAGAAGCTGTAAAAAAGAATTCAAAAGCTCGGCAAATTTAAGTCCCACATCTTTTGAAACAGAGCTATCCGAAATGGCTCCGAAAGGACGGAATGTCAATAAATCATGTACTATTAAATCACCAAATGCAAATAAGATGACTTGTGAGTCCGAAAGCATCTCGCAGGTATAGTCATCTTCTTTATCCCAGAAAAAGATATGCCGCTCTCTGACGGTAGCCAACTCTTGCTGAGCAGAGGAAACTTTCATAGTACCACTCATAATAAAAATCAAAACATTGCTATCCAACTTCAATAAGGAGTTCCCTTTTAAGATGATTAAAAAGCTAAATCCGGTTTGAAAAATCTGATTGGGTAGCAAATCAGAAGTCAAATTTTCAATTAAGGTTTTCATAGGTTGATGTATATTATAAAAAAAACAAAAATGTACCAATATCTTACATTTAGAAGTACAAAGGAAGGCTTTTAACAGGTCAGTTCGTTTATACATTTTATTTAATTTGTTATATATAATAACAAATGGAAAAACTTTTTTTTCAGTTTAACGACATATAGATATACTACTTCTTTCATTTTCGTTATTCATCGCCTATCAGCCAACAGGTATTAATTTCTACTACGAAAGAATAAACTCCCCACCAGTCCATAAATCTCTGACGATTAATTCGTATATTTGTCCCCACGGAAAATCCGAATTTTATTAATAACATTATAAAGAACAGATGGAAACAGCAGAAAACAAGTACATCACTGTAGCTTACAAACTGTATACAACAGAAGATGGTAAAAGAGACTTAGTAGAAGAAACAGCAGCCGAACATCCTTTCCAATTCATTTCAGGTTTGGGCACTACGCTCGAAGCTTTTGAATCACAGATAGTAAACCTTCATAAAGGAGACAAATTTGAATTTACTATTCCTTTTGCCGAAGCTTATGGTGAATATGACGAAGAACATGTAATCGATCTTCCCAAAAATATCTTTGAGATTGACGGAAAATTCGATAACGAACATATCTATCCGGGAAACATCATTCCTTTGATGAACTCAGAAGGCCAGCGCCTGAATGGTAGTGTAGTTGAAGTAAAAGCCGATACGGTAGTGATGGATATGAACCATCCGTTGGCCGGTGAAGATTTGACTTTCGTGGGCGAAGTTACCGAGAGCCGTCCGGCTACAAACGAAGAAATTCAGGAAATGATTAAAATGATGACCGGCGAAGGCGGATGCAGTTGCGGAAGTTGTGGCGACGGTTGCGGTGACGACTGCGGAGACAGTTGTGGAGACAGCTGCGGTTGTGGACATTGCCATTAATCCCGAGCGGTAATTTATAAAACGAAAAACGGTGAACATACTGCAACTGCATCGTATGTTCACCGTTTTATTATACCTAAGGACAGACAATCTATTTCACGATCTTTATCAGGAAAGAATCCTTACTGTATTCTTTGTCATTCAAGTAAAGCCTTTTATGTATTGTAGGGTTCTGTTTCTTCCAGGTGATATATAAGTCGAATTTTACCACATCTTTCGTTCCATCTCCCCAATGAATCGTAAAGGTCTCTCCCTTATATTGATGTTCCGGAGAAAACTCACCAAAAGAAAGCACACGCTCTTTCGCTTCCCCCAGCACTTCTTTTCTCAATCCCAACGGGCGGGGCATATTAAAGCGGGTATCCACAGAATTTTCCAATGGAAAGGATTTATCCCCATATTCCACAGTAATCTCATTACCCAATATATTCGACGCAACCTGTGGGTCCAGCAAGTTATTGCCGGCGGCATCCTTCACAGAAAAATAAATATTATAGTTTATGAAATCCCAAATATAATCTCCCTGGTCCTTCTCTTTATCTTCTTCTCCATAACATCCGGTCAGCAGAAGCGGAAATAATAAAAGCAACCATACAAAATGTTTTTTCATATATACAGCATTAATAGTTCGTCACTCCAACAAGATTCTTTATATCAAGAAAATGAAAGAATTAGTCTTTTACTGCTTGTCTTCTATTTTTTAACATATAGTTTAACATTAGCACCCTTTATGTGTCATGATGTCGAGCACCACCCTGTCTGTTTCATTCATACCCTGTGATCCAATCCGCGTCAGATTTCGGATGCTTTGATCGACATCCTCGTCAATAATTCCCTCGACCGAAGTAACACAACGATTCTCCATTGCCATTACCGCCGACAACACAGCTGTCGACACTCCTGTCGTCACCTTCAGAGCACAACTGGGTTTAGCTCCGTCACAAATCATTCCGGTCAGATTGGCTATCATGTTTTGAACGGCAAAAGCCACCTGCTTATAAGAGCCTCCCATCAACCAAGTAATGCCACAACTCGACCCGGTTGCCGCCACTACACAGCCACAGAGGGCGGATAGACGTCCCAGACTCTGCTTAATATAAATCACAGTCAAATGACTCATCATCAAAGCACGAATTAATTCTTCTTCCGACTTTCCGTTTTCTTCAGCATATACCACTACGGGCAAAGTCGCAGAAATCCCCTGGTTACCACTGCCCGAATTACTCATAACAGGAATCATGGCTCCCGCCATACGGGCATCACATGCTGCCGACGTATACGAAAGAATATGTGAGAAAACGCTATCCCCCATAATTTTATGTTCATAAGTGCCCCGAAGCATCTTACCCAACGCATGTCCGTAATCACCCTGAAAAGACTGTTCTGCCGCTTTTTTATTAAGCCGTGCCGTCTCAAGAATAAAGCGGATTTCATCCAACGGAGCAGTCAACGCAAAATCATACACCTTCCGTAAAGTAAGTTCCAGAGTCTCTTCTTCCTCTTCCTCCCCGGAAGTCTGCTGTTTATTCAACAGTACTTCATCTCCCTTTGCCACGTAAACAAAGGTGGTATGCCCACCGGAAATGATAGCCGTCGCCTGTTCACCACCGGCTTCGCACGTCACCTCTATATAAAGTTTCTCCGTAATGTCTTCCTTCAACGAAATACAGATACGCTTTTCATCAATCAGTTTCTTTCCCTCTTCTACAGCTTCCGGAGTACTGTCTTTCAGCACCTCGAGCTGATAATCGGACTTCCCGATCAACGCACCCAAAGCCACAGCGATGGGCAGCCCGATCATTCCCGTACCGGGGATTCCTACTCCCATTGCATTTTTCAAGATATTAGCACTCAACAATACCTTTATTTTCTCCGGTTTGGCCCCCAAAGTCTCTGTAGCTTTTGCTACACACAATGCAACTGCAATCGGCTCTGTACATCCGATAGCCGGAATCACCTCCCGCTGTATTAAAGCGATTATCTGTTTTCTTTCTGATTCAGTCATCTGTCCAAGGTTTATATTTTGCACAAAAGTAGGAAATATACTCTTATAAACCATCCATTTAACCAAAGAATATCCTATCCGGATGAGTGAATGGTTTTACACTCTATCTTCTGGTTATTTAATAATTATCATGTATCTTTGCCTCTCAATTACAAATACTTAATAAAAAAGAGTAATGAATAAAGGATTTATACTAAAAGCCCTGTTTCTGTTATGCTTTCTTTTCTCACAAACAGCCCAAGGACAATCTTTCACTCCCGGAGAGATATGGCCCGATAATCACCAGGTGCATATCAATGCGCATGGCGGAGGCATTTTATATGAAAACGGAACCTATTATTGGTTTGGCGAACACAAAACAGAAGGTGAAGCCGGAAATTTAGCCAATGTAGGGGTGCATTGCTACTCGTCCGATGACTTATATCATTGGAAAGACTGTGGCATTGCACTATCAGTGATAGAAAATGATCCCGGACATCCCATTTCTAAAGGGTGTATTCTCGAACGTCCTAAAGTTATATACAACCCTCTCACTAAGAAATATGTCATGTGGTTTCATCTTGAACCCAAAGGTGCAGGATATTCGGGAGCACTAAGCGGAATTGCCCTTAGCGACCGGGTTACAGGCCCTTACACCTTTCTAAAAGCTGTCCGTCCCAATGCCGGTTCATGGCCCATCAACGTACTGCCCATTCATAAAACCACCCGCAGACCTTCTGCAGAAGAAGAACGTCAATGCACCGGAGGTAGTCTTCCTGCCCATCCGGACAGCCTCAACATATTGGGCCGCGACATGGAGCAGGGGCAAATGGCGCGTGATATGAATCTGTTTGTCGATGATGACGGTAAAGCTTACCATATCTACTCCTCCGAAGAGAATAGTACGTTGCACATTGCCGAACTGGATCCGACCTATACAGGCTATACAGGCAAATATATCCGGGTCTTTATTAACCGGTTCATGGAAGCTCCGGCCATGTTCAAGAAAGATGGTAACTATTACCTTATTATGTCCGGCTGTAGCGGATGGAATCCCAATGCCGCACGCTCTGCCATAGCTTCTTCCATTTGGGGAGAATGGAAAGAGTTAGGAAATCCTTGTATAGGTCAGGATGCAGACCTTACTTTTCATTCTCAAAGCACTTATATCCTACCGGTACAAGGTAAGAAAAATCAGTTTATATACATGGGTGACCGCTGGACTCCGCAAAACGCTATTGACGGACGCTACATCTGGCTTCCCATTCATTTTGAAGGTCCCAAACCGATTATCGAATGGAAAGATTCATGGACTTTAGACTAAAAACATACCATTCTGAACATTATGACCGTTATAAAATGTTGTATTGTAGGCATTCAAATGTATCTTTTCAAAAAAGAAACTTAACTTTGCAGCCAAGTTTACAAAAAATCAACTAAACTAAAAGGATTATTAATCAAAAACAGAATCGAATGAAATTAAAGAATCTGATAGCCTGTTTCTTTCTGGGCTTTATAATGGTTTCTTGCATACAAGACGAAGCACCTAATGCAGAAGCTGCAATTGACGCATGCAAAGGATCCGATGATGTCGTCTTGACAGATATTAATGCAGAAGCAAAGAGAATAAGTATATATGTATACAAAACTGCTGACATCACAAAACAAAAATTAAATTTTGTATTACCACAAGGAGCAACAATAAATCCCCCTAGTGGAATAGAAAATGATTTTACCACCACACAAAAGTATACTGTTACATCAGAAGATGGGAAATGGTCTGCTGTCTATACTGTAGAATTCGTAAAATCAGAACTCCCTACAAATTATCATTTCGAAACTCTCACAGAATCATCTGCAAACAAATATGATATATTTTACGAATTTCAGGAGGGTACTTCCACAGAACCATCTAAAATAGTACAATGGGCTAGTGGCAACATTGGATACGATTTGACAGGAATGGCTAAAGAATCCAATGATTATCCAACAGTACAAGTAAATGATGGAAAAATTGGGAAATGTCTGAAATTAGAGACAAAAAACACTGGAAGTTTTGGGGCAGGAGTAAATATGCCAATAGCTGCTGGTAACCTTTTTATTGGGAAATTTGATGTATCTAACGCACTTGCTGATGCACTAAGAGCTACTCAATTTGGTTTGCCTTTTTATAAAGTTCCTCAATCCTTAAAAGGATATTATAAATTCAAAGCAGGAGATATATTCACAGAAAATGGTAAACCTGTTGAAGGCAAAAAAGACCAATGTGACATTTATGCTATTTTCTACGAAACAGATAATAACCATGAAATGTTAGATGGCTATAATGCACTGACCTCTCCCAAATTGATATCTGTTGCACGTATTGAAGATCCTAAAGAAACAGATCAATGGACCGAATTTAATTTGCCTTTCATAATGAGGCCAGGAAAAACTATAGATCAGGCTAAGCTTAAAGCTGGCAAATATAAACTAAGTATCGTATTCTCCTCTAGCATTGAAGGAGATCATTTTCGTGGTGCAGTTGGAAGCACCCTTTATATCGATGAAGTAGAACTTATTTTCAAAGAAAACTAATTATTGAAGAAACAAATGAAAAAATATAAATTCTTTATAGCTATATTGACTTTCTCAATTCTACACAGCATCTCAGTAAAGGCACAAGAAGAGAGAAATAAAGGTATCATATGGTCTTCTCTTAGAGGATTAGAATATGAAGTAAAAGCAGGATTTAGTATTGGCGGCACTTCCCCATTACCATTGCCCAAAGAAATACGTTCTATAGATAGCTACAATCCTAATATGGCCATAGCCATTGAAGGGAATGCAACCAAGTGGTTTGGTTCTGATAAAAAATGGGGAATGCTATTAGGGCTCCGTTTGGAAAATAAAAGCATGACAACTAAAGCTACAGTGAAAAACTATAATATGGAAATCATCGGGGATGGAGGGGAAAAAGTTAGTGGTGTATGGACTGGAGGTGTGAAAACGAAAGTCAAAAATTCCTACCTTACAATACCCATTCTTGCAAAGTATAAATTAACTAAGCGATGGAATCTAACAGTAGGTCCTTATTTTTCATATATGCTTGAAGGAGATTTTTCTGGTAATGTATATGAAGGTTATCTACGTAAAACAGATCCAACGGGACCTAAAGTGGAATTCACAGATGGTAAAGTCGCAACTTACGATTTCTCCAATGACCTTCGTAAATTTCAATGGGGTATGCAACTAGGAGGAGAATGGAAAGCTTTTAAACACTTAAATGTATATGCAGATCTCTCATGGGGATTAAATGACATCTTTAAAAAAGACTTCAAAACAATTACATTTGCTATGTATCCAATCTATCTTAATTTAGGATTTGGATATGCATTTTAATTTAAGATGACTTCAGAGTAATATCTTCTGAAGTCATCTTTAACATATCTCTCATTTCAAGCTATTTCAAAGGCAATCTATCTCTTTAGCTTTTTGCCTTCCTCCATTAAACTCCAATTCATATGGATATTTAGAAAATAAAACAAATTAAACCAACTAATCCATTGCAAGCTAGTTGAACTTTTATACCTTAAGCACTAAGTCTGAAGTAAAGTTTAGCGACTAAAAACGAGGTATATATATCCCTAAAATATGACTGAGAATGACAATTCATCTTTGTGGAAACTTAGGTATGTAACAGTCCACTAATACCCATTTTATCAGCATCTCACGCAATCCCATTTCGTACAACTTAAAATAGACTCTGTTTAGGTTGCCTTTATAATAAATTGTATATGTTTGGTTGTACTTTCACAAGTTTCTCGTATACAATCTACACAAAATTTCATGTTCTATTAAACTGTTCAGATACTAACTTGTTACTTTGAAACAACCGAAGTTATCTGTTTTTTCATACAGTTTCTTTCATATGACAATATGGAACAACACTTCCTTTGTTAAAATTTAATTCTTTACTAATTCTCATTCTTTCCTATCCCAATATTATAACTTCTACTGACCTCTTACAACTGATTGGCATTGCGTTATCTACGATGCCCTCTAAAGAAACATATTCTTTCTATCTTATACTTACTTGATTTAATCCAAATATTCCGAACTGTTATAGGGTATAGGACCTTCTTATTTAGTAAACTCATTCAAATTTGCAAGTCCGAACTATCCGTTTTTATACATTAGATCAAATATTTTTTTTAAACCTCTTAGAGATTTCACCTCACAATGCCCTCCCTACCGTATAGATACCTTCTGTTATTTAAGCATATTGGAAAGTTACACCTGCTGGAATATGTTCATACCGAAAAAAATGTAAATGTGTCAAAACTCAATTTCAACAAAGATAAACTTTTAATTTGAAACTTGAGTATCCCCAAAAGGTAAGAGAAAGAGCCGTATCAAACTCTGTTTCGAGTAATGATACGGCTCTTTTAGATTTAGCAGTTACAATCTGCAACTTTTCGGAGTGTCATTTTAGTTTTGCCCCCATTGCATAGTAAGTCTTTAATTTTATTTATTTTGAAAGGATAGAAAAATCATCTACAATTAAAGTACTTCCCGGAGCACCTTTATAGTAATCTCCTTCGAAGCTAGATGAGCATATCACAGCAACATAATACTTTTTATTTGCATCATATTTATTATCTCCAACAGGTTTAAAAGGAACAGAGAATTGCGTCCATTCAGCTTTTGCCGACCCATCAGACAATTCAGCTTTCATCACAACTCGGCTTGAAGACCCGATATATACTTCTTTATTTTTATAATCTCCAGTCAATGGAATATTATTACCTTTGCTATCCAAAGATTCTTCATATAAAACCGCATAAATAGAACATTTATCAGTCTGTCCCTCTACAATTTTATTAGTATTATCATAATAAATCTCACCCGGAGCATATTTATACCATCCTGTAAATGTTACAGGTTCTCCAACGAATGGTACCCCAAATTTTGTACTATTCAACGGATTAAACATATCTGTTTTAAACGTACCAGTAAATAAAGAACCAGCAGTAATATAAGGGATTAGGCCTCCAAAAGCTGCATTATAATCTATCCCATTAGCGACAATCGCAGTATGCAATGTTTTTAATTGAGCAGCTTTTCCCACCCTGCCATCAACAGGAGCAACACAATACTCAAAAGAAGGAATACCAACTTGCCCAAACATTTCATTAATAGTCATCACCCCCGGATTACTTGTACCATAAGTACCTTTCGGGTTCTGATATTGTTCCAAAGAACCACTCGTGGAAGATTTAATTGTTTCCCATTCATTAAAGCTTAAATATTTTTCTTTTCCTGAAACAGAAACAGTATAAACCATTTTAACAATACCATCCTCAGATGTTACAGTATATGTTACAGGCTGCGAGAAATCTTGAGCTACACCACTCTTCTTGTCAACAGAAGCTCCTTCCGAGATAGTAAATTCTGGAACTAACGCTTTCAATTGCTCTTCAGGCATCTGATCTGATACAACAAAAGTTATTGTTTTATTTTCAGAATCAATAACAGGTTGAGAAGTAACAAATTCATTTGCAAAAGTAAAAGTTAAGATCTTAGCTTCTGAACTTTTATCTGCAGCTAATTTAGTTCCCTCAAAATCAACTGCAACATTTAATGTACCAGCAGCAACCACTGCAATGTCCATATCCAATTTATTATCCTCAATAGTACCCGATACAGTAACATCGCATGCTCCAACTGCTAAAGTTAAATTCGCTTTACCACTAAAAGTACAACTATTACCCTTTTTAATAACTGCGATGTTATCAACTGAGATATTTCCTAACTCCATTGTTTGAAAACTAAAGTTCTTCAGTTCCATCTTAAACTGATTCTCGCCTGTTTTTGTTATGTAAACTTTTTGAGGAATATCATCAACTTTTATAACTCCTGCAGCATCTACATCCAAGGTACCTAAATAGACACCATCAAATTCACCATCCTGAATATATTCTGGATCATCATCGTTACATGCAACCAATAAACTCACCGAACAGATCAGTGCGAATAAATACAATAAATTTTTCTTCATAAATTAATCACGTTTAGTTAGTAATTTTTAATTTTCATTCTAAAACGGAGCAAAGTAACAGCTTTATTTCCATCCAAACAAGGTCTATCTTACGTATTTTATGTTCTAAATTTAAGATTAAGTTGGTTATCGAGCGAAATCGTATTAAAAAAAAATTAATCTATGATTCGAATCGAGCAAATATAATATATCTCCATCATCATCTTTAATAAGATAATGATAGAATTGTTTTCTCCTGCTAATTACTTATATTACACTGATTATACGAAAACAAGGGTAGGAGATCCTATCTATCAAAAAAGATCTCTTACCCTTCATCTGCTTTCACACATAATAATATAATTGTATATATGCGTTTTTAATTACTGCTACCGATTATCCTATTTTTTAAGAATCAGTATATTTCGTCCAATACTTTCACCCGAAATGCGGGGTATACCGGGACCGTATGCTCTTGTCTCATAATCTCACCAATCTTTTTGACAATCTCAGGATACTTAGGACTGTGAATGAATTTACACCGGCCAGCTCATGAAGGTCTGCCGTTGCACAAGTAATGCAGAACATACATATCTAATATTCATACAAACTCAATATGAAACAGTCCGGCACTATTTTTCTAATGGTGATATCTTAAAAGTAGTCATCACAAAGCCGTGATCGGAAGGATAAAAGAACTCCTCTCCCATAAATTTCAAAGGCTTGGTCAACTCCTGATTATAAGATTCGGAGGTAATTGCACGAATGGTCTTACCTTGGTAATAGATAAAATCGATACGGTCGGATCGGAGTGGTTTATCTTCATTATCATAGATCCATGTAGTCCCTATATTTTTTTCCGGTTCGGGATGTATTTCGCGGAAGCTGTCTTTGAAACCTGCATTTTGCATCTCTTTAGATACAGTCCACTCCACAACTGCACCACCATGATGATACATGTCTTTCGTTGCATCAGTCCAATCAAGATGGGAATGCACATTGAAATCTCCACCCATAATCATGGGAATACTGTCAGTCTGACGAATCATCGGCTGCAAGACAGAGAGTATGCGGCGTATTTCATTATCCCGGGTACCGGCATCATCCCATGCGAGAATATCTGTTTCCGATTGTTCGGTAGGTACCAAGCGCATATCAGGTAAATAATGCAACCAGGTATCGAATAAACGGACCGGTGTGCCATCCATGTCTATTTCGACTCCTCCAAAATTGAATGTAGAAATGGAGTCAGGGAAAAGATATGTTTTTTTAATCGGATAGCGGCTATAAATACACAGATTGTCCGATAACAATACATAATCATATCCCAAAGAGTCTGCAACCATTGGAGCCGCACCATAAGTCTCAATCATCAAAATAACACCGGCCTGACTCTTTCTCAGAATCCCGATAGTACCTTCACATCCTTTTTCAGGATAATTTTTAGCATGTCCCGCATGCCATACATTCCATGACAAAACTTTTAATTCTTTCTCTTTTGCACGTTCTTGCGTACAGGAAGCAAAGCTTATTGCAACAATAGCAACAAAAATATATATAAACTTATTCATACCTATTCTATTATTGAAAATAATACATGGAGATATGACAGAAGTTACCTCCTGTCACACCTCCACAAAAAGAATTAATTATTTAGTAAAAAATGCAGTTGTTACCGGATTGCCCAACCAAGCTTCGTGAGGCTCTACGCCCAACAACCAGGCTTCTGTGGCAGGTACGTCAATAACCATCGTGCTTTCAGTAATCTTATAATTCTTTTTCACACCCTTTCCATAAAAGACAAGTGGAGTCTCCATTTCATTGAGCGTTTTTCCTCCATGATTGGTACCGATGCCACCATGGTCTGCAGTCAAAATAATCACTGTTTCGTCCATCATACCGGCTTCTTCAATAGCTGCTACTATTTCACCTAAATACCCATCCAATTCATCTAACTTTTCATAATACTCTTTAGATTCCCATTTATAGGTATGTCCGGTATGATCAGGATATTCAAATATAACAGCACAATACATCGGCTTTTTCTCTTTCAGATAATTGACGGCGAATTGTGTCGCTCCCTTGGGATGATCTTTTGTCTGTGGAGCATGTACGAAATGATTGATGGCAAGCGAATCGACTAAATACTTCATGCCATCCCATTCGTAAATATAACCGAGTTCCGCTTTAGGATGTGTATCGCGCAACAATCCGTACAGTCCCGGAAAACGGCCATATTGGTTGGTGATAAAAGGAGGAATTTCCGGTGTTTTGCTTCCCCAAGTAGTGTAACCGTGAAGTTCCGGTCCTACTCCGGTAAACATGGAGGCCCAGTTAGGAGCACTCGATGAAGGGAGGATAGAACGGTTATTCAATGTAGAAGCTCCTTCTTTCATCAACCGATTGAAATTGGGCATGGGATGATTACGGATAGCAACAGCACTCAATCCGTCAAAAGCAACCAATACCACATGCTTGGGACGTTGCTTCAAACGTGGGCCGGCCGCGCTTACTTCACTGACAAATAAACCAAGAATCAAGGAAAATATAAATAGTATAGATATCTTTTTCATTTTGTATATACATTTAATTGTGTAACTTAAAATTATAAATATTACCGCCAAAATCGGCAACAAACAGACAGTTACCACTAACTGCCACGCTTGAGAATACAGGTGCTCCCAAAGCCCGCTTACCGCGATAAGCCCCCGTTATTCAGGTCAACGGCATGCAAATATCCATCACTGGCGCCAAAGAGAACAGTCGAACCTACAAGGACAGGCGAAACCTCGACCGTACATTCCTGATTATGTGAATACGGAACGGTATAGAAAAGACTTGTCCCGGTACGATAATTCCAGACTTCCTTAACAGTGAGGCGGTCAAAAGCGACCACACCTTTATTGGAAGTAGAAACAATCAGATATTTATCCGTCACAAGCGGAGCGCAAGCCGAATTAAATTCATAAGAAGTTTCTGCCATTTTCAGAATATCTCCCGAACGGGGATTGATTACATACAGATTCTCACATGAAGCTAAATAGAAATTACCATCATAGAAAGTAGCTGATCCGTCTCGAAAACGAATTTTACTATCACGCTTCTTCCACAACAAAGCACCATTACTGATGTCATGTCCGAAAAGCCCGTTCCAATGGGCCGATGCAACTAACACTCCCGCACCCACGGTAAAGGTAGAAGTGGTTCCCTCGCCTCCGTCCCAGGCTTTATTCTGCCATAAAATTTTTCCGTCGACAGCCCGCACAGCACAAGTACCTTTTGCATGTCCGGCATATACCACACCATCGGCTACGGCCAATCCTTCATCGAGAAGCGGCAGCAAAGAAACCGGCAATTGCGTTTGCCAGCAAGCTGTTCCTTTTTCAGCATCTATGGCATAAAGCATTCCCGAAGCATCCGAAGCGAATATACGGCCATCTTCATAGGCAATGGTATTCTTTATCGAATTGGAAGTGACAAAGGTCCAGCAAAGATGTCCTGTGGTCGCATCATAGGCTTTTACATAGCATTTCTTCGCTTTGTCATCATCAATGGTTCCGATAAAGACTTTGTTCTGCGCAACAATCGGCGAGCACATGTAAATGTTGCTGCCGACATTCTGAATCCAGTTGGTTTGCAAGGGTAAAGATACACTGTCATTCACCAGTTGGTTGTGTGCGGCATTTCCACGAAGCCCTGCCCAGACATCAGATGTCGCAATGACCGATAACGGCTGCTTAGTTACAGTATAGTCTACTCTCTTCGTCAAACGAGTTCCATCTTCAAACTCGGCAGTCACCAACAGGCGTTGCTTACCGCCGGATACCCGGACTGCCCCGCTCCATCCCCAGTCTGTTTCAGGCATAAGCGTCACAGTCGATACAAGCCTTCCGTTTCGTTCAACAGAAGCTGTCACCTTCTTCGCATCCGATATAGTACGGTAAGCATTGATCCGGACCGTCATTTTTCCGTCAGGAACTGAAACGGTTTCACCTTCCGCCGGATAGGCAGAAGTCAATATTGCGTCTATATAAGTATAACGAGTTGCTGAACTTAATTTACCTTTGGTATCAGCATTGTAAATTCTGAAACAAGAAGTTCCATGGTCTATTCCTCCTTTGTCCGGAGTGGATGAGCAGTAAGTATGAAGTCCTGACTTCAACTGCTTATAATAATGATTGTGCCAGTGTCCGTAAATCATGGCATCCAGATTGTAATCAGCAAAGTCTATCTGTTCGCCATTTTTATCTTTGAAGAGCAAATCGTCTCCCCAAAACCATAAGTCGTGATTAAATAAAACAATTCTTTTCCCTTTATCCGTTTGTGCAAGATCATTCTTCAGCCAACGGATGATGTCGGAACGCCTGTACGAAGGTGCATGATCACCACCCAGCATCGGAGTTACTACATAATGTACATTACCGACATCAAACGAATACCATGAAGGACCAAAATGACTTTGCCACAACTCTTCACCGTATTTTCCGGCACGCAGATCATGATTCCCCACACAATAGTAGGTCGGAATTCCCAAATCTACGGAACGAAGATAACGTCCATGAAAATCCTGATGAGCTTCATAACAAATATCACCGGTATGGATAATAAAAGCAGTCGGATTGGTTTTCACGTACTCTTTCAAGTTATCGATCCAATCACCGTATAGAGAAGTTTCCGTATCTGTAATTTGTACAAACGAATATCCATTCCCGGTATTTACCGAGGTCTTGCAGATACCCAATTCATACTTTTTTCCGGTTCCGTCAAAAGATAGGTAATGGGAGGTTGATGCCTGATACCCATCGGGAACAGTCAAAGTTACAAAACGTGTATCTTTATGTCCCGGAAGTATGAAATGACCATCATCTGTGGTTTTCACCACATTGAGACCATCTTGTACGCAGACTCCTTTTAGCCCCCTCTCTCCCGCATCACAAATGCCATTACCGTTCGCATCGATATAAACTTTTCCTTCTATTTGTGCGAACACAGAGCTACCGACTCCCAAGAATAAAGCAGCCATGCTTATAAATAATTTCAACATATTTATTAATTTATCATATTAATTGCCCTTGTCACTTAACGAAAACAAGAGGGCCCCTTCATTACTGCCGAAGCAGCCCTTCCTGTTTTCTGATTAAGATAAACCTATTCCCAGAATGGATTCTGATAGAGGTTCTCGTTAACAGTTATATCTTTGGTAGCTACCGGATAGTAATAATATTTTGGAGATACAAAAGTATACTTATTATGTTGGGCAACCAAATAGATATAGCCTTTTGTTCCTTCGGTAAGTCCGATGGTATTACCTTCCAAAGCATAAACTGTCAGTTTATACTTTTGCTTGTCTTCTTCAGGAATTTTATCTATATCTGCTTTCTTTTCTACTATAGCGACATCCGGTTGACCGTCACCTGTCACATCATAGTATCCCATCCCCGGAATATAAGCTCCTTCGGGAGCTGCTTCAAACAACTTTCCACATCCCCAACGCATCAAATCGCCATATCTGAACCCTTCGCATGCCAACTCGATTCTCCGTTCACGGCGCACTTCCAAAACAGCACCTTTCTGTGCTGACTGTACATTGGAGTAACGTTCATCCTGTACCGGATCAATATTAGCCAGCCAATCATCCAACGAAGCATCCGGCATGCCTGCACGCTGCCTGATCAGGTTAATTGTCTGGTTGACATCATCTTGTGTGAGTATACCCAGCTCGGCTTTTGCCTCTGCATACATCAACAAAACCTCGGCATAACGGATAATAGGCAAATCTGTATACGATTTTCCCCAGTCAATCTGATCGAATGTCAGCGGACGGAACTTAATCTGAGGATATCCTCCCAAGTTCAATTTCGTACGATGAGGTTCAGTGGTTCCCACATTCAAAACACCCGGTTTCATAAATGTTTGTTCCAGGCGGGGATCTCTGTTTTCAAAGACTTCAAGTACTGTCTTCGTTTTATAGCCTTCCACTTGATGAAAATACTCGGTATGTCCATCCTTAACAACTAAATAATCTTCCATCAGGCTACGGGAAAGACCGGTGTTGTAGTCAAACTGAGCCTGAGCATTGTGCAGACGTCCTAACGCCTTGTCGTAGTCAGCTACCAGAATCATTTCCGGATTCTGTGTAAGATCCGTACTGCAAAAAAGTGACTGATAGGCCGGTAAACCACTCTCTTTGGTTGTAGACAAACTGTAAATTTTTGTGTCCATAATCTTCTGGCATGCCTCTACCGCTATTTTCAAGAATCGGTCGCCGTCATTCAGCTTCAGTTCCGGATGATATTTACGGAACGTTCCTTCATGCAAAGCAATTCGTGCCTGTACAGCCAAAGCCGCATCACGATAAATACGAGTCGTGCTTTTAGTCGTTTTCATATGAGTTACGGCAAAGTCAAGATCTGCCATAATAGAGTCTACCACCAATGCTCGAGGGTCCTGCGGCTTATACAATAAATCAATGTCCGTCGTTTGCAGGTCATGGCTATACCAAGGTACATCCGAATAATCTTTCACCTTTGAATAATAGACCAGTGCACGAAACATACGTGCCAACCCAATATAATGATCAATCTCACCGCGATCTCCTTCTACACGACCTGTCCGAGCCAACATAAAATTGACTGTACGAATGTTGCTCCAGCTCCATTTACCTATATTATCCGCCCGATATTCGCCGCGCATCATTTTATAAATATCGGTATCTTCTGGGTAAAGCATATTGTCGGAAGGAGTATCCGAATAGCTTGCACCGATATAGCCGTACATGCCATTGGTATAAGTCTCCAAATCAGCAGGAGAAGAAAAAAAGACTTTCTCTGTAATACTCGTTTCCGGAAAGCGATCCATAAACCCGTCATTACAACTTGTCATCAGTCCTGCGCCTGTGAAACAGCACGCAGTCAGTAATATATGTTTTATTTTTGAACACATAGTTTATCTAAATTAGAATGTAACATTTAAACCGAATGAATAAGAACGCTGAAGAGGATAGACAATGTTACCTAAGCTCTCCGGATCTACTTTGTAATGCTTGTATAAACCCGAAAATTCACACAAATTATCACCGGAGAAGAAAATGCGCAAGCGCTCAATTCCTATCTTATTCAACAATACCTTAGGAAGTGTATAACCTACTGTGAGGTTTTTCAGACGCATATAAGCTGCATTCTGTAAATATCTGGTCTGTACCACTCCACATTCTCTATCCGTATTTTCCGCCACATAAGCTTTCATACGGGGGAAGTACGCATCCGGATTTTCCTCCGTCCAATGGTCATACATATTACCTTTGGTGATATTGGTCCAAGGCTGTGCATAGATACCCCAGAAATAGAGGTCACCCGTACCCGGATAATAATCCTTCTTACCTACTCCCTGGGCAAACAAGCTGAGATCGAATCCATTCCACTGTGCATTGGCCGATAAACCAAATGTATAACGAGCACGGCTATTACCTATAATTTTATAATCGCCATGGTCTTCCAAAGTCCATGCTCCGTCAGTAATTTTACCATCCTTGTTTTCATCTTTAAACTTCAGGTCACCCGGTGCCAAAGGACGGGTACCCGGATAAGAAGTACACCATGACTGATCGGCATGATTCTTAATGTCTTCTTCGGAAGTAAAGAACCCTAAAGTTTCTACACCCCATATCTCACCAATCTCTTTTCCTACATAATAATCGCCCAGCAATCCCTTGGGATTTTCGTACTTTGTAATATAAGCACGGCTATCCGCCAGATTGAAGTTTACATCATAATAGAACGGTTTTCCGGCCAACTTGAACTGATCTTTCCAACCCACAGTCAATTCCCATCCTTCCGTCTTTAAATCGGCTGCATTCTGTTTGGGCACGTCGGTTCCCAAAACACTTGGAAGCGTAACTCCGGGGGTTAACATATCTTTTGTACGACGTACATATACCTCACCTGTTATGCTTAAACGGTTATCAAAGAAATTGGCATCCAAGGCAAGATTGGTAGTAGTTACCTTTTCCCAGGTTAAGTTACCGGCAACCAATCCGGGAGCTCCCACATATACCGGTTGCTGCTTATCCAGTATCTGACTGATTTTTCCTGATCCCATCGTGGCAAGATATGCATAAGCATCCACATCCTGGTTTCCTAAACTACCATAGGAACCTCTCAACTTCAGAAAACTGACCACTCCGGTCAAAGGCTCAAAGAACTTTTCACGTGAAATGACCCATCCTAAAGAAACAGAAGGATTAAATACAAAACGGTCATTCTTAGGGAAACGTGAAGTACCGTCATAGCGTCCGTTGAATTCAAAAATATATTTGTCGTTATAAATATATCCCAAACGCGCAAAAGCACCTCTCAGAGCCCAGGTCGTTATACTCTGGGACATATTCATATCACCTGTAGCCAGATTAATAGTAGGCAGTGAACTTGAAATCAGTTCTTTACGATTTGCTTTTACGTAATCATATTTATACTCTTCCTGATTGAAACCCACAACAGCAGTGACAGCATGCTTCTTCGCAAATGTTTTTTGGAAGGTACCATATACATCAAATAGAATATGTTTCGTATCGGAGTTACTGCTTGAAGCATCGGATACGGTCGAAATCGGATTAAATGTCAAAACAGGTAATTCCGGTCCGTTACGGTAAGTCACAGGCAAATTATACCAATTACTTCTGGTTTTTGTATTTGAAAAGGCAAATGTTCCTTGTACAAAAAAGACATCTTTGATCACATCTATCTTAGTCGACAAGTTGATATTTGTATTTGTTTTCCAGTCGGTAGCACGACCACCTTCGGCCAATGCTCCCAATGTACCGACACTGGCATCTGTCCAAGTTCCATCAGGATTCTTAACCATATCCATCGGATTCTTACGATACATCTGTTTATAAGTGTTGGTCATGGCATTTGCATAATCATAATCGGAAGTCGTCAGGCTGACATTACTGTTCAAGCTCCACCAGTCTGTCAGTTTAAACTGTAATTTGGTACGCAGGTTATATCGGTTATAAATGTCATTACCATACTTAAACATACCGTTCTGCCGATTGTATCCTCCCGAAAAGTAATAGGAAATACGATCTGTTTTTCCGGAAATATCAATGTTGTGGATAGTTGAAAAACCTACATCGTTGTAAGCCTCGTCAACCCAGTTTGTCCGACCAAAGTAAGTATAAGATCCATCCGGATTCAAGAAATAAGGAGAAGTAGAAGGATCCTCAGAACATTTCTTCGCATAGGCCAGTTGCTCCTCGTTATAAAGATTATACCATGGATATGCCATCGTATTTCGAGTGGTTGCCACCAGATAAGGATCTGTTATAATTTCCGGCATGCGGGTATTGGTACGTAATACAAAATTATTGTTATAATTGACGGTAAGTTTTTCATTGCTACCATCCTTGGTTGTCACCAGGATGACACCAAACGCAGCACGTGAACCATATATAGCAGATGACGCAGCATCCTTCAATACAGAAATATTTGCTATATCAACAGGATTCATACGATTCAGTTGATCACTGGTAGAGACCACACCGTCGATGACAACCAACGGAGAACCTCCATTCAATGAGGTGGTACCACGAATATTATAAGAAGGAGAATCATCTGCTTCACCATCACCGACCGATACATTGAGGTTGGCAACAGCACCTTGCAGCGCTTGTCCCATATTCAATACCGGACGGTCCTCGATCGCTTTGGTAGAAACAGTTGCTACCGAACCCGAAAGATTAACTTTCTTCTGAACAGCATAGCCAACTACCACGACTTCATCCAGCGCTTTACTGTTTTCTTCCAATACAATGTCTATCACTGATTTATCACCTACTTTTACAGTCTGGGCGATATAGCCGACGTATGAAAACTTAAGTGACTTACCTGCCGGAACCTTCAACGAATATTTCCCATCGATATTAGTGATAACACCGGTAGTAGTTCCCAATACCGTTACATTTACACCTATCAACGTTTCGCCTCGTGTGTCTGTAACCGTACCGGTTATCTCTTTCGTTTTCGCAGTATTATCATTTGGGGTATTTTGTTTCTCCGCACCGGGAACCAAAATAATCTTTCTATTCTCCACTACACATTTGCAGTCCGGAAGAATTTTGGATAAAATCACATCAATACGTTCGTTATTGGCTTGTACCGTAACTTTACGGTTCATGTCAATTTCGGCATCATTGTAGAAGAAAGTGTATTCACTCTTCGATTCGATCGATTTAAGCACTCGCTTTAGGGGAACTTGTTTCACATGAAGATTGATGCGGGTTTGCTGAGCATAAACTCCCTGAAAAACAAATAGAAACAAAATAAAAGACATTAGTCTAACTAAACGAATGTTTCTTTCTGTTAAGAAAAAGCTTAAAAAGCTTCTCCATTTAAATTTATTCATATCTTTGTAAAAGATTTAAAGTAAATAATTGCGCCTCCTGCAAGAGACGTGATTAAAAAAACTCAGAGATAGGTAAGTGCTGCAACATTTACCTATTTTTTTGCTTGGATGTGTGTTTCTACATATTTTCAATTCATTTTAAGATTAATACTTGTGTTGCCTATCACTTTCTGGGAAGAATATGTAAGATACCATTCTCCCAGTAATATCTTATTGGAGCAACCAAAGTCATCGCTTTCAGAATTTCATCCAGATTCTCTCCATTCCTGACAGAGAACGACATAAATACTTTTTCAGCAAACTCTGACGGACATTCAATATCCACCCCATACCACTTATTTAAATTAATAATAATATCAGCCAACTTATCATTATCAAAAGTCAGTTCATTTTGAATCCAACTGATATAATCATCCGTATTCACCATTTGTACTTTCGTACGTTCACTCTTCTTATCATAATTAATCAACTGCCCGGGAGTCAATACTACCGAATGATTCATCTTACAACCGGCAATCTTCACACTACCTTCTACCAATACTGCTTCGACCCCGGATTTCCGTCGATAGTTGTCAACAATAAAACGAGTCCCCAATACCTCTACTTTCATCTCTCCGGCTTGCACACGGAAAGGAAGCTTCTCATTCCTCCGTACCTCAAAATAGGCTTCACCGGACAAACTGACTTCACGGGCTGATGAACTAAACGTTTCAGGATATTCCAATAAACTATTGGAATTAAGCCATACAACCGTACTATCCGGCAAAACAAATCGTCCCTTACTTCCATTGGCAGTCAACAAACGATTCATGACATCCGGCTGTTTCGGGACCGAACTGCTACCCCAATAATAAAAGACAGACCCTACAGTAAATAACATCAAAAAGACAGCTGCCACACGCAAGAACGGAACGAAGTGTTTCCTGAAAACGAATCTGTTTTTACGTAAACCGGATTCTGTTGACTGTATCCGATTTTTAAATCGCTCTAGCGCTATCTCTGTTTCCAGATCGTCGGTAGCTATCGTGTTGCCTAAAAGCCATAAATCACGGACTTCGGAAAATTCATTCCGGTTCTTTTCTGATTGTTTCAGCCAGTTGAACAGAAAAACTTTCTCTTCACCGGTAGCCGTACCATCCAGAAAACGTATGATAACTTCATTTATGTCTTTAATTTCATTCTTCATTTTTAGCTCCTCTATTAGTAATACAAGTGAAATTTAAAAAACCCTCCTCCAAAAACATACTTTTTTTTAAATATTATTTAGAGCAGAGATAAAGCAAGAATAAAAGACTCATTAAATCCTTGTTTTTAAGATGAGTACGTAGTTCCAACAAAGCACGGGTCAAATACTTTTCTACGGTTTTTGGAGAAAGATCGAGCTGAACGGAGATTTCCTTTATTTTCAGACCATAGCTTCTACTTAATATAAATACCTTTTTTACTTGCGTAGGAAGTGTTTCGATAAAAGTTTCAATTTCACCCTGGAGTTCTTTCATGAACAACGAGTTTTCCTGATTATTCTCCAGAATTTGCAGTGCTTCGATTTGATCGGAAAATTGTTCTACGGATTCTTCTTCGGTATATTTCTTACTGGAAAGGATATTAAGCGATTTATTATAGACAGCCTTAAAAAGATAGGCTTTTACCGCGCCATCAAATTCAATATCTGTACGTTTATTCCATAAAGCAACAAAAACATCCTGCACTACGTCTTCTGCAATATCCCAATCATTCACAAAACGGAACGCATATACCCGCAACACCTTATAATATTGCCGAAATAATTGTTCTACCGATTCAAGATTCGAATACATTGTGTTTTCCTTCATTTTAAAGTATTAGTTAATAAAAAGGCATTGACAAAGTAACAAATAATAATAATAATCTCAAAATTTTAAGAAACGGTTTTAGTAATTGCAATAAATAAGTTGTGACAGTTTTCAAACAAACCGTTTTTCTCATCTCTATAAAAGCAGGTATCTGCATAAGGGCTTAGATAGCCATAGCCATTGAAAGCACTGTCCGTACTCATACTTACCGATTGACATTATAAAAGCAATATTCCGAAATCCGTATTAAAAAATTGCAAAAAGCCATTTTATACTAACTATTCATTTTACCAAAAACAGCGAAACAGGAGCGAATCGGCAAACAAAATGTGAATATCGGGTCTGTTTATACCCTGAAATCCGAAAGCAGGAAACAGGAAGTTAACATCGTAAAGATAAAAAACAAACTTCTTACCAAGAGAAAGTTAACATCGTGGAAGCAGGAAGTTAACTTCCTGCTTCCACGATATCTGTCTTCCAGAAAGAAAAGCAAGGCCACGTCGTAGAAAACAGAATAAATGGCCCTCGAAAAAGAGTATTTTCTTCTAGAATCCAATCACAAACGAGTATCACACAAATAGCATTTTGAAATCTTTCTAACATTTCTGCCTTTCATTTTATTACCATACAAAGCAAAAAGCTCTTCTTTATAATCAAGATATCATCCAATCACAAGACGCGTGAATTACACTATCGCAAAATCCACACATTTTTATTCAGCCCATCTCCTTCGGACCGTAAAAAAGAGTTTCTACACATTTTCAAAATACAAAATGACAGGATTGTAAGTGATCATGAAAAAACAAGTTGTGATACCCATTGTGTGCGTTTTCTCTTACCATCCGGGATTCTGTACCAGTTTTTTTGACTTTTGTATCTCTGCCAACGGAATGGGATACAGATACATACGTTTTTCAAAAATACGAGTTTCAAAAGCAGTACGTTTCATGAAACCTTCAAGATCGGTAGCATTCATATCCATACCATGAACCGGACCACCTTGTTTATAACCCTCCTCTTCAGCACACATCCAACGGCGCACATCAAAATAGCGTTGTCCTTCGGCAAACAATTCGATACGACGCTCGTGACGGATCGCTTTTTCCTGCAACTCCCGGTTACCGATAATTTCCGGCTTAATATCTTTCAGTAAAGGAATACCGGCTCTATAACGAACACTGTCCACATACTGAATGATGCGTACATCACCCGGATTTACATGATTCAAAGCTTCTGCATATAACAAATAGAAATCGGCCAAACGGAACAACATACCTGCTCGATATTTGGATTTCGGATTGTTTCCCTGATTCAACAAGTCACGGTTCATGCCTTTATAAAGCAAGTATCCCGAATAACTCATATCTGCTTTAGAATTATCGTCAGGCATTCCTTTATAAAAATAAATTTTCTTATCTGTTTTTTGCCATACTTTGCCGGAATAAGTTATATCCTGGTAAAAACGAGGTTCACGGTTCTTATACATATTCGGTATACCGTCTTCACCAATGCCCTCTTCTTTATACAAACCCGATTCTTCAATGCTCTTGCCATCACTCATCAAAAAGTCATCGATGGCTTCCTGGAGGACTCCGACACAACTGAATCCGCTAAAAATTGCACGCGGTGTACATCTACGCTCACGACCCTCACCATTTACGCCTCCCCAGGAGTTCTTACTACTTTGCCAAACAGCTTCGGAATTGTTAACGCTTACCTGAAACAACTGATAAAGTGACTCAGCCGGATCGATTTCACCATTTTTCATTACTTGGTATAAAGAGTAGCGTCCCTTTGAATAATCGATAAAACGTTGTAAAGCATCCAATGCAGTCTTCCATTTCGTGTCATCTTTTGCCGGGAAAAGTTGCTTGCCTTGATTATCCTTCAAAGCAATAGCTTCGGGATAACCACCATTGAACAACGGACTTGCCGCATATACATGCAATTTAGCCAAGATAGCCAATGCCGCCCCTTTGGTTGGCGCTGCCGCACGCTCATTATTGATGGTGCCATCCGGATTCAGTTCTTTCTCCGGAAGTAGGTCATAGCATTCATTAAGTTCTTTATCGATAAAAGCGACTACTTCATCTACCGAATTTCTGTAATAGTCCAAATCAGCGGCCGAGGGATCAGCAATTTCGGTCATAATAGGAATTGGGCCATATAACTCAAACAACAGGTAATGATAATAGGCACGTAAGAAACGTGCTTCATTTTTCAAAAGAGCCAGTTCTTTTTCATCAATAAAGTCAGCCACATCGCCATTCTGCGGAATAACGTGGGCATAGGCAATGAACTCATTCGCCTGTCGTATCTGCTTATAAAGACTCCAGCGTGACAAAGTTGCCGATCCGGCATGATAACCGATTGTCGGAATCGTCTTCACATTGTTCTGTGCAGACTTCAATTCATCAGAAACAGCCGGCCAGGGATTGTCCAAACCGGTCAGATCGGCATAAGCACTCGTTATAATGATATTTGACACATCGGGAATACCCGTATAGATGTAGCGATGAAACCGACGTGCATAACTTGTGTTATTAAAAACTTCTTCCATAGTCATCTCCGCAGCCAGATCATCAGAAACATTCAGATAATCTTCACAACCGGAAAAGAGAGTCGCACTAAATCCAAGTGCCAGTATATAGGTGGATAAATTCTTAAATACTTTCATATAAATACTATTATTAATTTAGTTAGAATGTAAAGTCAAGACCAAAAGTAAATGTACGGTTCAAAGGATAAGGGAATCCTCCATTGCTGTTTCCTTGTTCGGGATCCCACATTTTAATATGATCCCATACACACAGATTGTTTCCTTGCACATAGAAACGTAATGCCTCTATATTCAACTTTTTCAGCAACTTTTTATCAAAATTATAACCTAATTCGATGTTCTTCAGTCTCAGGAAACTTGCGTCACGCAACCACCACGTACTGGCTACCGTATTATTCTGGAAGTTGTTACTATGCATACGGGGAAACATTACATTCTGACTCGGATTCTGTTCTGTCCAGCGATCGGCTACCACCGAACGCACAGCAGATTCTTCAACTCCCCACTGGAAAGGGAAAAAAGTTGCGTCAGCTCCGGTTCCCAATACTGTCGAAGTGTTACCGGCTCCCTGAAAAAAGATACCTGCATAAAAACCTTTCCATTCAGCATTAAATCCAAAACCATAGACCACTTCGGGAACAGTAGGATTTCCTACATCTTCCTTCTGGTCATTACTGTCAATCTTACCATCACCGTTCAGGTCTTTGTATTTGATATCACCCGGACGCACACCGCTTGAAAGGCCGGAAACGACCCCGGGTTTTAATTCATAAGTACGGTTGAGCCCCTCACCATTGATGATAAAGTCATCATATGTATACAGCCCCTCGGCAATATATAGTTTATTTGAGTTGAGTCGGGTGCCTCTTTTCTCCAACCAAGGATATACCTGTGGCACTTGATCGTATTCGATAATTTCATTACGGGCAAACGTAAAGTTTCCACGTGCACTCAGATTGACCTGCCCTATTTTCTGGTTAAGGGTCAGACTGGCATCCACTCCATGATTCTTCACAATACCGAAATTCTGCCAAGGCATCTGCTGGAAGCCGGTTACATTGGACACTGTATTACGCTGCAACAAAATGCTTTTACGCTTATTATTGAAATAGTCAACTTGCAAATCAATACGGTTGTCGAATAACCCGAGATCAATACCGTAATTCTTCTTTTCCTCAATTTCCCATGAAAGGTAAGGAGCTTCAAACCGGGCTTCGGTTATTCCATTACCAATACCTCCCATACCTCCCGTATCGCTGAAACCGAGATCATATCCTCCATTATCCTGTTTCATCGTACCACGATACAAGAAACGGTCGCCACCGGTATCATCATTTCCCGTACGGCCGATAGAAAATCTAAATTTCAACTTATTGACCACCTTCTTCAATACCTCCGGATAAAAGGGTTCGTTACTGACATACCATGCCAATCCCATTGCCGGGAAAAAGCCGAAACGATATCCTTTGGCAAAGGTTTCGGAACCTGTATAACCGAAGTTTCCTTCTATAAAATAACGCCCGTCATAGCCATATGTAGCACGTCCCACAAGTCCCTGCTTTCTGTAAGGTAGAGCATTATTATGATATTGAGTCTCTTTTTGCATGTAAAGAACCATGGCAGTCACATCGTGTTTCTGCGCAAAAGTCCGGTTATAGTTGAACGAAGTCTCAAAATATATCTTTTTATTCGAAGAGTTTTCCAGTTTCTCGGTCAATACGTCGCTGCCTTCCACTACTTTCTTAAATTGCAATCCACCGTTTTCATCACGTCCGGTCGCCAGATATTGAGTAGGTGTCTTTGTACGTTTTGCTATATATTTCATGTCTGCATCGAAACTGATCAGACCTTTCCAGTTCAGTCCTTTGGTGATAAAGTCTAATTTTTGGTCTACTTCCAGTTTCGACTGGATAGATGTTCTCCATTCTTTGGCATATCCGGAATTCATAAGCAAGTTATACGGATTCACCCGATTACCCGAAGGACGCGGATGTCCGGCAATTGTCCCGTCTGAGTATTCAGCAGGCATCAGGTAAGACGGGGTGCGGCACATCGAATTAAAAATAGTATTTGTACTTGTCCCCGGATAGTTTGTCTGCAAATATTGCCCACTTATATCTACTTTTACTAAAGTCGTTTTCGTTGCATCAAAATCAATATTACTACGTAAATTATAACGTTTTAGCCCGATATTATTGTCATACTCGTTTTTCTTACCTTCTTTAAAGATACCGTTCTCCTGATAAAACGCTCCGGAAACAAAATAACGCGCACGTTCGGAACCTCCCCTTACATTAAGAGTATAACGCATATTGTAAGTATGCTCTCTCAACATCTCCTTCAACCAGTCGGTATCGGGATAAAGATCACGATCGGCTCCCGGACCATACATGGCAATTTCTTCCGCTGTGCGTATACTGGCTGTTCCTTCATTATTTAAAGCTTCATTATACAGATCGAGTGTCTCCACCGAATTCATGAATTTAGGTAGACGAGTCGGAGTAAGCAAAGTGGACTCGGCACGAAGAGATATTTTGGGCTTCTGTGAATTTCCACGCTTAGAAGTGATCAAAATAACTCCGTTGGCACCCTCTGCCCCATATACAGCCGTCGCAGCAGCATCTTTCAGCAAAGTAAACGATTCAATCTCATCGGGTTCGATATCTTGCATATTACGAGGCACACCGTCAACTAAAACCAACGGATTCGTACCTCCCTTAAAAGAACTTACACCTCTAATCCAAAACTCAGAGTTATCATATCCCGGCTCACCCGAACGTTGAACGGCAATCAGGCCCGGCACCTGTCCGGCCAAGGAATTGGTCAGATTTCTGTTAGATGATACTGCCAGTTCTTTAGGCCCGATGGCATTAATAGAACTTACTACACTATTTTTTTTCTGTTTGCCGTAACCAATTACCACTACTTCATCCAACAATTCGGTGTTTGGAAGCATTTTTATAGCCAAAATCTTTTCACCTTTATAGGTTATCCGCTGTGGCTCGTAGCCCACATACGAAAAAAGAAGTATGTCCCCTTTTTTGGCATTTATCGAGAAATTGCCATCTACATCGGTAATAACTCCTGTAGTAGTTCCTTCCAATTTAATTTGTACTCCAATCAAGGGCTGGCCATTCTCATCCACCACAAGTCCGGCGGCATTACGGACTTGGGCAAAGGCTGAATTGAGTCCGATAGATAATAAAAACAGAACAAAGCAAATTGATCTTAATACTTTATTCTTAAACGCATATTTTTCTGGTATCCCACCGATACGATTACTGCCAGTATCGGTATCATGACTAATATGAACAGTTATCGGTAAAACTGATATTAGCATAAAAGGTTTTCTCATAAGCTTAAATCTTTTTTGTTGTGTAGGTTTTAAAATTAATTTTCAAGAAAAGAGATACTATCCATCTATCGATGCATAGTTCTGTCTGGGATCGGGTCTTTCTTATGTTTTCATAGGCGTAATAAATATGGTTTATACTTCATCTATACTGAACCATGCTGATATTAATTTGCACAAAACGGCTGATTTTATCAGAGTTCCTGTAGAACTTAAGAAAAGAAAAAACCTATGAAATAAACAGGTAAACGATATAAACGAAAAGGAGAAATTGTAAAGTGTAGTTCAGAATCCTAAAGAAATATACCTATTTTCCACCCCTGGATATTTTCTATGAAAAAGTATATAATCAAAAGCTAGATGGTCAAATCATTGATAGTAAATAGTATAGAAAGCCATCTTATAGAAAGGAACTTTTAGAGTCATAATTACGATATTTTAAAAAAAGATATGCTTAAATAATTGTTTTATTAAAGTTATTAGTATATTTGCCACGAAAAAGAACCATTTATTACGAACTTTTAAAACTGTTAACTTCACAATCTAAAAGGTAGCATCTGTATGTATAATGCATAAAACTTTCCAAGTTCTACAGGAACTTTTCTCAAGTACTTTTGAATTTATTTATTTCCCAACAGAAGTGCATATTAATAACATTTTTATAGAAGATCATTGTAAAATAATTACTAAGTCAAAAGTTGTATACGGTATATCTTTGGTAGCATGAAAACAATCTGATGACATTACACTAAAATATAAATGCGAGTTAATAATTGAATTTACAACTATTAACTCGCATTATTAATTTATTTAGATCAGTTGACGACTGTACCCCTTACATCCAATTCACGAATCGCAGCTACTGTACCATTACCCACCCCATCCGGAATGACCAATTTGATATAGCGTGCCGTGGATGATTTTACATAATATTTTAGTGCGGCATCCTGATTCGTAAAACCAAACTGACCGATCGATTCCCAATTCGTCCCGTCTTCACTGGCTTCAAAACGTACCACCTTTATCGGATTATTACTTCCTCGCCCACGTGGCAATAACTCTATCTGAGCTATTTTGACCCGATGATTCATATCGATAATTATTTCATAAGGTAAAGGATCAGATCCTCCCTGCCAACGCGAATGCCAGAAAGTCTCGACATTTCCGTCAATTAAATGTTTGGCATGTCCATTATTGCTGCCTTCACCCGAAGCCTCCTCGGTAGTGAACGATACAATTTTCCAATCTGTTTTAGAAAGTTTATCCCCTTCTTTAATAATGCTATAAGCTGCATAAACATCCTTATCAGCCCGTATAGTAGCATCAGAAGTTACCTCTGCTATTTGCACGGGTAACATATAATTTCCCGGCAGGACATCGTCTTTCAGTTTATAAGTTGCTGTAACCTGATTTACTCCACTATGAAGAATCGGAGTTTCGGGAGCCACATAGGCATCGGACGGAAGCATGCTGAAATAAGTACCGTGAGCCGTATTATAGGCATCAATCACCGACTGGCGGCTTTCCAAACGACAGCTGATTTCCCATTTATTGGTGAATGGGACCCCGATCTGTACAGGTAACTCCTTTACTTCTGCCAGGTTGATCTCTTCTACTCCGGCATTCATAATAGTTACAATCGGTTCTGAAACTTTAAAACCCAACAATAAAACAGAACGTCCTGAAACAAAAGGCATTCCACTGGATGTAGCACGTAAAGGCAACACATATTTCAAATGATCATATCCGGAGAGCTCTTGTATCTTAGCCGGGTCGTAAGTGAGCTCACCTTTCAACAGCCTTTCGTTTGCGGGAATATCGACAGAACTTTTTGTTAATTGATAACAGTCAGCAGGAAGAAGTTCATATGAGGTTCCATCGGCAATATTCATTGAATCGAGCAAAGCTTTGTCCACAGAAAAACTTACTACACTGGCAGTTGACTTCAAGCCCCCCTGTTGTATCCATAAATCTGCTGTATACTTTTCGCCTACATTATAAGATTGCAATGTATTAAACCCTTCCTGAGAAACAGCCAAAACCCCATCGGCTTTGGAACTTACATCAAAACTATCATCACAACTGCTCATAGACAGTGCGACGTAAGCTAACATTCCTATGTAATTAAATCTATTCATAAGTACATCTTTTTTATTTATTCAAAAATCACCATCCCGGATTCTGTACCAGATTCTTGGTCTTTCTCATTTCGGAATCAGGCATGGGATACAGATACATTTTCCGGTTAAATACAATCTGGCTTGCTTCCACTATGCGATTGAAATCTTCTTTATCATTCGACTCACCGCGTACATTCATTCCGTGCACATAGCCATTCTGACGACCTTCCCCGTTTTTATCAGCAATCATCCATCTTCTCACATCAAAATAGCGCTGCCCCTCTGTGGCCAGTTCAATCTGGCGTTCACGTTGAATGGCAGCCCGTTGCAATTCCTGATTACCACGAATAGCCGGATTCAAAGTCTCTATATCGGGTAATCCTGCACGCTCACGCACCAGATTGAGGTATTTCAAAACTCTCGCGTCATTAGGATTGACTTCATTGGCTGCCTCAGCATACATCAAATAGAAATCTGCCAAACGGAAAATAATAGAGGGACGGAACTGGGAGGCTACTCCCGGATTAGTTAAACTGACCGAACGATTGAAACGTTTGAAAAGCATATAACCGGTCAGGGTAGCCTGTCCCTCCTGTACGCCGGAGTTACCACCATTGTAAAATAATACCTGATTACAGCTCACTGGCCATTGACGTCCATTGAAAAAGACTGTATTATAAAAACGAGGTTCACGATTGAGATAGCGATTGCTGACAGTCACATTGGTATACTTCTTAGAAAAGTTATCATTCTGATCTTTGTAAGTCCCATACCCTTCTTCCTGATAAAGTGTAGACTGCGGCAAATAGGCTGTAGCCGAAACAGGGAAACCGTCTTTCATATAAAAAGCATCGACCAGTTCCTGAGTAACTCCAGTGGAACCTAAGCCATTTTTTTCGCAACGGGGAGCAATACGACGGTCGAAAGCATCACCATTCATTCCCCCCCAATCATTATTTGCCGTAGCCCAGATAATCTCATGTGTATATTTCTGAAACAGATTATACACAGACTTATCCGGATCAATGACAGCACCGTTATCGTCTTTATACTCTTTGTATAATTCATATCTTCCGGCCTCAGCATAGTCAATAAAGTCTTTACAAGCAGCAAGAGCTTTCTCCCACTTACCGGCGTCATAATCAGGAAACAGACGGGTACCATCCGGATTTGTCACCGACAGAGCTTCGCGGTATCCACCGTTTAAAAGAGGACTTGCAGCATACAACCACAATTTTGCCCGAACAGCCAAAGCAACTCCTTTAGTCGGCCAGGCACGATAGTCCTTATCTTCAAAAATAGGCTCCTGAGTCAATTCAGAAGCAACAGCTGTGAGCTCGGAATCAATATACTCTATTACTTCATCTACTGTATTCCTGGGTACATCCTGATCCTCAGTCGCATTGTATATTTTGTCCTTTACCAAGATGATCGGACCGTATTGTTCAAACAACAAATAGTGATAAAATGCCCGCATAAAACGCACATTGGCTTTCATCTGTGTCAACTCGTCTTCCAACAACTGGTCTCCTTGGGTTCCCGTAGTCATTATCGGATGTGCTTTCTGCAAAAAAATATTAGCCTGACGAATGTATTTGTAACAGTCACCATAACGATGAAAACCCATGTTGGCAGCATTTCTATCCGAATTATTGTATTTGGAAGAGTTTCCATACCCAACGACCAGCTCATCACACATACCCGTCCAGGGATTTTTGAAAGCTCCCACATTCACGCTGTTAATCCCTGAATAATCGGGGATACCGGCAAAAACATTGGCATACCATCTCTTTGTATACGATACATTATCAAACACCTGTTCGGTATTCTGCAAACCTCCTGCAAGTTGATCGGAAACTCCCAAATAGTCGCAAGAACTAACAAAGCACAATAGCGCTATCAACAAAGTGTATATAGAATTTTGCTTTTTCATCTTTCTATTTATTAATCAATTTTGTCTTTTTAGAATGTAAAGTCTAAACCGAGAGTGAAAGTACGGGGCAAAGGATAATTCAAACCCGCATTGGCATTACCGGCTTCCGGATCGAAATATTTAATGTCATCCCACACAGCAAGGTTATATCCCATAATATAAATACGGGCAGCCTCAAAACCAATCTTATCCATAAATTTCTTAGGAAGCTGATAACCGAACTCTATATTTTTCAGTCGTAAGAAGGAACCATTACGCAACCACCAAGTGCTTGCCACCCGATTATTGGCATTATTGGCATTGTTCTTATGCAAACGCGGAATAATAACATCCTGACTGGGATTGTTTTCAGTCCAGCGGTCTAAAGCAAACGTGCGATAATTGGACTGGTCGACGCCCCAAGAGAACGGATACCATCCTTCGGAAGTGGCTCCTCCCAGAAGAACAGATGTATTGCCTGCTCCCTGAAAAAAGATACTCGCATAGAAGCCTTTGTACTCAGCGTTAAGACCAAATCCATAAATAATTTCAGGAGTACTCGGATTACCCACTCCTCTTACCTGATCATAAGAGTCAATCACGCCATCACCATTTACATCGACATATTTGATATCACCCGGGCCAATCAGTCCTCCTAAAGTAGGACGTGGAAGTTCCGAACGGAGTTTATAGGTTTTCAATCCGTTAGCATTGGTACTGACTATAAAATCGTCTTCTGTATAAAGGCGGTCGGCTATATAAAGAGTATTCTCACTAACTCTTGTACCGGTAACAGCTTGATATCCATACTTCTGAGGTAGTTCATCATATTCAAGAATTTTATTCCGGGTAAAAGTAAAGGTTCCCCGAGCACTAAGTTTCAGTTTACCTATCTGTTGATTGAGATTCATCGACATATCTATACCCTGATTACGTACTTTACCAAAATTCTGCCACGGGTCTTGACGAAGCCCGCCCAATTGTGGAACAGTACGACGCTGTAACAAAATATCCCTACGCTCAGAACGGAAATAATCGAAGATAATATCGATGCGGTTATCAAACAGTCCCAGATCGAAACCATAATTCTGCTTGTCCTCAATTTCCCAAGCCAGATAAGGAGCGGCGAAACGTCCTTCAACAATTCCGTTACCAATTCCGTTAGTTCCGCCCGTATCACCGATACCCTGCGTAAATCCGCCGGCATTGGTAGTAAAAGTGGGACGATACAAAAAACGTTCCTGTCCGGTTTTATCGTTACCAGTCCGCCCGACAGACGCTCTTAGCTTTAGTTTATTTACCACTTTTTTTATTACTTCCGGATAAAATGATTCATTGGAAAGGTAATAAGCGGCACCTATTGCCGGAAAAAAGCCAAAACGATTGCCTTCAGCAAATGCCTCAGAACCGGTATAACCAAAATTACCTTCAATAAAGTAACGCCCATCATAGCCATATGTAGCACGTCCTACGAATCCTTGCTTACGGAATGGAAGGGGAACATTATGCTGTTGCGTTTCTTTTTGCATATATAGTAACATTGCTCCCACATCATGCTTTCCAAATGTACGCTTATAGTTGATAGATGCATCGATATAAATTTTCTTGGTAGCAGATGTCGCACTGTTTTTGGGATCTTGAATATCCGGATTACCCGATACTACTGTGGAAAAAATCAGCTGCCCTAATTCATCACGGCCTGTGGCATGGTATCGTGTCGGATTATACTCGCGACGAATAATCATCTCACTATCGTAGTCATAACTTACATTTAAGTTTGCAGACAAACCTTTAGTAATAAAATCAAGTTTCTGGTTGACATTTACTTTCGATTGTATACCTGTCCTATATTCTTTGGCATACCCGGAATTCATTAATAAGTTATAAGGGTTACGCATGTTCGCATCTCTTTCCTGGGCATACGTGGCTACGGTACCATCACTGTACACTGCGGGGAAAGCATAAGGAGGCGTGATTAACATAGAACGGAAAATGGTGGAAGTACCCGTTCCCGGATAATTATTAATAAGGTATTGCATAGCGAGATCTACCCCTACAGTAGTGGTGGAAGATACAGCCATATCGATATTCGAACGCAAGTTAAAACGGTCTATACCAATATTGGTATCATAAATCCCATTCGGCCTGTTCTTGAATAATCCGCTTTCGTTATAATAGGCTCCCGACACAAAATACTTGGCTTTCTCAGTACCGCCGCGTACATTGAGTGTATAGCGATGACTAAAGGTGTTCTTCCGGAGAAGTTCGTCAATCCAATTGGTATTGGGATACAAATCCGGATCGTCGTTGTTACGGTAATGGGCTATCAGTTCATCTGAAAACTGCGGTCCTTCACCATCATTACGCAATGCCTCATTATATAAACTAAGATAATCGGCAGAACCTACAAACTCAGGAAGGCGGGTAGGTGATGAAATGGTGTGTTCGGTCTTAAAAGATATTTTAGCTTTTTCAACACGGCCACGTTTAGTAGTCACCAATACTACACCGTTAGCTCCTTCTGCGCCGTAAATAGCAGTAGCAGCTGCATCTTTCAGAACAGAAAATGTTTCTATTTCATCCGGTTCAATATCGCTCATATTTCTCGGCACTCCATCGACAAGTACGAGCGGAGAAGTTCCCCCGGCAAAAGTACTGACTCCACGAATCCAGAATTCAGCATTGTCATAACCGGGTTCTCCAGAACGTTGTACGGCGATCAGACCTGCTACCTGACCGGCAAGACTATTATTAAGGCTGCGGGAAGGAACAACAATATCTTTGGGCTTGATAGAACTCATGGAGACCACCACACTTTCCTTCTTCTGCTTACCGTAACCAACTATCACTACTTCATCGAGTGCTTTTGAGTCCTCATGCAAAACAACGTTGATATTACGACGTCCCTTTACTTTGATTTCTTCGGTATTATATCCCAAATATGAAACCAATAAAATGACATCGTCCGAGGGAAGCATCACTTCATAACGTCCTTCCATATTGGTAATGGCACCTATGGTAGGATTCCCTTTTACGACAACGTTAGCACCGATGATAGACTCACCTTTTGCATCAGTAACAACCCCGGTTACTTTAATTTTGTTTTTTTGCTGTGAAACCGAAGGTGTCGCAGAAGTCTCTTTTTTATAAATGATTATTTGACGGTCTTTAATGGTGAAACCATTATCGGTATGTGCCAGTAACTGCTCCAGTATTTTATCAACAGACTGGTTAACCACATTTACACTAACCTTCCGGTTTAAGTCAATAACACCGTCTCTATAAAAGATTATAAACTCACTATTCTTCTCTATTTCTTTAAAAACCTGTAATACGGTTTTCTCGGCAGATTGCATAGTAAAGACTTTGGTTTGAGAGTAAACACTTGAAGCATAAGCCATTTCGAATGCAAAAGTGAATAACAAAAACAAAAAAATACTTTTTATTGATAATAAAGTTCTTACTTTAGTCCTATCGGGACTAAAAATTCCATGATTATTCATACATTTGTACGATTTGATTAACAAATTTGTTTTTACGTAGTTTAATCTAATCAGGGGTTGGATGATATGAGGGTATTATCCAACCCTTTCTTTTAAAATTTAAGGTCCTTGTTTCATAGTATTAAAAATCACTTGGTTAATAAAAAATAATTATCTCTGGTCTCTATTTGTGCAGGTATAGTTTTACTTAATACTTCCAGAACATCCCGTAAATCGTCTCGTAAATCGAGCTTACCACTACAAGTCAATCCTATCAATCCGGAATCAGGTATGACACGCTTTCCATAATATCGAGATAGCCTTTCGGTTATGATTTCAATCTTCTCATGGTTGAAACAATAATAACCATCCACCCAACTTATATATTCAGACACATCTACTGTATTTACCCGTAGCCCGTCGTCTTGTCCGTCATAAGTCAACATATCATTGGGCTTCAGAACTTTTTTAGGATATTTATATGTATCCACTTCTACTTTACCTGATACTAGAACCACCGATTGATTTTTTGTAAAATCGTAAGCACTTACATTAAATTCCGTACCCAACACTTCTACTTCCATGCGATTGGTTTTCACAACGAAAGGATGCTTTTTATCAGGAGATACTTGAAGATAGACTTCTCCATTCACATAAATTTCCCGCTTATGTCCCGAAAACTCTGACGGGTATACTATACGGGTATTGGCATTTACGGCTACTCGGGTACCATCGGAGAAAGTTATGAAAGAACGCTTCCCCGAAGGAACAATTAATTGATTGTAACCGGTTTCATTTTCTTCGTCCAATTGGGTCTTTCCGGAACTAATAGCTATCTTACCACCTTCCTTGTAGTGCAACCTGCTTTCTTTCCCATCCATAACCAACTTACGTCCTTCCGATAAAATCAGCTGTATGTCATTACTGCTATCCGGCTCGGAAATACCGGCCAAACTGTAACAAGAACTTTCTTCATAAAATGAAATAAGTGAAAAAACAAAGTAACTGCTCAATGTCAACACTGATATGCAAGCAGCAATCCCGGCCACACGTAAGAAAAGCAACTGTTTTTTTCTTTTCACTCTTTTTTCCATCGCTACCTGCCGGCTAATTCGCTCCCAAAGTGTCCCCACTTCATCGTCTGTCATCCGTTTTTGAGGGCTTTCCGCCACAGCCATTAAAAAGCTTCGGGCCATACGTAATTCTCCGGCAAAAGTTTCATTTTCCTTTTCCAGTTGTGACCAGAACTTTTCACTTTGCTCCGTAGGGTGTTGCATCGAATCCAGGAAAGTCCCGTCATTCAACAAATCGGCAGCAGTATAATGTATATAGTGATTTTTCTCCATTTTCTTCTTTTCATAAAAAGACAAACAGAGTTTCGAAATCTACTCAGTGTAAATGGATTTTTTTTATTACTTTTTTATTATCTACTGATAAACAGAATATTAAAATAGAAAAAAGAATGGTAATATACCATACATTTCACGTAATCTGGAGAGAGAACGCTGAAGTAAATTATAGGCTGACTGATAATTAAGCCCCATCAATTCACAAATGGCACTGTAATCTAATCCTTCAAAAAAACGATAGTAAATAATCTCTCGCTGTCTGGGAGAGAGTGTATTTAGCAAATGAGCAACAGTATGCTTCTGAGAGGTTTCATCTTCTGTCTCAATCAGTTTTTCTTCAACCGACAAATCGAATTCATAATTGATATTGGAGATATAAGTGTCATGCAAATTCCCTTTATTGAAAACATTAAAAATAGAATTTCTTAATGAAGACATTAAGTAGATTTTAACATTATCCGGAGGAGAAGAGTACCTATCCTTCTGCCTATAAACATTCACAAAAACATCTTGAACACAATCTTTCACCATCTCTGTATCCGTCGTAAAACGGCATCCGTACTGATAGAGTTGCTGAACATACCGGGAATATAGCCATGCATAGGCATCGTCATCTCCTTTCAGAAACGACTGCCATTTTATCTTACTACTTTCAATAAGTTCATCATTATACATATTGCACGGCTTCTAACAATATCAGTTGCGCAAAATAAATAAAAAATCATCAAATGTAGTTAATGCAGCTCTCTTTTTAATTATAAAGTTCCTTTATAGTTGCTAATTTCCTCTATCGGAATAATTAGAGAGCGGACTATGTTTGATGCCAATTACAATAAGATTCATCTTCCACGGATAAAGGAAAACTCGAGAGAACAACTCTTTCCTGAATTTTATTGTTATATTTGCATATACTAAATTTTAAAGCCTTATTCAATATGTTCAATTCATTTGGCAATATTTTCAGACTAACCAGCTTTGGCGAATCCCATGGTAAAGGAATCGGAGGAGTGATCGATGGATTTCCAGCAGGTATCGTCATCGATGAGGAGTTTGTTCAGCAGGAACTAAGCCGTCGTCGTCCGGGACAATCGGTAATTACTACCTCCCGAAAAGAAGCTGATAAAGTAGAATTCCTTTCAGGCATTTTCGAAGGAAAGTCTACCGGATGCCCTATCGGGTTTATCGTATGGAACGAAAACCAACATTCTAATGACTACAATAACCTGGAGAAAGTATACCGTCCGTCACACGCCGACTACACATACACCGTAAAGTATGGAATCCGCGATCACCGTGGCGGTGGTCGTTCTTCGGCACGTGAAACCATTTCAAGGGTAGTAGGCGGTGCATTGGCCAAATTAGCATTACGCCAATTGGGTATTCACATCACGGCATATACTTCACAGGTAGGTCCTATAAAACTGGAAGGCAATTACACGGATTACGATCTGGACTTGATCGAAACCAACCCGGTGCGCTGTCCCGATCCGGAGAAAGCAAAAGAAATGCAAGACCTGATTTACAAAATCAAAGGAGAAGGAGATACCATTGGCGGTGTACTGACTTGTGTCATCAAAGGTTGTCCTATCGGACTTGGGCAACCCGTATACGGCAAGCTCCATGCTGCATTGGGCAATGCTATGCTAAGCATCAATGCCGCAAAGGCTTTTGAATATGGAGACGGATTCAAGGGGCTCAAACAAAAGGGATCGGAACAAAATGACGTATTCTACAACAATAATGGCCGGATTGAAACACGTACCAACCACTCCGGAGGTATACAGGGAGGCATCAGCAACGGACAGGACATCTTTTTCAGGGTAGCGTTTAAACCGGTGGCTACTGTTTTGATGGAGCAGGAAACTGTAAACATAGACGGTATTGATACAACACTAAAGGCCCGGGGACGCCATGACCCGTGTGTATTGCCACGTGCAGTGCCTATTGTGGAAGCTATGGCAGCAATGACCATACTCGACTATTATTTATTAGATAGAATGACACAACTTTAACAACTATTGAACGTGAACGAAATTCAGAAATACATTGCAGAGAATGAATCGACGATGATGGAAGACTTGTTCAGCCTCATCCGTATTCCCAGTATCAGTGCATTGCCGGAACACCATGATGATATGCTGGCATGCGCACAACGCTGGACACAATTGCTACTCAAGGCCGGAGCAGACGAAGCCATCGTTATGCCTTCGAAAGGTAATCCGATTGTATTTGGGCAAAAGATAGTGGATCCGAATGCTAAAACAGTGTTGATATACGCTCATTATGACGTGATGCCTGCCGAGCCCCTCGACCTATGGAAGAGCCAACCGTTCGAACCGGAAATACGTGACGGACATATTTGGGCACGCGGAGCCGACGATGATAAGGGACAAGCATTTATCCAGGTGAAAGCATTTGAATATCTCGTAAAATACAACCTGCTGGAGAATAACGTAAAGTTTATCTTTGAGGGAGAAGAAGAGATTGGTTCACCAAGCCTGGAAGCTTTCTGTGAAGAGCATAAAGAATTACTAAAAGCCGATGTTATCTTGGTATCAGATACCAGTATGTTGGGAGCCGACCTTCCTTCACTAACCACCGGACTGCGTGGTCTGGCTTACTGGGAAATCGAAATAACAGGTCCTAACCGTGACCTCCATTCGGGACACTTTGGTGGAGCGGTAGCCAATCCGATCAACGTACTTTGTGGTATGTTAAGTAAGGTAATTGATACTGACGGACGTATCACAATACCCGGATTCTATGATGCTGTAGAAGAAGTTCCACAAGCAGAACGAGAAATGATTGCCCACATCCCTTTTAATGAAGAAAAATATAAGGAAGCCATCGGAGTAAAAGAACTTTTCGGTGAGAAAGGATACAGCACTCTCGAAAGAAACAGTTGCAGGCCTTCATTCGACATTTGTGGTATTTGGGGAGGTTACACCGGGGAAGGTTCTAAAACTGTACTCCCTTCCAAAGCCTATGCCAAAGTATCATGCCGCCTGGTTCCCCATCAAGATCATCATGTGATCTCAAAACTTTTTGCTGACTACATCCGGCAGATCGCTCCTGCTACGGTAGAAGTAAAAGTGACTGCCATGCATGGAGGCCAGGGATATGTATGTCCCATATCACTGCCTGCTTATCAGGCAGCCGAAAAAGGATTTGAAATTGCTTTCGGGAAAAAGCCATTGGCAGTACGCCGAGGAGGAAGTATACCTATTATATCAACTTTCGAACAGGTGTTAGGTATAAAAACTGTATTAATGGGATTTGGCCTAGAATCGGATGCTATCCATTCTCCTAACGAAAACTTCTCTTTGGATATATTCAGAAAAGGAATTGAAGCTGTAGTAGAATTCCATCTGATATATGGAAAGAAATAATATATCCACTGCGGATAACACAGATTAATACAGAATTCAACTAAAAAATTCTGTATTAATCTGTATCTGCCTCGGTAGACATTTTTATTTGGGTAATTCAAACATAAATGTAAACGATCTACTGTCTTTGAAATCTTTCACTACATCTCCTGCATAAACCTCTCCGTGAGTCAAAGACAATTTCTTAATACTTGCATTCGGACTAAAATCGACTTTATGTAAATCTATCCAGAAAAGGTTAGGAGTTAAAGTAGACTCAAAATAGTATACCCGATTTTTTTGATCGGAAACCGAACGCCAACGAGTGGAAGAAATGTAAGGCTTATCCGGAGTCGTAATTCCAAAAGGAACAGAAACATTACGCATGACGCTCAACACACTCGGTACGGCAATTTTTGCATCCGAAGTCTGCGGAATAGCATGAATATAGAAAGAAGCGCGTACAAAACGATCACTTGAACGATTAGTGCCCGGCAGCATATTTAAACCACCTACTTCCTTCCAATAATCATTCACAGCCAACTGTAGATCATAACGGGGTGAATTAGTCATCACCTGATACTCCTTACCTTCATGAATAATCAGATTTCCATCGATATATTCCAAAACAGCGGAATTACCCGTTTCATCAGTGATAGCCATGTGCAATGTAGATGCCGAACCATTAGGCATATCCGGAGCATCAATACGGAAAGTCTGTTTCTTCAACTCTGCTACAGCCTCACTTACCGTAGCAAAATTATCCAGCACATACTGTGTCCAAATGCTGATACCCATAACAGGACGAGTATCATTAGGACGGACATAAATAGATTCCGGCAAGAATAACAAGCTGGCAACCAGTCCTTTTTCGTTCATGCCATCACAAGTACCGATATCATATCCGGTTGCTACAATGCTACCGTACTTCGAAATCCACTCTACCGTATTTCCTTTATTATATCCGGCCCGTTTGATACCGCGAGGGAAAAGATACAGGTTAGACTGAATATCCTCTTTCCAATCCATTGTACGCCCGGTGATTACCATATTGTCCGGACCAATATATACTGCACGCGTACATGCTTTTACCGGTTGTCCACTCCAGATAAAATTTACAGCTATGACAATCAATGTTGCCATCATTATTTTTCTTCTCATACTCTTTATATTAAAATGGTTTTGTTATCTGCATTTAGATAACAAAACCATAGAGTATTAGTTTTATTCAAAGGCGGGTACTTCCGAAATACTTCCGTATCTATGATATTCAAAGGCAATACTTTGCTCCTTAATATAATTATCAGCTCTACCCTTCCGTTTTTCACCGGAGGCGCCGCTGCAATATGTTTGTCAGCCTGTGCAGCCGCCTTATATATTTTCATCGGTATCTCAAGGGAACAAGTACGGTACTAACCATGATTCTCCCGGTTCCAATGTCAATGCCCGCAGTAATTTTTCATTTTTTATTCGTTATCATTGGCCCCACTACATTACCCGGATTCCAAACACTCCCCGCTTTCATGCTGGAAGCCACATCAATCAGTTTCTTTTGGAAGTTCTTATCTTCATATACCGAACGCTCAACCAACAACGAACAGGCAGAACACTTCTGTCCCGCATTACCAAAAACTGATATGACAATATTCATAATAGTATGATCACGATCCCCCGAGGCAGTCAGAATAATGACATTCTTCCCTCCGGTCTCTGCCGAAAGCAGAGTAGCCGGAATAGCTTTTGCTATGCTACGGGCCGTATCCGTTCCACCAGTCAAGATAATATGTTTCACCTTACAATCACAAAAACATCGTAGGGCTGAACATAACGGCACGATAGCTATGCAAAGTCTGCAATGCCTGCTGTGAAAACCGATCAAAAAGAAGATGTCGGTTCATAATAACATATTTAAGGAGATGTGTATCTGCAAATGCATAGATATTTCACCAATAATCAATCATCTTTTTGATGTTTTTCCAGAAGTCGGAAATTACATTCCTTTTTTGATACCCGATTTAATCAACCATGCATTCACCGGATAGGACACCATGAATCCCAAAAGCATGGCAATCTGCATCATAAACCAGAATGTCCAGGATGTTTTTTCCAGAGATTCATCTTTAAAAAGTATAAAAGTAGCAACAGCCATCCAGCTATACATCCCTACCTGCCAAGCTAATAATGAAAAAAAATCGGCCTTAAAGGCACGAGAAACAGCTTCACGAAAAGAGATAGCTTCCATTTCGCGAATTGCATTAAATTGAAAGAAAACACCGAGAATCAATGCCAATACAAAATCGAGTGCCCAGCTACCTGCTATTAAACTTCCTCCTATCTGCAAAGGTACCCAGTATGTAAACCATTCTCCGATAATATCCGCCAAAGTGCAACCGGCTCCACAATGAAGTGCCGACAAAGTGATAGACTGCCATTGTGGACGTACTTCAGACATATCCATCTCCATCGATATCTTCATATCCATTTTCATATTCTCCATAGGTACTGTTGCCACCATATTATCTTTTCGGACACCAAAAGTATAATAAGCAAACAAAGCGAAATAATGGCCCCATAATCCGGTAAGTACCCACACTATATTCATTATTTTCATGGATTGCCTGTGAAATATTACATTAATTGCCAGAATAAGGGCTATGATAAGACCGGCGCATACAAAAAAACAAGATACCGCGTTGAAAAACATTGTATTCATAAGGCTCGTTATTAATTGATAAGTGGTATTAATAACGAGCTTTTTATAAAATAGTTCAGTTAAAATTATGTATTAACAAAACAGAAGCCCTATTCGAACGCTTTCCGATAAGTGCATCCATTTTTCCATTCGGAACAGCCATAAGCAGTTTTACCTTTGATTATCACTCCCTTTCCACAAACCGGACAAAGTTTCCCTACCAAAGAATCTGTTTCTTTTAAGGCATCCGCCCGAACAGATTGACCGGTAGAAGACACATCGACTGTTGCAGGCTCCGATTTACCTTTCTTTTCCTTCGGAGTAGCAGATTTCCGTTCCCGTTTTTTCGGTTCTTTCTTTTTCTTTTCTTCTTCTACCGCTGTAGCCTCCTGAATGGTGATACGACGGTTCGTATTATCAGATAGCACACTATTTACTATCTCAGACACCATTTGCTTCAATTCTTCCAGGAATTGACGAGCATCGTAAGTTTTCTTTTCTATCTCACGCAATTTCTTTTCCCAGATACCCGTCAGTTCAGCCGACTTCAGCAACTCTTCATGAATCAACTGAATCAATTCCACTCCGGTAGGGGTAGCTATCAGATTCTTCTTTTCCTTACGGATATAGTTACGTTTAAAGAGAGTTTCGATAATAGCTGCACGAGTAGAAGGACGGCCGATACCATTTTCTTTCAATGCATCCCGAAGTTCATCGTTATCCACCAGCTTGCCGGCTGTTTCCATCGCACGAAGCAGGGTAGCTTCCGTATAGGGTTTAGGCGGCTGAGTCCATTTTTCATTCAAATCCGGTATATGCGGACCACTTTCCCCTTTCACGAAAGCAGGAAGCACGTTTTCATCTTCACCTTCTTTTTCTTCATTCGGATCTTTTACGTCTTTGGCAAATACTACCCGCCATCCCGGTTCCAGAATCTGCTTACCGGTTACCTTGAACTCGATACTATCAACCTCTCCCATCACTGTTGTAGTAGAAACTTTGCAATCAGGATAAAAAACCGCTATAAACCGGCGAGCTATCAAATCAAATACCCTACGCTCCATATCCGTCAGGTTTTGCGGATGAACTCCTGTAGGAATAATGGCATGGTGATCGGTTACTTTCGAACTATCAAAAACCTTTTTCGACTTAGGCAATGAAGCTCCTGCCAACGGCGTAGTAAGTACTTCATAATCTTTCAGTCCTTTCAGGATATTCGGACACTTAGGATAAATATCGTCACTCAGGAAAGTAGTATCTACACGTGGATAGGTGGTCACTTTCTTTTCATAAAGAGATTGGATAAGTTTCAGAGTTTCATCGGCAGAATAGGCAAACTTCTTATTGCATTCCACTTGAAGAGAAGTCAAGTCGAACAGACGGGGAGCATACTCCTTTCCGTCTTTTTTAGCCACAGAAGTCACGACAAAAGGCAGATCTTTAATGCGTTCCACCAATGCCATCCCCTCTTCACGATTAGCTATCGGATCAATGCCCCGGTTCTCTGTTTTCTTAGCCTTACCACCGGACTTTTCTTCTTCAGCCGCCAGCTCTTCATCACTTTTACGAATAAGGGCCGAGAAAGTTGTATCACGATACATGGTTTTCAGTTCCCAATATTGTTTAGGCTGAAAATTTTCAATATCCAGTTGCCTGTTGACGATCAGTGCGAGTGTAGGAGTCTGTACTCGTCCGATCGAAAGCACTTGCCGATTCTGCCCATATTTTACAGTATAGAGCCTCGTGGCATTCATCCCCAGCAACCAGTCACCAATAGCCCGGGACATCCCCGCCTCATAAAGTGGTTGAAAATCCTTCTGATCTTTTAGTTTTGCAAATCCTTCTTTAATAGCTTCTTCTGTCAGTGAAGAGATCCACAAACGTTTTACCGGACACCGCGCTCCAGCTTTCTGCATCACCCACCGCTGAATCAGTTCCCCCTCTTGACCGGCATCACCGCAGTTTATTATCTCATCAGCCTTTTGCATCAATCCCTCAATAATATGGAATTGTTTCTCGTAAGTAGGATTCTCTATCAGTTTGATGCCAAAACGTGGAGGAATCATAGGCAGGCTGCCCAAGCTCCATGACTTCCAGCCGGGAGTATATTCGTGAGGTTCTTTCAGGGTACAAAGATGACCGAATGTCCAGGTAACCTGGTATCCGTTTCCTTCAATATACCCTTCTTTCCTTTCGCGGGCTCCTAAAATATCAGCAATATCACGTGCCACAGAGGGCTTTTCGGCTATGCAAACTATCATTTGTTTTTCTTATTATAATGAGAATTGAGCAGACAAAGGTACAAAAAAATAGGAAGGGAGAAGTAGTAATCCGTCTCCATTTATTTTGTAGCTTTGCTTCGTATAATCTTTAAAATCCGAAAAAACATGAAAAGCTACAAATTATTATTGGCATTTACCTTATTCCTTGCATTTGCTTTCAATATGAAAGCACAATACGTTCACGAACGTTCCGACCAATATATGCCTCCTGAAGATAGTCTGGTAATACAAAAACTACATCACTGGCAGGACCAGAAATTTGGAATGCTGATTCACTGGGGTTTATATTCCGTTGCAGGAATCGTAGAATCATGGTCTATCTGTTCGGAAGAGGCAGATTGGATTCCACGCGACAGCACTATGGCCTATGAAGACTACAAAAAATGGTATTGGGGGCTGAAAGATTCATTCAATCCTACCCGTTTCAATCCGGAGCAATGGGCACAAGCGGCTAAGTCAGCAGGTATGCGCTATGCAATATTTACAACTAAGCACCACGACGGATTCAATATGTTCAATACGGCTTTCTCCGATTTTTCAATAGCCAAAGGTCCCTTCCAAACAGATCCCCGGGCAGACGTTGCCAAATACGTGTTTGAGGCTTTCCGTAACAATGATTTAATGGTAGGAGCCTATTTTTCTAAACCGGACTGGCATTCGGAATATTATTGGTGGCCGCGCTACGCCACTCCCCGACGTACACAAAATTACAACATTGACAAGAATCCCTGGCGTTGGAATCAGTTCAAAGAGTTCACTTACAATCAAATCGGAGAGTTAATGCATAACTACGGTCCGATCGACATTTTATGGTTAGACGGCGGATGGGTAAACAATCCCGGAACGAAGTCAGTTTTAGACATGGACCGTATTTCACAAATGGCACGACAGGCACAACCGGGTATTTTATTCGTAGACCGTACCATCCATGGCAAATATGAAAACTATCAGACCCCGGAACAGCAAATTCCGGACAAACAACTCCCCTACCCGTGGGAAACTTGTATGACACTGGGAGTAGACTGGGGATATACTCCGCATGCAGTATTCAAATCACCAGTTACAGTAATAGCAAAACTAATGGAAATCGTAGCAAAAGGAGGAAGTTTATTACTTGGTGTAGGTCCTACCCCCGAAGGGATATTACAGGATGAGATTGTCAGCCGTCTGCAAACCATAGGAGGATGGATGAAGAAGAATGGTACGGCTATCTACAACACTGTTACAACACCCCAATATTATAGTGAAGGTATCTGGTTTACCATGAATAAAGATGGAAAAACGATGTATGCATTATATAGTAATCCGGAAACTGAAAAGTTTCCCGACTATATAGAATGGGAAAACAATATCCCTGCAAAAAGAAGTGCCATCTATTGTTTACAGAACGGGAAAAAAGTAAAATGGGAAATAAAGAATAACCGAGTACGTGTCTACCTGCCTCAAAACCTAAAGACAGAAGTTAATGCACTCGCATTCTCTTTTACCAGACAAGCTATTCAATAAAGCGCAAAGGACAAACATCCGATAATAAGCCAACGGATAGAACCCCAAAAAGGCGAAGTATAAAAAAATACTTCGCCTCTTTATTGTCATTCTTTAAAGATGGTCTTTAATCCTCATCCATCAGGATTTCCAGAATCTGACAAGCAGCCTTGGCCACCGGAGTACCCGGACCAAAAATAGCAGCCACACCAGCTTTATACAAGAAATCGTAATCCTGAGCAGGTATTACACCACCGGCAATTACTACGATATCTTCACGTCCCAGTTTTTTCAGTTCTTCAATAATCTGCGGAACCAAGGTCTTGTGTCCGGCTGCTAACGAAGAAACTCCCACTACATGAACATCATTCTCTACCGCCTCACGAGCTGCTTCGGCAGGAGTCTGGAACAACGGTCCCATATCCACGTCGAAGCCACAATCGGCATATCCGGTAGCTACTACTTTGGCACCACGATCGTGACCGTCCTGGCCCATCTTTGCAACCATAATACGGGGTTGACGTCCCTCTTTCTTTGCAAACTTCTCAGTGAGTTCGCAAGCGCGCTTAAAGTCAGCGTCGCCTTTGCTTTCTGATGAATACACGCCTGATATAGTTCTGATTATTGCTTTATAACGTCCTACTATTTGTTCGCAAGCATACGAGATTTCACCCAATGTAGCACGAACACGGGCAGCTTCTACCGCCAACTCGAGCAAATTACCCTTACCGGTTTTCACACATTCAGTGATAGCGGCCAGTGCCTTGTCCACTTCGGCCTGATTACGACCTTCTTTCAAACGTTTCAGGTTCTCGATCTGCTCTTTACGAACAGCAGTATTGTCTACTTCAAGAATATCAATCGGATCTTCTTTTTCAAGACGATACTTATTTACACCGACAATGGTCTGCGATCCGCTGTCGATACGTGCTTGTGCACGGGCAGCCGCTTCTTCGATACGCATTTTCGGAATACCGGTCTCGATAGCCTTTGCCATACCTCCCAACTTCTCGATTTCCTGAATATGCTCCCAAGCACTGTGAGCCAATTCATTGGTCAGAGATTCCACATAATAAGATCCACCCCACGGGTCAACGTTCTTGCAGATATAAGTCTCTTCCTGAATATAGATCTGAGTATTACGGGCAATACGTGCAGAAAAGTCTGTCGGCAAAGCAATAGCTTCATCGAGAGCATTGGTATGCAACGACTGGGTATGTCCCAGTGCAGCAGCCATGGCTTCGATACAAGTACGTCCCACATTGTTGAACGGATCTTGTTCTGTCAATGACCAACCGGAAGTCTGAGAGTGCGTACGCAGTGCTAGAGATTTCGGGTTCTTCGGATTGAATTGCTTCACAATCTTCGCCCATAACATACGTGCTGCACGCATTTTGGCAATTTCCATAAAGTGATTCGTTCCAATGGCCCAGAAGAAAGAGAGACGCGGAGCAAAAGCATCAATATCGATACCTGCGGCAACACCTGCGCGGAGATATTCCAAACCGTCAGCCAATGTGTAAGCCAATTCGATATCGGCTGTCGCACCAGCCTCCTGCATATGATAACCGGAGATAGAGATAGAGTTGAACTTCGGCATCTTCTGTGAGGTATATTCAAAAATATCAGAGATGATTTTCATTGAGAATGCAGGTGGATAAATATAAGTATTACGCACCATAAATTCTTTCAAAATATCATTCTGGATCGTACCGGCCATCTCCTCGAGTTTAGCTCCTTGTTCCAGTCCGGCATTGATATAGAATGCCATGATCGGGAGTACAGCACCGTTCATAGTCATAGATACGGACATCTTGTTCAAAGGGATACCATCAAACAAGACTTTCATATTCTCGAGTGAACAGATGGATACACCGGCCTTACCCACATCACCTACCACACGTTCGTGGTCGGGGTCATAGCCGCGATGTGTAGCCAAGTCGAACGCAACCGACAGACCTTTCTGTCCGGAAGCCAAGTTACGGCGATAGAAAGCATTTGACTCTTCAGCTGTAGAGAATCCGGCATACTGGCGGATAGTCCAGGGACGAAGAGTATACATCACTGAATACGGACCACGCAAATAGGGAGGAAGACCGGCAGCATAGTCCAGGTGTTCCATTCCTTCAAGGTCTTCTTTGGTATAAACAGGCTTTACGCAGATGTGTTCCGGAGTCTTCCAGTTGGCTTCGATTCCGTTAGCCTTTTGCCATTCCGCACCGTTAGCGGGCTGGAATGCTGCGTAGATATCTAAGTTTTTAAAATCTTTTCTCATCTTACTTCAATAATTTAGCGTTGAACTCTTTAAGTGTTTCCAGTACATTGACACGTACGTGGATGAAGTTCTCGATACCGGCAGCTTTCAGCTCTTCGGCACATTCCGGATTTCCGGCAATGATGAACATGGCACGACCGTTCAAGGCCCGGAAGGCCGGAATAGCGTACTCTGCATATTCGTCATCGCTTGAGCAAAGCACCACAATATCAGCTTTGGCAGCCATCGCTGCTTCCACGCCTGCTTCAACCGTTTCAAAACCAAGATTATCAATCACCTCATATCCGGCACAAGCCAGGAAGTTACAAGAGTATTGTGCACGTGCCTGACGCATAGCCAGATTACCGATTGTCAACATAAAGGCCTTCGGACGTTTGCCACTGGCTTCCGTTTCCAGGCGTAATGCCTCAAATTGACTTGCAGCACGATCGAAGTTCAATGTAGCAACATCTTTTTCGCAAGTATCGTGCCCGCCACAACAACAGGTCGCTTCTACCGGCTTCTTATCACCGGCTTTTTCATTGAAATTAGGGAACTGGTTAGTACCCAACAGGACTTCACGACGCTGAGCCACCGCTTTATGGCGCGCTTTGTTACTTTCGTTTACAGCCGCCTGAACAGTACCGGCTTTCAAAGCAGCATAGAAGCCGCCTTCTTCTTCAACGGCAAGGAAGATTTCCCATGCCTGCTTAGCGATAGATACCGTAAGGTTTTCAATATAGTAAGAACCGGCTGCCGGGTCAATCACTTTATCGAAGTGTGATTCTTCTTTCAACAGCAACTGCTGGTTGCGGGCCAGACGTTCGGAGAATTCATCGGGAGTTTCATAGGTTTTATCGAAAGGAACTACCGTCATTGAATCTACGCCTCCCAATGCAGCAGACATTGCTTCTGTCTGTGTACGAAGCAGATTCACGTGAGCATCAAACAATGTCAGATTGAAAGTAGATGTTTCGGCATGTACCTTCATCTTGGCAGCACAACGGCACTCACCGTTAGGTCCCTTGTTTTCGCAATCACGCAGACATTCGGGATTGTAAGAAGCCACAATGTTTGCCCACAACATACGGGCAGCACGGAATTTTGCAATTTCAAGGAAATAATTAGAACTGATACCAAAATTAAACTTAATTTTCTTAGCCACGATGGCAGCGGGAATCTCGGCTTCAGTCAACTGATTCATATATTCATTGCCCCATGCCAATGCATATCCCAGTTCCTGAGAAATATAAGCACCCGCATTATTCAGGGTCAGTGCATTCACATTCAGCACACGATATTTGGGTAATTGTGCAGTAGCCTCGATCAGGGCTTTGGCTGTTTGCACCATGTTTCCCTTTTCTTTGCCTTTGGCCAGCATCTTATTGAAGAAGTCATAATTGATAGAGCCTTGCAACTTCGTCAAATCATAATCCTTTTTCTGGAAATAAGCTACCAACAAATCGGCAAGCTCCACTACATGTCCCTGACAGGTAGAAAAATTCAGTTCAACACATTCTGCACAAATGTCGTTCAACAATGTCTCAATGTATTCCGCATTGAGTTCTTTTGCTTTTACATGGAAAGAAAGAGAATCGATGCCTTTGTTCAGAATATCCAGAGCTTTCGCATTGGCTTCTTTCGGAGATTCCACCTTAATCTCCTGACGAACCAACCACTCATTACTATTCTTTTTCGTGCCTCTTAAATAAGGGAATTCTCCGGGAAGTGCATCGGTTGTTTTAAGTCCTTCCAGGTCTTCCATCCGGTAGAAAGGTTTTACCTTGAATCCTTCGTTTGTCTTCCAAACGAGTTTCTTCTCAAAATCAGCTCCTTTCAGGTCAGCTGTGACCTTCTCCATCCACTTCTCGGTGGAAACAGGAGAAAAATCTGAGAAGAGTTTTTCTTTACTGTCTGCCATAGTTTATTTATTTTAAATTAAAATAAGATTGTTATCTCAATTTATGTCTCTAATTCTTTAATCAAAATGTAAGATTGCGACTTGCAAATATACTGAAATACTCTAAACCTCACGCTTTTTTTAGGGAAAATTCGCACTACCTGCTACCCCTGTGACTTCCCCAAATAAAAGGCAGGCAAATATTTGATTACCTCCGATGTTATAGCTAATTTTGCACCCGTTTACATAAAATTATAAACTACTATATTATGGATTGGTTACAAGATTTATTATGGAACCCCAACTCCGTAGCCCACATCGTCTTCCTCTACGCTTTCGTAGTGGCGGCAGGTGTCTATTTGGGAAAGATCAAGATCTTCGGAGTCTCTTTAGGGGTTACCTTTGTTTTGTTTGCCGGCATCCTAATGGGACATTTTGGCTTCACAGGCGATACCCATATCCTACATTTCATCCGCGAATTCGGATTGATATTGTTCGTATTCTGTATCGGTCTTCAGGTGGGGCCTTCTTTCTTCTCTTCATTTAAGAAAGGCGGAATGACCCTAAACATGCTGGCCGTAGGAATTGTGGTATTGAACATTGCCGTAGCAATGGCGCTCTATTTCATTCTGGGAGGCAGAATCGAGCTCCCCATGATGGTAGGTATCCTGTACGGTGCAGTCACAAACACCCCGGGACTCGGTGCCGCACAAGAAGCACTGAATCAATTGAGTTATTCCGGCCCGCAGATTGCATTAGGTTATGCCTGTGCTTATCCGTTGGGAGTAGTAGGTATCATAGGCTCTATCATCGCAGTGCGTTACATCTTCCGCATCAACTTCGCCAAAGAAGAAGAGAACTGGAATCAAGAGACTGACGGCACACACCACAAGCCACACCTTATGAGTCTGGAAGTACACAACGAAGCCATCTACGGAAAAACCCTGGGCACAATCAGCAGCTTCCTCGGACGTCCGTTTGTTTGTTCGCGCATCCGTAAAAACGGGCACGTCAGCATTCCGAACCACGGCACTATCCTAGAACAGAATGACCAGTTATTTGTGGTATGTTCAGAAGAAGATTCAGATGCCATTGTAGCCTTTATCGGACGCGAAGTGCAAGTAGACTGGGAGAAACAGGATATGCCGATGGTATCACGTCGTATCTTGGTAACCAAACCGGAAATAAACGGAAAGAAGCTCGGTATGCTGAACTTCCGCAGCATGTATAATGTCAACATTACCCGTGTCAACCGTTCGGGTGTCGACCTGTTTGCTAACCCCAACCTGATACTGCAAGTGGGTGACCGTGTCATGGTAGTAGGCTCCGAAGACGCTGTAGAACGGGTAGCCAGCGTACTTGGTAACTCTTTGAAACGCCTCAACGAACCGAACATTATCACATTGTTTGTGGGCATCTTCCTGGGTATCCTGTGCGGTAGTCTTCCCATTGCATTTCCGGGTATGCCGACTCCTGTCAAGCTCGGCCTTGCCGGCGGACCGCTGGTGGTAGCCATTCTGATAGGACGTTTCGGACACAAACTACATCTGGTAACTTATACAACTCAAAGCGCCAACCTGATGATACGTGAAATCGGTATCGTTCTCTTCCTTGCCAGTGTAGGTATCGAAGCCGGAGCAAATTTCGTGGATACGGTAATCCATGGAGATGGTCTGCTTTATGTAGGTTGCGGTTTCCTGATCACGATTATTCCTTTGCTGATAATCGGGGTCATAGCACGTTCGTATTATAAAATCAATTACTTCATGCTGATGGGATTGATCGCGGGTAGCAATACCGACCCTCCCGCATTGGCCTATTCCAATCAGGCAACCGGTAGCGACGCACCGGCAGTAGGTTATTCTACCGTATATCCGCTATCGATGTTTCTCCGTATCCTTGCGGGACAAATGATATTGTTGCTAATGATGTGATAACGATACACCCTGATACAGCAATGGCCAGTTACCATGTTTTTATTTACATAGTAATTGGCCATTTCTATATGGTAACAGCTTCTATTACAAAGCCAGTTTCTTCACCACAAATTCTTCTATAAACCTTACCGTTTCATCAATTCCCAATACCGAAGAATCGATGCAAAGATGATAGGTCGCAGCTGCTCCCCAGGTTTTATAGCTATAGTAATTATAATATTCTGAACGCTTCTTATCCGCCTTATTCATTTTTTCGGCGGCTGCTTCTTCAGAAATTCCGTGGATGCGACACAGACGGGCTATACGATCCTCTTGCGAAGCAGAAATGAAAATATTGGCACAACGGGGATGTTCACGCAAGATGTAATCGGCACACCGCCCCACAAACACACAGGATTTATTTGCCGCAAGATGCCGGATGACATCACTCTGGATTTTAAAAAGAGCATCATTGCTCAGGCAATTGGTGCAAGGCATGGCACCATCACTAATAAAAGGAAAACGCATCCCAAACAACCCGCCGATAATACCCTGAGAGGCTTTCTCGTCGGCTTTCTCGAAAAACTCCCGACAGAGTCCGCTTTCCTCCGAAGCCAGATTAATCAGCTCTTTATCATAGAAATCGATGCCTAACCTGGCTGCCAATTTTTCTCCGATCTCTTTTCCGCCACTGCCCAACTGACGGCCGATATTGATGACATAATTACCATTCATAGTACTTTTGTATATTGGTTCAATAGCAAACATACACATTATTTCCGAAAGAAGAAAATAAATAATGTACCAATATACAGAGTGCCGCATTTCTTATCAATTGGTAACTTTTATCCATTTTCAGAGTCGTATCTTTGCAGCCGCAAAAAAATAAACATTGTTTTTATGAAGGACAGCATTGACTTCGGAAATATGGAAATTCCGAGACTATTCAGGAAATTATTGATTCCAACAGTACTTGGAATGGTCTTTTCCGCCGTGTTTGTAATCACCGACGGTATATTTGTCGGTAAAGGTATAGGCAGTGATGCCCTGGCAGCGGTCAACATCACGGCTCCGCTATTTATGATAACCACCGGCATCGGACTGATGTTTGGAGTGGGCGCATCTGTTGTAGCTTCCATTCACCTGTCACAAGGTAAACGAAAAGTTGCGAGTATCAACATCACACAGGCACTTGCCTTTTCGGCCTTACTTATTCTAGTGCTATCGGCACTCTGCTGCTATTTCGCAGAGCCTATCGGCCGATTACTCGGCAGCTCGGAACGGTTGTTGCCTCTGGTGGTGGAGTATATGAATTGGTATGTACCTTTCCTCGTATTCTACCTGCTCCTAAGCGCCGGCATGTTTTACATCCGCCTGGACGGATCGCCCAACTATGCCATGATGTGCAACGCCGTATCGGCCATTATCAATATCATACTCGATTATGTCTTCATTTTCCAATTGGGCTGGGGAATGATGGGAGCTGCTTTTGCCACCAGCCTGGGCACTATGGTCGGCGGATTGATGACACTCATTTATCTCCTCCGTTTTTCCCGTAACGTAGGTATTTACCGTATCAAGCTGAGCCGGAAAAGCATGCGGCTTACCTGCCGTAACATCGGCTACATGATCAGGCTGGGATCTTCCGCCTTTATCAGCGAGGCATCCATTGCCAGCATGATGTTCCTGGGGAATTATGTGTTTATCAGCCATTTGGGAGAAAGCGGTGTAGCCGCATTCAGCATTGTATGTTACTTCTTTCCTATCATTTTTATGGTATACAATGCCATCGCCCAATCGGCACAACCCATCATCAGCTATAATTTCGGACAACAGAACCCGGGACGGGTCGCACGTACCATCCGGTTGGCATTGAAGACAGCTTTAGGCTGCGGCATTTTTTTCTTTGCCGCCACTCTGGTATTCAATCACCAGATAGTCGGGCTGTTTATCGATAAAAGCTATCAAGCCTATGATATTGCGGTAAACGGCATTCCTTACTTTGCAGTCGGCTATCTGTTTTTTGCGCTCAACATAGTGGGCATCGGCTATTATCAAAGTATCGAACGTGCCCGGCGCGCCACTGTCATCACTCTTTTCCGGGGAACATTGTTCATGCTGGCAGGTTTCCTGCTCTTGCCTCCGGTGCTGGGAGTAAGGGGCATTTGGCTGGCCGTTCCTTTGGCCGAACTGCTGACCTTATTGCTTATTATCGGAATTTACCTGAAGGACTCTTTCACCGTTCGCCGATGATACGTATCTTTGCATCACTCAAACAGATGCAAAGAGTCTTATGGAAACATTTATTGAAAAGTTCAGAAACAGCTATCATCTTTCAGAAAACGACACGCAAACCCTGCTCAGCTATATGGAGGAGATCCGTTTCAAAAAGAAAGAAGTCATCGTCCATGAAGGCTCCAAAAACGGAAATCTGTATCTGATAAAGCAGGGCATCTGGCGTGCCCATTATCTGAAAGATGGAGTGGACACTACCATTTGGTTTGCCGGTGCAGGCGAAGCTGCCTTTTCGGTATGGGGATATGTGGAAAATACTGCATCGCACATCACGATTGAAGTCATGTGCGATAGCATAGCCTACTGTATTCCGGGATCAACCCTGAACAATCTTTATGCTTCATCGCTCGGACTCGCCAACCTGGGACGGCAACTGATGGAACGGCAACTGCTCAGCCTCGAAAACTGGCTGATCAGCGCCGGAAGCCCCAAAGCTAAAGAGCGTTATCTGACTCTTATCAAAGAACATCCCGAACTATTACAAAATGTGCCTTTAAAGCATATAGCCTCTTATTTGTGGATTACACCACAGTCGCTGAGCAGAATCCGGAGAGAAATGAAAATGTAATTTCGGAGCTTGACACAGCGACAGAGCGGGTGAAGACCTCAACAGAGGCTTTGCCATACTCCTCCTCTTTCCATATTTCTCTCGTTATACCAATCATTCGCTCCATTTAGTCCTCAATCTCTTTCCTTTCTATCTCTTTTTAGTTACCTTTGTAAGGAACCGAATACGAGTTGCACAACTGGTACATGACGAGTTGCACAACTGGTATACGACGAGTTGTACAACTGGTAACGTACAAGTTGTGTAACCGGTACATCGAATCATATTAACCTTTCATACAAAGCACTATGGGACTCATTTATTTAGTCAGAAAGAAAAAGTTCAGAACAGCCGAAGGAATCAGAGAACTCTATTTTGCCATCCAGCGGAAACTTCAGAAAAGAGGTGGCAAGAACGAAGAAGACCTTGCCGAAATCCTTTCGGCAAACAGTTCACGAAGCAAAGGGGAAGTATTGAGCATCCTCACCGATCTGCCGGACGTGATAGAAGAGATATTGAAAAATGGAGAATCCGTATCCATCAGAGGGTTGGGATCGTTTCATGCCTCCATTACAAGCAATGGCTTCGAGCATCCGGAAGATGTATTGCCTCACGAGGTACGGGTATCCAAAGTATATTTCATTGCCGACCGCAAGTTTACCCAACGTGTCAGCCGGATGAAATTCTTTCGCTACCCACTATCCAAATATTTCCCAAAGGACTTGTTACGACCCGAAACAATCAGGGAAGAAGAGACTCGGGAAGAGAAACCGGAGTTCATTCCTGACGATGACGAATGAAACGGATACCGCATAAAAGACATGGAGCTTGTCCGGCATCTCTGCCCGATCAAAAGAGGAATCTGATACACCCCATTACAGACAGATGACAGCAGCCCTCCGGATCCATGAGTAAACTGACGAACCGACTTGAACTTCAGGCCTGCGTCATCCGGTGGTCTGCGGCAAAGGAGACCGGTCCGGGACAAGCTCTCTGTCTCGTTCCCGAACCGGTTTATCAAAAGACATATCCCAGATTTACATAAAATCCCACCTTATGAGATCTGCTGGAGTATCCCAAAGAAGCCTCGAGCGGACCGAACAGACTATCGTAACCATATCCCACACTACCGCCCCAAACCGGTTTTGCTCCCCAGATATCAAAAAAGTTATCATTCCGGAAAGCCACGTTTCCGGTAAAGGTGACATAGTTCTTGCTACCGATACGCTGCCGCAACTTCAGGCTTGTCACCAGAACAGAGTTGTCCACAATCTCCAGATTCGTGATGCCGGCAAAAGGAAGTTGTTGAGGCAGATAGTGCCCGAAATTCTCGCCTCCCATGGCATTCAGATACGGATAAGGTATATTTTTACCGATAAGCACCCGCCCATACAAAGAGGGAATCAGGGCAAAACGATCGGTCAGTGAAAAGACACCGGCCCATGATGCCGCAAGGGCAGAGAAGGGAGCATGGCCTTTATAATGTGTCAGATTATCGGTATAGAGCGAGTAGCGTCCCTGCACATCGGTCCCCTTGGAAGGGAAATATCCCTTGTTGTACGTATTGTAATGCAACTGTGCAAAATAGCTGAAGAAGTGTTGGGGCTTCACCTCCAGACGCTGCCCGCCGGTGTTGTAAAGAAAGTCTTTATACTTAAAGAACTCAAAATTCAGCCCGGCGCCAAAGCGTAGGTTGCGAAACCATACATCCGAGAATCCAAACTCACCCGAATGATACTTATAAGTAGTGTTATAGGAACGCCTTCCGTGATCGTAGATATTGATATCGTTGTACTCAAACTGATAAGCAAAATTGAAATTGCGCATCTGCATCGGTGCCAATGTATATTCGACCCGGGCGAGATAACGTTTTCCCAGCCTTCCCGTCACCGAAACCCACGAAGGAACACGCGTATCGAGCCGGCTCCTGACGTTCAACAGAAGCGAGGCAATCTCTTCCGAATCAAAACGGATACCCAGATTAAGATTACGTTCATACTTCTCTTCCAAGATGAAGTGCAACTGATATCCCTGAGGGGTGTCGGTCAGTTTATAGCTGACATTGGAGTAAGCCTGACTGCCGCGCAAGGTGGTCAGAGCTTCATAAAGCTGTTCCATACGCATCTTGCTGTTTTCCTTCAGGTGACAGCGATGCATGATCCATTTCTTGTCACTATCCTCGATGCCGTCAAAAGTGATCTCCTTAACAAAAATGTCTTTCGAAGACCACAATGAACTGAACGGACCATGACGCGGGGCAACATAGTTCTCAGGCAGTCCTATTTCCTTCTTCAGCTTTTGCAAAGCGGTCCACTGTTCACGGGCAGCCTCTTCGCCCCGGTTCACCAAAGTATCGAGCGCGGGAATATTGAAACTTGCAGCAGAATACCCTTTCACATCCACCTTGATATAGACAGTGGCCAGTTTGATATTCTCTTCGTATCGGGTCTGCCCGGTCAGATTGATAATCTGATTGAAGATTTCACTGAGATTGTTCAGTTCATCGGCAGTCCGGAGATCATTCTGCACATCGACACCGATAATGACATCAGCTCCCATAGCACGGGCTATGTTGGTCGGGAAATTATTTTTCATGCCACCGTCCACAAGAATCTTATCACCCAGGCGCACCGGAGTGAATACGCCGGGAATAGCCATACTGGCGCGCATGGCGGTAGCCAACACTCCGTTATGAAATACGACTTCGTCTCCGTTTACTATATTCTCCGAGACACAGGCAAACGGGATAGGCAGTTTATTGAAGTTGATGGAGTCGTGATAACCGACTGTCAGTTCCGAAAAAAGATTGGCCAGATTCTGGCCTTTGATAACGCCTCCGAACACATTGGCCTTCAGATTCTTCTTTAAAGGAACAGAGAGGACGTAGGTTTCCGAGTTCTGACGTTCGGTCATGGTCTGGTCTTCCCAACTGATACGGTCGCTGAGCAAGAGAGGCCAATTCTGATGATTGACCATGCTATCGAGCTGATGGGGAGTATAACCGATGGAATAAAGCCCGCCGATGATGGACCCCATACTGGTTCCGACAATATAATCGATAGGGATACCTGCTTCTTCAATCACTTTCAGAGCGCCGATGTGGGCCACTCCCTTGGCACCTCCACCACTCAAGACCACAGCAACACTCTTACGCTGCTGGGCATGTACAGGTGAGAAAACAAACAGACTGATACACAGGATAAGGACAAAACAGATTCGCTTTTTCATGACTACTACATTGGTTTCTGATCATTACAGATAAAAGACAAATGCCGGCTACAATTTGTTTAGCCCACCGGCATGAAAGTAGTCAATCCTTATTTTTGCTTCAACCGTAAGAATAGAATAAGGTGTGCATGAAGGAAGACGGTCCGCATGGTATACGCCGCAACGTTCTCCGGCAGTTGCCACCGAAGTCAGGCAGCCTGTCTGCTATGGATACGGAACAAGCGGAACTGCCACCACAACATCCCCGCCGAGATCAGACTGGCTATCAAGTCGGAAACAGGCATACTTACCCATACGCCTGTCTGACCAAAATACCGCGGCAGGATCAACAGACAGGGAATCAGTATCAGCACCTGACGGGTGATAGACAGAAAGATAGCTTTACTTGCCATCCCGATGCTTTGGAAGAAGTTCGACGTCACCATCTGGAACCCGACTATCGGAAAGAACAGCACCACAATCCGAAGTCCTTCGGCCGACTGACGGATCAATTCTTCGTGGGAAGTAAAGATAGATACGGCCAAGCCGGGGATCAACATTCCCATCAGGAAACCCGTAGTTGTTACAATGGTGGCTCCGTAAATGGTAAGCTTCAACACACGGGTCACCCGGGGATAGAGCCCGGCGCCAAAATTATATCCGGCTATGGGCTGCATCCCTTGGTTCAGCCCCATCACAATCATCACAAACAAGAAAACAAGACGATTGACAATACCAAACGCACCGATAGCAAGATCTCCACCATATTTTTTCAACCCCTGGTTAATCAGGATTACGATAAAACACGACGCAAGGTTCATCAGGAAAGGAGCCATACCGATGGCGAGCGAGTCGAATACGATTTTCCGTTTCAACCGGAAAATGCCCCGATGAAAATGGAGCAACTCTTCCTTATTGCTGAATAGCCTGAACTGCCACATCAGAGAAATGACCTGTGCCAGGATAGTGGCTATGGCTGCTCCTTGAATGCCCCAGCCGAAGCCGTAAATAAACAGGGGATCGAGAATCGTATTGATAACCACTGTAGCAATAGTGGCATACATTGCCTTTTGCGGATGACCGGCCGAACGAAGCACGGCATTCAGTCCCAGGTAAAGATGGGTAATGACATTACCATAAAGTATCACTTTCATATAATCGCGGGCATACCCCACAGTCTCGTCGCTGCCTCCGAAAAAATAAAGGATAGGATCGAGAAAAATAAGGGTAAGTATCGTAAAAGCAAGCCCGATGATGATATTCAGCACCAATACATTTCCCAGCACACGTTGCGCCGTATCGTAATCTTTTTGTCCCAGCTTTACCGAAACCAGCGTGGCAGCCCCCACTCCGACCAGCGAACCGAAAGCCGCCGCAAGATTCATCAGCGGAAATGTCAGAGCAAGCCCCGAAATAGCCATCGGACCAACCCCGTGACCAATAAAAATGCTGTCTACCATGTTGTAAAGTGAAGATGCGGTCATAGCGATAATAGCCGGAATGGCATACTGCATCAAGAGTTTTCCAATCTTTTCGGTGCCCAGCGCAGTGGGCGTCTTTTGTCCTGTCATACCTATTATTTTGAGGGTGCAAAGATACAAATCTATTTAGAATTAAAGGTGAAGAATAAAGAATAAGAGTTACAATGCCGTATTTCTAAGAAAAGTTTCGTATTTTTGCCTCCAAAATTGAGTTAATATCTAACGAAATGAACATATTAGAACTAAGTGAACAGGAAATCATCCGACGTAACAGTCTGAATGAACTTCGCGCGATGGGCATCGAACCCTATCCCGCAGCAGAGTATGTAACCAATGCTTTCTCAACTGATATTAAAGCCGAATTCAAAGATGACGAGACACCCCGCCAGGTATCCGTAGCCGGTCGCATGATGAGCCGCCGCATAATGGGTAAAGCCTCTTTCATTGAATTGCAGGACTCTAAAGGCCGCATCCAGGTATATATCACCCGTGATGACATCTGCCCGGGAGAAGACAAGGAAATGTACAACACTGTGTTCAAACGCCTGCTCGACTTAGGCGACTTCATCGGAATCGAAGGCTTCGTATTCCGCACACAGATGGGCGAAATCAGTATCCATGCACAAAAGCTGACGGTGCTCGCCAAATCGATCAAACCACTGCCTATTGTTAAATACAAAGACGGCGTAACTTACGACTCTTTTGAAGATCCTGAATTGCGTTACCGCCAGCGCTATGTCGACCTGGCTGTCAACGAAGGCGTTAAAGATATTTTCATCAAACGCAGCAAAGTATACAGTTCCATGCGCGAATACTTCAACTCAAAGGGATACATGGAAGTGGAAACTCCGATCCTGCAGGCCATTGCCGGAGGGGCAGCCGCGCGTCCGTTCATGACTCACCACAATGCTTTGGATATTCCTTTATACATGCGAATCGCCAGTGAGCTTTACCTGAAACGCCTTATTGTCGGCGGTTTTGAAGGTGTATACGAGATCGGTAAAAACTTCCGTAACGAAGGTATGGACCGTACACACAATCCAGAATTCACCTGTATGGAGATATATGTAGCCTACAAAGACTACAACTGGATGATGGAATTTACTGAAAAAATGATCGAAAAGATCTGTCTGGACGTAAACGGTACTACCCAAGTAAAAGTAGGCGACAACATCATCAATTTCAAAGCGCCCTATAAGCGTGTCACTATGCTGGGAGCCATCAAAGAGCACACCGGTTACGATCTGACAGGAATGAATGAAGAGCAGATTCGCGAAGTTTGCAAGAAACTGAACATGGAAATCGATGATACGATGGGTAAAGGTAAACTGATCGATGAGATCTTCGGTGAGTTCTGCGAAGGCACTTATATACAGCCTACATTCATCACGGATTACCCGATCGAGATGTCTCCTCTGACCAAGAAGCATCGTGACAACCCTGAACTGACAGAACGTTTCGAGTTGATGGTAAACGGTAAAGAGTTGTGTAACGCATATTCTGAGTTGAACGATCCGATCGACCAGTTGGAACGTTTCGAAGACCAGATGAAGCTGAGCGAAAAGGGAGATGATGAAGCGATGATCATCGATAAGGACTTCGTCCGTGCATTGGAATATGGTATGCCTCCTACTTCGGGTATGGGTATCGGTATGGACCGTCTGACTATGCTGATGACCGGTCAGTCGACCATTCAGGAAGTATTGTTCTTCCCGCAGATGCGTCCGGAGAAAGTCGTACCGAAAGACAGTGCTTCCAAATTTATGGAACTGGGCATTACCGAAGAGTGGGTACCTGTCATCCAGAAAGCAGGATACAATCAGGTGGCCGACATGAAAGAGGTTAATCCGCAGAAATTCCACCAGGATATTTGTGGCATCAACAAGAAATACAAATTGGAACTGACCAATCCGTCAGTTAACGATGTAGCCGAGTGGATACAGAAAATTAAATAAATTAAGAATGAAGAATGGCGATGAGGAGCCGGAGCATTTGACCTCCGGTCTTCCCTGCACCATTCTTCATTCTTCATTTTTAATTCTTAATTTATAGAAATGAAATTACCCGGTAAGATAGCGATAATGGGCGGAGGAAGCTGGGCTACAGCCATCGCAAAGATGTGTCTGGCTCAGGAAGAGTCTATCAATTGGTATATGCGGCGCGACGACCGCATCGCCGATTTCAAACGGCTCGGGCATAATCCAGCCTATCTGACAGGCGTAAAGTTCGACATGAAGCGCATTAATTTCAGCTCCAACATCAATGATGTGGTGAAAGAGTCTGATACGCTAATCTTCGTCACCCCTTCTCCATATCTGAAAGCTCACCTGAAAAAGCTGAAAACACGGATCAGAGACAAGTTCATTATTACCGCTATCAAAGGTATTGTCCCCGATGACAATCTGATTGTCTCGGAATACTTTAACAAGGAATATGGCGTTCCTCCCGAAAATATTGCCGTACTGGCCGGTCCATGTCATGCCGAAGAAGTGGCTCTGGAACGTCTCTCTTATCTCACCATCGCTTGTCCGGACAAGGATAAAGCACGCGTTTTTGCCCGCCGACTGGGCAGCAGTTTCATCAAGACTTCTGTTAGCGATGACGTGATAGGAATTGAATACAGTTCCGTACTGAAAAATGTATATGCCATAGCAGCAGGCATCTGTAGCGGTTTGAAATATGGAGACAACTTCCAGGCCGTACTGATATCAAACGCTATCCAAGAGATGAATCGCTTCTTAAATACGGTACATCCGATAAACAGAAACGTAGATGAATCTGTTTATCTGGGTGATTTGTTGGTGACCGGCTACTCCAACTTCAGCCGTAACCGTACGTTTGGTACCATGATCGGTAAGGGATACTCTGTAAAAAGTGCCCAAATCGAAATGGAGATGATAGCGGAAGGATATTATGGAACAAAGTGTATTAAGGAAATCAATAAACATCATCACGTAAATATGCCGATACTGGATGCTGTATACAACATCTTATATGAGCGCATATCTCCGATGATTGAAATAAAATTGCTGACTGACTCGTTTAGATAAACAAGGAAGCAGACAAATAACTCTTTAACTCCTAAATAAAGAAAGATATGATTAGTTTGAACATTGAAAAAACTTTTGGATTCATTTCCAAGGAATCGGTTTCTGCCTACGAAGCTCAGGTAAAAGCCGCACAGGAAGCGCTGGAAAACGGCACTGGTAAAGGTAACGACTTTCTGGGGTGGTTGCATCTGCCCTCTTCTATCAGTAAAGAGCACCTGGCCGACCTGAAAGCTACCGCACAAGTATTGAGAGACAATTGTGAGGTAGTGATCGTAGCCGGTATCGGAGGAAGTTACCTGGGTGCCCGTGCGGTGATCGAGGCATTGTCAAACAGCTTCACTTGGTTACAGGAAAAGAAAACAGCACCGGTCATGATTTATGCCGGCCACAATATTGGTGAAGATTATCTGTACGAACTGACAGAGTTTCTGAAAGATAAAAAATTCGGTGTAATCAATATCTCTAAATCCGGTACAACTACAGAGACCGCTCTGGCATTCCGCCTGCTGAAGAAACAGTGTGAAGACCAACGCGGCAAAGAGATGGCAAAGAAAGTAATCGTAGCCGTTACAGATGCCAAGAAAGGTGCGGCACGCGTTACTGCAGATAAAGAAGGATACAAATCTTTCATTATCCCTGACAATGTAGGAGGACGTTTTTCCGTGTTGACTCCGGTAGGTTTATTGCCCATTGCAGTAGCCGGATTCGATATCGAGCAACTGGTAAACGGTGCTGCCGACATGGAGAAAGCTTGTGGAGCCGATGTTCCTTTCGCAGAAAACCCTGCAGCGATTTATGCCGCTACTCGTAACGAGTTATACAAGAACGGCAAGAAGATAGAGATTCTTGTTAATTTCTGCCCGAAGCTTCACTACGTAAGCGAATGGTGGAAACAGCTTTACGGAGAATCTGAAGGAAAAGACAATAAAGGTATCTTCCCGGCAGCAGTCGATTTCTCTACAGACCTGCACTCGATGGGTCAGTGGATTCAGGAAGGTGAACGCACAATCTTCGAAACAGTGATCTCTGTAGACAAAGTGAACCATAAGTTAGAAGTACCTTCGGATGAAGCTAACCTGGATGGCTTAAACTTCCTGGCCGGCAAGCGCGTAGACGAAGTAAACAAAATGGCCGAATTGGGAACCCAATTGGCTCACGTAGACGGAGGAGTTCCCAATATGCGTATCGTGATTCCGGAACTGAGCGAATTCAGCATCGGACAATTACTCTATTTCTTCGAAAAAGCTTGCGGTATCAGCGGCTATCTGCTGGGCGTAAATCCGTTCAACCAGCCGGGTGTAGAAGCATACAAAAAGAACATGTTTGCTTTACTGAACAAACCCGGATACGAAGAAGAATCAAAAGCTATTCAGGCAAGACTGTAAGAGCCCAATAAAACAGGTATATAATAGAAAAGAGCGGTACTATCGGAAGTATCGCTCTTTTCTATTATATACCGATCCGTCAGATCAATCGTCTTGTTTATCGGAAGTTTTGATTTCCAATTCATACTTGGCCCCTTCACAATTAACAGGTTTGGAGAAAAGGTAGAATTTAAGTTTCACTCCATCTTCGGTCACTTGCTGCACCTTTGCCCTGATACCTATTTGAGTCTGAGAAACCCCATCCTTAAACCCTAACTTGCCATTATCCTTATCCGTAAACTCTTTATCATCACTGAGCGTCTCTTCCGGCAAATCATTAAAATCAATCTCCACAGCAGTCTCTTTACTACCCGGAGTTTCCTCTTTTACCAGAAACGTATTCAACTCCTCTCCATTGCCGTCCAGTTTCAATGAAATTTCGAGTTCATCATCTACTTTGAGAGGAGGTAAGGCCTCCATTTGCCGGGTATAATCCATCTCTCCGTCATTGACGTACAGTCCCTGCATTTCGATCGTAGGACTTGGAACAGAATCTTTGCAAGCGGTAGTCAGCAAGCATAACGACAGTAAAGGGAAAAATAGTTTTTTCATGCAATCATATCACTTAATAGATTTTGCAAAAATACATATTCTGTTCGATTCACCAAAATAATCGTATCTTTGCACTCCAAATCAATAGGTATATATCATGTTTCAGGAAGCAATTGCGCAATATCTCAAGCAAAATCATTATGAATCTATCCAACTGAAATCCGTGCTTTTCGATATGGACGGCGTACTTTTCGACTCCATGCCTTATCATGCCGAAGCATGGCACAAGACCATGAAGGCCCATGGACTGAATTTAAGTCCGGAAGAAGCTTACATGCACGAAGGCCGTACGGGGGCCGGAACTATCAACATCGTATGTCAACGTCAATTGGGACGTGACGCCACTCAAGAAGAAATAGAGAGCATTTATCTCGAAAAGAGCATCGAATTCAACAAGCATCCCCAAGCCGAACGCATGCCGGGTGCATGGGAATTACTACAAAAAATCAAAGCGGAAGGTATCATCCCGACCGTGGTTACCGGTTCCGGACAAGCCTCACTGCTGGATAGACTCGAGCATAACTTTCCGGGAATGTTTCGTCAGGAATTGATGGTGACTGCCTTCGATGTCAAATACGGAAAGCCGAATCCGGAACCCTATCTGATGGCATTGGAAAAAGGAGGATTGAAACCTAATGAAGCTATTGTCATCGAAAATGCCCCTTTAGGTGTAGAAGCCGGACATAAAGCCGGAATATTCACCATTGCTGTCAACACCGGACCTCTGAACGGGGAAATACTACTGAATGCCGGTGCCGATTTATTATTCCCTTCAATGCAAGCCTTATGTGAATCCTGGGAGAAATTAGCCCGACTCCTACATTAATTGGTCAATAAAACTAAAATGGCTGATAATTGTTTAATTATCAGCCATTTCTTTGTACTCCCGAAGGGAGTAATATTTTTAAAACAAAGCAAAACAGAAATAAACATATTCTATTGATTTAATGCACATTTACAAAATAATTACTCCTAATTATGTTTGGTTTTGTTGTGCAATATTGCGTATATGTTGTGCAAAAGCCTTATATTTGCACAACCAAAAACAATAAAGAATGGCAACCGTAAAAGCATTTATTAGAACTGGCAAAAAAGACAGAGAAGCTAATATCAGGTTTCGTATTTCAGATGGACGAAATGTCCAACTATACCACAAATCCGAACTCCTAATACTACCTTCCTTATGGGATGAAAAGAGAGAGCAATATAAAGCTAAATGCATCGTCAAAACAGAAGACCGAATACGGTTAAATACAGCGATATCAGATCGTAAAAAACTACTCCTTTCTATCTACAATGAAACCCCAGGCATAACGAGCGAGAAGCTGGAACAACTTGCAGATGAACATCTACATCCCGAGAAGTACCATAAAAGCAACAATAACTTTTTCGATCTAATGGAAAGCTATCTGCAAAAGAGGAAGTTGTCAGAAGTTAGAGAAAGAAACTTTCAGGTACTCTTACGATCATTGAAGCGATATGAACTATTCATTTCAGCTTGCTATAAAAAAGATTTTAAACTAGACATTAACAAGATAGACACCGATACAATCGAAGATATAGAAAGCTTTCTTCGTAATGAACATACACTTTATAATGAATATCCTGAGATTTACGAAAAAATCCCGGCAGTAATCGGTACGATACGCAAAGCACCAAAGCCTCAGCCCAGAGGCAATAATACTATATGCGCACTCTTCAGCAAATTTAGAGCTTTCTATAATTGGTGCAACAAACAAGGAATAACCAACAATCGCCCTTTTGAAAAGTACAGTGGCAATACAACAGAGAAGTACGGAACCCCTTTCTACCTAACATTAGACGAACGTAATATCATAGCGGACTTTGATCTCTCAGCACGACCACAATTAGCAATACAAAGAGATATTTTCATCTTTCAGTGTTTAATCGGATGCCGCGTTTCTGATTTACTAAAAATGACCCAAGGTAACATCATTAATGAAGCAGTAGAATATATACCACATAAAACCAAAGATGAACGCCCTGCGGTTGTCCGTGTACCTCTTAATGGACGTGCAAAAGAATTAATAGAAAAATATAAAGGCATTGATACAAAAAAGCGTTTATTCCCGTTCATTAGTGCTCAAAGGTATAATGACGACATAAAAGACATACTTCGGTTATGTGGAATAGATAGATATGTGACCATACTTAATCCCACTACAGGAAAAGAAGAAAAACGACCAATTTATGAAGTGGCTTCTTCGCATATGGCCCGTAGAACGTTTATTGGCAATCTTTATAAGAAAGTGAAAGACCCCAATTTAGTTGGTTCATTGTCGGGACATGCAGAAGGCAGCAGGGCATTTACCCGATATAGAGAGATAGACGACGATATTAAGAAAGAACTTGTTGATATGCTTGAATAGCAGGCAATTATAATAGTATATTGTACAACCTAAAAAGTTCCCAAAGATAAAGGCGACTTATTCAGTCGCCTTATTCATTTCTTCTGTCATCGCTCTATCTGATACAGCCGATTAATCACTGAGTTATAAAACAGATCAAGGAGATGCTTCTACGTGACAAAGATGGTATTTCTTTCCGATATACCTCGAATCAGGAAGGCGAGGTATATAAAAAAATTGCCAACTCCAAAAAGTTAAGGCAATTGATATTAAACTTAACTTTCTACTTCAAATCCATAATCGAACTATTGCCTAAGCGCAAAGACCAAGGTTTAGAATTATCTTCCCAAATATAAACCTGAGCAACATAACCCGCATCGAAGTACTCTATAGATTCATCTTGAGGGAATTCGACAATATAATAAACCTGGCCATTCTTAGTACCGTAATAAGGGCTAGACTTAGGTTCTTCTCTTTCAGCCTTCTTAGATTTAAAATGAATTGCCCGTTTTGAAATAATAGGTTTCCCGTATTCAAGCAAATATTCAGGTGCTTCTTTCTGTAATACTTTTTTAGCAATACTGATTAATATACTATCTCTTTTGGCTTGAGAGAGATTTTTTAAGGATTGCGCATTAAGAGGCGCTAATAACAACATTGCTATTATTGATAGCAAGCTTTTAATAATTACTGTTTTCATATTTTTCTATTTTTTAGGAGTATATGTATATATCTTTCCTACAATATCAGACAAATAACCTCTTGTGTCTCTCCTTTTCTTTTTTATATAATTATTAATGATTTAAAGCAAAAACAACTGTAATATATCACCTTTGATTATTAGGAATCAAAGTAATATATACCATGCTTAAATATTCATTTTAACCTTTGAATTAAACCATTGCCTAATACTAAAGTAAAGGGATGGGAATTGTCGGCCCAAACATAGACTTGAGCAACAAACCCTTCTTCAAAACGCTTTATAGATTCGTTTTGGGGGAACTCAACAATATAATAAATACGCTCTGATTTGGCACCATGAAGTGGGCTGAAATCGGGAACGGCTTTTTCCTCTTCTTGAGTCATACGTCGAATCTTACGCTCCGAAATAATAGGTTTCCCGTATTCAAGTAAATATTCAGGTGCTTCCTTCTGTAATACTTTTTTGGCAATACTAATTAATATACTATCTCTTTTGGCTTGAGAGAGAGGTTTCAATGACTGAGCATTAAGAGGAGTAATCAATAGCATCAGTGCAATTACAAACACACTTTTAATAATTAAAATCTTCATATCTTTTATTTTTTAGGAGTATATGTGTATATCTTTTTATCAGCATCCGAAGTATGTCCACCAATAACATAATAAACTCCAGTTTCAGGATCTTTAACCCCGACATAATCATAAACAATTATAGGAAGCTTATTTTTATCAGCATTTACTATATCTTCCTTAGATGGACCTACTTTTCTCATCATATCTTTTATCTCAGTTAATGGAGTATGCGTATGGAAAGAAGCAACCACTTTTGCTGTGGTAGGCACACCATTCACAGAAGGAGATTTGTCTCCAAGATTAATACCAGCTCTTGCTTTCTTATAATTCTTTGCAGGCGTACCATATCGTTTCTTACCTATGTAATATTGCTTTTTCACCGGATCATAATAAATCCAGAAACCGACCTCTTGTCTTTGGACCTTTGTGGAACGCTTAAGCATATCACTCCAGGCTTCTTCCAAAGCCTTTTTTACAGTTGCATCCTTAATGACTTCTTCAGGTTTAGGCAAAGAGCCTGATTGCTGTGGCGAAGATAACGAAGATGAACCGCCTCCTTGAGGAGAAAAAAAGTCATCAAGCCCGGGAAGCACCTTCGGAGACTCAGAAGGCATATCCCCAAAAGGCCATTTAAACGGGTCTTCAGAAGATGTAGGACGTTTACCGATAACTGTCACTTCAGGTAACGAAAAACCGGCACCAAAAAGATCGTCTTTAATAAAGGTGTTATTTTCAAAAATTTCTGTATTCGTTTCGCGGTCACGATTAAACAGGGAACCTGAAGAACGGGTACGAGTCAGTACATCATCCGGAAAATTATGCAAATATCCAACAGGGACTCTCCGGGCACCATCAATTATCCGTAATATTTTTAAATGCTCTTCCAAAAAGGAATCAAAGCCGGAGTATTCCTCAGGAAGTCTTACCATGTACAAATAAACATCATTCGAAGCGCGTGCTATTATTAAATAAGAGCATGTATCAGCTGTTATATCCACTACAGGGACATAATATGAAACGGTATCGCTCCGCTCCCTTATAATCTGTGCGGCCTCCCAGTCCGGATAAGCGTAAAGGTTCCGTAAATCCGGATTAATATTTAAAAATTCATTTAACTGATTACCGGCAACCTGCATTGTCCATTTTTCCTTATCCTGTTTCTCCTGTTGGAGTTCTTGCTCTTCATAACACGAACAGAGAGACAGAAAGGGAAGTATCGTAGCAATAGCATACAATAACCTTTTTATTCTCATATAAAACAAATCATTAATTAATACTACAAATTTTAATACAAGCGCTTGATATTAATGAGATAAAGATAATAAAAGCTAAAAGCAGTCATTTACCTATACATATGTTTAAAAACATAAAATCAGTGGAGTTCTACAATATTTTACCATATATATTACAACTTACTCCCCAGAACATAGGAACTCAAGTTATTTGCCAATCCCCCTATCCTCTTTCTGGTTCTTCCTGCTTTGGCCGTAACAAATAGACTTCACACTTCCAAGCTTTTAAAATTCATTAATATTAAAATCTATAAATATAAAAGAATCAGAAGCAATCATAAATTTGCGAGATAGGAGAAATCAAGCTTTCAAATACAAGAAGACTTCTCTTAAATGAAAAAGCCCCGACTCCTAAGAACCGAGGCCAGCAACTTAATGATAAGGTGCTTCTACAGTGCGAAGATACTATTTCTTTCCGATAAGGGCAAAAGAAAGCCTCGAATCAGAGAGATGGGACAAACGAACAAAAGCAGCTTATTCGACTGCCTTTCTCTCATCCAATTCTAAAAAGAGGAATGACTTTATTTCTCACAGGAAAAAACCAATTCTCATAATCTTTTTTATTAATTTTCATTACTTCTAGCATGTCCTCATCGCTGTAATTTAATTCATCACGATAAAGCGAAAGAGTACTTTTAACTAATGATGGTGTTTCAGCAGGAAGCGATACAGGCTCAATCTTATTGTATTTCCTTCTAGAGAAATCTATCTGAAAATATCTATAGGTATCTTGAGATATTGTATTCAAGTCTCTTGCCCGACGGATAAGCGAACGCATCGAAACATTCCACCTGCGTTTCAGTTCAGCAAGCGTTACCATTCTTAAATTATAAAGCATTGGTTTTATTTCATCTTCAGGCATTAAAAATTGTGACGCAAAAGCATCAGCTTGTTCTTCAGCAACTTCAACAGAAGGAGGAGGCGTCTCCATATGCATGATCATATGACCAAGCTCGTGAGCTAACGAAAAGCGAATCCGATCGTTCGGCATTTGACTATTTAGAAAAATGATATTTTGTCCACTGTTTGTTACAGTAGAAAGACCATCAATTTTGTCGGTTTCAAAATCCATTTTCCAAATAACTATTCCATGATTTTCTAATAATGCGGTTAAGTTTGGCACAGGCCCCCTAAACACTTTCAATTTATACCGAATTTTATCAGCTATATCTTGTGGACTAAACTCATTTGGATCATAGGTTCCAATATCGTATACAGGTAAATCCACAGCATTGAATAAATCATCTAATGCAAACTTGATAATTCTTGATTTAGCGACAAAAGAATCAATCGTTTTTGCAGAAAGAGATAGTTTTCTTCTAAAATACAAATGGGATACAGGTGACATGTCGTTTTCTCTATAAAAAAAAGAAATTGGCAAATCATATACACGTGACAACCGATTCAAGACATCATCCTGTAGCTCACGAAGACCATTCTCCGCCTTTGATAATATCCCTTGTGAAATATCAGCCTTAAGGCAAACATCATCTTGTGTCATCTGCCTGAGTTGTCTTGCAACGACAAGCATTTCATTATTTATTCTTGACATGGCTATTCTGATTTTTTCGCAATAACTTTAAGTCTTGCTTTAGCATCTGTAGGCTCATTGATACTATCGATATTAACATACATCTTTGAATCATTTATTATCGGGATTGAATATATCATTTCTGCCACTTTGCCCCTAATGTATTGGAAAGATATAGCAACGACACCATCCCATGTACTATTTATAGTATATTCGATTGTTATAACATGATAATCAGCCTGTTGTAAATTGATAATGTCGCTTATACTGGATTTATTTCCATCTGATTCAGATTTACGTAAAATAAATATATAATTATTATACATGAACCATAATCTCTTATTTCCTGATATATCGGAATAAAAATTGACTTTATCATAGAGTTCTGAACAAGCAATAGCATTTTGAATTTCCACAAAAGCAACATCGTGAACCGAATCTGATTTCACACGTAAACGAGTCGGCAAATTAGTAGAAGCAACTTTTGTTACTGCTCTTGAAATGCCACTACTTACACAACCGACAAAAATATCATTCATACAGTTCGCCTTAAAATCATCCTGATCAAAAGCATCTTTTTCAGCAAATAACGTTTTTTGAATAATCTGTCTCATATTTTATCAATTTTATTTTGATAACAAAGGTATTGAAAATATTCCGATATTTGATAACATTTTATACAAAAATATTCCTATAAAAAGTAATACTCTAATTTACAACCAATTACATACAGCTTCTTATAAAATAAAAAGCCTCGATCGTCATTGGCCGAAGTCCAAACTCATAAATAGTGAATTACTTCTATTTCTTTATAGCATGTTACCACTGAAAAAGGTTGTAACTAAAGCCTATGCCAACATATATTCCAGATGGATAACTATAACCGGCCTGCACACCCAGCCCGAACCGATTCCACTTTGCCCGCTCTCTGACAAACACAGTCCTCGTTTTACTGTACACCTCGATACTATCCAGCTTTGCACGGTAGCCCGACACATAAGCCGTATAAAGGCTGTCTTTGTAGATTTTCTGCGTAATAGGCAAATATACCGTATCTCGAACCGTATCCCCCGGCACAGGAACAGCGAACGGGAACGAATCTACAACGCTTTCATAAACCGGAACGGGTACTGTATCCTGGATTGTATCAACATGATTCGTAATGATCGTATCTCTGACCACTTCACCCGGTACGCGTTCCACCCTTGCCGGGCGGAACACGATAAACAGGATAAGAACTGCGATAACGATATAAGGTAGATATTTCATAGCTTCAGCACTTGTTTTCTGTTTCTACCCTCACGGAATGACACGTGAACCCATGAAAAGTCTTTTTCATCAATCAATTGATCGAAAGGCAATTCCTGCCGGATGATCTCAAACAGCTTCCGGTTTTCTTCCTTGCTGCCTACCGTAATATCAGCCGCCTCGCCTAACCGGTGTTGACTGGATGTTGCCCCGTTAACGCTCCGGTTGAGAATAGCACTTCGATAGCCGGAACTTATCCGGATGGGCTTACCGTACTTTTCCCGAAGCGGATCGAGAACGTTTTCTACCAGCTTCGTTAAATTGTGAATAGCTTCGGCCGTTGGATAGTTATCAATTCCACGCGCTACGGCCGTATCGCTGTGGCTTAGTTCTTGGATTGTAAAATACTTCATACTATATGTTAAATTAATACTGTGAACAAAAAGATTTAGCTAAATTTGCGCTTACCTTTTATATTTTCTCCCGTCTGGGAAGATAGGCTTTGTATTTGTTTGCTTGTTTGTGTTGTTTGTGTGCAACCTCCCGTCGTTAAGTGCAATGACGGGAGATTTTATCTTACTCTTTCTTTCCCGAAACATTATCGAACCCTTTCAGCTTGTTTATGATCGCTTTAGGGAAGAAGCCCGGGCAAATCTCTTCTACGTTCTCAATAATACTTAAGGCCTCACGTACCATTAATGCCGTACAAGCGAAATACCGGAACCAGACAAAACTATCGACTACCTGACCGGCGATCGAGAAATTACCCATCACATGCGACAGGACTAATACACAACTGTAAATGATAAGCTTACGCCCGATCATACCATAAGCTTTACTACTGATGTCTTTGGATAGCCAGTGCTTGACAAAGCCGAGCACCGTATCAACACATACAAGGACAATCAACCATTTGACAAACTCCCAGTCACCAAAAACATAGCGCTCAAAGAGTTCCAGCAAAGGAGAAAGAGGCAAGGCAATCAAGGCAATCATCTTCAAATTTTTCATATTCTTGGATATATAAACTTTAATCGTATATTTGTCATGGTAATACTAAAATAGCATTGTGTGCGGCTAATCTCACCTATGTACCCCATTTATGCCGCACTTTTCCGCCCCATCTGTGAAGACAGGGCGGATTCTTGTTACTTGGATTTAGATGCCGGTTTGGGCTCTAAAGTGGCTTTTACCTCTTTGGTGATCTGATCGAATACTTCAAAGTGCGCTGCAACATTCTCCGACTCCGGAAGGGACATTTGTTTACTGCCTGATTCCAACAGCAAATACCCGATATACCGCCCGGAGGTTACGGGCTGCTTGCCTGTAGGGGTGTCAATATCTTCCGTGACCGTTTTAATGATTTCACAATGAAGACGACTGAGATTATCGTTATTGACACTGTAGTTTACATTGTACTGATAATCTCCTGAAACGGCTTTACCGTTTACTTGAACTGTTCTTGATTCTTCTTGAAACATAATTTATTGATTTTGAGAGTTAATAATTACTTTGTCTAATTCATTATAAATAGCGGTTTTCACCACTGCGAGTATCGGAGCCGGATCAACGTAATTTCGAATGATATTTGCACCTTGTTCGTCAACTTCAACTTCACCCTCTTTGTATATCCGTTGGGCGAACTCCAATTCACCCAAATCGGGTGTATTACAGTAAATAGCGTTTCCTACTGTTTTAGCTACGTCGAACTCTTCAACTTCTCCGTCAATAGCTGTTTTTACTTTAATTCTTCTAAAATTGATTTTCATATTTTATTTATTTTGAATTTATCATTGTAATCTGCGCTGACAATGCTGTTTACCAAACGTTGCGCCCTACAACAAACACACGGAATGGACAATCACGGGGACCCTTGTTTGCGTCAAGCATTAAAACCTCAAAATAAGAGTTGTTTTGCGTCTCTACCTGACCGAATACCCAACCATAACCACCCAATCCCTGTACTAAGACAGCGTACTGCGGATGACGTAAGTTGTGGTATATCCTGTATTTTCCAGTAGCTATTTTCTGTGCACTGGTTAAGGTGCACCCGTTGCCCCATTCATTAGTGACTGTACCCGCTTGATATACATATCCGGTACACAGCATTCCGGGAGCGTTCCACTTTTCACCGCCCCTTTGGGCGAAAATATGGCTTCCATACGATTCTATCGAATTTGCAGTGCCTGCGTTAGCCAAACATCTTAGAGCAAAACCGGAACTTCCGTATGATTCAATACTTAGACCACTGTAATTGTCGTTTCGTATGGACATCAATGCTGTGCGTGAAGTTGTAGGGCTGTCCCCCTCTTCGTTAATACGAAGGAATTTATTACCGGACATGTTTAACAGGATCTTAGCCTGCGAATTGCTTGCCGAAACAAGAGAGCCTCCCGATATATTCCAGGCACCGATCTTTGCACCATCAGTTACCGTAAGGTTTCCGGTTGTGATCCTCTGTGCTGAAAATGCCTGTGCCACCACTTCCGCAGCTTCAATCACATTGGCAGACAGTTTGCCGTTTGCGTTGATGGCGGCTGTCTGTTGACCTGTGTTATTTTGGAATAGCAGGTTATCGGCTTTCAGAATGATTTTTCGGGACGTGATGTTGATTCCGGTTTCGACTAAGCCGTTTTGGGTGGCGGTGACACGACCGTCTGCGGCTTCGGCTTTGTTATTGGCTGTGCCTGCTAAGGAATTGGCGGAATTTGCCGTTTGTTCTACTACGCTTAATTTTGCGTGGTCTGAACTTAGAGTTAACTCAGCCGCACTTAATCGCCTACCTTGATCGTCCACTTTGTTTGCAGTTAAAGCTATGCTTTCCTGCGTCTGCTTTATTTCGGTATAGTATCCGTATGTGCGGACGGGTTCAGTTCCATCGGTGCGAACGGGGAACTTTTGCCCGTATGGTGCGGTATAATCAGTTTGGTAGTAATGTATATTATCTGCATTACCCTCGTCATGCAAATATACGTAGTACTTAGAGCCACCTCTGATGCCCATTACACATTGTGACGATTCGGTTATTTGTCCCAAATCAACAACTATCTTTGCCCCCGTAGAAGTCCATGCCTTATAATAGTCAAAGATATTTGTTGTCTTAACAGAGCTCCCCCAACCGCTACCGGACATTTCAAACGTTAAGTTCATAGAAAAACCGCCATCGTGAGTACTGTATGAAGGCTTTCCAAGTGCACCATCTAACGGACGGTCTATTTCAATCTTTCTTTTGTGGTTTTGTCCTATGTTGATAACTAAAGGATAGAATTTATTGTTATCCCAACCAACCAAATCAATAACTTTCGTAGCAACCCTAACGGCTGTTTTATCCAGCACGTCTACACGTCCAACAACGGAAGTAATACTCTTTTCCGTTTGCTCTACACGTGACGCAAGTCCGGTAACACGTCCATCAACGGTATTTATCTTTTCAACGGTGGATGTTATCTTACCTTCGACTACACTAATTTGACTATTAGTATATTCAGCACCTTTATAAACTGCATCCTGAAAATTGGGACTCCATGCGGTTGCAATTTCACCCGCTTCTACTTTAAAGTCTTTTACCCATATATAAGCCCAATCAATTCTTTCTATATCAACAAAATTATATACATCCTTTTGTTCCTCTGTATTTTTCGTTACGTTAAATGTATGCTTGAAATAACTCCATTGGTTATCTGCTGTTGATTTAACAATTACGTTTTCAGAATCACACACATCAATAGTAAAACCAACTGGGGTATTTTGACTACCTTTAATCCATCCGGAAACGGTATACTTACCGGGGATAGGCGGGATAATATTAGGTATCCGCATAGCTCCTCCATTGCCTTGTGAACCAACCAAATAGAAGCCATGCAGAGACATTTGCCTTTCAATAGTAGGAGATGGATATAAAGTATTAAGCGTTGAACTTGTGTAACTATACAAATTGTTAGCACCTATACCCAAATTTTCTACCTTAGTTTTAACGGATAGTTCAATTTTCCCGTCAACGGCAAGTATTTGTGTGTCGGTGTACTTTTTTGACTCAGTGAAAGAATCTTTAGGGGCAGGCTTCCATCCGGTCGCCGTGTCTCCTATTTCTATTTGAAAGTTATTGATCCGGCAAACTGATCCAGCGCCTAACTGTATATATGCAATAATATCAGTATCCAAAGAGTCCTCTATATCTTCGGGGACTTTGATAGTGTGGACGTACCTACCTTTGTCAGCCGTGGGGCTGGTAGAATCTACATACTTAAATGCGCCGATATAGTAATATTGGGATGTGCCCGATTTATAAATAGCTTTTTCAAGCCCGAACCTTTGTGATGATCCCATCTTTAGATTGCTATACGCATAGTCGAACGAGATTGTTAAGGTTTTGCCTTTTAAATCCGTCCACGCTTTCGATAACTGAAACGCATATTGTGCGCCTGATCCATCCAATGCCTGTTGGGATTGTAACATCAGGTTTTCGCCTCCGATATTCAATTTTCTTTCAGTTGCAGACGGTATCCAATTAGCTACACCCACACTACCCTCGGTGATTACAGCCCATTTAATGTATGTCTCCGTTGATTCCTGTTGGGGAAACTTATAGAAGTAGAAATATGCCCCATCCGGATTAATAGGCGTTATAGGCTGCGAAAATACCGTTTCTTCTGCGCTTTTCGGCAAAGTGCCTATCCAGCCGTACGAAGGATTGTTATACGCCCTGATAACATCAGAGTCCGCACACTTATAGCACACTGTAAGGGTATAGGTTTTGCCTGCTTCTAAATGAACGTCATACTTATACGCTCCCATTTGATAGGGGTTGGCATTTAGTTTGTGGTTAGAGTCGTAAAGCAGATTGACGTCCGCTACTTTCATACTGCGTATGGCAAGCTCGATCTTTCCCGGTATAGCCGCTAACTCGGTAGCAATATTACTAAACTCCTGTTCAATGCTCTTTCCATTTCTCAGAATGAAAATACCTTTCAGGAAACAGTTAATCGCATACAGGCCGTGTCCGGAGGGTTGGAAGTCAGCCGGAAAGTCTGTATCCGTCATGCCATCGAGACAACCGAGTATAACCTTTGATTTGCCGGCCAAAGACGTGGAGTTTACCCCGTCCAGTACAGAAATACGCGGCTTGCCATCTTCCGAAGCGGTGAGATACAAAATACCCTGTCTGTTCGGATTCGTGAGGTTACCCATCTGAACCAGATCATCACCAACGGCTGGAGTTGTACCATTTGGAAAAACGGATTTAAGTATGAGAATCGAATCATCATTAACCGAGGCAACCGGAACCCAGTAGTATTTAACGTGTCCGGATGTGTAGACCTGACAACGTACCAAGTCATCAGTGACAAACATCATGTCGCCCTCTATACCTAAAACATAGTAAGCCGGATCGCCGGACGTTTCCGAAACGGACTTAACACGCCCGTTGGCGGATGAAATCACCAGACCGCCGTTAACCGCACGAACTTTCGAAATGATAAGTTCAAAAATGGTCATGGCCTTACGGACTACGGCATTATCTATTTCAAGGTTCCAATCTCCATTGATAGCCTTGTATAGCTTCATCCCTTCACCCATCAGTCCGGGGATAAATCTTTCTGAACTGATATAGTCCTTGACTATGGTTTGAAACAGGGTTGCGACGTGCTCAACATTCAGATCGTATGTTTTTGCAAGTGCCTGAACGAGTAAATTTAAAGTATGCGTATCACCTTTTGCCCAAATATCCGCGCCTGTTGAAATATTCCCTTCCGAATGGAGTGTGCCAACATTGGCCGAACCGGTTACTTCCAATGTAGCGGCTTTAACTTTCATCCGGGCAACTAAAGATTGTAATTCCGCGTCGCCACTTTCGTTGATAAATGTAAGCCCATCACCAACAAACAGCCCTTTCAGGAAAGTGATAGGCTCTCTAGCTATATCCGCTTTTACCTTGCTTAAATAAAGATCATCTATCTTCTTCAAAGCCTCTTTAATCGCTGCATCTATCTCCTTCAAAATGCGGAGCGAAGAAAGCGTATTATCATCGGTTAACTCTGTGGCGGTATCCGATGAAGCAATGATACGCGAACGAATCTCTAACAGCGTTCGGAGCGATGACAGTACGTTGCTATCGGTAAATGACTTTGTGTCGGTAGCCTTTACAATGTCAACCGAAGCACCTCCACCGCCTCCGCCGTTAACAGTAATGCCGCCAGCCGTCCGGGTGATAACAGCCCCAGCCGGATAGTTCTTTGACCGGGGTTTCGCAGGAATGGATGTAGTTTTAATCTTTACGTCTTTCATGTCTCTATCATAATACACCGGAACTGCTCCATCTTATAATCGATACTTCCTCCGGCATTAATGAATATCTTATTAACCAGAGATTTGTCCGACAGTCTGGAAATAGGAGTTAAACCAATCGTTTCTTCTATTTCTTGTGTTAGCTTGATACGAGTAGTGCTATATCGATTGATTATACGCTGGATTAAATGCTCCTCCGGACGAATAGCCCTGTCAACCAGTACCGAATACAAATTATCACGAAGATAGTCCTCTCCTATCATCACTTTCGAATAGCATGCCCCATCATTGTTGTAACTGGATATTTTAAACTCGATTTCGTCTAATTCGTTAATGTAGTCTTCGTTAACGACATTTTCATAATAACGGTCTGTATTGTCGGTAGTCTTTTCGGCCTCGGTGCTCTTTCCATATTTAAAGGAAAAGTCTTTTAACAAGAATCCATTTATAAAAATAGCATTATGTATTTTAGATGCGTAAAGAGTAAATTCAAGCTCGCCATATAATAGGGTATCAATAGGGATTATTACGCCTGAAACACCTTTATATGGCATATATATTGTTTTTTGGTTCTCAATGGATACATAATCTAATCGGGCTTTGTTATTCTCTTCGGAGGCGGGAAGTCTAAAAAAATAATTGGGATTTGCAGACCATGCGAATGGGGCCAATCCGTTAGTACTGCCATAATATTTATTACCGATCCGTAATTGGCAAGCAGCCAACGGCATGTACGTGCCCCGGCTATTGTCCCAAGGAATCAAATCCATATCCGCTATCGTCTTATAGCTTCCAGATACAGCAAAGGCCCCTGATTCGTACACTGAGGACGCACCTTTAAAATCCATTATCTTTGTTAAGAGTTCCAGCCCGCCTATCATTGATAAGTCACCGACAGCACCCAAACACCTGGCTTGTATAACATTTGTAAACGAATAGTCTGAAATATCCGGCTTACCGTCCACTATTTTATAATTGCAGTACCTTTCCTGTATTCCTCCTATAAGTTTATGCGCATCATAAGCACGTAACTCTAAATCGTCATTGGTGATAACCGTATCGCCATCATACAGATACATGTTCCAGTTTTTCGGATAAAGAAACTGACGGTAACATTTTCTATCTTTATTCGTATTTAAACGTGACGAAAGAACTTTTGCATCTTCGTAACTCTCTTCCGGAAGTAAATTCCCAACCGGATAGTTACTGTCTTTTACTGTTACTTTATTATAACCGCCCAAAATATCGAGCGTATGATTATCGCCGCTAAAGCCAACTTTTTGGACGTTGATAGTAAATCCTCTCACGGTTGCATATGCGGAAAAGTCCAACGCATACTTATAGTAATCGCCTGCATGATCCACATCTACGAAGTAAAGATCACCCCTCCAATCCACACAAGTCCAATTGAGGAATTTGCATATCTCTTCAAGCACCTCTTTTAGTTTCATTGGCTTGTCATCTTCATCAAAGAAATTCTGTTCACTTATCATCATGTCCTTCAGAACATTTGTCCAAGCCGTATAATTCGATTTATCCTTTGCGTAAACATGTGGAATATATACGTTTGAATAACAGCCTCGAGATTCAGAGACACAACGGGTTAATAATTCCCATAAAGTTACAAACCCTCTTTCTGTCCCGTTTTTGGGTTTATAATCGATATACTCCAAAGCGGACATGGCGCTGACGCATTCAAGTTCCAATTCGAATATAGTACTGCTATAATCTTGTGTGTACAACTCCGGCTTGATAAAGCCACACCACGTTACCACGCCATCACGCTTAAATGTTACACGGTATTGCTGATAAGCTGTGGAAAACAAACTTTGCAAATAATCCGAACCTACTATCCGGATATTGGCCGTACTGAACCTGGACGGGACGTATAAGAAATCATCATCATCGATATCTACAGTAAATGGATTTCCAGCCCCCACTAATTCAGTAGGAGCCCCCACATACCCTTCTTTCTCTATTTCTATAATGCAAGATTTATTCCGGAGACTTGCAAAAGGAATCGTATAAATCAATCCGTAGCTCATAATGGTTTCTTTCCTTGTTTTTTTAATGTGTTATTTATGGAGAGCAGAATATCCGGTCCGAGCACCTTGGCTTTCCCAAATTCTATTTGGACCCTATTTGAACTCCCCAAATTACCAGAGTTGATAGCATCAAACAAATTAGATTGCTGGGTCATATTCAAAATCATTTCCCCTTTATTCAGACGCGCCAATCCTTTATCTCCAAAAGATGTGCCCCCTAAATAGATCCCCCCTGAATTAAATCCGGGAGCGCTAATTCTCGCTGCTTCTATCATAGCCATCATTGTCGCTATTTGTCCCGCCGCCAGAGCCGCCCCGACAAAAGGTATTCCCGCATAAGCCGCTGTACTCTTCGATGCCATTTCTGTAACAGCCGCCGCACTTTTCTTCTGACTATTTTCTAATTCCATTTTTGTCGCTACCTCATCTGCGGCTATTTTAACAACTGTTCCTGCAACCGTTCCTGCTGTACTTTTCTCAAGTCCTTGCTGTGCCTCCTTGGCGCCAGCCAACTTTTTAGCCAAAACTGATATATTCTCAATAGTACGAACTATAGACGTAAAAGAATCAATCGTATTTATCATTGCATTCCAAATGGCCATGATTTTCTCCCATCCCGTTGCATCTACATCATTCATCACATCACGAAGGCTCGTAAAGGCCGATACGACACGATCGGAGCTTGTAGCGATATCCTTGATCCCTGAGTAAAGCGATTCATCCAGCTCCTTAGTGAATTTTTTCACGTCTTCTTTTACTTTAGCTAATTTCAAAGCCTCCTCCAAAGTAGGGACATTGGCTATCGCATTTGACAGTTCATCCGAAAGTTCCTTACCTACTTTCTTTGCCTGTTCCTGTAATTCTTTTGCGTATTCCTTTGCTTTATCAAGATTCTCAGAGGCAACATCCACTTTTGATTTTTTATAATCAAAAGTGGTATCGCGTGATTTCATCTTCACGGATGGGATATGTGATATCGCCTGATCCAGCATGTCCTTGATAAAAGCATCAGCCCTCTCACCGATTCCTTTAATGCTTGCGGCAGACTTAGCGGCCTCAACCGATAGCCCCGCAAGATTTTCATTGAAAGCCTTTTGAGAGATAAGTCCTTTTGAAAGCAAGGTTTTATTTTCTTTAACCTTATCATTGTACTCCTTCTGCACCTTCTCCATCTCTGCGGCCGCCTCATCATATAAAGGATGATCAATAACATCCTGAAGCATTTTGAGATATTTGCTATTAAGTATCTCTTTGTCACCTGACGCTTTGGCCTCTATCAACATCTTCCTCCCGAGTTCATCGACAGCTTTATAATATTCCGACTCCGACATCTTCTCGACTTCCCGGCGGGCATCCAATTCCCTTAAGGATTTAGCGTATTTCTCTTCGGCCTTTTGAAGTTCCGTCTTTTTAGAATCAGGTTCAGGAGGTGTAGAATCAGCCGTAGCCACAGAATTAGCAATCTCCTTGCCTAATCGACCTTTAGCGTCTTTTAGTATCTTGGCGTGTTCGATAAATGCATTCAAGTCATCTTTAAGCCCGTTTTCCCAGCCTAAAGCATCTTGGGTATGCACACCGTATTTCTTTTTAAATCTTTCCTCTTTTACTAAATCCCCGCGAGCCATCGCCCAGTCCGGAGCCATACTTCGTATCGTTTTGCCATTATATGATTTACCACCAATCTTTCCTAATTCATTTTCGCTATCAGCCACCTCTTTAGCAGCCAGTTCGGCTCTTGCTGCACTTTCTAATAATGATATACGCTTTTCAATAACTTTGTTAACGTCTTGATTAACACTCAATTCAGTCCCTAAAATCCCATTTATCTGGGCTAAAATTCTTTTCTTATCTGATAATGTGACATTGGTCTTATTGTATTCCTCTTGCAGAGCGCGAATCTTGATTACTTCAGGAGTTTTTGAGGGAACATCATTCATTCGTTTCTGATATTCATCGAATAACCCTTTTATACGCTTTGACTCCCGATAGGCATTATACAATTTAGCGACTACAGCCCCAATGACCGTCAATATAGCCGTAGGAGCCATGGATATCAGGGTTGCCCTAATCGACATGGCGGCCTTAGAGAACGCCATTTTAATGGAGGCAGAAGTTCTCTGTGCTTTCCACGCTATTTCATTGAATTTTTGGCCGGCATCTTTAGCCGCCCGGCGTGCAGCGGATTTAGCAGCCAACTCAGCCCGGGATATCGACAGAAGTATTTTATTCACCAACCGGCTTGTTACCATAACCATGATGGCGGCAACCGTATAGGTAATTACCGATCTTATATTGTCAGCCGCCACCTTTACCGCGTTCGTTAGCCAATCGATCAAGGCTTTATATTTGCTCTGTACTTCCGTTCCATTCACGAATTCAGTGAATGCATTCTTAAGCCGGTTCACGGAAGTTTCCAAATTATCCGTATCTACGTTGGGAATCATCTTGTCAAGAGCCTCAGCAAACTTAGGAAGAATATCTTTACTCATTAATTTGCCCTGCTTTAACAACTTGTCAAGCCCCCCTACCGATACCCCTGCGGCTTTTGCCATAGCTTGCAGAGCGATAGGTAGGCGCTCTCCCATTTGTAAACGAAGCTCCTCTGAACTAACCTTTCCCTTGGACATCATTTGAGATAATGCCAGAAAGACGCCGTTGCTATCTTCCGCACTCATCCCAAATGCGGTTACTGCACGGGACACAGACTCAAATATTTTCCGCTGATCCATCATAGACATGCCCGATATGGAAGCGGCAGCCGTAAACTTAGCGTAATTCCCGGTCAACGCGTTGATCTCAATACCATATTTCTTCGCCATGTCCAGCAAAAAACGCTGGTTATCGGCTAACTGGGCCATGCTACCGGATACATTCTTCAAAGCAGTGGTAACCCGGCTGGTTTCCCTGGCAACATCGATCAGACGGGATACAAAGTTGCTCAACCCCAATCCACCGGCACCCAGTGCCGCCGCAAAAGTTAAGACCTGCATCTGCATCACTCTTAGACCGTTTTTAACGGAATTCGTACCTCTCTTGAAGTTTTCAGTCAGGAGGTTTATCGCAATCGAAAATGATAATCTACCTGCCATACTATTTATTTATTAGTTTCTTACCCTCTTTCATAAACTGTTCGAAGCGGTCTATATCTTCATTTATTGCTCTTTCCGCTTCCCTGGCCGCCTCTACTTCCTCCCATGGGAATGTTATCAGGTCCATAGCCCCGTTTTTCATCTTCTTGGAATCAATATGCGGCAACATGGTAAAGAATGTCCATAACCGGCTGGCTTCCATCTCTTCTTTACGTTTACGTTCATAGGCTTCAATATACATGGGCAAATCACACAACTCCATTTCCTCCAATGCATATGTAGCATCCAGACCGGACATGATAAGCGTTGACACGATATTGCCTATCATCCCCGGAGTGGTATCGGAATTGATCTTATCTGTACCAGCTCGTTTATTTTGAAACTGGGCCAATACAGACATCCTATTTTCCAAAGACAATACCATCTCACGAACCAATTTCCGGTTGGATAGTGTCTTTTTAAAAACATCAAACGTATATACTTCTCCTTTAGCAACTATTGTGGAGGTATATAACAATGCGTTTACATCCTCTTTATCTGAATAGTCCATTAAAGAAAATGATTTACCCCTGAGTTGTTCCCAGCGGATAACAGCCTTTATTGTCAATCTTGCTTCCATCCAATTTATTAATTAAAAAGGCGGCCATCTACGGACCGCCTTCGATATTCATCATTATTGTATTTCTTATCCTCCCACCCCGACAGGCTCAACCGGGGCAAGGGCGCCAATTCCCTTAAAAGAAGCACTGCATGAAACAATCTGTCCATTATCTGATTTAATGGATAAGGACGTGATAATTACTTTACCCGTATAGTTCTTTTGCTTTGTATCCTTAGTGAAAGTTCCACCGAAATTATCCTTATCGGTAGATGCAGAGCTTCCCAAGAAAAAGTCAAGTACCTCACCTGTTATCTGCTTACTCAAAAGAGTGTCAAAGCTCATTGCACCTTCTTTTCGGGTTAACAATGATTCACTTGACAGGGTAAAGCTCTTTTTCCCAGGAAGCGAACCGGCCCAGTCCCCCATCATTTTATTAGAAATATCAATCTCTTCTGTTGAAACATCCAACCCGCAGCTGGAAGCAAAAGCAATAGGTTCATCACCGATGAAAAGCATAAGCTCCCCCCGATAAATGTCTTTGCTGGAATCTAATTTTGTTGCCATTGTTTTTAAAATTTTAGTTTTACGTTTCATATCAATCAATTGAAAACTGCAAGACTTGGAAATATTTTCCGGATTCATAATCCTCTGTAGAATCTTCCATCCTGATTTTCATTACCGGATCTACAAAATCCCCCTCCAAAGCATCATAGATAAGACTTGCCAATTCCTGGGAGCGGGTGTAATTATCACTCACGGCAGTTACGAATATGGTCGGAACCTGACGGGCAACTCCCATCTTGGTGTACTCCTGCTTGAATCCATCCCGTTGATATATAATAAAATCCCCCTCGGTTCCATTCGGGGCAACCAACGGAAATATTTTATCACCTACCATTGTCTTGATACCCAAAGAATCCTGCAAGATAGCCCGTACCTCTGTTGTTACTTTAAACTTGTTCATATTAGTATCTATTGTTGCCGCATCATTATCCGGGTAACCGCTCGCTGAACTGTAGCCATCATCATATCCATACCTTTCTTCCAGTCCTGATCGGCAGTATCACTCCAAAAGCGATTAGCAGGCATGATACCGGAAGTTCCCGTAATCGGGTGAGGGCGCTTCACCGTCCCTCTGTCTACCAAATGTGCGTGATGTCCTCTGTAATTGAAGCCGACCACAGCGCCAAGACTACGGCGTTTCACCCGCACGGCAAAAGCATTGTATAAATTATGAGCCGCCAACGCTTTGCGCCCCTCTTTGGTCAAACGACCTTTTTTATAGCTACGCTCTGATAAGCGTTTCCTACCCCTACGGGCAAAGAAGCCGCCGGCGCTTCTGAGCCCTGCCCTTATCGCTTTATCTTTATCAATATCCCCCAATTCAGAAACCGCCATCTCTATTTGAGACAGGGAGGAAACAGTCAACTCAAAAGCTTTGCCTCTACCCGCCATTCTGGCATCTACGTATTTCCCATATATGTAATCGTGGATATGTCTACTAAAAAGATCACTCATATATTCAGTTTTTCAAGTGTGATTACAAGCGTGTTATCTCTTTGTGGATCAATCATCTTTATCGCATATTCCACTCCCCGATAAACAACCCTCTGGTTTTCTTTAATCGCCGGATAATTCCGAACCTGAAATACTATAATACTACCGATAAATTGCTCCATGGCATTCACTCCGCTCTTGTCTGCAACAGCAGACATCTTCCGGCGCGAAGCCTTGCAAGTCAACACCGTTTCATATCTATTGGATACAAAACCGTTCAGGTCCTGGCTTTTCACCTCTTCCCTGAATTCCAGAATCTCACGTAACAGTCCCGCTTTCATTTGGAGTAATCAATGTATGGTTGTAATAAATAGTCCAGCAAACCGACTTTGTCCCGCGCCCGTTCCGCGACAAAGTTGACTTCCCGATCCCGAAACAAACCTCCGGCAACAAGAAGGATAGCTGAGAGAATAGGGTCGGGCAACTTCCCTTCACTATCCTCCAGCGTATCTAGCTCCCGACGTATGTGATTAGCTACAGCCCCCTCAGCGGCGGCAACATATACGCCAATGATACTATCATCATCGGTGTATTCTGCCTCGATGTAAAGGTGCTTCTTCGCCAAATCTAACGATACGTACTTCATGGCTTACTTCATTGAGGCAATGGAGAATGACTCAGGGCGGATCATGCCCATATTCCAATAAGAATTAATCACCAAGCGTACAACTCCCTCCAACATGCGGGAATACGGATCCACTTTGATTTCCAACGCTCCCCACTGACCTATAAAGTAGTCGTTCCAGTTACCAAAAACAATGCCGAATTCATCTTTAGCGGTCTGCAAGCCTTTAGGCAGGTTATTGGTGCGAAGCGCTTTATATCCGTTAAGAGTACCTTCACCCTTATCGCCAAAAATGAAGCCTCCGGCACCGGAAGCATCTTTCACTTTAGTTTTGGCCTTACCTACCAAAGACGGGTGCATAATGTAAGCCAAATTACCAAAGAGTGCATTGTTGATATCCGCATCGGTTTCCAACTCCACAATTTTAGCCCAATCCATGACACCGTTAATGGCCGGCACTGTCTGAAACAGCCCGTCGGGCGTATTATCATTGTGAGCGTGCGTACCAAATGCGGTTTGCTCAACCTTCTGCGCAATAGCAGCAGCCAACGTTTGTCGAATAATTGCCTCAACCGAAGTATTTTCCTGGACAAGCAACTGCTCGGAGATATCAACATAAGCCGTCAGTCTCTTAGGTTTATAGGCGTCACCTTTGCTAAATTGCCCGGCACCGTCTTTGGCTTTAGCGTTTTCACCCTCCCAGAAAACATTGGAACCACTATACTTCGGCCAATAAATATCCCCCTGTAAACCGGTCATAAATCTGGCTCCCGCCTGAGCCAAGACCAAAGAGGATTGAAGCGGCAGCAACAATTCCTGCTGCTCCTGATCAATGACTACTCCCGTAGCCGATTCGGTTGCCGCCGTAAACATTGCCCGCTTCTCCAAGCTCATCGGGATTACCAATGAATTTTGAGATGACCTCGTTACCCCTGCGCTATTATGCAGGCGCGTTGCCGCCTCAATAACGGAAGCATCCGCATCATGCTGTCCCTGTCCGGAAATATAGTTGGCCAATGAACGACGGAGAGAAAAGCGTTCCTGACCGGGTTCTACATGGGGAGTCCCTTTACCTCTGTTCTCGGCCTCCTTGGTTGCAATCTCCATATTAATGTCAGCCATCCGGCACTGGATCTCTCCAAGTTCCGTATTTTCGCCCTCGTTTAACATGCGTTTTTCGGCTCTCGCACCATCAGTTATCGCTTTAGCACGGATAGAAAGCTGGGTTCTTTCGTCTTTTAAATCTGTAATTGATTTTTCTCTTGGCATAATCGTTAAATTAATTATTAAATAATTTTTCTATATTCTCGTAATATTCATCCAACTCTCCGGATTTTCTCTGTTCTTCCTGTTTACGAAAATCTTCTTCGGCCTGCTCCTTGCCTCTCATATAAACCGATGTTTTGCTATATGCGGCATTATATACAGGCGCGACATCATATAAATGATCTATTTTCAATATTGTCCGCTTCCATGTTCCATCACTTTTCTTTTCCCAAGTCTCTTCCTCTACATCAAAGCAAAAAGAACTCTCGGCGATCTCGCCTCTCCGGATATTTTCCATCAGCTCATCTCCGAGCCCAGTCTTTGGAGCCTCAAAACGGTATCTCAATCCCTTGCTATCAATAGATAATGTCAACGAGCCGGTCCCCCGATTGCATCGGGCAAGAATCCCCCGACTTTGGTCATGGTTTAGCAACGCAAATACATCACTTTTCTCAATAACACCATCCAGAGCTCCATGCTCAATCACCTCTTCAAAACTTAAACCGTCCGAAGACACGCCAAAAAGCAAAGCATACCCTTCAACGGTGCGCTTTTCTTCGTCTGACACCACTTGATAGGCAGTATTTCTTATTTCTCTCTTTTCATCCATAATCAATCCTTTTCTTCATTAACCACAGAACTGTCGGACAACTTGGAATTTTTATCTATGACAGGGTCGGCTACCGCACGATCTAATGTTTGTGTATTGACTTGCACAAAGGCTTTATCTCCATTTTCTAATCGGGGCAAATTATTCTCCCGGCGAATTTCATTGGGTGTCATCCCTGCAACATAAAACATATCCTTTGCATATGCGGCCTGCGCCTTTTTGTCTGTACGCAAAATTGCCGATGTATCAAATTCAGCCAATATCCGGCCACGTTCGGATTTAAGAAAAACTTTCCGATTGATCTCCTGCTCAATCTTGGTAATGACAGCCAGCACCGTATCCGTCAGGTATTGAAGCTGCGTAGCCTCAACAGTGGAGTAGCTCGATTTAGACAGGTCAAAAGCCTTAACAGGAGAGACGGAGAAAAAACGGCATAAATCCACCACATTAAACTCCCTGGACTCCAATAGTTGCGAATCCTTGGGACTGATAGTGATCGGCTGGTACTTCATATTCCCTTCAAGCACAGCAATGCCATTGGGTTTCCCCCCTACAGAAGAAGTACGATTTTCCCAAGTTTCATAGATCTGGTCTTTTTGTTTTTTATCCAAGCGACCCTCAAATGCCAAGATACCCGCCACGTTACCGCCACCCTTAAAGAATCCTGCGGCATGCGCCTCACTGTCAGAGGCGATACCCAGCGTTTGCCGGGCATGGGTCAGCGTAGACACCCCAATGATTCCGTCATAAGAAAAGTTCAATACATGAATCATATCCTTAGGCTGTACCAGATCCTTAAACCCTGTAATCCTGTAACGTTTTCTACGAATGCCTTTCGCATCTACTATCCATTCTATACCTACTTGGGAAGAAGGAACATAGATTAGTTGTAAATCCGTCCCATCCCTTTCGATATAGGCATAACCGTTACCTGTTAAAAGGACTGAGGCCATCAATGTTTTAAAGAAGACGTACCTGGTCATGTCTTCATTAGGCTCTGTATTCAGAACATAGTAAGCCGGATGCCATTTACACTCCTTCTTAAAACCTTCTTCATCCAATTGATAGGTTTTTAATGGCAAGACAGCCACACTGTCAGAAATCAAGTCCACACACCGATAAACAGTAGAAAGCAACATTGGCTTATCACGGCTCAACAACAGCGATCTTCCACCGGAACTCCAAGCAGCTATATTAGATACCTCCTGTTTGGACGCTTTTCTAATCTCAATATTTAGAATTGGTATTTTCATTGTTTTCCTTTTACCATCTAACCAGAAAATTGTCCGACAGTTAATAGAATTCCCCGTACCGCGGAGACATCAGATAAATGCCAAGGGCTTCCAGCTTGGCTATTACTCCGTCTATTTTCTTCTCTTCAAACTGCTTCGACGGTTTGGTATTTCCATTCCGATCCCGTGCCATAATCACATTGCGGAAACAATGCCGGTTAATGACATTGTTGTCAATCACTGCCCGTCCGGATAATAGCAAGCGCTCCATTTCCTTTGTGGGACGGTTAAAGTTTCCCAATGCTTGGGAAAACTCCTCCATCGGCAACCCCTGATCTGTGGCGTTGATAACAAACTGTGTTGCGTTCCATGCATCATAAGCCACTTTTTGAATGAAAACAATCTCCCGGATACGCATCAGGTCATTGAGTATATAATCATAGTCCGTTACATTGCCCGGCGTAATGGTAATCAATCCCTGCCTACGCCAATCGCCATACAAATCCTTAAATCGTTTTTCTTGTAGCGCCGCCTCTGGAAGATAATACAGGGTTTTAAAGTAATATTTGTCCTGAGTCGGAAACATAAAACTCATACAGGTGAGATCACTCGTACTTGATAAGTCAATACCTGCATAGCAATCCATGTCCCGGAATTGCTCGAAATCAAGATTGGCAGAAGCGTTAAGGATGTAGTGATCCGGTATCCAAACAGTTTCCGCATCACACCACATATTGATATTCTTCGTTTTGATTCCAACTTCTTCTGAAGGAGAATTTATTGCCTTTTGAACCTGTTCCCTCAAATATTTAGGCTTTACTGTGACCCCTAAATTAGGATTACTCTTGCCCCACACTTTTTCATTTTTCCAATCATCCCCTTCATCTAAAGCATAAATCAAAGCAAAAAGGGTATCATCTTCTTTCAAGCCCTTCAACACTTCCGTACACATTTCACGAAACTGGTAGCATGGACCCAATTTATCAAAACCGGCGGTAGTGATAATGATACTCATCGGATCATCACGCATACCCTGCCCGGATTGGAGTACATCTTTCAAACCTGAATTTTTAGCCGCATGGTATTCATCAAGTAAAAACATAGACGGATTAGGGCCATCTAATTTGCTGGAATCAGCGGCAAGCACTTTCAAAAACGACAATGTTTTATCGAAGTTTATTTGATCGCGGAAAGACACAAGATACCGATGCTTAGGATCAAGCCCGGATACAAAGTTACGGCACATTGTAAAACTAACCTTTGCCTGATCTTTACTGTTAGCCGCCAAGTAGACTTCCGCAGCCGACTCGCCATCGGCGATAAGATGATATAGACAAAGTGCAGCCGCAAAAGCCGACTTGCCATTTTTACGGGCCATCTCAATGTATACAGATGAAACCAACCTGCACCAAGAGCCATCCTCATCTTTTTTATAGAATCCGTAGATACTTGCTACTGCAAACTCTTGCCAAGGCAGTAACGTAAACGATTTTCCGGCATGACGACCGGTGTAATGCCTCAACAAAGAAATAAATTCAATAGCATAATCCGCCCGATTCTCTCTAAAATCTATATCATCCCGTTCAAAAAGAACATAAAACCGTTCGACGGCCTGCTTAATAAACTCTCCCACTACAATCTTGCCATCTCTAACATCAGCGGCATATTGATAGTATCCTTTCATCGTCTCTCACGGGCCCCTTTCTTTAAAAATTGGTCTAAAGGAGAATCATTTTTATCTTCTGATTTCATAGCCTTAATATTTCCACGGCTTTTAATAGTCAAACCATACTCTGTCATGATTTTCATTACCTGAGCATAGTTTTTAGTGGCAATATTTTGAGCCGGATTAGCTGCTTTTTCGTATTTTATCTCAATAACGGGCCCTTCTTTAAGCAGGATATCAGTTGCCTGCATATACATCTCGTAGCTGGTTGCAAGCATTCTAATAGCTCCGAGATCAATATTCTGAATAGCTTTTCTAGCATTTAGCTCTTTTACCACATCCTTTATAAACTTCTGTGTTTCATCGGATAAATTATCGGGCATTACAAATTTCACCATATTCTGTTTTTTATAATAACCACATGAATGTCCGACAAATAAAACGTTAATGCTTTAACAAATTCAAAATTTGAAAAAATTCCGTGCGTGTGAAGAAGGGTTGGGCGAGGTTTCGGAAGTCGATTTGCTCAAAATTCAACCCCATACCCGTGGAACAATATTAATTCGATTTAACACATTGTTTCACGAAAACACTGCCGTGGAACATAGCAGACTGCGTTTTAACATATAGTTCCACGAAAAGTAGAACAAAAAAGCCCCACCTTTACAGATGGGGCCACAAACTATTGCTTGGTTATCGTCAAAAAACAAAAGCAGCAGCTTGACTTATCTTCTTACCTATATCGGTCAATGCACCGGCCAAGGTTTTTAACTCAGCATCATTAAACCGAATGGGCTTCCCGTTGACAATACTTCCATTTAAACGTTGGTAAAACCACTGGGGAGACCTCTTAAAATATGTTTTGGCTAATGCTGAAACAGAGATAAACGGCAACACCGATTCCAACTTCTCTCTTAGTAATATTTCATCCGCTTCTTTGTTGGTGTCCTTGATGCATTCTATCAAACCTTCCGCAAACTGATCCATATCTTGATCCGCCAAAGCTTTCATCTCTTTGTCTACTGCCTCAATCTCCGCTTCGGTATTAGCATTGGCAAAGCGTTCCTTTAGTCTTTCTATATCTGTCTTCATAACTTCTTTATTTAGCCTCCCTGTCTTTCAAGGGAGGCGGTTGACAACTTACATTTCCTTTAACTTTTTCGTTAATAACTCGATTTGATAATCAAGCTCTTGTTTATAATGCCCTCTGTCCTGTAGCTCTTTGTAGTAGCGAAGGTAGAACAGCAAATCCTTCTCTAACTTTATCCGTTCTTTACTTACCGGTTTTTCTCCCATATTGCTTTTGTTTTTTGACACTACAAATATAATAACATTATTGTTATTAAGCAAATATTCCAATAACTTTTTTGTTATTATTTTGAGTTATGTATATTCTGATGGCATTGCTTACAAAGGCTCATTAAGTTGTCATAATCGTATGCTAATGATTTACGCTGTAAAGGATCATTCGTAGTCATGAATGATACGATATGATGAACATCCTCAGCCGGTGTAGCCAATCCCTTTTGCCAGCATACCTCACATAGAGGGTTATTCACCATCTTCCATGCTCGAAGCTTGCGCCATCGCTCTGAATTATATATCTTACGACGGGTATCATCATACATATTATTGCTCTTCTGTTCCCTCTTTTTGGGTTTGTAAATAGTCGGCATATGGTATTTCTCTTAATTGTTTAGAATCTTGAATTATCTGAAATGCTATCATTTTGTAACGATAGCAAAAGTGTTTTATAATATCCTCTTCCGATTCTAACAGGCTGGCCTCAACATCTTGAATGACATAAAGCACCGTGTCCTGAAAGATATCCTCACGAGATAGTGAGCCATGAAACGTATCGAATTCGACACAACAAAGCGATCGAAGCTTAAGATAATTCTTTCCGATTGCTTCGGCCACCTTAGGATAATAACTATTTCGCTTGTACCTGTTTCTCATTTAGAATCAGATTACCGGAATCATCCGTTATTTCCCTCAAACTGCGCGCAACCATGCTCCTGATTACAACTGACATATTGACTCCCATTTTCTCAGATACATCTTTCAATAGCATCCAAGTATGTTCATCAAATCGGACTGACCTTCTTTTGTTTCCCATTCCAATACGACTTATTAATCCTCTAAAACATATCAATAATTATAATTCGCCCGCTTAGGCTGATCAAGCCGGCGGCTATCCGTCAGCCGTGACAACTCTTCCTCCTTCCGGTGTATAGAAACCGTCAGGTTATTACGGATATCCGAAAGACGCAGCCACTCTTCCAAGGGAGTGTCTTTAGCTCCCAGCTTTTCATTGATCCGGTCTAACTCTTCACTGCTGCGATTAATTTGACTACGAATACACAGTATCCGATCCTGCCTGGTTTGAAATCCACCCAGACCATTACTATCTATCGTTGTTTCCATTGCTGTATTGTCACTAATTAAACTTTGGGATATACATCCATAAGTCATTATCGGATACATCACAACAGTAATCATCCGCATCTGCTGTGTCCCACACATGGTAATGTTTGTTGTAAACCAATATTTCGGGTTCATAATGTCCTTTGGCGGAAGCTATGACTAACACTGGTTCGCTCTGCTCTGATATATCATCCTCGTCCACAAATGGAAGCCGGTCTTTAGCCTTTATCCACGGAGATTGCTCTGCCTGCCAATTTGCGCCTTGCACAAAACCTACTTGAAAGGTATCTTTAACGCTGTAACCGTGGTTATCTTCCATTCCCCACGCTTCACACATTTCTTTTGCTCTTTCTTGAACCGTCTGTTTCATATTCATATCAATTATAGCTATTAGTTGCTGTCCATATTAATAAAATCGATCTCGTTTACAGCCTTTAGAACTCTTAGAATGTCTTCTTGAAAATCTATAACCTGTTGATCACGAATTTTCTTCTTTATTTCAATCAAGGAAAGTTCCTGTATTCTTATCAGAGCCGGAATATCGTATACCAACTCAATCATTATTTCTTTCTTTTTCTTCATATCTTTTTATGTTATTGGTTAATATTCTCCGTCCGATGCACTCTTACTTCATTGTACCAGTTCCCTTTATATTCGCGGGCTTCAACGGTAAAGTTAACTCTGATCTTGTCTCCTACTTTGGGAGGGTTCTCAACAGGACCATCAAAACTGCAAACGGAAAAGCGCATCTTGCTGTGATAACGTTCGCTGGTTTCCATGATGTACTCTCTCTTCTCCCAGTCTTTACCATCCCTGGTAACTCCACCGGTGGATGGCAGCTCCACCAAAATTTTGCCTTCTGCTTCACATTTCATATATTCAGTTTTTAAATTATAATTTATCAGCCCTTATAAGTCGGTTCCCGACAACCCTGCGGGCTGTATAGGACAAGTTGCCGAAAAGTGTTAAATTTTAGATTTTAAAAACGTAATCACTTAATTTTCAACATTTTAATTGCGCACCATAAGGTGCTTTTTGTATTTACAGATAAAATACTGATTTTCAACATGTTATATTTTTATGCAAATGGGCGTAAATATCCCTGTCTGGTAGCCTGATAAAAGTTTGTCCTTAAATTCACGCTCCATGTCACCGATTTCCTCCACGTACTTCTCACGCTCTTCCGGCCAGCTACGAGCAAAATTGCGTATAGTCTCCCATTGCTTTTTAGTCAGCTTACCCGAAAGATAAAGCTTCTTGTAACGCTCCTTGTACCGGGTAACTCCTATCCGGTATATCTCCCTGGCCCTTTCAAGCTGGGACACCTTTACGCCCTTGGCCGCAGACAGTTCTCTGGTAAAGCATATTTCTGACCAGTCCTTATAGAATATACGGCCGATCCTTGACAGGAAGAGGTTGTCCGTTAATTCCATCAGCGAAACAGACTGGTGCTTGTATATCGTTTCGATACGAAGAATGTTAGCCCCGACATTCCGTCCTTTCTCCCCGGCCTCAAAGCTCTTATCATAGACCTTCAGGATCTTCCGGAAATACTTGCTTTTCTCCGTTGTCTGTTGCTTGAACGCCGAATAGTTGGCATCGTTCCAAAGGAGCTTTCCTGAGACTTCATACATCTGTTTTATGTAAGAATCGGCAGGAAGGGACATCTTCATTGTGATACCTATCTCGTAATACGTTACCACGGCATTCTCAATCCGGACACATAGCCTCAACAGCAGCTCTTTGATTGTCCTTACAGCCATTGCGAAAGTTATCGGGCGGCTGTTATCCAGTTTCCCGGTCTTTCCCTTGGAATAGAGCTTGCAAATGGAACACGTACACCGTAACCTGTTACCGCGAATCTCGATGAAACAACCGTCAAAGTTGGCGTAAGCGGTAGACTTGTAATAGACTTCATCACCTTCCGTGCACTCCTCCAAATAATTTCGCAAGACAATCGTCTCAATATCCGCCGTGTCAATCGTTGCCTTTATGGTTATCTTGTCGAACATCTCTTCTTCTCTATAAAATACTCACACATTCTAAGGCCGGTTGATCGGCCACAGTCATGTATCGGGCAATACACCATGAAATTCTCAACCGGGCCGGCGCGTCTGCATTGCCGGCAATCACACTTTACCTTCTGCCTGATTTCCTCTTCTTTTCCCTTATTCTTATTCATCGCCTTGCTTTTTGATAGGTTGATGCTTTCAAAGACTTACACCTTCTGCATTCAGAACTGAAGGTGGAATAGACCTTCTCTCCCCGATTTAAAGTTCTGGGGTAGAACCGGTGAAGATAGTACCACTCGCCACAGATGGAACACCGTTTCATTAAACGACCGTCGGGGGAAGTACGGTAATTGTTTCTTTCCCGTCGATGGACCAACCGGCAATTTATACACTCTTCGTCCGTAAGTTTATACCGCCTGCAATGGGATAAAGACTTCTTTCCGCATTTGGCGAATGCCTTGCAATCAATACGCGGGATGGTTTGGGGGATATTCATAGGGCATTATCCAATAAGTCAAACAACGTCGGCGCACCCACTTCCATCTCCGCTTCACACAAGTACGAAAGACTGTCCTTCCAATAGTCGTAATTCAGTTCAGTGGAAAGACCTCTACGCCCTAATTTGATGGCACAATAAGGAACGGTACCAATGCCGCCGAAGGGATCAAATATCAAATCATTCTTATTTGAATAACGTTCAATCAATCTTTCAACAATATCCAATTGAAGAGGACAAATATGGTTCTGTCGTTTCTTCTGTGACTGTTTGGTATTTAATGTCCGCATTCGGGTGACATCATCCCATATCCAAGGCTTCTTGCTTACAGGGTCAACGGCCATAAAAGTTTTAGGTAGTTTATTATAAGCTTCCAACTCTTCGGCAAATGCAACATGTTCCTCATATCTGTAGATATGTTCACGTTCGTAGTTTCTGAACAAATGACGTATCTTGTCAATGCCGATACCTTTCATATCCTCGTAGCTCAACAAGGTGTCACCCGATGATTTCCAGCTTGCATGGGCATCTATCTGCCAACGGGCAAGAGAATATTCCTTCTTATCCTTGGTGACGGGCAAATCGGCATAGGCCCGGGAGGTATCAGAAGGCAGCTTTCTGAAAAGAAGAACATACTCCGGACAACCAACACCCATCTTTGAACCGTCCTTGCACATCTCGGTATAACCGAGGCGATAGGTCTGGTTATTTTCCCTTACCACATCTGTATCAACCGTAATACGCCCCATATAACGGAATCCGTGTTTCATGTAATGAAATACGGTCATTTCACTGAACGGATCAATCGTTGGCATACCGTCACCCGTAGCGTTACCGAACAATACACGGTCTTTCACATGGATACAGGCCAAGCGGCCAGGTTTAAGGATACGCATCAGTTCCGGCGTCAAATAATCCATCTGCTCAAAGAACTTATCGTTGTTTTCATTATGTCCGAAATCGTTGTAGGTCGGCGTGTATTCGTAATGATTGGAAAAAGGGATGCTGGTTACAACCAAATCCACCGAATTGCTTTCCATCTTCCGGCATTCCAGAACATTATCGTTATTGATCGCTTTCCACAGCTTACCGGACTTATCTTCCCGGCTGGCGAACATCCAGCGCATCATCTTCTCCTCTGCCTGCAAACCGAACAAACCGTTCTCGCGGACGATATCGGTCATCTTGGCTACCATCTCCTTATGTTGCATCCATTTCCGCATGAAGCTTTTGTATATCTCGCCCTCGCTTTCGGCATACACTAAATACAAGTCAACAGGGTATTTCTGCATGAAACGGTATATACGGGCTATCGCCTGGAACTTGTCATTGAAACGGTAGTCGATGAACATGATTGCCTTATGGCAGTGGTACTGGAAGTTCAAACCCTCACCAAGCATTTCAGGTTTAGCAGCCAAATACTTCAACCGACCATCTTTGAAATCGGCAATTACCTCATCCGCCTCTTCATCATCCTGGGAACCATAGACAGCTTTACATCCAGGAATAGACTTGCAGAGTGCCTCACGTTCACTTTCAAGGTCATGCCATAAAAGAAAATGTTCATCTTTGTTTTCAGGACGACCTATGATTTCCACCACACGGGCAATCTTCGCAGCCATGTTATCTCGGCGCTCTCTTGCTGCATCAGCCAAACCTAATGCCGCTTCACGAAACATTTTAACCTGCCCGTCACGGTCGGTGCCGGCAGTGGAGTTGTCAACGCCAACCACTTCTTCATGCACCCGCAGTTCCGGCAATTCATAGCCGATATCGGGATAGCCTAAATCAGATGGTTTAGTGAGGAATAATGCCCATGTAGACACCCATAACCAAAACTCTTTCTCTTTATGTGGGTAAAGGGTAAGATTATTCGCTTTGGTACTGTCACGCTGAAAGAATCTTGTAAGCGCCTGCCCGGTATCCATCACACCGAGATAGCCGGCATAGTGTATCAGTTCCTTATATCTGTTGGGCGATGGTGTAGCCGTAGCGACAAATCGGTACGGGACACCGGAAAACAATGGAAGGAACTCTTGATAAGTCTTCGTGCCATAACCACGTAATACGCTGGCTTCATCCAAAGAGGTTACAGTGAAATAGGAAGGTTCTATCCTTACCCCGTCCTCACCGTCACGGACACGCTCATAATTGGTAATCATTATATCACACTTGCAGGCTCTGACTTCACTCATGTTCTTGACATACTTAACTGTCATGTTCATGTGCTCCTTAGCTTGGGTGATAAACTCTACTACTACACGCTTAGGACAAACGATAAGAGCTTTACCGAAATACTGATTGATTATAACTCTGCATATCTCCAGCTGGGTAACGGTCTTCTGCATGCCGAAGCTGGAAAATATGGCACGACAACCACCGGCCACCGCCCAACGAACGGTATCTTTCACATGGGGGTATAAGGACGAAGTCAGTTCTTCCGCTTTGACTTCAAACCCGGTTTGATGGCTAATGGCCATCTTATCTTTTAGAAAATCTATATATTCTTTCATTATTCCATATTTTGGGGTTCCCAATCAGCCGGCACCTTGGCCCACTCTCTAAATGACTTGTCGAAGCCATCCAAATCGCCAAACATATCCATCTTGGATTTATCCGTAGTTACAAGTGTGGCGAACTCTCTGAAATAGCGGTCAGCACATTTCACAAAGTCGTTATGCAGCTTCTTCAGGTTTCCAAGTAACAGACCCTTGGCCAACATAACATCGGATGCTTCCTCTATCAGGCTGTTTGCCTCGCAATTCAACAGATGCGCGGCTGAGAGGAGCATATTCATTCTGTCTATACTGCCATCTTTTACGGCTGTTTCAATTAATTGTTTCTTTGGTTTCATAATCATATTTTCTTTGTTGATTTCCTGCATCTAAGCAGGGTTGATTTTATGATGATCGCCCTATCTGTCAAGATGGTGGATTCATCCGAACGATGCAGCAATGTGCGCTTCTTAATTCCTATGTCGTTTTCATCCAGATGCTCAAAAATGGCACTGAGGGAACCGAAGTAGTAATTCTTCTTTTTGAAGATCAAATACACATGTATCACTTTCATATTTTCAAAAGTTCCATATATGTCATATTTGGCGTATCTGCTTCTCTTCTTTCAGACGTTTAACCTCGCCCTGATAATACTTGATCATGGCACTGTACTCAAAGTCGGAGATCTTATTTGTCTGATTCTTCATGGATTCAAGCAACAGAACCGCAGGTTCACCGTATTTCAATATCAGACCACGGCGATAACCCTGCATGTTGCCTTCATCGAAACGATTGCACGATCGGCATTGGGCATTGCAGTTCTTTTCACTGAATCGGGTGGACATGTGCTGTCTGTTTATGTAGTGCCCGCAATCCGCCTGATCCAAAGGCAAAATTCTCCCACAAGAGATGCACTGAAATGTTCCGTCTTTCCTGGCGTCACGTAAACGGATAAAGCGGCTGAACACAGTATCCAACTTGTTCTTCAGATTAGGAGACTTCTTCTTTAAATCAGTCGTTTTCTTTTTCCACATCATGCCTTTGAGTTATTAAGCGGTATTGTTCGTCACTTCGAAACCGGATGGCGTTTTCGTACCAGACATCATTGGCGGCCTGATACGCCTGTACACCGTTTATACGGTCTTCATCTATCAGTCGGGCAATAATGGCGGAACCTCTATAGGCGGTATCCCAAAACAAAGCTAAATCACCGATCCTGGGAGTCTGCTCTATATGGTCCGTTTCCTGACAGAAGAAATCTGAAAGATTCTCCGGTTCAAATGTGATTATTAACCTATTGTCTACAGCCTCAACAGAGGCATGCCGACATTCGGGGGGAATACTAAAGTTTTGTATCTTCATCTTATTGGTCCAGTTTTATTCTGTTAAGAGTCATACGGAATCCATTTAGATTCCGTATGCCAGCTCTTTTATTTAGCTATCTTCAAAAACTCAGGAGCAATTCCATAAAGCGGCGTTTTCCCATCCCACCGGTCAATGAACTGCTTATAAAGAATCTCTTTCGTTAATCCCCTTGACCGGATAATAGCCTGCTCGGTTTTCAGTTGTTCGAGTTCATTAAGCTTTTTCTGCTCCTCAATCTGCTGGTCTAAAACCGAAATATTAGTGTTTACCTCATTTCGGCTATCAATCTTTTCCTTAACCTTATCTGAAAATTCCAATTGAGCGGAAAAGGTTAACAATTGCAGTCCACGTTTATCAAACTCTTTCTCAACGATTTGCTCCAGACGCTTTTCAAAGACAAGCGATCCGCCATCTGCCATAAGACTGTCGGTTTTGTACTTCCGGCTCTCTTCCTTTATAAGATCGTAGATGCGGGGTTCTAATATGTTATCTTCCAATGACTGCATAAAACCGTCTTTTCCGGTTTCCGTTTCGGCTTTATCAATATGTTTGTTATCAAACACGACATCTATAGCACGACTCTTTATTACCTTGTAAGAGTATGAAGGACGAGCGCTAAATTCAGTATTATCAGCCGCCTTTAATGTTACCGGTGCACTGAACTCTCCCCGCTGGTCAAACAACGGAACCTGGAACAACTCTGTCCCCCCATCCCACGTTGAAACCCTGCCGGAGACCACCTTAAAATCTTCCTTGCCTTGCTTGCCGTAGTTTTCCATAAAGACGCCGGCATAGTTAGGGGCAACTCTTTCACATGAAACCAATACAAATAATAAGGTCATAAAGACCAACATTAAACTAATCAACTTTTTCATTTTTGATAATTTTAGTAAGTTTGTAAATAAAGAAAATTATTGTGGCTGTAATTATTGCCACGCCCAGCCATGCGTGGAGATGATTAAACACCCTATTGCCGATAGCGATGCCCACTATCAGGACTGTAAATGGCTTGATATACTTATTCATATCTGTTCTGTTTTAGTTTTACTCTATTCTATTTAAAATCTCTTTCCGTATAACCTCCTTTGCATTAAAGTAAAAGAGTCCTTTCTTCAACCGTCTAATGTCCTGCATAGGCATTTCATTGATGTAGAAGTAAAAAGCTTCGTACGGGTCGCTGAAATTTCTTGCAAGCGCATTATTAGGCTTGTTGTTCATATAGCGTTCTATGGAGACAATCATGCGCTTTGCATATCCAGGAAACATCTTAAACTCTTTCTGCATCTGTTTACATCCTGCAAGGGGACAACCAACACATCCATGACGAGAAAGATTGTAAGGCGCATCGTAATACTTAGAATACGGAAGGTTGTATTTTCGGATATAGTTCCAAACATCAGTTTCTGACCAGTTTAGAATCGGAAGGATATGTTTTGCACCTTTCATCCACTTACGCGCATCGCATTGTTCTGGTTCATATAATGCTCTCAATTGGCTTTCTTCTGACCTCATTCCCTCGATTATGCGCTGACCGATACCGTATTGCTCCTTCAACTTCTCACAGCAAAAACGCCTCATTCTGCCGGGTAAACCTTTAGTTTCTATCAACTGAAAAAAAGATTGCTTCGGTTGAAGTATCCGAACCTGTGAATAATTCTTCTTTATAAAACTGATTGTTCCGGGCGGGTCAACGGTAGTATTTGCGTAAGAAGCATTATACTTTATGCCGGAACGCTCTGCAAGGTCAAGAATTACAACACTATCTTTACCACCAGAAAAGCCTAAACACATCGGATCGTCACGTTCCATGCTGCGAAGGAAGTCGATTGCTTGCTGCTCCTTTTTATTCATTTCTAAACTGTTTTACGCTAATTGTTTATCAAATCCTTTAATACATTCAAATAGGTATTTTGCAACGCAAGGATTAACAGCATTTCCTATCGAGCCGACTCTGTGTGTCCAATTGGGAAACCCATCATCATTTCTAACAATGCTATGCGCTGGGATTTCAAGAATCCTTTTTGCGCAAGTATATCCGACACTCGTATCTGATGTCCACTCTTTAAATATCGAGTTAAAGCGTCCATCGTTACAAATGTCGCCTTGTAATCCGATTTTGTCGGAGTAGGCAATAAGGTAAAGTCTTTCCCTTTTGTGCGGGTATCCAAAAGCGTAGTTTGATATACATTGCCATTCCGCATTAAACCCGATTTTGGAAAGATCGCATAAGACTTGCTCAAGACCGGAAATAGTGAGAGCTGGCGAATTTTCAATGATGACGTATTTAGGTCTAACTTCCCGTACAATTCGATACATTTCGCTCCATAACCCGGAACGCTTCCCTTTAATACCTTCACGCTTTCCGGCAACGCTGATGTCTTGACACGGAAATCCTCCACTAATGATGTCCACATATCGGAGACCGGTTGTTTTTGTAATATCTGTGAATCTTTCTGCATAAGGAAATTTGGTTTTTAATATTTCACCTTGAAATTTTTCTATCTCACAATTCCACAAAGTATCAATTCCGGCCATCTCAGCACCTAATTCAAAGCCACCGATCCCACTAAATAGAGAACCGTGTGTTAGTTCACTTTGCTTCATTTCTAAACTGATTTGAATTTAATAGGCGATTGAATCATAGAACCGCCGATTACGCAAATACTCCTTTACCACATCCGATGAAGTGGCACGATCACCGATACGATCATGGATGTACTGGTACTTCTCAAAACTCATACCTGAGAGGATATCATCATTCATCTCTACGTTGCCGGCATAGATGCAACCGGCAACCGTAACTATGCTTATGATGACCGTAAACAGGTGCTTGGAAAGACTATTCATGTTCTTCATCGGTTCGTTTATTTTTAAGAATTGAATCAATATCACTTATTTTATAGCGACGCTTCCCGCCTATCTCAACAGGACATAAGTATCCCTTTTTGTTCCAACTCCATAAAGTACTACGATTAACACAAAGCATCTTTGCGGTTTCATTGACGGTTAAATACTCTTCATCCGACTTCATATTAGAGGCCAAAACCTCTTTGATCGTCTGTTTTATAATATGATCCGCAAACTCTTTCAAATCAGTAGATTTTATTGTTACACTTAAATTTGAATCACTACTCAGTATTTCTTTAATGCTCATTTGTTACCTCCTTTCCTCGCTGATTACCATTCAAAATGTAGTCATAAAGCCTCTGAGCGTCTTCTATCCGGAGATATACCTGATCTTTGCGGGTCTGCTCTATGCAGTATTTACGAAGTTCTATATCACTAAAAGATGAAGGCGGCGTAATGGTACCTTTAGGCGTGGTGCTTTCGGGGCTGAGGCCGGATTTAGATATACTCTCTGATTTGAGATTAAGCTCTTTTTCGAACCCATATAGTAAGTATTTTGCCTCATTGTTATAGCCACTATCAATCGTATTCCTACATCCTTTTACGGATTTGTCGATTGAGCCCCTTATATTGCAACTTTGCCAAATGACAGCCACTCCAAGTACCAGCACGAGGGCGGCAATTAATGTTAAAAAGATAATTGTTCCTGTAGTCATTGTTATTTCTCCTTATTTTTTTAATTGGTTATTACTCAAATTCTATTGATTCATCTCCCCGGTAATGATCCGCGAAACATACCGGACATACTGTTATCATTTTAGTGCCGGGATGTTCGGCTATGATAGCCTCAACTTCGATACTGATACCTTCTCCCGGTTCTATTTCGACTCCGCAATCTTCGCAATGAAGATGATCGGGAGGGCATTTGCACAGATCAGGACAGAGGCGGCAATTGCCGATACAGTTCGGTTTTTCTTCCACTGTCAATCTTTCCTATTTTAATCTCATTACTGCTGTTGTATCAATCCTGCCGGCGCTGGACACACTAAATAGATATCCTTTCTTTTTCAGCTTAATAGCTGCATTGCGGATAGAGTACTCTTTGAAATCTTTGATGTTGATTTCAATAACTTCTTTTACGGACATATTAGCCAATGTTCCGATCAATGATTTTTTGGTCACGAAATTTGTTGTTTCCATAATTTAATATTATAATTGTTGATTATTTCGAATTGTAATTCGTGGTTAATAGGGTTTGATATTAATCACGATGCAAATATAAAGATTATATTCTTTTATATTCATTTTATCAAAGAATATAATCTTTAATTAACACTTATTAAAAAACGCACTATGACAGTCAAAGAGAAAATCAAAGAATTCCTTGATTATAAAGGGATTTCACCGACATCAGCAGAACGAGAATTAAATTGGGGAGTTGGCGCTTTCACCAAGCCTAAAAGCATAACCGTAGATAGAGCTAAAGAATTTCTTCTTTTATACACTGATTTATCCTCTGAATGGCTATTCCGTGAAATTGGAGAAATGATCAGGCCTACAATAAATGAAACCAAAATATCACCCATCAACGTCGATGGTGAATTAACAAATACAGAAATGGAAAAAGAAATCAAGAGATTAAGAGCATCGATAGACGCTCTCATCGAAAAGAATGAAAGGTTAGAGGCTGAATTAGCCAAGTATAAAGAAAAAGAAAGTCTGAATAAAGGACTTGCAAGCTAACACTCATACCTAATATTGATAACAAAATTATAAAAAAGAACCAAACCTAACGCCTATGGGTGGGAGGGTGGATATTAATTAATCAATGCTAAAACCTCAAGATATGGAATGGATTATTATGGGATTACTCGTTTTTATTGTTGCCGTAATATTGATTTTGAAAAGTGATTGGCAGAACGAAAAAGATAAAATTCTGAAATCTCAAGAGCATATATCACGGCGAAACGAATTAACCGAATCTCAGCAATATTATATCGGAGATAAATGCATCGGTCTATCAGCACGTAAGGGATACGGTAAATTTCCAATAGCTGGGGCGTATTACAGAGATCTTCCAATTACCATGGTAGGAAAGTTTAACGGTTATGCAATTGCGCAAACTGACAATGAATATGATCAATATGCAATAGCAGTATACAACGATGCTGGAATCCATATAGGTTTCTTGCCTAGAGGGAACAAAAAGCAACATTCCTATATTATTGATGAAGGGGAAGATAAACGAGTTCACGCTTATGGTTATCTAGCGTGGCACGGATCAGGAATGTATGGAGAGGTGTGTGTCGAAACAGACAAGAATGCAGTCACAAAAAGGAATAAACCGTATATCACAGATTAACCGTCACGGATAAATGTAAATAACCGTAATAGCAACAACATTAAGGCTATAAACACATGAATATGGAATTGAAAGATTTTATAAAAGGGACTACAGTGGTTGAGGGTAATAGGGTTTGGCATCTGGAGACTTTCCTGTTTTCACGAACTGATACATAAGATCAGCTAATGCGATAGGGGTACCTTTTATACCATGCTCGTTCCCTTTAAACCAACTGAAGCATTCTACGGACAACTCTATACACCGAATACGTAATTCTTCGTCTGACATAATTAATAAAGTTTTTAAGTGAATATACAATATAACCGCTGCGTTGTCGGACAAATTAACTAATATAGTTATTAACCTAAATACACTACAAATGAAAATGCAAAAGAGCCCTTAAAAAATATTTTTAACCCGCGGTAATGTAATATGGCTCAATTACAATCCCGCATAAACAATCAAAAACTATGAATAAAAATCTGAAGAACAAACTGTATGTGATAATCTTCACATCACTACTATTCTACTCCTGTGGAGAAAATAATGTAATTGCTTCTTTTGATCACTCAACTAAAGCGGAGAGTTTTAAAGACATTTCTTATAAAATCCCCGTCTCGGATGCTGTCTTCACAGTCCTCGATGTGATTAACTCTACAAAAGGAAGTACCCGGAATGCTTCTTCGGCGGAAATCGAAAACATCGAGGTTGTAAAAACGACACCAGCAATAACCCGTTCATTGAAAGCAAATTCATTAAGTAGCGATACATTGCTATACATTATCAATTTTAAAGATGGAGGCTTTGGAGTAGCAGCGGCAGATAGCAGAACCGCACCTATTTATGCATACTCAGATAAAGGACACTTTAACTTAAAAGACACATGCCAGGTTCTTGCTTTAAAGATGTTCATAAAAAGTGCTATACACACTATTTTGTATGATATCAATAATCAAGGAAATAATCCGAGATTCGCTGAAACACCCGAAACCAGAAATGAATTACTAGAACAAGTAGGTCCTTTCATGGATATAGAGTGGTCACAAAACAACCCTTATAATAAAGAATGTGTCATTGGCACAGAATATGCCAAAGCCGGATGTGTAGCCATTGCAACAGCACAGATATGTGCATATAATAAATATCCAAATACATTCGAAGGATATAATTATGATTGGAATACCATTTATAAAATCAAAAGTAGTTCAGACCAATACAAGTACCCCGATGCAACGAATCAATTAGCGCATTTTATTAGAAGAGTGGGATTAAATGTAGGTATGAAATATGGAGTGAAAGAAAGCGGCGCTAAAAGTGAAAAAATCCCAGGTCTATTAAGAAAGATGGGCTATACATGTAGTGATTTAATTAGCTATAGCGACAAAGGACTAGTCGAGTCTTTAAAAGCCGGGCACCCAGTATACCAATGTGGATTTGATAAAGAAAGCGACTATTTCATCTTTCAAACACATTCAGATGGCCATGCATGGGTAGTGGATGGCTATCGATATGAAATGTTAAACATTAGAATATGCAGACCAAGAAGAGGCGAGATGGACTGTGACTCTGAAAAGAGACGTTTTCTATTTGTACGCAACAACTATGGATGGGGAGGGTTATATAATGGATGGTACCAGCCATTTGTTACAATGCCTGATACTAACGGAAAGAGAATCCCAACTTTCGCATTTAAACCTAGAATGATAACCAATATACACCGATGAAAAAAATATATATATTATTATTGTCACTTTTGACCCTTTGTTCATGCGAAGAGCAAAAAATAACAGGAGCTTTATTTTCAAAAAGCTTCCTACAAGGATTTATTGATATTAAAGAAATTGTATCCGGAAACATAAGCAACAACGATGAATTGTATTTTATGTTTCAAGGTGAAAATATTGCCAGGGGAAACCCGCTGTATGATGAACTTTGCACTAAATATGGTGATGTCAGCTATAATCGCTATATGGTTCCTTTCTCTAATCCGTGCCTAGTTGATACTATTACTTCACTTGATTTAATATGCAATACCGATTTTGACAATAACCATAAAAAGGGAAGTTCACTAAATGATATTGCAATACTGTATTATTCCTCACCATTGGAATTTATAAAAAGCGGGTATAAAGAATATCCTAAAACAGAAGACACAACACCCGCCCCGTATAGACCCTCTAAGGAATACTATCCTTATTCTAAGTCATTTTCAGATTTAAAAGGTGAAGAACTGATTCTTTTATATCAGATGGGTTATATTAAATTTCTGGTACACCCATTACAAAGTAGACAAAGTATCACTTTTAGGGTGCAGACAAAATCAGGAAAAACAATCTCAACTGATTTTGAACTTAACTTTACCCCAACAAAGAAATAAGGATCATCATAGCTATTCATTCGAATACCATAAAATATCCCGGGTCCTAATTGGCCCGGGATTTATTTATGCCTCTACTTGATTTAGGCAATGTTCCATTAGCTCATTAATCATCTATACGATGCAAAATGTTGTGCAAAAGTTGTGCAACCCCAATAAAACCAAAACGATAATCATCTTATATTTAAGAAATTAGCGTTTTTAAATGTACTCCCGAAGGGAATCAAACCCTTATCTTAGGTACCGGAAACCTACATTCTATTCGTTGAACTACAGGAGCATTGTTTTTATGCGACGACAAAAGTATAAAAAATCTTCGCATTTTCCTAATGATTCACCTTTTTTTGTAGTATTCATCTACCGAACGCTATATTATCAAATATTATTTTGCAACTCTTATGCTATATAAAACGATCAATTTGATAACATTTTAGCCTATTATTCATACAGATATAGATATTATTCATATCTTTGCCGACAAATAACAATCAATAAACCTATGAGTTACCTAATAAAACCTCAGAATTATAAACCTTTGCTTGACCTGAAACAGACAGAACTGGGCATCAAACAAATTAAAGAGTTCTTCCAGCTGAATCTTTCTTCGGAGCTGCGTCTGCGCCGTGTCACAGCCCCACTCTTCGTACTCAAAGGAATGGGTATCAATGATGACCTGAACGGTATAGAACGTCCTGTCTCATTTCCCATCAAGGACCTAGGCGATGCACAAGCGGAAGTAGTACACTCACTCGCTAAATGGAAGCGCCTGACCTTGGCAGATTATCACATTGAACCGGGTTATGGTATTTATACGGACATGAATGCCATCCGCTCGGACGAAGAACTGGGCAATCTGCATTCACTTTATGTAGACCAGTGGGACTGGGAACGGGTAATTACTGCCGAAGACCGTAATGCCGACTTCTTAAAAGAGATCGTAAACCGCATTTATGCCGCTATGATCCGTACGGAATATATGGTGTACGAAATGTACCCGCAAATCAAACCTTGCCTGCCACAGAAGTTGCACTTTATCCATTCGGAAGAATTACGCCAGTTGTATCCCGATATGGAACCTAAATGCCGCGAACATGCCATCTGTAAAAAGTATGGAGCCGTATTTATCATCGGCATCGGTTGCAAGCTGAGTGATGGCAAGAAACATGACGGACGCGCCCCGGACTATGACGACTATACCAGCAAAGGGTTGAACGACCTACCCGGACTGAACGGTGACCTGTTGCTCTGGGACGATGTGCTGCAACGCTCCATTGAGTTGTCTTCAATGGGTATCCGTGTAGACAAAGAGGCTCTTTTACGCCAGGTGAAGCAAGAGAATCAGGAACAAAGACTGGAACTCTATTTCCATAAAAGATTATTGAATGATACGCTTCCACTCTCTATCGGCGGCGGTATCGGACAATCGCGTTTGTGCATGTTCTACTTACGCAAAGCTCATATCGGCGAGATTCAGGCAAGTATCTGGCCGGAAGAAATGCGTCGTGAATGTACAGCCCTTAATATACACCTTATTTAATAGCCTATGAACGTACAAATAGAAGAGAGCTGGAAAACTCATTTAGAACCAGAATTTGAGAAGGATTATTTCCGCACACTGACTGAATTTGTCAGAAGTGAATATAGCCAGTATCAGATCTTTCCCCCGGGAAAGTTGATATTCAATGCATTCAATTTATGTCCGTTTGATAAAGTAAAAGTAGTCATTATCGGTCAGGACCCCTACCATGGTCCCGGTCAGGCACACGGCCTTTGTTTCTCGGTGAATGACGGAGTAGCCTTTCCGCCTTCTCTGGTGAACATTTTCAAAGAAATAAAAGAAGATATCGGCACGCCAGCCCCGTCCACCGGTAACCTGACAAGATGGGCCGAACAGGGTGTCCTGTTGCTGAACGCCACCCTGACAGTACGCGCCCACCAGGCCGGTTCGCACCAACGTCGCGGTTGGGAAGAGTTTACAGATGCCGCCATCCGTGTCCTGGCCGAAGAAAGAGAAAATCTGGTATTCATCCTTTGGGGAAGTTATGCACAAAAGAAAGGTGCCTTCATTGACCGTAACAAGCATTTGGTACTCAGTTCGGCACATCCCTCTCCCCTCTCTGCCTACAATGGCTTCTTTGGGAATAAGCATTTCAGTAAAACAAACGAATACCTGAAAGCCCATGGAAAAACAGAAATAAACTGGTAAACAGAGCAAACTATCAAACGATAGTCGATAAACAGCCGGCAATTTATGCTTAAAATTTCTATAGCATAAATTGCCGGCTGTTTATCGTTCGTCCATCAGATATTTAATACCACTGAATATTACTTTGAGTCTGACTTCTCTTATCCCACTTCAAGTCACGCAGGATACTTGCCGTAGCCCGAATCGTAAAATTATAATAGCGATAGCGGCCGAAAGGCGAAATACTGGCAGACATATTGAAGCAATGCAAATCACGTGTAATCGTGCAAGAAGTCTGAGTGATCTCCTTTGCCTCGAAATCATATCCGGAATTGAATGTAAACGACCAATTATTGGAAATCTTCAGGTTACCCGACATGTTGATATTTTGCGTATACTTAAACGGATAACGCATCGTATTACGATTGATCGGCTTACTACGATCCTCGGAAATACGGAACGAATAGTTCACATTCAGCGACCATGGCATCTTAAATACCTGATAACCGTCACGATCCGCCTGTGCTTTTTCTACCCTCTTCTCAGTAACCGCTTCGTCACCGGTAGAATTTCCTTTTTCTTCGTCGGCACCGTCCTTTTTCTTCTTTTGATCGTTATCCTTATCTTTCCCGAACAACTTCTTCCAGGTATCATTATTGAATGTATAGTTGATGGAAGATCCCCATCCCTGGAAACGCCCGAAGCGGCCATAAGACCATTCGGTGCGGTCACCCACTATTACATTACCCGACTTATCGAATGTATAGGCATAGGTTGCGAATACCGCGTTCATATTCAGCGTATAGTTATTAAACTTCTTGAACTTCATACGCAAACGCATATTCAGGTTACTCCATGGTTGCTTCTTTGCAGCCATATTATAAGAAAGATTGAAACCGATTTCATCAATCAAACTGACTTTCACAAGAGAGTCTTTCTTGTTACGGTATTTCATCTCCAAGTTGTTCGACACATCAAAACTAACCGTTCCGGACTTCTCACGCGGAGCTGTACCAAACTGCTGACTGGAATAAGGCGAGTAATACTGATCATTACCGTCTGCATCACGATAATATTCCCAGAATTGCCCGAAACTTGGAGAGCCATTCAATGAAATCTGCGGGGTAAAGACATGGCGAATCTGTATCTCTTTTTTCTTCATAAACAGCGGCTGGTACATACCATACATCTTGGTACTTAAAGCCAGGCTGGCCGAATAGTTGAACACCCGATAGAATCCATGAATCGTATCACCGGGGTGTGTATCCCATTTCCGGGTAGTTTCGTCATAGCTCTTCATCACCTTACGGGTATACCAACGTTCAGTGTAATTAAATGAAGGTACCACCTGCAAATACTTGAAAAGAGTGAAAGTTGCCTGTACCGGGATGTTATGCTGCATTGCATTCTCCCATTCCCTGAAACCGGCTTTAAACAAACGGTCGTCTTTTGTCTTCAGGCTGTTGGTCAAACGTCCCGAATAACGCAATGAGATCTTTTCGTACCAACGCTCCTCACCTACCGCACGTTTACGCTTAAAAGGGAAAATAGTACTCAGAGTAATATTCAAGTCAGGCAGGGTGACAGCAATGGAAGAGTCACGCATGGTTTGCGCTATGTTGAAAGTACCCGCGAGTGTCAACTTCTGATCCGGGAAACTACGAGAGTAGCTTACACTCGAAGTTTTTGTATTCTGGGTCATCAACTGAGAATTATAGAGGTTGTTGATATTGGTACGTTCGTAACTACTGGTAGCGAAGTTTACACTTGCCGAGAAAGTGCTGTTGGGACTCGCCTTCTGGTCTTGCCGGTGATTCCACACAATCTTGAAGTCTTTAGCAACCGAGTAGTCCGGCATACCTTTATCCCCAAGTTTGGTTACCTGATAGCCGGCCTGTAACGAACCGGAATATTTATAACGCTTGTTATAATTGGTTTCCATATTGGCGGCCCATGAACCTTTAGTAAAAATATCGGCAGTCAGCTTGAGGTCCATCAGATCACTGACAGCAAAATAGTAACCACCACCGGTCAAACCGAAACCACGGCTGGAGTCATCCATATAACTCGGCATGACAAAGCCCGAAGAATAGCTGCTGGAAAACGGAAAGAAGAAAAACGGTACGGCCAAAGGCAACGGTACATCTTCCACTACCAGATAAGCAGGCCCCGTTACCACATTTTTCTTAGGACGGACCTTGGCTTTGGTCAACTGCATATAGAAGTGCGGATGATCGTGGTGGTCGCAGGTCGTATATCGTCCATTCTCCATGAACAGTTCATCGTTTGCGCCTTTCTTCGCATTGTTACCTACCACGTAGCCTTCCCCCTGCTGGGTAACGACGTTATTGATAAATCCTTTTTTACTCTTGAAGTTATACCGGATAGCCTTCGTTTCATAAGGAGTCTCTCCATCCTTAAACACCGGTTTCCCCTTCTCCACTCCCACAGAGTCGATCACTCCACGGGCATAGACCGTACTGCTGTCCATGTTCATGGTGATAATTTCGGCTCCCAGTTCGATGTTCTCGTAGTTCACCTTTCCATCTCCATACAAATGGGCAAATCCTCCTTGTGTAAAGACAATAGAGTCATTGGCAGAATATACAACGGGAGCGTCCAGGGGTTGTTTCTTTTTCTTCACCGATTCCGCCGACAATGTATCGGCCTTCAATACATTGGCTTTCAATGTATCGTTTTTCAGTGTGTCGACTCTCAGTGAATCGTTCTTTGGGGGTGAATAGACCACCGGCCCTTTCAACTCCCTGACACGGCGACGCTGAGCCATAGCTTCGTACGGAAGCATCAGGAGGATCAACAGTAGTATGGATGATATTATCGTATTTGCTTTCAATGGCGTCATTAACTAATAGAGTTTACGCTTGAAGGGGCAAAAGTACACAATCTTCACCAAATATACTTGAGAATCTTCATTTTTAATTCTTTTTTAGGCACTAAAGAAATAGCTTACACCAATTGTTAAAACGTTGCAAACCTTCATCTCCATACTTGGCGATGCTCTTACGAGCCCCCTCCACAGTTTTCTCACGGTCGAGATGGGTTTTCGAAAAAAACTTGTCGGCAAAGCAAATCACTTGTTCTTCCATACTCACCGGCAACATTTCGCGATGGGGGACAGGAAGTTTTTGATCCATAATATCTTTCAGTGAAAGTCCCGCCCCGGTATGCCGTTCACAGACTAATGCGTGTCGAGGGAAACCTTCCTTACGGACAAGCCCGGCTCCGAGATATCCATGACAAATGTAAGGTTCCGTCCCAAAACATTGAATACCCGGAGCATGTGTCAGGAAGATACCAATATCATGCAGCATGGCGGCTTCTTCCAGAAAGACAGTATCCAGATTCAGTTCCGGATGTTTTCCGGCGATCCATAGAGCTTTATCAGCCACCGACCGGCTATGCACGTTCAAAATATGTTTCAGTTCATTATCCTGAGGATAATATTTGTCTATCAAATCAAGCACTTTCATATTCTATTATTCATTAATTCAAAAACCACTTGCCATTGGTTTCCGGAATGGAACCCCTTCATAAGCCAAGTGTGTTCGATTGGTTTCTTAAGCACATTTCTTTCCTTCTTTACCCCTCTTTCCCGGCCTTGTTTAGTGGGCCCGGGTTCATGTACCCATCAGCTCGGATACCCGAACCCGCTGATGAACAAGTCAAAAGTCGTTAATACTCCCATTCAGGCTTATCCAAGAGGGCAAACCGGCTAAACAAATTAACTTCTCCCACATAGAAAACAAGTCATGAATGAGGAAGGTTCCTGCCAAAGGCAAAGATAACAACTGTTTTTTAATACAGAATGAAGATAATCAAAAGAATTGATTGTATATTTGTGCATTTCATAGTAACCCGGAAAACGGATCTGATATCATATTAAAAACAATCCAATATTTATTCCTATGACAAAACCTTCTTACAAACAGTGGATAGCAGCCTGTACTCTCACGAGTACATTGCTATTGGGAGCTTGCGGTTCCGCTCCCGTTACCAGAGACGCATCAATCGTACCGTTGCCTAACCAAATTCAACAATCCGGCAACGCTTTTGTACTAACCCCGAACACTACAATCGGTACCACCGACCCGGAATTACAGCCAGCCGCCCAATACCTGAAAGAAATTCTTTCGGCCGCCACGGGCTACGACCTTCAGGTTAAAGAGGGCAAGGGGACAATCACTCTTGCGAAAGCCAACATCGAAGGAAAAGAAGGTGCCTATACACTTTCGGCAAAATCAGACCGGATAGACATCACAGGCAACTCTTATGGAGGGGTGATAGCCGGTATCGAATCGCTTCGCCAGTTATTCCCACCGCAAATCGAATCCAAACAAATCGTAGACAGTGTGGCATGGGCCATTCCCACGGCAGAGATTCAAGACGCCCCCCGATTCGAGTGGCGCGGGATTATGCTCGATGTATCCCGTCACTTCTACACCAAAGAGGAGGTAAAAGAATTACTCGACCTGATGGCACTCTACAAAATGAATAAGTTCCACTGGCATCTGACAGACGATCAAGGTTGGCGCATCGAAATAAAAAAATATCCGTTACTGACGGAGAAAGGCGCATGGCGTACCTTTAATTCACACGACAGATCGTGTATGAAGTCCGCTAAATCAGAAGACAATCCGGATTTTCTGATTCCGGAAAACAAACTCCGCATCGTCGAAGGCGACACATTATATGGCGGATACTATACGCAGGAGGATATCAAAGAAGTGATTGAATATGCCAAAGTACGCGGGATAGATATCATTCCCGAAATTGACATGCCGGGACATATGTTGGCTGCTGTCAGCAACTATTCCGGAGTAGCCTGTACCGATAAAGTAGGCTGGGGAACCACTTTCTCCTCACCCGTCTGCCCCGGAAAAGAATCGGCAATGGAATTCTGTAAGAATGTATATAGTGAACTGATCGACCTGTTTCCCTACAAATATGTACACATCGGAGGAGATGAAGTTGAAAAAGCAAACTGGAAAAAATGTCCCAATTGCCAGAAACGTATGCGGGATAATCATCTGAAAACCGAAGAAGAGCTGCAATCCTGGTTTATCCACGATATGGAGAAATTTTTCAATGCAAAGGGGAAAGAGATGATCGGCTGGGACGAAATCATCGAAGGCGGACTGAGCCCGACGGCTACCGTAATGTGGTGGAGAAGCTGGGCAAAAGATGCTCCCGCAAAGACAACTCAACAGGGGAACTCCATCATTTTCACTCCAAACGGACAGTTCTATCTGGATTATCAGGAAGACAAAAACTCTGTACGCAATATTTATAACTTCAATCCGGCAATCGAAGGATTGACTTCCGAACAACAGGCATTAGTCAAAGGCGTACAAGGAAATATCTGGTGTGAATGGATTCCTTCACGCGAACGCATGCAGTATATGGCTGTTCCACGCTTGCTGGCTATTGCCGAACTGGGTTGGAGCCAACCCTCACAAAAGAACTGGAATGACTTTGCACAACGCATGGCAAACCAATTCGAACGCCTCAACATCATGGGTATCAATTATCGCATCCCCGACTTGGAAGGCTTCCATCGCAACAATGCTTTTATCGGTGAAGGAACCGTAAAGGTAACCTGCCTCGATCCCAATGCCGAAATTCATTATACGACGGACGGCAGCACTCCTACTCTGCAATCGCCTAAATACGAAGGGCCTATTCAAGTAAAAGAAACAACGGACTTTACGTTCCGCACCTTCCGTCCCAACGGAAAAGCCGGTGACATCTCCCGGACACGCTTCATCAAGAGCGAATATGCTCCGGCTACGACTGTCACTCCCTCTGCCAAAGGATTGCAGGCTGAATGGTATGAGTTTAAAGGCAACAAGTGTGCAGACATCACTAAAGCACCGCTGAACGGAACTTACCCGATAGAAAAAGTTATGATTCCCGAAAAGGCAAAAGGAAATATAGGACTGGTTATCAAAGGGTTTATTAATGTACCGAAAGACGATATCTATACCTTTGCCCTTTTGTCGGATGACGGCAGTACGCTGGTAATAGACGGTGAACAGGTGATCGATAACGACGGACCACACGGGCCGCGTGAAGTTATCGGCCAGAAAGCATTATCGAAAGGGTATCATCCGATAGAAGTACGCTATTTTGACCAAAACGGTGGTCAACTGAAAATGACGGTAACCGGCACTGAAGGAAACGAAATTCCGGCAAGTGACTTATATGCAAACTAACATTATTGCTCAAAGGATAAATTGACATGACACACAAGGGTGTGTCATGATCCACCACAGAGTAGCACCGAATTCGACAGATCGAACTTAATCTATTATTGATAAATGATATTTATCTGTGTAAATCGGTGTACTCTGTGGTGAATACGAGTTTAGGTACACCCTCCGATACACGGATTATAATTCAGTTCCGCTCCATAACACAAAAAATCGATATCATGATAAAACTTAAACTAAGCATTCTTGTATGGGCGATCGGCCTATCGATGACCGCCTTTTCTCAAACAACTTCGTCCTTGCGGGCGAAAGTGTTAACCTTGAACGACTATCCGGATGCTCTCCGGTTGTGGGAGTTATATAACGATTCCGCTTCTGTAGAACAAAAAAAATCCGTCATAGAAGACAACCGGGAATTTATATTTCTTTTTGATAGACACGTGTATGTTCCCCCCAAGGGTGATAGCAATCTCCTATATATACAAAATTGAAATGTTCATAATAGCCTGTATGAGTTGTACACAAGTATAAATTCCCGAAGCCTAACCGCCGGGTATCCTCTTCTACTGCTTTGATTAGTAAGTTTCCGTAATTATGCCCTCTATACTGCTCTTCGATGAATAAAGCAACCAACCACGGGTATAAGTCCATACGTGAATTAAAATCATTTGTGGCAAGTCCGGCACAACCTATAATTTCTCCTTCTCCATTTATCAGAAGATACCATTGTGGCAGAGGAGATTCCGACTCCAAACAAGTTCTGAAACAGTTATCATAAACCATTCTACTATTTTCGTCAGCCCACTTCTTTTGGAAATAAGCAATAGCCTCCTCTAAATATTGAGGGCTTTTCCGTAATGAAATAATATCCATAATTATAATCTTATTTATTAGCCGCTTACATTATTACTGCATTTTTCACTCTCTTTCTTTCTCTTCTTCCAAAGTTGCCAGCTATTAATAATGTTTTGCCACAATACATAGCTTCCCGGCCCTACAGCAGAAAGTGGATTCAGATAAGTATGAGCCATCCAGATGGCAAGAATAGTATTCTTTTGCCCTAAAGCCTGTCCACCACTAATACGATCGTTGTATATACTGCCCAATGTTTTACCCAGAAAAAATTGAAGACAACATGCTATCAGGGCGACAACCGCAATCATAATCTCCGTAAGTCCGTCTGCCGGATCATTAATCAAAGAATAAAGCGTTTGTGCAGTAACAATAGCAAGAGAAATTCCCCATAAATAAAAGGCCAGTTCATGATAACCCAACAGCACTTTATGCACTTTGGGAATAAACCTCTGCAAGAACCAGGCTGCTAAGAAAGGACAGATCAATAAAGGAAAAACCTTACTGAGAATCACCAGAAAAGCATCTATAAAACTAATACCGGGATTGGCCTCTATCAATGGAAACAGGATCGGAACAGCAATTGCAGCTCCAATATTGGCTATCAATGTATAAGTTGTCAGACTGGCGGCACTTCCCCCCAACTTCGATGTAATAACGGCAGCCGCAGTAGCCGTGGGGCAAATAACACAAACCATCGCTCCTTCTGCCACAATTTTATTAAAACGATAAAGTAGCAGATAAACAATCAAAGATCCGAATATCTGAATCAATAAAAGCCATAAGTGTAACGGCTTCGGTTTTAAGTCACGCGGAGATACCTTACAAAAAGTGAGAAGCAACATAGTGAAAATCAGTATCGGAGTAAGGAAAGAAAAGCTGATAAATACCGGATAACCAACAGCACCTACCAGCATAGCTATCGGAAGCGTCCAATTTTTCAAGAACTTCAGCATTGTTATATCGTTTAAATTTCAGGTGCAAAGTAACGTAAAAAACTCAAAACTTAACACTAAATAGTGAGTTTTCAACAAATTTCTGCTACATTTGCACATTATTTTATATGGAACTACGTAGACCACACATATTATATATATTGATTTGCCTTTGGCTACTCGTTTCTCCATCAAACGTCAGTAGCGTCTGGGCAAAAGATTTCGTTGTAGTTATTGACGCCGGACATGGCGGTCACGATCCCGGAGCCATCGGAAAGATATCCAAAGAAAAGAATATCAATCTGAAAGTAGCATTGAAATTGGGTAATCTGATCAAACAAAACTGCAATGATGTGAAGGTGGTCTATACCCGTAGCAAAGATGTATTTATACCACTTGACCGCCGTGCAGAGATTGCCAACAATGCAAAAGCCGACCTGTTTATTTCAATCCACACCAACGCTCTGGCCAATAACCGGACCGCAAAAGGTGCTTCCACATGGACATTAGGTCTAGCCAAATCAGACGCCAACCTGGAAGTGGCCAAACGGGAGAACTCTGTAATTTTATATGAAGATGATTACAAAACTCGTTACGCCGGATTTAACCCCAATTCCGCAGAATCGTATATTATCTTCGAATTTATGCAAGACAAATATATGGAGCAGAGTGTACACTTGGCTTCATTGGTTCAAAAACAATTCCGCCATCACTGTAAACGGGTGGACCGGGGAGTACATCAGGCCGGATTCCTTGTATTGAAGGCTAGTGCCATGCCAAGCATTCTGGTTGAACTCGGTTTTATCTCTACACCTGAAGAAGAACGTTATCTTAATACAGAAGAAGGAAGTTCTACTTTGGCAAAAGGTATATATCGGGCATTTCTCTCTTATAAAAGAGAACACGAAATCCGTTTGACAGGCAGCAGCCGCACTGCACTTCCCAATGATGATGAAGTAACCGATACTGAGGTTGCACAGATAGACAGCACAGAAAGCGAAAACAAAAAGCCCCAAAATACTCCACGCACCGACAAGCTTGTAACAGAAGCAAAAACTCAACGCCCAATTGTTGTAGAAAGCACAACAAACGACTCTGAAATTACGTTTAAGATACAAATACTGACCTCTTCACGTCCACTATCTAAAAATGATAAACGACTGAAGGGATTGAAAGATGTAGATTATTACAAGGAAAATGGACTATACAAATACACTTACGGGGCATCGTCCGATTATAATAAGGTATTACGGACACGCCGTAATACAGTCACTCCATTATTTAAGGATGCCTTCATCATTGCATTCCGCAACGGAGAAAAGATGAATATCAACGAGGCTATAGCCAATTTTAAGAAAAGAAGAAATAAATAAAAAGACTAAATAACAAAACATGAAACTCATTACAAAAGAAGTCAGGATAGGAATAGCAGGTGTTGCGGCCTTGTGCTTACTCGTCTTCGGGATCAATTATCTGAAGGGCATCAACATGTTTAAGCCTGCCAGCTATTTTTATGTAAAATTCCATAATGTAAACGGTCTGGCACAATCGAGTCCGGTATTCGCCGATGGTGTCCGTGTAGGTATCGTCCGTGATATTGCTTACGATTACAATCAACCGGAAAATGTAATAGTGGAAGTAGAAGTAGATACTGACTTACGCATACCGAAAGGAAGCTCAGCCGAACTGGTACCCGAACTGATGGGAGGAGTAAGAATGAATATTTTATTGGCCAACAATCCTCGCGAACGCTATACAGTAGGCGATACGATTCCGGGAACGCTGAACAACGGCATGATGGAGAAAGTTGCAGCAATGATGCCCGCTGTCGAAAAGATGTTGCCCAAATTAGACTCTATCCTTACTTCACTGAACACAATCATGGCAGATCAAAGCATTCCGGCAACTCTGCATTCTATTGAAAAGACAACAGCCAATCTCGAAGTTACCAGCCGTCAATTGAAAGTATTGATGAACAATGATATACCACAATTAACAGGAAAGCTCAATACTATCGGTGATAACTTTGTTGTAATCAGCGGCAATCTGAAAGAAATTGATTATGCTGCCACATTCAAAAAAATAGACGCCACTCTTAGCAATGTAAAAATGCTTACAGAAAAACTTAACAGCAAAGACAACACTGTCGGATTACTGTTAAACGATCCACAATTATACAATAACCTGAACCAAACAACCATTAATGCAGCAAATCTGCTTGAAGACCTGAAGGAACATCCGAAACGATATGTTCACTTCTCTTTGTTTGGTAAGAAAGATAAGTAGAGAATACGCCTTAAATAGAATTTATCTAAATAAGCGTGTACCAAACGAGGATAGGATGAAATCCTTTAAAAGTCTATTCATAGACAGAAAGGATACGTGCACCAACTATCAGGTTAAAGAATAACAGGTGGACCGTCACGTGATAAGCAATTAATTAACAAGTAGTTATAAAAAAGCAATAGCTTCCCATGAGGAGTATTTTATAGGGAAATGATAAGTCACTGAAAGTAAACACATTATTCTTTCAGTGAGAAATACAAGAAAAAGGAGATTTGTTTTTCTCGAATAAGATTCCCAATTTTGCAACCGTAGAAGTTTTGCTTAATTAATAAATGTATTACAGCCGCTATGAGTGAATCGAGTCATGTCGGCCTATGGAACCGCTGTCTTGAAATTATTAGAGACAATGTTCCTGAGTCGACATACAAAACATGGTTTGTTCCCATTGTTCCTTTAAAATATGAGGACAAAACGTTAATCGTACAAGTTCCCAGCCAGTTTTTCTATGAATTTCTGGAAGATAAATTTGTGGACTTGCTACGTAAGACGTTATATAAGGTTATAGGCGACGGCACGAAGTTGATGTACAACGTGCTGGTGGACAAAAGTTCAGGGGCAACCGTGAACCAGGAGTCTACTACCCGCTCTACGGCTATTCCCCAATCCGGACTTCCCCGTGTTGATGAAAGGAAAGCTCCGGGCTTGCTGCGTGCACCGGCCGTTCAGGATCTTGATCCCCATCTAAATCCGAACTATAACTTTGAGACCTTTATTGAAGGATACAGTAATAAGCTTTCAAGAAGTGTTGCCGAAGCTGTTGCCGAGAATCCGGCAAAAACAGTCTTCAATCCGCTGTTCCTCCATGGAGCATCGGGAGTAGGAAAGACCCATTTGGCCAATGCCATCGGTACCCGCATCAAAGAGTTGTATCCGGACAAAAGAGTGCTTTATGTTTCAGCACATTTATTTCAGGTACAATATACCGATTCCGTACGTAACAATACAACGAATGACTTCATCAACTTCTACCAAACAATCGATGTATTAATTATTGATGATATTCAAGAATTTGCAGGTGTCACCAAAACACAAAACACTTTCTTCCATATCTTTAATCACCTACATCAGAATGGCAAACAACTGATATTGACTTCCGACCGTGCTCCTGTATTATTGCAGGGTATGGAAGAGCGCTTACTGACCCGGTTTAAATGGGGAATGGTAGCCGAATTGGAGAAGCCTACCGTAGAACTGAGAAAAAACATATTAAGAAATAAAATTCATCGGGATGGATTACAATTCCCTTCGGAAGTAATCGACTATATTGCTGAGAATGTTAATGAAAGCGTGCGTGACCTGGAAGGTATTGTCATTTCCATCATGGCCCACTCTACCATTTACAATAAAGAAATCGATCTGGACCTGGCACAACGCATTGTTCGTAAAGTCGTTCGTTGTGAGACAAAAGCTGTCACTATCGATGATATCATCAACGTAGTTTGCAAGCACTTCGATTTGGAGTCATCTGCTATCCATACCAAATCAAGAAAAAGGGAAGTCGTACAGGCACGCCAAGTAGCCATGTATTTAGCTAAAACACATACAGACTTCTCTACTTCCAAAATTGGAAAATTCATAGGCAATAAAGATCATGCCACCGTTTTGCATGCATGCAAAACAGTAAAAGGGCAATGTGAGGTTGACAAAGGATTCCGATCGGATCTGGAAAACATAGAAACTTTACTCAAGAAAAGAAACGTGAGTAACGGTGAACGGTAGACGATGAACGATGGACATACTGCAAAATAATGTAAGATGTTCATCGTCCATCGCTCGCCCCATTTATCGCTCACTGTTCATCGTTATTTAATCCATAAAGCCCTGCCGGCGAAGTACCTTCAACAGATTCTCAGACATAAATTCATTATCCTTCTTTGTATAGCGGACATCCGTGAATACTTGGGCCAGAGTCTCTTTCTGATTCTCTTCTATAAATAACTTGTTCTCAGGCAAAGATTCCTTATAAGCATATAACCGGTTTATATCTTCGGCGGTATAATCGTGATAGCTCTCTTCATGTATAATGCCCTCTATCGGCAGACGGTCTACCTGTTTCGGAGATTCCGCCGGATATCCCACAGTCACTGTAGTAATGGGAAACACCAACTCGGGCAAGTGCAAAGCATCGATGATCATTTGAGGATTATAGGTAGTAGTACCCAAATAGCAAATACCCAATCCGGCTTCCTCGGCAAGCGTACAGAAAGTCTGTGCAACCAATAAAGTATCCATAGCGGCATTCAAAAAGGACATTAAATTACCATATCCCGGCACCGCATTCCTTTCCTGACAATATTTGCAAAAACGACAAAAATCCGCGCAAAATGTCAATACAACCGGAGCCGCCTTTACCATCGGCTGATTAAAATGAGCCGGAGAAAGTATTTCTTTTTTCTCGGCATCACGGGTGACAACCACACTATAAAGCTGCATTCCACCCATCGTAGAAGCGCGAAATGAAGTTTCAAGCAAATCATTTAACAAATCCGGCGTAATATCTTTTTGCTGGTATTTGCGGATTGTCCTTCTGTTCTTAACTGTATCCATCATATCTTTTTTCTGCAAAGATATAAAAAGAATAATCATTCTATCTCATTTATAAAATAGAATAATTTTCTTTTTGGAAAACTTCAAGCGTCGAACAAAAGCATCATTCATTTGTTTATCAATTGCTTATCGTTTATAAACGGATAACTTAGTACCGGTTAATAAATTATCTCGTTTTTATTTTGATATACCAAAAAACATTCATAGCTTTGCAGGCACGTTTGTTAATGATAAGTAAGCTTCTACATATTTACTTATTAATAAAGAAATCTAAGACACATTGCATCGTGGAAAAGCAAATTTACTCTTACGAGGAAGCCTTCGAAGAATCTTTACGATATTTTCAGGGCGATGAACTTGCTGCGCGAGTTTGGGTAAACAAATACGCAGTAAAAGACTCTTTCGGAAATATTTACGAGAAGTCACCGAAGGATATGCATTGGAGACTTGCCAACGAGGTGGCTCGCATTGAAGCAAAGTACCCCAACGCACTAAGTTCCGAACAGTTGTTTGAGCTGTTTGATCATTTTAAGTATATCGTGCCGCAAGGTAGTCCGATGACAGGTATAGGTAACGATTATCAGGTTGCTTCACTTTCCAATTGCTTTGTGATTGGTATTGATGGTTCTGCCGATTCATACGGTGCCATCATCAAAATAGACGAAGAACAGGTACAACTGATGAAAAGACGTGGTGGTGTAGGTCATGATCTCTCGCACATCCGTCCCAAAGGTTCTCCTGTGAAAAACTCCGCTCTGACTTCTACCGGTCTGGTTCCGTTCATGGAACGTTATTCCAATTCCACACGTGAGGTTGCTCAAGACGGACGTCGCGGCGCACTGATGCTCAGTGTATCGATCAAGCATCCGGACTCGGAAGCATTTATCGACGCCAAAATGACAGAAGGTAAGGTAACAGGAGCCAATGTTTCAGTTAAGCTGGACGATGCGTTCATGTCAGCAGCCGTAGAAGGCAGAAAATATACCCAACAATACCCTATTGACTCCGATCACCCGACTACGGTAAAAGAGATCGAAGCTTCCAACCTATGGAAAAAAATTGTGCATAATGCATGGAAATCAGCAGAACCGGGTGTATTGTTCTGGGATACCATTATTCGCGAATCAGTGCCCGACTGTTATGCGGACCTGGGATATAAAACGGTTTCGACAAACCCTTGTGGTGAAATTCCATTATGCCCCTACGATTCTTGCCGACTGTTGGCCATCAATCTATATTCATACGTAGTCAATCCGTTCACCAAAGATGCCTACTTCGACTTCGATCTCTTCCATAAACATGTAGCACTGGCTCAGCGCATCATGGATGACATCATCGATCTGGAATTGGAGAAGATAGAACGTATCATAGAGAAAATCGATCAGGACCCCGAAAACGAAGAAGTGAAACACACCGAACGCGGACTGTGGGAAAAGATCTATAAGAAGAGTGGTCAGGGACGACGTACCGGTGTCGGTATTACAGCCGAAGGCGATATGCTTGCCGCTCTCGGAATGCGTTATGGAACAGAAGAAGCGACAGAGTTTTCAGAGAAAGTGCACAAAGCAGTCGCTCTGGGTGCTTATCGTTCATCAGTGGATATGGCCAAAGAACGCGGAGCATTCGATGTATATGACTCGGAAAGAGAAAAGAACAATCCGTTTATCAACCGCTTGCGCGAAGCCGACCCGGCATTGTATGAGGATATGAAAAAATATGGTCGCCGTAACATTGCGTGCCTGACCATCGCTCCTACCGGCACAACCAGTCTGATGACCCAAACTACCTCGGGTATCGAACCGGTATTCCTTCCGGTATACAAACGTAGAAGAAAAGTAAACCCGAACGATACCAACGTACGAGTCGACTTTGTTGACGAAACCGGAGATGCCTTTGAAGAATACATCGTATTCCACCACAAGTTTGTGACTTGGATGGAAGCAAACGGCTATGATCCGGCTAAACGATACACTCAGGAAGAAATAGACGAACTGGTAGCCAAATCACCTTATTACAAAGCAACGTCCAACGATGTGGACTGGCTGATGAAGGTGCGTATGCAAGGTAAAATTCAGAAATGGGTAGACCACTCCATCAGTGTGACCATCAACCTGCCGAACGATGTAGACGAAGAATTGGTAAACCGCCTGTATGTGGAAGCCTGGAAGTCAGGCTGCAAGGGCTGTACGGTTTATCGTGACGGTTCCCGTTCAGGAGTGCTGATCTCTGCGAAGTCCGACAAAGATAAGAAAGAGGAACTCCCTCCTTGCAAACCACCAACGGTAGTCGAGGTACGCCCGACAGTGCTTGAAGCCGACGTCGTACGCTTCCAAAACAACAAAGAGAAATGGGTGGCCCTGGTCGGCTTGCTCGACGGCAGACCTTACGAGATATTCACCGGTCTGCAAGACGATGACGAAGGAATCATTATTCCGAAAAGCGTAAATACCGGACGCATCATCAAGAACGTCGATGAAAACGGAAACAAACGCTATGACTTCCAGTTCGAGAACAAACGCGGATACAAAATGACCATCGAAGGTCTGTCTGAGAAGTTCAATAAAGAATACTGGAACTATGCTAAACTGATTTCAGGCGTACTTCGCTGGAGAATGCCGATCGAACAGGTGATCAAACTGGTAGGTTCGCTGCAATTGGACAGCGAGAACATCAACACCTGGAAGAATGGTGTAGAGCGTGCGCTGAAAAAATATGTGCAGGACGGAACAGAAGCCAAAGGCAAGAAGTGCCCCAACTGCGGAAACGAGACATTAGTTTATCAGGAAGGTTGCCTCATCTGTACCACTTGCGGTGCATCCAGATGTGGATAAACTTAGCCAAGTAAATGATTAATATGTAAGCAAAAAGTGTTGAAAGGAGCCCATAGGCTCCTTTCAATGTTTAATCATACAAAGAGCACAAACGTTTGCATACTATTTTAAAGTAGTTCGACGAAAGTAAAGATACGACATATGTAGAATATTTCTATACTTGCAAAATCATTAGTCAATAATTAAATCTAATATATATGATAGTTACATTTCATATTGAATATCGCACAAGCTGGGGAGAAGAAGTCAGAATATTAGGTTCTGTCCCCGAACTTGGGAAAAATAATCCGGAGCAGGCTGTAGCCCTTACCACAGTAGACGGCATTCATTGGAGCAATGAAATATCCATTCAATTGCCGGCCGAAGGGGTTGTCGAATACAGTTATCACATATATCGTGACGGTAAGGCCATCCGTACCGAATGGAACTCCTTTCCGCGACGCATCTATCTACCGGCCGACGTTAAGAAAAGCCTGCGCATCAACGACTGCTGGAAGAATCTTCCGGAGCAGCAATACTTCTACAGTTCGGCATTTACCGAAGCACTGCTGGCGCACCGCGAACGAAGCGCAATCCCCAAAAGCTACAAAAAAGGATTGATGATCAAGGCTTATGCTCCACGCATCAACAGCAAGTACTGCCTGGCCATCTGTGGTAACCAGAAAGCACTCGGCAACTGGGACCCGGACAAGGCATGGCCCATGAGTGATGCCAACTTTCCGGAATGGCAAGCCGAACTGGATGCTTCCAAACTGGAATTTCCACTAGAATACAAATTTGTATTGTACAATAAAGAAGAGAAGCGTGCCGAAGCTTGGGAGAATAACCCCAACCGCTATCTGGCTGCTCCCGAAATCAAAGCAAACGAGACATTGGTCATTGCCGACCGATATGCCTACTTTAATATTCCTTCCTGGAAAGGTGCAGGCGTAGCTGTCCCTGTATTCTCACTAAAGTCGGAAAAAAGTTTCGGTGTAGGAGACTTCGGAGACCTGAAGAGAATGGTGGACTGGGCGGTCAGTACCAACCAGAAGGTAGTACAGATCTTACCGATCAACGATACCACCATGACTCATACATGGACAGACTCTTATCCCTACAACAGCATTTCCATTTATGCCTTCCACCCGATGTATGCCGACCTTAAACAGATGGGCAACCTGAAGGATAAGGAAACTGCGGCCGCCTTCAACCGGAAGCAAAAAGAACTGAATGCACTTTCCGCCATCGACTACGAAGCTGTCAACCGGGTGAAATGGGAATATTTCCATCAGATATTCAAGCAAGAAGGAGAAAAGGTGCTGGATTCGAAAGCCTTCCGCAGCTTCTTCGAAGCCAACAAAGATTGGCTGCAACCGTATGCTGCATTCAGCTACCTGCGCGATTTATACCATACACCGAACTTCCGCGAATGGCCCCAATACTCGGAGTACAATGCTCAAGAGATTGAAGAACTGTGCCGCCCCGACACGGCGGACTATGCCCATATCGCCATCTACTTCTATATCCAGTTCAATCTTCACCTGCAATTGCTCGAAGCCACCACTTATGCCCGCGAGCATGGAGTAGTGCTGAAAGGGGACATCCCCATCGGTATCAGTCGCAACAGTGTAGAAGCCTGGACAGAACCTTATTATTTCAACCTCAACGGACAGGCCGGTGCTCCACCCGATGATTTCTCTATCAACGGGCAGAACTGGGGTTTCCCCACCTATAACTGGGATGTGATGGAGAACGACGGTTATAAATGGTGGATGAAACGTTTCCAAAAGATGGCCGAATACTTTGACGCCTACCGCATCGACCACATTCTGGGATTCTTCCGCATCTGGGAAATCCCGATGAATGCCGTGCATGGATTGCTGGGACAGTTTGTACCCGCCCTTCCCATGAGCCGTGAAGAGATAGAAAGCTACGGACTCTCTTTCCGTGAAGAGTTCCTGCGGCCGTATATCCATGAATATTTCCTCGGACAAGTGTTCGGACCACATACCGACTATGTAAAGCAGACGTTCATCGAACCGACTGAAACTTACGAGGTGTACCGTATGCGTCCGGAATTTGATACCCAACGCAAGGTAGAAGCCTTCTTTGCCGGCAAGAACGACGAAGACAGTATATGGGTCAGAGACGGATTATATGCCCTGATCAGTGACGTATTATTTGTTCCTGACCGCAAAGACCCGAACCTGTACCATCCCCGCATCGGCGTGCAGCACGACTTTATCTACCGTGCCCTGAACGACTGGGAAAAAACAGCATTCAACCGCCTTTACGACCAGTACTACTATCATCGTCACAATGACTTCTGGCAACAGCAAGCCATGAAGAAATTGCCACAGCTCACCCAGTCTACCCGCATGCTGGTATGTGGCGAAGACTTAGGCATGATTCCCGACTGCGTGGCATGGGTGATGAACGACTTACGTATCCTGAGTCTCGAAATTCAGCGGATGCCCAAGAATCCGGCAGAAGAATTCGGGAGGCTGAACGAATATCCGTACCGTTCGGTCTGCACCTTCTCCACCCACGATATGTCGACCCTGCGGGGCTGGTGGGAAGAAGACTATCAGCAGACCCAACGCTACTACAATCAGATGCTGGGACATTATGGTGCCGCCCCTGCCATAGCAACGCCGGAACTGTGCGAAGAAGTAGTACGCAATCACCTTTACAGCAATTCCATCCTCTGCATCCTATCCCTGCAAGACTGGCTGTCGATGGATGGAAAATGGCGCAACCCGAATGTACAGGAAGAACGGATCAATATCCCCGCCAATCCGCGTCATTACTGGCGCTACCGGATGCACCTGACACTGGAACAACTGATGAAAGCAGAAAGCCTGAATGAAAAAATCAGGGAATTGGTGAAGCAGACAGGCAGAAATCCGGAAAAGTAACATCCGCCTGTCACTTTAAGAAGAAAAAGAACAAAGAGAGAAGAGTGAAACCAAGTGTTTTTCACTCTTCTCTCTTTGTTTTCAGTAATATTCAGTATCTTTGTCAGACCAACTACACAAACATCCGGAATGGGAGATGACAAAAACAAACGAATAGATTTTGTGGACTTAACGAAAGGAGTCTGCATCATTCTGGTAGTAATGGCACACATAGGTGGAGCCTTCGAAAAACTTGATTATCACTCGATGATTGCCAGTTTTCGCATGCCTCTTTATTTCTTCATCTCGGGCATTTTCTTCAAATCCTATGAAGGCCTTTTCAGCTTCTTCATCCGAAAGATAAACAAGCTGATCATCCCTTTCCTCTTTTTCTATCTCAGCGCGTTCTTTCTGAAATACATCGTATGGAAAATCGCTCCCGGAGTCTTCCAGCTTCCGGTCAGCTGGACGGAACTCTTAGTTGTGTTTCATGACCATGCGCTGATCAAGTTCAACCCTCCCATCTGGTTCTTGCTGGCACTCTTCAATTGCAATATCTTGTTCTATCTGGTTCACAGTTTGCGCAACCGACGGTTAGGTCTCATGTTTGCCCTCACTTTGCTGATCGGAACAACCGGATTCTATATGGGCAAGCATCAGATAGAATTGCCCCTTTATATGGACGTAGCCATGAGCGCCCTGCCTTTCTACGTAGCCGGATTCTGGATTCGCCGTTACAATTTCTTCCTCTTTCCCCATCGTTTCGACAAGCTGATTCCGTTATGCATCCTGGCAGCCCTGGCAGTGATGTACTTCACCGCCACATTCGTGGGCATGCGCACCAACAATTATGCCGGCAACATTTTCCAATTTTGGGCCTCAGCCTTTGCTGGCATATTTATGATCATGCTTTTCTGCAAGAAGTTCAAGAAGCTGCCCGTCATCTCGTATATGGGGCGTTACTCGGTCATAACACTGGGCATACACGCACCTTTACTCCATTTTGAATATCCGGTTGTCAGCCGGTTTATCCACAACGAATGGGGACAGGCCATTGCCTTACTGCTGCTGACGCTGACCGTCTGCATCATTGCGACCCCCATATTCCTGAAACTGATTCCGCAAGCAGTGGCACAAAAAGACTTTATTAAAACCAAACAATCGACACAACAAGGATCATAATTGCATTAATTATCCTATTTTTGCCGGAAGATACATCAATTATAAAACTTATGACTACCCAGCATTATATCTTCCTGGAAAACGTACGTTTCTACAGTTATCACGGAGTGGCCCCCCAAGAGACCGCCATCGGCAATGAGTTTATCATCAACCTGAGACTGAAAACAGACTTCGGCAAAGCGACCGAAACCGATGAAGTGGAAGATACCGTGAGTTATGCCGACATATATGCCGCACTGAAAGAAGAGATGGAACTGCCTTCAAAACTGCTGGAACATGTATGCGGACGAATCGTAAAAAGGCTCTTCCGGGACTTTCGGAAAATCAGGGAGATAGAAATCAAACTGGCGAAAAGAAACCCGCCCATGGGAGCAGACATCGACTCTGCCGGAGTAGAGATGCATTGCACGCGAGACTGAATCGACATTAAAACACGAATAAGATTGAAAAAACTTTTATTAATCCTCCTGCTGGTACTGGCAGGAGAAATCAGCGCACAACAAGCAGCAACGATTGTAGTCAAGACTACCCCGGACAACGAAATTGCTTATTGGCCTACAGGCAAAGAACACCTGTTCTGCATTGCTCTGGGAACCAAAGCACAAGCCGGCCCTCTGGGAGAATTTGTCCATCAATTCCGCACCGACCGCCCCGGCATGGTGCAGGTATGGACCCAAGGGAGTGATTCTTTTACACTCTACCTGACACCGGGAAGCAAAGACACCATTACCGTGACCAAAGATACCCTGATCATCAGCGGTACAAACTCGGCCTATAACCGATGCCTGAAAACAGTGAACGATTATCAGAAATACAGCGATAAACTGGTGTACATGCAGCCGCACGAACTGCGAGGAATCACTTCACTGGAGCAATATCACCGGCTGGCAGACGCCAGAATGCGGCAGGCACTCGACGCTGTAAATGCTTCCGGACTCAATGAAGAGTTTCTCGCGGAACAGCGTGCACACATCGATTACATCCGCCGGTCTATATTTATACACATTGCAAGGCAGCTGTCGAGAAAAGAAAAACTACCCGAAGATTGGCAAAGAGAACTGACAGAAGTCATCAATTCATCCGTCAACGGTGATTATCTGCGTTCCTACCGCGGAATCGGATTCTTTGTAAACAGCCTGGTTATGATGCAGTTCACCAACCTCGAAAACGGTGACCTCAAAGAGATAAAGGATTACGCCTCCTTCCTCTTCGACCGGTATCGGAAGTTCTTCACAGGAGACAATCTGCAATACATGCAGGCCCAGCTTATCTACGAAGATGAATTTCAGGGTAGCAAAACTCCTTCGATCCCCCAACTATACGAAACTTATAGGGCAGAGTTCCCCAACAGTCCTTTTTTGAACGTACTCGAACCGGGCGTTAAAGAAAACCTGCGCTTTCAGAATAGCCGTATCACCGACAAAGACTATCATATTCTGACATGCGACTCCACCATCACCAGTCTGGAGGATGCGGTAAAACCCTTTAAAGGTAAAGTTGTCTATATCGATGTATGGGCTACCTGGTGCGGTCCCTGCCTCAAAGAGTTCCAATACCTGCCCGCCCTCAAGGAAAAAGCGCACAACATGGACGTTGTATACCTATACATTTCGATAGACCGTCCGGAGGAGCGGAAGAAATGGGAAAAGACCATCGCATACCATCAACTGAAAGGTTATCATTTATTAGTAAACGAAAAGTTAGGAAAATCGCTATACACCGAATTGGGAAACGAACGGCAAATACTGAGTATCCCCTGCTTTGTCATTATTGATAAGACGGGAAAGATAGTCATTCGCCATGCCGCAGCACCGAGTGAACCCGAAAAAGTGATCGAACAGTTGAGCACCTATTATAACAAGTAAAAACAGACTTCGGAATAAGCTGATCAAGAAAAGAAAAACGGGCAAAAGCTTGACTTCCGCAAAGAAAAAGAGTATCTTTGCCTATGTAATCATAAAGTATATTCCAATTAAAGTACGGTAATAGGGAGAAGCATTGGCTTCTCCCTATTTTTTATACTACTAACAGTGCGTTTCCGCAGAGCCGGTTTCCAAAGCTTGCAGAGCCGGTGTTCACCTACTTTAGAGCCGTTGTTTTCCTCATTTACACGGTTGCTTCCGCTACTTTTCCCGGTATGTCGGCTCCCATTTCCCGGCATGAAAATCGTTTTTCACCAGAAGATAATTTCTTATCTCCTATTGATAATGAACAACGGAAAGGATGAAGTCCCGAAAGTTAACAATACATAAATCTGCTATTGACAAAAATAGGCGGAAAGACAGCAGCCGGAACCGATACATCACAAAGTAAACGCGCCACAAAATACACAGAGAGCACAAAGTTATTATATAGTGATTCTACATAATTAAAACTCCGTGCTCTCTGTATACTCTGTAGTGAAATATATTTCGTAACCGAATAGGCTCTTATTTCTTTCTCTTTCTTTTCTTCACCGATTCTACCGCCTCGGTCACCACCGGTTTATTCTCGAAACGTTTCGTATAGCCCGAGTAGTCCGGATGTGTCCGTTCATAGTCCGGATCAAGGAAGAGCGGACTTGAAATAATATGATCGGCAGTGGAACGGTTGCAACAAAAGACGATGTTTTCCACACTTGCCAGACGGGTCAGTGCCTTCACATCCGTATCGTGCGGCTGAAGAGTCATCGGGTCGGTAAAGAAGAAAAGATAATCGATCTCTCCATCCACAATACGCGATCCCATCTGCTGGTCGCCGCCCAGAGGACCGGATTTCAGGATAGTAAAATCCCACTCCACATCGGGATGTTTCTCTTTTAATGCCTCCTGTATCAGCGTACCGGTGGTACCTGTACAATAAAACTTATGTCCCATCAATAACTCCGAGTTCCAAAGAACCCATTCAATCAGGTCTTTTTTCATAGCATCGTGCGCTACCAGCCCGATTCTTCGAATTAGTTTTTCCATAACGTCATCCTTTTAAATCTGATAATTGTGAAAAGAACTTCCGCCCTTTCACATAGAATTGCACTAAGATACTGCTTTTTATCCGTTCGGGAATAAAGTGTGAGGAAGTTTTTCTGAGATTCTCCGCTCTTGCATCCCGGAAACTGTCACGTAACAACTTGAATTCGCGACGGGCACGAACCACCGCTTTCGCATTGGGCAACTGCCCTTTAAGCGCAAACGTAGCAGCCGCGATGTAATCGAGCCAGCAACGTACACGCATCACTCCGGCCAGTTCTCTGTCCGGAAGATTCTTGTAAAGCATGACAAGGTTATTACGAAAATTGAGGAAGGTCTTGTGCGGATTCTCCTTCTTCAACGTGGCTCCTCCTACATGATAGACCACACTTTGGGGGATGCAAACAATTCCACGTCCGCGGGCACGGAGTCTCCAACAAAGATCGATCTCTTCCATGTGGGCAAAGAAGCGTCCGTCCAGTCCTCCCGCTTCGCGATAGTCCGCCAGACGGATGAACATGGCGGCACCGGTAGCCCAGAATATCGGCAGTACGGTGTCATATTGCCCTCGGTCCGCTTCGACCACTCCCATCACCCTTCCCCGACAAAACGGATATCCGTAGCGGTCGATGAATCCGCCGGCAGCTCCGGCATATTCGAACCATTCTTTTTGTCGCCAACTGCGTATCTTCGGCTGGCAGGCAGCCACCTCAGGATGGGCGTCCATATAGGCAGCCATCGGTTGCAACCACTGTCCGGTCACCTCGACATCGGAATTGAGCAGCACCACATACTCGGCCTCCACCTGCCGGAGGGCAAGATTGTACCCATCTGCAAAACCATGATTCCCATCCAGCAGAATCCGGTGTACCGAGGGAAACTCGCGGCGCAGCATCTCCACCGACTGATCCGTAGAACCGTTATCAGCCACACAGACTTCCACACCTTCAGCCTCCGAATATCGAAGCACGGAGGGAAGAAACGAACGGAGCATCTCGCAACCGTTCCAGTTCAATATAACGACAGATATCTTATTCATTTTTCTTTTCGGGGCGTTTCAGCTTCCAACGCTTATGCGACCATAGCCAATAGGCCGGCTCTTTCCGGATGGTCTGTTCCAGCCTGCGGGCAAATATTTCGGTAATCTCCCCGTCGGCTGTCTCCTTCGGACGGTCGGTTACCAGATCGAAGTCTACCCGGCAATATCCTCTCCGCTCCTTCCGCAGCTCGCAATAGAAAACCGGAAAATCCATCATCTTGGCGATACGTTCGGCACCATCCATAAATACCGTATCCTGATTCAAGAAAGTAGTCCAATAATGGGCTTCATGCATATTGGGCGATTGGTCGGTAATCAGTCCGATGGCCATCTTCTTGCCGGCACGCTTCAGCTTGATCACTTCGCGGGCGGTAGAGTGTTTCGGAACATTATATCCTCCGAAACGGGCACGGATGTATTTAAAGAGTCCATCCAGATAGACATCTTTCAAGGGCTTGTATACCTGCACGGGCACATCGCCCGGACGCATAATCATTCCCATACCCGTAATCCACTCAAAATTAGCGTAATGGGGTATCAACAGGACAATCCCGCCCCGTTCGTCTATCATCCGGAGGTAGGTTTCCTTATTCTCGTAGGTCATCCGTTTGCAAAGTTCTTTCTCCGACATGCGCAGCATTTTCACATCTTCGAGCATATAGTCGCAAAGATAATGAAAGAACTTGCGTTCGATGGCCTTCAATTCTGCTGCCGACTTTTCCGGAAAAGAGTTCTTCAGGTTGGTACGTACCACCTTCCTCCGGTAACCGATCACATGATACAGCCAGAAATAGATAAAATCGGACAGTGCATACAATACCGGAAACGGAAGAACAGCCAAAAGCCACATTCCTACATAGGTCAACAAATAGAGGAGTTTCGATTTCATGTTTATTGTGTTATAGTTCCTTTCAGTGCGGTACCCTCTTCATTAAAATCTCCCAAAAGAACATTCACTACTTTATTATCCAACGCGGCGTCACTCTCCACTTCCACACGGATATAGTTTGCCGTAAATCCATGCATCGGCGCTCCCGCTTTGGGCTTTTCCATCAGGACAGGCATGGTCTGCCCGATGTGACGGGCATAAAAGGCTTTTGTTTTTTCATCCGACAGTGCAAGCAGACGCTGGCTTCGCTGGTGTTTCTCTTCAGGAGTCACCACATGCTCTATTTTCAGGGCCTGGGTTCCCGGACGTTCCGAATAGCTGAACACATGCAGCTGGGTGACGTCCAGTCCGTGAATAAATTCATAAGCTTTCTCAAAGTACCCGGCAGTTTCGCCCCGGGTACCTACAATCACATCCACACCGATAAACGCATCGGGCATCACCTCTTTTATCTTCGCAATCTTCGAAGCAAAAAGTTCTGTCCCATAGCGGCGACGCATCAGTTGGAGAACTTCGTCACTACCGGACTGCAAAGGGATATGGAAATGTGGCATGAAACTGCGTGAACGGGATACGTATTCTATAATTTCATCCGTCAGCAAATTGGGTTCGATGGAAGAAATACGATAACGTTCGATACCTTCCACCCGATCGAGGGCCTTTACCAGATCAAAGAAGGTCTCTCCGGTGGACTTTCCGAAATCGCCGATGTTGACTCCGGTCAGCACTATTTCCTTTCCGCCTTCGGCAGCAGCCTGCCGGGCCTGTTCCACCAAAGAAGCAATGGTACCGTTACGGCTTCGTCCGCGGGCAAAGGGAATAGTACAATAAGAGCAGAAGTAATCGCAACCATCCTGCACTTTAAGGAAAAACCGGGTACGGTCACCTCGCGAACAAGACGGTGCAAACGAACGGATATCTTTTGTAGCGGTCGTATAGGCTTCTCCTCCTTCGTGCTTATGCAGGTCGCCCAGATACTGAAGCAAATCTTTCTTCTGTTCCGCACCGAGCACAACGTCCACTCCCTCTATCTTTGCCACATCGCCGGGTTTTAACTGGGCATAGCAACCTGTCACCACCACAAAAGCGCCGGGATGTTGTTTCACCAGCCGATGAATGGCCTGACGGCATTTCTTGTCCGCCATCTCGGTCACCGAACACGTGTTGACAATACAAAGGTCAGCCTTTTCACCTTTCCGGGCTGTACGTACACCTGCCTCACGCAGGATTTTACCAATCGTCGAAGTCTCTGAGAAATTCAGTTTGCAGCCTAATGTATAATAAACGGCTGTCTTATCTTGAAATACAGTGGTATCTATCATAATCTGTAAAAACGCATATTCAGCGCAAAGTTACACATTATTATTAGGAGTAAAGAGGTGAAAGGAGTTAAAAGGAGTTAGAGGGGACCGAAGAAGAGGTACGGGACGTGAAGGACACCGGAAAGAAACATTCCACGTTTGTAAATCCTTCTGCCTGCATCAAAAGGCATCCCTCTTTGGTTTAAAACCAGGGAAGCATTGACTTTAAGCCAAAGACACCTGCCTTTTAAAGCAAGAGCCCGTTGCTTTAAAAGGTATTTCCGTGAAGGATAGAATGCTATATTTCAACCGATTAGAGAAGAGTACGGACAGTTATCGTTTCCTCTTCATGTAAAGATATAAATAAACAATAAGCCTAATTAACACCTAAAGGTTTCTTAATCCGGAAGTTTATACCTACTTTTGCACAAATCTTCAAAAAACGTGCAATGATAAAAGAAAACTTCATTAAACTCTACGAGAACAGTTTCCGTGAAAACTGGGATTTACCTTGCTACACCAACTATGGCGAACCGGAAAGTTATACCTACGGTGAAGTAGCCGAAGAAATAGCCAAACTTCATTTACTGTTCAAGCACTGTAGTTTGCGACGGGGAGATAAAATAGCCGTTATCGGAAAGAATAATGCCCGCTGGTGCATCGCTTACATGGCTACCATCACATACGGAGCCATCATAGTGCCCATCTTACAGGACTTCAATCCGAACGACGTACACCATATTGTCAATCATTCCGAATCCGTTTTCCTTTTCACCAGTGACACCATCTGGGAGAATCTGGAAGAAGAACGCCTGACGGGTATCCGTGCTGTCTTTTCACTGACCGACTTCCGTTGCCTGCACCAGAGGGACGGAGAAACAGTACAGAAATTCCTGAAGCATATCGATCAGTACATGACAGATACTTATCCGAAGGGATTCCGGAAAGAAGATGTGCTCTACACCACCCTGTCCAACGATAAGGTGATGCTGCTGAACTATACTTCCGGCACCACCGGATTCAGCAAAGGAGTGATGCTGACAGGCAACAACCTAGCCGGCAACGTGACTTTCGGTATCCGCACGGAACTGCTGAAAAAGGGTGATAAAGTGCTTTCTTTCCTTCCGCTGGCTCATGCTTATGGATGCGCCTTCGACTTTCTGACAGCCACGGCAGTCGGTACGCATGTAACCCTTCTCGGTAAAGTGCCCTCACCCAAAATCATCATGAAAGCATTCGAAGAGGTGAAACCGAATCTGATTATTACGGTACCGCTGGTCATCGAGAAAATCTATAAAAACGTGATCCAGCCCATCATCAGCAAAAAAGGAATGAAATGGGCCTTGAGCATTCCTCTACTGGATAATCAGATTTATGGCCAGATCCGCAAAAAGCTGATCGATGCGCTTGGCGGACGCTTCAAAGAAATCATTATCGGTGGAGCCGCCATGAACCCGGAAGTAGAAGAGTTTTTCCACAAAATCAAGTTCCCCTTCACCATTGGCTACGGCATGACGGAATGCGGTCCGCTTATCAGTTATGCTCCTTGGGACAAATTCGTCCCCTCTTCATCGGGCAAAATACTCGATATTATGGAAGCCCGCATCTATAAAGAGAATCCCGAAGCCGAGACCGGAGAGATTCAGGTACGGGGAGAGAACGTAATGACCGGATATTATAAGAACCCGGAAGCCACTCAGGAAGTGTTCACTAAAGACGGATGGTTGCGCACCGGTGACTTAGGCACCATGGATGACGAAGGCAATATCTTCATTCGCGGCCGACTGAAGACGATGATCCTCAGTTCAAGCGGGCAGAACATCTTCCCCGAAGAAATCGAGGCTAAACTTAATAATCTTCCATTTATTCTTGAAAGTCTCGTGATCGAACGAAACAAAAAACTGGTTGCCTTGGTCTACGCCGATTATGAAGCTTTGGACTCTTTAGGACTCAACCACGAAGACAACTTAAAAACGATCATGGACGAGAATCTGAAGAATCTGAATAATAATGTAGCCGCCTACGAAAAAGTAAGCCAGATCCAACTCTACCCCACTGAGTTTGAGAAAACTCCGAAAAGAAGTATCAAACGCTATCTATATAACAGTATAGCAGAAGATTAGATATGTTTTAAAACATACAAAAAAACATAATGAAACATTCTTCTAAAAAAAAAATAAAAAAAAGTTGGGCTTAGGAGTACAACATATACAAAAAGTACATACCTTTGCAGCGTTTTAATAAGCAATTGATTGTATTACAGATTTAAAAAGCAAAGAAAATGAAAAAATTAGTTTTGATGTTCGTAGCTATCGCAGCAGTATCATTCGCATCTTGTGGTAACAAAGCAGCTGACGCTGAAAAAGCAACTGCAGATTCTATCCGTATCGCTGACTCTATCGCAGCAGTAGAAGCAGCTGCAGCTGAAGCAGCAGCTCAGGCAGCTGATACTATCGCAGCTGACACTACAGTAGTAACTGAAACTGTTGTAGCTGAATAATCTCGAACAACATTAGAGAGAATTGAAAGTCTGCCGTGCCAAAGCGCACGTACAGACTTTTTTTTGTGTCCTTACCTCTCCCCTCTCCTCAAAACAAACTCTTCCGGACGGCAACAGACAGTGTCCCCATACCGTAATCGAAAGAAGTTAATATCGCAGCAACAGGATATTAACATCCTGACTACAGCAAGTTAACTTCCTGTCATCAGCAAATTAACTTCGTATCAGCAAAGAAGTTAATATCGTAACGTCACATAAGGATACTAAAAAAAGGGCATTCTCTTTCAAGAATACCCTTTCCTTATATCTCGGTATTGTATGCTACTTATTCAGCTACTACTTCGAAAGGAATTTCTACAGAAACTTCTTTGTGCAGTTTAACGATAGCTTTGTAAGCACCAACTTCTTTCACAGCGTCTTTTACAACGATGATCTTTCTGTCGATCTCGTGACCCAATTTAGCCAATTCCTCAGCGATCTGGATGTTACCAACAGAACCGAAGATAGTACCGGTTGAGCTAACTTTTGTAGCGATAGTCAATGATACGCCTTCCAACTTAGCAGCCAATGCTTCAGCATCTTTCTTGATTTTCTCAAGTTTGTGAGCACGTTGTTTCAGTTCTTCAGCCAACATTTTCTTTGCAGAAGGAGAAGCAATAACAGCTTTTCCAGTGGGGATCAAGTAATTACGACCATAACCAGACTTAACAGTTACGATGTCATTCTTATAACCCAAGTTTACTACGTCTTCTTTCAATATAATTTCCATACTTTTCCTCCTTATTTCATCATGTCAGTTACAAATGGAAGTAACGCCAAGTGACGTGCTCTCTTTACAGCCTGCGCAATACGACGCTGGAACTTCAAAGAAGTACCGGTGATACGGCGCGGAAGGATCTTACCTTGTTCATTCAAGAATTTCTTCAAGAATTCAGGATCTTTGTAGTCAATATACTTGATACCGCTTTTTTTGAAACGGCAGTATTTTTTCTTTTTAACGTCTACTGAAGGCGGAGTTAAATATCTGATTTCTGATTGAACTTGTTGTGCCATGATTAATCCTCCTTTTTGTTTGATTTAACACTTCTTCTCTTTGCAGCATATTCTGCAGCGTATTTATCCATTCTGAAAGTCAAGAAACGGATTACACGTTCATCACGACGGAAATTTAATTCCAACTTGTCAATTACAGTAGGTTCTGCATTGAACTCAATCAACTGATAGAATCCTGTAGACTTCTTCTGGATTGGATAAGCCAGTTTCTTCAGTCCCCAGTTTTCTTCATTGATAATCTCAGCACCTTCAGCCTGAAGAATGCCTTTGAATTTTTCTACCGCTTCCTTCATCTGAACATCAGACAAAACGGGAGTTAAAATGAAAACGGTTTCGTATTGATTCATACTCGTTTTAATTAAATAAATAAATTATTTGATTTTAAAAATGCGGTGCAAAGGTAGGCATTTTATTTTGAACTGCAAACATTTAATCTTTTTTTGTGTTACGAGATAGGATTTGTCAAAGAAGACATTTATCTTTGCAAAGTTGCTTAAACAATAATTTCATGATCGAACAATTTAACTTTGATATCAGGCTGATCTTTGCCATCTTGAATGGTAAGGTCTCTGCTGCCATTAATCGGAAACTATACCGGAACTTCAGACAGAACGGTCTGGAAATCAGTCCGGAGCAATGGACGGTTCTTATTTTTCTCTGGGAAAAAGACGGAGTGACACAACAAGAGTTGTGCAATGCAACTTTTAAAGACAAACCGAGTATGACTCGCTTGATTGATAATATGGAACGCCAACATCTGGTGGTACGCATCTCCGATAAAAAAGACCGCCGTACCAATCTGATTCATCTGACCAGAACAGGAAAAGAGCTGGAAGAAAAGGCCCGTATCATAGCTAACCGGACCCTTAAAGAGGCGCTGCATGGCATCACAGTCGAAGAGCTAAGCGTAAGCCAGGAAGTATTAAGAAAAATATTCTTCAACACCAAAGATTAATCGACAGGAGGGAGAAGTGAGAGCAACAAAATCAACTATTTATGGCTAATTAATGGTTTTTTTGCGAAAAATATTTCGTCCGTTAAAGAATTATGCGTTAATTTGTGACTGGAATATAATAATCTATTAAAATACACACACATGAAAGGCTTATTAAAGAATTTAGGATTGCTATTAATCTTAGTCGGAGTAATCATTCTGATTGCTTGCTCTCTGACCGGAGAAGTAAACAACAACGCTGTCTTGGGAGGCTCGATAGTATTGGTGGTACTCGGACTGATTACTTATATTGCGATAAACAAAAGAATTGCAGATTAATAGTTTCAGCAAGAAATAAAAAAGCCGGAAAACGAATGTTTTCCGGCTTTTTTATTTCTATACACTCCCCTATCCATTATGATTCGGGTTCGGGGGTGATCAACTTGTAACCTTTTCCGTGGATGTTGATAATCTCAATCGAATCATCATCTTTCAGGTGCTTGCGCAGTTTAGTGATATACACGTCCATGCTACGCGCATTGAAATAGTTGTCATCGATCCAGATAGTCTTCAAGGCAAAGTCGCGCTGCAAGATTTCGTTAGCATGCGCACAAAGCAATCCCAGCAATTCCGATTCTTTGGTAGTCAGTTTCGTTTGTTTGTCGCCGATAGCCAGGATTTGCTTCTGGGTATCAAACGTAAACTTACCAATCTTATAAACATTGCTCTCCTTGTTCTTCTTTCCGCGAACACGTCTCAGGATAGCCTCGATTCTGAAAGTAAGCTCTTCCATACTGAAAGGTTTGGTGATATAATCATCCGCACCGATCTTAAATCCTTCCAGGATATCTTCTTTGAGTGTTTTTGCAGTCAGGAAGATAATAGGAATTTCAGCGTTGGCCGCACGAACCTCCTGTGCCAGTGTGAAACCATCTTTTTTAGGCATCATCACGTCAAACACGCATAAGTCATATTTATTCTTCAGGAAAGCTTTAAATCCGGCTTCTCCATCAGGATACAACTCAGCAGAGTAACCTTTAGCCTGTAAATATTCTCTTAAAAGCATGCCAAGATTTTCATCATCCTCGCATAATAAAATACGCAGTTTCTCGTCCATATCAATCATTTTTTAATAAAGGTAATGCAATAATAAATTTAGTTCCTACATTCAGTTCACTCTCTGCCCGGATGGTTCCCTTATGATCCTGAATAATCTTTTTCACATAAGCCAGTCCCAGACCGAAACCTTTTACATCGTGCAGATTACCTGTATGCACGCGATAGAACTTATCAAACACCTTCTTCAGGTTTTCTTTTTTAATACCAATACCGTTGTCCTGTATCGAAATCATCAGTTTACCGGGCTCGTTCCAGGTTCTCACGTTGAGCACCAGGTCTTCTTCGGGCTTCTTGTATTTCACCGCGTTATCCATCAGGTTGAATATCACATTGGTGATATGCATTTCGTCCGCAAATATAACAGGATTGGTAGCCTCAAGGTTCGATGTAATCTTACCATTATAGCGTTCCACCTTCAAAGCGAACGTATTGATAACTCCGGTAATCAACTCATTGGCATCGAGTTCCTTCATCTTCAGCGTTGCTTTCTGCCTGTCGAACATAGACATCTGAAGCACCTTCTCCACCTGGAATCTCAACCGCTTCGTTTCATCATTGATGACTCCCGATATATGCTGGAACATCTGCGGCGACTTCCCGACTGCGGGGTCTTTCAGCATCTGGGCAGCAAGCGAGATGGTCGATATCGGTGTCTTGAACTCATGCGTCATGTTGTTGATAAAGTCATTCTTCATCTCTGTCAACTTCTTCTGACGGAAGACGATGTAGATGGTGAAGATGAATGTAATCAGCAGTACGATAGTGAATATCATCGAAGGAATCATAAAACTAACCGAGTCGAAGATATAATCTTTCTTACCGGGAAAGTGCACCTTCACAATACTCATCTTCGCAGGCGGATCATTCTGGAACAGAGGTTGCGTATAAGAGTCTTCACTCCCTCCGTCTTCGTAGTCCGAGCAACGATATACTTCACGTCCATCTTTATCGATCACCGAAAAATGGTAGAGCAACTCTACACCATTATTAATAAAGTTCGATTTCAGATAATTATCCAGCTTCTTAAAGTTCACCCGTTCGCCAATCGATTTATCGCTTGCCTTGTAAATCATCCGCAAAGCCACATCGTCGAGCAGAAAACGCTGATACATATACCTATTTTTAATAGCATCAGTCAAGCTCCGTGATGTCTGCGGAATGGTATTCCGGCCATGCCTTTCGGAAATCATGGCTTTGGGCACTTTCGACGGCTCGGTGGTAATCATCTTCAGTTCAAACTCCGAATACAGGGTTCCGTCCGGTGACTTGAACCTATAACGCTCCGATTGCTGAATTAAACCGTTTTTCTGTTCGGTAGTAGAAGAAGACTGAGCCAGTGCTCTGCGTTCCGCTTCAGTGATATCCTCTAACAGCCAACGTTGCGTTTCATCATACTCTACATCCTTTGAAACCTGAAACAAAGCATTTCGCACGGATGTATTAAATTGTTCTTTACGCATCTTCACCATTTCTTCGATGTAGCTCACTTGTAAATAGAGCAAACTCAGAAAGGAAAGACCCATAATAATGCCTAATATCCAGATTGTTGACTTTTTCATAGCAACAAAATTAACACTCCCTAATTAACACTCCTAACAGCTTAACCTGTTTTAACAGGACGTTCTCTATAATTAACCGAAAGGCGTTTTTTAGGTCGTATTCTGACCACTATAACAAAACGTATACACCTTTGGTTTGCAAATTTAATAAAAAATTAAAGATTTCTCTTCAGAAAATCTACTTTCTTTAATCATTGTTAATGGAGGGACAAGCACGTCCCAAAGAATACCTAAAAAAGTAAAGCTACGAGTAGCTGCACATTCATTGCACACTTCTCGTAGCCTTATCATTTAGTAGCACAGCCACTTATAGCCTAAACCCGGCAGCTTATGACTATAATTACTCTTCTGTTTGTTTGGATTCGAAGTCTTTTATTAACTTATCCTGCACATCACTCGGAACCAGTTCGTAACTTGCAAATTTCATAATGAACGAAGCACGGCCTCCGGTAAGCGAACTAAGAGCGGTTGAATAAGAAGACATCTCTTTCAAAGGCACTTTAGCCACCAGTTTCTCATAACCGTTTTCGCTGCTCATACCCATGATCATGGCACGGCGTCCCTGAAGGTCACCCATCACGTCACCCATCTTATCGGACGGTACGAAGACTTCCACATCATAAATTGGCTCGAGAATCTTCGGTCCGGCGTTCTTAAACGCTTCGCTGAAGGCATTACGTCCGGCCAGCATGAACGAAATTTCATTAGAGTCTACCGGGTGCATCTTTCCATCATATACAATGATGCGTACATCGCGGGCATACGAACCGGTCAGAGGTCCCTGTTCCATGCGGGACATGATCCCTTTAAGGATGGCCGGCAGGAAGCGGGCATCGATAGAACCCCCGACAATACTGTTAACAAATACCAATTTTCCGCCCCATTCCAATGGAACTTCCTCAGTACCCTTCACGTTAATCTTAAATTCCTGTCCGCCGAATTTATACATATCGGGCACGGGCATTCCTTCATAATAGGGTTCCACTATCAGATGCACCTCGCCGAACTGTCCGGCACCACCCGATTGCTTTTTGTGACGATAGTCGGCACGGGCAGCTTTTGTGATGGTTTCACGATAAGGGATCTTCGGTTCTTCAAATTTCACCTGAAGCTTTTCATTGTTCTCCAGACGCCATTTCAACGTACGGAGGTGGAATTCTCCCTGGCCATGCACGATGGTCTGTTTCAGTTCCTTCGATTGTTCGATGACCCAAGTCGGATCTTCCTCACGCATACGGTTCAAGATGGCCATCATCTTTTCCGTATCGGCCTCGTTCACCGGCTTGATGGCGCGTGAATATTTAGAATTCGGATATTTGATAAAATTAAACCGGTTCTCGGTACCTTTACCGTTCAGTGTATTTCCGGTATGAACATCTTTCAGCTTCACCGTACAGCCAATGTCACCTGCCACCATCTCTTCTACTTTGATACGGTTGGCACCGGCGCAAGCATAAATCTGCGCCACACGTTCTTTCGAACCGCGATCGGCATTGGTAAAGTCGTCTCCTTCATGCACTTTTCCGCTCATGACCTTGAAATACTGAACGTCACCAATGTGTGGTTCCACACCGGTCTTGAAGAAATACAAAGAGGTAGGTCCGTTGGGATCGGGTTCCACCACTTCACCACGGGTATTATGCACTTTCGGCATTTCCGATACACCGGGCACTACATTACCCAGGAATTCCATCAAACGACGTACCCCCATATCTTTGCCTGCACATACGCAGAATACGGGGAACATGCCGCGTGCAGCCAGACCCTTACGGATACCTTCGCGCATCTCGTCTTCCGTCAGTGAATCTTGTTCGAAGAATTTCTCCATCAAGCCTTCATCGTTCTCGGCAGCGGCCTCGACCAGTGCTTTGTGCAACTCCATGGCTTTATCTTTCTCTTCAGCAGGAATTTCTTCGATGATAGGTGCACCGCCTTCGGGTGCCCAAGAGTACTTCTTCATCAACAGCACGTCTATCAGCGAGTTGAAGTTGGGACCGGTAGCCAGCGGATACTGAACCGGAACTACTTTGGGACCGTAGATGGACTTCAGTTGTTCAAGCACCATATCATAATCACACTTCTCGTTATCGAGCTGATTCACCAGGAAGATCACCGGTTTACCCAGTTTCTCGGTATAGCGGAAGTGGTTTTGAGTTCCCACTTCGGCTCCATATTGTCCGTTCAACAGCAAAATTGCTGTATCCGTTACATTGAGTGCTGTCATGGCAGCGCCTACAAAGTCATCGCTGCCCGGGCAGTCTATGATGTTCAGTTTCTTCCCGTTCCATTCTACATGGAAGATGGTCGAAAAGACAGAATATCCATATTCCTGTTCTACCGGAAAGTAATCGCTTACGGTGTTTTTGGCAGTGATTCTGCCGCGACGTTTTATAATACCACTCTCATAGAGCAGCGCTTCTGTGAGAGTGGTTTTTCCTGAGCCGTCATTGCCAAGAAGGGCAATGTTCTTAATTTCGTTCGTCTGATATACTTTCATGATATATAAGATTTAAATGAATGATTCAGTATGTGTTTTTCGCATACCCTTTTTTTACTGAGGCGCAAATTAGGCATTAATCAAATGAAAAGCAATAAAACGGACAGTGTTACTAAACAATGTTATGTAACATACAGCCTTCGACAAGCGCGAAACAGGCTATCTGACAGAATGGAAGTATTCTTTCCGATTCCCGATTAAAAAGAGCAGTTTGCCTTACATTTACTGACTCCTTCTTCTTCCGGACAGGATGAAATAGAATGCAGCAGCAGACTTTTCGGTGCAAGACGGAGGTTTTTCCAACCAAAGAAGGGGGTATTTCGGGTTGAACACGGTGCATTTTCCCAAAAATAAGCAAACATTCTGTGCAAAAGAAGTAAGCATTTCCGGAAAATGCTTACTTCTTTCGGGTAAGATGTCTATATGTTTTGCCTCATCACATATATTGTTATGTGCAGAACCCCGCACCGGTGCTTTTTTTTCTCCGGTTGCCCCACAGAAGCATACGGAGAGAATATAGCAAAAGCATCGGGACAGAGACAGAACGAAAGCAAATTCATCGGATTCCGCCCCAAGTCCGTCCATTTGCACACATATACCATAAATCTGTGACACAGGAGAAAAGTCTGTTGGCAAATGCAGGCGTTTTTCCGGTCAACCTTCAGGACGGCACGAAACGAAAGCATTCTGAAGCCATCGGATTATCAGATTGTCAAATGGTCAAAAAGGAACTTTCCTCCCGTTAAATAAAAGAGAATATCTACCCTACAGGGTTGTTTACTAACACGAAAACCTTACTTTTGCAATTTGAAACGCAAAAATAACTCAGACCATCATGGCAGGCATATACATACACGTCCCCTTCTGTAAGACACGCTGTATCTATTGCGATTTTTACTCAACGACGCGAAGCGAATGGAAAGGACGCTACATCGAAGCACTCTGCAAAGAGCTGGAAATGAGATATACTTACCTGAAAGGAAAGCCTATTGAGACGCTCTACTTTGGTGGAGGCACTCCTTCGCAGCTCGACGAAAAGGATTTCCGGAAAGTATTCGACACCGTCCGCCGAATTTATGGGATGGAGAATTGCCATGAAATAACCCTTGAAGCCAATCCGGATGACCTCTGTCCGGAATACCTGCAAATGCTCTCCGAATTGCCGTTCAACCGCATCAGCATGGGCATCCAGACATTTGACGACACTACGCTTAAGTTGCTGAAACGCCGCCACAATGCGGCTCAAGCCATTCGTGCGGTAGAGTTGTGCCGTGCCCACGGTTTCCGCAACATCAGCATCGACCTGATCTACGGGCTCCCCGGTGAAACAACGGAACGCTGGGAAAAAGACTTGCAACAGGCTATTGCCCTAGACGTGGAACATATATCGGCTTATCACTTGATTTACGAAGAAGGTACTCCCATTTATAAAATGTTGCAAAAGCATCAGGTCGAAGAGGTGGACGAGGACAGCAGTGTCCGGTTCTTCACCTTATTAATAGACCGGTTGCATGAAGCCGGATACGAGCATTATGAAATATCCAACTTCTGCAAGCCGGGCATGTATTCGCGCCACAACACTTCGTACTGGCAGGGAGTAAGTTATCTCGGCTGCGGCCCGTCGGCACACTCTTTCGACGGACAAACCCGGGAATGGAACTGCTCTTCGATCGAAAAATACATGTCCGGCATTGAAAGCGGACAACGGGACTTCGAACGGGAAGAGCGGGATCTGACCACCCGATACAACGAATTTATCATTACCTCTGTCCGCACTCAATGGGGAATTTCACTCGAACGCCTCAGTAATGATTACGGAACGCAACTGGAGCAATATTGTCTCAAAATGGCACGTCCTTCTTTAGAAAACGGCAAATTAGAAATATACGAAGGTGCTTTGCGCCTCACCCGCGAAGGAATTTTTATTTCCGACAGCATCATGAGCGACCTGCTCTGGGTGGAAAACTAAAATTATAAAGTCATGACCGAATCAGAGGTTCGAAAACTACTCAGACGAATGAAGGAGCTGGATTCGCAAACAGCGTTCCGGGCCTTCTACGATATGACGTACGACCGTCTCTACCGCATCGCCTACTACTATGTAAAACGCGAAGAATGGTCGCAGGAAATCGTACTCGATGTGTTCCTGAAACTCTGGGAACAGCGCAGCTCGCTTCCCGAAGTCAAAAGCATTGAGGACTATTGCTTCATATTGGTTAAAAACGCTTCACTCAACTATCTGGAGAAAGAAAACAGGCGTACCACGGTATCTACCGAGACATTGCCGGAACCCGAAGCACAAAGCGACTCACCCGAAGAATCGATGATCAGTGAAGAGTTGTTTGCCATTTATGTGAAAGCACTCGACCGCTTGCCCGAACGTTGTAGAGAGGTATTCATCCGCATCCGGGAAGAGAAGCAAAGCTATGCACAGGTAGCAGAAGAACTGGGTATCAGCACCAAGACCGTAGACGCTCAACTCCAGAAGGCAACCATCCGGCTGAAAGAAGCAATATCGATGGTGAATAATGATCGATAAACAATCGACAGTGAATAATGCCCGGCGAACAGCAAGAGAGGTTTAACTTTTATTTGCACACTTCCGATAGGGAAATTCTTCAAACGCTCTGTCTTTATCCATGAAGTTCATTTAAACCAAAACACAAAGACTTAGCTTATGAAGAAGTTATTAAGACCTACAACCTTTGCACTGCTTACAATGGCACTGTGTTTCACTGCGTGTGAGAACGGCAACAACTCTTACCCCAAAGAATACCTGGGATTCGAAAAGAAAGCGCAGGATTTCTCTTATCAAAAGAATGCAGAGGAAACGGAACTGCAAGTAAAAATCGTTGCGGCTGATAAAACAAGTGAAGACCGGATTGTCTTCATCGAGTCGCCCGCACGGCCAACGAAGCCCGGAAGCTCTTCGGCACCGTTTTATAAAATTAAAGATAATAAAATCACCATCAAGGGCGGCAGCAAATCTGCCAAAGCCACAATCTTGGTTTATCCCCGGAAAGTGGGAACGAATGAATACATTCAGCTTATCTGCCGGCCTCAGAACGGAAAGTCGGAAACGACCAAGATGTCTATCCGGCTGGTGAAAAAATAACGAAATAAACAATGAAATATACAGACCGGGAACTTGACCGATTACTGGAGAAACTTATCGCATCCACCCGCTCGCCCAGAGGAAAATTCTCGGCAGCGGCAAGCTATCAGATATTAGAGAAACGATTGCCGCGTCCGGCACTTCGCCTCTTCTCTTTACGCACCTTGTCGGCAGTAGCTGCCATCGCTTTGCTCTGCTTCATAGGATGGAACACTTACTGCTATCTGAAACCTGCCGCCCTACAGACAATTTCCACACTGGCCGATACGCGGACCATCAAACTGCCCGACGGAACGGAAGTGACGCTGAACCATTTCTCGTCACTCACCTATCCCGAAAAGTTTAAGGGAGAACACAGGGAAGTGAACCTGAAAGGAGAAGCGTATTTCGAAGTGACGAAAAATAGGAAACACTCTTTCATCGTACAGACAGAGTCGGTCAATGTAGAGGTACTGGGCACTCACTTTAACGTAGAGTCCTATCCGGACGATCCGGAAGTGAAGACCACGCTACTCGAAGGTTCTGTAGCCGTGAGCAATAAAAGCAATTCTGTACGTATCGTCTTGAAACCAAACGAAAGTGCTATATATAATAAGGAGAAAAAAAGCATGACCCTTGAAGTTTCAGACCGCGTTGCCGAAGAGATAGCCTGGCGGAACGGAGAATTGATTTTTACCAATCTCCCCTTGCAGGAGATTGCCCGCCAGTTGTCCAACACATTTGGCGTAGATATCTCCATAACAGACACTGCTTTGCAGAATTACCGGATCACGGCACGGTTCTCCAGTGAAGAAGGTCTCGACCAGATTCTCGATCTGCTACATACTGTTGGCAATTTCAACTATTCATACAATAATAAAGAAATAACGATTACTACTAAACTTAACTAGACATGAGAAAATCCAATCCGGATTTCCACCACATCAGAAGTTACATTCTGATGTGTGTGGTTTCCCTAACCTTTTCGACAATCTATGCGCAAACACCGGAACCCAAGCTCACACTCAAACTGCAAAACACCAGCTTGTCAGAAGTCATCCGGCAGATAGAACAGGATACCGGCTTCTCTTTTATCTATGGAGAGGAGGTGAAGCTCGACCATAAAGTCAGCCTCAACGTACAAAAGAAACCTCTCAGAGAAGTCCTGAACCTGCTATTCGCCAATAAGCCGATAAGCTATAAAATAACCGGGAAGCATATCTTATTACAAAAAACGCCCCCCAAACCCGTAAGCCGGAAGTTCACTGTCAGTGGATACGTGACCGACGGAGCGTCTGCCGAAACGCTGATTGGTGCAAATATTCTTGAGAGTCGTCATCATCAGGGAACTACCACCAATCCTTACGGTTTCTACAGCATCACGCTGCCTGAAGGAGAAGCTCGACTGAGTTTCTCCTATTTGGGATATACCGGCCAGCAACATGTGCTGAACTTAACCGCAGATACTCTACTGAACATCCGGATGAAAGACAACAATATGCTGCAAGAAGTAGTCATCGTGTCGGACAAAGCCGAATCGGGAGTCATGGCCACCCAGATGGGAGCCAGCGAAATACCGATGACCCAGATAAAAAACACACCCAGCATCCTGGGAGAAGCCGATGTGATGAAAGCCATCCAGCTGATGCCGGGCGTACAAGCCGGAATGGAAGGCTCTGCCGGACTCTATGTACGCGGCGGAGGCCCCGACCAGAACCTGATCCTTCTGGACGGAGTACCGGTATACAACGTAGACCATTTATTGGGCTTCTTCTCCGTCTTTACACCTGAAGCCGTGAAGAAAGTGACACTTTTCAAAAGCTCCTTCCCCGCCCGCTTTGGCGGACGCCTCTCTTCCGTTATCGATGTGCGCACCAACGATGGCGACATGAAGAACTATCACGGAGTGGTCAGCGTGGGGCTTCTGACCAGCAAAATCAATTTCGAGGGACCGATCATAAAGAACCGGACTTCGTTCAACATTTCCGCCCGCCGTTCGTACATCGACCTGCTGGCCAAACCCTTCATGCCCAAAGACGAGAAATACAGCTATTACTTTTTTGATGTCAATGCCAAGATCAACCATAAGTTCTCTGATCGCAGCCGCCTGTTCCTCAGTGCATACAATGGCAAAGACCATTTTATGACAAAGTATGACGACACTTACTACGATGACGAAGACAAGTACAGGGATGGCGGAAAGATGAACTGGGGAAATACCATCGTTTCGGGACGCTGGAACTACATCTTTAACAACAAGCTGTTCAGTAATACCACAGTCGCTTTCAATAACTATAAGTTTGACGTCAGTACATTCACCAAGAATGAGATACATACAAACAACCAAATCACCTGGAACCGCTATAAGGCCGATTATAAATCGGGAATCCGGGATTGGAGCGCTCAGATAGATTTTGACTATAACCCTATCCCTACACATCATGTCAAGTTCGGAGTGCAATATCTGCACCATAGCTTCCGTCCGGAAGTCTCCACCTCGAAGATATTCGACAAGACCGGAGAAACCATCGAGCGGGACACGACGTATTATACTACCTCCAACAGTGAGATCCTTGCCCACGAAGCATCTGCCTATCTTGAAGATAACTTCAATCTGAGCAGTCGCCTGCGCATGAATCTGGGTCTGCACTTTTCGACTTTCCAAGTGCAAAAGAAAAACTACTTCTCCGTGCAGCCCCGCATCTCCGCACGCTATCAGCTCAGCAAAGATGTAGTATTGAAAGCTTCGTATACGAAAATGAGCCAATATGTACACTTGATTTCATCCATGCCTTTTGCCATGCCCACCGACTTGTGGGTACCTGTCACCAACAAAATCAAACCCATGCAGGCCCATCAGGTCTCGTTAGGCGGTTATTATACGGGAATCGACGGATGGGAATTCTCAATAGAAGGATACTATAAAGGAATGAAAAATGTACTCGAGTACAAAGACGGGGTCAGCTTTCTCGGTTCTTCTACCGGATGGGAGGACAAAGTGGAGATGGGACACGGCCGCTCTATGGGTGTAGAGTTCATGGCGCAGAAAACCATAGGAAAGACAACGGGATGGCTGGCATATACCCTGGCTAAGAGTGACCGTAAGTTTGCCACAGGAGGAATAAACAACGGCGAACGCTTTCCATATAAATATGACCGCCGACACAACATCGACCTGACACTCAATCATCGGTTCAACGAACGGATCGATGTAAGTGCTTCCTGGATATTTACCACCGGAGGTACGACAACGATCCCCACCGAACTGACAGGTATTATCCGTCCGGGCGACAACGACTCATCGATAGAAGAGGGAGACTACGTCAAGCATCGCAACAATTATCGCCTCCCCGCCACCCACCGGTTAAATGTAGGGGTCAACTTCAGCAAGAAGACTAAACATGGCATGCGCATCTGGAATGTCAGCATATATAATGTATACAATGCCATGAACCCCACTCTGATATATCGCACCTACAAAAAGACTGAATATACTCAAGGCGAACAAGCACAAGGCAACCGCATACCGGTCATTCGGAAATTCACTCTGTTGCCTTGCATTCCTTCATTCAGTTATACATATAAATTCTAAGTATTTATGAGACGATCTATTCTTGATATATTCCTTTTCTTGCTGGTTATCATATCCACTGCGGCATGCAATAACGATCTTCCTTTCGACTTGAAGGAGAATCCGCCCAAGTTAGTGATGAATGCCATTATCAACGCCGACAGCACCTACAATACCTTGTTTCTGAACCTCACCGGCAGAAACCAGATCGGACAAATAAAAGGAGCCACCGTAGAAGTACGCATCAACGGTTCTCTCAGTGAAACTCTCCGTCCCGATCCGCATAGCAGCGATAAAGGGCGCTTTTACATAAACAGTGCTTTCCATCCGGGCGATGTGGTCCGTATAGATGCTATGACGGATGACGGCGAACACCACGCATGGGCCGAAGTCACCGTACCTCAACCCATCGGGAAGATAGAAAAGGTGGATACGGCCTCCATCATGAGAAAGCCGAGTAACTATGGCTACGGAACTCCGCCAAGACGGCATCTCCGTTACCAAATCAAAATCAAGGACCGCCCGGGAGAGAAGAATTTTTATCGGATCATTGTGGAACAACGGAAATACTGGAAATACTATTGGGAACAAAATGACCAGACCTGTTGGGATTCGGCAATGCAGAAAAGCTTTAAACTGCAAACAAACGAAGACGTGGTGTTGACCGACGGCAAACCCAGTACGGAAGAAGATGATGAAAACGGACTGTTCGGCACTGTCAATAACAAGTATGCCATATTTGACGACTCACGTTTCACCGACGGAAGTTATACGATGAACGTCTATAACGATATCTACGGATGGGGATTCTGGGGACAGGAGTATATCTGGATAAAGACGGATGTCTACATCCGCATACTCAGCATTACCGAAAAAGAATATTATTATTTAAGAGCGTTGAATCTGCTCGACTCCGATGCCTACGACAACACCCTGAGCGAGCCTATCGCTTTCCCAAGCAATGTGAACGGAGGTACCGGAATGGTAGGGTTCAGTACAGAAACAAACTATATGCTGACAGTTAAAAACAACGCAGTTCCCCCAATGGTACCGGATTTATAAAGAAACCACTATCTTTGTGCCCTAAAAGCACATTTATATGTTTATAATTATCGGAATCATGCTCACGGGCATGCTACTGGGTTACCTGTTACGTAGCAAAAGGCTCACGTGGATACATAAAGTCATCACATTATTAATATGGCTGTTGCTCTTCCTGCTCGGCATCGATGTAGGAGGCAATGAAGCCATCGTGAAAGGATTGCATGCCATCGGGCTGGAAGCTCTCATCATCACGGCAGCTGCCGGAACCCGAAGCACACTGGCTGGCCGGGGGGATTCAGTG